>WLWD01005681.1_pt1 | contig 134238 bp, 94 predicted proteins | sample 6712731 | NCBI WGS metagenome assembly WLWD01 (sample SAMN12718690, study PRJNA576275) | sponge metagenome | isolation source: marine sponge | host: Mycale hentscheli | place: New Zealand: South Island, Marlborough, Capsize Point | collected 2014-11-01
TAGCCTAGGTGGTTACATTTGGCGACCCTGCCAGGACTGAATAAGTTTCAGAGCTTAGCCAAAACGGACAGTTCGAATTTTTAGTGGGCACGTGTTGGATGTCCAGGAGAGAACTTAGAGCGCTACACTGTGAGTCTGCAACGAGCGAAACGCTTGGTTTACGGTCAGGAAAGAGGAGAGCTATGCTTCAGGACACTGACGCTTCTATTGAAGTGACTCGGGAGTTACGTGGTGAGGTGGACGAACTGAAACGGAACCTTACCGTTAGGGAGAATGAGCTCCGTGCTCTGGAAGAAGAAATTAGAACTTTGAACGCTGACTTCACGAATGAAAGTATGAAGATGGAACTGGAGTCTTTGAGAAATCTAGAGACGATTCGTAAACAACACGAACAAACCTTGAGAAGGGAGCGTGATGCTGTGGATCGCGAACGCCAGGAAAGAAAAGAAGATTGCGAGAGATGGGAGGAAGAAAAACGGATATTTCTGGAGAAAGTCAATTCGCTAGAGAAGGAAAATACTAAGCTTCGAAGCCGAAGGAAGAAAGGTAAACAAGGAACGACCCTGTGCCGATTTCGGAATCTACCGACGACGACCCCGTGCCGACTACTGGATCAACCGACGACCCCGTGCCGATCACTGGATCAGCCGACGACGACCCAGCGACGCTAGCCGGAACTGTCAGAGAGGACAACGTGTTGCCTGTGTCGAGGTCTCCAGCCATCGCTGTGCCAACCCCTGGATCTGAGTCTCCTGGTAGTGTTAGTCCCCTATCAGAAGGTGGTGGTGAGAGATTTGGTGTGGGTGTGGAGACAAGGTCAAGTAGTAGAAATAGTGGAAGTCTGGTGGGTATGGAAACAAGGTCAAATAGTAGAAATAGTGGAAGTCTGGTGGGAATGGTTAGTGAACTAGTAGTGTATCGTCAGATGATGTTGGTAGTGTAGGTAGTGGTTCTAATCCAATGTTGGCGCAATTTGCAGCATTACTTAAGAGTCAAGCCGAAGCCCTTACGGCTCAGACTAAGGTAGTCAGTTTACAGAGTTTACCTCCTTTACCAATGTATACTGGGGAGAATAGAGACATTACTGATGATAGTTTTGAGTTGTGGTCTGAAAAAATTCAAGAAAGGGCTAGTGTTAGTGGGTGGTCTGAGGAACAAAAGCTTTATCAACTGAAGCTTCATTTGGATAAAACTGCGGCAGAGGTATTTCGTGTGTTACCTGGGGAGGAGAAAAATAGTTTTAAAATGGCTATGGAATCTATGAAGAAGAGGTTTCAACCTGTTGATATTGAGGAGTTACGTGGTTTGCAGTTTCACCACAAAATGCAAGGGGAAGAGTCTGTTGAGCAGTTGGGAATTTCTTTGCAACAGCTAGGCCGTAAAGCTTTTCCATCTATGACTGGGAAGGAGCTGGATCGCTTGCTGAAGGGCCGGTTTTTTCAAGCTTTGCATGTGAAATGGCAAAGGAAGCTTGGTGTACCTAAGCCAGATGAAACTTTCTATGCCCTATATGATCGTGCTAGAATGTTTGAGTCGAGAGAGAAACAGTACTCGGCTGATAGTAGAGTAGATAACCGAGGCAAGCAAAAAGGGCAACATCAAAATAGAAGCTCAGAGAAACAATTTCAAGGTGACTCGAAATCTGATAGTGGGTCACAATCTGTTAGTGTACCTAGAGGGAGAGGGGCACAAGGAGGAGCTGGAGTAAACAGGTCTCGCTTTAGGAGACAGTGTTACAATTGTCATGGATATGGACATTATGCCAGTGATTGCACTCGAACTTTGAGAGAGGCACCAGGTCGTGCTAGAGGGAATCCAGCCTCTTCAACAAATAGTACAGTTGGGGCTGAGCAGTCAAGTAATGTATCTGTGGAGCCGTCAAGTAATGTGTCCATAGAGCAGTCGAGTGAAATGACTACTGAGCAACTAGAACAGATGCTTGCTCAGCGTCGGCTAGAACAAGAAAATTCTAGTATGAGCTCCACTAGTTCAAACAATGCTGTTAAAGCTAACAGTCGTGTAAATGGAGCTGTGGGTGAAGCGTTGTACATCAACTTGGAGGTTGATGGAGTGTCAGTTGAGGCTATGGTAGACACGGGGGCACAGTCTACTATTATTTCCAGGTCTCTTTTGTGTAAAATAGCACAGCATAGATCTCAGAATAGTCAACCTTTGCCTAAATTAGAGTTACCCTCTGTACATCTGTATGGTAAAGACGGGGAAAAGAAGAGACGACAATTGGTTGTAACTGCTCAAGTTGCAATGACCATTAGTGTTGACCAACATAGTGTTATTGTTCCAGTGTTTGTGCAACCAGATAGTGCACAAGAGTGTTTATTAGGGATGAATGCTATCCCGTTCCTTGGTTTTGTGATGACCAGGTCTAATGGTGAGACTTTGTGGTCTCCTCCAAATTCAACTTCTGAAGAGTCAGAAGCTTATGTGAACCTAGTCAGTTCAGTGACCATTCCAGGGTTCAAAGGCAGTTATGCAGTGGGGAAGGTCAATGGCGAAATACGGTCTGAAGAGGTTTTGTTTGAGCCATGTCATTCAACGTTTAATGACCTGGGTGTTGATGTTCAAGAGGCACTGTTGAGTGTGGGGAGTGATGGATCCGTAACAGTTCCAGTATCTAACTTTCAAGGGATGTCAGTAAAACTAGAAGACAATATAATTATTGGTAAGGTGGTGAAATTGAGTAGTTTGAAGGGATTGGAGAAGGATTCTGTGGGTAGTATAAACGAAGTTAGAGCAGACCCGACTGCTGAGAAAGGTGATAGGTTAGAGTCTATTTGGGAGGAAGTGCGTGAAAATATGGGTGAATGTAATGAGCCGGATGCAGTGAAGAAGTTGTTGGGTGATTTTGTAGATTGCTTTGCTCTCAATGATTCAGAGTTGGGTTGTACTGATGTAGTTCAGCATCACATTGATACTGGTCAGCATTCTCCTATCAAACAGCCACCCTATAGAACCCCCATGTCTCAACGGCAGCGTATTGCAACTATGGTTGAGGCAATGCAGCAGCAAAGTGTTGTGCAGCCTTCAGTGAGTCCTTGGGCAAGCCCTGTAGTGCTTGTACCAAAGAAGGATGGGTCTTTGAGGTTCTGTGTGGATTATCGAAAGCTAAACTCTGTAACTAAGAAAGATGTGTATCCGCTTCCACGTATTGATGATATATTAGATGCACTTGGTGGCATGAAGTACTTTTCATCACTTGATCTTGCCTCAGGTTATTGGCAAGTAGCCCTTGACCCAAGTACTCGTTCGAAAACGGCTTTCGCAACTCATTGTGGCTTATTTGAATTTGTGCGCATGCCATTTGGTTTGTGTAATGCGCCAGCCACTTTTCAGCGAGTCATGCAGCATGTTTTGGCTGGCATGGAATGGAATGATTGCTTTGTGTATTTGGATGATATATTGATCGTCTCCAAGGATCTAGAGGAACACCTGGAGCACTTGAGAGAAGTCTTTGAGAGACTACGACGTGCAGGCTTGAAGTTGAAGCCTAAAAAGTGTCACTTGTTGCAGGAGTCTGTCCATTTTCTAGGACATGTGATCTCCAAGGATGGTATCAGACCTGATCCAGCGAAGACTAGGAAGGTTGAGGAATTTCCTGTTCCTACTGATGTGACAACCCTCCGTCAATTTTTGGGTTTGTCTTCCTATTATCGGCGGTTTATCCCCGAGTATGCAAAGGTTGCTTCACCTCTTCATAAGTTGACCAGGAAAGATTCGACATTTGAGTGGTCAGAAGAGTGTGACAAGGCTTTTAATAAGCTCAAGAAGTTGCTTACATCTGCTCCTGTTCTAGTTTATCCCAAGTTTGATGGGAGGGGCTTCATTATGGCCACAGATGCAAGTTATTCAGGTCTTGGTGCAGTTCTTTCCCAACTACAGGATGATGGCACAATACATCCAATAGCATATGCCTCCCGTTCACTTAATCAACATGAGCGGAATTATGGGATTTCAGAGCTAGAAACTTTAGGTTTGGTATGGGCAGTGCGGCATTTTCGGCCATATTTGTTAGGTTATCCTTGTGTGGTGTATACTGACCATCTAGCTTGTCTTTCAATTCTCAACTCTTCTAAGCCATCTGGTAAACTGGCTCGGTGGGCTTTGATTGTGCAGGAGTTTGATCTCACATTGAAGCATAAACCAGGCAAGAGCAATACTGATGCTGATGCTCTTTCACGAAACCCAGTACCTGATGTTGAGATTGCAGCTGTGTGTGCAGATGCAGAGTATGGTTGGTCTAGTGTGTTGTCAGCGAGAACTTTGGAGATGAGAGATAAGCAGCAAGAGGATGAGGAGTTAGCTCTGATGATTGATTATCTGTGTGATGGAAAAATTCCAGAAGATGAGGTAGTAGCTAGGAAGGTAGTATTGCAGAGTTCAAGGTATGAGGTGTTGGATGGTATTTTGCAGTTTGAGAACCCAACTAACCCGGGACAATTGTGTGTAGTTGTACCCAAGTCATTACAACAAGAGTTTATGGAAGAGGCTCATTGCTCTTGTTTTGGAGGGCACCTGTCAGAGAGGAAGGTGTATAGTCGTTTGAGAAGATATGTATGGTGGCGTGGGATGAGGAAAGATATTAGGACGTTTTGTAGAGGGTGTCTGGTATGTGCCTCAAGAAAAGGTACCCGTCAAACTTTTAAGCCACCACTGCAGTCAATACCAGTTGGAGGACCATTTCATCGAGTTGGTGTAGATGTCCTGCAGTTACCCTTGACTGTTCATGGGAATAAGTATGTTTTAGTTTTCATGGACTACTTCACTAAATGGGTTGAAGCTTTTCCTATGTCTGATCAAAAGACCATTACTATCGCGACACTCTTTGTGGAACATATTATTTGTCGCCATGGTATACCTGAACAGTTAATTTCAGATCGTGGGACAAATTTCTTATCAGAACTAATCTCTGGTATTTGTGAAGTCCTTGGGGTGAAGAAATTGAACACGTCTGGTTATCATCCTCAGACGGATGGGCTTGTAGAGAAATTTAATTCCACTCTTATTAATATGGTTGCTAAGTGTTGTGAAACAAGGCAGCATGATTGGGATGATCATCTCCCCCAGTTACTGTTTGCATATAGGTCTGTGGTGCAAGAGAGTACGAAAGAGTCCCCATTCTTTCTCTTGTATGGTAGGGATCCTCGCATTCCCTCGTCTACTGTACTTTCACAGACTAGGAGTGTGTATAGTATAGACACTGCTGACTATCGAACTGAACTAATGGTTAGCTTAGCAGAGGCATGGCAGTTAGCTAAAAGCAATATTGGGCATGCACAATGTAGGCAGAAGAAGTCCTATGATAAGGATAAACAGGAATCAAATTTGAAACCAGGAGAGCGGGTGATGGTATATATGCCAAGTGAATCACAAGGTCCTGAACGCAAACTAGCTCGACCTTTTCATGGTCCGTACCGAGTGCTTGGTGTTACGCCTGCCAATGCCGAGGTGGTTCTGGTAGATAGGCCAGAAGATGAGTGCATCTTTGTAGCTCTTTCTAGGGTTAGGAGGTGTTATGCTGAGCAGGGTAATGAGGTTTGGGCTGGTGGAAAGGGGCGGGCCAGGAGACGTAGGAGACAGCGGGTTGGTACAACACAAGATGAGCAGCCGACTCGACAACGAGATGATTGTCCGACTCAACCCCCATCCTCATCGTACACGGGACCTGTTACTCGACAGAGAAGTCGAAGGATGAACAAATAATTCATTCATGTTGAACAGCAGTCAGATGTACAATTTTATTGTTTTGTTTAGTCAGTCGAGGACGACTTCCACCTTAAGAGGGGGAAATGTAACAGTTGTCATTAATCATATTCACTGTTTTAGTGTATTCATATTGTGGTTTTGTTGTGAGCATGCTCAGTCTCTGTGTGTGCTCTCTGTGTGAGAAAAAGATGAAGTGTCTGAAATATAATCCTTTAAAATCCAGCTAGATAGTTGGTCGGTGTAGTGTTCAGTAGCCTAGGTGGTTACAATGTGATGTACCATGATGGTAATGTTATCTCAGACACCAATGACTTGCTCGGTGGCTTTTGGGAGTCGCAGGAAACCACATCATCTGGAATTTTGCCATTAACTCCTGAAGAGAAGGCAGTGGTGAAACACGGCAGTCTCAACCACAAGCTGAATGAGACTGGGAGATATCAGGCAGCACTCCCCAAGCGAGATCAACTCTTCAAACTTGATAAAGACTACCACAGACTTGTCTGGCATTCCAACACTGAAATAACTCTGTGTGACTTCAATTCAAAAAGTGGAGGTCTAGTTCTCCACAGGTTGCGGAAGTAATACCACCTAGTCTTCAAGAAAAGGACTATCTTCAAGATTTACCAGTTCCGTTGGACAGCCACAAACCTTTGGGAACTTTCTCTAAGATACTCTTCACATAGCTACTGCCCCACATGAAACTCATCAGATGCTCAGCAAGACATTGGGCTGCACATCTGCACATTCTCCTTCCTCCTGAGCATTCTTGCATCAATTTATACTGTTCTGGTTAATCCCTAGTATCCACCTTTTACCGACTGCCATACCATAATTCTATGCTCCACTACATTCAACACAATCAAAACTGCTTCGTTTTGTTCCACAACCATCCAGGGGAGGGGCTGTATACCACACAGCTAATTTGCTAGCCATAGGCAGCCACGAACCAGCAGATAAGCCCCAAATATCCTGGTCTCATAACACCAGTCAGTGCACCAGTGTATGGCACTATAAATGAAGTTTAACAGGGTTAGCTGGTATAAAGTTCCACTTACATCACCAGTATTTCCTCTTGCATCTAGATGGGAGTCATTATATTAGGCGGTGCTTCTCCTGGAGTATTCTCTGCATGCACGCCCTACATGATGCACAGAGCTGCTAAAACTATCAAAGTTAGGTCTTCTACGTAGCTAGAGAAATTTTGCCTGCAGGCAGCATCTGCATCCTATGGATTACTGCTGGATCAACTTTGCTTCTGTCCACATGCAAGCGCGTGCATTGTTAGCAACATCTTTGTTTGCTAATAATCAGCTTGATTCAATGAATTGACCACAGACACTGAATGAGGTTGATAACAGCAAACTGCAAAAGTCCACAAATTGAATGTCAGTCAAGAAAGAAATGCGAGTTTGAATTACATACATTGAAATAGTCACTCTTCTAGTATTGGAGCCAGTGAGGGAGCTCAGGTAACCTTTCTTCTCCTACAAAGTCTTAAAAGTACTGGTACTCTCCTCTGGGAGAGGAAGTGGCATTAAAGAGCGACAATAGGGAAGACTAAACGAAACATACAAGTAGGCAGTCATATTTTGATGTCAATATCTGATTCTTTGCCAAGCTAACCTTGGTTGCCTCCACAGGAAGAATGCATTACAGCTGGCCGCATGAGACATTGCACTCTGGTGTTCCATGGTGATTCGAAATGGAAGAGAATCAGCCATGGGAACACGTTTGAGGGTTCTGCTTGAAACAGCGGACATGGGACGTAGTTCGACTCGAATTCCTGCGTGTCGGTTCTTCTGTAGTCCTCAATTTTGTGCTATTCTTTTACAAGTTTTAGCCGTGAAGTTGTAGTCACAGATTGTAGATATGGCGGAGGAAAAAGTAAGCCACCCCGAGGTTGTTTGCTCCTTGCTTGTAAGCTGAGAGTAGTAGTGCTGCATGTCTTAAATTCCATTTTGCTAAGAAGGAATTGCTCGTTTTTGTTATTTTCCAGCCCATTTTGCCCTCAGAATTTGCTTCATTCTTTTGGCTGTCCGTTCTGCTCCAATTTTGCTGGGCAAATTTGGTCTGTCGTGGCCTATTCTGCGGCACTGTGGAGCCACCCGCCCTACGCCTCGAGAAGGTAACTAACGATAGGAACGGGGTCGGCTGCTCCTGTTTGCTTTTTTTTTTTTTTTTAACTCTACTGGTTCCAATTGTTTTAAGAGCTACTCTCTTGTCTGCTTATCTCCCTCTATCAAGGTGTTGGGAATTTGTGCATACACTTCAATTTTCCCATAGAATCATACTATTGTATGTAGCTAGAGAAATTGTGCCTGCAGGCAGAGTCTGCATCTTATGAATTACTGCTGGAGTAACTTTGCTTCTGTCCACATGCAAGCGCGTGCACTGTTAGCAACACTTTTGTTTACTAATAATTAGCTTGATTTCAATGAATTGACAACAGATACTGAATGAGGTTGATAACAGATAACTGACAAGAAAGAAATGTGAGTTTGAATTACATACATTGAAATAGTCACACTTCTAGTATTGGAGCCAGTGAGGGAGCTCGGGCAACCTTTCTTCTCCTACGAAGTCTTGAAAGTACTGGTACTCTCCTCTTGGGTCTAGGGAGAGGAAGCGGCATTAAAGAGCGGCAGTACTTTGGTTGCCTCCGCAACCAAGGTACTGACATTGCACTTTGGTGTTCCATGGTGATTTGAAACGGAAGAGAATCGGCCGTGGGAGCACGTTTGAGGGTTCTGCTTGAAACAGCGTGCTCAACGGGAGGCCAAGACATCCAGGCTTCGGGTGCAGTCTCGGTAGGAGGAGGCAACTCCATACTCGGGCCCTCGCTGTCAGCTTCTACTGTGACCTAGAGTTATGCATGCCACGGAATGAATAACGTCTACACTGCACAGCCAAGCAACTTACAGCAACATGGTCCGGTTTCCTCCAAAGTTGGTATTGCACAGCTTGAACTGATGGCTCGTCACCTTCAGCTGTGGCTTGTTCTTTGGCCAAGCTGGTGACAATCTCCTGCAGCGCTGCCATCTTTTCCAGTACCTAAAGTCCATAAAAGTATAGCACTTAATGCTGTCCTTTGGTGCCAATTGCTTCAGCTGTGTGGGCGTGTGTAATGTGTGTGCGTGTGTAATGCGTGTGCATGTGTTCGTGTGAGCATCTGCACAGCCTCACTCACTTTAATTGTTTTCTTTTCCAGTAACTCCTGTTTCTTAGCGGCTTTGCCGCATTCGGAACTCTCTCGAACTAACTCAGCCTCCAAGTGGGGAATCTTGAGATTAAATATTTATGTATAAATCACTTGTATTTGCTAAGTTTTATTAAATACACCCACCAAACTTTATCATCCACTTGATATTGTGTGTATTAAGACATTTTGCAAGATAATAATAAGTATATACTTGTACATAACAAGACCAATGTATAAAGTCAAATTCAAAAGGCCACTCTTCATCCACAAAGTGAGTGGAGCTTTTAAAGTCTGTAACAATGTTTAACTTTATGTAATGCAGTTGTCCAATCAGCATGCGACACTTATAACATTTATTTTTATTAACAAATACGATAATGTCTTTCATCATAATAAAGAGTGACATGATACAACTAAACAATGCAAGTGTTTAGTCTTCTTAAAGGATTCGTGTATGGTAGAGTCGGGGTGCCAAGTATCATAATATCCTTCATCATACTTTCCTGTGAAAATAGACAACAAAATTAGTTAATTACACTAGTATTTAATAACTACATTTCTTACCATTAATATACATGGTTTTCAAAAAATCATGTGTGATAGCAACCACCTGCTGGGAAGTATGCTACTTCATCTTGGGTAAAATTCACCTCTGCCACTGAACAAAGGAATAGCAACAATAATTATAACAATGATAACGATAACAATAAAACAACGACAGCAACAACAATAGAAAAACAATAATAATGATAATTATTACTGTTATCATTATCAATATCATTATTATCATCATTATTATCGCCATCATCATCATCATCATCATCATCATCTTCATCATCATCATCATATTTATTATTACTTACATTTTGGTGCACCTTGCGGAGCAGCTCAAGAAGCCCAGGAATGACTGGGTCCTTCAAGTGTGGAGGGAGCATGTAGCTAGGACCCATCGCATCTGATGGAGAACCACCATCATGGCAGGAATAATTGTTGCAGTTGACATTTGTGTCGGCTTTGGGAGGTGGTTTCGGGCTCCTGTTGATTTGGTGATGGCAGCAGCGCACGTGGTCAACGAGGATGACCTCCTCCAGCAACTTTTCAGCTGCTGAGTGCTGCCAGATCTAGAGAGGTGGTCGAGTCAATAACTCAACTGCACACTTGTTAGTATTTGGAACTCACCGTCTTGTTTCCCTGGAGCAGAGTGAAGTAGGACTGTTGGCACTGCTGTTCTTGTGGAACAGCACAGTCCACAGCGCTGGCACAGTTCAAGGCACAAGCGCTGTTGGAGGCACAGATCAAGGCACAGGCAGAGTTTGAGGCATTACCGATGTAGTTGGAGGCAAGTGCACAGTGATAGCAACCACCTGCTGGGAAGTATGCTACTTCATCTTGGGTGAAATTCACCTCTGCCACTGAACAAAGGAATAGCAACAATAATTATAACAATAGCTACACCGCTAGCAGCAATAACAATGGAACTTGTGTAGATAATTACAATAGTAATAGTATTGATAACGATAACAATAAAACAACGACAGCAACAACAATAATAAAACAATAATAATGATAATTATTACTGTTATCATTATCAATATCATTATTATCATCATTATTATCGCCATCATCATCATCATCATCATCATCATATTTATTATTATTATTATTGTTATTATTATAATTAATATCATTCGCTTACCAGTAAAATCAGTCGGGTAGTCGACCGCTGGAAACGCCAGCCCGTTTGGGCCAGCCATAATGAGAAAAGTCGTCGTAACGAAGAGACACCTCAGCATCTCGAACTCACTTCAAATAACACCGTCGAAAATCGCAACCGAAGTCACAAAAGTATTTCCAGAAAAAGAAATACGACGCTGAGACGGAGTCCTCCCTGGTTTTATACGCAAACGCTAACTGGAGCGAGCATGCCCAGTGACGCGTGCAGTGGCTTGGAGATAGAGTGTGTGTGGTTGGCGTCGGAAGGTACGGGACGTAGGTCGACTCGAGTTCCTGCGTGTCGGTTCTTCTGTAGTCCTCGATTTTGTGCTATTCTTTTACAAGTTTTAGCCGTGAAGTTGTAGTCACAGATAGTAGATATGGCGGAGGAAAAAGTAAGCCACCCCGAGGTTGTTTGCTCCTTGCTTGTAAGCTGAGAGTAGTAGTGCTGCATGTCTTAAATTCTAGTTTGCTAACAGGAATTGCTCGTTTTTGTTATTTTCCTGCCCATTTTGCCCTCAGAATTTGCTTCATTCTTTAGGCTGTCCGTTCTGCTCCAATTTTGCTGGGCAAATTTGGTCTGTCGTGGCCTATTCTGCGGCACTGTGCACCCGCCCTACGCCCTGAGAAGGTAGCTAACGATAGGAATGGGTCGGCTGCTCCGGTTCTTTTTTTTTTTTTTTTTTCTTTTTCTTTTTTTTTTTTAAACTCTACTGTTTTAAGAGCTACTCTCTTGTCTGCTTATCTCCCTCTATCAAGGTGTTGGGAATTTGTGCATACACTTCAATTTTCCCTTAGAATCATACTATTGTATGTAGCTAGAGAAATTGTGCCTGCAGGCAGAGTCTGCATCCTATGGATTACTGCTGGAGTAACTTTGCTTCTGTCCACATGCAAGCGCGTGCATTGTTAGCAACACTTTTGTTTACTAATAATCAGCTTGATTTCAATGAATTGACAACAGATACTGAATGAGGTTGATAACAGATAACTGACAAGAAAGAAATGTGAGTTTGAATTACATACATTGAAATAGTCACTCTTCTAGTATTGGAGCCAGTGAGGGAGCTCAGGCAACCTTTCTTCTCCTACGAAGTCTTAAAAGTACTGGTACTCTCCTCTTGGGTCTAGGGAGAGGAAGCGGCATTAAAGAGCGGCAGTACCTTGGTTGCCTCCGCAACCAAGGTACTGACATTGCACTCTGGTGTTCCATGGTGATTTGAAATGGAAGAGAATCGGCCGTGGGAGCACGTTTGAGGGTTCTGCTTGAAACAGCGTGCTCAACGGGAGGCCAAGACACGGGTGCAGTCTCGGTAGGAGGAGGCAACTCCATACTCGGGCCCTCGCTGTCAGCTTCTACTGTGACCTAGAGTTATGCATGCCACGGAATGAATAACGTCTACACTGCACAGCCAAGCAACTTACAGCAACATGGTCCGGTTTCCTCCAAAGTTGGTATTGCACAGCTTGAACTGATGGCTCGTCACCTTCAGCTGTGGCTTGTTCTTTGGCCAAGCTGGTGACAATCTCCTGCAGCGCTGCCATCTTTTCCAGTACCTAAAGTCCATAAAAGTATAGCACTTAATGCTGTCCTTTGGTGCCAATTGCTTCAGCTGTGTGGGCGTGTGTAATGTGTGTGCGTGTGTAATGCGTGTGCATGTGTTCGTGTGAGCATCTGCACAGCCTCACTCACTTTAATTGTTTTCTTTTCCAGTAACTCCTGTTTCTTAGCGGCTTTGCCGCATTCGGAACTCTCTCGAACTAACTCAGCCTCCAAGTGGGGAATCTTGAGATTAAATATTTATGTATAAATCACTTGTATTTGCTAAGTTTTATTAAATACACCCACCAAACTTTATCATCCACTTGATATTGTGTGTATTAAGACATTTTGCAAGATAATAATAAGTATATACTTGTACATAACAAGACCAATGTATAAAGTCAAATTCAAAAGGCCACTCTTCATCCACAAAGTGAGTGGAGCTTTTAAAGTCTGTAACAATGTTTAACTTTATGTAATGCAGTTGTCCAATCAGCATGCGACACTTATAACATTTATTTTTATTAACAAATACGATAATGTCTTTCATCATAATAAAGAGTGACATGATACAACTAAACAATGCAAGTGTTTAGTCTTCTTAAAGGATTCGTGTATGGTAGAGTCGGGGTGCCAAGTATCATAATATCCTTCATCATACTTTCCTGTGAAAATAGACAACAAAATTAGTTAATTACACTAGTATTTAATAACTACATTTCTTACCATTAATATACATGGTTTTCAAAAAATCATGATTTATTATAGGATTGCTGAAGTCTGGTTTATCTTGATGGTAATTGCTTGTCGGCAAAATGATTCTGATAAGCATGAGACCTAGTTGGACGAAGTCCCAGTTTTTGCACGTAAATGTCGAGTTCAAAGGGTACATCAATGATTTAGACGCATGCCACCACACTCCTTCGTTCACATTTACAGCATTGTCTAAATCGATGAGCTGCTTCATTGTTATTATTATAGCAAATATTCTCAAGTCTGACATCCAAGTGTGCATATCCAAATGAATGAAACTCGCATAATGCCAGCCAAACCGAAAAAGCAAGGTCACGTACATGTAATCTTGCTAGTTCTCGTGACAGAGGACCTTTCAACCTATCAAAGACGTAATAAAACATGTTGTCATGCTCAAAAATGCGTTGTGGTAGCAGAAATTTTGTGAAGGAAGAAGATTGACGATCAATCAAAAGTCTGACGTCACTAAAAGCACAAAAAGGTTTTTTATATACCTTCTTTTCTTTTTCGTTGACAATAACGACTGATAGTGAAGAGTCAACTTGATGAGCATCTTCTCCAAACGTATCTGCTATAAATGATTTACTTAAAGGTAATGTAAATCGAGTCGCAGATTCCCCTTGTAGGCTATTTACTCGTTGCACACCATTATCCATACAAGAAGCAATTGCTGTTTTCACACGATGCTGTTCTATTGCGAATTCTTTGATTTGAAAACTGAAAGCAGAATCACTCCAGTCCACCTTAACTTCGACAACACCAGGACCCCTATCTTTAGCTGGAAAATAAAATCCCACACAGGATGTCACCCTGTCATCTCTGTTTCTAAGCCAGACTAGTTGTTCGATAACACCCTCTACTAAGTGCACAATAGTTGATTCATATCCTTTGCTGTCCACTTCAATCAGAATGATGTCATGGGATGAAGAGCGAATGCTCACATCAGGTCTTCTTTTTCTACAGGTTTCTAAGGGAAGGTCAGGAGAATTAGGTAGACTGACTCCACAGTTCACAAAAACATCACTTGAATCTACCCTATTTCCAAGAATGTCACATATATACTGACTCAGACTCACTTCACCTATTAATTGTGATAAGTCATAGTTGTTGACAAAGGAAGGTGGACCTGTTAAATATTTCGTGAGATTAAACCTCGAAAATGTGAAGCTCTTAGAAAAATCAGACGCACACGGAAGTTTGACAATTGCTTGGCGACTGGTCCTTTCAAAAACTTCATCATAAGACCACTCCATTGGAATTGAACCAGAACCCACTCGCTCAGCCATTTTGATTGTTCTGTTTAGTCACGTACGACTAAGGACCAGGGGGGGTAGGACATCCTCGCGTGATCCACTAAAGTGCTGAGTTGACGTTTCAACAATAGTACATTATTCCGTAGGAATTATGAACTTCGGGAAATCTCACGGAGGATAGAATATCAGTAAGTATTGGAATAAATTAGATCTTATAGGTCTATATTATTTATTTAATGTGGTGACACCCAGCGCCCCCCCACCGTTTTCCTTGTAAAACTTAGCAAATTAATTGTGTACCTCAAAACTAGTATTAATAGCTACTGTGTAGAAATAGCTAATTGAGACATCTAGCTATTAACTTTATTTATGAATTTCTCCTAACATTTTGTATTTCTTTCTGCATATTTGGGTTCAATCCAAAAATAGTATACTGCAATGGATGACAGTGTATTTTGCACTCCTACAAATTCTGGAGATGAGTTGACAGTTATAGATATGGCATCTACCAAGTCAATTCTGCTGGATACACCCAAGTTAAACAGAAATATTTTACCCAGAAAGAATCTTTACAAACCGTATAAACGGCAAACACTGGTTGTTCCTAAATGGACAGAATTGGAGCTCAAATTGTTGACTGAGTTTATTATGCTATATACTGATGGAAGAAGATGGCCATTGCATAAGAATATGGCATTCTGGAATAATGCTGGAGAGTATATGCAGCAATTTCTTCATACATCTTACGTAAGATCAGGTAAGGACCATTTCATCTCATAACTTTAGGGTTTGAGTTATTTGTGTATATAGGTGAAGCATGTAGAACACAAGTGAATAGAACGCTCTCACACAGATTCACAACGCCTGCACTGGCTGAAGAACACTTCAACTACCCTTCTGAAGATGATATTTCTGAAAGTTTAATTGAAAGCATTTCTGCTATGCCAGATTCGTCTTCTTCCCGTCAGCCAGCATATGCTGATGATTTTGAAAAGATTCTAACGAAATTAGATCCAGCAAAACAGATGCAAATTATTTCTGAATTGTTTTCGTTGTTGGTTGGACAAAGTTTAATTCCAGTCCCACCACCTGATTTCCTTGAACTGGTCATTCTTGGAATGAAACGTCTACATAGCAATGGTCGATCAAATGTTATATATCTGTTGGCTAAAGCAATAGGGACTATGCGTCCTCAAGGTACTGACTCTTTGCTTCCTATTTCTCGTATGCCAATGGGACTACTTGAATATGTGGTGAATTTCTACACAGCATCTTCCATCAATAAGATATATTTTACTTAGATAATACATGGAGGTTAAAATATTGAAATTTTTGAGATAATTACTAAGCTAAGCTATGCAATTATGCTTTAGTTAAGTATTACTATTACTGTTTAATTACTATAATTAGTAAGCTTTCGATGATCTTTTTAGGTCACATGCCCAACAGATTACCGCTTGTGGCTTCAGAGTATGTATGTATTATTTGGAACAAAGTGGTGTAAACTACATTGTGGACCAATGCTTAATTATGCACCAATTATGCAATCTTCTGCTATTGCTGATGATTCTTCATTGAATCAAATGCATCCTATCAAGGTTGATTTTAAAATTTGTTGATTCTATTAAAACAATAATATTATTATTTAGGCATTATGTAATATACCGGGTCTATCTGAGCGTACTCTTAGACGTGACATTGCTAATTGTGATATTTCTACTGGTACTGAAGTGCAGGTGTGTACTATATTGATTCAATAGCATCATGTATTCAGTGACTTTAATCTTTCAGGTGAGCGCTCTTGATGGGATAAAGCAAGCCAATCCAGAAAGTATTTGGTGGATCAAAGCGGATGGTGTTGATGTTGTCAAGGGGTTATTTGAGTCAACTAAAGGAGTGTGGTCGGGAGACGTAGATTTGAATGATGGTCAACTTGAACGGAAGTTTAAAGAGATGCACAACAGATTATTATTTGTCAAAGATCTTGGATTATCATCTAGATCCGGAAGTGTAATTTTAACGAAAGATCTTGAAGTTCTTTTGGAGTATTCAAAGGAAGATAGCAAGTTCATATTGCATGGTAGGAATTTGAAAAATACAAAAACTAAGGCATTGTTCTTAAATAAATATTTTGTTATTGTAGAGCTTCAAATAGTGAATCAAAGTTACGAAAACAAGCTAAAGAGTGGAGGTGCTGCAAATAATACTATGTTTGCTCTTTGTTGGGACATCCATGAGCTGACCCAGTTAAAAGATAACCTTCAAGAAGTGCGAGTTGAGATTGCTTCTACACTTGAAATTTTAAGTGATGAAAACTCCAGCGTTAATTTACCAAAAAGGCTTGGTGTAATTCGGGAGAAGTTTGCAAAGATTATTAAGGGTGTTACACGATTCAGAAGAGTTCCAGCGACGCATATGTTTGTTATTATGTTAAGCTGCGAACTACGTGATCACAAGCCATATGCTATTCTTATACAGTGCTTGCCATGTGTTGCGTTAAATGAGTGTGATATCAGAAGAATCATTACCAATGTATAAAAAGAAATGACAGTTCGAGAAATGAAAGTTAGAGGTTAGTTTTTAGTATGTTAATATGTTAACTCAGTTGAGATTATATTATATACTTAGGTTTTGTATCAAATGGGGAGTTCAATTATTTGAGGTCAAAGGGATACACAAGACCACTGTCCATTTTACAAATCAGAAGTCAAGTAAAAAAAAAAAATTCTAAATTGAGCAAGAAAACTTTGATCTCAATGTTATCACCAAAAAGTATGCTATTCAAATAATTAATGAGGTATATACTAATGTAATGCTTTATTCTTAGAAATAGTAGATGGACAGATAGTTGCTGTTGTTCCATGCAAGTCAGTTCCTATACCACTTCTCCAAGAAATATATTCTTTACAGGAAAGTGGAATATAATTTTCAGACATAGTGGACAGGCTCCGACCTCGTACTGTTCCTCAAGGATACTCCTATCATCATTGGAAGTCAGGTAGGTATGAAAACTCAATGGAATGTATGGTAAACATTAACTTTTTGTTTCATCTCTATTTCATAGATGAGGACGAAGGATTGGTTGAAAAGTTAAGATCTATAGTGGCCCAGCTTGAATACTCTCAAGAAATCAAAGAATGGGATAAAAAGGGCATTCCATTTTCACGGTTTTTCTATGTTCCTGAAGTTCATCCTGAAACGTCTCAGCACTTCTGGAACGAGAAGATGAAGCTCATGTGTTTAAGGTACTTCTTTTATCGGCCTCTCTATTATCCATCTATTTTTATTATTAAATCATCGTTATAATTTTATTATTATTTTAGAGAATTGCTACTAGTACTCGAAATGGTCGTCCCAAGAATTTACGTTTGGAGCGATATGTGGAAGCCCTGGCTGACCAAACTTCAGGATTGACCCATCCTGTCCTGGTTGGAAGCCACAAGCAGTCAGTTCATGATGCAGAAAGACTCTTTTCACCACAATTAGCAGATTTCATGGAAAGAAAGGGTTATCAGTATGAAGCCAAGTACATTCAAATTATTTGGAACTGGCGTCGCTCTTGTGATGAGCGCGGATTAAGCCAATTGCAACGATGGAAATATAATTATGAACTACTTAATTACATCCTTGATGAGCTTATTCCATGGCATACTACGTTGTATGATTTCAGCACTTTAGAAGTAACTAAGTAAGTATTTACAAACTAATACAATTTAACAGGCTTTCACTTACTACATGCCTATTGACTATTCTGCTATTAAGTAGTTATTTTTTAGCAAGTAATTTACACATATATCTAGGTCTAGATTGTATTGCATCACGTTTGCTTTAATTCACTATTTTACTTATTTCCCCACTTACTCAATAGACCAATTGACAGTATCAGAGGATTCACAAAGGAAACACTTGTTGCTGTCACTACTAATATTGAGAGCCGAGAGTGGCGTCGATGGCAGAATGAAGGAAAGCCAGAGCATCCTAGATCAGGAACATCAGATGATGTGGAGTGTTTTTTTAGTGTCATGAGAGACGCAATTGGACGTGATTTTACTGTAAAGCAGGTGAAATATGGGTTTAGAAAAGTTTGCAATGAGTTTATGAAACGATTGGACAGTGATCTACCTTTTTACTACCATACATCATCACATACTAGGTTTTATGAAGGCCCTTTAATTGAATTTGATAAACCAAAAAGTAAGGAGAAGCGTAAAGGGCGGCACATACCACGACAAGAACAGTCAGCAGCATTTGCACCTTGACGAGCAACTATGCCAGTAAGAGGTTCTGTCTCAACTAGAGTAAAATTTCATAACTTACCAATAGAACTACCACCACCACCTGGAGAACCACCTAGTGATCATATGTATTAGCCAAGTGCAATGTAACTAACAAAACACAATTCTTGCGTTCTATGTTCATTGATCCAGATAGAAAGAAAAAAAAATTTCAAATCATTAACCACACACACAATTATTACATGATTCATTGTATTTGCTGATATAAATATTTTACATTGTGAAATTGATGGTTGGTACAATGATTTATCTAAGTACTTCTGCAGTGCCATACCTCTACTGGCCATTTTCCATTTAACGAAATCTTAATGCCGGCGTAAAATCCAGGACCACTTTTACTCCAGTTCACTAAATATTTAACCCAATCAAAGTTAATGCTGACAATTTTTTTCTTGTTTAATGCATCATGTACAGCTGGCAAAGCCTCTTTAACTACATAACCAATGCATCTCCAGTGGCTTTCCAACTGACATTGAAAGGCGATGGCTTGAGAATCATACTCATTATCAGGCTCTTTAGATAGCTGAACAGGTACAACTTGACCATTCCTCAATAGTTCAGAAACTTTCGAAAGAGCACTTTGAGATTCTGGGTGATAGTTTGATCCCATACACTTAAAAGTAATAGTATGAGTAAGACTATTTCCTTCAGCATCTGACTTAGATAAGGCTTCTTCATCTGATTCAGATAGTAAATAAGGATTCTTCTCTTCATCACTAAACTGATTCAAAGAATCATTGTCTGAAGACTCGGAGTCTGAATCAGACCATTCCCATTTCCATACTACAAAAACACCTTGTGGAACTAACTTCAGGCCATCCAGTTTCACACATATTTTGAATTGATCTGGCTGCATATTGATATAGACGATAATTCAGTGTATAAACAGAAAGAAAAAAACAACTTACGTCTACCACTGTCCAATCAGTGACTTTCATCCAGCATGGCAATGGATGAGTAAGAGAAGAATCCTCCCTCACAAACACATCATATGTGAGAAATATCCTCTCTTTTGTGCAGCCTACACACATAAAAAAAAATTCTTATCCCTCTTTGTTGCCTCTTTCACTCTCTTCACATTTTTTTTTCCTTCCAAAAAATACCTTGAATTCTCATTGGTCTTAGCTCTACTGCTAAAACATCAAAAGAGGGGATTGGATAGCAAAAAGACTGCCCAAGACTGATTACAAAAAAAAAGTCACTCTCGTTTGTAGCCGAGTATAAATCAAAAGACGGCCTGTGTGTTATTGGTGTTTCCAACACAGAAGATAAAGTGTTGAAGGACAAAGTTCAGGTAGGTTGGCTACACCTCTATTATTACATTCCATTCGTGCTTAAGTCACATGATTTAGACGGGATGTCCTACCCCCCCTGGGTGTGCACCAACAGCGCAGCTAGTTGGTGGCGAGCGAGCCCCTGCCCATTTTTGCACGAGTTAATTAGTTATGCGATACTTTACCATTCGTAGACATTGTTCATATGAGCTGTTTTAGCCAAAATCCAACAACTACAACTTGCTTTCGTTGCTTGTTTTACTGCACAGTTTAACTTGTACACCTTTTGGTTGAAACAAGAGCTGATACTGGTTCCCCAACTCTACTCATTATAAAATATACAATAAAAATATTTAGTGATCTGTCCAATGACGAACAGGATCTGTCACAGTTGCAGACACCACCACTGTGGTTGAGGAGGACAGACTGATGCATATCATATCTGCCCTAAGAACTGCGAAATAAATCAAATGTTGAAATATTGCTCTCAGTTTTTAAATCTAACACTCCCCCTCTATATCGAAAGTGAGTGAGTCAGTGACTGAGTCAGTCAGTCAGTCAGTCAGTCAGTCAGTCAGTGAGTGAGTGAGTGAGTGAGTCAGTGAGTGAGTGAGTGAGTGAGTCAGTGAGTGAGTGAGTCAGTGAGTGAGTGAGTCAGTGAGTGAGTGAGTCAGTGAGTGAGTCAGTAAAATATGAGAGGAGAGATTTCCAAAAGATGTAAAAATGGTTTAGGAGAGTGACTGTAGCAGTGGCAGCATTGACAGTAGTGATAGCAGTAGGAATAATGGCAGTAGGAGTGATGGTAGTAGGAGTGATGGCAGTAGGAATGATGGTAGCAGGAGTGATGGCAGCAGGAGTGATGGCAGCAGGAGTGATGGCAGTAGGAGTGATGGCAGGAGGAGTGATGGCAGCAGGAGTGATGGCAGTAGGAGTGATGGCAGCAGGAGTGATGGCAGCAGGAGTGATGGAAGTAGCAGTGATGGCAGCAGGAGTGATGGCAGCAGGAGTGATGGCAGCAGGAGTGATGGCAGTAGGAATGATGGCAGCAGGAGTGATGGAAATAGTCCATCCGAATAAATAGAATGCACACACTCTGTCTCTAACAACAACTCCCCTATAGTCTGGAAATAAACACAGCAAGGAATCACATACACACATGTATCAACATCTTCAACCATGCAGGATCCATGTGCATGATCTGATTCATTTAGCTAGTTGACTGTTAAGGCAAGCATAAGCAGGCTAGGCAATAACGTCACACAGAATACCTGCCACTTCAAACACTAAGCCACAAGAATGTTTGTTTACACATTCAAGGCAACATTGCAGAAGTCTGTAGCTATTGGATTATAGTTGTAAGTTGTTTTTTTAATTTTTTTTATCAACTACAGATACAAACAAGTAATAAAAAGAAATCTACTTTCTAAGCTGTAAGTCAGAGACAGCTTTCACTCTTACTCTCACTTACTGGCAGAACAAGAATATGTTCCAACATCATACACTGAGACATTGACTATTATTAAATGAACAATTTTTTTGTTTTCTTCTGTAAGTAACATGTATCGTCCATAAGATACGGCAATACTTCCTCCCCTGGCATGAGTCCAACTTAGGAATTGATATCCATTTGGTAAAATACATGTAAGCTTTATTTCATCTCCATCGTTATAAAATCTCGCAAGGCAGTCTCGAAGAGTGCAGCCTGATCAAGTGGTGGGACGATGACCGGACTAACACCATCCTCATCAGCAAAGGATGGGTCTCCTGCCCTCGAGGCATCTACCTGAAGGGCATCTTGCTGCAAGGACACGGCCGACGTTCAAAACAACAACGTCATAGACACCATCGAGTGCTGCAAGCCGGCAGGGGCGCCTGTGGCCTATCAACACTGCTATCAGGACAGCACCGTGGAGGTTTTGGACACACTCATGCACTGGTGTCGTCGAGAGGGCCATTTTGTTACCGGGGTGGAGAGGAGGAACTGCAACAGAGAGAAGCTTGATTGCGAGGAAGTGATCACTTGCTGCAGTGGATGATTGTCTGCTGTGGGCATGTGTGTGTGTATTAAAACTGACTAGATTTAAAACACATGCTGAATATTGCGTGCTTTGAGTTGGACATTGTGTTATATGATTTTCTTGTTAATTTCATGAAATTGGTTGAGTTGTTAAATGTAGCTTATTATATAGTTAATTGTCCCTTCTACAAATTTAATCAAGATAACGCTAGAAGAAATATCTTGTTTTTGAAAGCTGGCATTTCTGGATATTCAAAGAAAGCATGACCAAAAGCCGGAAAGATGTGTGGATTAGGATAGACTGATAATGCAGGTCTATTAGATTGAACCATTAACACCTGCAGTTCTTGGCTTGACTCAATATTGTACTTGAAGTATAATCGATTATCACGATCATGTATGACAATTGAAAGCCCAGATTTCACTTGAATCCATTAAAAGATTAGCACATATTAGATCCACAGATACAAATTACGGTCTATGTAAGACTTTTACAGAGTTGATCATCTTAGCATAATAAAGTTGAATCATTTCTGAAAATTATTAGAGCTCCACCTGCTTTATGGAAGAGACGTAACTGGTTCAGTTAAGCTTTACAGTAGAATTTTGTTATGTACTACTATACGCTCTTGCTAAGCAGAATTTATACACACACTTGAAAATTATACTATAAACAAAATGTGTATGTACATGTCATGTAAAGCAATTTATAAAGTTTGATGACTCTGCCTTATGCAATAAAGCACGTATGTGCTAATATGTGGTAATATTGTAATTTATTTATAAATCGTCAAAACTAATCCATTAAAAGATAAAGACATATTAGATCCACAGATACAAATTACACTCTATGTAAGACTTTTACAGAGTTGATCATCTTAGCATGATAAGTTGAATCATTTCTGAAAATTATTAGAGCTCCACCTACTTAATGGAAGAGACGTAACTAGTTCAGTTAAGGTTTACAGTAGAATCATGTTAAGTACAACTTTACGCTCTTGCTAAAGCAGAATTTATACACATACTTGGAAATAATATTATGGAGCAAAATGTGTATATTCATGTTATGTCAAACAAATTTATAAAGTTTGGTGACTCTGCCTTATGTAATGAAGCACACATGTGCTAATATTGTAATGTATTTATAAATCGTCATTGGTAAAGGTTATCGTTATCTTTAAAAAATCGGGTAAGGCGTCGGGCCTTGGACTTTGAACTGTTGGCGTCAAGGAAACATGGCGGAAGTGTCGCACAATCAAACGAGGTGGTGGAGGATTAGGTTGTCAGTTGCAATTGTGGGGTTACAATAGTAAGTTGAAACCAGTTACAGGATATTGGCTACACCGACTTCTCTTTCAGCACCTTTTACTCATAGTTATTATAAATTCTACTTACTTATAATCTCTGGTTTGAATTCTATTAGCCAAAGAGTGCAAAGTTACAAAAAATTAATGTGAATTTTCTTTTTTATCTTCTAGGCACCAAGCATGTTTTATTAATACTTTTTTTTAGGAGTACTGCACCATGGTACAGTGCGAAATATGTAAAAACCGGGAGCACTCAGTGTGCCGAGGGTTTTTGGACTTGAAGGATGATGATGAGTACCAATATAAGTGTTTCCAATGTGAGAATGCTGTACCTATCAATGGAACGGAGGTATGTTAATCACGATGAAAAGGTCGGCCACACAACCCTCCTATTTGGATTGAAGCCTTAGTGATGCCCTTTTTTATATTATATATACCTATATATTTATAATTCTATAACGAGAAAAGTCGTCGTAACGAAGAGACACCTCAGCATCTCGAACTCACTTCAAATAACACCGTCGAAAATCGCAACCGAAGTCACAAAAGTATTTCCAGAAAAAGAAATACGACGCTGAGACGGAGTCCAGTGACGCGTGCAGTGGCTTGGAGATGGAGTGTGTGTGGTTGGCGTCGGAAGGTACGGGACGTAGGTCGACTCGAGTTCCTGCGTGTCGGTTCTTCTGTAGTCCTCGATTTTGTGCTATTCTTTTACAAGTTTTAGCCGTGAAGTTGTAGTCACAGATTGCAGATATGGCGGAGGAAAAAGTCAGCCACCCCGAGGTTGTTTGCTCCTTGCTTGTAAGCTGAGAGTAGTAGTGCTGCATGTCTTAAATTCCATTTTGCTAAGCAGGAATTGCTCGTTTTTGTTATTTTCCAGCCCATTTTGCCCTCAGAATTTGCTTCATTCTTTTGGCTGTCCGTTCTGCTCCAATTTTGCTGGGCAAATTTAGTCTGTCGTGGCCTAATCTGCGGCACTGTGCACCCGCCCTACGCCCCGAGAAGGTAGCTAACGATAGGAATGGGTCGGCTGCTCCGGTTCTTTTTTTTTTTTTTCTTTTTCTTTTTTTTTTTTTTTTTAAACTCTACTGGTTCCAATTGTTTTAAGAGCTACTCTCTTGTCTGCTTATCTCCCTCTATCAAGGTGTTGGGAATTTGTGCATACACTTCAATTTTCCCCTAGAATCATACTATTGTATGTAGCTAGAGAAATTGTGCCTGCAGGCAGAGTCTGCATCCTATGGATTACTGCTGGAGTAACTTTGCTTCTGTCCACATGCAAGCGCGTGCATTGTTAGCAACACTTTTGTTTACTAATAATCAGCTTGATTTCAATGAATTGACAACAGATACTGAATGAGGTTGATAACAGATAACTGACAAGAAAGAAATGTGAGTTTGAATTACATACATTGAAATAGTCACTCTTCTAGTATTGGAGCCAGTGAGGGAGCTCGGGCAACCTTTCTTCTCCTACGAAGTCTTGAAAGTACTGGTACTCTCCTCTTGGGTCTAGGGAGAGGAAGCGGCATTAAAGAGCGGCAGTACCTTGGTTGCCTCCGCAACCAAGGTACTGACATTGCACTTTGGTGTTCCATGGTGATTTGAAACGGAAGAGAATCGGCCGTGGGAGCACGTTTGAGGGTTCTGCTTGAAACAGCGTGCTCAACGGGAGGCCAAGACATTCTGGCTTCTGGTGCAGTCTCGGTAGGAGGAGGCAACTCCATACTCGGGCCCTCGCTGTCAGCTTCTACTGTGACCTAGAGTTATGCATGCCACGGAATGAATAACGTCTACACTGCACAGCCAAGCAACTTACAGCAACATGGTCCGGTTTCCTCCAAAGTTGGTATTGCACAGCTTGAACTGATGGCTCGTCACCTTCAGCTGTGGCTTGTTCTTTGGCCATGCTGGTGACAATCTCCTGCAGCGCTGCCATCTTTTCCAGTACCTAAAGTCCATAAAAGTATAGCACATAATGCTGTATTTTGGTGCCAATTGCTTCAGCTGTGTGGGCGTGTGTAATGTGTGTGCATGTGTAATGCGTGTGCATGTGTTCGTGTGAGCATCTGCACAGCCTCACTCACTTTAATCGTTTCCTTTTCCAGTAATTCCCGTTTCTTAGCGGCTTTGCCGCATTCAGAACTCTCTCGAACTAACTCAGCCTCCAAGTGGGGAATCTTGTGATTGAGCAGCTGAATTTCTGCCGTGATTAACTTTTGAGTCGGCTAAACGAAGCAATAAACATAGTGTTGAATGAATGCACCGGTAAACCAGATTGAGTCTCACCTGTCCAGCTCTCTTTTCGCATTCTATCAGTTCTTTTTCGCTGTAGCACTCGTTGAGTAGGGCTTTCAGTTTGGATATGTCATCCTTCAAGTCAGCAATTGCTGCGTTTAGCTCCCTGCTTTCAGAGAGCAGTCTCTTCATCTTGGCTGTGAGCTGGCACAGGCAATCTGCAGTGAGCACATGAATGCGATGTCTGAATGTGCAATATAAAGAAGTTGCGCTTTTACCTTTTGCTTCTTGAAGCGTCTTCGATTTATTTTTCTTGACTATTCTGCTTGCACTCCAGGCCAACAGTATAGCCGTCAGAATTGTTCCAGAAATGCACTAGTGTTAAAATAATATGTATAATGAACAAAAGAAAAAGAGAGGAAGAACACAAACCATTATCTAGTTTTTGCAACGGCTATGCACACTGGCTTACATTTTGGTGCACCTTGCGGAGCAGCTCAAGAAGCCCAGGGATGACTGGGTCCTTCAAGTGTGAAGGGAGCATGTAGCTAGGACCCATCGCATCTGATGGAGAACCACCATCATGGCAGGAATAATTGTTGCAGTTGACATTTGTGTCGGCTTTGGGAGGTGGTTTCGGGCTCCTGTTGATTTGGTGATGGCAGCAGCGCACGTGGTCAACGAGGATGACCTCCAGCAACTTTTCAGCTGCTGAGTGCTGCCAGATCTAGAGAGGTGGTCGAGTCAATAACTCAACTGCACACTTGTTAGTATTTGGAACTCACCGTCTTGTTTCCCTGGAGCAGAGTGAAGTAGGACTGTTGGCACTGCTGTCTTTGTGGAACAGCACAGTCCACAGCGCTGGCACAGTTCAAGGCACAAGCGCTGTTGGAGGCACAGATCCAGGCACAGGCAGAGTTTGAGGCATTACCGACGTAGTTGGAGGCAAGTGCACAGTGATAGCAACCACCTGCTGGGAAGTATGCTACTTCATCTTGGGTGAAATTCACCTCTGCCACTGAACAAAGGAATAGCAACAATAATTATAACAATAGCTACACCGCTAGCAGCAATAACAATGGAACTTGTGTAGATAATTACAATAGTAATAGTATTGATAACGATAACAATAAAACAACGACAGCAACAACAATAATAAAACAATAATAATGATAATTATTACTGTTATCATTATCAATATCATTATTATCATCATTATTATCGCCATCATCATCATCACCATCATCATCATCATCATCATCATCTTCATCATCTTCATCATCATCATCATATTTATTATTATTATTATTGTTATTAAAATTAATATCATTCGCTTACCAGTAAAATCAGTCGGGTAGTCGACCGCTGGAAACGCCAGCCCGTTTGGGCCAGCCATAACGAGAAAAGTCGTCGTAACGAAGAGACACCTCAGCATCTCGAACTCACTTCAAATAACACCGTCGAAAATCGCAACCGAAGTCACAAAAGTATTTCCAGAAAAAGAAATACGACGCTGAGACGGAGTCCTCCCTGGTTTTATACGCAAACGCTAACTGGAGCGAGCATGCCCAGTGACGCGCCCAGTGACGCGTGCAGTGGCTTGGAGATGGAGTGTGTGTGGTTGGCGTCGGAAGGTACGGGACGTAGGTCGACTCGAGTTCCTGCGTGTCGGTTCTTCTGTAGTCCTCGATTTTGTGCTATTCTTTTACAAGTTTTAGCCGTGAAGTTGTAGTCATAGAAGATTGTAGATATGGCGAAGGAAAAAGTCAGCCACCCCGAGGTTGTTTGTTCCTTGCTTGTAAGCTGAGAGTAGTGCTTCATGTCTTAAATTCCATTTTGCTTAGCAGGAATTGCTCGTTTTTGTTATTTTCCAGCCCATTTTACCCTCAGAATTGCTTCATTCTTTTGGCTGTTCATTCTGCTCCAATTTTGCTGGGCAAATTTGGTCTGTCGGGGCCTATTCTCTGCGGCACTGTGCAGCCACCCGCCCTACGCCCCGAGAAGGTAGCTGATGATAGCAATGGGTCGGCTGCTTCCGGTTCATCTTTTTTTTTTTTTTAAACTCTACTGGTTCCAATTGTTTTAAGAGCTACTCTCTTGTCTGCTTATCTCTCTCTATCAAGGTGTTGGGAATTTAATGGAGTAAAAAAGAGTTGATTGTGTATGTGTTTGTCACTAGAATGCTTAATAGAGTGTGGGACAAAACCGTATAGCCCAGCTTCCCGATTAGCTCGGCTGTGGCAGTATCCCTAATTATATCAAGTTAATAATAGAATTCACTGTAAAGTTAGTACACAAGAACACATCACTTCATTTATTAATTCACTTCACAAAGCTCATGTTTGCCAACTCATTACTGCTACCAGAGAAAAGCTTCAGATAAACTATTTATAATGGAGTAAAAGAATTGAACTGTTTGAAGATGATGATAATGAATTTCACATCCAAGTTTCCCCTAGACAGCATACACTTCAATTTTCCCATAGAATCCTACTATTGTATGTAGCTAGAGAAATTGTGCCTGCAGGCAGCGTCTGCATCCTATGGATTACTGCTGGAGTAACTTTGCTTATGTCCACATGCAAGCGCATGCATTGTTAGCAACACTTTTGTTTACTAATAATCAGCTTGATTTCAATGAATTGACCACAGATACTGAATGAGGTTGATAACAGAAAACTGACAAGAAAAAAATGTGAGTTTGAATTACATACATTGAAATAGTCACTCTTCTAGTATTGGAGCCAGTGAGGGAGCTCGGGCAACCTTTCTTCTCCTACGAAGTCTTGAAAGTACTGGTACTCTCCTCTTGGGTTTAGGGAGAGGAAGCGGCATTAAAGAGCGGCAGTACCTTGGTTGCCTCCGCAACCAAGGTACTGACATTGCACTTTGGTGTTCCATGGTGATTTGAAACGGAAGAGAATCAGCCGTGGGAGCACGTTTGAGGGTTCTGCTTGAAACAGCGTGCTCAACGGGAGGCCAAGACACGGGTGCAGTCTCGGTAGGAGGAGGCAACTCCATACTCGGGCCCTCGCTGTCAGCTTCTACTGTGACCTAGAGTTATGCATGCCACGGAATGAATAACGTCTACACTGCACAGCCAAGCAACTTACAGCAACATGGTCCGGTTTCCTCCAAAGTTGGTATTGCACAGCTTGAACTGATGGCTCGTCACCTTCAGCTGTGGCTTGTTCTTTGGCCAAGCTGGTGACAATCTCCTGCAGCGCTGCCATCTTTTCCAGTACCTAAAGTCCATAAAAGTATAGCACTTAATGCTGTCCTTTGGTGCCAGTTGCTTCAGCTGTGTGGGCATGTGTAATGTGTGTGCATGTGTAATGTGTGTGCATGTGTTCGTGTGAGCATCTGCACAGCCTCACTCACTTTAATCATTTCCTTTTCCAGTAACTCCTGTTTCTTAGCGGCTTTGCCGCATTCGGAACTCTCTCGAACTAACTCAGCCTCCAAGTGGGGAATCTTGTGATTGAGCAGCTGAACTTCTGCCGTGATTAACTTTTGAGTCGGCTAAACAGAGTAATAAACATAGTGTTGAATGAATGCACCGGTAAACCAGATTGAGTCTCACCTGTCCAGCTCTCTTTTCGCATTCTATCAGTTCTTTTTCGCTGTAGCACTCGTTGAGTAGGGTTTTCAGTTTGGATATGGCAGCCTTCAAGTCAGCAATTGCTGCGTTTAGCTCCCTGCTTTCAGAGAGCAGTCTCTTCATCTTGGCTGTGAGCTGGCACAGGCAATCTGCAGTGATCACATGAATGCGATATCTGAATGTGCAATATAAAGAAGTTGCGCTTTTACCTTTTGCTTCTTGAAGCGTCTTCGATTTATTTTTCTTGACTATTCTGCTTGCACTCCAGGCCAACAGTATAGCCGTCAGAATTGTTCCAGAAATGCACTAGTGTTAAAATAATATGTATAATGAACAAAAGAAAAAGAGAGGAAGAACACAAACCATTATCTATAGTTTTTGCAACGGCTATGCACACTGGCTTACATTTTGGTGCACCTTGCGGAGCAGCTCAAGAAGCCCAGGAATGACTGGGTCCTTCAAGTGTGGAGGGAGCATGTAGCTAGGACCCATCACATCTGATGGAGCACCACCATCATGGCAGGAATAATTGTTGCAGTTGACATTTGTGTCGGCTTTGGGAGGTGGTTTCGGGCTCCTGTTGATTTGGTGATGGCAGCAGCGCACGTGGTCAACGAGGATGACCTCCAGCAACTTTTCAGCTGCTGAGTGCTGCCAGATCTAGAGAGGTGGTCGAGTCAATAACTCAACTGCACACTTGTTAGTATTTGGAACTCACCGTCTTGTTTCCCTGGAGCAGAGTGAAGTAGGACTGTTGACACTGCTGTCCTTGTGGAACAGCACAGTCCACAGCGCTGGCACAGTTCAAGGCACAAGCGCTGTTGGAGGCACAGATCAAGGCACAGACAGAGTTTGAGGCATTACCGACGTAGTTGGAGGCAAGTGCACCGTGGTAGCAACCACCTGGGAAGTATGCTACTTCATCTTGGGTAAAATTCACCTCTGCCACTGAACAAAGGAATAGCAACAATAATTATAACAATAGCTACACCGCTAGCAGCAATAACAATGGAACTTGTGTAGATAATTACAATAGTTATAGTATTGATAACGATAACAATAAAACAACAATAAAACAACGACAGCAACAACAACAATAAAACAATAATAATGATAATTATTACTGTTATCATTATCAATATCAATTATTATCGCCATCATCATCATCATCATCATATTATTATTATTATTATTATTATTGTTATTATTATTATTATTATTATTATTATTGTTGTTATTATTAAAATTAACATCATTCGCTTACCATTAAAATCAGTCGGGTAGTCGACCGCTGGAAACGCCAGCCCGTTTGGGCCAGACATAACGAGAAAAGTCGTCGTAACGAAGAGATACCTCAGCATCTCGAACTCACTTCAAATAACACCGTCGAAAATCGCAACCGAAGTCACAAAAGTATTTCCAGAAGAAGAAATACGACGCTGAGACGGAGTCCTCCCTGGTTTTATACGCAAACGCTAACTGGAGCGCGCATGCCCAGTGACTCGTGCAGTGGCTTGGGGATGGAGTGTGTGTGGTTGGCGTCGGAAGGTACGGGACGTAGGTCGGCTCGAGTTCCTGCGTGTCGGTTCTTCTGTAGTCCCGATTTTGTGCTATTCTTTTACAAGTTTTAGCCGTGAAGTTGTAGTCATAGATTGTAGATATGGCGGAGGAAAAAATAAGCCACCCCTGGGTTGTTTGCTCCTTGCTTGTAAGCTGAGAGTAGCGCTGCATGTCTTAAATTCCATTTTGCTAAGCAGGAATTGCTCGTTTTTGTTATTTTCCAGCCCATTTTACCCTCAGAATTGCTTCATTCTTTTGGCTGTCCTTTCTGCTTCAATTTTGCTGAGCAAATTTGGTCTGTCGTGGCCTATTCTGCGGCACTGTGCAGCCACCCGCCCTACGCCGCCCCGAGAAGGTAGCTGACGATAGGACGATAGGAATGGGTCGGCTGCTCCGGTTCTTTTTTTTTTCTTCTTCTTTTTTTTATAAACTCTACTGGTTCCAATTGTTTTAGAGCTACTCTCTTGTCTGCTTATCTCCCTCTATCAAGGTGTTGGGAATTTAATGGAGTAAAGAGTTGATTGTGTATGTGTTTGTCACTAGAACAAATTTTATTTACATGTGGCATTGTAAGCAGGGTTGAGGTCAAATACAATAGTATTTGTACTTAAGTTGTTATTTAAATACTTTTTTTTTAGTATTTTGTATTTGTATTTTTAGACCAAAAAAGTGAAGTATTTGTGTTTGTATTTCTAATGCTTTTTTTTTTTTGTAATCTTATTCGCTTGGAATGATAAATGAGAGCTGTCAAATTAGATACTTGTATGTGCAGAGGGATTTTTCCACATGTGGAAAGGAGCATCACTGAATATTTGTCGAGCAATTTTGATGACATTATCACAAGTGAGTTCTTGCAGTACTGGTGGTAGGTCTTGTGATCTGGCTTTATGTTGGTGACTCTTTACATGTAGATTGCATTTTATGAGCAAATAAAGCAACTTCTTCTAGGCACTGGCTATTTCAAGGACAATGTCATAACTCACTTCAGTTCCAGCTTAGTGGCAGTAAGCTCAGTGTGTGTGGTGTATGTGTGTGTGTGTGTGTGTGTATCTAACATTGGTTTAAGTAATGGACTGCTAAGTTTCCTTCTTCTTTTTTTTGTCTATTTTCCCCCCAGTTATTTGTCGTTTTTAACATTATTATTAACGTGACAAGAAAGTACCCTACCACACAGTGGTGGTTGATGTACTAACTTTTGTAAATTAAGACTTTAGGACTGCAGTAGCAATGTTGTTGTTTTTTATCCATTCTTGTCACCCTGGTTTAGTTACATCAGTTTCCCTCTCCTGCTCTTTTTCTTCCTGAGTCCTATTCCTTTCTTGAGCTCTTTCTTCTTGAGCCATAGATTCCCTTCTCCTACTTTGTCCATATATCTCTTCCTTCCTCTCAGTTTCTCTGTTCCTCTGTCCATCATTGTGGACTTAGGCGTGTGTAACTATTGCCTTCCCTTTACAACACCTTTTATCAACTTTTTATCCATCCTTTCATTTTCAATTTCACCCGCTATTAGTAGCTATAATAGTCGTAGTTACCCCTTCAGCAGTTTGTGGCAATTCTTTACCAACCCAGCTCAACTCATGGATTATTCTTGAATACACACCGTCATCGTCATTGTTACTGACTGACAATGTTTTATATATACCTATATATACTTTTTGTATAATGTGTGTAGGGAGGTGTGGCTACTACTTTAACGCAACCGTAGATGTAATGAAAACTAGGTTAATGAGTTCTAGTCCAGGACAGTTCAGAAGTATATGGGATTGTGCCCTCTACACTGCTAAAACTGGACCTTTGGGATTCTTTCAAGGTAATGTCAATGTGAGGTGTGTGTGCGTGTGTGCATAGTTGCTTAAAGGGCTGCTTAACCCTGTCACCGGCAGGTTTATGACATCTAGTGTGGTGATAATTAAATTTTTTTTTTTATTCTTTTCCTGTAAAGACAATCAGCAATATTACAAAAATATATTCTTTAAGACTAAATACTGCTTTCATTTCAATTCTTTTATTACAGGAAGTGCTACACACATCACAGCATAATAATTAGAACTTTATAATGGATAATTGATTTTTTTAAAGCGGAAAATTGCCGACTGATCGATGAGTGTCATATGGCGCTATTGCCGGTGAATGGGTTAAAGGGGCTGGGTTTGTTTTCGTAATTATTACATTATTGCTACTATAACTCATCCCACAGGTAGGGATGGAAGGCACTAATGAATGCTCTTAATAATATTTCCCGGTTTCTGTGCCATAGTACTACTATAATTTAGTTTTAATTTTTTTATCTTTGTTGGTAAAATACGTACTACAGGGATATGTGCCTGCCTTTGTTCGGCTGGGTCCTCAGACGATCCTCACCTTCATCTTCGTAGAACAGTTGCGCAGACTTTTTCCAAAGACTTGACATCAGAGATGTTACAATTACAGCAGTTGTCAATGATGCAATCATAATCCTTTCCAATAATTTATATAATTTTTTATTCATTAATAAATTCATGACTATCATGTTGTTAAGAAAACAAGAGGGTTGTGTGTGCGTGTGTGGTGTAGTGGTTGTGCCATAGGCCCAGAACTTGTAGGTCCCCCACTGTGGCAATATTCCATCTGATTTTTCTTCCTCTGCCTCCCACCAGTCCACCCAGCTGTGACTGGGGACCAGCATTTACTGGGGTGCAAATTCAAGGCCTTTTCTCATGAAACAGCAATGGTCCAGGTGGGACTTTGGGTGCCCACACCACTTGCTGTGAGGAATGGCCTGTTATCCTGCCAATTCTTAGTCCGGCTCCAGGAGCTTTGCTTCATAGTGCCTGTGTGGCGTACTGAACTACCATCGTTCTGTTACCTAACATTAAATCCCTTACCAATTGTCTATCACATGCCACTCTGGTTTTTACATGTGCGTTGTCAGTATTTTAGTTTGGTGATTGAACAGCAGGTGCGAGCTATAGCCTTGTGCAACCTAATTGGCATCCCAACACCTGCTTAGTGTGGCTCTGCCAGGTGTGCGTGACCCACTAGCGGTAGCAAGATAATTTGCATTTGTATGTGTGTTTGTCTGTCTAGTGTACATGTGAGAGAGAGTTTGTCTGCTAACATTAGCCTGCACTTGAAAAATGCTTCTTATGGGGTGTAGCATTTAGAAGTACCACACCTTTTTTTTGTTACTATAGCTGACTCTTGATTAATATAATACTTTTTTACGCCTAATAGATGTCAACACAAGTAAAGTGTACTTTGAAATGAGTTAAATTATTGTGACACCACCTTTATTTAACTCTCCAAATACATGAAATATGTTATAAAAAATAGGGGGGGGGGAAGGACAAGAAACAACAAATAATCTTAGACAAAAGACCAAATATATAAAAAACAACAATAGCACCTTACCTTCGGTCATGTCTTGATCAAGAGTAGAGACTGTTGAAAGATTTGCCATCTTTTTCCTAGCGGCTTCCTGAAGAACCTTGTCATAGCTAAAATAATGTGAACAATGAAACTAACATTTAAAGCATGGACTCCCGTCTCCTGTGTATATCCCCTGGGTGTGGCCTCTCCTTCTATCTTTAACTTAGACCTAACATCTGCAAGACCATGCAGTCACCATTATAAAAAGTTTAAAGATTATAGGATATGCATTAACACGTCCATTGACAACCATAACAAAAATTAGTGTATAATGTGTTGATAACTAGTTTGTTACCTCTACAGCCTTGTAAATTTCTTGTTAACCCTAATTGTCAAGGCAGATTACAGATTTAGTTATGGTTGTAAATGGAGTCTTTTCACCCTGTGCAATTGTTAGGTGATTAGGGTGTAAGGCCACATAGTCACCCTTTAAATTAATAGGGATAGTGAAGTCAGGAATGTAAGTAGTTGTGGATATCATGGACGTGAGGATAGTGGGAGATCAGTCACTTAGGGAATATTATGTAGATATGGAAAAAATATTTAAGTTGATGCCATTGCCAGCACAAACGAGGATTTTCTATTCCATTTAGTACACAAAAAAGATTCAAATTAAATTAGATACTTTATTACAAGAGCTCAGGTATTGTGCCCTCCATACAGTTTAAAGTTTTATTATATTTCTTGTGGTCATTTATAGCTAATAAAACTGGTTATCTATTTGCATGCTATACTGTCCACTTCAATATCTTAGAGGTTAACTTCACACCACGCATTATTGGTGTAGCTAAATGATAACGAGATGAATTTACAGTTTATTGGTATAAAAATAAAGAACGAGACAATTTAAGTTTCTGCTATGAATATTGCTGGAATTCAGATACATAAATCACTTTGATGAAAGTTCAGATAGATGAAAAAAATTATACACACAAATAATTTCCTTCACATCTTTGGCACTGACCACTACAATAAGTACATAAATGGGATACAGTACAAATACAGCTAGTGTAACCACGGCAACGATGTCATAGTTATAGTTTCTGTGGTCTTTGCTGCAGGGCATCTTCTGATTGTAACTTTGGCTTTCACAAAAGAAATAGTCAATTACAGCATCTTGGGCAGCAGAATTTGTAGTTACCACCCAGGTGAAGGATCCGATGACAAGAAGGGTTATCAACAAGTAGTAGCTGAACATCATGACAAGTTTCTTCTCAGCTGATCCGAATTGCTTGCGATTCTGATGTTAAAAAATCTATAATATTATTTAGCTATTAGCTATAGTAAGTTTACCTTATAAAGAATGTAAAAAGTTATAAAAAGTAGTGGTCCTCCAATAGCTAATAGCAGCTCATTAAGTTTAGTATACTAAACAATTTGAATGAAGCCATTTCATGTAGTGCTATTACTAGATTATCATAATCACAGATTTGCTGTGAAGTTGGGGATGTAATGTTATTGTATACAAAAAAAGTGCTTTGTGAATGCTTGAGTGGCTAATTTTATAAATAATAGTGCTAATAATAAACTGTTATCAATAATAAACTGCTGCTATTTATCATAATTAATTATTTAGGAGAATCCAGGAGTCCCAATGGGGTCAGTATCCCCACCGCCAGACAAAGTTTATTCATGATGTAAGCAATCACTGCTGCTAATAAATATTTCAGATCCATCCCATCATTAGCACTGGATCTGCCCCTGGGTGTGATGCATGAATGCTGTGTTGTACGTAATCCTCACTAGTATACCGTAAATGGAGCAGAAAGGAGTCACGGTTGTGTTCAATAGACTGGGTGATGAGCAGTACAGACCACGGTGACCGGCACTGAGAATTCATAACATTGTGGGGAAAAATATGTTATGTTCCATAAAAGAGTAATTGTACATGTAAGGATTGTAAGCAGTGCATAGTAATGTAATAGTGTTTTCTTTATTTTTGTCCATTATTACATAATGCAACTTATTCTAGAGATTTCATCAAGTAATCCTATCACTTGCTCCTCAATTATTCTTCTAACACAATATGAAACTTTACACTTACCCAACACAATAATATCCAGTGTAGTGAAATTAAAAAGATAGAGGGAATTCGGAGCCTAAAGATATGCATATAATTGACAAGATAAAAACAATAAATAGAATGAATATTCAAGCAGCTGCTATTATGCATGTGCTACCCCCAATCTTGTCGTCATGCAATGAGTTCATCATTGCTCCATTAATCACAACAATATACCTAATAATCTCTTTTTTTACAGTTAACGGATTTATAGATTCTGTATCATGAGAGAAAGCTATATGTTTACTTGTAATGCTTTAGTCAGCAGCAATGATCCACGACTTTGTTGCAATTCAATTGCAGAGGAATTCCATGGGAAACACTTTGTTAACTCAGAATCAGTGTGGGTTTTATCTTTTGACAAGAATAGTATACTGCAACTTTTACAAGACAATTTTTTTTTATTAACTGCAGAAAAAATTATCTTTCACTAAAGTATAAACATGATATCATGGAAACTATGGTATTCAGGATTAATAGCACTTGTGCAGCAAGACGTTTCCTCGGTTTCACCAAATGAATTTCTTCTTACACCCACTCATGCTATTAAACCCAATACCACAGTTTTTCAATGACTTCTAATGACAATATATTCCAAACTAATTAATTTGTAAGAGGGTCAATGTATGATTTGTCCATAATTATGAAGTAGCTCACCCTCTGATAATTATTCCTTGTTCAGGAGCAACATGTGAATAATTTTACTTATGAATGAAATATAATATGTTTAGCTTGTGCTTCTCAGACACTTACATGGACTTGTATCTAATTCCTGATATGACTAGAATTATGAAAGATAACACAATTCCAATAGAATATGTACATAGAAGAACAACTTGAAGTAGTTTTGAAGTGGTGTCATCATTCCAATTCCAAGTGTTGCAGTTTGCCACACATCCTTGGAGACTTTCGTCGTACATAAAATGCTTCTGGCATTGCAAGATTGAATCATTACTAGAGGATGAAGATTGCATCTTTGAGGATCCTATAAATATAATAGGAAAATACAAAAAATATAGAAATTTAGATCTTCACATGTTCTCATTCTTTGTACTACTTTTACAATTTATTTTGTCCACATAATTTAAAGCATTAGAATAAATTATTCAGTGCAGTCCTCTTATTTATTAGCTAATGTGCTATCTTTACACTCTCTTGCCAATTCTTCGAATGCTGATAATATTATGATGATATCTATGGATATAGTTGTAACAAAATTTAACCTCTATTTCACGTTTTTATGCTAGATACATATATTTCACCACATAGTTGCCATCATAATTATGTGCATTAGTAAACTCATTTCTACTTTTCCTTTGCTCTGTTGTTTCCTGATGTTTACTTGCTATACACCTCACAGTAATAGAATAAATTCTACTTTTTTATTTTATTTGGTGATAATCATCCTTAGGGTGGCAGTTGAATGGCTACTCATTTTTTAGATGTAGTACTTCAACCATGTAATTTGTACTTTGAATGTCATGTACAGAATCCCTGTATTGCCAGACAAACTGTTGTTTCCTGATGTTTACTTGCTATACACCTCACAGTAATAGAATAAATTCTACTTTTTTATTTTATTTGGTGATAATCATCCTTAGGGTGGCAGTTGAATGGCTACTCATTTTTTAGATGTAGTACTTCAACCATGTAATTTGTACTTTGAATGTCATGTACAGAATCCCTGTATTGCCAGACAAAGGTTAAGTGGGTTCAAGTTATCCATTATTATGTTTCCAGATCGTAAGACTTGTCGATATGATAGCATTCCATTGCAGTGGATTTCACTTGCACCTAATGATAAATATTGAATTATTCATGAAATTATTTTTTTGCCAATTTTTATCAACAAATTAGATATAGAGAGTTGTTTTCCAAGTAACATGCCCTAATTCAGAGGTATCAATAGCACATGCAAAGCTATGAGCAAGCTTGCATAAGTTGTGACCAAATGAATCAGATTAGAGACAAAACAATTATGTTTTGCCTCTGATTTATTAATCGTTTAAAAGTATTTTAATATAATAAATGTTGATTTCCTTACAGTTTAGGAACATACCTATGTAATTGTGTATAAGCTGACTGACCTCAAACTTACTCTCTCTCTCTCACACGCAACAGGCTGGGGATAAAATTTAGTTACGCAATATCTCATTTCAACTCCTGTAATTTACTCATCGAAGTTCAAATGCTCTAGTTGGCAAGTTTTGTACACTGATATAAAATTAATCAAAGAATATAATCCACTCTTAAATTACTTTCTCTCACACAAAAAAAAGCAACAAAAAAAAACACAAAAATATAATACAGTGACTCTGGTTACTGTGACAGATGTAAGAAGTTATGCAGTTGTAGGTCTATCATTATAAGTTAAACCTGAACTCCGTAGTTGTACTTTCCCTAAAAATACTGTAATGACAAAATTATTCATAGAATAGGGAATAGATTTATCTAGAATTTTGCATTATGAAGATGGTGATAATAATAATAATAATAATAATAATAATAATAAACAACAACATCTATAATAACAACAACAACAATAACGATACATTTTCTTGTTGCTGCTGTTGCTTCTATTACTACAATTAATACTACTGCTGCTACTACTACTACATTATTACTACTACTACTACTACTACTGACCACCAAACTACTCGGAAAGTTCCTATTATTGTAGGTACATAGTATAGCTACTTATAATCAATGAAGAGTTGAGCTTACCCTGCTTGAATTTCTTGAACTCAGTTTGCATGTTGTAGAATATCACTGGCAAAGTTTGAATTGCCCATAGGAGTAATACAGCCGAAGATAGCACCAGGATATCTAGACTATTGCGAACTTTAGAGCTATTTTTCACTCGGCTCATATTTTGCTAATTAAAAACCAAGACAATTAATTAGCGAGAACGCGTCGACATCACAATAGGAAGTTAGGGGTATCAAAATTTCTCGTTCGCATGTTTATAACCTGAACGGCGGCCCGCGCCCCTGACTTTTATCTTTCATAGGAGCAAGACACTATTCGTATCAGGGTAACAACACAACAAAAAATCTAGTCTCCCAAGCCAGACACTTTACTGCTGAGCAATTACGTAAAGGATATGCGAATGTACCTACCTATTTCCTTTCACTTAACCGCTCTTGCGTCTCTGTGTTAAACGGAATCTTTTGGACCTTGGCTTCTCAATTTGTGAATTGAAGTGATATTAATGCTGAGGGGATGGGGTTGTATTGGTCTTACAATACGCTTTTTTTGTTTAGTTGTTTTTTATACGTTGATAAGTTTTTTTTTGTTAATGTGCTGTTGTCATAGCTAGCTATAGGCCCTATGAAAAATCCATTATCCAATAGTTAATGCTATAGACTATATAAATGTTTACCAGACTACAAATGCTGCCTGTGTGGATACATTGTGCTGGATTGAATTGGGTGTTAACTGATGTTTGATGTGGTGCTGGTTACTTTAGACTCAACAAAAATAAAATACCTCTCAGCTATACTAGTCAAATACGCTGTTCTTTGAATTGAAATATGTAATTTTTTAGTGAACAGGTCTTGCTCAAATAACATTTATCTTTATTTGTACCAAAGCTTTTTTTTTTTGTAAAATTAAAGAGTGTAATATTATGTTCTGCGAAAGTTCAATGAAGAATAATTCTTTATGTGGCTTAAGTCTGTTCTATTATTTCATTTATGGTTAACTTTAGAGCAAACAATTTTGTGGAGGCCAAAAGTAGCACATTATTTGACCGAAGACCTCTCAATCCAGTGCTACAGGTACACTCAGATTACAAATTTATAGACTGATTAAATTCAAAGTTTTTAATTTCTCATAACAGCTCAATCAAACCTAAGTTATAAAAAATTGTACAATATGCACTCTATCACAGTACATACTATCTTGAAAAATGACTAACAAAATGTACTAACAAAACAAAATGTCTGCAAAGGCATAATTTAATGCAAGTTCCACATCTGGAGAATCACTTTGACGTCAGTTCAGTCAAAGGAAATTTATATTTCTGAATAAATTTCTTCAAATCCTTGACACTGACCACAACAATCAGCACGTAAATGGGAAATAGTGCCAATGTGGCCAGTGTTATCACAATCAATATGTCAAAGTTGTATTTTCTATGGTTTTTGGCACAGGGCCTATTGGGGTTGTACCCTTGACCTTCACAGAGGAAGTATTCCTTAATTGCATCAAAAGCTGCAGAATTAACAGTAGCTGACCAAGTGAAGGAAATTATTATGAGAACAGTTATCAGCAAGTAGTAGCTGAACATCAATAGGAGCTTCTTCTCAGCTGTTCCAAATTGCTTGCTATTCTGAAACCGAAAAAGTTAGTCATGTTTTTAAAAACTTTGTAATGGTAATCAATTGAACTCACCTTATAAAGGGCATAAAAGGAAATGAACAATAATGGCCCTCCAATAGCCAATAAAAGTTCTACGTGGAGTATGAATGTGTGCATGTCATTATTAATATTGAATGAGCCACTAAGTATCGGTGGCCAAGTGAAAGGGATATATCCAATTCCTCCATGAATAATCGTTGTATTCTTTAAATCATCTTGCAAGGTGGAAAATCTTGAAGTTGTTATTATTGTTGGAAGGGAGGGAAGCAAAATACCTATGATTATCAGGATGATATAAATATATTTTATCATTCCGCTGTTCTTAATTTTCTGATATTTAAAAGGCTGGCAGATGCTCCATAATATTAATGATAAATGGAATAACCACCATAATTGCAGTTGTATAGTGCAATACGTGAAAATTATTCCTACAGTATACACACACGCCACACACACACACACACATGTACATGACAAACACACACACAACAATGGACATGTATCAATAAGAAATTACAATGCCATAATCTTTTGTCATAAGAACCAGCATTTATTTATTACCATAGCTTAGTCATTTATTTAATAAAAAGTGGTAATATTTTCAAATAACATGTCAGTGGAAAAAAGTGTGTTGCAATGATTTGATTGGTCACATGAACTAAGGTACCTGCAAACGCACTGCCCTTCATCACTAGGCAATACCATGGCAATATTCCTGAGCAATGCTACATTAGCAACAGAAACAAATGGCGGAATCAGAGTGGGGTGATTTCTTTGATGAAGTGTATACTGCAACTTATAGTAAGTAATGATTTCAGAAAAAACATTTTAATCTTTTGCTAACATTATTAGTATAATGATTCAGCCATTCTCAGCTGAACTAATTATAATAATAGGAAATGTTTCTATTTTAACAGCCAATATTTTTAATTATAACTTAACCCGACGTTTTGTCTTGCCGAAGTCCTCTTCAGGGGTCAACTCAAGAGGACTTCGGCAAGAAGTCAAAACGTTGGGTTAAGTTATAATTAAAAATATTGGCTGTAAAAAAGAGAAAATTTCCTATTATTACTATTAGTATAGTTATGATTATTACAGGAGGCAATTCGAAATTAATGCACTCATGCACTGCAAATTTCGCTCGGATTATCCTCATGAAATTTTTCTCAAACCACTAGTATTATTAATCTAGAATATCATAGTATATCATGCTATTTTATCTCAATATAGCTTAATGTTGGCTCCAATAATGGTAAATAACTTTATGTTGATTTTCTTGTAAAGCAGGCATTCACTGCTAATTTTGGTGTGTTTGTCAGAATGTTGTTCTTTTTTCTTTTTCTTTTTTTTGAGATTATGAGTGACATTAAGTCCTACATTCAATTAGAACTTTGTCATTGTCAGAAAGTCAGAACTAACCAGATGATTGTATATTTGTGTAGTGATTAGATCAAGCACATACACAAACACAAGACTTATGAAGCACCAACGGTGTGAACCCTCCAGTGCTACTATGCACTAGCTAATCATCAAATCATCTCCGACCAAAAGAATAATTTATTGGCTATTCTAATCAGGTATCAATATAATTCAGGCAATTAAAATGGTACATGTAAACACTGTCTTCATAAGAGAAGAAGCTAAAAAAGCCAGAGACACTTGCCTATATATATTTTCAACACGAAACTCCACTTCCGAGTACTTTTTAACTTTCCAGCAAATCAGCCCAAATTTTAAAAAAAGTAGCACATAAAATGTCTTGAATCGTCGTTCTCAGTAAGTTCATACCTAAACCAACATAGTTAACTATAAGTTATCTCCAAAATCAGAGTGTGACAGACAGACAAACAAACAGACAGACAGACAAACAGATAGATAGACAGACAGGACGATCACTGTAAACCTCTTGCGAATGTGCAAATTTTTTTTGGACTTGAAAAAAAACAAGAAGAATTTCTAAGGAATTATCACAGTATTTAGAGTGTAACCCTAAATATGTTTGGCTTTTTTTAAACAAAAGGAACTGGGAGGAACCTAGAAGCTAAAGTTAATACAGCTTATAAATAGCGCATTAGCGTATTAACACCACTAATTCTAGCAAATGAACTCCAGTAAGTTTGCAAGACCTAACTGCATCCTGTAACATAAGATCATGTTTAATTCCAAGAGAATATAGGTAAAAATCGTTGCCAAAATGATTCAGTTTAGTGGAGTTTGGGACCAGGTCAATGAACAAGTGAGCACAAAAATGTGAGGGTCAAAATACAACATTGACATACATAGATACACTATACTTAGATTCTTATGCTTTTGTGTTTGCTTGGTGTTGACCCCAGTCCCATACTCGAATGAACAGAATTCTTTGGTTTATCAATCTTTACCTATATACTCTCAGGAAATTTAACCGTTCACCCCTTTGAAATAGGTTATGTTGTCTGTAGCTGACGTGATCTGAATGTTACAGGACACTATTAAGCATTAGAACCCGTTGCTATATTGTTACTAGGTGTACTAACTTGGTAAGTGTGCACTATTTTTTGCCTTTAGGTATATAAACTGTGCATACTAACCACCCTTGGGGTATTGCTATTTTTGAGTTTTAGTTTAATAGAATAGGCCGGATAAAGCTGTGTGAGGCCTGGATATGATATGTGAGGGTCTACTACCCTCTCATAGCCCTAGTTCGTCCCTAGTTCGGACAACTCTCCTGCTGACGCTCATACCGTAGCTAGCTGCTTAACTGTTTACCGCAGAGCAGAGCAGGGTAGAGTTAGATCTGGAGATAACAGCTGGCAGCTACAATGCTAAAGTAAACCTGCCAGGTGTGCTTCAATTGAATTTTAATTGATTTTTAATTTTGGGCCGGAAATTGGAAATTCGCTTGACACCGCCATATTTGTGCGAAAATGCTGATAAACCAAGTTGCTAATGGAAACTGGGCCGTAAACGGGTTCTAAAATAGTTAGAGCATGCAGCTCAGGTACTGGTGGATTTAGTGCACAAAGCCCTCGGGCCTACGGGCCCTTGGGCTTCAGTGCACTAAATCCACCAGTACCTAAGCGCGTATGCTCTAACTATTACGTAAAACTTACCTGAGTTCATTATTAATTAGAGGCAGTGCTAAGCTATCTTGATTTGTGCAATTTGACCGAGCTGATGCCCTTGTAGCAGTCTAATATTCCATTCAATAGTCAAGTCACGAAGAGAACACAATGTAAGTCTAGTGTTGCTATATCCAGTACACAGTGTGTGTGTACAAAAGTTTTCTGTGTTACTGCTACTGCTTAGCTATATAGAGAATTGCACTTGAAGCAGTTATATCTGCCTATATATATATTTTTTACAGCCTCTTAAGTTTCCCCCTGTTTTTCCTGTAGTAAGTGGCTCAAAACTGTGCTATATTTTCTTAGAAATGCTTGTTGTTGTTTTTTTCAAGTCACAAAAAGTGGTGAGTGGTTACTGTGAAATTGAAATCTGTACCATATGTATTAAAAAAACATAGGCTATTTTTTTTTGTAGCAGAGTCCGTTTTTTTTTGCCAGGAACTATTGGTCACTGAGTAAACAGAACTAGCTAAATGGCTTATATTTAAGCTACCTACTCGGGAAAAATTGAGATAAGAAAGTAGTTCCATACTTAACCACCACTCGGGGAAAATTTAGGTAAGAAAGCGGTTTCATATTGTCTTTAGTTAGCTAAATTAATGGTCAGCTGCATACTTACCTGTAGCTACTAGGAATAAAGGGACTGAATGATAACTTCTAAACTAGGCGAATAGGAGCTACAACATTAGATTCAGGCAAATTAAACAAATGTAGCATACAGATCTTGTAGCGAAAAAATCCACCTTTACCAAATTTGAGTGTGTATTCATGAAAAATTCATAAGCTGAGCCCAGTTGGTAAAGCTAACAAGGTAAAGCATCATCATATTCTGTATTAGAAGTTATTAAGGAAACGCAGGTGACTAGCAACAATGACTAGCTAATTGTATCTAAAAGCAGGTGAAATCAGTGAGGAATGGATGGAGAGGGCAATAGCTTCACAAAGTCATCATGTATAGAAGGACAGAGAGTCTGAAAATCAGAAGAAATGGTCAAGGTGGCATGGGAGAACAGAATCCATGACTCAAGAAGCTGAAATGACTCTGGAAGAAAGAGAGCAGGAGAGGGGAAATGATGTAACTAAATCAAGTATTAGAGGATAATAATAATAATGTATGCTACTACATTCAGAATTTTCAGAAGTAATTACATCAAGCGCCCCTGTTTTGTGGGATACTTGCTAGTAACTAGTAATTCACCTCTCACAGCCAATATAATTATGTTTAATTAAAATTTAGTCCAACATTTCATCTTCTTGCCAATGTCCTTTTCAGGAGTCAATGAGGTCAAACTCTTAGTAATGATATATGTATTTATTGTATGAGAGAGTTCGACCTTATTAACCCCTGAGGAGGACTTTGGCAAGAAGTCGAAACATTGAGTTAAGGTTTAAAAATGCATTGGCTATTAGAACTGAAAAACTTTGCTATTATTATAATTATTGATAAATTTATCTTGCACATTATAATATATAAATGCTTTCCTTAATGATTTTTTTTATACAGAAGCAGTACTTTCTCTTTCAGTGAAAGACTTAAATATGTTGCAAGTACTTGTATAAATACCAGCATTTGCTTCTCACATTCATCAAGCACTGAAATAGTCACTTGTAGGGTATCTTATTTCTATTCCCAATTCACTTTGTCAATATACAATAATATATCATATATCATTTACCATAAGTAGAACAGAAAGGAGTTGCAGTGGTATTTAATATACTAGATGATGAGCAGTACAAGCTGCGATTACTTGTACTAAGAATTCCGAAGAAATCTGCAACATATTACATATAAAAATTATAAGCATTAGAGGTTGTGCACTACAATATTCTGTGTTTACTGGAAAGGTAATAGTTGTTCACAGTATTGACTGCAGCTGTACACAATGGCAACATAAATATTATTATAGACACAGTAAAAGTGACAATTGATGTTTATTTATTCAATTTCCTTGATAAATTATAATAATATATAGCTAGTCAAATTCTCTTCACATCATACCACAGAATCAATAACAGGTTATGCTGTAACTATTACAAGAAGAAGCAATTTTATAGCAGTCATCCTGTAACTATTACATGTATAAGTCATTGTCTAGCTAGCTGTCATAACTGTAGCAGATACGTTTTTACATGCACTGTGAGGAAAATGTGAATATAAGCTGTATTTATACCAGCCTCATAACACTGTTATGTAGATTGCTTATGTGACACTTACTGGTGTGCTATAAGGTACAATACTATTATCTTCTTTCTAGCTTGTAACAGTGAAGGTAATAAACATGCGTATAATATTGGTATAGTGTATTTTGTTATAAGCCATAGGTTATTGAGTACCATTTCATATTGCACCTTACTAGACTCTCCAAAGATTAACTTACCCAACACAATGATATCTACTGTAGTATAAATCAAGAATATAGAGGGGAATTGGAACCTATGATATAATATTTAGAAGTGTGAGAATCAGCCTTGCTTTCTTGATCTTTTCAATCATTGGAAACACTATAAAATTATTTGAACTCACTCATGAAGTTATCTTACATTGACTTATATCGAACTCCTGATATGACTAGAGCTATCAAAGATAATAAAATTCCAATAGAATATGTACACAGAAGTACAACTTGAAGTAGTATTGAAGTGATGTCATCATTCCAATTCCAAGTATTGCAGTTTGCCACACATGCTTGGAGACTTGCGTCATACATAAAATACTTCTGGCATTGCAAGATGGATGACTTATTACTTGAAATTGCTACATGTCAGAAATAATATACTAGAGATAACTTTGATTGGAGAGAGTTTTACGCTATCAATATGCAAATGTTATGCTGTGTTATTATCATCTGTGTTTAAAAAATTAATAGATGGGGAGACCTAGGGGGTCAATAGGGTTCTAGCCACCACCCCCCCCCCCCCACCCCCCACCCACCCTTTTGTTTACTAGAAGTGTTGACTGTAACAGGAAGAAATGCTCATCAAGAAACTACGATAGTGACACGATCAAATATTGTGCGTTATTATGAGGTGCCGTTCGTGTCAAAATTAACTATGTATGTTGGATTTATAAATAAGTACATCAATTTATCAGCATCGGATTTATTAAATACTGATTCTGGATTTATAAATCCGGCAGAACATGTATACATTAAGACTGTGATTTGTAAACCCGTACATTGTTTACAAATAAGGTGCTTGGTTTATAATAATCAAGGTACAAATTTATAAATTCACATCCTGATAATATAATTTATTATAAATCCTATGGTACAGATTTGTAAATATAGACTACAGATTCACAAAAACAGTTTACAGATTTAAAAATTCACATCCTGATAATATAAATGATTAGTTCAATTTATAAATCCTATGGTACAGATTTGTAATATATAGACTACAGATTCACAAAAACAGTTTACAGATACGTTACAGATTTATAAATAAGGTACAGATTTATATATACGTAACAGATTTAAAATATATTACAGAATCGTTAAATACAGTACATATTTATAAATTGAGCTGGTAGTTAAATCGGGATGTGAATTTATAAATTGGTACCTTGATTAGATCAGTGATTGAATCCCACAAGTTCAAAGTCAGCAGTGCTCTGGCATACTATCCCCAAAGTATGTCAGGGCTGAAAAGTTGTCACAGTCAGCAACTTCTCATCAATAATGTATATGTTTTAAAAGCAAAAAATTAAAGGCCAATCATGCTCATGCATTTTAATAAAAAAGTGTATAGGCAAATGCTAGTATGGCCTCAGTTGTGGTGAACACTTATAATCTAACGAGCCTGGGGGACCTTAAACATGGCAGCTTGCAATGGTTACATAGTTCTCGTCTCATTTAGATGATATCAAGCGTTTCTCAATGGAATTGATTGTGAAACGGTGTGCATAACTAATTTAGAACATAGCAAATACTCCCAACAGCACCATCGATAGTGAAGTGCAGTGCTGAACTAATTTACAACACAGAGGCAGTTCCTAATTGCTTTACTTTTTATTGAGTCACAAATATGTCATACTCTATGCTATACGTAAACATATTCAAAATCCTCCACGCCACTCTCTCCCACTGATTTTAATCACTGTTCAGAGAAGGAAATTGTAAATGCTCATGAAAATACATAGAAAATGGCACATGGTTAACCACAAGTCTTACCAGATGGACGCATGTTATTGGAAGGACATGTGATGTTCTGGTGCGAAGGTAGCGAGCCACATACAGGAAGACTAAAACCAAATTGCTCAGCTAGACTCCATTCTCTTGAGCATGTTGTAAATTGGATCTCTTCACATTGCCCTCGTGTGGGTTGAATCATTTCTCCAGCATCACCACACAAACCAAACAAGTACAGACAATAGAAAGGGAGAATGCTTGCCCTGCAATCATCACTTGGAGTCAGCATGCTAAAGCTATTAAGAAGGAATTTGGCCATTGGCTCACTATTTCTTGCTGTCTGTAATATCTTGGAATCTGATATGTCACAATTATATGCACGATATGTCTCCAAAAGAGGTAGAAAACAGACTCCATTGTTGTGATATGAGGTAGGACTGGAACATTCCATTGTATTATTTATAACAACTTGAACCTAATGGGGAACAAATTACTGTTAATGTAATAAAGTTTAAGAATGATTATAGATCTTGATATTTCCAAGAAGACAGTAGGTTGAGAGGAAATGCCTCAGGAGATGACTAATTAATACTATAATTGACACCAGTACAAAATATGATTGGTATTTAAATTACAAGAACAATATTGTTTACTCTAGATGTTTTAGAAGCTGATTAGGCACTTTATGTACTTAATACAAACTTTTGTAAGTACAGTAGCACAAGGTATTTTATTTTTTAGTCCAGTGTTATTATCTTCTACCATGTGATTTAGTTACACCAGTTCACTTTTTTCTCACTTTCTTTTCTTGATCCATGATGAATACTCACCTACCCTTCATTGTCCCTTGTCATTGCTGCTACTCACAACGCTTTACCAACGTGGCTCACGTGAATACATACATGCATCCACCACCATCATCATCTGTTTTTACTTATCCATGAGCTCACTTAATTAATTATTCATGAATACAGACACTGTCATCATCTTTCTTCTTGCACCTGTCGTTATCTGTATTACTTATGCAATGATAAAAGCTACTGTGCATATTACCAGTCAAACTATTTTAAGAATTTCTCAAGTTCCATTCTTGGAGCAAAAATGGCTGGAACTTCAGGCATGAACTCACAGTAGCTATATAAAAGGTATGCAAGACTAAGTGGAATAGAGTGTATACTAAAACATCTTAGAGTCTACGAAGGTTCTGCATACAGTGTATGCAATATTATACTATATTCAACACTAACTTACAGAACTTGTATATTCAGTCTGCATGTTGTAAAAAATCACCGGTAATGTTTGGACAATCCATAGTAGTAATACCGCTGAACACAAAACCACAATCTCCAGACAGTTGCGAATATTACAGCTAGTAGGCAATTTATCCATTACGGTACTGGATCTACTTAGCAATGCCGATTTGGATTCTATCAATTTATAAGCGCGTGAGCAAACGGTGTGGGTGGAGTTTTAGCCTATTCTTAGTCTGGCGGGCCGACGCTTTACCTTACGAGGAAGAAAATAAGTAAAGGGTCGGCTCGCCAGACTAGTCTATTCTTGCCTTTGCCATATTATAATTAAATGCTAGGTAGCTCAGTCTGTCTGTAACGATCTGATTTTGGAGATTACTAACAGTCCGTACTGCTCCAATTTTGCTGGGCAAATTTGGTCTGTCGTGGCCTATTCTGCGGCACTGTGCAGCCACCCGCCCTACGCCGCCCCAAGAACCATGAATAAACGTTGAATTTAATTTTATTTTTTTGCGTCAGAAATAGTTGTGTAATTAACTATACTTCGTTATAAATGTGTTTTATAAATGCATTTCAAATAGCATATAATTATTTAGGCTGTTATGAAAGAAGTTTTTTCAAATTTTTCACATATTTAGAAATGCTTTTATCTTTTCAAAATAGAGCTTATGCAATGACGTCATTACGCGTATAATAACAGAGCAACGGTTGCTAGTCACCATTTTGAGTGGCAAAAGTGCACGCGCGATGAGTGGCACTCTTGGAAACCTTACGGTCTGTGCTGTAGACTACCCCGTAACTGATAGAAGAAGTACTGATCTACATTATTTTACTATGGAGCAAGGACCTTCTGGATTCTCTGACTATTTCCGTGGGCTTGATGAAACTGCCCAGCGCCGCTATACAGAGAAGCTGGATAAGCTAGGAGGGCTGGAAGATCCTTACCTACATCTGGGCCAAGGACTTAAAGAAGAAGATTGGCAAAACTGGCCTAAGGTGGAGTACCCAGATATATATAAATTTTCCTAGCCTATACAATGGAGAGTCACTAAAGGCTTACAAAAGTCTTGAAGCCTACAATTATTATATCAATGGTTGGATAGAGAAGGCCCTTGTGTTCAAGATTCCCAACTGTAGCAACACTTACTTAGCTTTGGGCTCTGTAAAGCATTCGCAAAGTTGATCAAATCCACCAGCTAAGCCATGGGTTGCTGTTAAAAGTGAGGGGACAGTAATTTTGGCGCACTGTACATGCATGGCTGGCCTGGGTGAAGCATGCTCACATGTTGCAGCACTTTTATTTTTGCTTGAAGGAAACACTCAGCATCAAAAGAACACATCATGTACTTCTTTGCCATGCTCTTGGCTACCACCATCTTTTCGCAGTGTTTCTTTCTCAAAGCTTGCTGATATAGATTTTGACACTCCACTTGTAAAAAGGAAGAAGATACATGAAAATACAGCTGCTAGTAATGAAGGATCCACTCTGGCAAGTAAGGGAATAAAGGCCCCGACACTAACAGAGCTTGATGAATTCTACAAAGAAATATCTACTCTTGGTAAACCAGTTATTCTTTCATTAATACCAGGATATTCTGAACCATACATACCACTGTATAGTAAAGGAACACTGCCAAATCCCCTTACAAACTTCTTTGATACCAATAATCTGAAACTGTCATATCCAGACCTTCTTACTAGAAGTGAACTTTTATTTAACTCATATAATATCACATCATCTAAAGCTAAGGCAGTACAAGAAAAAACCAAAGATCAAGCAAATTCCAAAATTTGGTATCATCAACGATCGGGTAGAGTAACTGCTTCCAAGTTTAAGTCTGTATGCTGTACAAATGTCACACAACCAGCACAATCTCTGATTAAGGCTATTTGTTACCCTGAGAGTGTCTTGTTTAAATCAAGGGCCACACAGTGGGGTTGTGAGCATGAAGATCAAGCGAGAAAAATATATCAAAAGGAGATGCGCAAGAAACATGCCAACTTGACTTTGTCGAAAAATGGACTTATTATTTCCCCTTCTTACCCCTTCATGGGAGCATCACCTGATGGCATTATTGAGTGCAGTTGCTGTGGATATGGTGTGCTAGAAATGAAGTGTCCATATTCCTGCAGAGATAAGACTTTACAGGAAAGAGTTGATGAATCTAAATTCTATCTTAGTAAAATTGGTGGAGACCTCTCTCTGGATGTCTACCATGCCTATTACTTTCAGGTGCAGTTGCAATTGAAACTAAGTGGTGCCAACTATTGTGATTTTGCTGTGTGGAATGAAGATGATTTGTTCATTCAGCGCTTAACTTTAGATGAACCTTTTGTTTCTATTGCTATGGAGAAATGCAACGAGTTTATTCAAGTGTGTGTTCTTCCTGAAATATTAGGGAAATGGTACTCACGCGAACCATTATCCACGATTCAATGTTCTCATTCCTCAGAATGTGAGGAGGGCAAAACACCAGTTTGGTGTTATTGTAGAAAGGAAGAATCTGGAACAATGATTGCGTGTGATGACGAAGCTTGTCAAATAGTATGGTTTCATGCAGAATGTTTGAGAATTAAGAAGATTCCCAAGGGTACATGGCTATGTCCAGACTGCAGAAAGAAAAGAAAGCAAAAGTCAAAGAAACTTTAATTATATTTAAACTAAATGTTTTTCACCATTACATTTGTCACAACAATTTTTTATGGAATCAATAGTACATATTCAATGAATATTGAAAGTCAAAAATTGTCGAATGAAATGACTGATTCACACAAGTTACATAAAGCACAACAAATATAAACAATTTTGTCTAGTGTACTGGAATCTTCATCTTTGCCACACATAATAAAATTAACAGGTTGTATTGACCGCAAAATAGAATATTTTTGTCGAATTAATCCTATTACTCTTTCTACATGAATTCGAACACGAGATAAGTCACGAGCCACGTCCACTTCTGCCTTACTCAATTGCTTCTTTCCCCTAGTAAATGGAGGAAGCTTCACTTCTCCACAATAGAGCCCAGCACTTTCATGAATGGTGAATCCTCGATCGGCCAAGATTAAATCATGTATGATTCTAGATATGGTCATTGTCCAATTCTAATACACAATCATAATTATGTTCATCAAATCTTCAATGTTGCTAAACAGGTCGTTAGGTACATGCTACCAACACAATCAAGTGAAATAAGTGAAATATACACTCTTAATAATATTATTTCACCTGTTTAAATATTTCACTTTCTGCTTTATTTTTTCTTGTACAGATAAAAATAACATAAAAAGAATATTCAGTGCATTAAGAAGAATTTGAACAGACACAATAAATATTTTTTATACAAGATGATTTAGTTTGTGCTATTTTCCCACTAAGCTGTATGGGTTGGAAATGGGCAGACTCATGAAGAGAATTTTCTCTTCTTGTTTCTTCCTCATGTTGGCAGTGATTCTTCCACCTACTAAACTACCGGCTGGTACAGACCCTCTACTGACTGGAAGTTCATCACCTTGCTGTTCTTTCAGAGCTGTTTGCTGCACAATCTATACAACATAGAAATACACAACAACACAACATTTACTACGCTTTCTGTAACGGACATGTGGGAGGGGTAAATTATAGACTTCAAGGGTCCTTCTACTCTCCTCTGCCTCCAGCCCCCCCCCCCCCCCCCCCCCGCCCCGTCCTCCCACTTTCACCCCAAACCTTATTATCAACAAATTTAAAAAATATACTTTTATAGGAAGGGGTTAACAGTTCTGTAGTCTAAAGCTCCTTGACACACTTACCCATTTCCTCAGGAACTAACTGGGTGCACTAATGTTGAGTACTACATAATCATCGATATAGTGCCTTTGCTCAGGCTTCAAACTCCGCCCCCTACCCCTTCCCCCAAAGGTTAAGAGGTAGGAGAGTTCGCCATCAGAACTCAATCTCAATCTATTCGACATCAATGTCAGCAATTAACAAACTAAGGAGCTACGCTATCATCATTCTTGCTCTTGCCACAGTCCTTTATAAGAGATAAATTCAATCTAAAGCAGCTAATCATTAACTTGGGGGTGGGAGTCCATTGACAATGAGCACTATAAACTTGGGGAAGAGCCTTTTCTATTTTTATTTTTTAATTTCTGATGGACCAAATACAAATGTACGTGCATGTACCTTCTGGACTAGTCCTCTGTTGAGGTCACCTCTCATTGCCAGTATAGGAACTACGTGATTAACTCTGATGTCAGGATGCTTGTTAGCCAGGCCCTACACACACACACACACACACACACACACACACACACACACACACACACACACACACACACACACACACACACACACACACAATACCAAGCGTAATACACTTTAGGACACACTGTACCAAGTGTGGTGAACTTAGTAATAGCAAGTAACCCAATCTAGCAAATGAAATTCACAAATAATTGACTAGGTACAGGTGACTCTGATGATACTTTACCAGTCTCAAGGGTCAGTTGTTTGCCGTATAGAGTCCACATGTACACTACGCTTTCTCACAGTCTAAATTGAAGAGTTTAACTGATTCACGGTCGAATAAAAAAAGGTCAGAATGCTGGTAAGTGAAATGGCAATATGTATGTGTATAGTCTCATGAAAATGACCAATTCTTGATTTGGGTCTTGGAAGTAAGAAACATTAATAAGATATTCGACTATTCATACCGTCACCCAATTTATGTGAAAACCAACTTAATCCATGCATGAAGTTTTATACGATAAACCTGAGAGCATCTTGCTTCCCTGAAAAACCACACCTTACCAACTCGGTCGTTGTCCTAATTGTTAGTGCGATTGTGTCACTGCAAACATCATACACAGCCACACACACAAACACACAGAAATACTGACAGACTGACAAAAAAAAAAATCATCCCAAATTTACCACTGCCTGCTAATGGTCAAGTAGAACCTTCTAGGACAGACATTGAAAAAGTATCTTTGCATCACTTCATACTGCCCAGCCATCAGAAGAATGGCTGTTCGTGTGAGCATCTGCACAGCCTCACTCACTTTAATCGTTTCCTTTTCCAGTAACTCCTGTTTCTTAGCGGCTTTGCCGCATTCGGAACTCTCTCGAACTAACTCAGCCTCCAAGTGGGGAATCTTGTGATTGAGCAGCTAAACTTCTGCCGTGATTAACTTTTGAGTCGGCTAAACGAAGTAATAAACATAGCTAGTGTTGAATCAATGCACCGGTAAACCAGATTGAGTCTCACCTGTCCAGCTCTCTTTTCGCATTCTATCAGTTCTTTTTCGCTGTAGCACTCGTTGAGTAGGGTTTTCAGTTTGGATATGTCATCCTTCAAGTCAGCAATTGCTGTGTTTAGCTCCCTGCTTTCAGAGAGCAGTCTCTTCATCTTGGCTGTGAGCTGGCACAGGCAATCTGCAGTGAGCACATGAATGCGATGTCTGAATGTGCAATATAAAGAAGTTGCGCTTTTACCTTTTGCTTCTTGAAGCGTCTTCGATTTATTTTTCTTGACAATTCTGCTTGCACTCCAGGCCAACAGTATAGCTGTCAGAATTGTTCCAGAAATGCACTAGTGTTAAAATAATATGTATAATGAACAAAAGAAAAAGAGAGGAAGAACACAAACCATTATCTAGTTTTTGCAACGACTATGCACACTGGCTTACATTTTGGTGCACCTTGCGGAGCAGCTCAAGAAGCCCAGGAATGACTGGGTCCTTCAAGTGTGGAGGGAGCATGTAGCTAGGACCCATCGCATCTGATGGAGAACCACCATCATGGCAGGAATAATTGTTGCAGTTGACATTTGTGTCGGCTATGGGAGGTGGTTTCGGGCTCCTGTTGATTTGGTGATGGCAGCAGCGCACGTGGTCAACGAGGTTGACCTCCAGCAACTTTTCAGCTGCTGAGTGCTGCCAGATCTAGAGAGGTGGTCAAGTCAATAACTCAACTGCACACTTGTTAGTATTTGGAACTCACCGTCTTGTTTCCCTGGAGCAGAGTGAAGTAGGACTGTTGGCACTGCTGTCCTTGTGGAACAGCACAGTCCACAGCGCTGGCACAGTTCAAGGCACAAGCGCTGTTGGAGGCACAGATCAAGGCACAGGCAGAGTTTGAGGCATTACCGACGTAGTTGGAGGCAAGTGCACCGTGATAGCAACCACCTGCTGGGAAGTATGCTACTTCATCTTGGGTAAAATTCACCTCTGCCACTGAACAAAGGAATAGCAACAATAATTATAACAATGATAACGATAACAATAAAACAACGACAGCAACAACAATAGAAAAACAATAATAATGATAATTATTACTGTTATCATTATCAATATCATTATTATCATCATTATTATCGCCATCATCATCATCATCATCATCATCATCTTCATCATCATCATCATATTTATTATTATTATTATTATTGTTATTATTAAAATTAATATCATTCGCTTACCAGTAAAATCAGTCGGGTAGTCGACCGCTGGAAACGCCAGCCCGTTTGGGCCAGCCATAACGAGAAAAGTCGTCGTAACGAAGAGACACCTCAGCATCCCGAACTCACTTCAAATAACACCGTCGAAAATCGCAACCGAAGTCACAAAAGTATTTCCAGAAAGAGAAATACGACGCTGAGACGGAGTCCTCCCTGGTTTTATACGCAAACGCTAACTGGAGCGAGCATGCCCAGTGACGCGTGCAGTGGCTTGGAGATGGAGTGTGTGTGGTTGGCGTCGGAAGGTACGGGACGTAGGTCGACTCGAGTTCCTGCGTGTCGGTTCTTCTGTAGTCCTCGATTTTGTGCTATTCTTTTACAAGTTTTAGCCGTGAAGTTGTAGTCACAGATTGTAGATATGGCGGAGGAAAAAGTAAGCCACCCCGAGGTTGTTTGCTCCTTTATTGTAAGCTGAGAGTACAGTAGTGCTGCATGTCTTAAATTCCATTTTGCTAACAGGAATTGCTCGTTTTTGTTATTTTCCAGCCCATTTTGCCCTCAGAATTTGCTTCATTCTTTTGGCTGTCCGTTCTGCTCCAATTTTGCTGGGCAAATTTGGTCTGTCGTGGCCTATTCTGCGGCACTGTGCACCCGCCCTACGCCCCGAGAAGGTAGCTAACGATAGGAATGGGTCGGCTGCTCCGGTTCTTTTTTTTTTTCTTTTTCTTTTTTTTTTCTTTTTTTTTTAAACTCTACTGGTTCCAATTGTTTTAAGAGCTACTCTCTTGTCTGCTTATCTCCCTCTATCAAGGTGTTGGGAATTTGTGCATACACTTCAATTTCCCCATAGAATCATACTATTGTATGTAGCTAGAGAAATTGTGCCTGCAGGCAGAGTCTGCATCCTATGGATTACTGCTGTGTGGTAGGATGTCTGTAGACAACTAGGGAGTAGCTGCCACCAGAGTGTCAAGAGCTCACACACACAACCCTATTACAGGCCCTTAGCTAGCCAGCTGCTGCTGTTTAAGGCAGAACAGAAGGTTCACCAGAGAGTTAAGTGTAATTGTTAGACTCATGAACTGACACTGGCAGGTGCACGTGTCCAGCAGGCTAATATATAGTAAACCTACTGAGCAGGCGCAGGAAGTAATGAGGAAATGGTGATGCGGGTTAATTGGAGTACATGAAATTCGCTAGATAGAAATAATAGATTAATAATGCATGCCGATAAAGTGATAGATGTTCAGGGTTCAAATAGGAGTGGCTAAGGGTGTGGTCCGTCATGTGGGAGGTTCTACCACATCTCCCCCTCTTTCGGAGACGAGAGTATCCGGAGGAACTCGAGGAGTGACTTGTAAACTGGGAGTGGAAGTGGGAGTGGTTGAGGTTGTGGTCTGTTGCCATGACTGCCTGGAGAGGGCATCAGCCACTGAATTGACTTCACCTTTGATGTAGATTAGTTCGAAGTGATAGTCAGATAGGACGTGTTTCCATCTGCGGAGTCTTGCTGATGGTGGTTGACCATTAATAATGTTCACCAGGGGACTATGGTCAGTAAATGCCTTAAAGAAGCGACCGGATAAGTAGAAGTGGAAGTGTGTCACGGTTGCAAGTAGAGCCAATGCTTCTAAGTCAATGATGTCATAATTTTTCTCTCTTGGCAACAGCTGTCGCGAGTATACGTAGAAGGAACAGGGTGTCCAGGTATTGTTCCTGTATACACATAAAGAACCTCCAATGCCTTGGTAAGAGGCATCGGTAAACACACACCATGCATCATGACAATCAGGAATAGTAAGGGAAGCATGATGTGAGGTAGAACTAATAATAAACTGAAAAGCAGTAATAAAGTCGTCATCATGTTGTAATTGTTCTGGGCCAGCACGTCTGGTGTGATAATTTAAAACAGAAGTATAATGGGCAAGTGAAGGGATAAATCTTGAATAAAAAATGATCAGGCCCAAAAATGATTTTAAGTTAGACTTGGTGGAGGGAATGATGTAATTAGTGATGAAAGCAACTCTAGCTTCAGGAATAGAAAGAAGACCATTTCCTACATGGAAGCCGAGGAAGTCAAAAGACTTAAAACACCAGGAGAATTTCGATTGTTTAACTGTAAGTCCAGCATTGGAAAGTCTAGATAAAACTGATGTAATATGACAAAGATGATCCTCAAAAGTTGTAGAAAAAATAATAACATCATCTATGTAGGGCAAGCAATGGTTCTCTAGACCTCTTAGTACTGACTGCATCAGTTGTTGAAAGGTACTGGGTGCATTAGTAAGTCCAAAAGGCATGACACGATATTGGAACTTTCCTTGTAAGCAAGTGAAAGCTGTCAACTCTTTTGATGCTTCTGACATAGGCACCTGATGGAAGCCTTTAAGAAGGTCCATCTTGGAAAGGAATGCCGCATTGCCTAGCTGTGCAAGGATGTCATCTATGGAAGGCATGGTAAAAGGGTCATGCACAGTGATAGAATTGAGCTTTCTGAAGTCGATAACAATACGGATTCCTCCATCCTTCTTGCGGACTGGCATAGGTGGGCTAGACCACTTGGAGTAAGAGGGCTCTATAATACCAAGGGACAATAAATTTTCTATTTCTAGTCTAAACTCTTCTTGGTGAGCCAAGGGAATGGAGTAGGAAGGAGACCAGATAGGAGTGGAAGAAGTAACAGAAATAGAATGCTCAACTAAGGATGTGAGGCCAGGGGTATCACAGAAATCTGATGGGAAAGAATCAAGCACATTCTGGAGCTGCAATTGCTGCTGAGGTGATAAATTCACAGGCTGAGGGGTGTTAGATGGAATATGAAGGTCATCAGTGACATGTTCATCTGGAACAATCAAGGCTCTGTAAATGGGTGCTGCTTTCTTTAGCTGTGACAGATGTATAACCTTGGGCTTGGACTTCTTGCCTTGAGGCACAATGGAGCAGTTCACTGGGGGCAGTAATTGGGAAATGATAAAGGGGCCTTCCCAGGATGCATCTAAACACTTGTTAATGCCAGGTGATCTCTTATAGACAATGTCTCCAGTCTTAAAATCTGCTGCCAGTTCAGCTTCTCTGGATAGTCTGTGAGAGCAGTGGAGGCTCCACTGGGGGGCAGGGGGGGGGGGGCAATTGCCCCCCCCCCCTAATTCAGGCTTTAGCTGTGCTATAATAATTTTGTAACCACAAAACCACAATAAAGTGTTTGTCACAACTCACAAGGTACAACCAGCTGCACATGAGCATAGCAGTTAGCTGCAGTATGAAAAGACAGAGAAGTCTTGGTGAGTTTTGTTTGGCAAAAAGGAAGAACTTGGAGTCTCAAGAGGAAAGACATGAACAGCGTGAACAAGATGAAGCTGATTTACTGTCAGATGGAGAGCAGATGCTTGATCCACCAGCAGTAGTAGGAGCAGAAGTAGAAGCAATCATGGGTGACAGCCATGAGAGAGAGAAGGGTTTTTGCGCTGGCCAGTGCTGTAGTGATGACAAAAAACCCTATCAACCAAGAAGCAAAGAGATACTGGGTCTATTTGTCAAGAAAAATCGGAAATTTCTCCTGGTGTGGTATGATAAATATGACTGGCTCACACTTTGCATCACCATGAAAAAAGTATTCTGTGCTTATTGTAGATATGCACACAGGCATGACTTGCTTAACTTTTCAAGGAAGGGTGAGGATGCATTTATGGTCAGTGGATTTGATAATTATAAAAAGGCTATCGAGAAGTTTCGCACGCATGAGAATTCTGATTCACATCTTGAAGCTATGATGAAGTTCCAGGCCCTTAACAATCCATCTATTGTGACCCAACTGAGTACTCAAGTTGCTAATGCACAAATGTCTCGGCGTGCTGGGCTTTTGAAACAACTTGAGGGTATGAAATTTCTTCTGAGACAAGGGCTAGCATTACGTGGACATCGTGAAGAAGAAGGAAACCTACCCCAGTTAATAGCTATGATGTCTAGTAGTAACAGTGATATTAGTAGTTGGATCAAAGAAGGAAAATATATGTCACATGACATTGTGAACGAACTGATAAGCCTAATGGGACAAGGAGTGTTGAGGCAAATCTTGGCGAAAATATTGAAGTGTGTGCCTAGTTGGTATGCTGTAATAGCTGACAAAGCCACTGATGTGTCGTTCTCAGAGCAATTTAATCTCTCTATAAGGTATGTAGATGATGATTATGTAATTAATGAAGATTCAATTGGCTTGTTTAAACTTCCTGATACCAAAGCCGAGACACTGTTTTCAGTATTAAAGGACATGCTCACTAGGTGTTCCTTGCCTCTGTCCTTATGTCGTGGTCAAGCATATGATGGAGCAGCAACGATGCAAGGGAGGAGAAAGGGTTTAGCTACTTTATTTAGAAATGAAGTCCCAGCTGCTCTACCAGTCCACTGCCTTGCTCACTCGTTAAATCTTTGTCTTCAGGATGCTGGAAGGCAAATACACCTATTGAGAGATGCTCTTGATCTGATCCGAGAAGTAGTGAAATTAATAAACTATTCTCCCAAAAGAAAGCATCTCTTTTTTACTAAACTGTTGCAAGACAATACTTCCAGGAGTGGTATTAAGCCCTTGTGTCCTACACGTTGGATGGTACGAACTGAAGCTATTGGTGCAGTATTAAGTCATTATGTCACTGTTATCGAAACAATGGAAGAAGTTCATCCGTGATGATTATGGGTTGAAAGCAGCTGGAGTTCTAGCTGCTTTGGAAAAAGTTTGAGATCTTTTTCGGCCTAAAATTAGGTTAGCTATCTCCTCTTTAGTACTGACGAAGAAACATCAAAGGTCCTTCAAGCTAAGGATCTCACCATCCAAGAAGCAATAGCAGCAGTACGTACAACTAGAGCCTTTTATCAGCGTCAAAGGCAAGAGAGTGAATTCAACCGCTTCTATCATGCTACTGTTGATGAGGCGCAAGGTTTGAATGTAGGAGATCCTAACCTACCTAGGTACACAGGGTTTCATCCAGAAATTTTTGTCTGGGGGGGGGTCAAAATTAAAGTGGACTAGGTAATAATTTTAAGTAATACTTTTTGCTATCTAAAATAATAGATTCCCTAATCTCACAACTAAGCAGAAATACTCTGTGTAAACTTTTCACTTTTTTTGTGGAAATCGATGAAGCCCGGATGAATTTTGTTGTGATGCAAAAATACTGAACTCTGATTGTTTTTCCAATATAATATGACTTTTTTGTAGGCAGTTAACTTTAATAGGTAGGTAAAACAGTGGGGGGGATATCCCCCCCTGGCATTTTGACTGGGGGGGGGGGGGGGGGGGGGTCAAAACCCCCCCTGTCCCCACCCTGGATGAAACCCTGGTACAGGAGAGCTCCATGTAGGTATGAAACCAGTCAGTCACACCAATTTAGCTCAGCTGAAGCTTTCTTTCGGAAAATATACTATGAAGCATGTGATATTCTCATTCAAGAGTTAGAAGACAGATTTGAACAGGTGCACTTGGTAAAGCCCATGATTGCAATGGAGTCGCTTCTTTTAAAATCTGCAAATGGTGAATGTTTTGACGAAGAGTTTAAAGTTGTTGAACTGTCAGTCTTTAAGAGTGACTTAGATTTTAATCGCCTAAAGAAGCATCTTGGAATTCTAGTTGATGTAATTCACCAAGCATTACCAACTGTAAAGAAGGTAACCAGCATTCAAACTATTTGTGAGGCTATGAGTACACTTGCTTACCGATCCATGCTCTCTGAGGTGCATAAATTATTGCGCCTCTACCTTACAGTTCCTATCACATCCTCAACATCTGAAAAAAGTTTTTCAACATTGAGACGTGTTTTATCGTACTTGAGGTCAACAATGTCCGAAGAACGATTAAACAATTGTATGTTACTCCACATACATAAAGACATAACAGACAAGCTAAATTTACAGGAAGTGGCACGTGACTTTGTATCACTACATGAAGAAAGGAAAAGACACTTTGGAACATTTTAATCAGTCTTTTTGTATGATGTATTATAGCTTAAAAAATCAGATTTCATAGGAGTGTGCCTATCTCTAATATTTTTCCCCCCCAACCACAAGTGTGTGGAGCCTCCTCTGGAGAGGCATGTTTAGAGGCAAGTGCCTTCTTGACAAAATGTGTCTGGCATGCTAACATGTTATCCAAATCATAAATAAATTGGGGAAGATTAACATTGGAAGGTGAGTGAGTAGTCCACAAGGATTTGAGGGTGGAAAGAATAAACGGAGTGGGTTTCAAAAATAAAAGTTCATGAGGGGTAAAGCCATGACGAGAGTGAGGGGTATTACGGGCAAAGTATAAAACTAAATCAAGAACAATAGGCCAATCATACTTTTCAGCAATGCACTTAGCTAGAAATCATACTCTTAAGGGTGGAATTAAAGCGTTCCAAACGACCATTGGATTGTGGATGGTAAGGGGAAGTTTTGATACCGGAAATATTGAATCTTTTCTTGAGGTGTGAAAACGTGACAGAGAGGAAGTTAGAACCTTGGTCAGACAAAATCTGGAGTGGGGCACCAAGTAAAGAAATGACTGAGAGAATAGCTTTAGCAGTTTCTTCGGATGTATAGTTCTTTAGGGGAATGGCAAAGGGGAACCCAGATGAAAGTTCCATGCACGTAAGGATAAATCTCATTTTGCTCTTCGAGAGAGGAAGGGGACCAACAATGTCCACAGCTAGCTTCTCACCACGTTGGGAAATTAACTCAGGTTCATAGCAACTTTAGCACCATTAGACTTAGTGAACTTCAAACACTTCTTGCAAGAAGTAACATGAGACTTGATATCAGAGGCCATATTGGGCCAAGTAAAATGCCTGTTGATCAAGGACCTGGTGGTGTTCAAACCACCATGACCGAGACCTTCATGGGCTGCAAGGAGAACCTTGTGTCTCAATTGCTTGGGCACAACAAGAGCATGAGAGACTGAGTTAAGTGTGGATGTCATGCTCATCAGTAAGCTGTCAACAATAAAGAGATGTTTCTCACCTTTCTTGGCACTCTCCCAAAGGGGTGCAAGGGTATCATCACTATGCTGCATTTCCATAAACTTCTCTTTAGTGACACCATCAAAATTCAAAGTTGGAATGGTCAAAGGGACAAGTGAATCACTGGTTTTGCTGCTTGAACTAAGTTCAGCTGCTGCAGGTACAGTTTCAAGTGTAGCTGCAGTATCACCATCAACTGTCTCACTAATATCTTCCAGAGACAAGGGGGTAGCACCTTAAATAGAATGCAAGCTATCAGCAACTTGGGTTGCGAGATCACTCTCTGCCTGCATGGCTCTTGTGACTGTCATGACTGGAATGGGATCTGCCTTGATATGATTAATCAAGTTGATCAAGTTTTCCTTGCCAAAATCAGTGCCAATCAAAACTGTCTTGAGGGGTAACCTTGAATCTACAGCTAGTTGACAGACACCATCAAGAGTGGGAAGAACAACAGGTAACTCATATACTGGGACAGATTTTGGAACTTGTGAAATACCGAAAATGTTACTAAAGTTGACTGGCGTGAAAGTGTCATCAATGAAATCGTCAGAAATAAGAGAGATTTTGGCACCTGAATCAATAATGACTGAAGTATGGATACCGTTGACAATGCCATGAATAACTAAATCATCTTCAACAAAATTGTTCAAAGGGGTAGTGTCAGAATCAGACTCATGGGAAACAGAGACAGATGGTACCGAATGTTGATTGTTCAGGTCAATTCTTCTGACAGGTCTGGAGTTGTTTCTGGGAACAGGAACTTGGCGGGACTGGGTAGGTTGGGAGTTAGTGGTAGGGGTGGAGTTATTGGAATGAGATTGTGAAGGTCTGGTAGGGTGTGATTGAATGGGTGTGACAGGACAGTTGTTGGCATAATGGCCTAAGTTGTTGCATTTGTAACAAGTAACTGTGTTCAAGTCACGTCTGGGTGGAGATTGAGGATGATTGGAATGAGTATGGGAGTTGGAATGGGAATGGTGATTGTGGGGCTAGTCGGGGGTAGGTAGCTCTTTCCCGCTGCCACCAGAGAGGGGCTTGCTCAATGGACTGAGCTGAGTATGGAGGCCTGCTGTTAACGCTCTACCCTCCTTAGTTAGGCGGCCCTAAGCCTAGTCCTAGTAGGATTGTAGAAGTGTTTGATACAGAGGTTAATCTATCTCAACAAAATCTGGCAATGCACAACTCTGAATTGCATGAGGCAAGGCCAAGGTATATAAAACCATGCCACACACACTCTTACAAAAGTGATGTTAATTAAGCTATACAAAACTGAAGTTACTAATAGGTTCATGAATGAAGTGTAACTTGATGACTAAATACTTGTTGATTATGCACACACATACACACACAACTAAGTCTATTGTTCTCTTCTGTGTTGAGGACACCTCCTGATTTAAGGGGCACCTCTGGCTTGCTCAGGTGGGTGGGTGTTCCCACAGTGATTGAACTGAGAAGAATGGGAGTTGGAATGAGGCCTATAATGAGAATTATGGTGATTGTGACCATTACCAGAATGAACATTAGCACTTCTGTTAACGAAGTGGTTGCCATAGTTACCAGAGTGGGAGTTAGAATATGGGTGAGAGTGGGACTGTCTCGGTTTCTGGGATTGATCTGAGTTGGAACACATTGTACTACAGTCTTGGACAAAAGCAAGGTTGGAGGTGTGGCCTCTATTAAGGACCGATTCGCGGGAGTCAGTGGACATTCCTGCTAAGATACCAATGGTAGCAAGGACTTGTGATACAGATTCTATGTCAGTGTCAGAGTAACCAGAAAGAAATGAAAAATGCTCAATGATAACACCAAACTTATACCTCCAATGGTTAAACCATTGTATGAGGGACTTTGAGCTATTAGCTCTGAACTTTAGGGGGAAGGAGTTTAGGCAGTCAGTCAATGAATAACCTCCTGTGTTGAGGAGTACTGTTCTCATGTCACAGAATGTTGTACTGGAAGAAATATTGTTGTAATACGCCTCACTGTATTCGCCATGCAGAAGGCTAGGGAGAACATGTAGCCAGTCATCAGGAGGAACAGCTTTGAGTTTCATTTGGTACTCGAATCTATGTAAGAATACGAAAATGTCCTCACCTTGTTTCAGTTCTCCGACCGACTTAGAGAGTGGTTCAGTCCTCACCAGTGGGACAGTGGGCTGAGGCTGAGTGTGTTTGGACAGGAGTTGGGCAAATAGAAGCATGGTAGGATCAACATCATTGGCCTTGGCCTCTTCTGCCAGTTGTTTGATCTGTTGTAAAGGAGTGGGGTCAGGCTTGGCATGGGGCGGAGTCTGTGGCAATGGATCAAGTTGCTGCACGTGATCATCTGCCAGGGATGCACTAGATTGAACAACTGTGGAAACCGAGGCAAAAGAGGAAACTGAATTGGAAGAAGCTCCAGGAGGTGATAATGAGGTAAGTGATGAATTGCTGCCCACAGAGGAAGTTTCCTCTGAAGAAGAAGGAGTTTGCTCAAGTCTAGGTCTGCCTCTAGGTCGACCAGTCATAATGGGGAGAGAAAAATGCCACAATGAATTGAAATAAAAATACCACAATTAACAACGTTCGGGTCACAGACAAAATGAAACGATAACAATGCAGTAATAAACCAAATAACAGTAGAATCAAAGTTGTCAAGGATACTTTTGAAGAAACTCCTGCACAGAAGTGGAACTTGTGAAGACTGAAAATGTTAGCGGAAACCCTCTATGCCGGAACAGATCAGGAACTGCCTGAAGAAAGAGAACAAGTGAATGACTTGAAAGTTGGGCTTGACTCGAAGAAACAGTAGACACAGTAAGTTGAACTGGAACCACTGAAAATTTGAACCAGGAACAGACTGGAACAGAGAATCTGAAGTTACAAAACAGGGAATGCCTGAATAATGGTTTGAAGAAACCAGAAACAAGAAGACATGAGGTTCAACAAGATAGGGAACAGTCAACTGGAACCACTGCTGAACACCAGGTGTGGGACCAGAAATAGAAGATTTCAATGAGTGAGTTCGTCTCCAAGACACCAACTGCTGAGAAGCTGAAGGAGCACCGATGGCACCAAGTGTGGTAGGATGTCTGGAGACAACTAGGGAGTAGCTGCCACCAGAGTGTCAAGAGCTCACACACACAACCCTATTACAGGCCCTTAGCTAGCCAGCTGCTGCTGTTTAAGGCAGAACAGAAGGTTCACCAGAGAGTTAAGTGTAATTGTTAGACTCATGAACTGACACTGGCAGGTGCACGTGTCCAGCAGGCTAATATATAGTAAACCCTCTGAGCAGGCGCAGGAAGTAATGAGGTAATGGTGATGAGGGTTAATTGGAGTACATGAAATTCGCTAGATAGAAATAATAGATTAATAATGCATGCCGATAAAGTGATAGATGCTCAGGGTTCAAATAGGAGTGGCTAAGGGTGTGGTCCGTCATGTGGGAGGTTCTACCACATGCTGGAGTAACTTTGCTTCTGTCCACATGCAAGCGCGTGCATTGTTAGCAACACTTTTGTTTACTAATAATCAGCTTGATTTCAATGAATTGACAACAGATACTGAATGAGGTTGATAACAGAAAACTGACAAGAAAGAAATGTGAGTTTGAATTACATACATTGAAATAGTCACTCTTCTAGTATTGGAGCCAGTGAGGGAGCTCGGGCAACTTTTCTTCTCCTACGAAGTCTTGAAAGTACTGGTACTCTCCTCTTGGGTCTAGGGAGAGGAAGCGGCATTAAAAAGCGGCAGTACCTTGGTTGCCTCCGCAACCAAGGTACTGACATTGCACTTTGGTGTTCCATGGTGATTTGAAACGGAAGAGAATCGGCCGTGGGAGCACGTTTGAGGGTTCTGCTTGAAACAGCGTGCTCAACGGGAGGCCAAGACATCCAGGCTTCTGGTGCAGTCTCGGTAGGAGGAGGCAACTCCATACTCGGGCCCTCGCTGTCAGCTTCTACTGTGACCTAGAGTTATGCATGTCACGGAATGAATAACGTCTACACTGCACAGCCAAGCAACTTACAGCAACATGGTCCGGTTTCCTCCAAAGTTGGTATTGCACAGCTTGAACTGATGGCTCGTCACCTTCAGCTGTGGCTTGTTCTTTGGCCAAGCTGGTGACAATCTCCTGCAGCGCTGCCATCTTTTCCAGTACCTAAAGTCCATAAAAGTATAGCACTTAATGCTGTCCTATTGTGCCAATTGCTTCAGCTGTGTGGGCGTGTGTAATGTGTGTGCGTGTGTAATGCGTGTGCATGTGTTCGTGTGAGCATATCTGCACAGCCTCACTCACTTTAATCATTTCTTTTTCCAGTAACTCCTGTTTCCTAGCGGCTTTGCCGCATTCGGAACTCCCTCGAACAAACTCAGCCTCCAAGTGGGGAATCTTGTGATTGAGCAGCTGAACTTCTGCCATGATTAACTTTTGAGTCGGCTAAACGAAGTAATAAACATAGTGTTGAATGAATGCACCGGTAAACCAGATTGAGTCTCACCTGTCCAGCTCTCTTTTCGCATTCTATCAGTTCTTTTTCGCTGTAGCACTCGTTGAGTAGGGTTTTCAGTTTGGATATGTCATCCTTCAAGTCAGCAATTGCTGCGTTTAGCTCCCTGCTTTCAGAGAGCAGTCTCTTCATCTTGGCTGTGAGCTGGCACAGGCAATCTGCAGTGAGCACATGAATGCGATGTCTGAATGTGCAATATAAAGAAGTTGCGCTTTTACCTTTTGCTTCTTGAAGCGTCTTCGATTTATTTTTCTTGACTATTCTGCTTGCACTCCAGGCCAACAGTATAGCCGTCAGAATTGTTCCAGAAATGCACTAGTGTTAAAATAATATGTATAATGAACAAAAGAGAAAGAGAGGAAGAACACAAACCATTATCTAGTTTTTGCAACGGCTATGCACACTGGCTTACATTTTGGTGCACCTTGCGGAGCAGCTCAAGAAGCCCAGGAATGACTGGGTCCTTCAAGTGTGGAGGGAGCATGTAGCTAGGACCCATCGCATCTGATGGAGAACCACCATCATGGCAGGAATAATTGTTGCAGTTGACATTTGTGTCGGCTTTTGGAGGTGGTTTCGGGCTCCTGTTGATTTGGTGGTGGCAGCAGCGCACGCGGTCAACGAGGATGACCTCCAGCAACTTTTCAGCTGCTGAGTGCTGCCAGATCTAGAGAGGTGGTCGAGTCAATAACTCAACTGCACACTTGTTAGTATTTGGAACTCACCGTCTTGTTTCCCTGGAGCAGAGTGAAGTAGGACTGTTGGCACTGCTGTCCTTGTGGAACAGCACAGTCCACAGCGCTGGCACAGTTCAAGGCACAAGCGCTGTTGGAGGCACAGATCAAGGCACAGGCAGAGTTTGAGGCATTACCGACGTAGTTGGAGGCAAGTGCACAGTGATAGCAACCACCCGCTGGGAAGTATGCTACTTCATCTTGGGTAAAATTCACCTCTGCCACTGAACAAAGGAATAGCAACAATAATTATAACAATAGCTACACCGCTAGCAGCAATAACAATGGAACTTGTGTAGATAATTACAATAGTAATAGTATTGATAACGATAACAATAAAATAACGACAGCAACAACAATAATAAAACAATAATAATGATAATTATTACTGTTATCATTATCAATATCATTATTATCATCATTATTATCGCCATCATCATCATCATCATCATCATCATCTTCATCATCATCATCATATTTATTATTATTAGCTATTATTATTGTTATTATTAAAATTAATATCATTCGCTTACCAGTAAAATCAGTCGGGTAGTCGACCGCTGGAAACACCAGCCCGTTTGGGCCAGCCATAACGAGAAAAGTCGTCGTAACGAAGAGACACCTCAGCATCTCGAACTCACTTCAAATAACACCGTCGAAAATCGCAACCGAAGTCACAAAATTATTTCCAGGAAAAGAAATACGACGCTGAGACGGAGTTCTCCCTGGTTTTATACGCAAACGCTAACTGGAGCGAGCATGCCCAGTGACGCGTGCAGTGGCTTGGAAATGGAATGTGTGTGGTTGGCGTCGGAAGGTACGGGACGTAGGTCGACTCGAGTTCCTGCGTGTCGGTTCTTCTGTAGTCCTCGATTTTGTGCTATTCTTTTACAAGTTTTAGCCGTGAAGTTGTAGTCACAGATTGTAGATATGGCGGAGGAAAAAGTAAGCCACCCCGAGGTTGTTTGCTCCTTGCTTGTAAGCTGAGAGTAGTAGTGCTGCATGTCTTAAATTCCATTTTGCTAACAGGAATTGCTCGTTTTTGTTATTTTCCAGCCCATTTTGCCCTCAGAATTTGCTTCATTCTTTTGGCTGTCCGTTCTGCTCCAATTTTGCTGGGCAAATTTGGTCTGTCGTGGCCTATTCTGCGGCACTGTGCACCCGTCCTACGCCCCGAGAAGGTAGCTAACGATAGGAATGGGTCGGCTGCTCCGGTTCTTTTTTTTTTTCCTTTTTCTTTTTTTTTTAAACTCTACTGGTTCCAATTGTTTTAAGAGCTACTCTCTTGTCTGCTTATCTCCCTCTATCAAGGTGTTGGGAATTTGTGCATACACTTCAATTTTCCCATAGAATCATACTATTGTATGTAGCTAGAGAAATTGTGCCTGCAGGCAGAGTCTGCATCCTATGGATTACTGCTGGAGTAACTTTGCTTCTGTCCACATGCAAGCGCGTGCATTGTTAGCAACACTTTTGTTTACTAATAATCAGCTTGATTTCAATGAATTGACAACAGATACTGAATGAGGTTGATAACAGAAAACTGACAAGAAAGAAATGTGAGTTTGAATTACATACATTGAAATAGTCACTCTTCTAGTATTGGAGCCAGTGAGGGAGCTCGGGCAACCTTTCTTCTCCTACGAAGTCTTGAAAGTACTGGTACTCTCCTCTTGGGTCTAGGGAGAGGAAGCGGCATTAAAGAGCGGCAGTACCTTGGTTGCCTCCGCAACCAAGGTACTGACATTGCACTTTGGTGTTCCATGGTGATTTGAAACGGAAGAGAATCGGCCGTGGGAGCACGTTTGAGGGTTCTGCTTGAAACAGCGTGCTTAACGGGAGGCCAAGACATCCAGGCTTCTGGTGCAGTCTCGGTAGGAGGAGGCAACTCCATACTCGGGCCCTCGCTGTCAGCTTCTACTGTGACCTAGAGTTATGCATGCCACGGAATGAATAACGTCTACACTGCACAGCCAAGCAACTTACAGCAACATGGTCCGGTTTCCTCCAAAGTTGGTATTGCACAGCTTGAACTGATGGCTCGTCACCTTCAGCTGTGGCTTGTTCTTTGGCCAAGCTGGTGACAATCTCCTGCAGCGCTGCCATCTTTTCCAGTACCTAAAGTCCATAAAAGTATAGCACTTAATGCTGTCCTATGGTGCCAATTGCTTCAGCTGTGTGGGCGTGTGTAATGTGTGTGCGTGTGTAATGCGTGTGCATGTGTTCGTGTGAGCATATCTGCACAGCCTCACTCACTTTAATCATTTCCTTTTCCAGTAACTCCTGTTTCTTAGCGGCTTTGCCGCATTCGGAACTCTCTCGAACTAACTCAGCCTCCAAGTGGGGAATCTTGTGATTGAGCAGCTGAACTTCTGCCATGATTAACTTTTGAGTCGGCTAAACGAAGTAATAAACATAGTGTTGAATGAATGCACCGGTAAACCAGATTGAGTCTCACCTGTCCAGCTCTCTTTTCGCATTCTATCAGTTCTTTTTCGCTGTAGCACTCGTTGAGTAGGATTTTCAGTTTGGATATGTCATCCTTCAAGTCAGCAATTGCTGCGTTTAGCTCCCTGCTTTCAGAGAGCAGTCTCTTCATCTTGGCTGTGAGCTGGCACAGGCAATCTGCAGTGAGCACATGAATGCGATGTCTGAATGTGCAATATAAAGAAGTTGCGCTTTTACCTTTTGCTTCTTGAAGCGTCTTCGATTTATTTTTCTTGACTATTCTGCTTGCACTCCAGGCCAACAGTATAGCCGTCAGAATTGTTCCAGAAATGCACTAGTGTTAAAATAATATGTATAATGAACAAAAGAAAAAGAGAGGAAGAACACAAACCATTATCTAGTTTTTGCAACGGCTATGCACACTGGCTTACATTTTGGTGCACCTTGCGGAGCAGCTCAAGAAGCCCAGGAATGACTGGGTCCTTCAAGTGTGGAGGGAGCATGTAGCTAGGACCCATCGCATCTGATGGAGAACCACCATCATGGCAGGAATAATTGTTGCAGTTGACATTTGTGTCGGCTTTTGGAGGTGGTTTCGGGCTCCTGTTGATTTGGTGGTGGCAGCAGCGCACGCGGTCAACGAGGATGACCTCCAGCAACTTTTCAGCTGCTGAGTGCTGCCAGATCTAGAGAGGTGGTCGAGTCAATAACTCAACTGCACACTTGTTAGTATTTGGAACTCACCGTCTTGTTTCCCTGGAGCAGAGTGAAGTAGGACTGTTGGCACTGCTGTCCTTGTGGAACAGCACAGTCCACAGCGCTGGCACAGTTCAAGGCACAAGCGCTGTTGGAGGCACAGATCAAGGCACAGGCAGAGTTTGAGGCATTACCGACGTAGTTGGAGGCAAGTGCACAGTGATAGCAACCACCCGCTGGGAAGTATGCTACTTCATCTTGGGTAAAATTCACCTCTGCCACTAAACAAAGGAATAGCAACAATAATTATAACAATAGCTACACCGCTAGCAGCAATAACAATGGAACTTGTGTAGATAATTACAATAGTAATAGTATTGATAACGATAACAATAAAACAACGACAGCAACAACAATAATAAAACAATAATAATGATAATTATTACTGTTATCATTATCAATATCATTATTATCATCATTATTATCGCCATCATCATCATCATCATCATCATCATCTTCATCATCATCATCATATTTATTATTATTAGCTATTATTATTGTTATTATTAAAATTAATATCATTCGCTTACCAGTAAAATCAGTCGGGTAGTCGACCGCTGGAAACACCAGCCCGTTTGGGCCAGCCATAACGAGAAAAGTCGTCGTAACGAAGAGACACCTCAGCATCTCGAACTCACTTCAAATAACACCGTCGAAAATCGCAACCGAAGTCACAAAAGTATTTCCAGGAAAAGAAATACGACGCTGAGACGGAGTTCTCCCTGGTTTTATACGCAAACGCTAACTGGAGCGAGCATGCCCAGTGACGCGTGCAGTGGCTTGGAAATGGAATGTGTGTGGTTGGCGTCGGAAGGTACGGGACGTAGGTCGACTCGAGTTCCTGCGTGTCGGTTCTTCTGTAGTCCTCGATTTTGTGCTATTCTTTTACAAGTTTTAGCCGTGAAGTTGTAGTCACAGATTGTAGATATGGCGGAGGAAAAAGTAAGCCACCCCGAGGTTGTTTGCTCCTTGCTTGTAAGCTGAGAGTAGTAGTGCTGCATGTCTTAAATTCCATTTTGCTAACAGGAATTGCTCGTTTTTGTTATTTTCCAGCCCATTTTGCCCTCAGAATTTGCTTCATTCTTTTGGCTGTCCGTTCTGCTCCAATTTTTCTGGGCAAATTTGGTCTGTCGTGGCCTATTCTGCGGCACTGTGCACCCGCCCTACGCCCCGAGAAGGTAGCTAACGATAGGAATGGGTCGGCTGCTCCGGTTCTTTTTTCTTTTTCTTTTTCTTTTTTTTTTCTTTTTTTATTAAAACTCTACTTGTTCCAATTGTTTTAAGAGCTACTCTCTTGTCTGCTTATCTCCCTCTATCAAGGTGTTGGGAATTTGTGCATACACTTCAATTTTTCCATAGAATCATACTATTGTATGTAGCTAGAGAAATTGTGCCTGCAGGCAGAGTCTGCATCCTATGGATTACTGCTGGAGTAACTTTGCTTCTGTCCACATGCAAGCGCGTGCATTGTTAGCAACACTTTTGTTTACTAATAATCAGCTTGATTTCAATGAATTGACAACAGATACTGAATGAGGTTGATAACAGAAAACTGACAAGAAAGAAATGTGAGTTTGAATTACATACATTGAAATAGTCACTCTTCTAGTATTGGAGCCAGTGAGGGAGCTCGGGCAACCTTTCTTCTCCTACGAAGTCTTGAAAGTACTGGTACTCTCCTCTTGGGTCTAGGGAGAGGAAGCGGCATTAAAGAGCGGCAGTACCTTGGTTGCCTCCGCAACCAAGGTACTGACATTGCACTTTGGTGTTCCATGGTGATTTGAAACGGAAGAGAATCGGCCGTGGGAGCACGTTTGAGGGTTCTGCTTGAAACAGCATGCTCAACGGGAGGCCAAGACATCCAGGCTTCTGGTGCAGTCTCGGTAGGAGGAGGCAACTCCATACTCGGGCCCTCGCTGTCAGCTTCTACTGTGACCTAGAGTTATGCATGCCACGGAATGAATAACGTCTACACTGCACAGCCAAGCAACTTACAGCAACATGGTCCGGTTTCCTCCAAAGTTGGTATTGCACAGCTTGAACTGATGGCTCGTCACCTTCAGCTGTGGCTTGTTCTTTGGCCAAGCTGGTGACAATCTCCTGCAGCGCTGCCATCTTTTCCAGTACCTAAAGTCCATAAAAGTATAGCACTTAATGCTGTCCTATGGTGCCAATTGCTTCAGCTGTGTGGGCGTGTGTAATGTGTGTGCGTGTGTAATGCGTGTGCATGTGTTCGTGTGAGCATATCTGCACAGCCTCACTCACTTTAATCATTTCCTTTTCCAGTAACTCCTGTTTCTTAGCGGCTTTGCCGCATTCGGAACTCTCTCGAACTAACTCAGCCTCCAAGTGGGGAATCTTGTGATTGAGCAGCTGAACTTCTGCCATGATTAACTTTTGAGTCGGCTAAACGAAGTAATAAACATAGTGTTGAATGAATGCACCGGTAAACCAGATTGAGTCTCACCTGTCCAGCTCTCTTTTCGCATTCTATCAGTTCTTTTTCGCTGTAGCACTCGTTGAGTAGGGTTTTCAGTTTGGATATGTCATCCTTCAAGTCAGCAATTGCTGCGTTTAGCTCCCTGCTTTCAGAGAGCAGTCTCTTCATCTTGGCTGTGAGCTGGCACAGGCAATCTGCAGTGAGCACATGAATGCGATGTCTGAATGTGCAATATAAAGAAGTTGCGCTTTTACCTTTTGCTTCTTGAAGCGTCTTCGATTTATTTTTCTTGACTATTCTGCTTGCACTCCAGGCCAACAGTATAACCGTCAGAATTGTTCCAGAAATGCACTAGTGTTAAAATAATATGTATAATGAACAAAAGAGAAAGAGAGGAAGAACACAAACCATTATCTAGTTTTTGCAACGGCTATGCACACTGGCTTACATTTTGGTGCACCTTGCGGAGCAGCTCAAGAAGCCCAGGAATGACTGGGTCCTTCAAGTGTGGAGGGAGCATGTAGCTAGGACCCATCGCATCTGATGGAGAACCACCATCATGGCAGGAATAATTGTTGCAGTTGACATTTGTGTCGGCTTTGGGAGGTGGTTTCGGGCTCCTGTTGATTTGGTGATGGCAGCAGCGCACGTGGTCAACGAGGATGACCTCCAGCAACTTTTCAGCTGCTGAGTGCTGCCAGATCTAGAGAGGTGGTCGAGTCAATAACTCAACTGCACACTTGTTAGTATTTGGAACTCACCGTCTTGTTTCCCTGGAGCAGAGTGAAGTAGGACTGTTGGCACTGCTGTCCTTGTGGAACAGCACAGTCCACAGCGCTGGCACAGTTCAAGGCACAAGCGCTGTTGGAGGCACAGATCAAGGCACAGGCAGAGTTTGAGGCATTACCGACGTAGTTGGAGGCAAGTGCACAGTGATAGCAACCACCTGCTGGGAAGTATGCTACTTCATCTTGGGTAAAGTTCACCTCTGCCACTGAACAAAGGAAAAGCAACAATAATTATAACAATAGCTACACCGCTAGCAGCAATAACAATGGAACTTGTGTAGATAATTACAATAGTAATAGTATTGATAACGATAACAATAAAACAACGACAGCAACAACAATAATAAAACAATAATAATGATAATTATTACTGTTATCATTATCAATATCATTATTATCATCTTATTATCGCCATCATCATCATCATCATCATCATCATCATCATCATCATCATATTTATTATTATTAGCTATTATTATTGTTATTATTAAAATTAATATCATTCGCTTACCAGTAAAATCAGTCGGGTAGTCGACCGCTGGAAACGCCAGCCCGTTTGGGGCAGCCATAACGAGAAAAAGTCGTCCGTAACGAATAGAACAAACTGTCATCAGCATCTCGATCACTTCCAATACAACCGTCCGAAACATCGCAACCGAAGTCCAACACCAAATAAATTCCAAAAGAACTACGACGCTGATACGGAGTCCCCTCCCTGGTTTATATTACGCAAACCGCTTAACTGGGAGCGACATGGCCCGTGGACGCGTGCAGTGGCTTGAGATGGAGATGTGTGGTGGGCGTCGGAACGGTACGGGACGTAGGTCGACCCTCGATGTTTCCCCTGCGTGTCGGTTTCTCTTCTGTATTCCTCTCGAATTTTTTGTGCATTCTTGTATTAACAAGTTTTTTAGCCCGTGAAGTTTGTATCCACAAGATTGTAAAAATTGTTTATGGCGGAGGAAAAGGTAAAGCCACCCTGAGTTGTTTGGCCCCTTGCTTGTCAGCTTAGAGTAGTAGTGCTGCATGTCTTAAATTCCCATTTTGCTAACAGGTTGCTCCGTTTTTGGTTATTTTTCCCTCCAGCCCATTTTTGGGGCCCTCAACTTTGCTTCGTCTGTTTGGCTTGTCCCCCGTGCCTGCTTCCAATTTTTTCCCTGGGCAAATTTTTGGGTCCGTCGGTCCCCTTTCTGCGGCACTGTGCACCCGCCCTACCCCCCTAGAAGGGTGCTAACGATATGAAATGGGTCGCTGCTCGCTCCCGGTTCTTTTTTTTTTTTTTTTTTCTTTTTTTTTTTTAAGTTTACAAAGTAGAGATGAAAGGAGTTTTCATTGTTATTCTGTCCACATAAAAGTGCCGACCTAACCACTTCTTTTGTTTTTCCGTCTATACCTTATCCGTCTATACCTTATCCGTCAGCCAGACGCCGACATGCCGCCTCATGAATAAACGTTGAATTTAATTTTATTCTTTTGCGTGACAAATAGTTATGTAATTAACTTTATTGCAGCTTTGATATTTTTTCTTGAATATTTCCGCATCACGCGAGCGTTCTGTATTCTCCCATATTGTACGGTTTATATTGTACGGTACACTACGCATGCGCGTAGCGAGTAAAATCAATGAAAATTGTATTGTAATCGTTGAGAAAAAATATCAAGGCAGCAATAAATCACTTATCACGCTCGTCGTACAATATGGGAATATTTTACTCTCACGCCACATTTTCACTCGCCTTTGGCTCGTGAAAATATTTTGCGTGCTCGTAAAATATTTTCCCATATTGTACTCTGACTCGTGCTATAAGTATTATATCTTATTCGTTAAATATGAGTTTTATAAATGCATTTCAAATAGCATATAATATATATAATTATTTTGCTTTTATGAAAAAAATTTAATTCCTTTTTTTCAAATTTTTTTTTGTGTACCACACATATTTAGAAATGTTTTTCTTTTCAAAATAGCAATTTATATAATTATTATACATACATATATGATGCTAGATATGGCCATTGTCCAATTCTAATACACAATCATATGTTTATCAAATCTTTAATGTTGCTAAAGAGGAGGTCGTTAGGCACATGCTACCAACACAATCAAGTGAAATATATGCTCTTAATATTATTTTTCACCCGTTTAAATATTTCACTTTCTGCTTTATTTTTTCTTGTACAGATAAAAATAACATAAAAAGAATATTCAGTGCATTAAGAAGAATTTGAACAGACAATAAATATTTTTTATACAAGATGATTTAGTTTGTGCTATTTTCCCACTAAGCTGTATGGGTTGGGAATGGCCAGACTCATGAAGAGAATTTTCTCTTCTTGTTTCTTCCTCATGTTGGCAGTGATTCTTCCACCTACTAAACTACCGGCTGGTACAGACCCTCTACTGACTGGAAGTTCATCACCTTGCTGTTCTTTCAGAGCTGTTTGCTGCACAATCTACACAACATAGAAATACACAACAACACAACATTTACTACGCTTTCTGTAATGGACATGTGGGAGGGGTAAATTATAGACTTAAAGGGTCTTTCCACTCTCCTCTGCCTCCAGCCCCCCCCCCCCTTCCCCCCCTCCTACTTCCACCCCAAACCTTTATATTATCAACAAATTAAAAAATATACTTTTATAGGAAGGGGTTAACTGTTCTGTAGTCTAAAGCTCCTTGGCACACTTACCCATTTCCTCAGGAACTATCTGGGTGCACTAATGTTGAGTACTACATAATCATCGATATAGTGCTTTTGCTCAGGCTTCAAACTCCGCCCCCCACCCCTTCCAAAAGATTAAGAAGTAGGAGAGTTCGCCATCAGAACTCAATTTTCTCAATCTATCCGACATCAATGTCAGCAATTAACAAACTAAGGACCTACGCTATCATCATTCTTGCTCTTGCCACAGTCCCTTATAAGAGAATTCTAAAGCAGCTAATCATTATCTTGGGGTTGGGAGTACATTGACAATGAACACAATAAACTTGGGGAAGAGCTTTTTCTATTTTTATTTTTTAATTTCTGATGGACAATTTGAACTAATACAAATGTACGTGCATGTACCTTCTGGACTAGTCCTCTGTTGAGGTCACCTCTCATTGCCAGTATAGGAACTACGTGGTTAACTCTGATGTCAGGATGCTTGTTAGCCAGGCCCTACACACACACACACACACACACACACACACACACACACACACACAATACCAAGCGTGATACACTTTAGGACACACTGTACCAAGTGTGGTGAACTTAGTGATAGCAAGTGACCCAATCTAGCAAATGAAATTCACAAATAATTGACTAGGTACAGGTGACTCTGATGATACTTTACCAGTCTCAAGGGTCAATTGTTTACCGTATAGAGTCCAAATGTACACTACGCTTTCTCACAGTCTAAATTGAAGAGTTTAACTGATTCACGGTCGAATAAAAATAGTTCAGAATGCTGGTAAGTGAAATTGCAATATGTATGTGTATATAGTCTCATGAAAATGACCAATTCTTGATTTGGGTCTTGGAAGTAAGAAACATTAATAAGATATTCGACTATTTATACCGTCGCCCAATTTATGTGAAAACCAACTTAATCCATGCATGAAGTTTTATACGATAAACCTGAGAGCATCTTGCTTCCCTGAAAAACCACACCTTACCAACTCGGTCGTTATTGTCCTAATCGTTAGTGCGATTGTGTCACTGCAAACATCATACACAGCCACACACACAAACACACAGAAATACTGACAAACTGACAAAAAAAAAAAAAATCATCCCAAATTTACCACTGCTACTGCTAATGGTCAAGTAGAACCTTCTAGGACAGACATTGAAAAAGTATCTTTGCATCACTTCATACTGCCCAGCCATCAGAAGAATGGCTCACATGTTAACACGAGGGTAGCAACATGCATTAATAGTAGCCCACCACTCACTGCAATGTCCATTGCCAGGTATTCCTGCTTGCCACGCAGGAGTTCAGACAACTCTTCTATCACCACAGTGTACTATGATAAATAACACACACACACACACACACACACAATGAATGTACCAATATTTGCATGCATGTACTGCATGTACTGCATGTAGCTACACAAAAAATGAGTATATACAAACATAAGTCAAAGCAAGGAAGGAGATGGGTGTTTCCGGAAGTGGAGGGGTTCAACAATAATATTGTCATCCCCTCGAATCCACCATAGTGCAGATGTTAGATCTTTCACAAAAACTGTCATACATTTATATATTAATCTCAACTTCTTATAATGTCAGGACCCTGATTCTAAAAGCAGTTGGCTACTGTTGCCATGACAACCAGTTGGCAAGTGTTTTTCATCTCACCTTAGGGCTGGTAGCGTGAGATAGTCGGAGGAAGCAGTTGCTCAGTTTCTTGGCATCCTCTTTAACAAGTTCTGCCGCCTTAGTTCTATCACTGTCTTTCTTCATAACCATTCGCCTAATAAAAAGAGAATCTATATAAGAATTGAACACACACTAATTTAAATGAGGAATTGGCAAAGTAGGAGTGGAAGTGACAGATAACAAATGTTAAATACATAACTGAGACCAGACAAGCATTGAAAAACAACAATAATAACCAATAAATATAACTGCTGTATATTTGATGCCCACCATGAGTGGCATGTGTTGTGTGTATTTTCCGACTCTTACTTGGCAAGGAATGCTTGCATATACTTCAGGACAGCTCTGTGCTGGGCCTCGATGATAACATGTGAATGATACCTGACAGGAAACAATGCAGTCGATAGAGCACACATGCACACACATACGTACATACACCATCATTATATAATTTACATGCAGCCTTTCACTACTATAATGATGCTTTACTTCAAATGCTAATTACTCACGCCTGCTTCAGGAACTTGAAGTCGTTGTTGTAGTCATACAGAGTTGCCTCCACCTTACCCATTATCTCGCCACCCTTTGAGAGCCTACACAAAAAAAAGCACACTTTATTTCAAGTAACAACTGCCATTGGCCCAGTGGCATAATGGACAAGGTAATGCTCTTACTAAAAATACATAAATATAAGTCAGCTACACTGGACCATTTTTTTGTTGCCTTTTCTTGACTAGAATTTGTGTATTTCTCATTTTATAGTTTATTACTTCATCAATATTCCTATAAATTAATATTAGTGCTACTCATGTAACTCTCTCACCAGTAGGCCACTCACCATTAGACTCTCCCACCGTTAGACCCACCCACCATTAGACCCACCCACCGTTAGACCCACCCACCAGTAGACCCACCCACCAGTAGACCCACCCACCAGTAGACCCACCCACCATCCATCCTTTGTGAAGAACTCCGCAAAAACTGGATTTATCTACGAATGCAGAATCCACCAAATAATCACAGCTACAATAAAATAAACACATGTACATAATGTATACATACAAAATATAAATTCTTTTTCAAAAAATGCCTGTGCCACACCCACTACAGTGACACACCAGCAAAACCCATGATCACATATACCTGTTACACATGCCACACCTATCATTGCACCCACCACATGAGAATTAGTGCCATCCCTTACCAATAATGAGCGATGTCCTCGAACTCCTCTGAAATCTTCTTGAACTTGATCTCGTGGTCAGCATCCAGCGTAGTCTGGTCGGTATCCAACTTCAGCCGTTGCTAAATATAAACAACAACAAAAAATGACTTGCAGTTTGCGTCCAGATACCCCACTTCTTAGTTTGAAGGATGCGGAAAGGGTATGAAATGCACTTCTTGTTGTCAATGTTTTGGGATGACCCTCACTGCATTAAATGGACATAATTTTTCCCATCCAAACAACAATATTCTCTCTTTATTTGGTCTTTTACACTGTTCGAAATCGTAACTATGATATAAGGGCAACTATTGGAATTATTGCTACATAACCAACCACTTTCTCTCCATTGGGCTTCGTCCTTGGGATCGGGACAGTTATCAGCGATAATTCCTTGAACTCATGGTTTAACTACTACATAAACCTTACATACATGAAATTTGTTGCTTCCCATAGTCTTACATACACATCTGTGCATACATGTGCATATCTATATTCATACCTTCAGCTGATCTGCAAACTCTATACACGACCGACAGTTATTGGCAGCAGCCGTCTACAAGAGACATAGCAATAAACAACAACAACAACAACAACAATAACAACAACCAGAATGAGGTCAAAGTGACAGAGTATCTTAGGATAATAGGTTTGTACCATTTGACTATAATAACATGGAGGTTCTCTCTTGTTCTCACAGCTGCATTTATTTCATATCATGTCAGTATAATAACATTGTGGTTATGACAGTGGTAACAGGTTAGATAGTAACAGTAATAAATTATATTTATATTAAAAAAGGCAGTCTAAAAGTGTTTGACCATGAATTACATTAGACCCCAACTTTACAATGAGTTATGAATATTATGAATTTGAGAGGGAAGTTACCGGTAAACCTCCCACTACCTGCGTACACATTTGCTAAAGTAAACAATATTTCTAAAATGAAATTAGCGTGTGTAATGTGTGTGCGTGTGCATGTGTTCATGTGAGCATCTGCACAGCCTCACTCACTTTAATCGTTTCCTTTTCCAGTAACTCCTGTTTCTTAGCAGCTTTGCCGCATTCGGAACTCTCTCGAACTAACTCAGCCTCCAAGTGGGGAATCTTGTGATTGAGCAGCTGAACTTCTGCCGTGATTAACTTTTGAGTCGGCTAAACGAAGTAATAAACATAGTGTTGAATGAATGCACCGGTAAACCAGATTGAGTCTCACCTGTCCAGCTCTCTTTTCGCATTCTATCAGTTCTTTTTCGCTGTAGCACTCGTTGAGTAGGATTTTCAGTTTGGATATGTCATCCTTCAAGTCAGCAATTGCTGCGTTTAGCTCCCTGCTTTCAGAGAGCAGTCTCTTCATCTTGGCTGTGAGCTGGCACAGGCAATCTGCAGTGAGCACATGAATGCGATGTCTGAATGTGCAATATAAAGAAGTTGCGCTTTTACCTTTTGCTTCTTGAAGCGTCTTCGATTTATTTTTCTTGACTATTCTGCTTGCACTCCAGGCCAACAGTATAACCGTCAGAATTGTTCCAGAAATGCACTAGTGTTAAAATAATATGTATAATGAACAAAAGAGAAAGAGAGGAAGAACACAAACCATTATCTAGTTTTTGCAACGGCTATGCACACTGGCTTACATTTTGGTGCACCTTGCGGAGCAGCTCAAGAAGCCCAGGAATGACTGGGTCCTTCAAGTGTGGAGGGAGCATGTAGCTAGGACCCATCGCATCTGATGGAGAACCACCATCATGGCAGGAATAATTGTTGCAGTTGACATTTGTGTCGGCTTTGGGAGGTGGTTTCGGGCTCCTGTTGATTTGGTGATGGCAGCAGCGCACGTGGTCAACGAGGATGACCTCCAGCAACTTTTCAGCTGCTGAGTGCTGCCAGATCTAGAGAGGTGGTCGAGTCAATAACTCAACTGCACACTTGTTAGTATTTGGAACTCACCGTCTTGTTTCCCTGGAGCAGAGTGAAGTAGGACTGTTGGCACTGCTGTCCTTGTGGAACAGCACAGTCCACAGCGCTGGCACAGTTCAAGGCACAAGCGCTGTTGGAGGCACAGATCAAGGCACAGGCAGAGTTTGAGGCATTACCGACGTAGTTGGAGGCAAGTGCACAGTGATAGCAACCACCCGCTGGGAAGTATGCTACTTCATCTTGGGTAAAGTTCACCTCTGCCACTGAACAAAGGAAAAGCAACAATAATTATAACAATAGCTACACCGCTAGCAGCAATAACAATGGAACGTGTGTAGATAATTACAATAGTAATAGTATTGATAACGATAACAATAAAACAACGACAGCAACAACAATAATAAAACAATAATAATGCTAATTATTACTGTTATCATTATCAATATCATTATTATCATCATTATTATCGCCATCATCATCATCATCATCATCATCTTCATCATCATCATCATATTTATTATTATTAGCTATTATTATTGTTATTATTAAAATTAATATCATTCGCTTACCAGTAAAATCAGTCGGGTAGTCGACCGCTGGAAACGCCAGCCCGTTTGGGCCAGCCATAACGAGAAAAGTCGTCGTAACGAAGAGACACCTCAGCATCTCGAACTCACTTCAAATAACACCGTCGAAAATCGCAACCGAAGTCACCAAAGTATTTCCAGAAAAAGAAATACGACGCTGAGACGGAGTCCTCCCTGGTTTTATACGCAAACGCTAACTGGAGCGAGCATGCCCAGTGACGCGTGCAGTGGCTTGGAGATGGAGTGTGTGTGGTTGGCGTCGGAAGGTACGGGACGTAGGTCGACTCGAGTTCCTGCGTGTCGGTTCTTCTGTAATCCTCGATTTTGTGCTATTCTTTTACAAGTTTTAGCCGTGAAGTTGTAGTCACAGATTGTAGATATGGCGGAGGAAAAAGTAAGCCACCCCGAGGTTGTTTGCTCCTTGCTTGTAAGCTGAGAGTAGTAGTGCTGCATGTCTTAAATTCCATTTTGCTAACAGGAATTGCTCGTTTTTGTTATTTTCCAGCCCATTTTGCCCTCAGAATTTGCTTCATTCTTTTGGCTGTCCGTTCTGCTCCAATTTTTCTGGGCAAATTTGGTCTGTCGTGGCCTATTCTGCGGCACTGTGCACCCGCCCTACGCCCCGAGAAGGTAGCTAACGATAGGAATGGGTCGGCTGCTCCGGTTCTTTTTTCTTTTTCTTTTTCTTTTTTTTTTCTTTTTTTATTAAAACTCTACTTGTTCCAATTGTTTTAAGAGCTACTCTCTTGTCTGCTTATCTCCCTCTATCAAGGTGTTGGGAATTTGTGCATACACTTCAATTTTTCCATAGAATCATACTATTGTATGTAGCTAGAGAAATTGTGCCTGCAGGCAGAGTCTGCATCCTATGGATTACTGCTGGAGTAACTTTGCTTCTGTCCACATGCAAGCGCGTGCATTGTTAGCAACACTTTTGTTTACTAATAATCAGCTTGATTTCAATGAATTGACAACAGATACTGAATGAGGTTGATAACAGAAAACTGACAAGAAAGAAATGTGAGTTTGAATTACATACATTGAAATAGTCACTCTTCTAGTATTGGAGCCAGTGAGGGAGCTCGGGCAACTTTTCTTCTCCTACGAAGTCTTGAAAGTACTGGTACTCTCCTCTTGGGTCTAGGGAGAGGAAGCGGCATTAAAGAGCGGCAGTACCTTGGTTGCCTCCACAACCAAGGTACTGACATTGCACTTTGGTGTTCCATGGTGATTTGAAACGGAAGAGAATCGGCCGTGGGAGCACGTTTGAGGGTTCTGCTTGAAACAGCGTGCTCAACGGGAGGCCAAGACATCCAGGCTACTGGTGCAGTCTCGGTAGGAGGAGGCAACTCCATACTCGGGCCCTCGCTGTCAGCTTCTACTGTGACCTAGAGTTATGCATGCCACGGAATGAATAACGTCTACACTGCACAGCCAAGCAACTTACAGCAACATGGTCCGGTTTCCTCCAAAGTTGGTATTGCACAGCTTGAACTGATGGCTCGTCACCTTCAGCTGTGGCTTGTTCTTTGGCCAAGCTGGTGACAATCTCCTGCAGCGCTGCCATCTTTTCCAGTACCTAAAGTCCATAAAAGTATAGCACTTAATGCTGTCCTATGGTGCCAATTGCTTCAGCTGTGTGGGCGTGTGTAATGTGTGTGCGTGTGTAATGCGTGTGCATGTGTTCGTGTGAGCATATCTGCACAGCCTCACTCACTTTAATCATTTCCTTTTCCAGTAACTCCTGTTTCTTAGCGGCTTTGCCGCATTCGGAACTCTCTCGAACTAACTCAGCCTCCAAGTGGGGAATCTTGTGATTGAGCAGCTGAACTTCTGCCGTGATTAACTTTTGAGTCGGCTAAACAGAGTAATAAACATAGTGTTGAATGAATGCACCGGTAAACCAGATTGAGTCTCACCTGTCCAGCTCTCTTTTCGCATTCTATCAGTTCTTTTTCGCTGTAGCACTCGTTGAGTAGGGTTTTCAGTTTGGATATGGCAGCCTTCAAGTCAGCAATTGCTGCGTTTAGCTCCCTGCTTTCAGAGAGCAGTCTCTTCATCTTGGCTGTGAGCTGGCACAGGCAATCTGCAGTGATCACATGAATGCGATATCTGAATGTGCAATATAAAGAAGTTGCGCTTTTACCTTTTGCTTCTTGAAGCGTCTTCGATTTATTTTTCTTGACTATTCTGCTTGCACTCCAGGCCAACAGTATAGCCGTCAGAATTGTTCCAGAAATGCACTAGTGTTAAAATAATATGTATAATGAACAAAAGAAAAAGAGAGGAAGAACACAAACCATTATCTATAGTTTTTGCAACGGCTATGCACACTGGCTTACATTTTGGTGCACCTTGCGGAGCAGCTCAAGAAGCCCAGGAATGACTGGGTCCTTCAAGTGTGGAGGGAGCATGTAGCTAGGACCCATCACATCTGATGGAGCACCACCATCATGGCAGGAATAATTGTTGCAGTTGACATTTGTGTCGGCTTTGGGAGGTGGTTTCGGGCTCCTGTTGATTTGGTGATGGCAGCAGCGCACGTGGTCAACGAGGATGACCTCCAGCAACTTTTCAGCTGCTGAGTGCTGCCAGATCTAGAGAGGTGGTCGAGTCAATAACTCAACTGCACACTTGTTAGTATTTGGAACTCACCGTCTTGTTTCCCTGGAGCAGAGTGAAGTAGGACTGTTGACACTGCTGTCCTTGTGGAACAGCACAGTCCACAGCGCTGGCACAGTTCAAGGCACAAGCGCTGTTGGAGGCACAGATCAAGGCACAGACAGAGTTTGAGGCATTACCGACGTAGTTGGAGGCAAGTGCACCGTGGTAGCAACCACCTGGGAAGTATGCTACTTCATCTTGGGTAAAATTCACCTCTGCCACTGAACAAAGGAATAGCAACAATAATTATAACAATAGCTACACCGCTAGCAGCAATAACAATGGAACTTGTGTAGATAATTACAATAGTTATAGTATTGATAACGATAACAATAAAACAACAATAAAACAACGACAGCAACAACAACAATAAAACAATAATAATGATAATTATTACTGTTATCATTATCAATATCAATTATTATCGCCATCATCATCATCATCATCATATTATTATTATTATTATTATTATTGTTATTATTATTATTATTATTATTATTATTGTTGTTATTATTAAAATTAACATCATTCGCTTACCATTAAAATCAGTCGGGTAGTCGACCGCTGGAAACGCCAGCCCGTTTGGGCCAGACATAACGAGAAAAGTCGTCGTAACGAAGAGATACCTCAGCATCTCGAACTCACTTCAAATAACACCGTCGAAAATCGCAACCGAAGTCACAAAAGTATTTCCAGAAGAAGAAATACGACGCTGAGACGGAGTCCTCCCTGGTTTTATACGCAAACGCTAACTGGAGCGCGCATGCCCAGTGACTCGTGCAGTGGCTTGGGGATGGAGTGTGTGTGGTTGGCGTCGGAAGGGACGTAGTTCGACTCGAATTCCTGCGTGTCGGTTCTTCTGTAGTCCTCAATTTTGTGCTATTCTTTTACAAGTTTTAGCCGTGAAGTTGTAGTCACAGATTGTAGATATGGCGGAGGAAAAAGTAAGCCACCCCGAGGTTGTTTGCTCCTTGCTTGTAAGCTGAGAGTAGTAGTGCTGCATGTCTTAAATTCCATTTTGCTAAGAAGGAATTGCTCGTTTTTGTTATTTTCCAGCCCATTTTGCCCTCAGAATTTGCTTCATTCTTTTGGCTGTCCGTTCTGCTCCAATTTTGCTGGGCAAATTTGGTCTGTCGTGGCCTATTCTGCGGCACTGTGGAGCCACCCGCCCTACGCCTCGAGAAGGTAACTAACGATAGGAACGGGGTCGGCTGCTCCTGTTTGCTTTTTTTTTTTTTTTTAACTCTACTGGTTCCAATTGTTTTAAGAGCTACTCTCTTGTCTGCTTATCTCCCTCTATCAAGGTGTTGGGAATTTGTGCATACACTTCAATTTTCCCATAGAATCATACTATTGTATGTAGCTAGAGAAATTGTGCCTGCAGGCAGAGTCTGCATCTTATGAATTACTGCTGGAGTAACTTTGCTTCTGTCCACATGCAAGCGCGTGCACTGTTAGCAACACTTTTGTTTACTAATAATTAGCTTGATTTCAATGAATTGACAACAGATACTGAATGAGGTTGATAACAGATAACTGACAAGAAAGAAATGTGAGTTTGAATTACATACATTGAAATAGTCACACTTCTAGTATTGGAGCCAGTGAGGGAGCTCGGGCAACCTTTCTTCTCCTACGAAGTCTTGAAAGTACTGGTACTCTCCTCTTGGGTCTAGGGAGAGGAAGCGGCATTAAAGAGCGGCAGTACTTTGGTTGCCTCCGCAACCAAGGTACTGACATTGCACTTTGGTGTTCCATGGTGATTTGAAACGGAAGAGAATCGGCCGTGGGAGCACGTTTGAGGGTTCTGCTTGAAACAGCGTGCTCAACGGGAGGCCAAGACATCCAGGCTTCGGGTGCAGTCTCGGTAGGAGGAGGCAACTCCATACTCGGGCCCTCGCTGTCAGCTTCTACTGTGACCTAGAGTTATGCATGCCACGGAATGAATAACGTCTACACTGCACAGCCAAGCAACTTACAGCAACATGGTCCGGTTTCCTCCAAAGTTGGTATTGCACAGCTTGAACTGATGGCTCGTCACCTTCAGCTGTGGCTTGTTCTTTGGCCAAGCTGGTGACAATCTCCTGCAGCGCTGCCATCTTTTCCAGTACCTAAAGTCCATAAAAGTATAGCACTTAATGCTGTCCTTTGGTGCCAATTGCTTCAGCTGTGTGGGCGTGTGTAATGTGTGTGCGTGTGTAATGCGTGTGCATGTGTTCGTGTGAGCATCTGCACAGCCTCACTCACTTTAATTGTTTTCTTTTCCAGTAACTCCTGTTTCTTAGCGGCTTTGCCGCATTCGGAACTCTCTCGAACTAACTCAGCCTCCAAGTGGGGAATCTTGAGATTAAATATTTATGTATAAATCACTTGTATTTGCTAAGTTTTATTAAATACACCCACCAAACTTTATCATCCACTTGATATTGTGTGTATTAAGACATTTTGCAAGATAATAATAAGTATATACTTGTACATAACAAGACCAATGTATAAAGTCAAATTCAAAAGGCCACTCTTCATCCACAAAGTGAGTGGAGCTTTTAAAGTCTGTAACAATGTTTAACTTTATGTAATGCAGTTGTCCAATCAGCATGCGACACTTATAACATTTATTTTTATTAACAAATACGATAATGTCTTTCATCATAATAAAGAGTGACATGATACAACTAAACAATGCAAGTGTTTAGTCTTCTTAAAGGATTCGTGTATGGTAGAGTCGGGGTGCCAAGTATCATAATATCCTTCATCATACTTTCCTGTGAAAATAGACAACAAAATTAGTTAATTACACTAGTATTTAATAACTACATTTCTTACCATTAATATACATGGTTTTCAAAAAATCATGTGTGATAGCAACCACCTGCTGGGAAGTATGCTACTTCATCTTGGGTAAAATTCACCTCTGCCACTGAACAAAGGAATAGCAACAATAATTATAACAATGATAACGATAACAATAAAACAACGACAGCAACAACAATAGAAAAACAATAATAATGATAATTATTACTGTTATCATTATCAATATCATTATTATCATCATTATTATCGCCATCATCATCATCATCATCATCATCATCTTCATCATCATCATCATATTTATTATTACTTACATTTTGGTGCACCTTGCGGAGCAGCTCAAGAAGCCCAGGAATGACTGGGTCCTTCAAGTGTGGAGGGAGCATGTAGCTAGGACCCATCGCATCTGATGGAGAACCACCATCATGGCAGGAATAATTGTTGCAGTTGACATTTGTGTCGGCTTTGGGAGGTGGTTTCGGGCTCCTGTTGATTTGGTGATGGCAGCAGCGCACGTGGTCAACGAGGATGACCTCCTCCAGCAACTTTTCAGCTGCTGAGTGCTGCCAGATCTAGAGAGGTGGTCGAGTCAATAACTCAACTGCACACTTGTTAGTATTTGGAACTCACCGTCTTGTTTCCCTGGAGCAGAGTGAAGTAGGACTGTTGGCACTGCTGTTCTTGTGGAACAGCACAGTCCACAGCGCTGGCACAGTTCAAGGCACAAGCGCTGTTGGAGGCACAGATCAAGGCACAGGCAGAGTTTGAGGCATTACCGATGTAGTTGGAGGCAAGTGCACAGTGATAGCAACCACCTGCTGGGAAGTATGCTACTTCATCTTGGGTGAAATTCACCTCTGCCACTGAACAAAGGAATAGCAACAATAATTATAACAATAGCTACACCGCTAGCAGCAATAACAATGGAACTTGTGTAGATAATTACAATAGTAATAGTATTGATAACGATAACAATAAAACAACGACAGCAACAACAATAATAAAACAATAATAATGATAATTATTACTGTTATCATTATCAATATCATTATTATCATCATTATTATCGCCATCATCATCATCACCATCATCATCATCATCATCATCATCTTCATCATCTTCATCATCATCATCATATTTATTATTATTATTATTGTTATTAAAATTAATATCATTCGCTTACCAGTAAAATCAGTCGGGTAGTCGACCGCTGGAAACGCCAGCCCGTTTGGGCCAGCCATAACGAGAAAAGTCGTCGTAACGAAGAGACACCTCAGCATCTCGAACTCACTTCAAATAACACCGTCGAAAATCGCAACCGAAGTCACAAAAGTATTTCCAGAAAAAGAAATACGACGCTGAGACGGAGTCCTCCCTGGTTTTATACGCAAACGCTAACTGGAGCGAGCATGCCCAGTGACGCGCCCAGTGACGCGTGCAGTGGCTTGGAGATGGAGTGTGTGTGGTTGGCGTCGGAAGGTACGGGACGTAGGTCGACTCGAGTTCCTGCGTGTCGGTTCTTCTGTAGTCCTCGATTTTGTGCTATTCTTTTACAAGTTTTAGCCGTGAAGTTGTAGTCACAGATTGTAGATATGGCGGAGGAAAAAGTAAGCCACCCCGAGGTTGTTTGCTCCTTGCTTGTAAGCTGAGAGTAGTAGTGCTGCATGTCTTAAATTCCATTTTGCTAACAGGAATTGCTCGTTTTTGTTATTTTCCAGCCCATTTTGCCCTCAGAATTTGCTTCATTCTTTTGGCTGTCCGTTCTGCTCCAATTTTGCTGGGCAAATTTGGTCTGTCGTGGCCTATTCTGCGGCACTGTGCACCCGTCCTACGCCCCGAGAAGGTAGCTAACGATAGGAATGGGTCGGCTGCTCCGGTTCTTTTTTTTTTTCCTTTTTCTTTTTTTTTTAAACTCTACTGGTTCCAATTGTTTTAAGAGCTACTCTCTTGTCTGCTTATCTCCCTCTATCAAGGTGTTGGGAATTTGTGCATACACTTCAATTTTCCCATAGAATCATACTATTGTATGTAGCTAGAGAAATTGTGCCTGCAGGCAGAGTCTGCATCCTATGGATTACTGCTGGAGTAACTTTGCTTCTGTCCACATGCAAGCGCGTGCATTGTTAGCAACACTTTTGTTTACTAATAATCAGCTTGATTTCAATGAATTGACAACAGATACTGAATGAGGTTGATAACAGAAAACTGACAAGAAAGAAATGTGAGTTTGAATTACATACATTGAAATAGTCACTCTTCTAGTATTGGAGCCAGTGAGGGAGCTCGGGCAACTTTTCTTCTCCTACGAAGTCTTGAAAGTACTGGTACTCTCCTCTTGGGTCTAGGGAGAGGAAGCGGCATTAAAGAGCGGCAGTACCTTGGTTGCCTCCGCAACCAAGGTACTGACATTGCACTTTGGTGTTCCATGGTGATTTGAAACGGAAGAGAATCGGCCGTGGGAGCACGTTTGAGGGTTCTGCTTGAAACAGCGTCCTCAACGGGAGGCCAAGACATCCAGGCTTCTGGTGCAGTCTCGGTAGGAGGAGGCAACTCCATACTCAGGCCCTCGCTGTCAGCTTCTACTGTGACCTAGAGTTATGCATGCCACGGAATGAATAACGTCTACACTGCACAGCCAAGCAACTTACAGCAACATGGTCCGGTTTCCTCCAAAGTTGGTATTGCACAGCTTGAACTGATGGCTCGTCACCTTCAGCTGTGGCTTGTTCTTTGGCCAAGCTGGTGACAATCTCCTGCAGCGCTGCCATCTTTTCCAGTACCTAAAGTCCATAAAAGTATAGCACTTAATGCTGTCCTATGATGCCAATTGCTTCAGCTGTGTGGGCGTGTGTAATGTGTGTGCGTGTGTAATGCGTGTGCATGTGTTCGTGTGAGCATATCTGCACAGCCTCACTCACTTTAATCATTTCCTTTTCCAGTAACTCCTGTTTCTTAGCGGCTTTGCCGCATTCGGAACTCTCTCGAACTAACTCAGCCTCCAAGTGGGGAATCTTGTGATTGAGCAGCTGAACTTCTGCCATGATTAACTTTTGAGTCGGCTAAACGAAGTAATAAACATAGTGTTGAATGAATGCACCGGTAAACCAGATTGAGTCTCACCTGTCCAGCTCTCTTTTCGCATTCTATCAGTTCTTTTTCGCTGTAGCACTCGTTGAGTAGGATTTTCAGTTTGGATATGTCATCCTTCAAGTCAGCAATTGCTGCGTTTAGCTCCCTGCTTTCAGAGAGCAGTCTCTTCATCTTGGCTGTGAGCTGGCACAGGCAATCTGCAGTGAGCACATGAATGCGATGTCTGAATGTGCAATATAAAGAAGTTGCGCTTTTACCTTTTGCTTCTTGAAGCGTCTTCGATTTATTTTTCTTGACTATTCTGCTTGCACTCCAGGCCAACAGTATAGCCGTCAGAATTGTTCCAGAAATGCACTAGTGTTAAAATAATATGTATAATGAACAAAAGAAAAAGAGAGGAAGAACACAAACCATTATCTAGTTTTTGCAACGGCTATGCACACTGGCTTACATTTTGGTGCACCTTGCGGAGCAGCTCAAGAAGCCCAGGAATGACTGGGTCCTTCAAGTGTGGAGGGAGCATGTAGCTAGGACCCATCGCATCTGATGGAGAACCACCATCATGGCAGGAATAATTGTTGCAGTTGACATTTGTGTCGGCTTTTGGAGGTGGTTTCGGGCTCCTGTTGATTTGGTGGTGGCAGCAGCGCACGCGGTCAACGAGGATGACCTCCAGCAACTTTTCAGCTGCTGAGTGCTGCCAGATCTAGAGAGGTGGTCGAGTCAATAACTCAACTGCACACTTGTTAGTATTTGGAACTCACCGTCTTGTTTCCCTGGAGCAGAGTGAAGTAGGACTGTTGGCACTGCTGTCCTTGTGGAACAGCACAGTCCACAGCGCTGGCACAGTTCAAGGCACAAGCGCTGTTGGAGGCACAGATCAAGGCACAGGCAGAGTTTGAGGCATTACCGACGTAGTTGGAGGCAAGTGCACAGTGATAGCAACCACCCGCTGGGAAGTATGCTACTTCATCTTGGGTAAAATTCACCTCTGCCACTAAACAAAGGAATAGCAACAATAATTATAACAATAGCTACACCGCTAGCAGCAATAACAATGGAACTTGTGTAGATAATTACAATAGTAATAGTATTGATAACGATAACAATAAAACAACGACAGCAACAACAATAATAAAACAATAATAATGATAATTATTACTGTTATCATTATCAATATCATTATTATCATCATTATTATCGCCATCATCATCATCATCATCATCATCATCTTCATCATCATCATCATATTTATTATTATTAGCTATTATTATTGTTATTATTAAAATTAATATCATTCGCTTACCAGTAAAATCAGTCGGGTAGTCGACCGCTGGAAACACCAGCCCGTTTGGGCCAGCCATAACGAGAAAAGTCGTCGTAACGAAGAGACACCTCAGCATCTCGAACTCACTTCAAATAACACCGTCGAAAATCGCAACCGAAGTCACAAAAGTATTTCCAGGAAAAGAAATACGACGCTGAGACGGAGTTCTCCCTGGTTTTATACGCAAACGCTAACTGGAGCGAGCATGCCCAGTGACGCGTGCAGTGGCTTGGAAATGGAATGTGTGTGGTTGGCGTCGGAAGGTACGGGACGTAGGTCGACTCGAGTTCCTGCGTGTCGGTTCTTCTGTAGTCCTCGATTTTGTGCTATTCTTTTACAAGTTTTAGCCGTGAAGTTGTAGTCACAGATTGTAGATATGGCGGAGGAAAAAGTAAGCCACCCCGAGGTTGTTTGCTCCTTGCTTGTAAGCTGAGAGTAGTAGTGCTGCATGTCTTAAATTCCATTTTGCTAACAGGAATTGCTCGTTTTTGTTATTTTCCAGCCCATTTTGCCCTCAGAATTTGCTTCATTCTTTTGGCTGTCCGTTCTGCTCCAATTTTTCTGGGCAAATTTGGTCTGTCGTGGCCTATTCTGCGGCACTGTGCACCCGCCCTACGCCCCGAGAAGGTAGCTAACGATAGGAATGGGTCGGCTGCTCCGGTTCTTTTTTCTTTTTCTTTTTCTTTTTTTTTTCTTTTTTTTTTTAAACTCTACTGGTTCCAATTGTTTTAAGAGCTACTCTCTTGTCTGCTTATCTCCCTCTATCAAGGTGTTGGGAATTTGTGTATACACTTCAATTTTCCCATAGAATCATACTATTGTATGTAGCTAGAGAAATTGTGCCTGCAGGCAGAGTCTGCATCCTATGGATTGCTGCTGGAGTAACTTTGCTTCTGTCCACATGCAAGCGCGTGCATTGTTAGCAACACTTTTGTTTACTAATAATCAGCTTGATTTCAATGAATTGACAACAGATACTGAATGAGGTTGATAACAGAAAACTGACAAGAAAGAAATGTGAGTTTGAATTACATACATTGAAATAGTCACTCTTCTAGTATTGGAGCCAGTGAGGGAGCTCGGGCAACCTTTCTTCTCCTACGAAGTCTTGAAAGTACTGGTACTCTCCTCTTGGGTCTAGGGAGAGGAAGCGGCATTAAAGAGCGGCAGTACCTTGGTTGCCTCCGCAACCAAGGTACTGACATTGCACTTTGGTGTTCCATGGTGATTTGAAACGGAAGAGAATCGGCCGTGGGAGCACGTTTGAGGGTTCTGCTTGAAACAGCGTGCTCAACGGGAGGCCAAGACATCCAGGCTTCTGGTGCAGTCTCGGTAGGAGGAGGCAACTCCATACTCGGGCCCTCGCTGTCAGCTTCTACTGTGACCTAGAGTTATGCATGCCACGGAATGAATAACGTCTACACTGCACAGCCAAGCAACTTACAGCAACATGGTCCGGTTTCCTCCAAAGTTGGTATTGCACAGCTTGAACTGATGGCTCGTCACCTTCAGCTGTGGCTTGTTCTTTGGCCAAGCTGGTGACAATCTCCTGCAGCGCTGCCATCTTTTCCAGTACCTAAAGTCCATAAAAGTATAGCACTTAATGCTGTCCTATGGTGCCAATTGCTTCAGCTGTGTGGGCGTGTGTAATGTGTGTGCGTGTGTAATGCGTGTGCATGTGTTCGTGTGAGCATATCTGCACAGCCTCACTCACTTTAATCATTTCCTTTTCCAGTAACTCCTGTTTCTTAGCGGCTTTGCCGCATTCGGAACTCTCTCGAACTAACTCAGCCTCCAAGTGGGGAATCTTGTGATTGAGCAGCTGAACTTCTGCCATGATTAACTTTTGAGTCGGCTAAACGAAGTAATAAACATAGTGTTGAATGAATGCACCGGTAAACCAGATTGAGTCTCACCTGTCCAGCTCTCTTTTCGCATTCTATCAGTTCTTTTTCGCTGTAGCACTCGTTGAGTAGGGTTTTCAGTTTGGATATGTCATCCTTCAAGTCAGCAATTGCTGCGTTTAGCTCCCTGCTTTCAGAGAGCAGTCTCTTCATCTTGGCTGTGAGCTGGCACAGGCAATCTGCAGTGAGCACATGAATGCGATGTCTGAATGTGCAATATAAAGAAGTTGCGCTTTTACCTTTTGCTTCTTGAAGCGTCTTCGATTTATTTTTCTTGACTATTCTGCTTGCACTCCAGGCCAACAGTATAACCGTCAGAATTGTTCCAGAAATGCACTAGTGTTAAAATAATATGTATAATGAACAAAAGAGAAAGAGAGGAAGAACACAAACCATTATCTAGTTTTTGCAACGGCTATGCACACTGGCTTACATTTTGGTGCACCTTGCGGAGCAGCTCAAGAAGCCCAGGAATGACTGGGTCCTTCAAGTGTGGAGGGAGCATGTAGCTAGGACCCATCGCATCTGATGGAGAACCACCATCATGGCAGGAATAATTGTTGCAGTTGACATTTGTGTCGGCTTTGGGAGGTGGTTTCGGGCTCCTGTTGATTTGGTGATGGCAGCAGCGCACGTGGTCAACGAGGATGACCTCCAGCAACTTTTCAGCTGCTGAGTGCTGCCAGATCTAGAGAGGTGGTCGAGTCAATAACTCAACTGCACACTTGTTAGTATTTGGAACTCACCGTCTTGTTTCCCTGGAGCAGAGTGAAGTAGGACTGTTGGCACTGCTGTCCTTGTGGAACAGCACAGTCCACAGCGCTGGCACAGTTCAAGGCACAAGCGCTGTTGGAGGCACAGATCAAGGCACAGGCAGAGTTTGAGGCATTACCGACGTAGTTGGAGGCAAGTGCACAGTGATAGCAACCACCCGCTGGGAAGTATGCTACTTCATCTTGGGTAAAATTCACCTCTGCCACTGAACAAAGGAAAAGCAACAATAATTATAACAATAGCTACACCGCTAGCAGCAATAACAATGGAACTTGTGTAGATAATTACAATAGTAATAGTATTGATAACGATAACAATAAAACAACGACAGCAACAACAATAATAAAACAATAATAATGATAATTATTACTGTTATCATTATCAATATCATTATTATCATCATTATTATCGCCATCATCATCATCATCATCATCATCATCTTCATCATCATCATCATATTTATTATTATTAGCTATTATTATTGTTATTATTAAAATTAATATCATTCGCTTACCAGTAAAATCAGTCGGGTAGTCGACCGCTGGAAACACCAGCCCGTTTGGGCCAGCCATAACGAGAAAAGTCGTCGTAACGAAGAGACACCTCAGCATCTCGAACTCACTTCAAATAACACCGTCGAAAATCGCAACCGAAGTCACAAAAGTATTTCCAGGAAAAGAAATACGACGCTGAGACGGAGTTCTCCCTGGTTTTATACGCAAACGCTAACTGGAGCGAGCATGCCCAGTGACGCGTGCAGTGGCTTGGAAATGGAATGTGTGTGGTTGGCGTCGGAAGGTACGGGACGTAGGTCGACTCGAGTTCCTGCGTGTCGGTTCTTCTGTAGTCCTCGATTTTGTGCTATTCTTTTACAAGTTTTAGCCGTGAAGTTGTAGTCACAGATTGTAGATATGGCGGAGGAAAAAGTAAGCCACCCCGAGGTTGTTTGCTCCTTGCTTGTAAGCTGAGAGTAGTAGTGCTGCATGTCTTAAATTCCATTTTGCTAACAGGAATTGCTCGTTTTTGTTATTTTCCAGCCCATTTTGCCCTCAGAATTTGCTTCATTCTTTTGGCTGTCCGTTCTGCTCCAATTTTGCTGGGCAAATTTGGTCTGTCGTGGCCTATTCTGCGGCACTGTGCACCCGTCCTACGCCCCGAGAAGGTAGCTAACGATAGGAATGGGTCGGCTGCTCCGGTTCTTTTTTTTTTTTCTTTTTCTTTTTTTTTTAAACTCTACTGGTTCCAATTGTTTTAAGAGCTACTCTCTTGTCTGCTTATCTCCCTCTATCAAGGTGTTGGGAATTTGTGCATACACTTCAATTTTCCCATAGAATCATACTATTGTATGTAGCTAGAGAAATTGTGCCTGCAGGCAGAGTCTGCATCCTATGGATTACTGCTGGAGTAACTTTGCTTCTGTCCACATGCAAGCGCGTGCATTGTTAGCAACACTTTTGTTTACTAATAATCAGCTTGATTTCAATGAATTGACAACAGATACTGAATGAGGTTGATAACAGAAAACTGACAAGAAAGAAATGTGAGTTTGAATTACATACATTGAAATAGTCACTCTTCTAGTATTGGAGCCAGTGAGGGAGCTCGGGCAACTTTTCTTCTCCTACGAAGTCTTGAAAGTACTGGTACTCTCCTCTTGGGTCTAGGGAGAGGAAGCGGCATTAAAGAGCGGCAGTACCTTGGTTGCCTCCGCAACCAAGGTACTGACATTGCACTTTGGTGTTCCATGGTGATTTGAAACGGAAGAGAATCGGCCGTGGGAGCACGTTTGAGGGTTCTGCTTGAAACAGCGTGCTCAACGGGAGGCCAAGACATCCAGGCTTCTGGTGCAGTCTCGGTAGGAGGAGGCAACTCCATACTCGGGCCCTCGCTGTCAGCTTCTACTGTGACCTAGAGTTATGCATGCCACGGAATGAATAACGTCTACACTGCACAGCCAAGCAACTTACAGCAACATGGTCCGGTTTCCTCCAAAGTTGGTATTGCACAGCTTGAACTGATGGCTCGTCACCTTCAGCTGTGGCTTGTTCTTTGGCCAAGCTGGTGACAATCTCCTGCAGCGCTGCCATCTTTTCCAGTACCTAAAGTCCATAAAAGTATAGCACTTAATGCTGTCCTATGGTGCCAATTGCTTCAGCTGTGTGGGCGTGTGTAATGTGTGTGCGTGTGTAATGCGTGTGCATGTGTTCGTGTGAGCATATCTGCACAGCCTCACTCACTTTAATCATTTCCTTTTCCAGTAACTCCTGTTTCTTAGCGGCTTTGCCGCATTCGGAACTCTCTCGAACTAACTCAGCCTCCAAGTGGGGAATCTTGTGATTGAGCAGCTGAACTTCTGCCATGATTAACTTTTGAGTCGGCTAAACGAAGTAATAAACATAGTGTTGAATGAATGCACCGGTAAACCAGATTGAGTCTCACCTGTCCAGCTCTCTTTTCGCATTCTATCAGTTCTTTTTCGCTGTAGCACTCGTTGAGTAGGGTTTTCAGTTTGGATATGTCATCCTTCAAGTCAGCAATTGCTGCGTTTAGCTCCCTGCTTTCAGAGAGCAGTCTCTTCATCTTGGCTGTGAGCTGGCACAGGCAATCTGCAGTGAGCACATGAATGCGATGTCTGAATGTGCAATATAAAGAAGTTGCGCTTTTACCTTTTGCTTCTTGAAGCGTCTTCGATTTATTTTTCTTGACTATTCTGCTTGCACTCCAGGCCAACAGTATAGCCGTCAGAATTGTTCCAGAAATGCACTAGTGTTAAAATAATATGTATAATGAACAAAAGAAAAGAGAGGAAGAACACAAACCATTATCTAGTTTTTGCAACGGCTATGCACACTGGCTTACATTTTGGTGCACCTTGCGGAGCAGCTCAAGAAGCCCAGGAATGACTGGGTCCTTCAAGTGTGGAGGGAGCATGTAGCTAGGACCCATCGCATCTGATGGAGAACCACCATCATGGCAGGAATAATTGTTGCAGTTGACATTTGTGTCGGCTTTGGGAGGTGGTTTCGGGCTCCTGTTGATTTGGTGATGGCAGCAGCGCACGTGGTCAACGAGGATGACCTCCAGCAACTTTTCAGCTGCTGAGTGCTGCCAGATCTAGAGAGGTGGTCGAGTCAATAACTCAACTGCACACTTGTTAGTATTTGGAACTCACCGTCTTGTTTCCCTGGAGCAGAGTGAAGTAGGACTGTTGGCACTGCTGTCCTTGTGGAACAGCACAGTCCACAGCGCTGGCACAGTTCAAGGCACAAGCGCTGTTGGAGGCACAGATCAAGGCACAGGCAGAGTTTGAGGCATTACCGACGTAGTTGGAGGCAAGTGCACAGTGATAGCAACCACCCGCTGGGAAGTATGCTACTTCATCTTGGGTAAAATTCACCTCTGCCACTGAACAAAGGAATAGCAACAATAATTATAACAATAGCTACACCGCTAGCAGCAATAACAATGGAACTTGTGTAGATAATTACAATAGTAATAGTATTGATAACGATAACAATAAAACAACGACAGCAACAACAATAATAAAACAATAATAATGATAATTATTACTGTTATCATTATCAATATCATTATTATCATCATTATTATCGCCATCATCATATCATCATCATCATCATCTTCATCATCATCATCATATTTATTATTATTAGCTATTATTATTGTTATTATTAAAATTAATATCATTCGCTTACCAGTAAAATCAGTCGGGTAGTCGACCGCTGGAAACGCCAGCCCGTTTGGGCCAGCCATAACGAGAAAAGTCGTCGTAACGAAGAGACACCTCAGCATCTCGAACTCACTTCAAATAACACCGTCGAAAATCGCAACCGAAGTCACCAAAGTATTTCCAGAAAAAGAAATACGACGCTGAGACGGAGTCCTCCCTGGTTTTATACGCAAACGCTAACTGGAGCGAGCATGCCCAGTGACGCGTGCAGTGGCTTGGAGATGGAGTGTGTGTGGTTGGCGTCGGAAGGTACGGGACGTAGGTCGACTCGAGTTCCTGCGTGTCGGTTCTTCTGTCATCCTCGATTTTGTGCTATTCTTTTACAAGTTTTAGCCGTGAAGTTGTAGTCACAGATTGTAGATATGGCGGAGGAAAAAGTAAGCCACCCCGAGGTTGTTTGCTCCTTGCTTGTAAGCTGAGAGTAGTAGTGCTGCATGTCTTAAATTCCATTTTGCTAACAGGAATTGCTCGTTTTTGTTATTTTCCAGCCCATTTTGCCCTCAGAATTTGCTTCATTCTTTTGGCTGTCCGTTCTGCTCCAATTTTTCTGGGCAAATTTGGTCTGTCGTGGCCTATTCTGCGGCACTGTGCACCCGCCCTACGCCCCGAGAAGGTAGCTAACGATAGGAATGGGTCGGCTGCTCCGGTTCTTTTTTTTTTTTTTTTTTTTTTTTTTTTTTTAAGTTTTCAAAGTAGAGATGAAAGGAGTTTTCATTGTTTTTCACTTAATTCTGTCCACATAAAAGTGCCGACCTAACCACTTCTTTTGTTTTTCCGTCTATACCTTATCCGTCAGCCAGACGCCGACATGCCGCCTCATGAATAAACGTTGAATTTAATTTTATTCTTTTGCGTGACAAATAGTTATGTAATTAACTATTTCGTTAAATATGAGTTTTATAAATGCATTTCAAATAGCATATAATTATTTTGCTTTTATGATAAAAGTTTAATTCCTTTTTTCAAATCTTTTTTTGTGTACCACATATTTAGAAATGTTTTTCTTTTCAAAATAGCAATTTATTTATTATACATACATATATGATGCTAGATATGGCCATTGTCCAATTCTAATACACAATCATATGTTTATCAAATCTTAATGTTGCTAAAGGAGGTCGTTAGGCACATGCTACCAACACAATCAAATATATACGCTCTTAATATTATTTCACCCGTTTAAATATTTCACTTTCTGCTTTATTTTTTCTTGTACAGATAAAAATAACATAAAAAGAATATTCAGTGCATTAAGAAGAATTTGAACAGACAATAAATATTTTTTATACAAGATGATTTAGTTTGTGCTATTTTCCCACTAAGCTGTATGGGTTGGGAATGGCCAGACTCATGAAGAGAATTTTCTCTTCTTGTTTCTTCCTCATGTTGGCAGTGATTCTTCCACCTACTAAACTACCGGCTGGTACAGACCCTCTACTGACTGGAAGTTCATCACCTTGCTGTTCTTTCAGAGCTGTTTGCTGCACAATCTACACAACATAGAAATACACAACAACACAACATTTACTACGCTTTCTGTAATGGACATGTGGGAGGGGTAAATTATAGACTTAAAGGGTCTTTCCACTCTCCTCTGCCTCCAGCCCCCCCCCCCCTTCCCCCCCTCCTACTTCCACCCCAAACCTTTATATTATCAACAAATTAAAAAATATACTTTTATAGGAAGGGGTTAACTGTTCTGTAGTCTAAAGCTCCTTGGCACACTTACCCATTTCCTCAGGAACTATCTGGGTGCACTAATGTTGAGTACTACATAATCATCGATATAGTGCTTTTGCTCAGGCTTCAAACTCCGCCCCCCACCCCTTCCAAAAGATTAAGAAGTAGGAGAGTTCGCCATCAGAACTCAATTTTCTCAATCTATCCGACATCAATGTCAGCAATTAACAAACTAAGGACCTACGCTATCATCATTCTTGCTCTTGCCACAGTCCCTTATAAGAGAATTCTAAAGCAGCTAATCATTATCTTGGGGTTGGGAGTACATTGACAATGAACACAATAAACTTGGGGAAGAGCTTTTTCTATTTTTATTTTTTAATTTCTGATGGACAATTTGAACTAATACAAATGTACGTGCATGTACCTTCTGGACTAGTCCTCTGTTGAGGTCACCTCTCATTGCCAGTATAGGAACTACGTGGTTAACTCTGATGTCAGGATGCTTGTTAGCCAGGCCCTACACACACACACACACACACACACACACACACACACACACACACAATACCAAGCGTGATACACTTTAGGACACACTGTACCAAGTGTGGTGAACTTAGTGATAGCAAGTGACCCAATCTAGCAAATGAAATTCACAAATAATTGACTAGGTACAGGTGACTCTGATGATACTTTACCAGTCTCAAGGGTCAATTGTTTGCCGTATAGAGTCCACATGTACACTATGCTTTCTCACAGTCTAAATTGAAGAGTTTAACTGATTCACGGTCGAATAAAAAAAGGTCAGAATGCTGGTAAGTGAAATGGCAATATGTATGTGTATATAGTCTCATGAAAATGACCAATTCTTGATTTGGGTCTTGGAAGTAAGAAACATTAATAAGATATTCGACTATTCATACCGTCGCCCAATTTATGTGAAAACCAACTTAATCCATGCATGAAGTTTTATACGATAAACCTGAGAGCATCTTGCTTCCCTGAAATACCACACCTTACCAACTCGGTCGTTATTGTCCTAATCGTTAGTGCGATTGTGTCACTGCAAACATCATACACAGCCACACACACAAACACACAGAAATACTGACAGACTGACAAAAAAAAAAAAAAAAAATCATCCCAAATTTACCACTGCTACTGCTAATGGTCAAGTAGAACCTTCTAGGACAGACATTGAAAAAGTATCTTTGCATCACTTCATACTGCCCAGCCATCAGAAGAATGGCTCACATGTTAACACGAGGGTAGCAAGATGCATTAATAGTAGCCCACCACTCACTGCAATGTCCATTGCCAGGTATTCCTGCTTGCCACACAGGAGTTCAGACAACTCTTCTATCACCACAGTGTACTATGATAAATAACACACACACACACACACACACACACACACACACACACACACACACACAATGAATGTACCAATATTTGCATGCATGTACTGCATGTACTGCATGTAGCTACACAAAAAATGAGTATATACAAACATAAGTCAAAGCAAGGAAGGAGATGGGTGTTTCCGGAAGTGGAGGGATTCAACAATAATATTGTCATCCCCTCGAATCCACCATAGTGCAGATGTTAGATCTTTCACAAAAACTGTCATACATTTATCTATTAATCTCAACTTCTTATAATGTCAGGACCCTGATTCTAAAAGCAGTTGGCTACTGTTGCCATGACAACCAGTTGGCAAGTGTTTTTCATCTCACCTTAGGGCTGGTAGCGTGAGATAGTCGGAGGAAGCAGTTGCTCAGTTTCTTGGCATCCTCTTTAACAAGTTCTGCCGCCTTAGTTCTATCACTGTCTTTCTTCATAACCATTCGCCTAATAAAAAGAGAATCTATATAAGAATTGAACACACACTAATTTAAATGAGGAATTGGCAAAGTAGGAGTGGAAGTGACAGATAACAAATGTTAAATACATAACTGAGACCAGACAAGCATTGAAAAACAACAATAATAACCAATAAATACAACTGCTGTATATTTGTTTTGAATGATGCCCACCATGAGTGGCATGTGTTGTGTGTATTTTCCGACTCTTACTTGGCAAGGAATGCTTGCATATACTTCAGGACAGCTCTGTGCTGGGCCTCGATGATAACATGTGAATGATACCTGAAAACAGGAAACAATGCAGTCGATAGAGCACACATGCACACACATACGTACATACACCATCATTATATAATTTACATGCAGCCTTTCACTACTATAATGATGCTTTACTTTAAATGTTAATTACTCACGCCTGCTTCAGGAACTTGAAGTCGTTGTTGTAGTCATACAGAGTTGCCTCCACCTTACCCATTACCTCGCCACCCTTTGAGAGCCTACACACAAAAAAGCACACTTTATTTCAAGCAACAACTGCCATTGGCCCAGTGGCATAATGGACAAGGTAATGCTCTTACTAAAAATACATAAATATAAGTCAGCTACACTGGAACATTTTTTTGTTGCCTTTTCTTGACTAGAATTTGTGTATTTCTCATTTTATAGTTTATTACTTCATCATTATTCCTATAAATTAATATTAGTGCTACTCATGTAACTCTCTCACCAGTAGGCCGCTCACCATTAGACTCTCCCACCATTAGACCCACCCACCGTTAGACCCACCCACCAGTAGACCCACCCACCAGTAGACCCACCCACCAGTTGAGCAACCCACCATCCATCCTTTGTGAAGAACTCCGCAAAAACTGGATTTAAGTCTACGAATGCAGAATCCACCAAATAATCACAGCTACAATAAAACAAACACATGTACATAATATATACATACAAAACACCCACTACAGTGACACACCAGCCACACCCATGATCACATATACCTGTTACACATGCCACACCCATCATTGCACCCACCACATGAGAATTAGTGCCACCCCTTACCAATAATGAGCGATGTCCTCGAATTCCTCTGAGATCTTTTTGAACTTGATCTCGTGGTCAGCATCCAGCGTAGTCTGGTCGGTATCCACCTTCAGCCGTTGCTAAATATAAACAACAACAAAAAATGACTTGCAGTTTGCGTCCAGATACCCCACTTCTTAGTTTGAAGGATGCGGAAAGGGTATGAAATGCACTTCTTGTTGTCAATGTTTTGGGATGACCCTCACTGCATTAACTGGACAAATTCTTACCATTAAAAGAACAATATTCTCTCTTTATTTGGTCTTTTACACTGCTCAAAATGGTAACTACGATATAAGGGCAACTATTGGAATTATTGCTACATAACCAACCGCTTTCTCTCCCTTGGGCTTCGTCCTTGGGATCGGACAGTTATCAGCGATAATTCCTCGAACTCATGGTTTAACTACTACATAAACCTTACATACATGTCTACCTTACAAGTATGTTGCTCCCCATAGTCATACATACACATCTGTGCATACATGTGCATATCTATATTCATACCTTCAGCTGATCTGCAAACTCTATACACGACCGACAGTTATTGGCAGCAGCCGTCTACAAGAGACATAGCAATAAACAACAACAACAACAACAACAACAACAACAACAACCAGAATGAGGTCAAAGTGACAGAGTATCTTAGGATAATAGGTTTGTACCATTTGACTATAATAACATGGAGGTTCTCTCTTGTGTGTTTCCAAATGGTTCCTGTGGCAATCCTCTAGAGTTTCTAAACAGTAGGAATAAAATACACATCACATCACACGCATCACCAACAGCCGAACAAACACTTTAGGTATATTTGTAAGTAAGACTGAAGATTTGTTCTACATATGTAATGCCTTCAAAGTTCCCATTCTTTTGTTAAGTGTCCGTGAGTATAACTATCATGGGTGGATTCTCTACTAATAAATGAAGCACCAAAGGTGCGAACCCTCACCGTTACTATACACTAGCTAGTTATTATAAAGACCAAAAGAATAATTTATTTGGAGTAGTATCAATATGAATATGCTAATGTGTAGCTCATGTAAGTCGATATGTAAAGCTTGAGCATGTTGATATGCAACTTGTGCAATGAAACGGTCGACGATGATGCTGTCTTCATAAGAGAAGCTCGACACTCACCTCACCAGTAGTTTCAATGAGAAGCTACAAGCACGCACTCCAGTAAACCACTGAGAATATACATAGTGCAATGCAAAACTACCGCAGGCCGCAAAGAAATCATTTGCTCACATGAGTACGGTGTGACTATTGGAGGAGTTACCAACAGCTGCTTACGACCGTATGGCCTAAATAACTAGTTTGTTTTGTTTTGTTTTAAAAAAAAAAAAAAAAAAAAAAGTAGTCAAAACAACAAATTTGGCACATTAAAGGGACTTAAATGTCCAGTGCAACATTGGCTTTAATTAGAATGTCTCTATGAGCACTTTCAAATGCACAAGGAGCCACAGAAAATCCTGACCAAATTTAAAAACAAACTGGAAAACACATTTTACTGGTTGAATAGTGTGTGTCTCGTATCCACCAACAAGCACTAGTATTCACTCACTACAGACACACCACACTCAACCAAACACACGAAGAGATGCCACTAAAACTAAACACTTTACATGTGTAAGTAGTTTGCTCACACATTGTTCTCCTTCTTTCAGGCCATGTTCTTACATGGCAGTCTGAAAAAGAGACTGCAGACGCGCCCAATGGTCAACAACTCATAAACACACGTACATACCTTGTGCTTGTGCGTACGTGTGTGCATGTGCTATGTGCTTGTAATTACAGGTGGATACGTGTGGGGGTGTGGGGGTGTGCATGTATCTTGTGTCTGTGTAGAACTCACTTTTGTAGAGTCCTTGAAACTTTATTATAGCATTGAGACAGATTGTCACGATCTGAACAAACAAACACACACACATACAATACATAAATACCACAACTTCATTTCGTACATACCAACGCAAAGCTCTACTACCCTGTGTGTTCACTTACAACTTCAGATACACAAATATATTCATGTACACATGGACACATACGAAGTGGTGTACGTGTGCGAGTTTTCATCATTGTCAGTCTATGTAAGTGTGTTAGTGCAACGTGTGCAGTTCCCTGCACATGTGTATGAGTAGGTGTGTATGAGTACGTGTGTATGAGTACGTGTGTATGAGTACGTGTGTATGAGTACATGTGTATGAGTACGTGTGTATGAGTACGTGTGTATGAGTACGTGTGTATGAGTACGTGTGTATGAGTACGTGTGTATGAGTACATGTGAATGAGTACATGTGAGTGTACAGATGTAGACAGCATGTCACGGTATTTGAGAGGGGAAAATCAACATTTCTAAAATTTCACCAGGGGTTCTCATTTCCATGCAATAGATGAAAATTGTGTGGCAAATGTCACTACAGGGGGAGGGGCTTGTCCATGAGGGGCCAAGTGCCACCTAAAAAGGACTAAAAAATTTACAATGTACTAACACCACATGCATATTATAACACTCATACTGACCCTTTACCAAAGAGTCATATACATACCACACATATATAGCACATGCAAGGCAAAAACAACAACAACAACAACAACAAAAGCTTGTGTGTTCACGCATGAGTGTGTGAATTGTGTTTGTGTGCTAAAAATGGAAACCTTGAATGGTCACCACGCTATACATACATGCTCACTGTGATGTGTGTGCGTGTGTGTGCATGTACGTGTATGATGGTGTGTGCTAGTCTTCATATGTCAATAAGGAACCTCCCCTCATAGCCACGTGCCAGCACTCTCAGCTACACCTTACCTTTTGTTTATTTTTGGCACCTAGCGGTGACAGGGCGGTGAGCTACAGTAAACACAGAGAAACAAGATATCTGTGATCCCACTGGACACACACACACATACCACACACACACACACACACACACTCACATTTTCATCGACCATCTGAAACAGTGTGATTCCTATGGAGGTATAGAAATGGTCATCCATGTCTGTCTCTGGATCATGGGGTCCGAAGATGTCTGCCTTTTCAGATTCCGCCATTGTGGTGACCAACTCGTGGAGATTGTCCTCCACCTGCTTCTGGCAGCTGCAATTCAAGAGAGAGCCAAAAGCAGCATATTAGCATTAAAGACACATAGATGCATAATGTATTTCCTTCTCTTTTTGTATTTTGTGTTAATTGTACATTGTAGCTTTTCGTGTTCACAGCCTAAAGTAGAGTTTCATCTGATATTTTAGGCTTTGCAAACTGAAGCACTTTCTAAACTCACTTTTTGTAAACTGAAAACCCAAAGATAACCTTTCATTAGCAACAATAACAAATCATCATAGCTTGCCTCAGTTGTCCATGGGCACTCCTGGGAGTCTCCACCCACTTACACGGGTGTGTGCCCTATACTCTAGCCAAGCATCTCGGGGAGAAAAGGATGGGATGGATGGGAGTGGGGGGAGGGCATAGTTTATATTGTTTATTGTTTACAAAGTTTCATTCCAAGTGGAATGAGTTGTTGTCATGCAGTGTCTTCACAACACCTCCAACTCATCCACAACTTGGGCATACTATAAACACTAACTTTGAATAAAAATTTAAAAAAATCCCAATTTTGGGAAAATGCTATTCATGAGGTCAGAGTTCAAGTTTCAATCTATCTGGCAACTTTCCATCTTGTTTTTCTTCCTCTGCCTCCCACCAGTCCACCCAGCTGTGATTGGGTACCTGACATTTGCAGAGATGCAAATTCAAGGCCTTTTCTCAAGAAACAGCAATGGTCAAGGTGGGACCTCAGATGGCCACACCACTTGCTGTGAGGAAAGTCCTGTGCTTGCACGGCTCACATTGTCTGCTTAGTGCACAGGCATCCTGGCTCTGCCAGGTGCACATAACCCTAGCGGTTGTAAGAGAATTTGCATGTGTATGTACGGACGTATGTATGTATGTATGTATGTATGTATGTATGTATGTATGTATGTATGAATGTATGTATGTATGTATGTATGAATGTATGTATGTATGTATGGAGCTGAGACGTGGACGTTGAAGGCCAGACATTAAAGACACCTGACTTCACTTTACAATAGTATAGGAGGGTGGGGCCAATAATGCTGGGGCAGTCATCAAAGAGTACGAGTCAGTGAGGTGAGAGTGTCAACTCAACTGAGTCCAAATTGCCAGTTGTTTACATTGTTACCATGGTGAGCTTGTGAAATCCCTCGTGTATACATTTCAATCCCACTAATGAGATTAGGGGACCAACCACACGTCTCTCTCTCTCTCTCTCTCCCACTCTACCCCTCCACTTACCGACCCTGCAGTTTCCCCTCCGTCTGAGGATTGATGAGTTGACCGTATTGAGACAAGTCTATCTCCAAGTGCTCCATGAACAAATCTCTGAATGTAAATAATAATAATAATAGAAATCATCATCATCATCATCATCATCATCATCATCATCATCATCATCATGATGTAATAATAACCAGCCAGCCTGACTCAATGCCCCGCCCCTCCCTCATAATATCCATACATACATGCATATGTTACACTGACTGATGGAGTTAGTCTCACCTGACGTCTCCAATCCAGATCATGAGGGGAATGATGTCTCTGGCATTGGGATCGTCACTCACTAACCGAGATATCTAGCAACAAACACACACACACACACACACAACGGGTGTATGGCTACATTCAGTCCTGATCTCCTCCTTCTCTGCATCTTACATTACCTCCTCACAAGGCAATCATCCCTTACCAGGTACACATCTATGCACAAGAGTAAGTGACAGCTCTTTTCAATCCAGTCACACACAAACTTCCCCCCCAATTACATACACACACGCACACATACATGCATACAAACATACATACACACACATACACACACATACATACATGCATACAAACATATATACATACTGTACATATAATCGTACATACACTAGTGGTGTGCTTGAGCACAAATGGCGAGCGAGCCTTAAACCACACTATTGTTAAACGATTGATTCTAACTACTAACACTCAAGCTACTAAAATAAATTCGAGTTTTTAAATTATGTATATATGGTAAAGGGGATTCAATGCCACAGTAACCGCTCCCCGCAACTGTTTGAATTGAAAAAGAAGCAACAAAATCAAGTCACGTTATTTAAACTTTATTCTCTGTGTAGTAGTTGTAACGCACAATACTTTCACACAACTGAACATTCCTACGCAATACTTACTTCAATGTTAGTCTAGTGGACAATGAATTTTCAAGTAAATACTGTTGTGTAGGGCTTATAGCTGTGACAAATAGCGTATTAACTTACAACCGCCACTAACTCAAATAGAAATGGAGCTCCCATAAGTTTTTGAGTTTTAACTGCACCCACAAAAGAATTCAAAGCGGTAAACAATTCAATTTCTAAGGTGATATGGGTAATGATCGCTAAACCGGAGGTTTCTGTTTAGTAAAGTTTGGGATGGGGTAGAACACGGAGAGAACACAAAAATACGCGAGGGTCAAAGTACAAAATTACATACGTACGTCCAAACATATATATAAATAAACAAACATCTCCGATTTTCAATTGTGTTACCCCTGAGAGTGTCTCGCTCGCTTCGCTCGCTCGCCAATAACACATACATACACACATACATACATACATACACACACACATACCACTTGAGTTAGATTGCTATGGTGTTCCCTTATGAAGATGTCCACGATGTCGTAGCCAGGAGGGAAGCACTTACTGCCAGAATCCTTCATCTCCTTCATGTCAGTGAAGGCAAACTTGGCCACCTCCTCCAAGTAGCTGCTCAACCACACTTTGTTCTCCATCTTCTCCTCCTCAGATGGATCTAGTTTCTGATATCTGTGAGACAGAAAAATTAAGACACACACAATAAATACGTTAATGGCTCTTCGCTGTTGACTTATTAATTCATTTTTAACTTGCACATTCATGCATGTATACATATGCAGCCTTCCCTCTCCTTCTGTTTACTCTACTTGCCTGTTAGTAATGGCTGACTTTAAGACTTCAAGGCACTTCTGCTTCCAGTTTTTGGGCCTCCCAGGGAGCTGGGCCATTGGTATTCCTCTGTCTATGAGCACAGACTTGATAATGCCATCTGTCTTCTCTTCTCTCTCCAGAATGCGTAAGGCCGTCACGACTTTGGTTGGCTCCGTCCCTACCAGTCCTGTCACCTGATCCATCACAAGCCATAGCTGCTGCCCCAGGGCATCCTAGTGAGAGAGAGAGACACACAGAGAGGGCAGTATAACTCGTGACTGTGTATGTGTGCGCTTTGACTGTGGTGTGAATGAGTATGTGTGAATATATGTACGAGTGTGTAAGTCTGAATATGCTTGTGTTGCAACCAAGTGAAAACAGTTGAAGTATTCTTCACATTTTAATGACGTACATACATAAGTTTGTATGTGTAAGAGTGCGTGTACTAGCATGTTTGTTGTGTGTGTGTGTGTGCGTGTGTGTGTGTGTGTGTGTGCGTGTGTGTGTGTGTGTGTGAGTATGTTAACTCACTGAAAGTCCGTGAAGAGGTTCAAAGTAATGGTGGAGAGACTGTACACAAAATAAAACACACGAACGAATGAACTTGATAAAAACAATACATCGACTCACACACTACAAGATGCACGAACACACTTAGCTGCACGGGCACACATAGCTGCACAAAGACTAAGCTACGTAGCAAGCCTAAGACATGAGGATGTGCTGGGAGTCTTGTTTGGGAACAGACAAGATATGTTTTGACTTCCTATTCCTGTAAGTGTTGGTCTTACAATCGTCTCACATGCACACAAACAAGCTCTGCACAACTCACTGTGTTCTTGTCGACAAATGCATCCTCACTGTGGTAGAGTTGAATGAAGAGTTCGTCTCTGGTGTGCTCCAATTCAGACAATCTACATACATACAACACAAGGCAGTAATACACAAATCTTAGTGACAACAATTATGACAACACCTATAACAACAACAGCAGCAGCAGCAGCAACAACAACAACAACAGCAGCAGCAGCAGCAGCAGCAACAACAACAGCAGCAGCAGCAGCAACAACAACAGCAACAACAACAACAACAACAACAACAACCGTGTGATCAACTACAAGCCTCCAGCACTCCCAACTCTTATCCACGCAGTTTACGAGTTGTTATCATAATTTGGGGAAAGAATCAACTTATATAATATAGAGGTTGTTATGGCAACCAGTTGGAGCATTGTTTTGGCAACCAGTCATTAAACTATTATGGCAATACTATGTCACATGTCTGAAATTTTCATCACAGTTTCCTCCCACGCCACTTTGAACTCACTTCCTGTGCGCCTGCAGCAGTTGCCCCTCCTCAATGAGCTGGTGAGTCTCCTTGACGATAGTTGGCACGTTGAAGATGTTGTTGATGTGGCCGGTGGTAGTTTTGAGCTGCCAGACATAATCACAAGGACATCATCATATTCACACTTTTACAACATGTTGACTCTGCTGCAATCACCATAACTAATTGATGCCCAGGGAGTGCCAACTACTGAAATGTGTGAAAAACTGTATGTGTGTGTGTGTGTTTGTGCATGTGCGTGTGTATGTGTGTGCGCAGTAAACACCCACACTCTATTCCATACAATACAGGAATTTCACCCCCCAGTTAAAAAAAAAAAAAGAAGGAAAAAAAAAGAAAAAAGATTACACTAAATCAAATCACTGATGCAGTAAGTCTAGACCAATGGTTCATTGGCAGATCAAGCCTTGTAGAAGTTACGACCGTGAACAGCATTATCTCACACTGATGTAACATCAAGCATACGTAAGGCAACAGTTAAGGACTTCATGATACTGCAGAACTAAACTACCCTTTTAGCACTGACTCCGCCCATACCTGTTGGTGCTTCCTGTTGACTTCCTTGATGGGTGTGACCACATCCGCCAGCTCAGCGCAGTCTCTGTACAGTTTCTCCACCTCCCCCACATCGTCTTTCACTTCTCTTACATACTTGCCCAGTTCTTGTAAAGTCTGCAGCCCTTTCTGCACGCCATCAAGCTGAGTCTGAACTGCATTACGCAGCTGGGACTCTACACTAGCCTACACACACACACACACACAAACAAACACATGAACACACAAACACACACACACACAAACACACTGAGCTCCCAAAGGGGGTACATCCAAACTAGAGTTGTGGACAAACTCTATGTTTAGTCCAATCCAAATTAGAAAGATGAAAATAAAATGGTTACCAGCCCATGACAACACTCACATCTCTCAAAAATCACACACACACACACACACACACACACAAATAGTAATATCCTATTTCAGTAAATTCAAGTCATACTTAGGACCTGCTATATCTGACACTTCATCTTTACTTCCTGAAAAGACCTCGTACCAAACATGCATGCATTGACAGTTTAGAGTACGAGACTACTACAACGTGGCGATCCACTAACTGAGGACAGCCACAAGACAATGTTCTGGCTAGTCAATGCACCCACCCTCCATTCCCAAAACTAGATGTAACTTACGAGATAATTGAATACTACTCAATTACCTTCTTTCTAGAGATCTTCCTCTTGTATTGCTCTAATCTTTCCAAAGCTTCTGGTTTCTATGAAGGAGATAAATTTTAAAGTCGATCGTCAGGCAAATTAAGTCACCACCACATTAAACTAAAATTGACATAATGAGAGCTTGCAACACTAGTTAATGTGAACTGAACACCACTAAAATCAACTATAACTCCAAATGTATGCCCTACTTAGAGTATATGTGCATGCATGAAATAAAACTCAAAACTTGTTCCACACTTTTCATTTGCATGACATAACAAGCTGGAAAGATAGATTAGGGTTCATGAAGGAGGACTTAACACTATCCTCCTTTCCACCCGGCCTAGTATTATGACTGTATTCTAACGACATGGCTTTCAAAGGCACAAATAGCTCAAAAACACGGTTTCGAAATGCAAACTAATTATAAAACATACGTTCAACTGGTTAGCAACGTCTTTTTTGGCCAGCTCTACACAGTCCAATTCTGCGTTCTGGAACTCCATAACGGAACACTAACAGAGCCTCATATTTGTATATCTACGGACAAACGAACTAGATCCGTCATTGTACTGTGTGGGGGTGTGTGAAGTATATAAAAATAATGGTAAAGTACGTCGGGGGCAGGGTTTGGTTGCATAATCGAGTAGGTAAAGTATCGCTCATTTCTTATGCTGCAATGACAAGTGGTGCTGAAAATCTGTCTGATAATGTTTACTGTCTAGTATTTGTTCTGGGTGACGGTAAACTGTTGCTTGGCAAAAAGAAAAATGGATATGGAAAAGATGGGTACGGAAGAGACCGTTGGAGTGGACTTAGTGGAAAAATTTTAAACGAAGAAACGGTTGAAGATGGTGCTAAAAGGTGACTATCTGCCATTGCAAACAGTGATAACTGAGTGACATTCAAGATCTTTTCCAGTTACGATCATCCATTGTGCAGATGTATGTGTGAGTGTGGTTTAGAGGTGACTCACTTGGACAAATGTGGAAAAGTGATTCTGGATTTTGCTGGACAGTCGAAGCCAATGGAACTACACATTTTTAGAACTTTGTGTTATTCTGGGACGCTCATGGAAACTGAAGGTATTAAGTGTAAAGAGTAAATGAGGAGGAGGTGACATTACTAGGACAAAGAAACTAGATAAATTGGAAAACCCAGGTTCAAAAGTAATGACATCTATATTTTTCTGTTGCTATTGTGTTGTAGCAATACTTCTATTTAAAACACATTTTGTAAAATATATTATATATACATGTTATTATTTACTATACATTAAGGCTTAACTTGGTTTGTTGTTTTTGCTGTTTGTTGTTTGTCGTTTTTTGTTTTTTTTGTTGCAGATCTCAGGCCACAGTGGTTTGATTTTGCTGACGTCCCATTTGATGACATGACTGCAGACGCAGAGCGATGGTTTCCTTTGGCTATGAATGGGAACTATTTTGATACATATGTTTTGTTACAAGACCATGAAGTTGCAAAGGTGGAGATTATGCACAAAAATAGAAGCTGAACTTTTTTTCACCTCTGCATTTTTTTTAATCCTAATCAAACATACATGTAAATAAAGAAAATGTTGTTACAATTTTTCATGGCCATAAGTAAATTTTCTACGCCCGTGCTTTGGTATACTGAAGTTTTCATTCAATCGTCGTCGAGTCTTTGCAAACCAGACCCGCGGAGCAATTGGGTAAAGGGTTTAGCTTTGAGGACTTCTCGCAGAAGTTTACTCGATGATGGAGCAAGAACTATTGAATGTCGGGATTTCTGCCGGGTGTACTAGGCCTCCCAACAAAATTTTGACCCTTCTGTTTGTGCTGAAAGAGGGGCAAATATTGCTAGGTATGAAAAAGAGGGGATTTGGAAAGGGTCGTTGGAATGGATTTGGAGGCAAGGTTGCTGTTGGAGAGGAAACTATAGAGGAAGGTGCGATACGGTGAGTGAATAAAGGAATGTGCTCAGCCTCACCTTTCAATGGTGACATCTAATCATTCTTGCAGTAGCTCTTTATTAACTTATGTGTATGACCTTTTTGGGTTTAAAGGAAAAAATTAATTGTGTCATCTAATTATAAGAATATTAACATTAATGTAAAAGATCAATAAAAAGAAAGGATGTGCTTGAAGCTATATTGTTCTGTTGTATTTCCAGTGAAACCAAAGAGGAATGTGACCTAGACGTCTCTAATCTGGACAAAGTAGGAGTCCTCATATTTGAGTTCGTCGGGCAACCACAGCTCATGGAAGTACATGTGTTCAGAACGTATACCTACACTGGAACGCCAGTGGAAACAGAAGGTGTGAGCTCTTAATTTGAGATTCCTTGTATTTATTGGTATATTTTATTCTCTTGTCAGAAATGAGACCGCAGTGGTTTACTCATTCAGACATTCCATTTGACTGCATGTGGCCGGATGACTACATGTGGTATCCACCGATGCTCCGTGGCCATTACCTGGATGCATATTTCTTGTTTGAGGGCTATGATGAGGTATTAAAGGCTGAGATCGTACGAAGGAACAAGCCAAGTACAGTTTTATAAGTCTTCTCTTAAGCTTTCTATTCTTGTCCATTCAATCAATAACTCGTTTTCATAGACCATTCAATCACATGATAGTTGTCTTCTCTCTCTAGCATAATTTTTTCCCCTCCTTATTTATCATAATCATCTTTCTCTTGACTACTATAATTGATTCATAAAATATTTCCAATCTGGTCAAGATACTCAAAAGTATTGTACTAATGGAGGCATTTATCCTGGAGGCATTGTATACATCAAACTTGTTTGCTAAGGCAGATTTAACCTTACCCGAAATGGCTTCGAATTCTGCAAAAGGAAGTGCTGAAACGATAGAAATAGCTACTGTTGAGTTGTATTTATTTTATTAAATATGTTTGTCATATTATGTAAGTTAGAATGATATAACATCCGAGCAATCTTTTGAAGAATCAAAGTACGCTGGTGAAACTCGAGCTGCAGAGGCAGAGACAGCAAATCCAAAGTCGGGCGGAAGAATTGACCCAATATACTTTAAATGAGATTCATAAGTAACTGACTGAAAAATAAAATGAATGTCATTTTGAAGCAATCATGTGATTGCTAAATGTTTACCTGAACAATAGCTGGTACTCGGTTAAGATAACTGGAAGAGGAAGCCAGACAGTATGCGTAAGTTGTTATAGTTATAACCAATTCTTCTTCTTTCTTTTTTTTCTTCATGAAGATTTTGAATTTCTAAAGCTATGTAGCTGTGCGTCTTTTTCTGATCTCAGAGCCAACCCATGTAACACTGCTTGGACCAGTCCCCGCAAAGAGCACCTTGCCTATAAATGGGTCATCAATGAAGCAGAAATTATCTTGATGAGTGCGGAAAAATATGCAGTAAGTCCACCACTTTCCATTTCCAAGGTGTCACCATTTCCCCTGTATCTCTACACTGGAAGAAAAGTGGAATTTCCTGCTATAGGAAAGGTTAAGTATAGCTATCTCACAGATCACATGTCCTTCACATTTCCAACTTCAGGACAGATGAGCTGGTGGTAACCATTTCTGGTACTGTATAGGGCGTACTTTCCTTCACTATTTCCTGAACATATCCTTGACATAAACTGCACTATTTCCTTTACATGCCATATGGTTTGTACTGCATATATCATATCACATTTCCTTCATATTTCCTGAATTAAAACTGAACTATTCCTGTACATTCTAGGTAGATGTCTGTGCGAAAATGTGCAGCTTTCCTTTAGATTTCCTGTACTCAAAAACTGCACTTTTTATGCACCTTTCCTACACAAAGCAACTATTCTTCACACACCTTTCCTGCAGCAATCCTGAAGTTAAACTGCACTTTTTGTGCAACCTGTTCTACACAAATCCTGTACCTTCAAAATATCCATTGTTACCAGAATATGAATAAATAATTATGACCATGTACAAATAAATGAAAAAAATGATGCATCAGACAACAGTTCCTGAACTTTGGCTCCATCTCTGCAATATCTCAAGTTCATCTCTGCAACCTCTTTAGTTCATTCCTGCATTAACAAAGAAACAAGGTAATGAACTCAACGGTAATACTTCAAACACTAGTATTGGTGATCAATGACTTGTACAAATTACAATCCTACATCCACAGATCCAATAACACTTAAAGAATCACCTAGATATCACTAATTAGCTTTTCATACTTACTCAATAAAATTAAACAACACCGCGCTCTCTACTTGCTGTCGCAGCCTGTAAATCAGTCTAGTAAGATCACACAAGGCAGAAATTAGCTTAATCTTCACTGTGCCCACTACCGCGTGTACGGCACGCATATTGTGTTGATACCCTTTACCACCACCTCTCTTCTAACACTCCTGATTATTGAGGTAAAAGGTCGATAGTGCTAGGTTTCAAACTCGAAATTGGTAAAGGGTTTAATTTTAAAACACCAGATCAGAAATGGTAAAGGGTTGCTAATACCACAGAAGTTCTCTACAGCAAGAGTGATACGCCTGTGTATCTCCTCTTCTGGTTCTGCTCTTACTGGCGTTCATGGATTTTTACGGTGAGTGAAAACACAACTGGTACCTTATAGTGTACTCTGTTGTTGTCCGCACTAGACTAAAGCGGTGTAAAACTGAACAACCGTATTGGTCAATTCAAAGACTGGTATTTCTTCAGTAGTGCCTCAAGTAGCATAGGGCAAGTATGTTAGTACCCTTCTCTCATTTTTGTTTTGCAGTTTCTAATAAGCCCATTAGCTACTGAATCAAATTTCTGTGGTCTTCATTGTTGCACCATAACTGTATTGTACTTGCTAGTGAGGAATTTTTAATGAAAACTATAAGCCATTTTTCTTTTGAAATTAATATATACAATAATATATTCAACAGTTGATGTCTCTTTAACTAAGCTTTACTGTATGAGAAATAGTGTTGACAGTACTTGGTGCCCTGTTGTCATTCTGGTTGGTCTATCAATTTACCTAAATTGTGCCCCTCTGTCTCGACATGTCGAGGGGGAGGGGGGGGCGGGGAGGGGGGGGGGAGAGAGAGAGAAGAGATTTGACTTCAGAGTGGAGTTCATCACTGGAACGGAGTTTGGGACAGGTGAACACTAGTGAAGGGAATTTAACATATGTGGAGTGTCCATAGAACAGAGCCTCCCACCTTACTGATTCATCCATATTTTTACGGAAATTGCTGATTCAACACTGATTGCCCCCTGAAATTTTGAAAATGTTAGACCTTGAAATTTTACTCTTGATAATATACCCTGATGAAGGTATAAATTTTGAACAACTACTTATGCACTACTAAAGTAGCCTGGCTACAAAATATCTAATGTATGAATGTGTTATGGAATGTAATAATGCAGAGCACAAACTCCAATCTAAGGATCTTGAGTTTAATTGAACTGTATTTAAGCTAATTTTACTTGTGACTCTCTGTATGTAGGGTTGTGAAGTAGGAGGTGAAACCCAACTCCACAGGGTCAACACATGTCCAAAAGTATCATTAAAAGAAGACTCGGTGTTCCTCCGTGAAGAGTGTGCTAATAGCTACTCTTGGACTTCAATATAAGAGGTGAGGAACTCCTGAATAACTTTTAACCTACACTAATAAGAAAAGAGGCTTTTTACCTTTTATTCAAGGTAAATTATATATATACATACTCTAGTGACTAACTCATACATATTTTCATTTAATGCACAGTTAGACAACCTGAAATATATAGGGTGCGATGGAAAAATTTGGGCTCTAGTCACTTTACGAGCAATTCGTTGAAATCCTGTATATCGATAAACAAATAACACACACATACTCAAAAATTAATGCACCCATTTGTTTTTAATAGTACATGTCTATACAGGCTTCTGATAAGAAGTGAAATTTTAGCAGACATGATGTCCTCTCAATATTAAATTTGAGAGGAGAAATGCTATTTTGGTCAGCCGGCCGTGTAATTTGTGGTACATATAGAAAGTAGCGATTCATTTACTCGGCCCTCTCTCTTTATGTTGTACAATCTGCCGAAGATACTGTTGAAAGAAAGTGAGCAGGGGGTGATGATAGTGAGACACATACTAGCATTAATTTAAAAATATAGTGCTAATACATTACATACGTATTTAATAGCAGCAAGATTTGTACTTACGAACCTTGGCCAGTGAGCTAAAATTCACTCCTGATGAGATATTTCTGATCTGTAGAATTCTGATTCAACCGCCAATTTATTTCTACTTGGCCCTTCAATATATTAAGTTTCTCCATATCTCACTCGCTAAATTGTGTGCGTGTGTATGTGTATATAGTAATTTATATATAATATATTTGTAACAGCAAAGGTGCACTCACTGTGGACTTATTCAGAGTGCTTATGAAAACACATAGTACACTAGTTTGTATCTACATACACATATACACAGGTCTGCACTGTTAAAACATTACATACATACGTACGCTCAATCCTATTTTATCCAAATACCTCTATTACAGGCACGCCTTTTTACAGGGCAGGGCACAAGTTAGCCACTCAATTAATCAATTCTTGCCTCACAATTTCGCTAATTTGACCACCATTACCCAATTGTGTCAGCACAAGCCGGTTATTTCTGGTTCCATAAAATTGTAGAGAAGCCTACTAAGGGTTGCAAGTGAAAGAGGACTGTACTTAATGCTTGGAAAAAGCCTGAAACTTATTGAATAATGTTGGAGAAAACTACGAATTTCCCTTGTAGCTGGCATTTCTGAGATACAGACACCCTCGGGTCCCACGGTGCCTGGTTAAGAGGGGATTGAGTGTACATGCATACATACATACATGCATACATACATGCATACATTCATGCATAGATGCATGCATACATACATGTATACATACTTACATGCACAGAGCTGGGCAATATTGGATAATCACAGGCGATGTGATACTTACCTGCATTATCGCGCTAGAGCGATATATGATATTTCATAAATAATATTTAACAAAGTAAATTTTATCCAGACAAAGTTAGTCTGTGGAGCAAGACTATGTTGGCTTTCTTTAGACAGAATTTTAACTTGCAACCACTGCTAGCTACTTTAAAAACTTTGCTAGTACCGCATTACGGACATGTTTGCAAACCGCGAAGTGGCTGTTCCTTTAATCTGTCGTGCGCATGAAGTTCATGCATTTGTTTAACGACCCCAACAGTTTTCTGAAAAAAAGGCAATATCAGTTTTTTATCGCGGTGCAACGATAATACCGGTATATCGCCCAGCTCTATACATACATACATACATACATACATACATACATACATACATACATACATATCATACACACGTATATACATACACACACATACATACATACATACATACATACATGTATACACACTCGTACACTATCATGGGTTCCTATGTTATCATGTAGGTGAGCGTTTATAAGGGTATACATGTAATAAAATCAAAGCTCAAGTTTTATTTTGATGATTTCATAATACTGTAGCTTGAGTGGTTAAACTTATATGAATTTTATGACTGTAAGTTGTCTGACATTCAAATAGTGATTGTAGGTGACACATATTCAGGGTTTGTAGCTGTTCTTGTGCAAGAAATATATCTGATAATGTTCATGTGTACATATGTGCCAAAGTGCTTCTTGATTGAAAATGACCACTCAGGACAGTATCTAGCTATACTCTGACTTTACGCTGTATATCCTGTGCAGTAAAATTTAGCTGTATCAATGGCTAACAGTACTCTCTTTCTTACTGTTTATATAGCCCACCTTTTCCATGAGGCTTTTCCCCTTCTTCCATACTGTTAATGTGCTCTTGACTTATTTTCCTACTTATGTGACGTTTCACATTTTTTATAATGAAGTACATGCACTGATCCTCTGCTTTTTTGTTGCCTATGCACACACGTAACATTACACTTTGTGTTATGTTTCGTGATTGTTGTTGTGGCAACGATGGGAAATTTGGCTAGCTTAACACTATCAAGTTATATTTTCTAAATTTTGATGACCATTACCAAATCTGGGATAACAACATGGACCCCTCGAGAAGTTGTGTGGCTGTGCTGGTCTTATGAGTCGCAGTTAGTCTTAGTGAAGTGAGGAGATTGACTTAAAGGGGAAGAGGTAGGAGTTGTAGACAGAGCCAGTATGAATCTCGAGTTAAAGATCAAGGAAGCTCTACAGATACAGATGACACCTGAGTTCAGTAGCCTCGACCCACGGGTAGGAGTAGAACGGAGTAGAGCAGCGCAGGTGTCTCAGCTCTGGCCACTTTCCTCCCTCCAAAGTCACTGCCACTAGGTAAATCCCATACACTCTCAAGTCTTGTAACTTATTGAACACGTGGGAAATCTGAACTGAGAGGGGAGTGGCTGACAATGATATAGTCTGTTCACAATCCATTCATGCATGCGTGAGGTAAAGGGTTTATATGCAATGAATTAGGCAAGATGTACACAACTGGGAATATATAGATCGATGTATGGATAGGATTAGAAAGAAAGAAATGAGAGTGTGAATTACATAGCAGTGAGGTAAAGTGTATGCATCACAATATTCATATGGTATAGAGTGAAGAGTCCATAACAACCTGACAACAACAAGTTAAACAGAGGCATGGGTTTAGAGCTTCCAGGATGCTGGTTGTGCTGCCTGCAAATCACCGTTCAGTATATATTAAACAGTAAGCATACCCTCCAGTAATCTTGCTGCTTACATTGTGTTTAATATATCACCACGGAAAGTTCAACTTCAGTTGACCCCTGAAGAGGACTTCGGTAAGAAGTTGAAACGTTGGGTTAAGTTTTAATTAACATGTGCTGTTAGAATGAGAAAAGTTCCTATTATTAGTATATATACATATATATATATATATATTATATATTATATGCGTTTTTTGTTTTATTTTTCTTTAAACAGCCTGTATATAAATTATAGCAAGTACACAAAATGAATTCAAAATTTAGGATTTTTGCATTATTACTGGGTATTATAATAAAGCACCAAAGGTGCGAACCCTCAGTGCTACTGTGAGGCTATGCTCCGGGCTGCTTGATTATGTAGGAACAGGAACCGGGCTGCCTTGGTACTTTGGTACTTGCTGCCACTAGTTCCAGTTATCACAACTCCCAGGTAGAATGATTAGGTAGCTACCTCCTGAAGCGTCAAGTGATTTAAGTTTTAATTCAAATACGCAAGTATGATGACATAGAATACAGAAACGGATAGAAAAGACTTGACCTATGACCTTGCGTGGACTGGCCTTAAATAGTACAGGCCAGGACACGCCTACAAAAGGAAGTTTCCTCTGGGTGGAGTCACTCGCTGAATTTTCTGGCCCCACAGCTACCAAGCTATTTCAATATAATCTCAGACCAAAAGAACGAGCAATATTTATTAGTTATTTTAATCAGGCAACAATATAGCTCGAGCAATGATAATGGTACATAGAAACACTGTCTTCATAAGAGAAGATGCTAAACTAGCCAGAAACACTCACTGGTATACATATTCAACGTGAAATTTAACTTCTTTGAACTTGGTAATTTTATTTACTCATGTGATTGTGACGTGATGCTATAGGGGGCGTAACCCACAAAAGCTGGTACCTACGCGGTGGTGAAAGCTTCACATTTTCTCAACAATTAGCCCGAAATAAAAATAAAAAAAACAGCACAATGAATGGTCCTAAATCTTCGTTCTGAGTAAGTTCATACCTAAATCAACAGTTAATAGTTAGTAATCTCCAATATCAGAGCGTGACAGACGGGACGACTACTATAACTCTCTTGCACATACAAGCTGAGGCTAAATAAGCACTTTTGAGCTCATGATACATGTGTCCCACATCTCCTTCAATGCTATCACAAATCATGGCGTTCATCTTGTATGAGTTTATCTCTATCACAAGAATTTAACCTCGTGACTTACTTGATTATTAAATAACTTCCGTCGTCCCCCCCCCCAACCACACACCTAATAGCTCGCTTTTAAGGAAAGGAGTATGAATGAACAACATTCAGTATGGAGTTACTACTATATCTCATGGAACTTTCATTCTTAGCCCTCACCACGTGTGTGCAAAAGGATTACAATACTTGTGTTCTGTCCGTTTGTCTGTCATGCTCAATTACTACACTTAATTGTTAATTTAGGTATGTGCTAATTCAAAACAACCATTTAAGACCTTTTATGGTGCCATTTTGAAATTTCAGGCTGAGAAACACGAAGCTGTCAGCTCTGCATCAGTACTAGCTTTTGTGGGTTTGTCCCCCTATCATTACGTCATAATTACTTGAGCAAATAATTTCTTGCTGTCCATCATGGTTTGGCTTTGTACTGTAAAGTTAACGAGTGCTGGAATTGGAGTTACGAGGGTCAAAATACAAAATGACACACGTACGTCCACACATATTTTCAAACAAACAAATATCCCCGATTTTCAATTGTGTTACCCCTGATAGTGTCTCACTCTCTTCGCTCGCTCGCCAATTATATATATATATATATATAATTATGTTGTTAACCTTCAGTGTTACATTTTGTAGCTCTAGGTTAACATTGAAAATGGATACTGGTAAATGTCTCTGGCCTTTTAGCTTCTTTGATGAAGACAGCTTTTACATATACTGTTTTCATTGCTCAAGCTATATTGATACCTAATTAGAATAGCCAATAAATCATTCATTTGGTCCTGAGATGATTTTGTAAATAGCTTGCTAGTGTATAGTGGCACTTGTGGGCCTCCCTCAGTGAAGCTCATGAGTTCCTCCTTCAGGCTCACACAATGGTGACAGCAATTAAGCTGCTACCACCAGAATCAGTATGCCTTCCCCTCGACAGCCCCCCCTCGAAAGGTGGACTCAGGATTATACTAGTTTAATCTAACGAGATCAGATGGCACAAATGGCAGCTGAGAACTGACTGACTGCACACACAAAACACGAAGTCTTATATGCACAGCCCAGACAACACAACAATGAACAACAAGATGTACACACACAGGTGACATGACTTTAAAAATTAACTAAGTCCCATAACCGAAAATACATGTAACTGAATCCAAAACAAGCACAAACATATAATGTTCAATTCATAGTTCCTGGAATGTGGGCGGCCCCACCAATTTAGTTGGGATGTCGTCCCACAGCGCTGAAAGTTCGCACTTATGGTGCTTCATTATGCCAGTGAACTAAAAACACACTTTATTGCACAATCTAATTGTAAGCCATATATCATCTCTAATATATACTTCGTTTGATCTGGTTTTATAAATGCATTTACAGGGAGTTTTAACTTCACACACATACTTGCTTAATTGTAGAGTTGGTAATTGTTGTGGACTTATTAGTAATAAGGTTTAATGAGCTAACTCTAATGGAGTTCAGTATGGAGTAGATATCTCACAGAATATCATTAAGATATGTGTGACTGTGAACTATAACAATTATGTGATAGGTGTTTTCTCTAATTAAAGCACTTTATTACACAATCTACACCATAATTGAGTGAACTCATATATATTGTAATTGTTTAATCTCATATATAAACACATTAGAATACAGAGAGGTTGGTTGTTTCCAACCATAGTGAGCTGAGTATCCTTATAGCTGCCTAGTAGATGACTTTTGCTGTTCATGATGGTTCTACTGGTTGCCATGACCATAAAGAGATGGATGTGTTTGTTGGTTTAACTTCCCCCTCCAATCCCCAATACTCAGGGGTTCATTTTGGAATTAATCTAGGGAGGGGGGGGGGGGCAAGACTGAGCTTTCACTATCTTAGTGGTCATAACTTTTGTACATAATTAAGATAGTAGAGGACTTGTGATTTAATCATTTACAATCTTCATCATTCACATTTTAACTTTGCTTTTTTGCTTACGAAAGTTTAAAATATTTCAAGGGGGGACGAAACGCCTTCAAGGGAGGGGAGAGGGTGAGCACCACCCTGGCCCCCCTAAATGAACCCCTGAATACCCACATGCTAAATATATGTCCACATTTTGTTATGAAAGTGGGTATAGTATGAAAGTGGGTATAGTAATTACTGAGTATAAGAATTTCTGAATCACACGAGCATTCAATATTCTCCCATACTGAACGCTGCATGATGAATGCTCCAATGTGCCCACGTGTAGTTCTTGAAGCACAACCAATTTAAGCCATTTTTACTTTGATGCACATGTCTTCCCCCCACTTTTCCCTCAACTCCCCATCCCTCCTCCGCACAACCAATTTAAGCCATTTTTACTTTGATGCACATGTCTTCCCCCCACTTTTCCCTCAACTCCCCATCCCTCCTCCCCCCCACTCCAGAAAGAGAAAATAAGATACGATTTATGAGTTGATTTGATATGATTTTTTTTTGTTTATCCGTTTGTAATTTACAGCATGTGTACACATCTAAATCTGTGTAGCCCCACCCTCAAACACTGACACCCCTCCTTCCCCTTGCCCAATTCCTGTTCCTACGTCCAACACTGAATACATGGAGAAGAACGGCTATAGTTGGGGAGGGGAGGGGGGGAAGAACTCTGTTTGAGAGGGAAATTTTTCGGTTTCCCCCTCCATTTTTCTGTATCAAACTCTGCTACATGAGAGTATTCATACTGATCAACATTTAATCAATCACAGCATGATGTTACAACTCACTGTAATCTAATTACTATAATTATTAACTTTCAAACATTCTGAGGAAGGGAGGTTCCATCTTGGGGAGGCGGAGGTTAGGTTTCTATCTACTCTACAGTGTGTATGAAACCCAGACAACTATAAACACATGATTATCAGTCTTTTTTGTTTATGTGTTTGTTTGTTTGTTGTTTTTATTTTGTTATTTTAGATTTAGAGGAGGTGAAGTGAAGTTTCTCTAGGAGAAGATGGCATGATAAGGTTGTTCATTATGAAGTCTACGGAAAATTCCTAGACACTACACTTCTAACTTTGATGACGGATAGCAGAATGTCTGATCATAATGCTGGAGAAAAATATTTGTTGTTTTGTGTGAATTATTAATTTACACATTCATCATGTTTTTTTATTATTTTGTATCCTGAGAAAAGAATATTGCACCTTCGTTACATTGTACACTCACCTACTCCTTTAATTCCTGAATTATTTCATGGCGTATTCATCATTCCATATAATATTATAGTTTATGTATTCATCTTTCGTAAAATTTGAGACATTGTTAAATGCTAGATATTGAAATGAGAATTTCTGCTAAAGATCAATAAGAAAGCAGCATCAAAAGTATTGTACTTTTGTCATAAGCTTTATGTACAGTATCCTTATGGTGTGTCGAGGTCTGGTGCCAAAAGCTAAAAGTAATGACTTTTGTTTCATGGAACAGTGGTAGACTTCAGAATAGGATAAAATTTCCCCTGATATCTTCAAAGAAAAAAACATGCTAAGAAAGCCAGTCAAGTGAAGAAGTGTGCAGAGTATAGATCTAAACTAACTAGTTCTAGAAATGTTGGGCACAGTTAGTCCCTCTACCCTGAAATATTCATTAGAGAAAAGCAATTTAAGTTGTTGTGTTGCTGTTACAGTTACAGCAAGGAAATGTAGAAGCAGTCATAGAGTGGGATTTTTTTTTTTTAATTGCCTGACTTGGGAAGCTCAGGCTGTCGTTATTTGTACTACTAATAATCTAATTGTACACTTAAGACTTATGATAAATCCAAGTAGCGATCACGTATACACATGTGTCATACTTCAAAGACACTATAGCTATAGCCACATCAAATAAAACCTACAATTGAATAATAACCCAAAAAATATCTTCTCTGTTGAGTAACTGGAAAACTATCAATTGACCTTAGTGCAACGTTAGAGTCTGTTATACAGTTTTCACATACAATGTTACAATGGTAGGAATAAAGTCTGGATGTCGTATCAGTAACTTATAGATACCATTATTAAATCACTGCATTGTTTGTATTATCTAGTCTAGTTACACGTCTCAGAATATCTATGTAGCTGTAAAGTTCTAGATTCACTGGTATAGCTAAACCATTCTGACGGAAAACTGACTGGAAAACTTAGTTCACTTTAGTGCAACATTTAGTGTCTGTTATACAGTTTTCACATACAATTTTACCATGGTAGGGATAAAGTCTGGATGTCATATCAGTAACTTATACATACCATTATTATAAATCACTGCGTTGTTTGTATTATCTATTATCTAGTCCAGTTACAAGATTATGAATTTGTCAAGTCTCAGAGTAGCTATATAGTTATAATATGGTTCTAGATCCACTGGTATAGCTAAACCATTCTGATGAAAATAGTTTTGTTCATCATGCCATTGAAGTATACAGATTTTGTATATTATCAGCAGTAACAGCAATTTATTTTATTGCATATTATAGTTTAATAGAAGCAATTCATTTTGCAAAATAATGAAGTAGCTATTCCTACTGGAGATCAGATAGCTATTTGGGGGTGATGTATGCTGCTTTACTCGTCAGAAGATACCTGCAGGCCCGACACCCCTCAATTTAGTGATGGATCAATCCTTTTTCTAAAAAACCGTCTTAGCTGTCCTTATACGCTTTAAAACCTGTCCATTCGCACGGTGATGGATTTGTTATTGTTTTTATTTCTCTTATAACTATAGCAACGGAAAGGTACCGCCCAATTAGGCAAAACAACGGTCGTCATTTGTTCAGATACATTGCACACGCAGCGCATGTGGAAAGAAATGTTGTGGGAGAAGAGGCTTGACGAGCTACAGTGGTCTGTCATATTGATTAGGTAGGCTCAGGCGTTAGATACTGCGTGAATTAATGCGGCGGTGGTGTAGGGGTGGGATTAATGTGAAATAACTATAATATACTCTACTTTGAATGAGTTGTGCAAGTGTTAGTCGTGTAGGTTTAAACTATTTTAGTTTAAGTTGTTGTACATTAAGGCAGTCAATACTCCAGAGTAACCTTACAAATAATCTGTGGAATATACAATTGAAGCCTATTGTCGAATACTCTGCTAGCCATTAGTATTTGTAGTAGTCACACAACTGATCAGTGGTGTTGGAAGATGTTTAGTAAAGGGGCACGTTTTCTTGCGGTCGGGGGTTTAAAAGTGAGAAGTTGCCTTGTTAGATTATGCCCCACAATTTTGGTGGCCTGAAGCCCCACCCCCACCCTCTGCCTACGCCACTGCTGATATCAATCACGGTGGCTTTGCCCCTATAGCCTCCTCTACATACTGCCCAGATTGTGTCACATAATATTTTTAGCTGCTACGGGTTTTTATGACCATGTGAATAAAACACTCAGGTTTACTGGACTGACTGGCAAGTTGAAGGTCTTGCCCTAGTTCAAGCTGGCTCATAACCAACCTGCGAGGCAAGACTTACTGGCAAGTGTTTGTTCTTGACGAAGTCCTCAATATAGATGGAATCAAGCAAGTCTCAAGTTGTGGTGTACATGTCTCATTTGAGTTGAGTGTCCATCATTTTGGTTGAGGTGATTGTTCAAACTATTTTATGATGATGCCCAGGGCATACCTGATTTAGGTGATGTTTGTGACCTTCCTTTTGTTGCCGGGTGGGGGAGGGGAGAGAATGGACAGGATATGACCTTTGAATGGGACGTGATAGGGGGCTAGTTTCATTAAAAGTCCAGGTGGAGGAGATGGGGTATGAGTGATATGCATCAGTTTTTATTGAACAGGTGAAGGATGTGGACTCCTGTCACATGGTAATAGACACATGTATGAGCTGGTGATGTTTGTATGTTCTATTGGAACTGTAGTTCTTGGACTTTCTAAGTCTTAGGACAGAGAAATTGTAGGCTGTGGTTTATGCTTTTATCACTTGAGTGATGTCCACCAGTTGTATTACTAATTTCTTTCATGATTAGTTTTCATGTAACCACAAGATATTTGATGATAGACATTAGGAGCACTCTAGTTCTGCAACATTTACAATAAAGTTGAGTAGCTTCTTATCAAGAAGTGCAACAGTTTTATTATTAATAATAAATAATAATAATATATTACTGTTATAACAGAAATTTATTATAGTCAGGGTTTTATCTAGAAAATTTGTTTGGAAAGGGGTGGGAGGAGTTAGGGCATATCCGCCACCCTTAGGCTGCAAGACAAAAAATATTTACAACTAGCAAGTACCCCACCTCATAGTGGCACTTGACTTATTGCACAGTAAGAATGCAGTAGCATAAGTTATTTTTGTTCATTGTTATCATACATCAGTTTCCCTCTTCTGCTCTCTTTCCTGAACTATCCAGCTTTTCTTATCCTCAACCTTTCCTTTGTTTCACCTTTCTTCTCGAGTCATGGAGTCCCTTCTATTTCTTTGTCTCTCCTGCTTCTGAATATTTCTGTCCTTCTATCATGATTGTGGACTTGGGCTTTGTTGAAATGTTGCCTTCTTTTTCGCACTTTTCCCTTCCTTCTTGAAACATATGCCGCCTTTACTCAGTGATTTCACTAGCTGCCTTCTCCTTGTCCATTCAACCCACTTTTTAGTGTACTATTAATCACTTTCAACTGAATGGGACAACCTATTCAAGGTATCACGATGCTTTATCACCATACTTTTTAAGTTCGTGAATTATTCATGAATACACACTGTCGATCGTTGTTACTGACACACAAGCATATTATTATATAGATTCTTTGAGTGATTAGCATGGCATTATTATGAGTTTGAGTGCTGTAATTTTGAGTACTGCCTAACTGCATACTGCACTCAGATACTATTGAGCTGTGATAGGTGCTGGATTCGAATGTTGTGCAACTTTACTAGAGTATCATATTTAGATAGTTTCTTCAAAATTTTCACTATGAGGAGGCGCTTGGCCTTAATTACAGTGTTGGTATGATTATTTAGTACACATTGATTTTTAAGAAATTCTTGAGAATTTTTTAATTTATTGATTGTTCAGGACTTTATACAACAAGATAAGAAGATCACATGTGTGGTGGACTATGCAGTCGAGTAAAAGTGGCTTGCAAGGTTAGGTGGATTCTAAATTAGGAAATCTTTTTGAAGGGGAATTATATAATGTATATTATAATATACTAGCATCAAGTACCCCGCCACACAGTGGCGCTTGACATATCGAAGTTATTTTGCTCAGTTAGCATTCTCTACTATTGAGTACAGTTAATTAGTTTTCCTCTCCTGCTCTCTTCATTTTAAACTATCTAAGCTTTTCTTATCCCCCACATTTCCTTTCTTTAGTTCTGTCTTCTTGAGTCATAGAGTCCTTTATCTAATTATCCTGCTTCTGAATCTCTGTCCTACCATCATGATTGTGGACTTACGCTCCACGAAACTTTTGAAACCTACACTGCCTTCACTCATCTATTCCACCCACTTTTTAGTAACAATTAATCACTCTTTACTGAATGTGATGACTCTTTACTGAATGTGATGACTCTTTACCCATTGAAGTAAGGATGATGCTTTGCCAGACTGTTTAAGCTGATGGATTATTCATGAATACACACATGGTCATTGTCGTTATTTGACACACAAGCGTAATATTCAGGGATTCATTTAGAAATCACTTTAAGAGTGGGCGAGGTTGAGTTTGTGCTATCTAAAGGGTGACACAACTTTCGTGCAGAACTATGACGAGAAAGGAGATGGGCATGATTTAAGCATTTCCCTTCACCTTAAATATTCACTTTTTAACTACACATTTTGCTTACGATATTTTAAGAATATTTCAAGGGGGCGAGTGTCTCCCCTGCCCCCCCACCCTTAATGAACCCCTGTTACTATATAGATATTAGTAAATTTTTTCAAAATGTTAATGAACAAGTCCGATCCGGGTTTTTTTGTTTTTTTTGGGGGGGGAAGAGAAGTTCTCTTGTTGCAGTATTTAAAATTGTGAAGTATTATACTATTTTAACCCACATGGCTGAGGGTGTCTGTTGTTACATATAAAATCTTGTAATAGACTGAAAAACTATGTGACGAATAGTTGATTGTAACTTTGAGCTGACATTTGAAGGTGATTGTATCATTCATGTGAAAATTATTTTTCTTGGAGTAACAGACACGTGCTGTGTGTGTTTACTTGACACATCCTTTTTCAAAACATTCTACTGTGATGCACATGCTTGTATGAGAATGTATATATGCATTGATCAATGTTTCATGCATGATTTTATGATCGTAATATTCATACAATTAGCTGTGCTATATTTTCCCCAAAGTTTGAAGGGGGATTGGGGATCCTAGGTTTAACCCCTTCGGTATGTTATAGCTAAGTTGTGCTGAAATAGCAGCTAGCATAAGGCAATTCTATGGGTGCACAATCTATGCTATTATCCTATTATTTGCATAGGCTGCAACAACTAGTGGAGTGAGATGACGTAAAATCTAAACTGCTGGAGCTGTTACTTTTACATATGACATCAGAGGCAGAAGGAGTGGTGAAGAAATCTCATCAATGAAATATCCTGATTGGAAGTGGCAGTAGCTAAGGTATGTAAATGATTGGTAAAACTAGAGTATGGACTGGGTAAAGCGAGGGTATGGATTGGGTAAAGTGAGAGTATGAACTGGGTAAAGCGAGAGTATGGATTGGGTAAAGTGAGAGTATGGACTGGGTATAGCGAGAGTATGGATTGGGTAAAGTGAGAGTATGGACTGGGTAAAGCGAGTGTATGGATTGGGTAAAGCGAGAGTATGGATTGGGTAAAGTGAAAGTATGGACTGTGTAAAGCGAGAGTAGTATGGATTGGGTAAAGTGAGAGTATGGACTCGGTAAAGTGAGAGTATGGATTGTGTAAAGCGAGAGTATGGACTGGGTAAAGCAAGAGTATGGATTGGGTAAAGTGAGAGTATCGATTGGGTAAAGTGAGAGTATGGATTGGGTAAAGCGAGAGTATGGACAGGGTAAAGTGAGAGTATGGACTGGGTAAAGCGAGAGTATGGATTGGGTAAAGCGAGTGTATGGATTGGGTAAAGTGAAAGTATGGATTGGGTAAAGCGAGAGTATGGATTGGGTAAAGCAAGAGTATGGATTGGGTAAAGCGAGAGTATGGATTGGGTAAAGCGAGAGTATGGATTGGGTAAAGTGAGAGTATGGACTGTGTAAAGCGAGAGTATGGATTGGGTAAAGTGAGAGTATGGATTGTGTAAAGCGAGAGTATGGACTGTGTAAAGCGAGAGTATGGATTGGGTAAAGCGAGAGTATGGATTGGGTAAAGCGAGAGTATGGATTGGGTAAAGTGAGAGTATGGACTCGGTAAAGTGAGAGTGTGGACTCTGTAAAGCGAGAGTATGGACTGGGTAAAGTGAGAGTATGGATTGAGTAAAGCGAGAGTATGGACTTGGTAAAGTGAGAGTATAGATTGGGTAAAGCGAGAGTATGGACTGGGTAAAGCGAGAGTATCGACTGGGTAAAGCGAGAGTATGGATTGGGTAAAGCAAGAGTATGGATTGGGTAAAGCAAGAGTGTGGACTCTGTAAAGCGAGAGTAAGGATTGTGTAAAGCGAGAGTATGGATTGTGTAAAGTGAGAGTATGGATTGGGTAAAGTGAGAGTATGGACTGGGTAAAGTGAGAGTATGGACTGGGTAAAGTGAGAGTATGGACTGGGTAAAGCGAGAGTATGGATTGGGTAAAGAGAGATTATGGACTGGGTAAAGTGAGAGTATGGACTGTGTAAAGCGAGAGCATGGATTGGGTAAAGCGAGAGTATGGATTGGGTAAAGCGAGAGTATGGATTGGGTAAAGTGAGAGTATGGATTGGGTAAAGAGAGATTATGGACTGGGTAAAGTGAGAGTATGGACTGTGTAAAGCGAGAGTATGGATTGGGTAAAGCAAGAGTATGGATTGGGTAAAGCGAGAGTATGGATTGGGTAAAGCGAGAGTATGGATTGGGTAAAGTGAGAGTATGGACTGTGTAAAGCGAGAGTATTGATTGGGTAAAGTGAGAGTATGGATTGTGTAAAGCGAGAGTATGGACTGTGTAAAGCGAGAGTATGGATTGGGTAAAGCGAGAGTATGGATTGGGTAAAGCGAGAGTATGGATTGGGTAAAGTGAGAGTATGGATTGGGTATAGCGAGAGTATGGATTGGGTAAAGTGAGAGTATGGACTGGGTAAAGCGAGGGTATGGATTGGGTAAAGCGAGAGTATGGATTGGGTAAAGCGAGCGTATGGATTGGGTAAAGCGAAAGTATGGATTGGTTACAGAGAGAATATTGATTGGGTAAAGCGAAAGGGGTATACTAATGAATAACGTGATTAAGGTAAATAGATCGTGTTGGGTATATTTTATTTTATATAAAGAGTGAAGCATTATTTAGGAGAAAAATATACAGTGAATAAACTGGAAATATGATAGATAGAATATAGTTGCCAACCAACCCAGTTTTATTGAGATTCTCCTAGTTAATTTTTTCCTGAAGTCTACCCTATGAACTATTCAAGCTTATTCCAGTTTCTCGCACTTTTAAAGCACAATAACATTTCATAGTAGATCATTCAATAATTACAAAATTTGAGTTGAATGGGCAGCAATTGAGATATTTGTCTTTTTGATCATAATTTTTATATTCATTTAGTGGGTGTGGCCAATCCTGCGTTTACATTCTGAGGAGTTGGCTAGTATTGATAAATGTTGTGAATTTAGTTTAAAGATTGAGTGTGTCATTGATTAGGTAAGGGATACCTTATTAGTAAGAGATACCATGTATTTGGTAAGGTAATTTATTGATTTGGTAAAGGGTAGCATGAACTAGCTGATGCAGCCACTGGCACAGAATGCCTACTGCTGACATTTTTATTTTTTCCAGTCATGTTGTTTTGTTATTACAGTTGAAGTGTAGGGTGTTGATCCATGCATTATGCTTTTATAAATACTTATAATTTAAAATTTAAATGGTGAAATTTGTTACGATTTGTGTAACTAAGTATTATGGTGCATCCTCGTTTATATGAACTACTCTAACATTCAGAGTGAAAGTAATTATATTTATTTTTATATTATTGTACTTATTCTTCTATGTGTTTCATATCTGAACTTTTCTATAATTAAAATGAATAATTTTAGATGGTTTGAACGAGCGAGAACGGACTGTATTTTTTTGTCTTTTAAAGTACTGTTTTGCCATCAGTGTTGTTATTGACATTGTTTGTGTATTGTAGATGGAGTGACCAAGTTAGCATTCAAGGAAACAAACAATTGAAATTTTAATTCAAGTTTTAATTCATTTCATTTTAACATTACCGTTAAATTGATATTAATTTTTTTATTTTATATCGAAATGAATTAAAAAGAAGTTTTCAATGTGGTTATTCATGGTTGTCAATGTGGGTTAATGTAAAGGTTCCGGACATTATTAAATTAGTTACCAAGAAAGTTGCAGCCTTATCAAGGTGGGTTTGGTAGGAAGTTACAGACTTTGTCAAGGTGGTTGCCAAAAAGGTGCAGACTTTTTCAATGTGGTTGCAGAACGGTACAGACTTGTCAAGGTGCTTAACAATTGAGTTTTCAGCCAGGTTTGAAAGGTTTGTAAGCTACCTTGTCAACAAGGCAGTTCCACTGTGTATCCCTAAGGAATCTTATCTTATGATTGTGTGTCCTATATTGTTCTCCCAGCCTCAATCTTACGAATCGTTTACTTTGTTGTCTTTTTTTTTTTTTTGTTATAATCACACTTAGTTGGGAATTTGTATATTACGTGCCATTAAAATCACGTGATTTTTTTTTAATTTGTTACTTAAAGTGGGAGCTTTATGCTTGCTATAGAGGAATATATGAACAATAATAAACACAACAACACACAATTTTTGTGTTTGGGAAGGGGCATTTTTTCACTCAAGCGATAATTATAACATAGAAGTATATTTTTTTAGTTGCCATAATCCCTAATAGAGTATGGGAAAAGGGTATATAGCAGTCAAGTCTAAAGAGATTAAAAATGGGTAAAGGGTATTTGAAGTTGCAGGCAAGGTAAGGAATTTTGGTAAAGGGTTTTTAGCTGGAGTAATAGTTTTGTTACAAACCCTACTAACCCGAACTTTGGAGTTTATATACAATTCTCATCTTACAAAACCTTGCATAAATGAAGGTAGTTTTTTACGGGTCAGGAGAACAGTATAGGGCTTAGTCAATGGTTATTGTACCATTCACGTGGAAATTGTAGTGTAGAATAGAAGTCTGCATCTAAGTAGCTAATTAAAGTATACGTTTAAGAAATGTTACCAATGCAGGCAGAAATCTTTGAGTTGAACCTATAAAGGTATTCAGCAACATTCATTTTATGCTGGTCAGGAACCTTCCAGGTTGACTAGACAGTACCATAGAAAAAGTACAGGATAGTTCATCTGTACTGGTGCAGGGCAGGAACCTTCCAGGTGGAGACTTAGAAGGTACTTAGAAAAAGTGCAGGAACGTTCACCTGTACTGGTGCAGGCCAGGAACCTTCCAGGTGGACCTAGAAGGTACTATAGAAAAAGTGCAGGAAACTTCACCTGTACTGGTGCAGGCCAGGAACCTTCCAGGTGGACCTAGAAGGTACTATAGAAAAAGTGCAGGAAATTTCATCTGTACTGGTGCAGGCCAGGAACCTTCCAGGTGGACCTAGAAGGCACTATAGAAAAAGTGCAGGAAAGCTCACCTGTACTGGTGCAGGCCAGGGACCTTCCAGGTGGACCTAGAAGGTACTGTAGAAAAAGTGCAGGAAATTTCATCTGTACTGATGCAGGCCAGGAACCTTCCAGGTGGACCTAGAAGGTACTGTAGAAAAAGTGCAGGAAA
>WLWD01001455.1_pt1 | contig 134196 bp, 75 predicted proteins | sample 6712731 | NCBI WGS metagenome assembly WLWD01 (sample SAMN12718690, study PRJNA576275) | sponge metagenome | isolation source: marine sponge | host: Mycale hentscheli | place: New Zealand: South Island, Marlborough, Capsize Point | collected 2014-11-01
TGAATTCAGGGGTTCATCCAGGGAGGTGAATTCAGGGGTTCATCCAGGGAGGTGAATTCAGGGGCTAATCCAGGGAGGTGAATTCAGGGGTTCATCCCAGGGAGGTGAATTCAGGGGTTCATCCAGAGAGGTGAATTCAGGGGCTAATCCAGGGAGGTGAATTCAGGGGTTAATCCAGGGAGGTGAATTCAGGGGTTCATCCAGGGAGGTGAATTCAGGGGCTAATCCAGGGAGGTGAATTCAGGGGTTCATCCCAGGGAGGTGAATTCAGGGGCTAATCCAGGGAGGTGAATTCAGGGGCTAATCCAGGGAGGTGAATTCAGGGGTTAATCCAGGGAGGTGAATTGGGTAACAACATGTCCTCCCACCTCCCACTCAATTTTAACGATATTCATTGACATAAAAGCTTTGTTCATGGGCACACAAAAATTAAAGATTACTTCCTGTAAAGCTTTCTGGATCAGCCGCACATGTGTGTGTGTGTGTGTGTGTGTGTGTGTGTGTGACTGTGTTAAGGAATTATCACAACATGGCATGTGTAAACGTTGGGAAAATATACTTTCTTAAAATGTATTAAATAAGATTGTGGACAGAAATGGTTAGGTCTCATACGTCCCAATGGTTGAAGCTACAGCTAAAACTTAGAGAGTTTAATATCTGGATGCTGACAGCTGACAAAAGTGTACACTGTAAGTGAAAAAAAAAGAGTTTGACCGGGCCTCGTAGTGTCTGATTCTCCTGTAGACAGTCACACATGTGTATGTGTGAGGGAGTATGTATACACACTTCCATACAGTAACATCTCTTTTGTTTGGACACTTCGCGATTAATTAAAGGATGTCCATTACTGCACAAGTATTCATAACTTATAATTGATGAGCAAGTGAAGTGAAAAAGGATGCTGTCAAGGGTGTATAAATTTGGTAATACGCTCATATGTCAGTAACGATGATGGTGTGTATTCATGAATTATTCATGCACTGACCCCCAGTTATTAAAGCATCGTCGGAACAGGTCGGTAAAGTGTCTCCAGTAATAGAAGGTGGTTGTGAGTGTAAATAAAGCTGAGCCTTGGTTGGTGGTGATGACAAGGTGCATGTTTAGCTGAGCTGGGTTAGTACGTATTATAATACCATATGCTACTGCATTCTTAATTCACATTATTAGAACATCTAGCGCTACTGTGTGGTGGGGTACTTGCTAATTGTATGTATATAATGTGGCATATTAAGCACAAGTAATAGAGTAATGAAATTCATGACCACTCGGTAAAGACGACTTAAGCTTTGCACTTGCTGAACTGGACTTTTCTTTGAATATAGTGCTGTGAAGGATTACACCTGAGCTTTCAGAATACTACCTGTGAGGAACTATACAATCCATAGAAAGATATACTCCAGTGTGACTACAAAAATAAGAGTGTTGTCCAGGAGTGAAGACCAAGCAATTCTTTGAAAATAGTTAGCTCGTTTTTTATATCAACTCGTTACCTGTATAATTCTGAATTCCTTATTTGAAATGTAGCTTGACTAGGTTTCTTTTAAAGCACACCGCTAAGCTGGATTCTGTCAGGTCTTCCATATGCACAAAGGATCAATTCACCCCCTCTTTTAATTACTCTTAGCTGCCTAGACAGCAGAGGTGCCCTTTATATCCGGGATCCAGTTCAGAGTGGTTCTCCCTCAGGTCTAACATTGAGTTTCATTTATGTACAAAATACCAATATTATGGTTTGGCTATACCTAGCTGTTCATGTTATTAGACTGAGCTATAGGCATTCATTTTGGTTGTAAGACTACATACATACTTGTTCAAACTCTTATCTTATGCCACTCTCTTCCATTTGCATATCTTCACACCTTCATGAGTCACAATCATGTTACATTACCATGTACTTACAAATGTAAACTGTTTGTAAGTCAATGGGCTTGCTCACTTGCTCTAATAGCATGTGTGTTTGCTGAATCCAGTCTGTGCGTGCATGCGTGTGTGTTTGATTAGTGTTGGACTTCTGGGAGTTCTATGGACCTGACACTATCAGAGAATACTTGAATGGAATCACTAGAGAAGCAGGCAAGTGCAAAAATAATAAACAACAACAACAACAACAAAAACTGCAACTTAATTTTCATATTTATAGCAATTTATTGTTTTGATTTTGAAGCTTTTAGTATTATATTTCTATTATTACATGACAGAGTAAGTGCATACTGTTAGGGATATAGAATGTGTGGCTGGTGATATTGATTTATCATGTCTGTCATTTTTCTAGTTCACGTTTAGGCCACACCAAGTTGCTCGGGCAAACTAGGCTGAGATGTAGGGTCGGTAGGTAGGGAAAAAAAAACAAAAAAAACATGAATATCATTTAAAAAATCATGAATATCATTAATTAACGTGTCAATATTACTTCATTGGAAGAAATTAGAACCTTGGATAGAGTTTCACTGTTAAAGTCACTGCCAAGACCCTCAAATACAGATTCAAAGCTCTCTGCCCAGTCACATTTCTTGATTGTTCTATCTAAAACAACCTTACTGCCTTTAACAACCAAAATGCTTGGCCAAGCAAAGGCAGATGTAGCCATGTCAATGACCATGTGGCATAGATAAAAGAAATTTTTTAAAAATAGATATTATCTAATTAAGTGAAATATTTTGAATTTTTTTTTTTTTTTTTGGAAATCAGAAAAAACAGGGTAGGTAGGGCCCGAGCAACAACAAATTAATTTGGTATGGCCTTAGAATACTTTAAAATAGTGTGTTGCAATATTGTTTAGTGGTAATGATGTCTTTCCAGCTGATCACCTTGTGCGAGAATGGGGCACGGATCTACTGGCAGACATCAGTCTCTTTAATACCATGAGTCTGGTGAGGCTACCCGACGGTCTTATTGGGAAAGGATCACCTGAAGTACTAAATACAGCTGCGGATGGATCACCGCTCTATGACTACGCCCACGCTGGTCACCTGGGCAACATTCTTCATCATGATTACAAAATAGAGGTATGTAATAAATTTGTTGTTGCATTTCTATTAAAAATAATTCTAGTTTTTTTTTTGTTGTTGTTGTTGTTTTTATTTTTTATTGTTGTTGTTTTTTATACTTATTACTGTTATTATTGTGCCTGAAAAGTAGTAACATGCGATATAGTAAATTTATTGTCTTTTTAGTTTATATACAGTATCATGGGCCCTTTTATGTAATTGAATAAGACAGTGCTGTTCCTTTAGTACTGCTCTAGACTAGCAAATGTCACCTACTAATCCTGACTGACAATATGTTATTTTCCACTTAGTCTTTGTTAAACTCAGCAGTAGCAACTAAACTTGCCAGAAAATTGGTCCAGTAAGTACTGGTATTATTAATACAGCCTATTGCAAGTAGTCAATGCCCATCTAAATTAGTTGCACTAGTTAATCAACTCAGAAGAATTAAATGGTTGATAGGGGAGCTATTTAAGTTTTCTTACAATTACAATTACCGTTTGTTACCTTCAATATATATATTGTGTTTCAGATTCCAGTGAAGGCCGTGTCAGGTAGGCTCTATGTTAGAGTTGCACTTCATGTCTACAATGAGATGAGTGAGGTGAAGCGCCTTGCTGATGTCATTAATGAAATAAGGAGAAAAAACAACTCTTAAACCATCATTAACTAACCGGATTTTTTTTTTTTTTTTTTTTTAGTGTTTTTGTATTTTTTGAGTTTTTTGCTCTGTCCCATGTTGGATCACGTTTATAAAAATCTGAGGTGTATATCTATGCATTGAAACCTCTAAATTGAGAAGTTTGGGACCAGGGCTTTCAGTCCATAAATAAGAGGGTTTTTTTTTTTGGTTAGGAAGTGATGAGCAATACATTTTCTATTGGATGGGGCAAGTGATAAGTTCACTAAATATAAGTAATTTGCTTAGAGAGTTCACTACCAGAGGTGCCACTGTAGCTATATGGTTCTGGTTGCATTTTGGTTTAGTCCACAGTGACAGGACAATTGGACTTGGCCGTAAAAACAACAACAACAAAAAAGGATCTCAATAATTACACTTGCAGCTGCTATTCATTGCTGCAAACAAAACGGACTGGAATTTGTGGCAAGAAACAGTTAATGAGCAGGAGCAATTCCTGTTTCTCTTCTGAGGAGAATGTATCCTTCATGTGCATAACTATTGAATGAATGGATTGAATAGTTTATGCGGATTAAAATAGGCCATCATTTTACTCCATAATTCCTTACATGAATGTGTTCTATGGTCTGGCAGGCAAGCTCAGCACGAGTACACTATAAAACAGCGTATGAGTGGGTTGGGTAATACACACATTACTGGCAGATATTGTTCAGTAAATTCCAGAACATATTACACATACACTACACTGGTAAAGAATGTATGCATGTATATATGCAACAAATGAAGGGAAGAGAAGGTGCATCCACTGCGGAACATATTATTGTAATTGTTTAATTCCCTAATCCACATTTCCCCCCAAATGTCTGGTAGGTTTCTCAAACTGAACTTTTATCAGCTGCAGCAGAGCATGTTTTTTCTCCATTCATTTTTACAAGGACATTCAAGGCTTTAACTGACAGATTAGCTAGCTGTATATTGAACCCTAGGGGTATATTAAGTACTTCAGTATATCAGTAAGTGGAAACTGATACTTTTACTCATTCATTTCATAACATATTATACCAATTTTATGTAGCTAGTGCAATCATCATATTTCACTTATTTCAGATTGGAATAATATATATTTTTAAATAACACAATTTTTTAGAATTTAAAAAATAATTCTAAGAATTAAGTAAACTTCTTGCTGACTTGACTTTTTTTTTATTAAGAGTGATAAACCCTGTTTTTTACATGGCATGAACTTCCTCAGGTTAGCTACATAGTAGCTATAAAACACCATTTAAAAAAGAATAGCTACACCATTGCCGGCATATACTAGCTAATTGGCACAGCATCCAAGATATGGTATAGTGATTATTATATAGCTACTGGGAGGTTTCTTATAGTATACTCTGAAAACAAGCAAGCCCAGCATAATAGTGCTCATGTTTAGAAAAAATATTGCAGTGTTTTTACAGTACATATTCAACTTGTAGCTAGCTATGTCCAGTAAGAAGGGTACTAGTGTAGCTAACTAGATGCTATTTGATACTTGTACAAAAAATACACACTTTTCTCTCTACATATTAAGGGAGCTCGCACACTTCCCAGGGAAAAAAACAATCAATTCTTCTTTTCTTTTTTTTTTAATTAGCTAGTCAGACAATGGTTACAATCAATAAAACAAGACACAAGATCAGAAAATAGATTTTACTAATTAGCTAAGTTTCTGATGCCATCTTTTATTCAGTAAACTGAATACCATAATTGTTGTGGCTATGCTTTTCATAGATCACTCATAAGTAGCCAGTAAAACTGCTTCCCTCCTTTTCATGTAAGGAATCAATCAGAGTGCCATTCCATTGTCTGGCTGTTTGTGGTATCAAAGCAGCTGTCCTAACTAGAAAACCCACCTATATTTTACTCATGTTTCAGCTAATGGGTATGATATGGAAAAATATCAACTAAAACTGTCTAAGCTCACGATTAGCTACATTTCCGTAGGTAGTGATAACAATAGCATCAAAGGAAAAGATGAGTAAAAAGAGCTATACACCTCTCTTTCCTAAAGTCTCCATGAACGTGATACTCATATGCCATCTACTTCAGACTGAGCCGAACTGACAAACTAGCTATTTTTATTACAATATTATATTGTAGTAAATAGAAAAGAGTTCTTAGCCTTTCTTGTAAGAGTTTGCAAAACAATCTTAGCAACTTTTCTCATATAAGGGTTCTCTAGCTACTTGAGTGCAACTAAAAGCAGCTGTCCTGAATATATTAATACATTCTGAGGTGAAATCTATGATCAGACCAAGCCTAATAAATAGATGTCTAGCAGTTTCTGTCAGGATAATAGCTAACAGTGACCTTTTCTATTCATTTTACCACAAACCTCCAGATTCTTCGTTTTCCACTACTCGAGAACTACCTTGCACTTCACTTTATCTGCTAAAGCTGCTTTGTAAAATAATTTCTTCAAAGTACCTACTGCACCATAGACCCATCTTGTGCGACAACCTAATACAACACCTTCAACTTCAGAACAACCCAATACAACACCTTCAACTTCAGAACAACCCAATACAACACCTTCAACTTCAGAACAACCTAATACAACACCTTCAACTTCAGAACAACCCAATACAACACCTTCAACTTCAGAACAACCTAATACAACACCTTCAACTTCAGAATAACCTAATACAACACCTTCAACTTCAGAACAACCTAATACGGCACCTTCAACTTCAGAATAACCTAATACAACACCTTCAACTTCAGAACAACCTAATACGGCACCTGCATCTCTGAAACAACCTCATATGACACCTTCAACCCCAGAACCATGTAAACTGTGGTAAGGAACTTCAGAGACATTGACTGTTACACATGTCACTGCTATCTATGCACCACTTCATACCAAATCATTCATAACTAATGAATGTCATTGTTTTCACTTGTTCCTTATGATCTCAAGTCATCCATTTTAAATTGTCAGACACTTTCTCAGCTTCATTCTAAGCAGTTATCACATAAACCTTGCCTTGTAGCAGCTACCTGCTAATTTTGTCCTCCACTACCTTGTAGCTAGACTTGGCACTCCAGAACCTAAACCTGCCACTCCAGAACCTATAAACCTGCCACTCCAGAATGTAAACCTGCCACTCCAGAAAGTCAACTTGACCACTCCAGAATGTAAACTTGACCACTCCAGAATGTAAACTTGACCACTCCAGAATGTAAACTTGACCACTCCAGAATGTAAACTTGACCACTCCAGAATGTAAACTTGACCACTCCAGAATGCAAACCTGCCACTCCAGAACCTAATCCTGGCACTCCATCCAGAACATACATGTATATAAACTTGGTAATCCAATACCTATGTAAATAATCTGGTATAGCAGACCCTTTACCCTCCCATTATATGCAGGGGGGTGGGGGAGGAGGAAGGAAGGAAAGGGTTTGATGGGCTCCACATTGGATTCTCACTAGAGGTACTATAGTGGCGCCCAATCATGTATATATATATACATATATATAATATTGTGTATATATTATAGTACTTACATTACACACGTGTCAAAGTGTGATATGACAAATAATAGGTGGTTTTTTATTCTATGCTAGACATCTTCACTGCAGCCAGCTACTCTAACCTGGTTGAGTAGGCTTCACTAGAATAAGATAGCTGTAAAAACACTGAAAGCTGGTAAGCTAGGCTAGTTGTTATAACTACAGGTATCATAGGGCAATGAGCTTGGCAATACAAATTGAGATAACACTGTGTGATAAAGTGAGTTTAGCATGGGAGGTACCTAACATTGTGTACCTAAAATTAACATTGTGAAGATATTTAGGGCTGGAATAATATATAAATATATATATATATAATTCAGTCATTCTCGGCTGAAATAATTATTATAATAGCAAATTTTTCTCATTCTCATAAATTATTCATAAATACACACACCATCTTCGTCGTCGTCGTTACTGACACACAAGCATATTATTTTATAGATCAATAACTTAACCAAGTGACAAATGCAATCCATTCAGATAACAAATAGGTATTACAGTATTAGCTATTATAGCTAGAGTTTAGAAATACCAAATTGTTACTCTAACTGTCCAAAAACTAAAACATGGCCTAGAGCCAAGTAAAAGTCAGTAGCACCACTCTGTTCAGTCCTCCATATAAGTTTTACAGTCTCTTCAGGCTTCTGTCAGCACCACTCTGTTCAGTCCTCCATATAAGTTTTACAGTCTCTTCAGGCTTCTGTCGTGTAAATTCTGTATCGACCTCCACCTCTTGAGCATTAGCATGTATTTACAATACTATAAAATAGCATCAATTGTAGGCCATAATTCTTAGAGAAATATCAACATAGGATCGAGTGTTCTAGCTCATAGTCTAGTGACAAATGCCTCACAAGATTGTAGATCTTACCTTGTCCACCTGCGAAACATCTCAGCAACCTTTGCCCAATGCAGTGATGATGCTTTACCAAAGTCAGCATTGAAAGCTGCTGTAAATTCCTTCAGTTTACACAACATCTTTGGAGGAGATTGAAAGGCTACAATGAAGAGAGCTTCACTATGAAGAATGAAATGTCTAGGAAGGATCTCATGTAATAGGCAATTTTTGAGTGGGCGGTAGGTGACAGTAAGTCACTGGGGCGGATCCAGTGGGTGTTTTAAGTTCTGTCAAATCCTCTTTTATTTCTCCTGGGATGAAAACAGCAGTCAGTTTTTCCAAAGATGATCTGTTGTAAAAGATAGCTAGTTAAGATTATCAATCTAGAATCCAACAATGTTAGTGCTAAAGCGTTCCCAATGTCACAACACCAAACCAAAAGAACCTCCCCCTCCCCTCCCCCTCCCCTCCCCTCCCCTCCCTCCCTCCCCCCCCCTCCCTCCCCTCCCCCTCCCCTCCCCTCCCCCTCCCCTCCCCTCCCCTCCCCTCCCCCTCCCCTCCCCTCCTCCTCCCCTCCCCCTCTGCTTTTCATATCCTTGATCTGCCCATAGATATGGTCCACTGCTCATGACTGGCCTAATACACTGAGTGATAGATCATATAACAGGGCCTGTGACCACTGATTTTGTGGTGGTATATACTAGTAGGTACTATAATAGTATTTGTTAAAATTTGATATAGTGTCTGTGATGAGGATATGTCACTTTTGTGAAGCAATTAAGCTACCTAGAAGAATCTTAAAGATAATGAACTCGTGCCAGAGTTGCTCAATTTCAGCTACTGGAGAGTAGAAACAACAAGAATGGATGCAGTAGCTAGTGGACGGCTTGCATATAGCACCAGATGAGCTCTGGATGGGTCAGCACCTTATCCCAGATAATATTAAGGACATTATTTCACTGCCTGCAGGAATATCTCCAAAAGAATATGGGATCAATTAATATAGGCACTACTTAATGCTGAGTTGGCATAATTTGGGGTCCCCTCCCACTTAATTTATTAATGTAATCAAAGCAGATGTGCAGTCAGTAGTGTGAGGGTCAGTTGATGGAAACACTCTGTTGCCACCAGACATCCTTTACCAACAAAATTGGTAACCAAGATAAAGCTAGTGTTGTGTCATAGCTGGTGAACATCACAAGAAGTTGAGTTAGGTAGTTATATTATAAGGTCTTGTTATATGAGATCAATGTAACATGTAATATTAAATATTGGTGGACAGAAATATATAGGACTTCTAGTAATCCTATAATTAAGCTAAACATTTTTTCTAAAAGCCATTTATAACTGCATTCAACAAATTTCCTGATGGTACATTCAATCTGGTTTAGCTTTGCCTCAAACATAATTTTTTTTGATATTTTACTTGGCTTTCATTTACAATAGTTAGCTACACTTAGATAATAAGCCACACACAATAGTTTTTACACTGCAACACTGCTTCTTACTCCTTATTGCATCATTTAATAATTAAGGGGGTGGAGGGGGGAACTTTTCTGGCTTTGATAAAACTTTCATCTAATGCCTATAGCTAATGGTTAAGATTTTTCAGTTTTTATAGTGATGTAACATGACAGATAATTAGATTCACCTTTTTATACATTTATCCTTCCACACCTGAGGGACAATCCTGTAATTATCTCTTATCATTACTTTTAATAAAAGCCAAGATTGTCTTTGGTTATTTAATTTATTAAAAATTATATCAGTTTCTGTACTTTGTATGATTGTCATAGTGGTATAGCTTCATGTATGTCATCTGGTGAATAGAGACATGTGTACAGAGTAACAATAGATTCATTGCCTTTGTTTCTTGTGCATTCTTACAAGGGAATCCACCACAGGAAATTGTGAAACATCTTTCTTTAGATGTGATGCAAGGCAGCTGGATGTGCTACTAGAAATAAGCATACAATTATAAACATTTATGCTATGGTGTACTGTAACACCGAGTAACTTGGTGTACATTTGAGGGTAAACGTATCATTTAACTTGTCTGTGTAATAATAAATAGATATATAGCATGGGAAGCTTTATATAGCTAGAGCTTTATTTATGAGATGGAGTAAACAAGGGGTGGAGGAGAGGGAGGGAGTGGGTGGGAGGGGGAACAGAAACATTAACATTGTCAGAAATATTTGTTGTATCAAGAAAAAGTTAAAAAGAACAACAACAATGAATTAAATAAATACGTTCTCTTTACATAAGTTGCTAAAAATATTTCAATCAGCAGATGAAACTCATTTCTGACATTGCACAAAAGCTAGCTACCTCAGGCATTGTTTTAGCTGATACTAGTTTATAAAAGCTACTAAGCAAAAAATTATTTGTACAATATTGATTAGATCAGAAGATTGCCAAATAGCTGACTTACAATTTATTATAACAGTTACCAGGACATAAATTTAAGAACACAAAGCATTGGAATTATACATACAAATAATGCACACCAGCATCTACATAATAGTATAGAGAAAGACAAAATAATGAATGCACAATTGTTGGCACGTAATGTGTACAACAAGTATAATATAGCTACATGGCGTATATAGATACTGGGTGTCCTTTATTCAGAAGCACTAGTACTAGGGCTAGGGCAGCACAGGTACCATCACCATGACAGCACAGGTACCATCACCATGACAGCACAGGTACCATCACCATGATGATCCTGCAAGCAAAAATGTTTAAGCTAAACGTTTCTCTTCTTGTGTTCCAGCATGTAAGTAAGTTAAAAAGAAACCAGTAATGAATATTTTGGAAAATTAGCTATACAGAATGTTTCAGTATGATGATGCCCTTTAATTGCAACCATTTGAACAAATGCATTGGAATGACTATTCTGTCTGAGCATTGCAGTCCGACGCTCAGTCTATCATAGGTCTCACCTCATGCATATGAGTGAATGTTTGGAGTTTAACCAGTTCATTTTTTAAGTTAACAACTGGTTTAAATTTCAGCACACCTGCTTTTATAAAGCCAAGACTATGTAATGCAGTAGCCCTGCTGCAATGTTAACTAGATATAGTAAGACAACCTTACTGTGGAGTAGCACTCTAGTATAGAGTCCTTACATGAATGGGAGGAGAGATGCTTCACAACTCTTACAATAAAGACAAAGAATCCTTTTCTGTCTACTATATAATATTGTAATGAAAGTTACTAGTTTGTCGGCTCAGCTCAGTCTGAAGTAGATGGCATCTGAGTGTTACATTCAAGGAGACTTCAGTATTCAAGCAAGAGAGGTGTGTAGTTCCGTACTCGTCTATTTCTTTGATGTTATTGTTGTCACCACTAGTGCTAGAATTGCTATTGTAATTGAATAATATTATTCCAAATTATATGCTTATAGTCAAATATGTTTTATTTTATATTAGAGCTGTGACCAAATGGGGAATGATGTGAGTGATAACATACATATAAAACAGTATAGTATATATGTGTGTGTAGTTACACTGTATTTGTATGCAACAAGGTAAGCATACATAGTCAAGTTGAAGTAGTACAAAGGTGTCAAGGATTAAGTTATCTAATGTTAAGACTTGATTGTCCTCTTTAGATGTCTGGTTCATATAATGAGGAAGTAAATCTAGATTGTGGGGCTCTGGACCATTCTCAGGTGACAATAACTATGTGATAAAAACTACTTTAATCTTAAATTGACTATTGAGTGCTTCTTTCTAATCTGGTTTTTGTTGTTGTATTTATTAGAGAATTTGCTTACCTGCTGGAAGGATTGAACTTCAACCAGTACCAAATAGTCCCTGTTGCTATGTAAGTGTCTATAGAATTTATTTATAATAATGTTGTCATTATTATTATTATTATTATTATTATTATTATTATCATTATTATTATTATTATTATTATTATTATTATTATTATTATTATTATTATTATTATTATTACTATTAATTATTATTATCATTATTATAATTATTATTATACCAACTTTTTCTCATTCTAACAGCCAATATTGTTAATAAAAACTTAACCCGACATTTTGACTTCTTGCTGAAGTCCTCTTAATGAGAAAAATTTGCTATTATTATAATTATTTCAGCCGAGAATGATGAATTATTATATTATTATATTATATTATTATTACAATTATCAAGTTCTGACCCTTCATAAAAAACTAGATTGAAACTTTCTCACCTAACGGGGTCTGGAAAAAAAGCAAAGGAAAAATGTGAAAAAATCTTAGTTGTCACCGGGGATGAAAAAGGAAAAAATATGAGAGTCTTGGAAGTTGAGGGTTGTCGTAGCTCAGTGGTTAGAGCACCGGTGGCTAAAGCTGGTGGCCCTGGGTTCGAATCCCCGGTGACAACTAAGATTTTTTCACATTTTTTATTTGCTTTTTTCCAGACCCCTTTAGGTGAGAAAGTTTCAATCTATATTATTATTATTATTATTATTATTATTATTATTATTATCATTATTATTATTATTATTATTATTATTATTATTATTATTATTATTATCATTATTATTGTTGTTGTTTTTATTATTATTATTATTATTATTATTATTATTATTATTGTTGTTGTTTTTATTATTATTATTATTAGTATTATTATTATTATTATTATCATTATTATTATTAATACTATTATTATATAGAGAGTTTCTGCTGTGGATTGTGACAGTGTGAAGTTTCATTCTCCTTGTCATAAATCTCAAGCCCCTCCATCACCTTGCCATTGTGTGCCGTGCAAACCTTGCACTCCTGAACCGCCGCCACCTTGTGAACCTTGCATGCCCTGCTCTCCAGAACCACCTTGTAAACCTTGCAGACCTTGCACTCCAAACCCTTGCAAGCCTTGCACTCCGAACCCTTGCAAACCTTGCACTCCAAACCCTTGCAAGCCTTGCACTCCGGAACCTTGCCGCCCCCACAGAACTTGTACTCCCATAATTGACCCCTGCCATGTGGACTGTCGTCGCCAGGAACCTTGTATCATTCCACCTTGTCCCTGTACGCCTGAACCAGAGCTGTGCGAAGAAACTTGTGTCGGTCCTTGTCTTCCAAAGTTCACTAATTGCATGCCATTTGGCTGTGAAATGAAGAAGAAGTATTTCTTTTTGGAGGTAGGTTAAACGTTTCTGTAACATCAACCAAGAACAGGTATTAGCCAGGAAAGTTGGAATGTTTGTATTTAGGAAGGATGGGTGTTTCTGGATCAAGGTACTTTTGGCTGTGCCATAAAAGAAGTCATGGAAGCACAAATAGTAAGTAAGCATTAATTAGTACTGTAGTACTCTTGCAAGTTGACAGGGATGGTGAAGAAAAGTAATGATCAATTTTATTGTAGGAGAAAATGTTGTGTAAGCATAACTATTAGAATCAAACGTTAATCATCATACCATATAATATTCTTTTATTGTATATTTTGAGCTTTTTAAAGCAAATTATGCTTATATTATTTAGAATTGGCAAAAATTTGTGGAGTGTCAGCCCACTAGATGTTTAGACAGAGAAATATTGGAGTGCTCTTTGAGAGTGAAGAAAAGAGTAGCAAAATTTATAGGTAAGTTATACAAATGTTTATGTAGCTTAATTTGGCAGAGTAATCCATGCACAACAAGTGCTGGTTATTGCTTCTAGTCAAATGAAATATATCCCCAATTTTATGTCTGCAATAAAGACGTGTGTGGTTGACTTATTAGATTGTGATGAGGAAGACATAGTGTTTACACAGAATGCTGCGGCAAGCATGCTCATTGTCTTCCGGTCATTGGCTAAGACCCTGAAAAAGGGAGATGAAATACTGGTCACAAATTTCATATATGGTGAGTCTTCAGTTCTTACTACAAAATGAAATAATTACTTGATTTTACGTGCATTTGACATATATTTTATTCTTAGAGCCTTTGTATAATTGTCTCAAGAAAATAGAAAATGATGCAGGAATTCTAATCAAGGAGGTGAACATCGAGTTTCCAATTTATGACTCAGAAAAAGTAAGGATGACAATACTGCTGCCCTCAACAATGCATTGACACTCATCCATATTGTCTTCTCAAGAAATTATATTTGCCTGATAAATATTCTGAGGGAATTAGTGTCACCCATGTCCCATTAACTGGCTAATGCATACATTAATGATCATTTTGTTCACAGTCATTAATTAAGATAAAATAAGTACTTTAAGTAACAAAGTCACATTGACTTTAATCATGAAGTGGTGGAATACAATGTTTGCACTATGGCCACAGCTACATTTACTGGGCTGACATTAGTATCATAAATTTTGTCATAAATATTTAAGATAGCTTTTGTCAATGGATATTTATCATCCACGAAGATCATGTGATCATATTATTATAACTAGTGAGCTTCGTGGTTTTCTTTGACCTATTCATCATCCCAAAGTTTATAATGATTTCTCTAAATATTATATAGTTTAATATCATTGTTTAGATTGTGAACACTATTAAATCTGCATTTAGGTGAGTAGATTTTGTGTATAAAAAAAAAAGTGAATTAAATCTCAAATGGTTCAGTCCTAGGACAAAGTTGCTAGTGGTGGATCACGTCTCCTGCTATGGCATTATATTTCCTATCAAAGTAAGTTATACAAACATCATTAGTTCATATTGTCTGAGCTATTTTTTATTATGTTTATACAGGATATTATTACAGTTTGTCATGCAAGGTTCGTTGTACTGAACAAAGAATTGACAAGTTCAAATATTAATTCTGTAGTAGATTTTATTCTGATTGAGTTAGTATTTAGATCTGGTTATGAATGAATGGATGGACACAGGACAGACAGATTTGACAGACAGACAGACAGACAGACCTACAGACTATGGACAGATTAACAGACAGACTTATAGATAAAATGCAGTTTGATGAACTAGACGGAGCAATTGATTTTTCTGCATCAAATGCATTTGAATGACTGGTATTGTTTATTTAGGGGTATTCAGGTTATCATCGATGGTGCCCATTGCTTGGGACCCATTCCTTTGAGCATGAGGTAAGTTTATGAAGAATATATCTAGACTGTAGCTAAGCTAATTGTCTTCATTTGTAGGGACATTGGTGCCGACTATTATGTAACTACTGCTTATAAGTGGTTTGGCAATGGCAAGGTATGTTTGATAATTTTGAAATTCCATCCTTTTTTGCTTTTAAATCAACTTGAGTAGCTTCTTTTCAATACTTTGTTTATATTAGCTTAATTAATTTGTCACCTTGGCTTATATTTGTGTCTCCTATTTTTAGGGTTGTGGTATTCTATATGTGGACAAATGCCATCAAAGTTATATTCGACCTCTCATGGACATGGCTCGGCACACAGATGACTTCAGTTCTGCATTCCTTTTCACTGGTACTATATAAAGAAGAAGTGCTCTTTTCCACGTATTAGCTATCAAACGCCATTCAAAAGCCAGCTGGTTATACAAATACATCTTAAGATCGAACTAAATTTTAGAGTTGAATATGAATTTTTGATAACGCATACTCAAATGATGCCCATTATTAATTTTAAAAAGTTTAAATATAGATATTATTGTGTTAATACATTTGCTGTATTATTTTGCACTGCTGTTATTATCCTGATCCACTTCTTCTTTTGTAGGTATTATTGATTATTCTATTTATTTATCTATTGCTGTTGGTAAGTATCAAATAACTAATATTTAATAATATGCATAAGCTTTACTACTGACAGCTATGGACTTCTGGGAATGCTACGGTGTGAATAGAATAAGAGCATATCTTTACTCGTCTGCTAGAGAAGCAGGTATGTTGGTAAGCTTTAATGTATTTGATGAATATGGCTTCACATTTGTTATTTTACTGTGTAATTCTGAAGAAACCACATTAAACTAGAAATTGAGGTGGGTTTATTTTTTTCATAGCTTCGTTTACTTTCCTTCTCATAGCCATTGCAAATTCAGCATTTGTAGCGTTAAGTTTTGTATCACTGGAGTCCTAATATTTTAATTGTTGTACATCACTTGCTTTTACAAAGGAACACAGGTAGCAAAGGTAATTACCATGTGCTAAGATAATAAGATAACGCTTTGCACTACAACTTTATGAAATAGGAAAACACAATTTTCTTCTCATCGTAGTGCTTCATAATAATGACTAGCATTGCCCCTGTGATATAATGACTAGCATTGCCCCTGTGACATAATGACTAGCATTGCCCCTGTGATATAATGACTAGCATTGCCCCTGTGATATAATGACTAGCATTGCCCCTGTGATATAATGACTAGCATTGCCCCTGTGACATAATGACTAGCATTGCCCCTGTGATATAATGACTAGCATTGCCCCTGTGACGACATAATGACTAGCATTGCCCCTGTGACATAATGACTAGCATTGCCCCTGTGACATAATGACTAGCATTGCCCCTGTGACATAATGACTAGCATTGCCCCTGTGATATAATGACTAGCATGGCCCGTGATATAATGACTAAGAGTGCCCGGGATATAAGATAGATTGCCCCTGTGATATAATGACTAGCAGTGCCCCTGTGAATACATGACTAGCATTATGCCCTGTGATATAATGACTAGCATTGCCCCTGTGACCATAAGACTAGCCATTGCCCTGTGATATAATGACTAGCATTGCCCCTGTGACATAATGACTAGCATGCCCCTGTGATTATAAGGAAGCATTGCCCCTGTGACATAATGACTAGCATTGCCCTGTAATACTGACTGCATTTGCCCCTGTGACCATAATGACTAGCATTGCCCTGTGATATAATGACTAGGCATTGCCCCTGTGAACATAAGACTAAGCATTGCCCTGTGATATAAGACGAGCATTGCCCCTGTGATTATAATGACAGCATTGCCCCTTGACATAAGAATAGCATGCCCCTGGATATAATGACTAGCATTGCCCCTGTGACGAACATAATGACTAGCATTTGCCCCTGTGAATAATGACTAGCATTGCCCCTGTGATATAATGACTAGCATTGCCCCTGTGATATAATGACTAGCATTGCCCCTGTGAATATAATGATCTAGCATTGCCCCTGTGACATAATGACTAGCATTGCCCCTGTGATATAATGACTAGCATTGCCCCTGTGACATATAATGACTAGCATTGCCCCTGTGACATAATGACTAGCATTGCCCCTGTGATATAATGACTAGCATTGCCCCTGTGATATAATGACTAGCATTGCCCCTGTGACATAATGACTAGCATTGCCCCTGTGATATAATGACTAGCATTGCCCCTGTGACATAATGACTAGCATTGCCCCTGTGATATAATGACTAGCATTGCCCCTGTGACTAGCATTGCCCCTGTGAATAATGACTAGCATTGCCCCTGTGATATAATGACTAGCATTGCCCCTGTGACATAATGACTAGCATTGCCCCTGTGATATAATGACTAGCATTGCCCCTGTGATATAATGACTAGCATTGCCCCTGTGACATAATGACTAGCATTGCCCCTGTGATATAATGACTAGCATTGCCCCTGTGATATAATGACTAGCATTGCCCCTGTGATATAATGACTAGCATTGCCCCTGTGATATAATGACTAGCATTGCCCCTGTGATATAATGACTAGCATTGCCCCTGTGACATAATGACTAGCATTGCCCCTGTGATATAATGACTAGCATTGCCCCTGTGACGACATAATGACTAGCATTGCCCCTGTGACATAATGACTAGCATTGCCCCTGTGACATAATGACTAGCATTGCCCCTGTGACATAATGACTAGCATTGCCCCTGTGATATAATGACTAGCATTATTCCTCTGTGGCATTATTTCAGGCTATACCCAGTGCCACTGAAATTTTACGGGATTCATCTATCCATCAAAAATTTTGTTCGATTCATACTAGTGTAATCTGCTAGTATCAGCTAGCTAGAAATGTTGTGATACACTATACGATTGCATGGTATTACATAGTCAATAATCATTGCAAATAAATCGCCCATTTACTACCATAAACTTGAAAAAGCAATTTACCATGCAGTATAACTGGTCTGAAATACTTCTACTGCCATTCATTCAGGTGACTATCTGTCCAAAGCTTGGGGTACATGTGTGCTGGGCTCATGGGACATGCTCCGGCAAATGGTTATGGTGAAGCTTCCTGACGATGTCCTTGGTCCAGTGAGAAGTGGACATAGGAAGATTTTTGATTCGAAAGATGCACAGTTAGTAGAGTACCAGCTCCATGAACGTAAAATTGAGGTAAGAGATAAAGCATTCTTTGTTTAATATGGCTATTATTGTTATTGTTGTTGTTTTGGTTATTGTTATTGATGCTTATATTCTAGTTTCTATTTTCATAGTTGTTGGAGCTGTTGTAATTGTTGTTGATGCTTTTATTGCTGTTGTGCTTAAATATTTTTTTTATATTTCTTTTGTTGCAATTGCTTTTATTTTTGTTATTTCTTTTTTGTTGTTATTGCTTTTATTTTGTTTTACTTGTTTTTAATGTTGTTTTCCGTATTGCTTATAACCACAGGTTCCAGTACTTTGCCTTCAGGGTAGTTTGTTTGTCAGAGTTTCTGTATTTATCTATAATTGCATCGATGACTACAAGCGTTTGGCTGAAGCCATAAATGAAATAAGGAAAGGGCAGCCAGTGAAAGAACGATGTGTGGAACCTTGTCAAGAACCGTGTGTGGGACCATGTGTGGAACCATGTAAAGAACCATGTACAGAACCTGAAAAAGACAAGAACATGTTCCTGACTGTTTGCATTAAGAAGCTTCACTAAAAGAGACTATTTAGGCTACTTGTATAATAGCCTGCTCCAGTATAATTTTAAATATCAGTAGGTGGTAGCTAGACTATTTTAATAGTTTTTATATAGCTCATACAAATTTATAATTAATTTGTATAATATCATCATTCTTTATTTTAAATGCTCATTAGTTATTTGATTCATTATAAATGACCCAATTAAGGCAATGGTTGATTAGCTATTCTAGCTAAATGTTCAGCAATAATTGGAAAGTAGCTAGTTAATAATTATCTAGTTTTGGTCCTCCATTTTCTTAATATCCAGATTGAGTTCTGGTGTTATAAAATTGTTGGATTATTAACAGAAATTTTTAAATATGATATTAATTTGTGCTGCTAAAATACATTGGAATATTGTCATAATAATTTAGCAGGTACACAGTGTAGCTAGTGTATTTTAAGTGAGAAATCACTACAATGGTACAGACTACTTGCAGAAATAATATTAAATATGGAATTAATTTGTTCTGCTAAAAACGATTGAAATATTGTCATATTAATATAGCACGTACATGGTGTGGATTGTTTTGAGTGAGAAACACATACACATTAAAAATACATTTCATGAAATTAAGGATGTGTAGAATTAGCTGTCATGCAGGAGGTAATCCAGTCATTATGTCCTTTGGTGGTTGCTGTTTCAAACCTAAAAAACAGTCACAATGAGCAAATTTTTGTATTGGTTTAAGGAATACAAACTGTTCCTAAAGAGCTATTCTTTAAGTGTTGTAGAGGTCTGCATTCCTGGTAGTTAAGAGATAGTGTTGTTTTGGATTTTAATTGCACCTAAAACATTTAGTAAAACCGGAACTAAATTTCACATCGGATGATAATAACTAAAACTAAAACTAAAAGTCATAGAGCTCAGAAATAAAAATTATTTTTTAAGTAAAACTAAAAATAGCTAGCTATAGCTTACAATTTTTAGTGACATCGCTGTTTTTTTTTTTTGTAGCACCTGAGTAAATTTGTTTGGCTAAGGCAAACTGTTGGACTGCAGTCTGCAGTTGCTCGGTTATCTACTAGCCCAGCCCCCTCCCTTAGCAAAAGACCAAAACTAAAACTAAAATGTAAATGTTTAACAAAAACAACATTAAAGAGAAACTCATTGTTAAGACAAGATAATAAGCCACTGAGAAATGACAGTAAACAATAGAGCATTTTTTACCCTTTTTTCATGACTTGCATAGCTATAATTAACAGCTCTACAAATATCAGCAACAGCAGCTTGCTACAGTGACGTATTATTATTAACCTGAGCATGCTCATTTGGCCTCCAGTGAGTAGAAGTAGTACGTTGACATAAGGCTGCTCCACTTGAAAAGAGAAAACGTATTCTACAAAGACTGAAACCATTTAATATAGCTAAGTTTGTGATTAAAACCTTATATAATAATAAAGAATACAAGTGTGTCCTGATCACTAAAAGTATCTCTGTGTTGGTCAAAGCTCAACTGTTCTTTTGTACTCCTCAAAAAACAGCTTTCACATTGCAAATACCTTTTGCTATTTAGGTAAGCCTAACCTTGTTATTCTATTAGCATCTCTATGTTTCTGTTGCATGTACATACTGCAGGGACTCGCAGCTGGCATGATCTCTTGGCGCCCAATAAATGACACAAGAGTAAGTCATTTACTATTGGAGCTAATTTTAATGTGTAACGAAATAAAGGTCTGATTCAGTGTGTTTTAGCTAACATCAAGGCTAAGAATTGCTGTAGGTAATAGCTACCATTTTGTGCTTGGTTTTTCTTCTAGCTATCTATAATGTACAAGGATAGTTAATGCCACAATATAATTTTTATGCACTTTCTCTCGCATCTGTCGATAAATCCATTGATTAAGTTGTCAGCTGGTGGAGTGAGTGATTTATTAGTTGACTATTTTCTTGTTTGCACTTCTTTCTAATTGATGCTCACTAGCTATATTAGACTTTTTTTATTTAAGTTTATTATTGGTTTTCTATTGGTATTAAAATTTAGTATAATGGAAATTTTTATGACTAGTAATATTTAGTACTATATACTATACTGGATGTAGCTACACATTCCTTCATTCATTCATCCACTCTTATTTGTTTATCCAATCATTTATTCAATTTTCACATTTTCTCCCATGTTCATTCCACATTCAATCATCTAGTCGTTAATATTCGTAGATTTAAATTTTCATTAAACGATTACTGCTTCAGATGTACTGCATTATTATGATGGACAGGTCAGCGAAAACGATCAAAATCAACAAATATTTTATAAAATGTTTTCAAAATGAGATTACAATAGAGACTCACTAATGACTAACTAAAAAATGTACTGAATGGATGATTGCTCCTGTCTTGCCATAGATGGTGTAAATATCATTTTCTTTTTTCTTCCTGTTGTTTATGTTTTAGGCAGAAATGAAATCTGGCTCATATACATCGGCCCCTCAAAATTCTTATCATCATCGAAATTATCCTAGTCGTTATTCTCACCGGTACTCTGAGCTCAGCAGGCAGTCTCACACAAATAATAACGCATATTATGGTGGTGAACTTGAGGCTAAGTCTAGACCTTGTACTGAGCCTAACCCTTGCCTTCCAAAATGCAGAACATCTTGTCATGAGACGCTCTGCTGTTTGGAGCCCAAGAAAGCTATTCTACTGAATCCTTGTTATGATCGTAAGCCATGCCAACCTATGACAGTGCCTTGCAGGAAGCCATGCCAGTCAATGGCCATGTATCCCTGTGCACCAGCCTGTGAGACTCATCACCACTGTAAGCCTTGTGATCCTTGTCCTCCTTGTGCTTCTACATGGAGTAAACCTTATTATCCCCCTCGTTATCCCCCTCGTTATCCCCCCACTTGTAAGAGCTATTATTCATCTTCATGTAAATGTTGCCCTGCTGATGGTGTGCTGAGTGGATATGAGGCCAAGAAGAAGAATTTCCTATTAGATGTGAGTTATTTACAACAAAATTTACATTAAGTTTTTTTTATCATACTTTCATTGGCTGCATTATGAGGTGGATATAGAAGAGGTGGGGAGGAAAAGAAAGAGCCAATTGGTTGATGATATATGCAGTATTAAATATAGCTAGCTTTCCTAAAAATGTTCACGAAAATTTATATGCCAACCATAATCCACAGAGCCTGTATAAATTGTGTGAAATATATAAAAGTGAATCACATAAATACTTAGTAGGGTATATAGGACATGCCTTGTAAGGTATAAAAAATATGATACCTATTGTGGTATGTATATCATACCACCATAGCAAAATGGTATAGGTATTATACCGACTTTTGGTATGCAAATGGTGGCATGCTTTATCATAGCAATTTTGGTATGAATATCAGACTCCATTTTTTTGTCGTATTACTTGGGTATTCTGTGTCCATTTAGCTCATGCTATATTTATATGCTATTTTATCACATTGAAGCTGCTTGATGACTTCTCCTCTGTGGAGAGTGGACCTTTTTCTCCTCAAGATACACAATCAGAAGACGGTGAGCTGCAAATATCTATAACCAAGGTAACAAATCTTCCACAACTGGCTACTCTCTCACAACCACACTCTCGTCCTATACACAACTTTTAACTTGTGTGGCAGCATGTTTAGCAATATGTTTTGTGGCATTTTTTTGCTGCCTAATGCAGTTTCCGATACCTTTTTTGCCAATAATTGATTTACACTCCCATTGGTTCATAAATAACTTGAAATTATGAATGCACTCTGTCACATGATAGGAAACAACAGATGTGAAACAAACTGATGCAAAAGAAAAGCACCAGATATGGATGCAGCAAAACATACCAGGGTCACTTCAAAGTGGTACTCCACCTTCTGAAAATAAGTCTACTGAACAAGAGGCCCCAACGATTTTAGAGGAAGAATTAGAAGTGTCAGATCAGATAGAGACTCCACCTCCTGATGATGTGCCTATTGAAGAAATACCCACACTAGAGTTCTCAGATGACATAGGTGTGAGTGACAAGGGGACGGACCAACAGGCTACTACTACTGCTACGGCACAAGAAGAGCAACAGCTTGAAGGACCTAGCACATATGTGCGCCAAGACCAGAATCAAGAAACCGCTCTGCAAACAACCACGGAAGATCTGCAGGAGACGTCATTAATTGTAAATATAGTAAACCCTCTAGCTAAATTAGTCCTTCCTTGCTTCATAAAGAAAATAATTATGAGATTTATAATGACCATAATTATTAATCTCAAAATAGAACCTGATTGCATTAAAATTTTTTTATTATTTATTGATTTTATGATTTCATAGGAACCGAATGAAGAAACTCCTAGAGCCGAAGAAAATATTTCTCAAGCTGAGGAAAAAGATCCTGGTCCCGGAGAAGAATAAGATTCTATACTAGAAGAGAAGGGCCTTGAAACAAGAAAAGAATTCTGAATTTTAATTATCTGTGCATTTTTTGCGCACTTTCCACACTTAAGCATTTGGTATACTAGCTACATACTCACCTATTGACATAAGTAATATTGTAATTGTAAAAGATCTCTACTTAATCATTGATCAGTACTTACTTTTACTGCAATGATAAAAGTACTTTGTTTTGTCAATTGATATTTACCTCAATATTCTAAGTGGTGCTTACGCCAACTAGTTAGAGCAAAATAGACACCTGCCTTACTTTATGACATATGGCCTGGGTCTATTATAATAGACACCTGCCCTACTTTATGACATATAGCCTGGGTCTATTATAATAGACACCTGCCCTACTTTATGACATATGGCCTGGGTCTATTATAATAGACACCTGCCCTACTTTATGACATATGGCCTGGGTCTATTATAATAGACACCTGCCCTACTTTATGACATATGGCCTGGGTCTATTATAATAGACACCTGCCCTACTTTATGACATATGGCCTGGGTCTATTATAATAGACACCTGCCCTACTTTATGACATATGGCCTGGGTCTATTATAATAGACACCTGCCCTACTTTATGACATATGGCCTGGGTCTATTATAATAGACACCTGCCCTACTTTATGACATATGGCCTGGGTTTATTATAATAGACACCTGCCCTACTTTATGACATATAGCCTGGGTCTATTGACATATGGTGACTTTTCTAGTCTGAACATGTTTTTTTTTTTGTGCATGGGTTTTTCACTTTTCTTCATTGTCTACTGGTTAGTGTAAGTCATGTGATCCATTGTCTACTTGTCATGTGATCCTGAAATCCTAGTTGTCTGCTGTTTATCAGTAGCTGATCCAGAAAACATTAAAAGATGGCGACTTTGCATTGTGTGTGCCTACATGAAAAAATAATTGCCACCACCCACTTTTTCCCCTGAAATTTCATAGTTAAACCTGATTGGTGGAGAAGTTTCTTTTGCTAGTGACCAAATTTTCCTAACGAACCTAGAGTTGCTGAACTATTGTGTTTCCCAAGTGGTTCCTTCTAGCAGTCTGGAAGTGTGCCTACTTTCTGAAGTCCACTCTGAAAAGTTCCCCAAATATATTATGTTTACTATGGAGGACACTATCAAAACAAGTCTGTAGCTGTGAGCGACACTGGCATACTTGGACCAATCTAAGACAAAAGAATACTGAATACCACACATCTAACAGAGGATAATCTCGCATGCATGCTCACAAAATACAAGTTTGTGGTGTATTTATTGAGTTTGGAATAGAAATATTCATACAATGAATCATTGTTCTTGATGTTGATTGCCATTGGAAAACCACTTTCATGGCTTCTATAAACTCCAAATAAACCATTCGTTTCTTCGATTCTATAGTAATTTTTATAGACCCCTAGCACTTAAAACTAGTTTGTGCTCTTAAAAAATGATACTCAAATCTGTATAAATTCAAAGACAGCAATAATGCTGTAATTGTCACCACTATAGCCAAAACCCAAATTGAATTACAAGTGTGTGTCAACAGCTAGACACACCTGCATGTACCAGGAGATTAAGCAGAAAGGCTTGTGGAGCAGGAAATAGTAAGCCTAAGGATGCCTCCTCACTGGAGAACTGAAAACCTATTCTTAAAGGATAGAAGCCAGTTTTGTGTGTGAGTTTAAAGCCCCACACAATGAGGGTTGTGGGTCTAGTTGGACTACTTATATTGACATTGTGAGATTTTTAAATCCTATCAGCCAATTTCTCACACACAGCACATCCTACTGTGTCCAGGGAAGGTTTGCTGCTTTGGTAAGCCTAAGTCCAAATAGATGTCTTTTAGTGTGTTTTATTGAGTTTTGCACTTTATAAGATTGCAGCAATGGCTGCTATTATGGCCATTCCTATGAAAGACACAATCGTAAGTCATCTAGCTAATCTCAATGTTATAGTTAGGAAAATTTGATGAATGCATGGGTCTATCTGAATAAAAACTATTTCAGTGACCAATTTTGCTTTAATAGACTAGAAAAGTGGACTATTATGAACGCCAACTGGATGAGGACTACCATATAGTTCAGGTACACTATCATACAACTAGAGCCACAGGTTTTGTTGGTGTATATACATTAGTATGATATTTCAACTTTTTAAAGACGCATTTTGAGGCACAATGAAGCAAATAATATGTAATGTTCTTTTTTTTTTTTTTGTTGTTTTTTTTCTTTCAGGGTGGCTATCAACAAGAGGCTTCCTCTGGCGATCTACCACATCCGAGTTATCCACCTTACTTCCTTGACTATTTGTATGAGCTTGGTCAGCCTGAAGCACAGTATATAAATCATTATGACCCATATGATGGAAAGTCTTGTTATCCTGGTTCAAGACCTAAGCATTGTCCTAAACCATGCCAATCAAAATATAAGAAACCTTGCCATTGCCCTTCTCAAAATAAGAAGCAATGCCATTCTAACCCTTGTGATCGTTGTCCTGCTAGGACTTGCCATGACCGGAAACCTGGCCAGTCAAGGACAATACAATTTTGCCATAAAAGAGATTATAAGCCTTGCTGTCAGCCTAAAAGGACTGCTCCAAAATGCTGTGCTTGTAAATGTTCTGGCCCTCGCCCTGGTAGGCCGTGTAAGCCACCTCCTTGTAATCCTCGTCCTTCATCCCCATGCCCTCAGCCTTGTCCTGAGTATGAGCCTTGCCTACCGATACTACCAGCTTTCACTAAGAGGGTGCCATTCGGCTACGAGATGAAGAAGGAACATTTTTTCCTGGATGTAAGTCCTCATTCTTCTACTTCATGGCCATTATAGTTAAGCTTTACAAGCATTTTTGTAACTGCAGAGTTAAAATGGTTCAAACAATTATAGAATGCAATGATAGTGATGGGACAAAAGGGTATGTTTCAGTGAGGGAACATTATACGCTGTAATTTATCTGCTGGTTCCAACACCAAATTATTTGCTGCTGTATTATTTAATAGGTTGATTGGGTGTATTTTAATCAAGGAAATCACGGATGTATGATCAAGGAAGTGATGCAAGCACAGATTGTGAGTCACAACTAATTCACAGTCGATTATGTTGCTGTTTTGTTGTTGTCATTATTGTTGGTTTTTTCCATTGTTTTTTATTGTTGCTGTTGTTTCAGGCATGGAGAGAATATGTGGAACAGCAGCCGACAAAGAATTTGAAGAAAGATCTGGCAGGACCATCCCTCAAAGTTAAAGAAGAACTGGCAGATTTTATGGGTAATAACATTGTCTTCATAACACTTCCTTATTGGGTATACAGCAATGGATTTGAAATATAAATGGGAGAAAAATATAATTCATTATTGATGCTGTGATATTTTATTAGGATTGTATACGATTTTTTATGAATTGAGATTATGACTATTAATTATGGCTGCAATATATATGTGCTATTAATAGGTATGTATTTATAGCTTTCTTTGGTGCAGTAATTCATCCTGAATCCTTCATTCTCCATTCATTTGTTTGTCTGTTCATTCTTGTGTTTGGTCGTTTGTTCATTCATATATTTCTTTGTCATTTGTTCCTTCATCTTTATTTGCCAGTGCTCATTCATGAATTATTTTAATTTAGTTATTAAATTTTCTGTATTATTTAATTATTTGCATTCTTTGTTTTCAGGTTGTGACCACAAGGATTTGTTTTTTGCCCAAAATGTAACGGCAGCATTACATGTGGTGCTTCATTCAATGGAATTCGAGAAAAAAGATCAAGTTGTGGTCACAAATTTCATTACTGGTTGGTTATTAGCTACAGCTAGGTGCATTTGTTGTTATTAGCTACAGCTAGGTGTAATTGTTGTTGGTCTACATTAAACTATACATTATTGCTACAGACGGTCATAACAAATGTTTTGAGATATTGAAAGCTGAGAAAGAGGTTGAAATTAAAATAGCAGAAGTGGCACTCCCCATTGCTAAATCAAATGATGTAAGATTCAACAAAATTATGAAAATTAGAAGTAATTATATTATTCTAAAATAATGAAAATTGCAGGTTTTGAGAAGTATAGAAGAAAAACTCACGTTAGTTCATTGGTAATATTCTGCATTTTTCCAAAAATAAATACATTTTTTCCTGCTTATAGATTAAAAACTAAATTGGTGTATGTGGATCACATTTCTCCCTATGGTGCTTGTCTTCCAATCAAGGTTCGCTTCTTTTTTGAAAAGTTTCTATTCATTATTTATATCATATTTATTAGGATATTATAACACTCTGCCGTAATAAGTAAGTTATACAAGATACAATAAGGTTATGAGTTAGCAGGAACATAGATAGAGATATCCAACATATGCACTCACTGTACTCTTCATTCTTGCTGAAATAGCTAATAATTTTGTTGTCATGAATTGATGCTTGTGTTAGACGAATTCAGGTATTGGTGAATGGAATTCATTGCCTGGGGCCACTTAATTTAGACATGAAGTAAGTGCACAAGACTAGTTTAGAATTGCTGTTGCCACCCACACTGTTGGTGTTCTGTTGTCTTTTTAGAGATTTGGATCCAGATTATTATATGGCTGTTACTCATCAATGGTTTGGAAATGGACAGGCAAGATGTCATCATATTATGTATATATAATACTTATTACATGAGCCACAGAGTGTGATATGGCTAAATATTTCACGAGCAGGCTTATTTATTTTCACGAGCTAGAGCCAAGTGAATATGAAGCCTGAGAGTGAAATATCTAGCCATATCAACTCTGATGAGTGTAATAAGTGGTTTATTCTACGCTAGTTATCTTCACCGCTGAGCTCTATTTTTACCAGTGGTAACTCACGGTATAAAGTAGGTTGTGGGGGCTCCCCAAACCCCCAGCTGACCAGGCCCGTTGCTATAACTACTACGGTAATGAGCATGTGTCATATGGTGTGAAATAACAAAGTGAAATACCATGTACCTATAAATAACATCGTGAAGATATCTATGGTGAGATAAATACATAATACATAATACTTATTACATGAGTCAGAGTCAGTGATATGGCAAAATATTTCAAGAGTAGACTCGTTTATTTTCACAACCCAGGGATGAGTGAAAATAAAGCCTGAGAGTAAAATATCTTGCCATATCACTCTGACAAGTATAATAAGTGGTTTATTCCAAGCTAGATATCTTCACTGAAGTAGTTTGTACTAGGGTTGGTAACTCCTGATGCAATCTCTCTAGGGGCTCCCCACACCCCTCTCCTGATATTTTAGCAGCTGCTCTAACCTGGTTGGTTAGGCTTCCACTAGAAAAAGGTAGCTGTATAAACCTGAAAACTGGTAAGACAGGCTGTTGCTATAACTACTGTATTGAGCTTGCCTGCAATACAGTTATGAGTTAGCACCTTGTGATAAAGTGAGTTAGCTCACTGGTCACATACCTAAAAATAACAATGTGAAGAGATCTACAAGCCTGGAATAAATAAATATATAAATAAATAAATAAATAAATAAATATATATATATATATAATATATATATTTATTGCAGCTTTGATATTTTTACTTGAATATTTCCGCATCACGCGAGCGTTCTGTATTCTCCCATATTGTACGGTTTATATTGTACGCTACTTGTAGCGCGCGCGTAGCGAGTAAAATCAATGAAAATTGTATTGTAACCGGTTGAGAAAAATTTCAAAGAAGCAATAAATCACTTATCACACTCGTCGTACAATATGGGAATGATATTTTACTCTCACGCCACATTTTCACTCGCCTTTGGCTCGTGAAAATATTTTGCGTGCTCGTAAAATATTTTCCCATATTGTACTCTGACTCGTGCTATAAGTATTATATATGTATATATATAGTGCTTAAGTATATATATATAATACTTATAGCATGAGAAAATATTTTACGAGCACGCAAAATATTTTCACGAGCCAAAGGCGAGTGAAAATGTGGCGTGAGAGTAAAATATCATTCCCATATTGTACGACGAGTGTGATAAGTGATTTATTGCTTCTTTGAAATTTTTCTCAACCGGTTACAATACAATTTTCATTGATTTTACTCGCTATGCGCGCGCTACAAGTAGCGTACAATATAAACCGTACAATATGGGAGAATACAGAACGCTCGCGTGATGCGGAAATATTCAAGTAAAAATATCAAAGCTGCAATAAATATATATATTATATATATAATATTATAGTTATGGTAGCTATAGCACATTTTGATAAGACTGTATAGCTAGTTAATGATTATTGATTCTTAATTTTGGGTATGTTGTGGTAGGGCTGTACAATATTGTATGTAAGTAGTGACTACCATGAAGTTATTCGACCCATAGCGGCCCAAGCTTCATATTGCGAGGAAATATGCTCTACTTTTATTACTGCTGGTAAATTGCAAATACCTCACGAAGAACAATATTCTGCTGTTTTGACAATGCTTCATTTATTTTTCATATTCATAGACTTGATGGACTATTCTTCTTTCTTATCCATAAGCACAGGTAAGCTAAGAAAACAATTTTGTCATTCTTTAATCAGTGATGGTGATGTCGATATACAGCTTTGGCATTCTGGAATCACTATGGAGTGGACAATATCAGGAAGTATATGCAAGCTGGAGCCAGACAAGCAGGTACAATAACGTCTATGTTCTAAATAGACTTCCCATGTTGCTGACACATAAGGCCACACCTCCATCCTATACTACTTCACTCGTAGAGGGTCTTACCCAAGTAATCTGTGACAATATCTTTCTAGACTTGAGTAAAGAAGATACATAGCAAATTTTCTCATTTTTATGGCCAATAATATTGCTAATTAAAACTGAACCCGACATTTTGACTTCTTGTCGAAGTCCTCTTCAGGGGTCAAATGAGGTCAAACTCTCCGTGGTGAACAACACAATATGAACAGCAAGATTTCTGGAGGGTACGCTTACTGTCTATATATCCTGGAGGGTGATTTGCATGCAGCATGGACAGCCAGAAACCTGGACTCTCTAAACCTATGATGTCTCTGTTAAGCTTGTTGTTGTCAGGTGTCATCTGTTCACATTGTGTTGTTTTATCACCATGGAGAGTTCGTCCTCAGTTGACCCCTGAAGAGGACTTCGGCAAGAAGTCGAAATGTCGGGTTAAGTTTTAATTAACAATATTATTGGCTGTAAAAATGAGAAAATTTGCTATTATTATTAATTCAGCCGAGAATGGCTGAATCATTTGAAAGAAGGTAGATTTTAGTGGTTTTTAAACAAATTCTTTATCTGTAGAAATTCTAAGACTGGCTTTTTGTTTTGCTTATGTTTTATTCTGAAGTCTTAGCTTTATCATTTAGTGGCTCATATGACTCCACAGGTAGATACCTAGTTGACAAATGGGGGACTAATGTGTTCTTTAATTGGAAACTGGTCCACCACATGGTATTGGTGAAGCTGCCAGATAACATCCTCCCTCCAACAAGTGGAGTGAAGAGGGTTTATGATTCCAAAGATGCTCAGCTGATAGAGATAAAGCTGCGGAGATATAAAATTGAGGTGAGTGGACCTCTTCTAATTGGCCAATTTGATTATTTTGTTGGCCCCTACAGTTAAGAAGTGATTAAATCTTAATGTGCGACTGGCTCAGGCTCTCCAATGGCAATCTTGATACATTATTCTATAAATTAGTCATTATTTTGTTATTCATTTCTTAAATTACAACACCCACACACTAACCACACACATAAAACAGGTGCCAGTGGTGTGCATCAATGAGAGCTTATACGTCCTGTTATCTATGAATATATACCATTGTAAGGAAGACTATCAATTCCTTGCCAAAGTGGTCAACTGTATTAAGCATAAACAAGAAGCTCCAGCTGATGGCGGCACGACGTATACTATTAGTGTCCAAAAAGTGGCGAAATCAACGCCTTATTATTGAATATCAGAGAAAACATTTTATAATAATAGCTATTAGTTTAGTTGTAGCAAAAACAACAGCATAGTTAATTCATGTATCTTTTTTACAGACAAAATGAGATAAGGCATTTATATATAGTCTTGTAGAATCTTGTAGAAGTGTGAAATTATATATATATTTTAGTGATTAAAATCATTATGATAATGTTATTCACTTTAAGTGGGAAGTTAATCTTGTGGTGTATGGTGTCACAATATGAAGGAATGGTGGGGAGCAAGTGTGGCTGGTCAATAAATATGTTGGTATTTAGGACTGAATGTGGCATTTTACAATCACTCCAATTAGCTATTATGCATTTGTTTCAAGTTGAATGCAATTTTGGAAACTGAAAATATTACCTTTTCTTACTCCACCTCACATAACATAGTACTTCCTTATTATCACTTCACAAGGAAGAGAAGTAGGAAATGTGAAGACTTCCCTGGTATTCCTCTCACAAGCAGAAGCATGACGGGTGGATGAAATTTAATATAAAGAATTAAAATTTCTTAAAACTTCTAAACTGATACATTAGTAAATTTAACAAATATAAACCACATCAGCTATGATCATAGTTGAGATTCTGCATTGAACACCAAGTTTGTAGCTATTTACTAAACCTCATGTTTCAACTTGGGTTGAAAATAAACTATAACCAGAGGCATGAGGGTCAGACAAGGACTACTCAACATACTAAGACACACCATCAAACAAGTTTGTTTGATCCCATTTTTCCAATGTGTTTGTAAGAAAGTTTGTTAAAGCCAAAGAGGTTTTACAAACACATGCAAACTTAATAAACACTAATCATGCAGTTAAAATATGGAGAAATAGCTATTAGCACAGATATCATAAACAGCATATAAAAATATGAGCCACAGAAACATGTTGTTCCTTTACTAAAGTTATCATTTCAAGTTTGATCTTTTAATTTCATTAATTGCATCAGCAAGTCTCTGATAGTCCTCCATCGAGTTATAGACGTGGGCGGACACTCTGACGACCAGGCGACCTTCTATCACCTTCACTGGTACCTGGACAAAAAGAAACAACCAAAATAGAAAGTTAGACAAATGACAGTACCATTCGATAAAGCCAACAAAATTAATACTAAGCATAGACATGATGTCAGGGGCCATTGGAGGGAGACCGATGGAATGCCAATGCATACACATACTTCAATACTCTTCACCCAATCCTCTATACTATTAAACTGCCTTACTCTGCTCTTTCTGTTGTTAAATGTTTGTATTAGTATCAATCATACCTCGTAAAAATATAAAATATCTCTTAAAATAAGGCAAATGTCAAGTAGCATAAAAACAATTCTTCAACTAAGACAAAAATTTAATAAATTTCTATCTTCAGCTATACGCTCACACGCGAGTGACTTTTTGCTTACATACCTCAACTTTGTAGCCATAGTGCAGAGCATCCTGTACTGCCACGGCGTGTTTATATTCATAGATGGGACGCTGATTGGTGGGGTCGGAACCGCTAGCAATTGCTCCTCCGGGCACCACGCCCTCGGGCAACTCCACAACGACCATCTGCTTGAACATGTCGGGAGCTGCCAATAGACAAGTACCCCATGCCTCACTCAGCAACTCACCTGACACACGCACACACACACACACACAGTCAAGTCAACACTTTTGATGCTTCAGAAGGGTTTGCCATTCCCATGAAATTGATGAAAATATTTCTCCAAGAATGTCATAACAATTTCAAGTCAGGAAGAGGGGGTGGGCGAATTCTAAGGCCCTGAATTTGCCCTTCAGCAGCGAATAGGGACTGAATTGACTGACCTAGTAATATAGCAGGTTATAAACCCACAGCTTGAGTAAACTTCATATTAGACTAAATATTCGAATGCAGCTGGAATTGTGCGTTATTTTGATATATTTAATGCCCACACTATTCTGATATTACATAAAGTTTAACTTCAATTCTATAGATTGCTTGAACAAATATATCGGTACACTATAATCCATGGTAGCCATATCATTTACAACCTGTACATATTTAATTAACTCTGATGAGTACAGTCAATCGCTCTTATCCACATATAGGTGCCCGTACCTCAGAAATGCCTAAATAACAGATTTTATTACTACACATTCAAACAGATCTTTCCAAGAAATTTCATTTTTTCCCCAATCTTAAGCACCGTTTAATTTCACTTGCACGTCTCCAAGGCCTCTCTAATAATTAACGACTCTTGTGCATGCACTTCCATGATTGGTAATGGTCATCAAATTAGCGAAAGATAACATTGGTAAATAGAGTGGCCAACTAGTGCCTAGTATCAAGGCGTGCCTGCAACAGAGGCGTCTGGTAAGAGGGGATTGAGTGTACTCCATGGTAACCATACCAGTTACAATCTAAACTATGATCACGTAACAAAATGGCTGGACTAGCTTGTCACTGCACTGCAACAAACACACATTTCTCTTCCATTTCCTTTTGTTCTTAAGGGTCATACTCTTTGAATGCAAAAACCCACAGAATAGGCCAGCTATTTGTCCATTCTTGAGCAGTACACGAGAGTAAATTCTGTTCCATTACTTTTGTGCATGAGGATTTTTGATTGTAAGTTGACTCCGCCCCACCCCAACAGGATGCGAACAAAGGTAAATGAGGCCAGCTGCATTTCATGGGCACTAATTTGTTGCAAAGCAGGGCGTGACTTTGTGGTAGATAGCACGCGACTATTCAGCTGGAGTGCGCTACTAAAGGCGCCCAGGCGTTGCTACAGATGGCACCCTTAAAGTGACATGGACCAGACATTGGCAACATAACTACACTCACAACTAAGTAAGACTGGTATTCAACCCACCCTTTACCTGCTTGTTTAGCAGTGTCATAAATATAGCGCCTAATCTCATCCACTCCGTAGAACTCCCAGAAATCTAGCACTAGAGGAACACAAGATACAAACTATTAGCCATTGGAGTTATCACATCTCTCAGGTCCACTTGCTAAGCCCTCACCTGTGTTCATGGAGAGATAGGCAGTGTAGTCCATTAAACCTGAGGAAAAAGAATAAATATTGTCAATTGTACTTCTCAAGAGACAAAACTCTCAGTGGGTGTGTCTGATGATTAATACCGCATTAAATTAAACCAGATATGAAATCACGCGCAGTTTGCCTATTGTCGTTACCTGTCCATGCAAACTCGGAGTTGAACCCGTAGCCGTAGCCCCAAGAGACTAGGAGTGGGCGGATGATGTCGTGGTGGGACTTGTCCACATAAAGAATGGCACATCCCTACCACAATCACATGTACAGTATAATCACATGTACAGTATAATCACATGTACAGTATAATCACATGTACAGTTACATACGCCTAACCCACTGGTCAATGTCACCAGCTTTCAGGTTATTGGGAAAATACATGAGTATACCCACACTGTGTTGCATAGTGTGTGTGTGTGTGTGTGTGTGTGTGTGTGTGTGTGTGTGTGTGTGTGTGTGTGTGTGTGTGAAGGAGGGATGCACATAATCATCTGGATTGTTTCAAAGGCTACTAAATAAAATGGTGTATCCGCACTGATCACAGATATATTTTATAAGTAATCAGACACTATGGAATATGCACAAGCACAAAATCAAGAAAAGAAAAAAAAAAGGGGGGGGGGGGGTGAACAAAAGAATAATAATGTATTTATTTATTATTTGGGGAGGCCTAACCTCCCATTGTGGCTACCTAAATGAAGCGTTCAATTAATGCTTCCTCCGTGTTCTCTACTATTCATCTCAGCAATAGTTCATTGCTGCTGCTGTTGTGTTTAGACATAGCTGGCAGTACATGTGTGCCCATACTGTTCATACTGTACAGCACCAGCTTTATATAGAGACAGTCGGTTCATACCTTACACGAACACATCCACTTGTGGGCATTTGCCACGTAATAATCTGCACCAATATTCCTACAAACAACAACAATATTACAACAATAAACAAAAACACCAAACCAAGCAACAACAGATAACTATACGGTGATAAGCTATACAAATGCATTGGTATATTTTACATGCAATATCTAGCTCAGATGAGCTAAACGTCCTCCCGCCCACTCACCCTCTCCCCCAGATGAATAATAATGGTCAATAGTGTGAATTAGTCAAATGTCTATAAAGCAAATCTTGTATAGTATTCAAAACAAAAACTCTCTCTCCACTTCTGCAAGTAGCTTTATTCGAGTATTTCCAGTCACAACGTCTCTCTCTCTCTCTCTTCCCTGGTTGATATGACTTATCATGTGATGAGCATTGTAATTTTCTCTCTAATTCTTTTCATACAATCAACACTCAACTGCTACTTGCAGTTGTGTTACCCAGTAATGGAAATGCATTGAGCCTAAGTTGATTGGGACGGCTAAAGCATTACCTTTGGAAAGCCAATGAAAGGGCACAACCATCCATGTCTGAAAATAATCCGCTACGTGTACATGGTTTCATATAGAGGAGGGGGGGAGGGGGGGGGGGGGGGGGGGAAGGGAGGGAGGGAGGGAGGGAATTATGATTTTTTCCCCTCCCTCGAAAAATTAAGTGATTGTTAAAATAGTAATACTACTGCCACTAATATAAAGACAATTATTAAAATTGGTAAAAAAATATTCCAATTGGTTACTGCTTGTAAAAACAAGGAAGTTGATACAGTAAGAAACATATTCTCCATAAATAATATAGAGTGTCGACCTTTGGAACTCCACCTTACCTCATGCTGATGGGAATAGATCCAAAACAATGAGCTCCGTCCACCAGAACTTGAACACCTCTGAACAAACAACATACAAACAAACAAAAAACAAAACAAAAATGCAACAATGAAAATATTTTGTCATATCTGCTCTTGAAACAACAACATGACAACATTGTTCTTACATACCGTTTATGGCACGCCTCCACCAATTCCTACCAACCAATCAACCAACAACACAACATTTTCACATTACATGTACCAAACACAACACAACACATTGCCTGACCTTGATAGGGAGTACCAAACCATTGGTGCTTGGGACGTGGTCCAGAACTGCCAACTTGGTGTTGGGACTGGAAAATAGATAATATAAACACACACACACACACATATACAACCAGCCATTTTTCACACCTTGCTATAACTCTCACACAACAGTCATTCATAGTGATGACACTTACGTGATGGATTCTTCTATTAGCCGCACAACCTAAATACAGTACATACATACATATACTTGTAACAATAAAAAGTAATAATTAAATATCGAAATCTTTGTTGAAATGAGTTAGATTACCATAAACAATGACTAAATTAAATTAAGCGTGAGTGATAAAGAGACATAGTATTAGTGCAACATGACACTGTGTGTATGTGTGTGCGCATGCTCACCTGCTCATTGGACTCTATCGGAAACTTGATTTCTGCTTTATTAATGATCAGTCCACGCTCAGCGCCAACTTGCTTAAGGAGGTGTCTCACAGTCGCTTACACACGACAAACAAACAAACAAACAAACACAAATACGCCATATGAAAAGACAGAGTAATATATATTTTATATATATAATATCAAACCACTAATATCTATGTATTTTGCGCTAACTCAACATACAATTCGTGATTGATGATCCTTACCATATGTGAAGTTAGTCATAAGCACCTCATCCCCTTTGTTTAGAGTCTTCACAAGAGATTGGATGACAGAGTTAGTGCCAGTGGTGGCATTCTGAACAAACACCACATCTGTCTTATCACAATCTAAACAAAAACAAAACAGAAAAACACAACAAATAACATTATTTACCTGAAGATACAACAAGCATGACATATAAACTTACACACATACATACACATACATACACACATACACACATCATACATACATACATACATACACACATCATACGTACATACATACACACACATACATACGCATACACACACATACATACGTACATACACACATACATACACATACATACACACATCCACACATACATACATACATACATACACACATCATACATACATACATACACACACATACATACGTACATACACACACATACATACGTACATACATACATACACACACATACATACGTACATACACACACATACATACGTACATACACACATACATACACACATCCACACATACATACATACATACATACACACATCATACATACATACATACATACACACATACATACGTACATACACACACATACATACGTACATACACACATCATACATACACACATCATACATACATACACACATACACACATCATACATACATACACACACATACATATGTACATACCCACACACATATGTACATACACACACATACATACACACACACATACATACGTACATACACACACACATACATACATACACACATCATACATACATACATTCATACATACACACATCATACATACATACATACATACATACATGCATACATATGTATGCCAGGTTTCATACAGAAATATTTGCTAGGGAAGGGGGGGGGGGGGGGGGGGGACATTAGTGTTATGTGGGGCTGTATACTTTGAAATGAGTGCACACATGTAGCAATTTATAAATGGATTAACCAAAAATGCAAATTATCTATTTAGTGCATTTATAGAGTGAAAATTGTGAGCAATATCCCCACTGCCCATATGAATATTTGGATGTTGTCAGACAGCAAAATCAGAACACTCAATTGAAAATGTACAAGAGGGGGGGGGGGGGGGGGGGGCCCAGTGTTTACCCCCTCCCCTTCTATATCAAATACTGTACATACATACATACATAGTGCAAACAGTAAATCTCACCTATAAACTTTGCCACTCGAGTGACAGTTTCAATCAGAAATGGAAACATCTTTCTGTCTAGAAACCTCACTGGCTGGCTTTCTGCATACTGTTGCCATAACTATATGGAAAACATGCCTGACATAAATTAGACACTCCAGCATTAAAACAACAACAAACAACTGCAACCACAAAAGGAAAACAACAAAACAACAATGCCAAAAAACAAACAAACAGTATATCCGTTGACAAGAAAACCATCCCTTCTTATAAATGGAATTTTAAAAAATTCTAGAAGGATCTTCACACAACTTTCATCTGTGACAAACCTCCATAACCTATTTGAAGAGGTTGATGCCTACTAAGCATCACAGTATGGCTGACACAAGGTCAGAAGATTAATCTAATCACATTATGTGATCGAAACTGCAGCAATTTGAAACAACTTGCAGTTTTTTTTAAGTTTAGTGAATAATTTAGTTTATCTCATAGCAAGTGACATTTACTGTTCTATATAATTATACTTATATTTAAATATACTCCTAAAACCAAAAGAACCAAAGGTTAAAACCCTCAGTGTTACTATACACTAGCTAGAAATTACAAATCACCTCAGACCAAAAGAATAATTTATTGGCTATTCTTATCAGGTATCAATTATTGCTCAAACAATGAAAACGATAGATGTAAACGCTATCCCCACAAGAAAAGAAGCTAAACCAGCCAAGGACACTCACTGGTATTATACTTTCAACACAAAATTCCCTTTCCAGAACTTTGTTAACTTCCGAGGATACTGTGGACAGCAACAACTTATTTGCTCACATGATTAAGACATGATGATAGGGGGTGTCCCACAAAAGCTAGTACCTACGCAAAGCTGACAGCTATGTTTTCCCAAAAATCAGCCTGAAATTAAAAAAAAAAAGTAGCACAATAATAGGTCTTAAATAGTCGTTCTGAGTACAAGGATTAATTGTCAGTAATCTCCAAAATCAGAGCATGACAGACAGACAGACAGCACAACTACTACAATCCTCTTGAGCATGCATGCTGAGGGTTAATAAGTCATCACGAGTTAGAGTATGTAAATATGTGCTACTGTTACAACACCTCTTTGTAATCACACTTAAAATTAAACTTCTTGCTGAAGTCCTTTCAATTTAGCCTGCATTTGTAGTGGATACTCAATGGAGGACCAAATGACTACGTGTAACATAATGAGGTAGTTAGTGTACCAGTCCAAGAAACAACCAGCTATTAACATTTTCTTCTTTAGGTAGTACTAACAATCACGTTGGTAATTCGAGCAATCCCACAATTTCATAACACAGCACCTGGTCTATTCAACTACGATTTAGAATATTCAGAGCCAATTAAACATACTTTCTGAGCTTCCAGGACTTCCTTCACCATAGCTCCAAACGCTCCGTGGTTTACAAACGCCCATTCAGGCTAGGAAGATAAAGTACACCAGGTCTTAGAGTGAGGTATCGCAATGGGATTACGGTGTGCTTACATCCAGGAAGAAATGCCTCTTCTTCATCTCCAATCCAAAACTGACCTTGTTAGTGAACTGAGGGAATTCTACTGGGGGAGGAGGGGGTGCTTGATATTGACCCTAAATCAGTAAACACATAAAGGTCATTGTTGTTGTTAATTTGTTTGGTGTAAACAGAAATGATGTTGGCTACTAAAATGTTTTATTGATTCCTCCCAACAGTTATGAATTTATCCTACAAAGGGAGCTAATATGAAAGTGACCCGTGAACGAAGTATGCATTCATGAGTCAAGTGCGAGTCAAGTGACAAGCTAATGAGCTCCGCCCTTTTCTGAGTCCACACTACCAAGGCTTGATGAGACCTGATTACCAGGTTACCTCGGGGCCATGAAGCTGCTCCCTGACGTTAGAGGAGTGGAAAGAACCAAACGACGAATTCGACGAAGTTGTCATCCTGCACAGGGTGCAAGCAAGCAAGCGAAATATTACAGATACACAATCGGTGAGTCTCGACTCATTTGACGATATTTACCTACTGTCGGCATCTGTCGGTTGTGACCCTTACCTTCCCATTGAGACAATGACACAAAGTAAGGTAAGGGTCGGCAAAGCCAAATCATATGCACCCGGTTACACACACGTGCGTTGTGGCCAGTTTGGGTGGAGGAATACTTGTCTTAGGAAAAAGAGGTACCGTTTGGGTCCCCGAAGGAGAATTTCTGAGCGGCCTAAAACTTCCGGGCACTGTTACGGTTACTTTGGGTCCGGCTGTACTCCTGGAAAGACCTGCTGAGGAAGAGACCACAATGCCAATGGGACTATTGGCAGTGCCACTGCTACGGCGGGTCCTGCGTCTCAAAGTCAAGGTTGGTGCTCTACTGTATGGTAATTAAAGTAGGCGTGATAATTTTGGCATGGAGCTGACTGTGTGAAACCACTGCAGTCACTAATTGAAGGCAGTGGAGAGAAAGGAGTATTTGTATTTTTTTTTACTCCTGTAACACTAGATTTATTTTTTAATTGTCACTTTCAAGTGATTTATTAAGAATCTTATATCTAGGTAATTTTATATTTTAAGTAACAGTACAAGCTGTTTTGTATGTACCTACACTGCTCAACTTTTTTTCCTGAACTCTTACTTGTCTTTTTTTTTTTAACTCTTGTGATGTGGTATTGATTACAAGTTTGTCTCCTTACAGTTGCAAAGTAGGTGTCGGTCATTGGTAGTTTTTTCCCACAAAATATAACTACCAATTTATCATAGCAATGTACCGTAAATGTAGTAATGTAGTGGTTTAATATTGTCAGGTACATACAAAAAAAAAAGATAGATAGTGTTTAGTCCAATTTTTTTTTCAACCACTGCTTACAAGATGTCAGGAATTGTTCATCCCCTCCCATGGTCCTGGGAATCTCATGGGATGTCCTTATGTCCCATTTTTAAATACATACAAAATTTCAAGGTGAAGGTTTGAACTAGCATATGGTGCTTTTATATGCAGAGAGGAAAGTTATCAAGTTCTGACCCTTATAAAAACTGGTGTCTAAAAGCCAGGGGTCTTGGGTTCGATTCCCCGGCGATAACTAAGATATTTTCACATTTTGCCTTTGTTTCTCTCTAGACCCCTTTAACCCTTTCGACGCTGTAACCGCGTGAGAACAGGTCTGCGTTCTCCGAATAAAAAAATAAATCTATTTTGGATTAAACTGTCATTTTTTATATACATAAAGTAGGGATTGTACTTCCCGTACGGGCAGGTTACGTATTTTTTTAATTGTCTGAAAAAAGAGAAAACAAATTTTTTGACTGAGAATTTTCAGATTCCGAGTACCCAATTTTTTTTGTTGCCTAAGGACTTCAACCACTCAGAATAGAAAGTATGAAGCCTGTAGAGAGTCCCTCAGCATTTTGGAAAATGGATAAAGTTTTTCAAGAGCAATCGATTGGGCTAGTTCCCTGGAGTGTCCTCAAAACTTGCTGTAAGATGGACTGATTCCAGTTCATTTTCAGGCTTTTAGAAGCTTATTTTGCTTGTTATAAGGCTATAGCTATCTACTTTATATGCCTGGCTGTTTGTTTAATGATTTTTGCGGTTGCTTTGCAGTAGAAATTTGAAAATCAAATTGTAATTCTAAAATATGGCCAAGTGTTGAAGAAAGTCGGTGTCGAAAGGGTTAAGGGTGCTGGCACATAGCAACGCGCGTGCACTGTTAATTGAACCAATTGAGTTGCCAAACCGCGTGTTGTAGCCCGTGGTTAGGCTTAAAAAAAACAACAACACGCGCACACAATCCCGCCTACTACCTCGCAGATTATAGTTGGCGATCTCTCTGTGCAACTCGTGGCTTTATATTGGGTAATCACTGCAAAGGCTCTTGGCCTGTTATCTGATTGTGGTTGGTATGGCTAGCAGAGCAGGCAAAAAGAGGAAACTACAGCTTGCTGCAGCAAGGCAGAAGATAAGATGCTCCTCCAGTAGAGGGGTTACTATAGCACAACATGATAACATTGATATTTGAACACAATACTTACAAAATAAATCTGTCACACATTCATGTTTTGAATCATTCCAATTTTATATACATTATGTTATTTGTCCTTTCAAAGCCAACATATAATAACGTTCTCTCCAACAAATCTGGTGGGTTGTCCCATATATGACTATAATAATATTGTACAGGTCCCGAGTTGGTTAGTTGTGATGAAGTTAACACAAGTCTGTCTGTGCCCTCCAGCACAGGTCCATCTGTGCCCTCCAGCACAGGTCTGTCTGTGCTTTCTGGCTCCTGTCCATCTGTGCCAGTCCGAGCAGTTCTCTCTGAAGGGTCCAGCTGTAGTAGATGTGCCTAAAATTGTGTTGAACAGCAGTGAAGGTAATTTAATTAATTGTACAATTTCATTCCCTCTCTCTTTCTTGGGATGGAACATATATAAGAGTAATTGCAATACAAATAAAAATACCAAATTTTTCATCCCTCTAAAGTGTGTATGTGCTTAACATCAGGGCTTCACACCGAAGGGAGTGGCCCTGAAATTTACCTCCCCAGATTTTGATTTCTTGCTAACACTTACAGGGTCCAACTTGAATAACAGTGTGCTCATGGAGGATGATGATGGCTTATTCCCAGAGGACTTAGAAAGCACCCTCAAAGATGACTTGATAGATCAGTTATCCTTGCTCTGTGATGACATCAAGTTCCCCAATGATGATGACATGATTTCGACATGCACATCTACTGGCACAGTCAGTTTCTGTCATTCCCAGGGCCTTCAGATTCACCAATCCAGCTGTTCATGGAAACAGTATTATCCTGTTTTATCCTTTCTCATGAGTAGTCATTTGTACGCAGATTATGCCCACCTGAGTGGTCTGCTAGGTCTGCCTGATTGCTCCAATACTCAGTGGCATCGAATTGTAGAGAAGCTGGAAGATCACGTCCCTGATCTGGCTGAGTGGTCATGTGAGAGGGTGCGACAGGATGTCCGAGACCGGGGAGGTGCGAGTAAGTAGATGGCAACGTTTGACGGGTTCTATCTCACCCGAGGTCATTACTCGAACAATTCCTCAGCCACCCTCCATGACTTCACTAGTGGTAAAATTGCATACTTCACTCATAGAACAAAAAGGGGGAAAGGCAGTAACTGGAGTGACACATCTGCAGGAGCTGAGACCGACATGCTTGATGAGCTCCTTGGAAAGAGCAAGCAAGATGGCTATGTCATCCAGGAGTTGGTGACGGACAAGGACACCTCAGTGAATGCCACATTCTGTCAGTACTTCCCTGATGGAACCTTGACTTACTGCCACAATCACTGTGCGAAAACACTGCACAAGAACCTGGAAAAAATAAAAAAAGACTAAGTGTGAGGTACAAGGCAATTTTTAAAATATTTAATACTTACCCATTGTTGTAATGTCAGTGTAAAGCAGCGAACTTCCACTGCAAGAGGATGAACAAGAGCTTGCTGAATTCTTGTAAAACTGAGCTCAGCAATTTGATCTCTACAGATGAATTGGTATCTGCTGACGACCCCCTGAAGGCTTTTTCAGAAGCCATCCAAAACTTTGTCCACCATTACTGTCTACAAGACCACACATCGAAATGGTGTCACCACCCAAAGGTAAATTACTAATTACATTTTTTATCATTATTGTCGTCATTATTATTATTATTATTATTATTATCGTCATTATGATTATGGTTATTATTATAATATTATCAATATTATTTAGTTCAATTCAGATGGTACTCCCTACACAACCGACAATGGCTTCACATGTAAGGAACAAGTAGCTGGTTTTGAGGCTCTCATCAAGGAGATGGCTGCTCAACCACAGGATTATATGTCAGATCGTGGCAGGCTGACAACTAATACCGTAGAGGGTTTTCATGGCATGGCACTGGTGTATCGAGACAAGCGCATCAATCTTGGTCCCGTTCATTACACGTGCAAAACCAACATGGCCATTTGTCACAAAGTATACAACTTGTACAAAATACATTAAATATGAGGTAGTATAAAATAATATACGTTGACCAATAGAACATAGGACCGGTATGGAAGCTGTTGTGCCTAATGCGCATGGGAGTGGACGTGCCAACGACAGCAGTGGCTGCCATTCTGAACAGAAGAATTAGGCAGATGACTGAGCTCAGAGGTCAAGTGAAAATCAGCTGAAAAAAGGTAGTTTAGCTTTATTTGTTGTGTGTAATGAATTAGGACAACATTTTTAATAATTTTGCTATTGTCTTTTGTCCACGTTTTAATTTGAGTATTATATAGCTGTTTTCAATAAAAGGATTGTTTTACATTTAATTAGCTGAGATCTACTATAATGCCAGACTAAATCATGTTTATGAAGTAAAATAGGAAATAATTTCATTCTGTACTGTTTTTTACCACACATACATTATTTTTATTTTTTACTACTACCATAAACTTTTAGAAACTTACAGAAGAAGAAGAAGAGGATTCGTCATAAGCAGGAGAAAGCGGTAATGGGGACACTGAGGGGGGTTGGATGTGTGACTGGTGAATATGTTGGAGATGGGCAGGGAGAAGCAGACAATCCTGAATCAATAGTTTAGTTAGCACTTTGAATTGTGCTGTGGATGCTGAGCTTCAGTACAGTGAACAGGATGATGAACATGAATCTAGTGGTGACGTCAATGAGTCTCATCCCCTCCTCATATTGTATGACTGCGAGACAACAGGGCTCAGCATCTACTCTGACCAAATAACCGACTTGGGCGCCAAGGTGATCCAACCTCCTATTTCCGTCCCCAATCCAACTTTTTCGTCTCTGGTTCGGACCAGCCGAAACATTTCTGCTGCTGGTATACTATTAATATTATTACAAATAATTAGAGTATGTAATTCTGATTTTTAAAATAGTTTCCAGGGTTACAGGTATCACCTCCAACCTTTTAAGAAGTGAACGGCCACTTTCTGTTGTGTTGCCACTATTTTTAGAGTGGATCGCAAGTAATACCACTCTAGTTAGTGAAAAAACAGGAATCCCTCACTATCCAGGTATGCAAAAGTATAACTCTCTTTTATTTTATTTATTATGTACATACATTAGTTTTAGTAGCACACAATGGATCTGCTTTTGATTTCCCCATTCTGTTTGCGGAAGTTGAACGACGCAGTGAGTCGGCAACTCTCAACTTTCCAAGTAACGTCCATTTCTGTGACACTCTACCAGTATTGAGGAAGGTAAAAAAAAATCCCATTTCAAAGTTTTGTGACTTCTAATTAATTTTTTACTTAGATGAGGGACGGGGAAGAGGTGCTGCAGGGAACATCACTTGGCTTGGAAAAACTCCATCAGAAATTATTGGAGTTGACATCGAAAGTATAAGCAATTATAATAGTGTCCTTGCTATTATTATTATTATTATTATATTATTTCTACTACTTACTAATGCTACTATTACAACGACTACTACGATTATTATTATTGTTACTACTACTACTATTATTGTTACTATTAATTATTATTATTATTGTTATTACTGTGGTTACCTTAGATGCACACAGAGCTCTTCCCGATGTACTGGCACTTGAGAGAATTTTGCTGCATCCATCACTGAGTGGCTGTTTGAAGGAACTCTCCATTCTGACTCCTCAGATGCAAATGAAGAAGTGGCTTTCCCAAAAGACTGTTTATCAAAGCAGCAGCACTCACCAGGTCCTTAAAAAACCCAGTGTCACACCAACACAAGCCAAGAAGCTGGTTACTGAGGGCTTCGACTACCAGAGCCTATCACTTCTCCACCGAACCAGCTACTAAGGACGACTTTATGAAGGCCTGAAGAAGAGGGGAGTCAGGAGCAAGCCGCTCGGCGAGAAGCTGTTCAAGATGCTCAGTATTTCAGTAAAGCTTAACTTACAGCTGGACATCAAATAGAAGTGTACATATTAGACTCAGATCAGTTATTGACTTAATAAACGTGATTGTTCAGACTCCGCACCTCATTAGTGTTGGCATTGTAAACAGACTGCTTATTTGTTTTAAATATCAACTTTGTGACTGAGGCAGCATACCCTAGAATGTGATAACCATGAAAATTGGTTAGAAAGTACTACTTTGAGAATAATTCGATCTTATTCTACTTGCTGATGTCAAGTATGACTTCATGAGTAAAGAGGAATATTGTTATCCACGACATTCACACATTTTACAAGTTAGAAGAATCACTAGCAAACCGTGAATCATATTTCAATTAATTAGTCTGAAGTTGCAAATGGCTAACTGTCCTGTACTCAAAATTTCGTAATTATCTCAGCTGTAATTATTTACTCTACCTGGAATGCTTATATCACAGTATTATTAGAGTGCATATTAACTATTCAATATAACTTGCAAAAAATAATGCATAATGTGTTCAATAATTAGTTAGTGCAGGGTGAAGAGTTGAATGCAGGCAGCTCATAATTATCTCTCCTGTGGGTACCTCATCAACCCGTCCGCTACCCGGGGTATCTAAAGGTGTGCCCGACAGATTCTACATAAGAGTCCACCGGGCACCTTTCAGCCCCCCTTATGTAGCTTGTTGAAATCAGAGGTAGCCCACGAGAGAGATAATTAAGGTGGTATAGCTGCCATGCATATGATCTATTGAGGTGGAATCTAAAGAGTAAAGACATAATATACAAGTGATAATAACCTAATGAATTAAATGAACTAAATTATCTGCACTAGCAGATCATAATCTTTCTAAATAGCAAATTTGTTTTATGATTGATTATTTCTCACAAGAAGCAGTATTGGGTTCCATAAGTATTTACTAATGCTACTATTGAAATAGCATACCATTCAAATATGCAAATCTAATTTTTTATTCACTAATTGAAATACACCAATAATAATTTGACAGCTATTCACATGCCTGTTGCCTAAATTCCAATAAATCAGTATGGCTTCATAATTAATTGATGTACATAAAATTATTATACTCTGTCTAGTTTTAAATGACAGTATATTAACAGACAATATTACCTTGAGTGCTGCTGAGTTGTCCTTGCAGCACTTGTACATTTTTTTGACCTACATAAACAAGAAAAAAAATGAATGGTTTACTAGAATGATATGTTTAAAATGTAGTAATAATTATACACATGAGCTAAGCTTGCCAGACACAGTGAGACTGCTAAATATATTTATATATTAAACATTATTATTATACATTATTTGTGAGTGCCAAAAATAGACAAAGCTTTGTTCTAAGACAAGTGACTTGCAGTAACCTCAAGGAATCAAGACACCACTACTGAGCATATGAATGACAATAACACTGAAAACTGCTTTGAGTACATAGATACATACGGATTATAGTGTTGGTAGCTTTGTTAATTAGGAAATCTTATTCCCTTAGTTTTAAAGATTGAATGGACAAAACTTATTGTGGCTTACAATTCAAGTGAATCAAAGATATACTACATAAACTCATGAATGATGCTTAACCAAAAGATTTTTACACTTACATTAGGTGTTAATTCATACTTGTACTGAATTCTATCGCTCCGAATAACATTGGATATGTCTAATGCTGTCACACCCAGACATTTGTTGCGAAAAACACCTTTTGTCCACACACTGATTGTTAGTTGCCTGGGTGTGCCCTCTTGCGAAATTTGGTACTAAAACACAACAAAAATGGACCTGATTAAAAAAATATATAAAATACTTTTCTTGTTGAATAAGTAAATATGTATGCTGTGTACTTATACCAAAATGCCATGATGTGTTAAGACTAGTACAATAGCCATTAATGGTCACTGCCACCAATTTTTATAAACATAGCTATTCCACTATAGTGATGCTATCACAAACTTCCATTGCATAATAATACCAGCAAGTATTTTAGTAGTCTGCATTCTTATATCAAAATAACAAATATACAAATGAAAGAATGGGTGGCAGATAACCTTGAAGTCGTCAGTTTATTATCATTTTATGTTAAGACACTTTGTAATAACAATTTTTAGACAGTATCGTTAGAATAACATACTTACACTTGTGGTAGTGTCAAACTTGTTGTGTTTACCAGATAGCACCTTGGATTTCCTTTTTGGCAACTTATTTAGGTACGTTTTAATATATAGTTTCTTTGCTGTAATGTTCTGAATAGAGCCTGTGTTAACTTTGAGCACATCGTCTTGCTTGTACACAGCAACCATAATGCTTGGCTTGTTGCTAGAGTAATAACATTTTATACTTGATTGTGTCATTTAGCAAAACATACACTGGAATGCCTTTCCATTAAAACAGCTAAGCTTTATAATAATTATGCAATATTATTGGTGACGAAGGTATTACTATCAAAATTCTTTATATATAGCACTTACTCTACTTGGCTGTGGTGCTTATCTTGATCTAGACTGTCTCCAGAATGTTCTACAAAGTTTAAATTTCCTACAAGAAGTTATCAATTAAAACTAATAACACATTACTTTATTAGACATAATATTGAGAAGAAAATAATCAATGTGTGTTAACGTATATTGGAGCATACTAAAATTCTGTTCGATAAAGAATAAGTAATATTATAAATTAACACTTGATTGACTGTTGTATATAGATAATGTTAATAAAAGAACAATAATCTTAGCTATAATATGTTGTCCTCTTGCAATAATTATAAACATTTTAGGATAATATAATTACCTTAGATATTAGTCACTGTTATTAAAACATATATAAAGATATTGTAATGAATGCAAACATAACAGAAAAGTTACTGTAACATGCTTACTGTAGGCTAGTTAGTTAAATTAGTACTTGTAATCAGAAAGTCATTTTGATATAATTGAAATGCTACAATAATGCCAAGTATTATGATTGGGTTAATTAAGTTATACAAATAATACCTTCATTGGTGCTGCTTGGCTGTTGAATGTCATTGTCTATAACCTCTGGGAGTTCTTGTTCCTCGTGCTTGCTTGAAGTATTAATTCTGAATCAACAAAATAGCAATAACATAAGCAGTATGATTGTATAACTAAATCTTACATAAAATGTATAAATATCTTTATTAAGTAAAAAATAATGATAAAAGTTTGTAATTATAAAGTAAGTAAGTACTACTAAGCACTTTTGAGTCAGAGAGCTATATAAAACAAACATGATAAAAGTCAATTCAATTTTTGTATAAGCCTCTAAAACTTACATTAGGCTAGGCTCCACTTCATAGTTCTCTTCATACGTTGGACTAGCTTCATCAGCCACCATAGCAAGGCTTGCATTATCTTCATTCTCACATTCAAAGAGACCATGAAAGTAGTCTAAAAAGAAATTATTATGAAACCTTAATGCTTATAATGTATGGCTATTGCAAGAGGAAAGTACAGAACAAAATGGTAATAAAGGTCCTAACTTATAATTCAATCTAATGTATTGAAAGCTATACATAATATGGCTCGTTAGAACTTAAGACAAACTATTAGTCAGATTTAGTTGTAAATGTGAGCTAGTCTAATTATATTATACAAAATACATACTATTATTCATATACAAAATATAAAACAAATAACTGAACAACTACTAAGTATGAAGTATTAGTGATGACTATTATTCATTTAAAGAAAGATACTGCACTTTATTAAAGATTATAATATCTTAGGATAAAAAATTCAACAGATAAAAAGAATCTTTAAAAAAACAATTTTGTTGGACTGTTGAGAGCGACACTGTAGCATAACAGTACCCCTTAACAGTATAAATACAGAATTGGAGTGCTTGTTTGCCACCTTGGTTGTCATAGCTCAGTAGCATAGCACTTGTGCGTTAAACAAGCAGTCCTGGGTTTGATTCCCAGTAGAAACCAAATAATTATTAATTCTGTATTGTTTAAAAAGCCTGTGAAAAAGACAAAATACATATAATAATTAAAGAAGGCTAAGAAAGAAACTTGTGAAGTGATAAATTATAATACTTTACTATCCAAAAGAGCTATGATAATTGCTCAATTACTTTCAGAATATTCATTTTGGTCAGATATAAATCATTCGATAACAATTTACTAAGAAAATTATAAACTGTACAATTTACCTTCATCATCACAATCTATTGAAGCATCAATGTAACCATTGTTTAGTATTTTACTGCTCACCAAAGCTACATCATACCTAATATACAAAATTACATAGTTAAATATCATTACTACAGAAATCTAGCCTTGACATAAATTAAAGTAAATTCAGTTAGCCTCACAGGCTGTTTACGTCAAAGCTGTTTCAGTTAGCAACATAGCTATTTACTTCTGATCAACTTTTCACCATGTCTATATAGCTACTTACTTTTGATCAACTTTTCACTAAGTCTAATAGCTATTTACTTCTGATCAACTTTTCACCAAGTCTAATAGCTATTTACTTCTGATCAACTTTTCACCAAGTCTAATAGCTATTTACTTCTAATCAACTTTTCACTAAGTCTAATAGCTATTTACTTCAGGTCTGTTTTATTTAGCCTCATCTCTATTAACTTCGGATTTACTGTTTCACTTAAAATTAAAATAACCAAACAACTTACTCTACTCTTGGTTCCACTTCATAATTTTCTTCACACATTGGTCTACTCATTAAGCTACCTTCTTCATCCAGCACCGCAAGGCTTGCGGAATCTTCATTCTCGCTGTCAAACAGACAGTGGAAGTAGTCTAAAAGAAATGATTATGAAAAGGCTTATAATATGTGCCGCCATTACAGAATAAATAGTAACAATGGTCCCTCATATATAAAGTATCCACTTATATTACAGCTAATTAAGAGAGCTATACGTCATATTGCTAGGTAGAAGTTAATACAAACTGTTAGTCAGAATTATTATAAATAGAATACTAGTGTTTTCCAACAGATGACCTGTGACACACAATGTAATCAAGTGGAAGTTCATATATACAAGTATGTTCGTGCGTTTTTTTTTATTCTTGTTTGACTAATTAACATAAATGTACCTCAAGTTGCTACAAACTAGATATGATTCATATACCTTCATCAGTATTACTTGACAGCAATGTTTCATCATGAGAAATTTTGGAGAGCTGATCATCCTTGTCTACTTTTGAGGTGTCACCTCTGTAATTAAAATATGAGTAAGCTATATTGAAGCATTGTTGTGAAAAGGTAACTATCCAGCCTAGTTTTCAAATTTGTACACTTTTGTGCAAGCTCAATTTTTCAAATTATTTAATTGATTTATATATTCACTGAAAAAATGTGATCAAATTATAATTACATTACCACAACCATTAACATTAACAATATTCCAGAAAATAAGAATGAAAAGCTTCTGTAGTAGCTAACCCCAAAATGAAGGTGGAGTCACTCACATTTGCCTCATTAAAACTAGAACAGAAGTAGTGGAGAGGCAAGAACTTTGCCTAAAAGCACCTTCAACTATCACTCACTTCAGATATGCTTGATTTAAAAAAAGCTATTAATGACACCGAAACGACATTACAATCTACTAGCTAAATGTTGACATTTTTTTCATTTACAGCTCAGAATTTCTTATTAAATAGAAAAAAAAGTAAAAATAAAAGTAATTCAAGTTTTTCTTGGGGCCAACTCAACTTGGACATACTATAGTCAGCAAACAGAAGAGCTAAAAAATTCAGGATTTACGACTTCTAGTGGTACTAATGGAAGCTTAATTTCTGTCAATCTCAGAATTGGTTTGGGGTTCAGACAGAATGTATAACGTATTCACTTTCTAGTTTCTGAATTCTGAACTCTAGAACAGTACTGTATAGAAATTTTGGGTAGAGCATTAAGAATTCCTGTTGCCATACTTTTAAACTATTATAAGAACAAATATACTTGTGCACTTGTTTCATTCAGGAAGTACTACTACATATAAGAATATTAGGGAATTTGAGACCGGTTCAATGCCAACAATTCTCGGCTCCGACAGACAAGGGTTAAATACAAGGTAACTATTAGAACTATATTCTCTACTTGTGTAATCAAACATTAGTGTACATTGTACATAGTTACAAATAGAAATTGAAAGCAATGAAAGGTATGCTGAAGAGCTGTAACTAAAATTATAGACTCAAATGTGTAAGCCATAGTTTACATTGATGCTAAAACTGGTACTTAACTTTCCCGTATGACTTCAGTTGAACAGGGATTTTCCCTTACATTATTGAATGGGAAGTTTACGAGCCCTGCTATAAAAATAGAAATACGCTCTCATTTCAAATACATCATGCACAAATCTTGGGATGAAAACATGCACTTCTTAATTTAACAGTATCCCAATTAATCTCAGAACACTACCAATATTCCTACAATTTTCCCATATATATATTAGAATGTTTCTTTCTTCACTCTACATTATTATATACTAATGGAATTTTTTGGAAAGGAATCAGTTATTTACTTAGGATCTACTGTTTCATTTTGCCTCATAGATATATAGTTCTGATCTACTGTTTCGGTTAGTTTCATTTCTGATCTACTTTTCACTTAGCCACATAGCAATTTACTTCAGATCTACAGTTTTAGTTCAAATAAAAATAACCCAACAACTTACTCTACGCTTGGTTTGATTTCATAATTTTCTTCACACATTGGTCTTCTTACTAAGCTTCCTTCTTCAGCCAGCATAGAAAGGTTTGTGGTATCCTCATCCTCACTGTCAAACAGACAGTGGAAGTAGTCTGAAATTATTATGAAATCTTACATAAAGTAATGCTTTTATGTTGGTTATATTTAGAGCATAATGCAATAACAAGGGTTCTTCCTTATACAAAGTATCATCTTATACTACAGCTAATAAATTGAGAGCTACATACATAATACAGCTAGTTAGAAGTTAATACAAACTTTTAGTCAGAACTTTAATACATAGAATTCCAGTGTTTTCAAACAGATGACTTGTGACATACAATGTAATCAAGTGGACGTTTGTATATAAAATATGTTTGTGTGTATTCTTAATTCCTGCCTGACTAATTAACATAAATTCATTTTAAAAAAATAATTAGAGATGATGCCCCAAATTTACATACATATATATTTATAACTTGCAAAATGCTAGACCTTAAGGTTGCTGGCACAATCTTTGACCGCAAAAAACCCGCCATATAGGCCACAGTTGCTAGGGTGTGTTAAACTTACTTCTGCTTCCCCCCCCCCCCCAGTTATTTTATTTTGCAGGCCAGCAAGTACTACTAGGAGAAATCACCTACCAAGAATGAAGACTGTAAGTCGACCGCATCTCAAGAAATACCCCCGTCACCATTTTGGACTTGCGGCAGTACTGCACAAATACCGCCGTAGTTTATAAGCCTATTTTTTATATATCATTTACTTACCCATGCATGTATGCCATAACGTTGATTTGTTGTTGAATTATATTTTACTGTTCTATTTACTCACCTTACCACGTTCATTAATGTGGATATTTCCGTGAAATTCCATATATTTAAAATATCTCAACATTATAGGTTCGACCCCTTGTGGCCCTTAAACCCTGGCAAAATTTGAACCTTAGCCGTTATTCAATTCGTGAGCAGTACGCAAGAGAAGATTCTACTTTAGAGAGAGAGAATTTTCATTGTAAGTCGACTCCACCCCGCCCTACCTGACCCACGTAGTGGTGAGGCTCAGCTGCATTTCCCGGGCACTAATTTGTTACAGAGTGAGGTGTGACTTTGTGGTAGATAACGCGTGACTATTCAGCTGATGTGCGCTACTAAAGGCTCCCAGGCGCTTCTATGTGCCAGCACCCTTAAGTTGTTACAAACTAGATGTGATTCATTTACAATGTAAAGTGAGTTATTTTTAACAATACCTTCATCAGTACTACTTGACAGCGAAATTTCGTCATGAGAAATATTGAAGGGTGGTTCATCATTGTCTGCTTTTGAGGTGTCACCACTGTAATTAAATATTAGTAAGCTACATTAATGCACTAGTTTGAAATGGTAACTGTGCAATTACAGTCATATTCTTAACATCTTTAAATCACTAAACAACTAAGTGTGTCAGCAATGGTGAAAGGGCTGGACTGTACAAGTAGAATTAGTAACATACAAAAAATTTATGATTTGTATGATAAATATTATTGAGTGAAAAGCGGTATATTATAGTATGTCCTAGTTGAGTTGGCACGGCTGCAAGCACTTTTGTAAGAAGACTGCACTTAGTTAAAACAGAAGCTTAGTCATGTGAACTAATTGAAATTGATGCACGTGTATAAATTAATGTCACGTGAAATAAGGCAGTTACTCAGTTGTGAATCCATCATCTTCCAATAGAAAGAGCAAAGTTTTAGCTATGACAAACTAAGACACTGCCATCAATTCATTGGTTCTGAAATCTGCACCCAATAATTCATCAAAAAACTGAAATCAGGAATTCCTTTTTGAAAAGTTTACATAAAACTATGAATATTTAGTAAATATATCATTGGTTAGTTAAAACAATTCAGATCTACTGTTTCAGTTAGCCTATCATAAATATTTATTTTAGATCTAGTGTTTCAATTAGCCTCACTGCTTTTACACTAGTGATATGCTTCAGCACAAATGGTGAGTGAGCAGTTGTGTACCAGGAATTGAACAAAACAAGTGTAATCTGATAAAAGACAAATTTTTTTTGCCTTTACAAAATTATGAACTAAAAAACTACATTTTATAAATTTAGATTGAAGTTACCTAGCCTTATTCAATCCATTTATTCCTTTAAATAGCTGAGCTATGTAGCAATTGGTCATGTATGTAACAAATAGACAATATGAATTTACATTTTTATCTCAATTTTCGCAAGTAGTAGTAAATGGTAAGCCATTCCAACTTTAATTCCATGATATCTACTCGCCGAAACTGTTAGACTTGAAAGAGCACACTCACACAAAAAAGCATTTCTTAGGAATTGTTGCATCGTTTTGAGCATAAACCTAACTTACGGCTCCGAAAATGCTGTGCAAAGGCTGCTAATATGATTAGTTACACTTGTCAGTTAAATGTTTATTTGCAATATTCTTTAGCTAAGCAAGTATATCAGTACAGCGGGTAGTGTTGACGACCGGAACCGATATCGAAAAAGTAGGCCAATAAACCGATAAACAATAGACCGATAGATTATCAGTGCAACTCTACCAACAGGATCCAAGAAGTGGGAAAGTATGTCAGATAAGGCAAACAGATAACTGAAGTGAAGTGTCTTGGATCCTGTTCACCTAATTGTAGAAGGCATCCTTCAGTCTATTTAGTCCTAAAAGTAACTACAAGTAGTTATATAACCATTGACCATAGTAGTGTGAGCTTCATCTAAATGACCTGTGATACTTACAAAAAGCACTCTAGCTACTCAAAAACAGCCATGTATTTAAGTTATTTATGATGTGTTTCATTACCGCAGTAATGAAGCACCAAAGGTGCAAATCCTAAGCACTATTAAACACTACCTAGCTATTACAATATAATCTCCTTCCAAAAGAACAAGCAATCTGCTAACTATTTTTAATGAGGTATTAAAATAGCTCGACCAATGAAAACGGTACATGGAAACGCTGTCTTCATGAGAGAAGAAGCTAAAATAGCCAGAAACATTCACCTGTATGCATTTTCAAAGCGAAACTTCACTTCTTACAACTCCATTAACTTCCCTGAGCATAAAGCGAACTACACCGCTGGCTACAGAAATTATTTGCTCACGTGATAATGATGTGAAGCTAGGGGGGATTGCCCATAAAACCTGGCACCTATTCAGAGTTGAAAGCTTTGCGTTTCTCATCCATTAGCCCGAAATTTAATAAAGCAACACAATAAAAACTCTTAGATCTTTGTTCTGAGTAAGTTCATACCTAAATTAACTGATAATTGTCAGTAATCTCCATAATTAGAGCGTGACAGATGGACAGACAGACAGACAAACAGATAAATAGACAAACAGACAGGACAACTACTATAACCCTCTCGTGCCTGCACGCTGAGGGTTAACAACTCGCTGCGACTATTAGACATAAAAAAATAGAAAAGTTCGTTTCCAAGGAATTACCACACAGAACTCTAAAGATGACTAGCTCACTAGTGCAGTAACTGAAAAAGCTGTGTAAGACAGCAAAATACTTGTTTGGTAGTTGTTTATTTTGTGCTATTCTTTAGCTAAGCAGTAGCTGTAACACTCTACAGTTGCACACATATTTGTTCTCTGGATATATCAACACAAGACTAACTTCTGTGACTCAACCATTGGCCAATGAATTTTTAAATAGGTTGAGAAAGAAATTGTGAAGAATGATACTGTTGTGAAGTGAAGTTTGTAAGACATAACTGCATCAACAAGAAATCAGATTACATTAAACACCACTAAAATCAATGAGATAAACAATTGATGATACAGGTAAAGACCACTAAACCAAAGGGTTCCTCTTAGTGGAGTAGCTATTGGGACCGTGTCGAACATCAAGCGAACGCAAAAATGCGAGGGTCAAAGTACAAAGTGACATATTATGTACATCCACACATATATACAATGAAATATCATCAATTTTCAATTTGACACCACTGTATGATGTGCCACTCAATTTGCTCGCTATTTATTCCATACTGCAATCAGGATTATATTAAAGTGTTTATTTCTATTGGATGAACGCTCACTTGCTATGCTCACACGCCAAATGAAATACACTATAATTATTCATTCTAGCTCAAATTTACAATTGTTTATATACAACTTACTCTTTGCTAGATTCCATTTCAAAATTCTCTGATTGTGGAAAATAAGCTAAAATTAGTTGTAAAGATAATATCAACACATTGTATAATGTTAATTCACTTTATGTTACCACTTAACACAATTGTATTATTTTAAAGTAAAAATATGTGCAAGTTTCCAAAGTAGAGAACTAAATGTATAAATTCAGTAGAACAATATGACAATAGAAACGATCCTGAAATGTCTACCACAGTAGATTATTTACCTTCTCCATCATCATCAATAGAAGTGTTAATGGAAATGATGTTTATTCCATTGTTGTTCAATAACACCACATCAGATCTGTATTAACAATATTTCATAAATAAAAAGCAAATAGAATTGAATTCTAGCTTTGACAATACCATAGACTTGAGTTGTTAAGCACCCAAGACAATTCCAATTGGTAAGGCAATTGGCACTTTCTAAAAAATGGGTACTTCATAGTGAGTGGATAACCTGAAAAGTGGAGCTGAATACAATCAGCAGTTGAGGAGATACGTAGAACGTTTAATAAAAGGCTAAAATCCCGGAATAAAATGGGGTGCTTAACTAATAACAGAACTTAGTAAAGAGAGGACACTTGACAATCACTGTCTACGATATTATTTATTGAGATCTAGGCTGTACTTAAATCAAACAATAGCTACTACAAAACATTTCTCCATAATATGTCTTACTCAGGACTGGAGCTTTCTTCAGCTGGAGCTAACGTGTCCAAAGCTAATTGCCGAGCTTTTAACTGCTCCATTTTACCTGTGAGCAATCTAATTGGATGAACAGTACAAAGATTAATAAATGATTCATAAGCATAATTAAATGATCTGTATACTATAGTGAACATACAATTAATGACCTCAGTTTGTACAACCACTTAGTTCTTATGGTACAGAATTATATACAATACAATTTTGTGTCTTCTTAGGGATCGACCCTTTCTCCATACTTTACTAAATGAAATCCTTTGGTTTAGAGATCTTTACCTGGATCATCAAGTGTTTACAAAATAGAATTAAGTTGTGTCTGAAATATCTTATTTTGTGAGGACGTAGTTATGTCTTACAAACTTAGGAGTTCATTTTATTAGCAAAGGTGGTAAGTTATCTTGGCTAATGTACAGTTTGTCATAGTTTTAGTTCTATACAACTGTATTGTCTTTACTTTAAAAACCATTATCCAATAATAGAAGCACAAAGTAAGTCTTGTGTTGATATATCCAGTGAACAAATGTGTGTGAAAATGTAGAGTGCTGTAACTACTGCTTAGCTAAAGAATAGCACAAAAACCAAAATATGCAGCATTTTCGGCTACTGCTGTAGTAAGCAAGTCACCATTTAGAGTAAGACAATAAAGGGTATGGTAAGTCGTTATAAATGCATGCTATTAATATCACAGTTATCTAACAGTTTTTCACTATAGCTTTGCTTCAAATTTGCTAACATATTTACGAAAGGTGGCTTTAATTTCTATAGCTTGCTTAATAAGTAGGTCACATTATTTAAGTTTGCACAGAGTATTTCTATAGCAAGTGTGTTAATTACTAGTTCTAGCCCCACAATAGCTGAGTATGTAATTAATTGCATCACTTAATTAGTGTTAATTCCATCTAGACTGACTGAATCATTAAGAGTAATGAAAGCTTAGTTCAGCCAAGGAATCAAGCTGACTTGAGGCTGCGATATATTATCTTAGACGTTAATTCAACTTCAATTCAATTTTCTATAAGCGAAAGAATTCCCTGTTTTATTAAAATGTATAATATTCTATTCAAGCACATGTATGTACTATGGAAGTTCATGGCAATCTTTAAGTACAAATTAGCTATTTGGATACTGTACAGTAGATTATCATATACATACAAATATAAGTTTGTTTTCACGTTATGATGGCTACTAATAATTATTTTTACCTCACATCTTCACAAATACGACATACTCTGCCTCTGAAGCAATTTAGACACATTTTGAAGCCACACGATTGACAAGTGTGGCCCCGATTTTTGATCCATCCAAACAGAGTGTTGCAGCCAGAACACTTGTTTTGACCTGCAGTTGTCACCTGTAGAGCTCTCTCCACACTAAGATTCTTCTGTTGTTTTCTGTTTACATAGAGGCATGGAGGCAAACATATCAAAATTTAATAATAACAATTAAATATATTTATAAAAAACTGAATGTTAGTATAAAGAGTTCTTACGTTAGTTCTTCTTCCTTGAGAAGCAGGAGGTCCTTTCCCCTCTTTTGCAATTCAAGTAATTCAGTTGTTTGAGCATTGATCGATGCTAGGATCTTGAAATTGACATGTGGTATGTAGTCGGACATAATTATTTCAACTCAAGAGATTTAGCACTTAGGGGTCGGCGTTCACCCGAGACGCAACCCTCTTTTATAGTTGAAAGCTGCGCTTAGATCCGCGCGGGCTAGACGCTTCCATCAAACAACCGTTCAATCCGCAACACAACTGTTAAAAAAATACGTCATTGCCAGGGTCAATATGGAGGAACTGGCTCCGACAAAGGGACCACAACAATTATGGTATAACGTTACTTCAGTAAAATAACGCTAGATTCTTTGTACAATAACCTGAACAGGGTTAAGCTGAACTTACATATAAGTGCTAAATCTCAGTGTAAGAGAATTCTTGATTTGAAATAAATTATGTCGGACTACGTACCAGATGTGAATTTCAAGATCCTAAGATCGATCAATGCTCAAAGAACTGAAGTTGGTTTTAAAGCTTAGATAATGTATGTACCATGTCAAAGCTTTATAACTATTCAGTTCATACTATACTGCTTTCAAGTAGCTATGTAATGCTAGAGTTTATATTAACAGACTATACATCTTTGAGTGCTGCTGAGTTGTTCTTGAAGCACTTGTACATTTTTCTGACCTACACAAACAAGAAAAAATACATAATGCAACAGAATAATGAATGGTTTACTAGAATGATATATTTGAATGTAGTAATATTAACATAAGCTAAGCATGTCAGACAGTCATGGTGAGACTAGGAAAATTTGTATTAATTGTATTCATTATTAGTGACTGCCAAAAACTATAAAATTGGACTTGCAGTAAATAAAGTCAAGACACCACTACTGAGCATATGAACATGACAGTAACACTTGAAACTATACATAGCTACATACTGATCATCTGATTAAGTTAGTATTTTATCTGGAAGAATAGACATTAATCAACATAGTAGAGAATAATTCTAGAGTATAGGTATTTAAGAGAATAATGAGAACAATCACATTGCTGGAGGTGTGGCATCACCTTGTTGGAGTTGTGGCATCTTTCATTAATCGTGTTAAAACTACCCCAAAACAAGTGAGAAGCAAGCACATGGTATTTGGTGAGGATTTAGCTATAGGCAGCAGATTTAGTTTTAAGTTTGCACGTTAAGAAAATTAGTGGATGTGCAGCCAAGTCTCAATAGCTCAATAGTACAAAAATGCATTATTTACGTCCAAACATTTATTAATTTTCAGTAAGCTGAAGTATGGCTTTAGTAGGTTTTGTTTGCATTAATGTAGCAAGTAGAACAAAATTGAACATAATTTTTGTCATTATTAGAGAGGCCTGGCCAAGTCAAATGTTTATTGATTGTGGATTAAGTCTTAACTATACCAAAAATATCTGAATAAATGAGTCCAGCTGCTACAATAACGGCATTGGTTACCAATTTATCAACACCATCTTTATCAATAATCTGGGTACACCATTAGCAATTCATCATTATAGAAATAATCATGAGAATTTACTTTAGTACATTCTCTACACTGACCTAAGGAAGGGCAAGTCTATTGCATGACACATAGCTCAGCTCTATTGCACATGCTATGGGCTCATCTTCCTCCTGTAGTTCATTATTAACCAGAGTGATATCCTCAACGTCATTCCTGGATGTGTCAGGCAAGATGGCTATGGGCCCATCTTCGTCCTGTAATTCATTATTAACCAGAGAGAAATCCTCAATGTCATTCCCGGATGTGCCAAACATGGTGGCCATGGCCGCAGCGTCTTGTTTATCCTGAAGTACTGAAAAAGTTATTTCCTTCTCCTCCTGTTCAGCATGAGCATGGGCCGTAGCAACCTGAACTTTACACCAATGTCCTTGTCATTCTCTAGAAGTTGCACAATCAATGCCGCCATATCTTCTTTTCCGATGTCTATTCCAACTAAGACTTTGGGAAGCTCCTTCCCTGACTCACACTTGTTGAGTTCCCCCTGCTACAAACAATGGTTGTGCTAGCAGAGCCTGAGGAAAGTCGTGAATGCTCGCCATCCAATGACATATGGAAAGAAAAAGATATATGACCAATAAATATAATTAAAAGGAAATTAAGGGCACAAATTGAAAAATAAAATTAAAACATATAGCAAGAATAAATGTATTTTATCATCAGAATAAAAAAATTACAAGAAAATATGATTCACAAAAGTTAGATTTATCAGATTTTTCAGTAATGATAGTAAGTGTGTTCACATAATAAAGCAAAGAGACAAGAGTGACTAAAATCAACAACAGAATGAAACAATCAGGTAGAATTGGTCATTTTGATGGTATAATGTTGTTTACCGCTTCCACCAAGTATAGTGACTGTAGAAAGTGGAGTAGTCCGCGTAAGATGACTACTGAGCCTGAAGTCATTCACTAGTACTGTCTGCCTAGCAGAGACGATAAAATCTAAGTTGTCAGGCAAGGTTTGAATTTTCTTCCCCAGCAAGGATAATTAGATTGCTTCAAGAGAGTGCTAGCTAACTAGTGTGTAGAAACTTTTAGTTTATCCTGATTACAGTTCTAAGTGTAATTCCAAATTGAAGAAAACATTGACTCAGACACCGCAAGGCAGCCACTTAATATATAGAACTGTCTGCACAATGCCTGAGTCTTAATAACAATAAGCTTAATCAAGGTGAATGAAAATTGTACTCATTGGAATAACAATACAGGTAATAAATGTTAATGAAAGATTGAATGGGTGATAAGGTAAAAATGGAATTTTTTAAAGTTAAGAAATATTAAGTTTATTTTAATATAAAACTGAAAAGGTGAAAATGGTTTGTACAAGTAAGAATGGTGATGAACATAAGCAAACGCACAGACAAGACAAACAAGTTAATGTAGTAAAGTGTGGATGTATACATTGTTGTCTGTGCTTCTCTGGTGTATGGTGGAGAGAATCATCACACTAGCCAAAGCTGATATTATTTTTTGATACATTGCACTGTGCCACAAGTAAGGAGGAAAAACCTTACAGTGAGCTAGACATATTCTACAAATGGTGGAGTAGGGGAAGCATCAGTCAATTGTTAAAACTACAGAGAATTCACACTTGTTAGCAGTCCCGATAGAGAGACCCTTTACATATTGTCCGGTCAACAAGCCTCAGCGAGGACAATGGGCAGAGTCTAAGGGGATGTAACGCTGAAAAACCAGAGAATATTAGCGGGTAAGTTGCGTTTCCATCGCTAATTTTCAGTTGCCACAGTTGCTCACAGCTTTGCGCAAAACTTCCCTTCTAAAAAAATGGTTGTTTGTGAAATAGGGATGTCCTTTTATTATTCAGTACATTGTCTGGTCTACTTCCTCATGTTATTTTCTTTATGCTTTCTTGTCTTTAATAGTAGTGCATTGTTAACATCAAAATATTACTCAATTGGCTTCACTTATTGCATTGTCCCTTTGATCAAATCCATCTCAGGAGTTTGTACAAAGGAGCCAAAAGTTCACAGCATAGCTGAAGACCCGTATTATTACAAATGTAGAAATGATTAAAAGATAAGCCTCAACTTCTCTCTTTCTTCCCTAAATCCTCAGCTAAAAGGAGATAGCGCCACTCCAGACCATTTACCTATTCGCTCCAGTCGAGCGAAGTGAACGATCTACACAGCGACGCTCACTGCACGCGTCAGTCATTTTAAACACATACCTATGGAGCTGTTACATTGTTTGAACTTAAATAGTTTAATTGGGTAAACCTTAGTGTAGAGCTTTGAAAAGCAAGCCGAAACCATAACTTATTGGCGAGCGAGCGTAGCGAGCGAGACAGTATTAGGGGTGGATAATGCAAAATCGGGTATATGTTTGTGTATATATGTGTGTAAGGATGGTACGTATGCCCCTAAAATACGCGCGCTGGAAGCTTTTTTCTCCAAAAAACACGTTTTACTAGGCGTGACCCCAGTTTATTCTGAATTACAGCAGCATTAAGCAAGCCTTACTTTATACTTAAGCGCCGAAGTGTGAGAAAATTCCTGCTCATTTTCAAGAAACAAAAAGTTGATTCGACCGGTTACTATGGCATTGACGACCCATTTCCAGACCTAATTTCAAAACTTCGCCGTTTTAGGGGGGACACGGAGTGCCGCTTGTTGGTTGTCAAGAGTCATTGGTAGTCAGAATGCCGTAGTATTAATGCTAAGGAAGCTACTTCTACTCGAGGGAAGCTGAGGGGTAACTACTTAATTCCTTATTTGTTAGCTAATAATATGCAAAAATAACTCTGGCCTTTTTTTTTGTAGCTTGTTGTCTACAGTGACTGGTAAATTCAAATAGTCAGAATGACTCAAATTTGGTACTACAAAAGTTACCACTGTTCAAGAAAATGAGGTAAGAAAGTAATTTTTGTATTTGTGTGCTAAAATTGATTGTCTTTTGTTTTTGTAGGTGAGAGCTTGTTGTCAAGAATTCAAGGTAATTCAGATGGTCAAAGTAACTTCAATTTGATACTACAGAAGGTATCAATACTCAAGAATGAGGTAAGTAGTAATTCCATATTTGTTGGCTAAAATTACAAATAATAACACTGGTTTATTTTTTATTGTAGCTGAGAGCTTGTTCAAGAGTTACTGGTGATTGAGATTACCAGAATAAATGATGTTTGATACTACAAAAGTTACCATTAATCAGGTAAGAGAGTTATTTTGTATTTGTTTGCTGAAATCAAATGTCATAACTGCTATTATAGTGTTTGCATGAAGTAAGCTTAAAATAGTAACATTTTATGTTACCTAACTATCAGGCTCGCTCGCCATTTGTGCTCAAGCACACCACTAGTTTGTTATTATTATGTCTTGGACGTACGTGAGGCATTTTGTACTTTGACCCTCACGTTTTTGTGTTTTGTTCGGTGGTCGACCCCGTCCCAACACTAAACAGAATCCTCCTTTTATCGATCAGTACCCATATCACCCTAGAAATTGAATTGTTTACCGTTTTGAATTCTTTTACAGGTGCAGTTAAAATATGAAAACTTACGGGACTTCCATTTCTATTCGAGTTAGTGGCAGTGGTAAGTCAATGCGCTCTTTAGCAGGGTTATAAGCCGCACGCAACATTATTTACTTGAAAATGCATTGACCACTAGACTAACCGCGAAGGTAAGTCTTGTGTAGGTGTGTCCAGTTGTGTCAAAGCATTGTACACTACAGCCACTATTTAGCTAAAGAATATCACAAAGAAAACGTTTAAATAGCGTGTATTGTTGTGTTGTTGTTGTTTTCCTTCAATTCAAACAGTTGCAGCGAGTTGTTACTATGGTACTGAAATCCCTATACAGTGTATGCATAATTAAAAAACTCGACCTTATTTTCAGTAGCTTGAGTGTTAGAAGTCAAAATCATTCATATAAAAATAGTATAGTCTTTAGGCTCGCTCGCCATTTGTGCTCAAGCACATCACTAGTAGTATATGTTATATGGATATATGTGTGTTAGGATGGTACGTATGCCCCTCAAATGCGCGAGCGGGAAACTTTCTTCCTTCTTCTCTCTTACGTCTTGATTTCCTTCTCTCTCTCGGAGGCCAGACCCACATTATTTTATGTATACCCCAACTTATTAGTATACATCTTCGCTCGATTCGCTCACTCCTCTGGATTACACTGCGACCTGAAGGTCGGTAAGGGATTTACACGATAAAGGCCAGACTGCAGTGTAAATCTCATACCTGCCTGGCCGAGTGATGCACCGACTTGAACCAGGCTCTGGGCTTAACTTTGATTCGGAGATTCACTTTTTCACTTAGCTATAAGTATTAACATAATAGTTAGAAATGAATTTGCACAGTATTACTAAGAAAGTGGTATGAAATATGTATGGTGAAGTGAACAATCCTGATTAGTCTGTTTGAAAGTAGAGTGGTACAAGTGCCCTCTACATGCTATTGTGTCATCGTAAGGGGGGTAAGTTGTGGGGACAAAGTAGATAAGTAGGGGTGGAGGAATGGGGGATGGAGGTGAATGGAAAAAATATTAGGGGCAAAGGGAAATCATCATTAAACTTGTCTTCTCCAACAGCCTTTCAAGTTTTAGAATATCTTAAAAATTTAAAAGTAACCACTAAGTTTCCAGTGCTTTTGTTTTCTCATAGCAACAATCAATTGTTATTACCAAGAGCTTGTGAACTCTCAATGATAGGCTAATTTCTCTAAAGCAATTACTTAATTGGGTTTTGAATAATATCTCGTCAATAAAACATTTTTCCACTTTGGTTACCAGCATTTTGTAAATATATTACTGTAAAGGATCTTCTTAAGGAAATGCAAGGGGTGAAATGCTAGCTAGATTAGCTATATATAGTTTAGCTAAATTATGCAAGATGACACTGAATGTGAAATCATAGATTTATAAAATGGCATATTTGCTCCGCTGATGAAAAAATTAACTGAATCACCACTTATCAAAACTTTACACAAGGATTAAATTTCAGCCTGATGTGTACCATAAGTTCACCTGAGGCTTGCCATCTGTAATATACTGTTGTAGCTTTACAACTGTAGCGTAGCACTCTTAGTTCTTACTTGTTCACTGTTTTTCTAGCCCAGAAGTAAGACTCGTTATTACTACACATACACAGACATAAATACACAACATTCAGTGTGAATCAATGGACCGCGACAAGTGTTAATTAGTGATGATATAATCGTGAATGGTTGACAAGGTTACTAATGGCTTGTTGTGACAACGTCTAGGAAACTGTCAGATCATGCCACACCATTGACTTTTGGCATTCTGTGGGTCAGACATAAAATACACAATATTCAGTGTGAATCAATGGACCGTGCATAGGTGCCGGAAGCGAGGGGGGGCATGGGGGCACAGGCCCCCCAGACTTTGAAGTGGGGGGGCTGGACCCCCAGATTTAGCTAAGCAATATATAGTTAGCCACAGTTTGTACATGCTGAATAAAGCTGTGGTTTTGCTTGTCTGGACCAAATACCAGTCCTAGGATATCAGTTGTAATCCTATGCAATGGCAACCAAGCAACGTAGTTTATTTTCCTGGGTTTGTAAGAAATAAAAGGCTAAGAATCGAAAGGTGGGTATAACTATAAGTAGATTAAAAAATTGATGTTAGTTTTCTCCCTCTTCATTTCAGTGATAATGAGGATGTGGTGGAAGATGACTCTGGCACAGATGTTGATTGTGCTATGCTTGATTCATCTGTAGACTCAGAGGTAGTGTCATGTTCAGTGCAATGCACAGCAGCTTGTTGTGATTTAGAAGCTACAGTAGCAGCTGGTCTACCTTATCAATCGAAACTCCAGCATGTACTTGATCATACTAAGTGTAAAATGAAACAAGGGGGTAAGGTCCGCCAGTTCTGTACTGATTGGTACAGAAGATATCTTTGGCTGGTACTTTGTACCACTAGTTTTAAAGCTTTTTGTTGCTTCTGCCGATACTGTTCTGCTAAAGGTTGCCTCCAGGATAAAAATGCGGATGAAGCATTCGTATTAAATGGCTATAATAATTGGAAAAAAGCCCATGAACGGTTCAGAAGGTATGCTAGTTCTAGCTGTCACAGAGAATCTGTGATGAAATTTGATCAAATGAGGTTTCCTGGAGTAGATACTCAACACTTAGCAAGCAATTGAAGAGTGAGCAGCTGCAACACCGTAGAATGCTTATGATTCAACTTCACTCATTGCGTTTCTTACTACGCCAAGGTTTAGCTGTAAGAGGACATGATCAAGAAGAAGGTAATTTGTTTCAACTTCTTGGTAGCTCTGATTGGCCGACATGTTACCCTACAGCTTCTGGAAAATATTCATAAGGCTAGCATATTTTCACTTATTGCAGATGAGGCTACTGATGTAACCAATAAAGAGCAACTGTGCATTTCACTTCGGTGGGTTGATGAAATGTTTGATATTCATGAAGATGCACTTGAGCTGGTACAGCTCCCTAAAACTGATGCTGAGACAATAGCTAATGCTATAAAGGATTTTATGCTTCGCTTTCAGCTGCCATCAGGCCAGTGTCGAGGTCAAGCCTATGATGGAGCATCAAAATAAGAGTGGACATATCGGTGGAGTTGCTGCTAGGTTACAGAAAGATGAGCCTACAGCGTACACTTGCCAAACATGTTCTACCTATCAGGGAAGCACTAGAGCTAGCTAAAGAATTGGGTATTTTTATTGATTTGTCACCAGAGAGATAACACATGTTTGAAGCATTAAAGCAGCAGCTGACACCAGAGGCCCCTTCGATGAGAATGCTATGTCCCACACGATGGACTGTACATGCACGAGCCCTGGAAGCTATATTCAAGAGCTACAACGCCCTATTAGAATGTATGGATGTAATTCAAGCTAGTGGAAGGGATAATTAAGCACTGAAAGCTGTTGGCTATTTGCAATCTCTGGAAAAATGTAGTACTTTTTTCGGACTTCAACAGGGTTATCTCATATTCTCAGCCACAGAGCAGCTCTCTCTTACACTGCAGAGCAAGAATACTACTATATAGGAGGTTGTGATGAGTTCAGAACTAGCTGTAGCATTTTTAGAAAGGCAAAGATCACAGAGTGCATTTGAACATTATTATGATCGTGTACTTAAAGAATCTCGAGATTTGACATCTGAACCTGCATTGCCTCGATACAGGAGAACACCACAATGATATGACGATGGGAGTGAAGCATATAGATTTGAAGATGCTAAATCCTTCCACAAGCAACAGTATTACGAAGCACTGGAAACAATAAAGGGAGAAATAAATAGCCGATTTCAACAAGAAAGTGGTATGTCGATAGCAGCTGCTTTAGAAAAATATTTACTCGATGCTTTTAAAGGAAACTTTGAGCTTCCGGATGTAATTTTCTCCTATTCCAAAGATTTGAATATTTCTAGATTGAAAGTGCAGATTCAGATGCTTCCAGACTTTGTTAAAAACATTCAACTTAGAAATTCCTACTCAGGTCATCAAGTCCGTAACAAGTCTGAGAACTGTGTGTGATTTAATGAATATGATTGGTAGTTCCAAGATAATGTTTAGTGAAATTTACCAACTTCTACATATTTTGCTCACAATTCCTGTTACTTCAGCCACAGCTGAACGGATATTTTCTGCAATGCGTCGATTGAAGAATTTTCTCAGGTTTACAATGAAGCAGGTGCTTTTTTAACAATGTCATTCTCTTGCATGTCCATAAACAAGAAACTGATAACATTGATTTAAAAAAAATAGCAAATGAGTTTATTGCAGACAGAAGAAAGAAGTTTTTTGGCGTTGGAGTAACATTTTTGTTCTTCAATACATTTTTACTTTATCATAATGGTTCAGTATTTTGTTATTTTCTCATATTTTCATAATTATAACTATTTCTTATGTGATAATCACACCGTAAATCTTATTGTTTCACTGTCATTTTATTTATACCACACTTGCTGGATCTCACACATATTTACTTAACTACTAACAGTGCTATTGACTTAAAGTGCATTAACATGACTGCTAGTGTTAGTTTCTCCCAGGTGTCTTTCTCATATCTATGGCATGGGCATTTTGTGCTCCCCCAGATGAAACCAGCTTCCTGCACCCCTGCCGTGACAAGTGCTAATTAGTGATGATATAATCGTGAATGGTTGACAAGGTTAGTAATGGCTTGTTGTGACAACGTCTAGGAGACTGTCAGATCATGCCACAAGTTTGAAGTACTGCTGAGTCTCTTTGTAATCTGGTCTGTATGTGAGAGTCCCAGAGCATGATCTGGTGATGATAGGACTCTTATGTCTCTTGTGTAGTTGGAAGTGAATGATCAATAGTTGAAGTCTTGTTTGAACTTGTGGCTCCTTCGTATCTCTAGAGTTTGCTTGGTCCTCTGACTGTGATGTGTGTTCTGGAACAGTGTTGAGATGATGTCAATTGTGTTGTACTTGACCTGTTGGAGTTTCTATTACATATGATCTTGGTGTGTCTGCTAACTCTACCACTCTCCCCTCCACAGGCTGATGTCCTGATGTGATCCAAACCTGAGTAGTGATTGGTAAGGGTGAGTGATCTTGAACTCTGTGCCTCTTGTTATAGTTATCCACTTGTTTCTGTTTGAAAACTTTATTTTCTGTCGAAAATCCTGTAAGTAAGGCCATTTAGGAATTGGTAACTGGTTTGATTGTGGAATAGTGGTCCTGATTTTCCTTCCCATGCAGAGTTCTGCTGGTGAAAGGCTGCACCAGGGTAAAGGTGTTGATCGTAGCTAAGTAAAGCCAGATACGGATCCTCTGATTTGGACATCATTGCCTTCATTGTCTTAATTAAGCGTTCCACTTGCCCATTACTCTGTGGAAATTTAGGACTACTTGTAGGTTATATAGGCAGGCAATGTACTGTTCCGCGCTCTCTCCTTCGGCTTGGTCCCTCCTGTTGAACTTAGCCCTCTCGAAGATGATGTTTCTCCAAATCTTGAAGTAAGCGTCGAATTTGTCCAGCACAATTTTGTAGTCTGCCTTTTCGTCTTCTTTGATATCCGTTGAGGCCAGGACATCTTCAGCATCCTCTCCCATGCAGTAGAGCATGGTACATACTCGTCTAGGACCGTCTTCTTTGTCAAGTCCTGTTGCGATGAGATACTGAATAAATCTCCTCTTCCATTTCAGCCACTCATTCGATCGTTTGAAGTCGAACAGACCTTGGAGTATCGAATGAAGCTCTAGTTGATGATCTACTCATTGTGCTATTTCTTTCAGCATTTCAATTCAGCTGAATCCAACCACTGGCACCATTTAATATAATATACTGTTGTAGCATTACAACTGTAGCGTAGTGCTCTTAGTTCTTACTTGTTCACTGTTTTTAGCCCAGAGGTACGACTCGTTATTACTACACATACACAGACATAAATACACAAGATTCAGTGTGAATCAATGGACGATGACAAGTGTTAATTAGTGATGATATAATCGTGAATGGTTGACAAGGTTACTAATGGCTTGTTGTGACAACTTCTACGAGACTGTCAGATATCATGCCGCACCATCGACTTTTGGCATTCTGTGGGTCTCAAATACTCTACTTTATTAATGCAGTACGTATGATTAAAATGCTTGTTGTTGTTTTTATAATCATATCTCTGGATTTATAGGGTGTTTTGGAGAAAGTTTATAATAATTGTATTTTTACTTCTTCAATAACTACTTCTTCAACTACTTCTTCAAGATCAACTTTAAGCTTAACCTTAAGATATATTTTGTTCTCCATACTAATACAAACCATCTACTCCCAGTTTTTAAGTTTTGATTTTTCTGAAATGGTACAAGCTACTCTAATGACTCCTGGATCGTAAGCAACTGAGACATATAGTGGTGCTCCATCAAAGCCAGATATAGGGAATTAGACTAAAATATGTATACTAATACACTTTGTATACAAATGTGGTTGTGCTTCATTTGCTGCTTTGTTTTGTTGCTGTTGTCATTACTGTTGCTGATATTTTGTGCTAGCTATATCATTTTGGTCTATATAACTACCTTAGAAAACTTAATTTAAATAACATTTTCAAAGATAAAGTTGACTATAATAAAACGAAACCCACCAAAAGCTATTCTAAAACTATTTGCTACCTCTGCAGCAGAATTCAGGTGATTTTTACTGCTAGATAGGGTTTATTGTAAAAAAAATTGTGTTGAAATTAAAGCTCACTAACAGTGATTTACAACTTTGAGCCTGTCAAGTTCCATGGCCGTATTTAGTGGGGAGTAGGGGCAAAAAAGTGAAGTGATGGAGAGAGGAAGAATAGCTATGAGATAAGGTACTGACAATTATCTTGAAATCAAAATTCAAAAAGTCAGAGCTCTCCTAATGTATTTTAAAAAATGATATATATACACAATGATGAAAGGATTGGTTATAATACACTGCCAGGACGTGGTTAGGATTACCAAATGCACTTTAGTATTTAAGTAAAGCTTAACTTACTTCTGGACATCAAATAGAAGTGTACATATTAGACTCAGTTATTGACTTAATAAACGTGATTGTTCAGACTGCACCTCATTAATGTTGGTATTGTAAACAGACTTCTTATTTGTTTTAAATATCAACTTTGTGACTGAGTCCTATTTGTGACAATTTACTTGTTACTCTATGTAGCACTGTTCTAAACTCTTCCTTTGGCTTTAAACTTTTGCGGCTCACTGAGTCTCTGGCGGCAGCATACCCTAGAATGTGATAACCATGAAGATCGATTAGAAAGTACTACTTTGAGAATGATTCGATCTTATTCTACCTGCTGATGTCAAGTACAATTTCATGAGTGAAGAGAAATATTGCTATCCACGACTTTCACACATTTTACAAGTTAGAAGAATCGCTAGCAAAACACAAATCACATTTTAATTGATTATAGTTTGAAGTTGCAAATGGCCAACTGTCCTGTACACTCAAAATTTCATAATTATCTCAGCTGTGGAATGCTTATATCACAGTATTATTAGAATGATTCAATATAACTTGCAAAAAATAATGCATAATGCGTTCAATAATTAGTTAGTGCAGGGTGAAGAGTTGAATGCAGGCAGCTCATAATTATCTCTCCCGTGGGTATCTCATCAACCCGTCCGCTACCTAGGGTATTTAAATGTGGGCCCGACAGATTCTACATAAGAGTCCAAATGTCTGGGTGTGACATCACTAGATGTATACAATGTAAATCAGAGCAATAGAAGTTATTACAAGTATGAATTAACACCAAATGTAACTGTCAAAATCTATTGGTTAACACTTATTGTGGCTTACAATTCAAGTGAATCAAAGATATACTACTTAACCTCATTAATGATACTTAACAAAACAATTTTTACACTTACATATTTTGGTGTTAATTCATACTTGTAATGAATTCTATCGCTCTGATTAACCTTGAATATGTCTAGTGATGTCACACCCAGACATCTGTTGCAAAAAACACCTTTTGTCCACACACTGATTGTTAGTTGCCTGGGTGTGCCCTCTTGCGAAATTTGGTACTAAAACACAACAAAAATGGACCTGATTAAAAAAAAAAATATAATACTTTTCTTGTTGAATAAGTAAATATGTATGCTATGTACTTATACCAAAATGCCATGATGTGTTAAGACTAGTACAATAGCCATTAATGGTCACTGCCACTTAGTTTTATAAACATAGCTATTCCACTAGTGATGCTATCACAATCTTCCATTGCATAATAATACCAGCAAGTATGTTTAGTAGTCTGCATTCTTTCCTTTTTGGCAACTTATTAAGGTACGTTTTAATATATAGTTTCTTGTCCTCTTGAAATAGTCATTTTTATACAATAATTATAAACATTTTAGGACAATATAATTACCTTATAAATTAGTCACAGTTATTTAAACATAATATAAAGATATTGTAATGAAATAACAAAAGTTATTGTAACAATTGCATACTGTAGGCTAGTTAGTTAAAATTAGTACTTGTAATCAGAAAGTCATTTTGATATAATTGAAACACTACAATAATGCCAAGTATTATGGTTGGGTAAATTAAGTTACTCAAATAATACCTTCATTGGTGCTGTTTGGCTGTTGAATGTCTTTGTCTATAACCTGTGGGTGTTCTTGTTCCTCGTGCTTGCTTGAAGCATTAATTCTGAACCAACAAAATAGCAATAACATAAGCAGTATGATTGTATAACTAAATCTTACGTAAAATGTATAAATGTCTTTATTAAGTAAATAATAACGATAAAAGTTTGTAATTATAAAGTAAGTACTACTAAGTACTTTTGAGTCAGAGAGCTATATAAAACAAACACATGATAAAAGTCAATTCAATTTTTGTATAAGCCTCTAAAACTTACATTAGGCTAGGCTCAACTTCATAGTTCTCTTCATACGTTGGACTAGCTTCATCAGCCACCATAGCAAGGCTTTCATTATCTTCATTCTCACATTCAAAGAGACCATGAAAGTAGTCTAAAAAGAAATTATTATGAAACCTTAATGCTTATATTATATGGCTATTGTAAGAGAAAAGTACAGAACAAATAGTAATAAAGGTCCCTCACATATAAAGTATTAACTTATAATTCAATCAAATGTATTGAAAGCTATACATAATATGACTCGTTAGAATTTAAGACAAACTATTAGTCAGATTTAGTTGTAAATGTGAGCTAGTCTAATTATATTATACAAAATACATACTATTATACGTATACAAATATATAAAACATACAGCTAATTAACTGAGAGCTATACGTCATATTGCTAGTTAGAAGTTAATACATACTGTTAGTCAGAATTATTATAAATAGAATACTAGTGTTTTCCAACAGATGACCTGTGATATACAGTGTAATCAAGTGGAAGTTCATATATACAAGTATATTTGTGCGTATTTTTAATTCTTGTTTGATTAATTAGCTTAAGTGTACCTTAAGTTGCTACAAACTAGATATGATTCATATACCTTCATCAGTATTACTTGACAGCAATGTTTCATCATGAGAAATTTTGGAGGGCTGATCATCCTTGTCTACTTTTGAGGTGTCACTTCTGTAATTAAAATATGAGTAAGCTATATTGAAGCATTGTTGTGAAAAGGTAACTATCCAGCCTAGTTTTCAAATTTGTACACTTTTGTGCAAGCTTAATTTTTCAAAATTAATTATTTAATATTCACTGAAAAAATGTGATCAAATTATAATTACATTACCACAACCATTAACATTAACAATATTCCAGAAAATAAGAATGAGAATGAAAAGCTTCTGTAGTCCCCAAAATGAAGGTGGAGTCACTCACATTTGCCTCAATAAAACTAGAACAGAAGTAGGGGAGAGGCAAGAACTCATCCTTACAGCTCAGCATTCTTATTAAACAGAAAAAACAACATAAACCTACCTTCGTATTAGACTTACCTGTACCATAGAAACAACAATTAAAGACTTTCCTTGCTCACAGACTACACTAGTAGCTTGCCCTCCAGTTTTTGGAGTATACTGAATAAATATTTTTAGCTGTAATTGTATGAGCTTTCCAATGCTGCAAACCCAAGATGCATGGCGTCCTCTATTTAAAAATAGTTCAAGTTATTCTTGGAACCAACTCAACTTGGACATACTATAGTCAGCAAACAGAAGAGCTAAAAAATTCAGGATTTACGACTTCTAGTGGTACTAATGGAAGCATAATTTCTGTCAATCTCAGAATTGGTTTGGGGTTCAGACAGAATGTATGGCGTATTCACTTTCTAGTTTCTGAATTCTGAGTTCTAGAACAGTACTGTAAAGAATATAGAAATTTCGGGTAGAGCATTAAGAATTCCTGTTGCCATACTTTTAAACTATTATAAGAACCAATAATATACTTGTGCACTTGTTATTTTAGGAAGTATTACTAGATAAATATATAAGAATATTGGAGAATTTGAGACCGGTTCAATGCCAACAATTCTCGGCTCTGACAGATTAGGGTTAAATACAAGGTAACTATTTGAACTATATTCTTCACATGTGTAATCAAATATAAATAATAGTGTACATTGTACATAGTTAAAAATAGAAATTGAAAGCAATGAAAGGTATGCAGAAGAGCTGAAACTAAAATTATAGACTGAAATGTGTAAGCCATAGTTTACATTGATGCTCTTAACTTTCCCGTATGACTTTACGAGGCCTGCTAGCTATAAAAAAATAGAAATACTCTCTCATTTCAAATACATCATGCACAAATCTTGGGATGAAAACATGCACTTCTTAATCTAACAGTATCTCAATTAATCTCAGAACACTACCAATATTCCTACAATTTTCCCGTAATTATTATATTATATAGTATTAGATCGATTCTTTCTACACTCTACATTATTATATACTAATGGAATTTTTTGGAATTTATTTATTTATTTATTTGTATATATGTATGGATGTCATTTTGTACTTTGACCCTCGCGTTTTTGTGATATGTTTCTTTCTTCACTTTACATTATTATAATTATACTAATGAAATTTTTTGGAAAGGAATCAGTTATTTACTTAGGATCTACTGTTTCATTTTGCCTCATAGATATATAGTTCTGATCTACTGTTTCGGTTAGTTTCATTTCTGATCTACTTTTCACTTAGCCACACAACAATTTACTTCAGATCTACAGTTTTAGTTCAAATGAAAATAACCCTACAACTTACTCTATGCTTGGTTTAATTTCATAATTTTCTTCACACATTGGTCTTCTTTCTAAGCTTTTTTCTTCAGCCAGCATAGAAAGGTTTGCGGTATCCTCATCCTCACTTTCAAACAGACAGTGGAACTAGTCTGAAATTATTATGAAATCTTACATAAAGTAATGCTTATATTATTATGTTGGCTATTTTTAGAGCATAATACAATAAATTAGTAACAAGGGTTCTTCATATACAAAGTATAATCTTATACTACAGCTAATAAATTGAGAGCTACATACATAATACAGCTAGTTAGAAGTTAATACAAACTTTTAGTCAGAACTTTAACACATAGAATTCCAGTGTTTTCAAACAGATGACTTGTGACATACAATGTAATCAAGTGGAAGTTTGTATATAAAATATGTTTGTGTGTATTCTTAATTCCTGCCTGACTAATTAACATAAATACATTAAATAAAAAAATTAGAGATGATGCCCCAAATTTACATACATATATATTTATAACTTGCAAAATGCTAGACCTTAAGGTTGCTGGCACAATTTTGACCGCAAAAAACCCGCCATATAGATTATAGTTGCTAGGGTGTGTTAAACTTACTTCTGCTTCCCCCACCCCTCCCCCTAGTTATTTTATTTATGCAGGCCAGCAAGTACTCACTAGGAGAAATTACCTATTAAGAATGAAGACTGGAAGTCAACCGCATCTCAAGAAATAACCCCGTCACCATTTTGGACTTGCGGCAGTACTGCACAAATACCGCCGTAGTTTATAAGCCTATTTTTTGTATATCATTTACTTACCCATGCATGTATGCCATAACGTTGATTTGTTGTTGATTTTTATTTTACTGTTCTATTTACTCACCTTATCAAGTGCATTAATGTGGATTATTTCCGTGAAATTTTATATATTTATAATATTTCAACGTTTTAGGTTCGACCCCTTGTGGCCCTAAACCCTGGCAAAATTTGAACCAAAGCCGTTATTCCATTTCTGAGCAGTACGCAAGAGAAGATTTCTGGATCCATTACTTTAGAGAGAGAGAATTTTCATTGTAAGTCGACTCCACCCCGCCCTATCTGACCCACGTAGTGGTGAGGCTCAGCTGCATTTTTTTGGCACTAATTTGTTACAGAGTGAGGTGTGACTTTGTGGTCGATAACGCATGACTATTCAGCTGATGTGCGCTACTAAAGGCTCCTAGGCGCTTCTATGTGCCAGCACCCTTAAGTTGTTACAAACTAGATGTGATTCATTTACAATGTAAAGTGAGTTATTTTTAACAATACCTTCATCAGTACTACTTGACAGCGAAATTTCGTGAGAAATATTGAAGGGTGGTTCATCCTTGTCTAAATTTGAGGTGTCACCACTGTAATTAAATATGAGTAAGCTACATTGATGCACTAGTTTGAAATGGTAACTATACAACTACAGTCATATTCTTAACATCTTTAAATCACTTAACAACTAAGTGTGTCAGCAATGGTGAAAGGGCTAGACTGTACAAGTAGATTTAGTAACATACAAAAAGTTTATGATTTATATGATAAATATTATTGCGTGAAAAGTGGTATATTATAGTATGTCCTAGTTGAGATGGCACGGCTGCAAGCACTTTTATAAGAGAACTGCACATAGTTAAAACAGAAGCTTAGTCATGTGAACTAATTGAAATTGATGCACGTGTAAATTAATGTCACGTGAAATATATAAAAAATATATATAAATATGTATTTTAGATTTAGTGTTTATGAACTAAAAAACTACATTTTTATAAATTTTGATTGAAGTTACCTAGCCTTATTCAATCCATTAATTTTTTTTAAATAGCTGAGCTATGTAGCAATTGGTCATGTATGTAACAAATAGACAATATGAATTTACTTTTTTGTCAAAATTTTCGCAATTAGTAGTAAATGGTAAGCCATTCCAACTTTTAATTCCATGATATCTACTCCCCGAAACTGTTAGACTTGAAAGAGCACACTCACACAAAAAAGCATTTCTTAGGAATTGTTGCATCGTTTTGAGCATAAACCTAACTTACGGCTCCGAAAATGCTGTGCAAAGGCTGCTAATATAATTAGTTACTTGTCAGTTAAATGTTTATTTGCACTATTCTTTAGCTAAGCAAGTAGCTGTAACACACAACAGTTTCACACACAAACTGGTTTGCTGAACATACCTATACAATATTTACTTTCGTGACTTGACCATTGGACAATAAATTTTCAAATAAAAACAATATCTTTGTGTTCAACAAATAACTATGACAACCAGTGCATTAGCCAAAATTATTTACCACTGCCACTAAATATAATAGAAAATGAACTCGGTAAGTTTGTAAAACCTAACTGTATCTACAACAATTCGGATAACTCAGATACAGAACAAATTCAAAGGAGTAAACACTTAGTGATATGGTTAAAGATTGGTAAACCAAAGGATTCTGTTTAGTCATGGAGTATCAGATGAGATCAATTTCTAAGCAAACACAAAAATGTGAGGGGTCAAAGTATAAAATGACAAATGCATTCGATCGGGGATATTTGTTCCTTTCTATATAAACTATAATATATAAAGGAACCAAAATACTCCATTATCTAAGGTGTTTCATGATCGTGTCTCACTGTCACCAATCTGATCAACTGTTTTAATAAGCCTCATAATAAATATTTTTCTTATTCACTTCAGATCTACTGTTTCCATTAAAATGAAATAACCCAATAACTTACTCTACGCTTGGTTCCACTTCACAGTTCTCTTCCCAAAGTTTGTCATGATAAAATCTCGCTGTCAAATAGTATTGATGGAGGTACTATTAACTAATTAACTCATTTTAAAGTGGATACAAACCACATCTTGATTGTAACAGCTAAGGACTTGCATTTTGACTTCCTATTTATTGATCATTGTACAGCCAAGTTGTGTATGTAGTTAAATATATGCATTGAGTATCTTTTCTAATCTATTTTAGTTTATGTTAATTAGTCAGTCCAGGAAAAAAGAAGGTTAAAATAATTTAATCTAAAGAACTTCACTTGGGTACTTTTATGTCAGAGGTCATCTGTTGGAAAACATTAGTATATACAAGTTTGACAAAAGTCTGCCTCAGCTTCTAACTAACTGTAGTATGTATAACATTCAGTATAAGTCAATAATTTGTATGTGAAGAAGCTATGTTTATTTGTTGTAGTTTGCTCTAACAGTAGCGGACAAATTAAAGCATTACTTTAAGATTTCATAATAATTTCTTTTAGACTACTTCCACTGTCTGTTTGAAAGTGAGGATGAAGATACTGCAAGCCTTCCTTTGCTGGTTGAAGATGGTAGCATAGCAAGCAGACCAATATGTAGGACGGTTCATCCTTGTCTACTTTTGAGGTGTCATTTCTGTAATCAAATATGAGCAAGCTGTGTCAATTCATTTGTTTTAAATGTTAACATAATGTGAAAAGCTATCTATAACAACTACAGTCTTGTTCTTAACATCTTGAATTCAGTAAACAACAAACATGTTGTGTGTGTGTCAGCAATAATGGTGAATGAGCTAAACTGTATCAAGAAGAATTATGTAGTAACATAACAATGTTTGAGACTGATACAATAAAGAAGAAAAAACTTGCAATGAGCTACAACCCTTGACATAAATCTACAGATGTAGTTCTTGTGAACACCAAATGTAGTGTTTAGCAAAACACTGAAGTCAAAGTGTGTTCAGTATTTTAAAGAGCAGAAAATGAAATGGGGATACCTTTCAGCTGCTCTCACAGCTTTTATCCTCATGTTTGGCAATTAAGAAAGTTTAATCATCTAGCAAAATCAACCGCAAAGCTAGCCTCTGGTGTGTGTAATCAATCATGAATTATTACTGAATAATTCATGACCTTAAACAGTTTGGTAAAGCATCTTCTTTCTATTAAATGGGTAAAGTGTCATTACATTAAGTACAGCGGGTAGTGTTGATGACCGATAGCGATATCGACAAAGTAGGCCGATAAACTGATAAACTATAGACCGATAGATTATCAGTGCAACTCTACCAACAGAATCCAAGAAATGCGAAAGTATGTCAGATAAGGCAAACAGATAACTGAAGTGAAGTGTCTTGGATCCTGTTCACCTAATTGTAGAAGGTATCCTTCAGTCTATTTAGTCCTAAAAGTAACTACAAGTAGTTATATAGCCATTGACCATAGTAGTGTGAGCTTCATCTAAATGACCTGTGATACTTACAAAAAGCACTGGCCAGCTACTCAAAAACAGCCATGTATTTAAATTACTTATGATAATGTGTTTCATTACCATAGTAGTAATGAAGCACCAAAGGTGCAAATCCTCAGCACTATTAAACACTACCTAGCTATTACAATATAATCTCCTTCCAAAAAAACAAGCAATCTAATAACTATTTTTACTGATGTATCAAAATAGCTCGACCAATGAAAACGGTACATGAAAACGCTGTCTTCATGAGAGAAGAAGCTAAAATAGCCAGAAACATTCACCTGTATGCATTTTCAAAGCGAAACTTCACTTCTTTCAACTCCATTAACTTCCCCGAGCATAAAGCGAGCTACACCGCTGGCTACAGAAATTATTTGCTCACGTGATAATGATGTGAAGCTAGGGGGAATTGCCCATAAAACCTGGCACCTATTCAGAGTTGAAAGCTTTGCGTTTCTCAACCATTAGCCCAAAATTTAATAAAGTACCACAATAAAAACTCTTTAGATTTTTGTTCTGAGTAAGTTCATACCTAAATTAACTGATAATTGTCAGTAATCTCCATAATCAGAGCGTGACAGATGGACAGACAGACAGACAAACAGATAAATAGACAAACAGACAGGACAACTACTATAACCCTCTCGTGCATGCACGCTGAGGGTTAACAACTCGCTGCGACTACTAGACATGAAAAAATAGAAAAGTTCGTTTCCAAGGAATTACCACACAGAACTCTAAAGATGACTAGCTCACTACTGCAGTAACTGAAAAAGCTGTGTAAAGACAGCAAAATATTTTTTTGGTAGTTGTTTATTTTGTGCTATTCTTTAGCAAAGCAGTAGCTGTAACACTCTACAGTTGCACACATATTTGTTCTCTGGATATATCCACAAGACTAACTTCTGTGACTCAACCATTGGCCAATGAATATTTAAATAGGTTGAGAAAGAAATTGTGAAGAATGATACTGTTTTGAAGTTAAGTTTTGTAAGACATAACTGCATCAACTAGAAATCAGATTATATTAAGCACCACTAAAATCAAAGAGATAAACAATTGATGATAAGATCACTAAACCAAAGGATTCCTCTTAGTGGAGTAGCTATTGGGACCGTGTCGAACATCAAGCGAACGCAATAATGTGAGGGTCAAAGTACAAAGTGACATATTATGTACATCCACACATATATATACAATGAAATATCATCAATTTTCAATTTGACACCACTGTATGATGTGCCACTCAATTTGCTCGCTATTTATTCCATACTGCAATCAGGATTATAATTATTAAAGTGTTTATTTCTATTGGTTGAACGCTCACTTGCTATACTCACACGCCAAATATAATTATTCATTCTAGCTCAAATTTACAATTGTTTATATACAACTTACTCTTTGCTAGATTCCATTTCAAAATTCTCTGATTGTGGAAAGTAAGTTGAAAGCTGCGCTTAGATCCGCACGGGCTAGAAGCTAATCCATCAAACAACCGTTCAATCCGCAACACAACTGTTCACGTGAATTTTATTTAAAAAATACGTCATTGCCAGGGTCAATATGAAGGAACTGGCTCCGACAAAGGGACCACAACAATCATGGTATAACGTAACGCTAGGTTCTTTGTACAATAACCTGAACAGGATTAAGCTGAACTTACATATAAGTGCTAATTCTCAGTGTAAGAGAATTCTTGAATTGAAATAAATTATGTCAGAATACGTACCAGATGTGAATTTCAAGATCCTAAGATCGATTGATGCTCAAAGAAGAACTGAAGTTGATTTTAAAGCTTAGATAATGTATGTACCATGTCAAGCTTTATAACTATTCAGTTCATACTATACTGTTTTCAAGTAGCTAATGCTAGAGAGTTTATATTAACAGACAATACATCTTTGAGTGCTGCTGAGTTGTCCTTGCAGCACTTGCACATTTTTCTGACCAACAAACCAGAAAAAAAACATAATGCAACAGAATAATGAATGGTTTACTAGAATAATATATTTGAATGTAGTAATATTAACATAAGCTAAGCATGCCAGACAGTCATGGTGAGACTAGGAAACTTTTTATTAAGTTTATTCATTATTAGTGACTGCCGAAAACTATAAAATTGGACTTGCAGTAAATAAAACCAAGACACCACTACTGAGCGTATGAACATGACAGTAACACTTGAAACTGTATTGAGTACATTGCTAGCTACATACTGATCATCTGATTGTGTTAGTAATTTATCTGGAAGAATAGACGCTAATCAACATAGTAGAATAATTCTAGAATTTAAGAGAATAATGAGAACAATCACACCTTGCTAGAGGTGTGGAATCACCTCGTTGGAGTTGTGGCATCTTTCACTAATCGTGTTAAAACTACCCCAAAATAAGTGAGAAGCAAGCACATGGTATTTGGTGAGGATTTAGCTAGAGGCAGCAGATTTAGTTTTAAGTTTGCACGATTAGAAACTTAGTGGATGTGCAGCCAAGTCTCAATAGCTCAATACTACAAAAATGCATTATTTACGTCCAAACTAATGTTTGGACGTAAATAAGGCATTTTTGTACTTTGACCCTCGCGTTTTTGTGTTAGTTCTGTGGTCGACCCCGTCCCAAATTTCACTAAACAGAATTCTCTGGTTTATCGATCAGCATACCAGTATCATCATAGAACTGTTTACCGTTTTGAATTCTTTTGGGGTGCAGCTAAAACGTGAAAACTTACTGGACTTCCATTTCTATTGGAATTAGTGGCGGTGGTAAGTTAATGCGCTCTTTGTCTTGGCTGCCGTGCGCAACAGTATATATATTTTTTAATACATTGTCCACTAGACTATCTCGTGTAGGTGCATGTACAGTTGTGTCAAATCATTGTGCGTTACAGCCACTACTTAGCTAAAGAATATCACAAAGAAAACGTTTAAAAAACGTTCATTGTTGTGTTGTTGTTTTATTCCCTTCAATTCAGCAGTTGCTGCGAGTTGTCTGAAATCCCTTTACCGTGTATTCAGTGTTAGAAGTCAAAATCATTCATATAAAAATAGTATAGTCTTTAGACTCGCTTGACATTTGCGCTCAAGCACATCACTAGTTTATATTATATATGTTTGGACGTACGCAATTATATTGAAGTGGTCTCTTCAGAGTGGGGTTGATCTTCCCCAATCTATTACATACAGTTAGTTGAGATACCATTTTGTACTTTGACCCTCACGGTAATTTTGTATAAGTAATACGCTATTTGTCACAGTTATAAACCCTACCAACAGCATTTACTTGAAAATTCATTGTCCACTAGACCAACGTAAGTCTTGCTAGGAATGTTCAGTTGTGTGAAAGCATTGTGCGTTACAGCTACTACACAAAGAAAATAGTTTAAAAATAACGCGACTTAGTTTTATTGATTCTTTTCAATCAAACATTTGCGAGGAGCGGTTACTATGGCATTGAATACCCTTCACCGTATATACGTAATTTAAAAACTCCTTTATTATATTTTAGTGGCTTGTGTGTTAGTAGTTAAAACCAATTGTTTAACAACAGTGTGGTTTAAGGCAAGGGGCTCAAGCACACCACTAGTCCGGATGAGATCACCGTCAAATTATGTTAACTATTTTTATCAACTTGGTGATAATTTGTATGTTTCTTAGTTATATTGACTTAGCATCTTGTAGGCAAGGGGTCCTGAGAACCAGCCAGCTATTGATTTTATCAGATTTCATTTAGCTATTCTTTTTATTTGTATAGCTATTTACCAAATTATAATTTATTAAAATAAGGGTGGCTATTAGATAATGGTTCCTACTGAAGTCAGCATCAGAGCGAGCTAAGGAGCCAGGCAAAAACAAAAGCTATACCTACAGAAAGTTAGCTAATTTAGTTTTAATGTAAATAGCTGAACATTTTCTAAACATTATAAATAATCTAATATACTTTAAAATACAAAAAACTAAGTCTTCAAGGAGCATTGAAAAAGACTATAACTAAGTCTTCAAGACTGTTGTTTTGTTTTTTGTGCATGAATTATAAAAACTTAAGAGAGTCTGATATCTATAAATTGGAAACTATTTAACAATAATTTTGTAATTATTCTACTGAGATTATGACATCTTTTATCACTTTCTTACACTGCACAGGAGAGCATCAGGATTAAATTGTTCTTCACATTCTGTAAAAGAAGACTGTAGTATAGATAAGAAAAAAATTTCGATCCAATATCTGGGGCTGTCACTGCAGATTCAGAAGCTAAAGGTACTTTAGTGAAAAATGTTATCCTCATAATAATGGCCTAAAATAATTGACAGTAAGTAAAAAACAACAAATAATTATAGTTTGCTGGCAGTAATTCTGTAATTTATTGCACACCCACATTGTATTTTCTATACATGTACACTTTTTAAATGCCATTAGGGCTACTTTTAACATCAATATACTAGCTTAGTTTTGATATAATAATACATATCTTACCTGCTCTACAGTAGGAGCGTGTTTTGTTCTTCTTCGAGCCCGTCTTTTTCATTTTGCCTTTCTATTCTCACTACTCGTTTATATGGCAGCTCTTTGAGGGCATAGCCTTTCTTTTCTTCTTATCATTTATATTGAGTTAAAATAATACCTGCAGGAAAATGCTGTTGCCATGGTACTTCATAGCATGCGCAAGTACCAGCAGAAAAAAAGGGCACACGTAGCTATAGGTATACGCCTGAGGTTACATAAGCGTCCACGTACGCCTACGCACCTCCAAGGAGTTGGATAAGTAAACTGACCCATCAGTTTTTGTACGTTTCCTATAGCCTAGAGCCATGGTACAAGTCAGTTGCACCACTCCGTGTTCGGTCGCAATGGGATTTCACTATATTCTAGCATTCGGCCTCCGGTTGTGTCAATCCCATATCGACCTCCAAGTCATGGTGTAACCTAAACATATTACCCAGAACTTATAAGTATTATAATTGTGGGCAAAGATAGTACTTCTCTTTTCTAAATTTCTAGTAAGCTATTAGAAAATAATCTCAGACCAAAAGAAGAAGTAGTTGCTTATAGCTAAAATTGAAAACAATAACAACTACAATGAAGCATCAAAGGTGCAAACTCTCAAGGCTACTATACCCTAACTAGCTATTACAAAACATCTCAGACCAAAAAAATCAGCTATATTTCGTCGTTCTGAGTAAGTTCATACCTAAATTAATTATTAATTGCCTGTAAATATTTTGCCAAAATCAGAGGTGACCGTCGGACGACAAGACAAGCAGACAGGACGACTACTATAACCCTATATCGTGCATGCGTGCTCAATGTTAGTAATGTATAAACAGATAAATAAGATTATGAATTATTCTACAGCTTCAATTTTAGCAAGATGTGACTAATTAGATAGCAATTTACCAACACACTAATCTTCTTGATTATTACATTCATCATCACTATCTATAGAAGTCTCAGTGGAACTGAATTTCTGTTCATTATTGCTCAACAAGCCTCCATCAGATCAATATACATTATTCCATAAATTAGCAATATTTACAATTCTATAAGCTTTGACACATTGTGATAGGCTGTACTTATTCAGATTAGCTACTACACTATTATAATAATGTCTTTCTATGGACTGGAGCTCTCTTTAGTGTTTTCACTGATCTCCTCTGCTCCGATTCTTTGTTGTAGCAACCTGTATCAGCCTCCGTGTGCTGTGTGATGTTAGGTGTGATCTGTATCAGGAATGTTCGAGGAATCCATAGATGATCTCACCCACATTCTCTACTAATGGCTAATCTAAATCATCTAAGCTATTTATAATGCTTTAACAGTTTCATTTCACTTGTGACCAATTTAACAATTGTAATAATATGAAAAACATAAGTGATGCTAATGTCTATTGGGATCATGGATTACTATGCAGTTAGATAGTGGCACTATTGGTAATGTTTGTGTCATATATACTAGGGTACATGAATGTACCTAAGCTAGTTTCTGTAAATAAAATTGTTTTCTTCAAAGTATGTAAGTGACGTACATTACATTGTCACAGATGGGCTACCAAAGCTCCACCTCAAAAGAAAAAAAATTGTATATTGATATAATCCCACTTGGCATGGTATTTAGCAAGTGGTGTGCTAAAGGCACAACACTACAAATAGCTATATTTGAAATAATATCAATGAAATAATATGATAAGTTCTCTATATTATTGTTCCACCTTTACATTGAACTTTACTAAATAATAGAAACTAATCAAGGAGCATAAAGAATGAATTGAATTTGAAATATTTCAATGACATAAGGCTTTCACTCTAATGATAAGTCCTCTATATTATTGTTCCACCTTTACATTGAACTTTATTGGGGGACAAAACACTGGCAACCAAAGCTTCACTCCCTTGCAGCATGCAGAGTTTAAACATATAGAGAGAACATGAACATTTGACATAATTCCACCTTCATTGAGAATTGAGCAAGTGCAGAAATATTCATAAATCATTAAAATCAAAACATGTATGTGGTTGTGAGTGGGAGTTGTCAATGGAGTGGCAGTGGAGCTCCTCCATTCTGATCTATTCTCGTGATAGCGCTGCCACCAGGATACACTTAGCAGCACACTCGTTGGAACACAGGGACCTTGTAAAATAGGTGAGCCTGGCCTGTATGTAGCCACGATGCGGGAACTCTTCAACAAATTTAATGGGAATTGACTGACACAAAACGGTGCATACGTCCAGTCACACCCGAGGAGCACAAATTATGCGTACGCCAGAATCACTAACAATAATATGTGACAAACTTTACCTATACTAATCTAAATGACACAAAAACATACACTATACATCACACTTATAAGTTCATAAGTCTCTGTCTTCTTCTCCATCTTCTCTTGACATTTTCTCCTATTCTCTCTCACTGGAGGCCAGGCTTACACATTCCATTTAGATAAATTAATTCCAAATATTAAACATGCATATATTGTGTGGTAATATTGTATGAACCAATCTTCCAAATTAATCAACCGTTGCAGGCAGTTATTTTGTCAGAGATCCTTCTCCATATCAGCCTGATTGTAAATGAACATCATTAGGTTTTGTATCTTCCTATCCACATTTTTTATATTTTGATTACATTACTTAATAACAATAAAAATATAAGTAAAAGTAAAAACAACCAACTTAAGTACAATCATTATGAACATTCAATTACAAAGAAAAAATTATAAGTAAATGTATAGATAATAACAATAATAAAAACAATATTAACTATAATTATTATAGTGCAGTAAAAATAGTTGTAAGAGCCTATAAATATTTTTCTGTAACTAGTTGTTGAAGCAAAACTTCAGATTTTCTGGAGAACTTACACCAGAATAAAAGTCACTTCACAGTTATTTTCACCTCAGTGGCTTCAAAAGTAACTTCTAAATATATTAATTGTATAACTAAACACAACTTTATATTTGGAATCTAGCCAACATAGTAAAAATTCATTTCAGAATAGGAATCGACTGCAATGACATTTGCCAAACTGCACATGCATTCTACAAGAGCTTTTAAATATTGACAGCCACATATTATTCAAGTAACCACACCACATAATAGACTGTAGTCACCTTCATGATTAACATCTGGTACATATATATTATTCATTTGATACAAGAGAATATCGCGAGTCTGTTGGCTTAGTATTTACGTGAGTGCCGCAGGCACGAGCGTAAATACTAAGCCAATCAGACGAGTGTATTCTCGGGTATCCAATGGATAATAAATTTATTAGGTACTGCTCATGGCAATACCTTGGTAACAAAAAATTTACCTAGGGGGACGTAATAACCCAACGTGATAACTATGAACACAGGTGATATGGAAAAATATTGCCCTAAGCCACATCCTGTTTACTTTAATGCATTTTCTATGTGGCAACAGTTATCAGGCTCTGTTCAGTACCTAATAAAGAATGTTATCACCTACTTGAGCAAAGCCTTTACAGATTATCATAAATTGTCCATAATTTGCTGCTCACTCGTGATAATGATTCATCAATAATTAATAAAAGCTAGATCACTTGTGTGGGGCCAAGACTGTTACTGCAAGAAAGAGGAGACAGAGTCATGAGATGGGAAAGCATTAGATCAAAATAGGGATTCGACAAACAATATTTAAACATGTTTGTTCAGAGTGTACCTCATTAGTGTTGACATTGAAATCAGACCACTTATTTGTTTACGTTTTAACTTTGTGGTAGAGTCCCATTGTATTGTGTTTGTTACTCTATTCAGCACAGTACTAAGCTCTCCCTTTAGGCTTTAAACTCTCTGGAATTTGCTGCTCACTGAGTCACTGGTGGCAGCATACACTAGAATGTGGTAACCATGAAGATTGGTTAGAAGGTACTTTTTTGAAAACTAGAGCACCAAGGGTGCGAAACATCAGTGCATTAGTACACAACTAAGATTTATTTGGATTACTTGAGCTTATAACTACTGCAGACGCATGCATTTAAAAAAGAATATGCAGACTGTGGTGATCACGTAGACTGCTGTATAACGTAAACCAATGTATGTGAACGGTAAGGGTCGTTGCATTGAGCTTGCACTTGTTTGGAGCTGAAGTTTCTCCGCAATAAAAAAATAGCTAGAATTTTAAAAGTGGACCATGTAAGGGAATAAAATTCTCCTACTGGGTCAGGTCATACTTGTTTTAAAGCCATTTATAAAATTGAATGCTGACGGACATAATCAGTATTCCAATTCTTATTCACTTGCTGATGGCAACTATACCTTCATCAGAGAAGAGAAATATAGCTAGCCACAACATTCATACGATTTATATGTTAGAATAATTGCTAGCAAAACAAAAATCATATTTCAATTGATTAGTTTAAATGCCTAACAGTCCCATACTACAAATTTCATAATTATCTCAGCTGTACTGTGCTTATATCACAGTATTATTAGAGTGCATATTAGCCATTAATATGTTTTGCAAATAATAATACATAATGTGTTCAACAATTAGTTAGTGCAGGGTGAAGAGTTGAATGCAGGCAGCTCATAATTATCTCTCCCATGGGTACCTAGTCAACCCATCCACTACCCAGGGTATCTAAATGTGTGCCCGACATATTCTACATAAGAGTCCACTGGGCACCTTTCAGCCCCCCTTATGTAGCTTGTTGAAATCAGAGGTAGCCCACGAGAGAGATAATTAAGGTGGTATAGCTGCCATGCATATGATCTATTGAGGTGAAAAAAGAGTAAAGACATAATAAACAAGTGATAATAACCTAATGAATTAAATGAACTAAATTATCTGCACTAGCAGATCATAGTCTTTCTAAATAGAAAGTTTATAATAATAGTATTTATACTTCTTCAATAACTACTTCTTCAAGAACCATCTACTCCCAGTTTTTAAGTTTTGATTTTTCTGAAATGGTACAAGCTACTCTAATGACTCCTGGATCGTGAGCAGCTGAGACATATAATGGTGCTCCATCAAAGCCAGGTGTAGGGAATTAGACTGAAATATGTATACTAATACACTTTGAATAAAAATGTGGTTGTGCTTCATTTGCTGCTTTGTTTTGTTGCTGTTGTCATTACTGTTGCTGATATTTTGTGCTAGCTATATCATTTTGATCTATATAGCTACCTTAGAAAACGTAATTCAGGTAACATTTTCGAAGATAAGTTGACTATTATATTAAAATGAAACCCACCAGTAGCTATTCTAAACCTAGTTGCTACCTGCAGCATAATTCAGGTGATCTTTACTGCTAGATAGGGTTCATTGTAAAAATATTGTGTTGAAATTAAAACTCACTAACTAGTGATTTACAACTTCAAGCCTGTCAGGTTTCACGGCCGTATATAATGGGGAGTAGGGACAAACATGAGAAGGGATGGAGAGAGGGGGGAATTGCTATTAGATAAGGTACGGACACCATTATCTTTAAATCAAAATTCAAACAGTCAGCGCTCTCCTAATGTATTCTTTTTATTTTATTGATATACTCACTGATGAATGGCTTGGTTATAATATAATACACTGCCAGGACGTGGTTAGGATTACCAAATGCACTTTAGTATTTAAGTAAAGCTTGACTTACAGCAGGACATCAAATAGAAGTGTACATATTACTCAGTTATTGACTTAATAAACGTGATTGTTCAGACTGCACTTCGTTAGTGTTGGCATTGTAAAAACAGACTGCTTGTTTGTTTTAAATATCAACTTTGTGACTGAGTCCTATTTGTGACAATTTACTTGTTACTCTATGTAGCACTGTTCTAAACTCTTCCTTTGGCTTTAAACTTTTGCGGCTCACTAAGTCTCTGGCGGCAGCATATCCTAGAATGTGATAACCATGAAGATCGATTAGAAAGTACTACTTTGAGAATGATTCGATTTTATTCTACTTGCTGATGTCAAGTACAACTTCATGAGAAAAGATAAATATTGCTATCCACAACATTCACACATTTTACAAGTTAGAAGAATCGCTAGCAAAACACAAATCATATTTCAATTAATTAGTCTGAAGTTGCAAATGGCTAACTGTCCTGTACTCAAAATTTCATAATTATCTCGGCTGTAATTATTTACTCTACCTGGAATGCTTATATCACAGTATTATTAGAGTGCATATTAACTATTCAATATAACTTGCAAAAAATAATGCATAATGTGTTCAATAATTAGTTAGTGCATGCAGGGTGAAGAGTTGAATGCAGGCCGCTCATAATTATCTCTCCCGTGGGTACCTCATCAACCCGTCCACTACCCAGGGTATCTAAATGTGTGCCCGACAGATTCTACATAAGAGTCCACCGGGCACCTTTATGTAGCTTGTTGAAATCAGAGGTAGCCCACGAGAGAGATAATTAAGGTGGTATAGCTGCCATGCATATGATCTATTGAGGTGGAATCTAAAGAGTAAAGACATAATAAACATGTGATAATAACCTAATGAATTAAATGAACTAAATTATCTGCACTAGCAGATCATAATCTTTCTAAATAGCAAATTTGTTTTATGATTGATTTATATCCAAATAAATTATATTTCTCATTAGAAGTATTGGGTTCCAGAAATATTTATTATCACTATTGAAATAGCATATCAATCAAATATGCAAATCTAAGCTTTTTATCACAAAATTAAATACAACAATTATAGATTGACCTTTATGCACACGTTTGTTGTTTCTAAATTCCAATAAATCAGTCTGGCTTCATCATAATTAATTGATGTACATAAAATTGTTATACTCTGTCTAGTTCAAATAATGAAAGTATATTAACAGACAATATTACCTTGAGTGCTGCTGAGTTGTCCTTGCAGCACTTGTACATTTTTTTGATCTACACGAACAAGAAAACAACAACAACAAATAATGAATAGTTTACTAGAATGATGTGTTTGAATGTAGTAATATACACATGAGCTAAGCTTTCCAGACACAGTGAGACTACTAAATAAATTTATGCATTAAACGTACATTTTTTGTGAGTGCCAAAAATATGCAAAGGTTTGTTATCAGACAAGTGACTTGCAGTAACCCCAACTAAGCATATGAATGACAATAACACTGAAAACTGCTTTGAGTACATATCCACTTAGTAATCATAGAGTCTGAGTAGCTTTGGTAATGAGTACGGTGCGTAAGTTGCCCATTCAAAAAGGTATGTAAAAAATTGCTGTTCAATTGAAATCACATGCGGAAAGTGAAATAGCACGTGGCTAATGGAAATACCTTGATAACTAAGTAGAAACTAAGTGAAATACCTCAGTAGCTAAGTGAACTAGTAGAGTGTTAACCTTGGAAGAGTTTGAGTAGTTTCTAGTTGGAGACAATGTCTATTTTTACCACAGAATCTCTAACCGTATTAGACGGAATGTTTTTCAACAGATTAGGTGGAGTCATAATGTTGAAAAGAATGTTCCAGCGGAAGCTAATCCTGAAATGAGGAGATAGTGAGTGAACGATACAGTGTAGCTACAACTGCAAAAGAATTTTTAAAAAGCTGGCCTACTATTAGGGAGTGATAGCACAGGTAACCTGTGCTATTAGGGGTCACTAGCACTTGTAAAGCAAATTGAAATAACACTCGGCTTCGCCTTGTGCTATTTCAATTGCGTTACTTGTGCTATTAATCCTGAATAGCACGGTTACCCGTGCTATTGCTCATACAAATCTTATTCCCTCAGTTTTTAAGCTAGGATGGACAGCGCTTAATGGGGCTTACAATTCAAATGAATAAAATATATACTACTCAACCTCATTAATGATACTTGACCAAAATATTTTTTACGCTTACATTTGATGTTAATTCGTACTTGTGATAAGTTCTATTGCTCAGATTTATGTTGGATATGTCAAGTGAAGTCACACCCAGACATTTGTTACGAAAAATACCCTTCCTCCACACACTTATGATTAGTTGCCTGGGTGTGCCCTCTTGTGAAATTTGGTACTAAAACACAAATAATGGACATGATTAAAAAAAAAAAAGTACTTTGATTGTTGAATAAGTTAATATGTATGCTGTGTAGACATTATTATGATCCAAAACAATCACTGCCACCTATTTTTTTAAACATGTCTAGTCTGTAAGCTACTCAAGTAGTGATTCTATCATTAACTTCCTTTACTTAATAATGCTAGCGAATATGTTTAATAATCTGTAAGCATATTATATCAAAACATCAAATATAAATATGAAAGAATGGGGTGGCAGTTAACCTGTGAATCATCAGTTTTATTATCATTTTATGTTAAGACACTGTGTAATAATATTAGACTGTATTGTTTCAAAATAACATACTTACATTAGTGGTAGTGTCAAACATGTTCAGTTTACCAGATAGCACCTTGGTTTTCCTCTTCGGCAACTTGTGAGGTTGTAAATACGTTTTAATATATAGTTTCTTAGCTTTAATGTTTTTAATAGAGTCCGTGTTAACTTTGAGCACATCATCTTGCTTGTACACAGCAACCATAATGCTTGGCTTGTTGCTAGAGTAATAACATGTTATACTTGATCGTGTCATTAATAGCAAAATATAAAATATAATGGAATGCCTTTTCATTAAAATAGCTAACCTTTTTAATAATTATACAATAGTATTGGTAAGCGAGGTATCACAATCAAAATTCTATATCTATTGATTTTATGGCACGGGTGACTCCTTTAAACTGCCAGTAATAAGAACAAAGTTATGCAATATGCAACACACATTGCCTTTCAAATTTTCAGGAGGTTTAGCTCAAAGTTGATGTTAACTCTTCTTTTGTGGTTTTTCAAAGTAAAATTTAACCCAAGTCATAAAATCAGTCTATAAGAGAAAAAAATAGAACTCAAAAATGATAGAAATTATTTTATAACTGTAGCTAATTCAGAGTCCAGTATAACTATGCATCTTCATGCAAATCTTTACAACTGATTTGTTTTTGAAAGCTGTATAGTCTGTATATGTTTTTCACAACTCTTTCTTGTCCAATGACTGAATAAGGCACACTCAAAAGCTTGCTTGTATATTGCAGAGAGTGAATCTTATAGATTTAATGTTTTAAATAAAAAGTGATGATTAGTTAAATAATTGGGAATTTAATTGCAGCTGAGTGTCTCTGAAATGGGTGGAGTCATAAAAGTGTTACATTAGTGATGAAGATAAGAAACAAGCAGTGACACATTATTTGAGTGGCTTAAGTAAACCAGTGTTTTTACTCCTGTTCATGGAGGCCTAGATATAAATATCTTCTGCATCTCCTAGTGTACTAGATTCACAGCATATCAGATCTTAATCCAGGTGTAGTAACTCAACAATTGACTGACCAGTCGCAATTTTGAATTAAATAACTTGTACTTCAAAAGCTACCTCAATATTGGCACTGTATCCTTAGAGATACCAGCACAAGGCGTTTGAACATGCTATAATTAATCAAACTATATTCCTCAGAATACACCTAATAGTCCTAACTACCCCTGGAATCTTCCCTAATCTTAGAATATCCAGAATACCGACTATAAATTTTCAAATACTTGCTTGTTAAATCTATATTATTTCAATAGTGATATTTTGCAAAAAAAAAAAAAGAACAATAACATGTGTGTACACTAGAATTCTTCTTCACTCCCTCTACAATGCTACCATGTACTCGTGTATTTTGTAGTATACATTATATAGTACTTACTCTACTTGGTTGTGGCGCTTATCTTGATCTAGAATTACTCCAGAATGTTCTATAAAGTTTGAATTTCCTATCAATTAAAAACTAATGACATTACTTTCATCTTTTATGCTGCATAATTTGCGTTATCTAATGAATGTGGTAGTAAATTATAGAGAACATTAATACAAGAACAATAATCTAAACAGCTATACCACTTTTAATGATACTGTACAACGACTTTAAAAAAGTTAAATCATTTACGTAAATTAATGAAAATTTGAATGCCTAATTTCACACCTAAGACTTTTTAAAATAAATCTCCTACTCGAGCCATATGTTGTCCTCTTGAAATAGTCATATTTTTGTACAGTATAAAAATAATGACGATTAATTGCCTTAGAAATCATTCATATTATCAAAACATGAAGATATTGTGATAACTATAAATATAACAGAAATGTTACTATAACTATTGCTTATTAACCTAGTTAGCTAAATTAGTAGTTTTAATTGACAAAGTAAATTGGAATACTACCAAAATGCAAAGCTATGCACTTGGGTTAATAAAGTTATACAATAGTACCTTCACTGGTGCTACTTGGCTGTTGAATGTCATTGTCAATAGCCTGCGGGAGTTCCTGTTCCTCGTGCATGCTTGAAGTATTAATTCTGGATTAACAAATAGCAATCTGTATGATTGTGTAAATCTTATATAAAATGTACAGTGAAAGAAGTAAGTTGTTTGTTTTTTTTTCGGTTTACAAACAAATTTTTATTAATGAAATATTTGTACAACACATAAATTACCCATTCAATATGGTAAGGGTAAAATTGATGTTCAATTGAAATCACGCAATGAACGTGTAATAGCATGTAACTAAGTGAAATAACATGGAAACTAAGTGAAATGCCACTACCCATGTGAAATAGTACATGTGAGCATGCCTGCGTGCAACTCTAGCCTTGGAAACATAGTTAGAATAGTTTGTAGTTGGAGATTATGCCATATTTTAGTGCAGAAATTCTACTAGTAATAGACAGAACTTTTTATAGCAGATTTGTAGGAGCCATAGGTAGGGAAAGAAGTTCCAGAGGAAGCTAATCCTGAGATCAGACATAGTGAGTGAATGTTACAGTTTAATCAAAAGCTGGCCTACTATAGCATGGATAACCCGTGCTATTAGAGATTTATAGAACTCATGGAGCAATTCAATTAGCACTTAGCTGCACATTGTGCTACACTCGCATTACTCCTCCATTGATCCCAAAGAGCACAGTTACCTAAGCTATTACTCATACAAACTGATATAAATCTATACAAAGTATCAATTTTTATAATTATAGAGAAGCAAGCTGTTATATGAAACAAACATGATAAAGATCAATGAAGTCTTAATTTTGTATAAGCCTCATTGTTATAAAATAAAATAAAAAACCTTAAAACTTACTTTAGACTAGGTTCAACTTCATAGTTCTCTTCATACACTGGACTACATTCATCAGCCACAATAGAAAAATCTTCATCGTCACTTTCAAACAGACTGTGGAAGAAGTCTATAAAAACAAATATTATCAAATCTTACAAATAGTAATTATTATGTATTGGCTATCACTAGAGCAAAGTAAAAAATGAATAGTAACAAAGGTTGCTCGCATACAAAGTACCATCTTATAATACATCTAATGTATTGAAAGCTATACATAATACAACTAGTTTAATGTTAAGACAAACTTTTAGTCAGAATTTTTATAAATGGTATACTAGTGTTTTCCATCAGATGACGTGAAAATATAATTAAGTGGAAGTTACGATAGCGGCAACTTTTTTTTTTCCATTTTTTGACTTGACTCATTAACATAAACATAAATATGATTAGATAAGGCTCTCTAAGCATTCAAGTACATATTGTATAATTCTATTATAACAGTTATACAATAGTCAATGAATAGGAAGTTTAAATACAAGCCTTTTATCTGTTGCAACTAGATGTAGTTCATTTACACTGTAAAGTGAGTTAATAATTAATAATACCTCCATAAATACTACTTGATAGAGAAATTTCATCATGAGTAATCCTGGAGGGTAGGTGACCCTTGTCTACTATTGATGTGTCACTTCTGTAATCAATATGAGCAACTGTATTAATGCATTCGTTTGAAAAAGTTACTATAGAAACTACAGTCTTATTCTTAACCTTCTTAATTATTAAACAACAAACATTATTGTGAGTGTGTTTGTAATAATGGGGATAAATTTAGACTGTATGTTTGAGATCAATATTGTATATGAGTCGGCCAACAGAAGAGCTATACAATTTGGGACTTACCATTTCTAAATCTCAATTTCTGTCGATATCAGATTGGATACAGAGTTCAGATAGAATGCACAAATCTTGGGTTTAAAACATGCACTTATTAATCCTACAATATTCCCATCAATCTCAGGATACTCCTAATAATCTCAGCATTCTCCCCTAATCGAAGGATATCCAAAATATATACTATTAATTTAACAATGCTGTAGTAGAATGACTTTGTACTATATATTGGAATTTGGTGCTACCGTGTACTGGTGTAAATTGTTATTAACCCTCAGCGTGTATGTGTGAGAAAGTTGTAGTAGTCGTCCTGTCTGTTTGTCTGTCTGTGTGTCTGTCTGTCTGTCTGTCATGCTCTGATTTTGGAGAATACTGACAATTAACAGTTGATTTAGGTATAAACTTACTCAAAACGAAGATTTAAGATCTTTTATTGTGCTACTTTTTTAATTTCGAGCTAATCGTTGAGAAAACAAAAGCTTTTTCATTACAAAGCATGTGAATTTATACAAATAATCAGTAGGTTCATGTCAAATAGATAAGATATTATATTATAAAATATCGCTTTGGAAAAGAAAACGAAGGACAAGGCCACTTTGGCAATCTATATTCACAATACATTTTTATTCAAATATTGGTGCAGCCATGCGCTCGGCTGCACCTGTTTCGATGCCCCTGCAATAGTGTTACCCCTGATAGAGTCTCACTCTCTCACCAATCTGATCAACTATTTCAACCTCATAACTATTTACTTTCTATTCCCTTAAGATCTACTGTTTCAGTTGAAATTAAAATAACTTATTAACTTACTCTATGCTTGGTTCCGCATCTTCACCCAGCATAGTAAGGCTAGCGATATCTTCATCCTCACTTTCAAACAGATGGTGGAAGTAGTCTAAAAGAATTCATTATAAAATCTTACATTAAGTATTGCTTATAATTAATATACTGACAGCTATACATAATACAGCTAGTTAGTTTTTTCTTGCCTGAATAATTAACATTATCTTAAAAGAGTAGAAAGGATACCTGATTATATAAATATATTATTAGGTCATACAAAGATCAACAAATGGGAAGTGAAAATGAAAACTGTTAAGCTGTTACAATCTATGTGTTGTCTGTACAAACTTTAAAATGAGTTAATAATACCTCCATCAATACTACTTGACAATGAGATTTCATCATGAGAAATATTGGAGGGCCGCTCATCTTTGACTACTTTAGAGGTGTCACTTCTGTAATCAAATATAAGTAAACTGGACTAATGTGTTAGTTTTAAATATAAACATGATGTGAATACTGACTATAACAACTACTGTCTTTAATAGCAGAAGACTCAAAAAAGTGTCAATTGAGAAAAATCGACAACTGCGAAGGAAGCGAAAATACGTCAAACATGCGTCTTCAAGTCAACTACACTCTACAGTTTGTGGAGTCAGAGAAGCAACCAATTACAATTGCAGACAATTCTCTATTGTTATAAACATATTTTAGGCTTATAAAATAATATATAGATTGCCATAAGAAATTGTTGAGTAAATTTTGTCACAACAATAAGACAGCTTACTGATAAAGTATAATTCCTAATTTTGATAAAGCTACACATTGCTTATTGCAATAAGTAAAACTACATAATCTATTATATAATAGGGGAGACTGAAGGAAGCAAAATAGAGACACATTAGAGTACTAAACTGAAAAAACTCCAATATTACATCATTTTATCACTTCAAAATTTCTTTCTCAGCCTTCTTTTAATCATTAGCTCTCTTTTTCACTGACTTTTTAAACAAGACAGAATTAAAAATATTTGGTCACCACCGGGAATCGAACCCAGGACAGCTTATATAATGTGTTTGTTCGCCTGGTGGTTGTTGTAGCTCAGTGGCAGAACGCTTGTGCACTATACAAGCGGTCCTGGGTTCAATTCTCAGTGGCGACCAAATATTTTTAAATCTGTATTGTTTAAAAAGCCTGTGCCTGGGAAAGAGAGAGAATACATCTAATACATCATTTTTATTTGTAATGTATCTGTTTTCATACACAAAAACCTATGAAAGGCTGTTCTGCTCACAAAATTTAATAACAGACTGCTAAGTTCAAAATAAACCACACCCTAAATTAAATATTACAAATTCTTCCTGAATGTTAAACATGTGTGCAAAAACACTTTCTATTACTTTTTTGATATGGTATCAAACAGCTTCAGCCATTAAACTATATCCAGCATCGCTAATGTGCTTACAAAGAGCCACGGAGTGATGTATAAATTATTTACCAAACGACGGCAAGTACTTTGCTATTTTGGGGGGTCTGGAATAGCACCTTAGCGTCGAGTTTATGCATTGCTGCCAATAGCCTAGTGTACTTTATTCACTGAACAGTAAACATGTTATGAGTGTGCCAGCAATAATGGCAAAAGAGCTAGACTGTATAAGTAGAATTAGTGACACACCAATGTGTCCAAGATTATTATAATAAGGAGGAAAACCTTGCAATGAGCTAGAATCTACAATTAATGTAGTTTTTGGAAAGCCAAAGTGCTTTATTGTTTAGCAAAAAGCTGAGGTAAAGCATACTCACTATTTTATCGAGCAATGCCATTTATCAGCTTCTCTGTAAGTCTTTAATCTGATGTTTGAAAACTGTGAAAGTGTAAAGGAAGTTCAAGAATTTAGCAAAATCTACTGAATAGCCAGCCTTCATTGAAACTACCACACTATCATCAATACGCTAAATAAATATCCTCATATTCAATTCTTTTGGTTGAAGTACTTCATTGCTATGCTCACACATCAAATTAATTGTACCAAATTCACTCGCTCCATTGAACAATAATTTAGTTTGTAGTTATATCACTTACACTTTGTTCAATTCCACTTCACAACTCTCTGATTTTTGAAAATTAATGCTAAGGGGTTCTTCATCCTCCACAAAAAGACAGCCAAAGTAGTCTAAAAGTATTTGTAAAACATCAATAATATTTACACAATGTACTTCAAATATTTGTAAATTTATCACTTAGCTATTTTAAAATGTACATAAGTTTACCAAAAAGTGTACTTAACATTCAATTTCAAAACTAAAATATGACAATATCATAGTTGCCAACTATCCCGGTTTTGCCGGGATTATCCGGTTTTTTTAGCCTTTCCCAGTTTTTTTTAGCCTTTCCTGGTTTTTTTAGCCTTTCCGGGATCCCGCGGGTTTACTTACTTGCAATAAGATTTCCCGGAATTCTGATAGAGTTAACCAATTATCGGTCAAATACTCGAAATAGAGTCCCCGTTACTAAGGTCCACGTAACGCCAAATACTCGATTCCTACAACAAAGGGGGTTAACTAGTGATGTGCTTGAGCACAAATGGCGAGCGAGCCTAAAGACTATACTATTTTTATTTTGACTTCTAACACTGAAGTTACTGAAAATGAGGTCCAGTTTTTAAATTTAGCATACAGGGTAAAGGGATTTCAGTGCCATAATAACAACTCTCTGCAACTGCTTGGAAGGAAAAAAACAACAAAAAAACAATACACGTTATTTAAAAGTTTTCTTTGTGATATTCTTAGCTAAGTAGTGGTTGTATCACACAATGCTTTGACACAACTGGACATGCACCTACACAGACTTACCATAGCGGTAGTCTAGTGGACAATGTATTTTCAAGTAAAGTTACAGACTTCTTTTGCGCACGCTTATAACCATGACAAAGAGCGCATTGACTTACCACCGCCACTAACTCGAATAATAATGGAAGTCCCTTAAGTTTTCAAGTTTTAACTGCACCCGCAAAAGAATTCAAAACGGTAAGCAATTCAATTGCTAGGGTGATACGGGTACTGATCGATAAACCAGAGGATTCTGTTTAGTGCAATTTGGGACGGGGTCGAATACGAAGCGAACACAAAAATACGGGAGGGTCAAAGTACAAAATGACATAGGTACGTCCAAACATTATACAAATAAACATCCCCGATTTTCGATTGTGTTACCCCTGTAAGTGTCTCGCTCGCTACTCTCGCTCGCCAATAACTACTAGTGGTGCACTCGAATAGCGCAAATGCATGGCGAGCGAGTAAATATATGAGTATAGGTAAAGATGATTTGTGAAGGAAATCGCTAAATAATAGCAATGATTAGGCATGAAGAGTTAACAATAACAGAATTACCTGAATAAACTTCGAAAGCAGTGGCAAAGAAGCGCAGCTTGACAATTTGCCATTCAGTCTTTCGCCAAGAAGAGAGTAGCTATAAACTTTTTGGTTGAAACAAAGTTGCGTAAGGCAGTGCAGCAGGATTCTCCGTGCTCGTTAATTGAAAAATACCGGAACTGAGAACGCTTTACCTAACTTACGTAATTAGAAGCGCGGGCGAAATTTTTTGACGTACGCATACATACCTACATATATATATATATATATATATCTGAAATCTCAATTGAACACGACTGATAGTCAGCTTCGCTCGCTTCGCTCGCTCGCTGAATTATCCAACAGCTGCACACAATAGTCTGCAAGTTAGTCTGCTTGATATCAGTGGTTTGTGTAGTGGTATAGCTATCTGTACAGCATATCTACAAGGGTGGTTACTATAAAACATTTTTCATATAAACTTGGTTGAAAACACTGAAACAAAGAATAAAATATTGTTGTATGAAATAATAGCACAGCAGCAAAAGTTCATCATTTGGTACAGGTGAGTGAATCAAGAATGGCTGAAGTCTTCTCAAGGAGGTTAGTGATTATTCAGTGATATTCAGGATCCAGAGTTGGAACACAAGTAGCTATAAATAGCCAGGCTTTTTTGGTAGACTGTTGGACGTCAGTGGTGTTCTCAAGCGAAAAATAGACCTGGAAAGTATCAAATAGAACAAAGAAATGACACAGAACTTCACTTATTACTCCTTTCTGATCAAGATTATTAGCTAAATTCAGTTGTTTCTGTTGTTTGCTTCCGCTTGTCAAAATATAGTGTATGTATGTCCATTCCTGTTTGACTCACAACCATTACTGACATCTCTGTAGGTGTCTTTCAAGGTAATACCATAGCTAGCTTTCTGAACCTAAGCAACGGGAAGTAGCGTGCCGAAGCTTAGCAACGACTTAGCTTAGCAACGACTTAGCAGATTTTCTCGTAGCCCTGGCATTATCTTCTATAATCACAGACTGGAACACTGGGGCTCTTAATTTCTTTCAGCAATATTCATGCTATCTTAATGATATTCATGATGGCTAATTAGTGGGCGTGGCCTTCCCGATTTTTCATTTTTTAGAAAGTTGGCAACTATGCAATATAGAGATCTGACTCTAAGAAAACTTCATCCGTTGGAAACATAATGCATGCCAAAAATGTCTCAAACAAGGAAAGATCTCTTGGAAAAGAAATATTTTTGAACACTCAACAAAACAAAAGTTGAAGGATGTATTTTTATCAATCAAAGATTGGAATTATATTCATACCAAAAGAAAGTTATAATAATAGCTCAATTACTGTACAGATTAATAGTTGTGGTTAGATATGACTAATTAGATAGCAATTTATTAACTCTAATATTCAGTATATTATTATTTATACCTTCATCATCACCATCTTTAGAAGTGTTAAAGGAATCGTTGTTATGTTGATCATCATTCACCAACACCACATCAAAGCTATATTAAGTAACAATTACAATGGAATTCTAGCTTTCACAATACATTATTATCTAGTCCGTACTTATTCAAAGAATAGTGACTACAAAAACATTTCAGTATGTCTTACTTGAACTCCTCCAAAGCTAATTGCCGAGCTTCTATCTGTTTTATTTCTCTTGTGATCAATCTAAAAATTGAAAAAAGAAAAATTAATAAATTCATAAGCATAATTAAATTATTTGTATGACATATTATTTGTTTATCTATGCATACAAATTACTACCTCAGTTTAACAGTAAACTAAATCCTTATAGATGTGACAGTTAAAGGTACTAAAGGAAACTTGCTTTGCTATGCAATCATTGCGCTAAAAATTGATATTGCGTCATTTGGCTAGCCAGTGTTCAAATCAAATCATTTGCTACATATAGACATCGTGGATATTTATCTTCTTCACGCTTCTAGCAGTAAAATTGTAATGGGTGAGGCATGAATAGTTGTGACCATAAGAGTTATGACTGCTGTAAGATAAATAACTTGCCATGAGTGTCTTCTTGTTACAGCATGTGAGCAAGCTAGCATAAACTATGCGTGTCTTCTTGCTACAGTGTGTGAGCAAGTTAGCATAAACTATGTTTTTATGAAATTATATTTGTTAGATGATACCAAAGCTTGTATGGATTACTTTTGATTGCAAGTGATTACTTGTTCAGTATGAATTGTTAATTAAAATCTGCTATTTGGTTATGTATAGCTCACCACGATCAAATTACTGAAACTAATGAAACAAATTCTGCAAGCCTAGGAAGATGACTCCATTGTGAGTGTGCAATGTATCTACATCTTCAGTTACTTCAATTCACTTTGCCATAAGGAAAGTTATGCACTTAAAATACACTTGGCAAACTTTAACAACATTACTAACTAGACTTTTGACTTCAATGAAACCGTTTTTATACTCACTATATAAATTTGACATTTGGATTGTCTGTAGGATATTTAATTAATTGTGGATACTAATAATTAACATAATGATAACCTAACCTAATTACATTGGTACCATATTAATATTTATTTACCTCACATCTTCACAACTATGGCATATTTCTTTGCCATGGAAGCAATTCTGGCAAGTTTTAATCCCACAAGAAGGGCATGTTCGACTTCTTTTTTGCAGCCATGCAAAAAAATTTTTACAGCCAGAGCATTTGTTCCGATTTCCACATTTTACCTGTGAAGCTGTCATCTCCTTCAGGTTTTGTTGTTGCTTGCTATTCACAAGAGCAAGAAGAATATAATATCAAAATTAAATCAAATTAAAGTAGTATTAAAACTGAAAGCCAATACAGAACACCCTTACATTAATTTTTCTTTCTTAAGAAGAAGGAGCTCATTTTCATAATTTCTCAGTCTCTCCAGATAGATATCTTCATCAGATAAGAAATCGGACATTTTGCACTCAGAGTAAAGAATAACCGGCGTTCACTTAAGACGCAACCAACCCTTTTATAGTGGAAGCTAGAGGTCCACGAGCGAGCTAGACGCTTCCCTCCCGATTATTATAACTCCATTAGAATAGTACTTACATACGTGGTGGCTTCGTCTTCAGCGAGCCTCGTTACGCAGACCGTTCATTTCGTGCGAGTGAAGCGAATAGGTATAAAAAGTCTTGAGTGGCGTGACATGTATCTCCTTTTAGCTGGGGATTTGTGGATGAGGGAAAGAGAGAGAAAATTGGTTTATCTTTTCTACATTTTTAATGATACGGGTCTTTGGTTTGAGATAATTCTCTCTTTTTCTCAGTACCCAGCCCGTGAGATTAATGAATTTGACTGACATTATTGCATTTCAAGTCAAGAACATTCTTACGTTTTATATATTTAGCACTTTGAAGACCCGCGTTCACTCGAGACTACAGGTCCACCAGCGAGCTAGGCGCTTCCCTACGGATTATTTCAATGCCTAGATAAGTGATGGTTTCAGCTTTATATTATTATATTCTTCTTGCTCTTGTGAATAGCAAGCAAAAGAAACAATCTGAACGAGAAGAGAGCTCTCCAAGTAGAGAGTGCCAGTCGGAATAAATGCGCAGGCTGAAACATTTTTGTATGGATGGAAAAACCAAGCCATACTTGCCCATCTTGTGTGGCATTAAATTTCTCGAAATCCAGCATTGGTCAGTCTTTGCAGACTTAATTTTTCTTTCTTGAAAAGCAGATCCTTTTCAGCATTGGCCAGTCATTGCAGCTCGAAATCCACATCAGATATGCAGTCTTATAGTCAAGAATATTCTTATATTGATATTTAGTACTTTTGAAACCAGCCTTTCCTGGTTGTTGCTGCAGATTCAGAAGCTAAAGGTGTTTTAGGAGGAGCTCTCTCCTCATCAACAGTCTAAATAATTGACATAAGTTAAAAACAACAAATTATAGTTTCAATTAGCATCAATATTATCTGTAATTCTTTAATTAATTCACACCCATATTAGCAGTTACTATACTTACCAGTATCAGCTTTTTTTAAGCTATTCTTTGAACACTGTTATTTTATTTGTATCCTTCAGCAGCTCTTTAAGTTTTTTGCCTCCCAATTTGTTTATTTTCTTCTTATCACTTAGATCTGGTTCAAGAAAAATGCCTGCAGTAGAATGCTGTTGAATGCCATGGTATTGTAGCAAAATGCTGTTGAATATTGCCATGGTACTTCCTAGAGTGCAGGCTACAGTCCCGCAGTTCATTATCAAAAAACTCATTTCATTGGTTAATCAAATCATGTGACCAATTATAGCGCCGCGCGTGACCAATTATAGCGCCGCACGGGGGCTAGGGCTAGCGCTAGGGGACAAACAAAAGCACTGGAAACTTGAGATTCACTTTATCACTTAGCTATAAGTACTAGTGGTGCGCTCGAATAGCGCAAATGCATGGCGAGCGAACAGACTCTTTTTACAGAAAAATAGGACAGAAATTACATCTAACTGTAATGCACAGTGTAACCCTTTCCATCATCAGAGAATCTAAAGTCTCTGATCCCAGACTAAACTAACAGAATACCTGAATAAACTTCGAAAGCAGTGGCAAAGAAGCAAAACTTGACAAAGACTTCACAATTGTTTCAAGAAGAGAGTAGCTATAAACTTTTTGGTTGAAATAAAGTTGCAGCAGGATTGTCCGCGCCAGTTCATTGAAAAATACTGGAACTGTGAACGCTTTACCTAACTTACGTAATTAGAAGCGCGGGCGAAATATTTTGACGTACGTATACATACATATATATATATATCTGAAATCTCAATTGAACACGACTGAGAGTCAGCTTCGCTCGCTTCGCTCGCTCGCTGAATTAACTAGTACTAGTGGTGCGCTCGAATAGCGCAAATGCATGGCGAGCGAGTAAATATATGAGTATAGGTAAAGATAATTTGTGAAGGAAATCGCTAAATAATAGCAATGATTAGGCATGAAGAGTTAACAATAACAGAATTACCTAATAAACTTCGAACGCAGTGGCAAAGAAGCGCAGCTTGACAATTTGCCATTCAGTCTTTCGCCAAGAAGAGAGTAGCTATAAACTTTTTGGTTGAAACTTAGTTGATTCTCCGTGCTCGTTAATTGAAAAATACCGGAACTGTAAACGCTTTACCTAACTTACGTAATTAGAAGCGCCGGCGAAATTTTTTGACGTACGCATACATACCTACATATATATATATATATATCTGAAATCTCAATTGAACACGACTGAGAGTCAGCTTCGCTCGCTTCGCTCGCTCGCTGAATAAGTTAGAAATGAATTTGTACAGTATTACTAAGAGAGTGGTATGAAATATGTATGGTGAAGTGAACAAATGATTAGTCTGTTTGAAAGTAGAGTGGTACAAGTGCCCTTTAGATGCTATTGTGTCATCGTAAGGGGGATAAGTGGTGGGGACAAAGTGGATAAGTAGGGGTGGGTGGGTGTGGGGATGGAGGTGAATGGAAAAAATATTAGGGGCAAAGGGAAATCATCACTAAACTTGTCTTCTCCAACACCCTTTCAAGTTTTAGAATATCTTAAAAAAATTATAAAAGTAACCAAGTTTCCAGTGCTTTTGTTTTCTCATAGCAACAATCTCAATTGTCATTACCAAAGAGTTTGTGAACTCTCAATGATAGGCTAATTTCTCTAAAGCAATTACTTAATTGGGTTTTGAATAATATCTCGTCAATAAAACATTTTTCCACTTTGGTTACCCGCATTTTGTAAATTTATTACTGTAAAGGATCTTCTTCTTAAGGAAATGCAAGGGGTGAAATGCTAGCTAGATTAGCTAGTTTAGCTAAATTATGCCAGATGACACTGAATGTGAAATCATAGATTTATAAAATCGCATATTTGCTCCGCTGATGAAAAAATTAACTGAATCACCACTTATCAAAACTTTACACAAGAACTAAATTTCAGCCTGATGTGTACCATAAGTTCGCCTGAGTCTTGCCATCTGTAATATTTACTGTTGTAGCTTTACAACTTCAAATACTCTATGTTTGTTGTTGTTTTTAATCATATCTCTGGATTTATACGGTTTTCTAGTGGAGAAAGTTTATAATAATATAGTATTTTTACTTCTTCAATAACTACTTTTTCAAGAACCATCTACTCCCAATTTTTAAGTTTTGATTTTTCTGAAATGGTACAAGCTACTTTAATGACTCCTGGATCGTGAGCAGCTGAGACATATAGCTCCATCAAAGCCAGATGTAGGGAATTAGACTAAAATATGTATACTAATACACTTTGTATAAAAATATTTTGTGCTAGCTATATTATTATTTGGACTATTTATACCTTAGAAACCTTAATTTAAATAACATTTTCAGATATAAAGTTGACTATAATATTAAAATGAAACCCACAAATAGCTATTCTAAAACTAGATGCTACTTGCAGCAGAATTCAGGTGATCTTTACTGCTAGATAGGGTTTATTATAACAAAATTGTGTTGAAATTAAAACTCACTAACTAGTGATTTACAACTTCAAGCCTGTCAGGTTTCACGGCCGTATATAATGGGGAGTAGGGACAAAGAAGAGAAGGGATGGAGAGAGGAAGATTGCTATGAGATAAGGTACTGACAACTATCTTTAAATCAAAATTCAAACAGTCAGAGCTCTCCTAATGTATTTTTTAAGATTAATATTATACACACTGATGAATGGCTTTGTTATAATATAATATACTGCCAGAACGTGGTTAGGATTACCAAATGCACTTTAGTTTTTCAGCAAAGCTTAACTTACCGCTGGACATCAAATAGAAGTGTACATATTAGGCAGACTAGACGACTACTATAACCCTCTCGCGCATGCGTGTTCAATGTTAGTGATGTATAAACAGATAAATAATATCAAACAGGTAATTTAAATAGGATAATGAATTATTCTACAGCTTCAATTTTAGCAAGATGTGACTAATTAGATAGCAATTTACCAACACACTAATCTTCTTGATACATTCATCATCATTAGAAGTCTCAGTGGAACTGAATTTCTTTTCATTATTGCTCAACAAACCTCCATCAGATCTATATACATTATTCCATAAATTAGCAATATTTACAATTCTATAAGCTTTGACACATTGTGATAGGCTGTACTTATTCAGATTAGCTACTAAAATACATTTCACTATTATTATAATGTCTTTCTATGGACTGGAGCTCTCTTTAGTGTTTTCACTGATCTCCTCTGCTCCAGGATTCATTGTTGTAGCAGCCTGTATCAGCTTCCGTGTGCTGTGTGATGATAGGTGTGATGATAGGTGTGATCTGTATCAGGAATGTTCGAGGAATCCAGATAGATGATCTCATTCTCTACTAATGGCTAATCTAAATCATCTAAGCTATTTATCATGCTTTAACATTTCATTAACCCTCAGTGCGCATGCGGGTATATAGTATAGTCAACCTGTCAGTCATTCAGTCACTCATTCAGTCAACAGCGGATCTCGAAGAGTACGGCTACCCAGGCTTTGAAAGCGACATCAAACTATAGCACTTCACAGAGTAAGTCCCTTTAATTTGCCAGAATTGTTAGTTTTGACTTAGTTTTCAAGAAAAAGCGAGTAGAATTTCAGTCCTACAATCGTACGTTACGGTAATGGGAACCGCCCCTTAAAAAACTTGCTTGTCACGTGAGCCAGCTTGCAGGTTGCAAATCACTTTATCATACTAGCTAACTAGCGCTGAGGGTTTGCACTCCAGTGCTCTCGTTTCACTTGTGACCAATTTAATAATTGTAATAATATGAAAAAAATAAGTGATGCTAATGTCTATTGGGATCATGTATTACTATGCAGTTAGATAGTGGCACTATTGGTAATGTTTGTACTAGGGTACATGAATGTACCCATTAACAGCTAGTTTCTGTAAATAAAATTGTTTTCTTCAAAGTATGTAAGTGACGTACATTACATTGTCACAGATGGGTTACCAAAGTTTTTATAATCATATCTCTGGATTTATAGGGTGTTTTGGAGAAAGTTTATAATAATAGTATTTTTACTTCTTCAATAACTACTTCTTCAACTACTTCTTCAAGATGAACTTTAAGCTCAACCTTAAGAAATATTTTGTTCTCCATACTAATACAAACCATCTACTCCCAGTTTTTAAGTTTTGATTTTTCTGAAATGGTACAAGCTACTCTAATGACTCCTGGATCGTGAGCAGCTGAGACATATAGTGGTGCTCCATCAAAGCCAGATGTAGGGAATTAGACTAAAATATGTATACTAATACACTTTGTATAAAAATGTGGTTGTGCTTCATTTGCTGCTTTGTTTTGTTGCTGTTGTCATTACTGTTGCTGATATTTTGTGCTAGCTATATCATTTTGGTCTATATAGCTACCTTAGAAAACTTAATATTCAGGTAACATTTTCAAAAATAAAGTTGACTATTATATTAAAATGAAACCCACCAGTAGCTATTCTAAACCTAGTTGCTACCTGCAGCAGAATTCAGGTGATCTTTACTGCTAGATAGGGTTTTTTGTAAAAATATTATTGTGTTGAAATTAAAACTCACTAAACTAGTGATTTACAACTTCAAGCCTGTCAGGTTTCATGGCCGTATATAATGGGGAGTAGGGACAAAGAAGGGAAGGATGGAGAGAGGGGGGAATTGCTATTAGATAAGGTACGGACACAATTATTTTTAAATCAAAATTCAAACAGTCAGAGCTCTCCTAATGTATTCTTTTTATTTTATTGATGTACTCACTGATGAATGGCTTGGTTATAATATAATACACTGCCAGGATGTGGTTAGGATTACCAAATGCACTTTAGTATTTCAGTAAAGCTTAACTTACAGCTGGACATCAAATAGAAGTGTTCATATTAGACTCAGTTATTGACTTAACAAACGTGATTGTTCAGACTGCACCTCATTAATGTTGGCATTGTAAACAGACTGCTTATTTGTTTTAAATATCAACTTTGTGACTGAGTCCTATTTGTGACAATTTACTTGTTACTCTATGTAGCACTGTTCTAAACTCTTCCTTTGGCTTTAAACTTTTGCTGCTTGCTGAGTCTCTGGCGGCAGCATACCCTAGAATGTGATAACCATGAAGATCGATTAGAAAGTACTACTTTGAGAATGATTCGATCTTGTTCTACCTGCTGATGTCAAGTACAACTTCATGAGAAAAGATAAATATTGCTATCCACAACATTCACACATTTTACAAGTTAGAAGAATCGCTAGCAAAACACAAATCATATTTCAATTAATTAGTCTGAAGTTGCAAATGGCTAACTGTCCTGTACTCAAAATTTCATAATTATCTCAGCTGTAATTATTTACTCTACCTGGAATGCTTATATCACAGTATTATTAGAGTGCATATTAACTATTCAATATAACTTGCAAAAAATAATGCATAATGTGTTCAATAATTAGTTAGTGCAGGGTGAAGAGTTGAATGCAGGCAGCTCATAATTATCTCTCCCGTGGGTACCTCATCAACCCGTCCGCTACCCAGGGTATCTAAATGTGTGCCCGACAGATTCTACATAAGAGTCCACCGGGCACCTTTCAGCCCCCCTTATGTAGCTTGTTGAAATCAGAGGTAGCCCACGAGAGAGATAATTAAGGTGGTATAGCTGCCATGCATATGATCTATTGAGGTGGAATCTAAAGAGTAAAGACATAATAAACAAGTGATAATAACCTAATGAATTAAATGAACTAAATTATCTGCACTAGCAGATCATAATCTTTCTAAAGAGCAAATTTGTTTTATGATTGATTATTTCTCACAAGAAGCAGTATTGGGTTCCATAAGTATATACTAATACTAATTTTTTAATCACTAATTGAAATACACCAATAATAGTTTGACAGCTATTCACATGCCAGTTGCCTAAATTCCAATAAATCAGTATGGCTTCATCATAATTAATTGATGTACATAAAATTATTATACTCTGTCTAGTTTAAATGACAGTATATTAACAGACAGTATTACCTTGAGTGCTGCCGAGTTGTCCTTGCAGCACTTGTACATTTTTTTGACCTACACAAACAAGAAAAAAAATGAATGGTTTACTAGAATGATATGTTTAAAATGTAGTAATATACACATGAGCTAAGCTTGCCAGACACAGTGAGACTGCTAAATATATTTATATATTAAACATTATTATTATACATTATTTGTGAATGCCAAAAATAGACAAAGCTTTGTTCTAAGACAAGTGACTTGCAGTAACCTCAAGGAATCAAGACACCACTACTGAACATATGAATGACAATAACACTGAAAACTGCTTTGAGTACATAGATACATACTGATTATAGTGTTGGTAGCTTTGTTAATTAGGAAATCTTATTCCCTCAGTTTTAAAGATTGAATGGACAACACTTATTGAGGCTTACAATTCAAGTGAATCAAAGATATACTACATAAACTCATAAATGATGCTTAACCAAAAGATTTTTACACTTACATTAGGTGTTAAGTCATACTTGTAATGAATTCTATCGCTCCGAATAACATTGGATATGTCTAATGCTGTCACACCCAGACATTTGTTGCGAAAAACACCTTTTGTCCACACACTGATTGTTAGTTGCCTGGGTGTGCCCTCTTGCGAAATTTGGTACTAAAACACAACAAAAATGGACCTGATTAAAAAAATATATAAAATACTTTTCTTGTTGAATAAGTAAATATGTATGCTATGTACTTATACCAAAATGCCATGATGTGTTAAGAATAGTACAATAGCCATTAATGGTCACTGCCACTTAATTTTATAAACATAGCTATTCCACTAGTGATGCTATCACAAACTTCCATTGCATAATAATACCAGCAAGTATGTTTTAGTCTGCATTCTTATATCAAAATAACAAATATAGAAATGAAAGAATGGGTGGCAGATAACCTTTAAGTCGTCAGTTTATTATCATTTTATGTTAAGACACTTTGTAATAACAATTTTAGACAGTATCATTTAAAGAATAACATACTTACACTTGTGGTAGTGTCAAACTTGTTCTGTTTACCAGATAACACTTTGGATTTCCTTTTTGGCAACTTATTTAGGTACGTTTTAATATAGAGTTTCTTTGCTGTAATGTTCTGAATAGAGCCTGTGTTAACTTTGAGTACATCATCTTGCTTGTACACAGCAACCATAATGCTTGGCTTGTTGCTAGAGTAAACATTTTATACTTGATTGTGTCATTTAGCAAAACATACACTGGAATGCCTTTCCATTAAAACAGCTAAGCTTTATAATAATTATGCAATATTATTGGTGAGGAAGGTAGTACTATCAAAATTCTTTATATATAGCACTTACTCTACTTGGCTGTGGTGCTCATCTTGATCTAAACTGTCTCCAGAATGTTCTACAAAGTTTAAATTTCCTACAAGAAGTTATCAATTAAAAACTAATAACACATTACTTTATTAGACATAATATTGAGAAGAAAATAATCAATGTGTGTTAACGTATATTGGAGCATACTAAAATACTGTTCGATAAAGAATAAGTAATATTATAAATTAACACTTGATTGACTGTTGTATATAGATAATGTTAATAAAAGAACAATAATCTTAGCTATAATATGTTGTCCTCTTGAAATAGTCATTTTTTATACAATAATTATAAACATTTTAGGATAATATAATTACCTTAGAAATTAGTCACTGTTATTAAAACATATACAAAGATATTGTGATGAATGTAAACATAACAGAAAAGTTACTGTAACAATTGCTTACTGCAGGCTAGTCAGTTAAATTAGAAATTAGTACTTGTAATCAGAAAGTCATTTTGATATAATTGAAATGCTACAATAATGCCAAGTATTATGATTGGGTAAATTAAGTTATACAAATAATACCTTCATTGGTGCTGCTTGACTGTTGAATGTCATTGTCTATAACCTCTGGGAGTTCTTGTTCCTCGCGCTTGCTTGAATTATTAATTCTGAATCAACAAAATAACAATAACATAAGTAGTATGATTGTATAACTAAATCTTACATAAAATGTATAAATATCTTTAAGTAAAAAATAATGATAAAAGTTTGTAATTATAAAGTAAGTACTACTAAGCACTTTTGAATCAGAGAGCTATATGAAAGAAACATGATAAAAGTCAATTCAATTTTTGTATAAGCCTCTAAAACTTACATTAGGCTAGGCTCCACTTCATAGTTCTCTTCATACATTGGACTAGCTTCATCAGCCACCATAGCAAGGCTTGCATTATCTTCATTCTCACATTCAAAGAGACCATGAAAGTAGTCTAAAAAGAAATTATTATGAAACCTTAATGCTTATAATGTATGGCTATTGCAAGAGGAAAGTACAGAACAAAATGGTAATAAAGGTCCTAACTTATAATTCAATCTAATGTATTGAAAGTACATAATATGGCTCGTTAGAACTTAAGACAAACTATTAGTCACATTTAGTTGTAAATGTGAGCTAGTCTAATTATATTATACAAAATACATACTATTATTCATATACAAATATATAAAACAAATAACTGAACAACTACTACGTATGAAGTATTAGTGATGACTATTATTCATTTAAAGAAAGATATTGCACTTTATTAAAGATTATAATATCTTAGGATAAAAAATTCAACAGATAAAAAGAATCTTTAAAAAAACAATTTTGTTGGACTGTTGAGAGCGACACTGTAGCATAACAGTACCCCTTAGCAGTATAAATACAGAATTGGAGTGTTTGTTTGCCACCTTGGTTGTCATAGCTCAGTAGCATAGCACTTGTGCGTTAAACAAGCAGTCCTGGGTTTGATTCCCAGTAGAAACCAAATAATTATTAATTCTGTATTGTTTAAAAAGCCTGTGAAAAAGACAAAATACATATAATAAATAAAGAAGGCTAAGAAAGAAACTTGTGAAGTGATAAATTATAATACTTTACTATCCAAAAGAGCTATGATAATTGCTCAATTACTTTCAGAATATTCATTTTGGTCAGATATAAATCATTCGATAACAATTTACTAAGAAAATTATAAACTGTACAATTTACCTTCATCATCACAATCTATTGAAGCATCAATGTAACCATTGTTTAGTATTTTACTGCTCACCAAAGCTACATCAGACCTAATATACAAAATTACATAGTTAGATATCATTACTACAGAAATCTAGCCTTGACATAAATTAAAGTAAATTCAGTTAGCCTCACAGCTGTTTACGTCAAAGCTGTTTCAGTTAGCAACATAGCTATTTACTTCTGATCAACTTTTCACCATGTCTATATAGCTACTTACTTTTGATCAACTTTTCACTAAGTCTAATAGCTACTTCTGATCAACTTTTCACCAAGTCTAATAGCTATTTACTTCTGATCAACTTTTCACCAAGTCTAATAGCTATTTACTTCTGATCAACTTTTCACCAAGTCTAATAGCTATTTACTTCTGATCAACTTTTCACCAAGTCTAATAGCTATTTACTTCTAATCAACTTTTCACTAAGTCTAATAGCTATTTATTTCTGATCAACTTTTCACCAAGTCTAATAGCTATTTACTTCTAATCATCTTTTCACTAAGTCTAATAGCTATTTACTTCAGGTCTGTTTTATTTAGCCTCATCTCTATTAACTTCGGATTTACTGTTTCACTTAAAATTAAAATAACCAAACAACTTACTCTACTCTTGGTTCCACTTCATAATTTTCTTCACACATTGGTCTACTCATTAAGCTACCTTCTTCATCTAGCACCGCAAGGCTTGCGGAATCTTCATTCTCACTGTCAAACAGACAGTGGAAGTAGTCTAAAAGAAATGATTATGAAAAGGCTTATAATATGTGCCGCCATTACAGAATAAATAGTAACAATGGTCCCTCATATATAAAGTATCTACTTATATTACAGCTAATTAAGAGAGCTATACGTCATATTGCTAGGTAGAAGTTAATACAAACTGTTAGTCAGAATTATTATAAATAGAATACTAGTGTTTTCCAACAGATGACCTGTGACACACAATGTAATCAAGTGGAAGTTCATATATACAAGTATGTTCGTGCGTTTTTTTTAATTCTTGTTTGACTAATTAACATAAATGTACCTCAAGTTGCTACAAACTAGATATGATTCATATACCTTCATCAGTATTACTTGACAGCAATGTTTCATCATGAGAAATTTTGGAGAGCTGATCATCCTTGTCTACTTTTGAGGTGTCACCTCTGTAATTAAAATATGAGTAACCTATATTGAAGCATTGTTGTGAAAAGGTAACTATCCAGCCTAGTTTTCAAATTTGTACACTTTTGTGCAAGCTTAATTTTTCAAATTATTTAATATTCACTGAAAAAATGTGATCAAATTATAATTACATTACCACAACCATTAACATTAACAATATTCCAGAAAATAAGAATGAAAAGCTTCTGTAGTAGCTAACTCCAAAATGAAGGTGGAGTCACTCACATTTGCCTCATTAAAACTAGAACAGAAGTAGTGGAGAGGCAAGAACTTTGCCTAAAAGCACCTTCAACTATCACTCACTTCAGATATGCTTGATTTAAAAAAAGCTATTAATGACACCGAAACGACATTACAATCTACTAGCTAAATGTTGACATTTTTTTCATTTACAGCTCAGCATTTCTTATTAAATAGAAAAAAAAGTAAAAATAAAAGTAATTCAAGTTTTTCTTGGGGCCAACTCAACTTGGACATACTATAGTCAGCAAACAGAAGAGCTAAAAAATTCAGGATTTACGACTTCTAGTGGTACTAATGGAAGCTTAATTTCTGTCAATCTCAGAATTGGTTTGGGGTTCAGACAGAATGTATAACGTATTCACTTTCTAGTTTCTGAATTCTGAACTCTAGAACAGTACTGTATAGAAATTTTGGGTAGAGCATTAAGAATTCCTGTTGCCATACTTTTAAACTATTATAAGAACAAATATACTTGTGCACTTGTTTCATTCAGGAAATACTACTACATATAAGAATATTAGGGAATTTGAGACCGGTTCAATGCCAACAATTCTCGGCTCCGACAGACAAGGGTTAAATACAAGGTAACTATTAGAACTATATTCTCCACTTGTGTAATCAAACATAAATAATAGTGTACATTGTACATAGTTACAAATAGAAATTGAAAGCAATGAAAGGTATGCAGAAGAGCTGTAACTAAAATTATAGACTCAAATGTGTAAGCCATAGTTTACATTGATGCTAAAAGTGGTACTTAACTTTCCCGTATGACTTCAGTTGAACAGGGATTTTCCCTTACATTATTGAATGGGAAGTTTACGAGCCCTGCTATAAAAATAGAAATACGCTCTCATTTCAAATACATCATGCACAAATCTTGGGATGAAAACATGCACTTCTTAATCTAACAGTATCCCAATTAATCTCAGAACACTACCAATATTCCTACAATTTCCCCATATATATATTAGAATGTTTCTTTCTTCACTTTACATTATTATAATTATACTAATGGAATTTTTTGGAAAGGAATCAGTTATTTACTTAGGATCTACTATTTCATTTTGCCTCATAGATATATAGTTCTGATCTACTGTTTCGGTTAGTTTCATTTCTGATCTACTTTTCACTTAGCCACATAGCAATTTACTTCAGATCTACAGTTTTAGTTCAAATAAAAATAACCCAACAACTTACTCTATGCTTGGTTTGATTTCATAATTTTCTTCACACATTGGTCTTCTTACTAAGCTTCCTTCTTCAGCCAGCATAGAAAGGTTTGCGATATCCTCATCCTCACTTTCAAACAGATAGTGGAAGTAGTCTGAAATTATTATTAAATCTTACATAAAGTAATGCTTTTATGTTGGTTATATTTAGAGCATAATGCAATAACAAGGGTTCTTCCTTATACAAAGTATCATCTTATACTACAGCTAATAAATTGAGAGCTACATACATAATACAGCTAGTTAGAAGTTAATACAAACTTTTAGTCAGAACTTTAATACATAGAATTCCAGTGTTTTCAAACAGATGACTTGTGACATACAATGTAATCAAGTGGAAGTTTGTATATAAAATATGTTTGTGTGTATTCTTAATTCCTGCCTGACTAATTAACATAAATTCATTTTAAAAAAATAATTAGAGATGATGCCCCAAATTCACATACATATATATTCATAACTTGCAAAATGCTAGACCTTAAGGTTGCTGGCACAATCTTTGACCGCAAAAAACCCGCCATATAGGCCACAGTTGCTAGGGTGTGTTAAACTTACTTCTGCTTCCCCCCTCCCCCCAGTTATTTTATTTTGCAGGCCAGCAAGTACTACTAGGAGAAATCACCTACCAAGAATGAAGACTGTAAGTCGACTGCATCTCAAGAAATACCCCCGTCACCATTTTGGACTTGCGGCAGTACTGCACAAATACCGCCGTAGTTTATAAGCCTATTTTTTATATATCATTTACTTACCCATGCATGTATGCCATAACGTTGATTTGTTGTTGAATTATATTATAATGTTCTATTTGCTCACCTTACCACGTGCATTAATGTGGATATTTCCGTGAAATTCCATATATTTAAAATATCTCAACATTATAGGTTCGACCCCTTGTAGCCCTTTAACCCTGGCTAAATTTGAACCTTAGCCGTTATTCAATTCGTGAGCAGTACGCAAGAGAAGATTCTACTTTAGAGAGAGAGAATTTTCATTGTAAGTCGACTCCACCCCGCCCTATCTGACCCACGTAGTGGTGAGGCTCAGCTGCATTTCCCGGGCACTAATTTGTTACAGAGTGAGGTGTGACTTTGTGGTAGATAACGCGTGACTATTCAGCTGATGTGCGCTACTAAAGGCTCCCAGGCGCTTCTATGTGCCAGCACCCTTAAGTTGTTACAAACTAGATGTGATTCATTTACAATGTAAAGTGAGTTATTTTAACAGTACCTTCATCAGTACTACTTGACAGCGAAATTTCGTCATGAGAGATATTGAAGGGTGGTTCATCATTGTCTGCTTTTGAGGTGTCACCACTGTAATTAAATATGAGTAAACTACATTGATGCACTAGTTTGAAATGGTAACTGTGCAATTACAGTCATATTCTTAACATCTTTAAATTACTAAACAACTAAGTGTGTTAGCAATGGTGAAAGGGCTGGACTGTACAAGTAGAATTAGTAACATACAAAAAGTTTATGATTTGTATGATAAATATTATTGAGTGAAAAGCGGTATATTATAGTATGTACTAGTTGAGTTGGCACGGCTGCAAGCACTTTTGTAAGAGGACTGCACTTAGTTAAAACAGAAGCTTAGTCATGTGAACTAATTGAAATTGATGCACGTGTATAAATTAATGTCACATGAAATAAGGCAGTTACTCAGTTGTGAATCCATCATCTTCCAATAGAAAGAGCAAAGTTTTAGCTATGACAAACTAAGACACTGCCATCAATTGTTGGATTCATTGGTTCTGAAATCTGCACCCAATAATTCATCAAAAAACTGAAATCAGGAATTCCTTTTTGAAAAGTTTACATAAAACTATGAATATTTAGTAAATATATCATTGGTTAGTTAAAACAATTCAGATCTACTGTTTCAGTTAGCCTATCATAAATATTTATTTTAGATCTAGTGTTTCAATTAGCCTCACTGCTTTTACACTAGTGATATGCTTCAGCACAAATGGTGAGTGAGCCATTGTGTACCAGGAATTGAACAAAACAAGTGTAATCTGATAAAAGACAATTTTTTTTTGCCTTTACAAAATTATGAACTAAAAAACTACATTTTATAAATTTTGATTGAAGTTACCTAGCCTTATTCAATCCATTTATTCCTTTAAATAGCTGAGCTATGTAGCAATTGGTCATGTATGTAACAAATAGACAATATGAATTTACATTTTTTTCTCAATTTTCGCAAGTAGTAGTAAATGGTAAGCCATTCCAACTTTAATTCCATGATATCTACTCGCCGAAACTGCTAGACTTGAAAGAGCACACTCACACAAAAAAGCATTTCTTAGGAATTGTTGCATCGTTTTGAGCATAAACCTAACTTACGGCTCCGAAAATGCTGTGCAAAGGCTGCTAATATGATTAGTTACACTTGTCAGTTAAATGTTTATTTGCAATATTCTTTAGCTAAGCAAGTATATCAGTACAGCGGGTAGTGTTGACGACCGATACCGATATCGAAAAAGTAGGCCGATAAACCGATAAACAATGGACCGATAGATTATCAGTGCAACTCTACCAACAGGATCCAAGAAGTGGGAAAGTATGTCAGATAAGGCAAACAGATAACTGAAGTGAAGTGTCTTGGATCCTGTTCACCTAATTGTAGAAGGCATCCTTCAGTCTATTTAGTCCTAAAAGTAACTACAAGTAGTTATATAACTATTGATCATAGTAGTGTGAGCTTCATCTAAATGATCTGTGATACTTACAAAAAGCACTCTAGCTACTCAAAAACAGCCATGTATTTAAGTTATTTATGATGTGTTTCATTACCGTAGTAATGAAGCACCAAAGGTGCAAATCCTCAGCACTATTAAACACTACCTAGCTATTACAATATAATCTCCTTCCAAAAGAACAAGCAATCTGCTAACTATTTTTAATGAGGTATCAAAATAGCTCGACCAATGAAAACGGTACATGGAAACGCTGTCTTCATGAGAGAAGAAGCTAAAATAGCCAGAAACATTCACCAGTATGCATTTTCAAAGCGAAACTTCACTTCTTACAACTCCATTAACTTCCCCGAGCATAAAGCGAACTACACCGCTGGCTACAGAAATTATTTGCTCACGTGATAATGATGTGAAGCTAGGGGGCATTGCCCATAAAACCTGGCACCTATTCAGAGTTGAAAGCTTTGCGTTTCTCAACCATTAGCCCGAAATTTAATAAAGTAACACAATAAAAACTCTTAGATCTTTGTTCTGAGTAAGTTCATACCTAAATTAACTGATAATTGTCAGTAATCTCCATAATTAGAGCGTGACAGATGGACAGACAGACAGACAAACAGATAAATAGACAAGACAGGACAACTACTATAACCCTCTCGTGCCTACACGCTGAGGATTAACAACTCGCTGCGACTATTAGACATGAAAAAATAGAAAAGTTCGTTTCCAAGGAATTACCACACAGAACTCTAAAGATGACTAGCTCACTACTGCAGTAACTGAAAAAGCTGTGTAAAGACAGCAAAATACTTTTTTGTTAGTTGTTTATATTGTGCTATTGTTTAGCTCAGCATTATAGCTGTAACACTCTACAGTTGCACACTTTGTTCTCTGGATAAATCAACACAAGACTAACTTCTGTGACTCAACCATTGGCCAATGAATTTTTAAATAGGTTGAGAAAGAAATTGTGAAGAATGATACTGTTGTGAAGTGAAGTTTGTAAGACATAACTGCATCAACAAGAAATCAGATTACATTAAACAGCACTATAATCAAAGAGATAAACAATTGATGATACAGGTAAAGACCACTAAACCAAAGGGTTCCTCTTAGTGGAGTAGCTATTGGGACCGTGTCGAACATCAAGTGAACGCAAAAATGCGAGGGTCAAAGTACAAAGTGACATATTATGTACATCCACACATATATACAATGAAATATCATCAATTTTCAATTTGACACCACTGTATGATGTGCCACTCAATTTGCTCGCTATTTATTCCGTACTGCAATCAGGATTACATCAAAGTGTTTATTTCTATTGGATGAATGCTCACTTGCTATGCTCACATGCCAAATGAAATACACTATAATTATTTATTCTAGCTCAAATTTACAATTGTTTATGTACAACTTACTCGTTGCTAGATTCCATTTCAAAATTCTCTGATTGTGGAAAATAAGCTAAAATTAGTTTAAAGATAATATCAACACATTGTTTAATGTTAATTCATTTTATGTTACCACTTCACACAATTGTATTATTTTAAAGTAAAATATGTGCAAGCTTCCAAAGTAGAGAACTAAATGTACAAATTTAGTAGAACAATATGACAATAGAAACGATCCTGAAATGTCTACCACAGTTTCCAACCTATCACATGCTATTTATGTCTTAAACCAGGAAAGAACTCTGAGTCATCATTGTTACTGACAGACTTGCATATCATAACTTAGATTATTTACCTTCTCCATCATCATCAATAGAAGTGTTAATAGAAATGATGTTTAGTCCATTGTTGTTCAGTAACACCACATCAGATCTGTATTAACAATATTTCATAAAATAAAAAGCAAATAGAATTGAATTCTAGCTTTGACAATACCATAGACTTGAGTTGTTAAGCACCCAAGATAATTCCAAACGGTAAGGCAATTGGCACTTTCTAAAAAATGGGTACTTCATGTGAGTGGATAACCTGAAAAGTGGAGCTGAATACAATCAGCAGTTGAGGAGATACGTAGAGCATTTAATAAAAGGCTAAAATTCAGGAATAAAATGGGGTGCTTAACAAATAACAGAACTTAGTAAAGAGAGGACACTTGACAATCACTGTCTACGATATTATTTATTGAGATCTAGGCTGTACTTAAATCAAACAATAGCTACTACAAAACATTTCTCCATAATATGTCTTACTCAGGACTGGAGCTTTCTTCAGCTGGAGCTAACGTGTCCAAAGCTGATTGCCGAGCTTTTAACTGCTCCATTTCACCTGTGAGCAATCTAATTGGATGAACAGTACAAAGATTAAAAAATGATTCATAAGCATAATTAAATGATCTGTACTATAGTGAACATACAATTAATGACCTCAGTTTGTACAACCACTTAGTTCTTATGGTACAGAATTATATACAATACAATTTTGTGTCTTCTTAGAGTGGAGCTGAATACAATCAGCAGTTGAGGAGATACGTAGAGCATTTAATAAAAGGCTAAAATTCAGGAATAAAATGGGGTGCTTAACAAATAACAGAACTTAGTAAAGAGAGGACACTTGACAATCACTGTCTACGATATTATTTATTGAGATCTAGGCTGTACTTAAATGAAACAATAGCTACTACAAAACATTTCTCCATAATATGTCTTACTCAGGACTGGAGCTTTCTTCAGCTGGAGCTAACGTGTCCAAAGCTGATTGCCGAGCTTTTAACTGCTCCATTTCACCTGTGAGCAATCTAATTGGATGAACAGTACAAAGATTAAAAAATGATTCATAAGCATTCTGTACTATAGTGAACATACAATTAATGACCTCAGTTTGTACAACCACTTAGTTCTTATGGTACAGAATTATATACAATACAATTTTGTGTCTTCTTAGAGTGGAGCTGAATACAATCAGAAGTTGAGGAGATACGTAGAGCCTTTAATAAAAGGCTAAAATTCAGGAATATAATGGGGTGCTTAACAAATAACAGAACTTAGTAAAGAGAGGACACTTGACAATCACTGTCTACGATATTATTTATTGAGATCTAGGCTGTACTTAAATCAAACAATAGCTACTACAAAACATTTCTCCATAATATGTCTTACTCAGGACTGGAGCTTTCTTCAGCTGGAGCTAACGTGTCCAAAGCTGATTGCCGAGCTTTTAACTGCTCCATTTCACCTGTGAGCAATCTAATTGGATGAACAGTACAAAGATTAAAAAATGATTCATAAGCATAATTAAATGATCTGTACTATAGTGAACATACAATTAATGACCTCAGTTTGTACAACCACTTAGTTCTTATGGTACAGAATTATATACAATACAATTTTGTGTCTTCTTAGAGTGGAGCTGAATACAATCAGCAGTTGAGGAGATACGTAGAGCATTTAATAAAAGGCTAAAATCCAGGAATAAAATGGGGTGCTTAACAAATAACAGAATTTAGTAAAGAGAGGACACTTGACAATCACTTCTACGATATTATTTATTGAGATCTAGGCTGTACTTAAATCAAACAATAGCTACTACAAAACATTTCTCCATAATATGTCTTACTCAGGACTGGAGCTTTCTTCAGCTGGAGCTAACGTGTCCAAAGCTGATTGCCGAGCTTTTAACTGCTCTATTTCACCTGTGAGCAATCTAATTGGATGAACAGTACAAAGATTAAAAAATGATTCGTAAGCATAATTAAATGATCTGAACCATAGTGAACTTACAGTTAATGACCTCAGTTTGTACAACCACTTAGTTCTTATGGTACAGAATTATATACAATACAATTTTGTGTCTTCTTAGGGGTCGACCCCTTCCCCATACTTCACTAAATGAAATCCTTTGGTTTAGAGATCTTTACCTGGATTATCAAGTGTTTACAAATTAGAATTAAGTTGTGTCTGAAATATCTTATTTTGTGAGGACGTAGTTATGTCTTACAAACTTAGGAGTTTATTTTATTAGCAAAGGTGGTAAGTTATCTTGGCTAACGTACAGTGTGTCATAGTTTTAGTTCTATACAACTGTATTGGCTTTACTTTAAAAACCATTATCCGATAGTCAAAGCACAAAGTAAGTCTTGTGTTGATATATCCAGTGAACAAATGTGTGTGAAACTGTAGAGTGCTGCAACTACTGCTTAGCTAAAGAATAGCACAAAAACCAAAATATGCAGCATTTTCGGCTACTGCTGTAGTAAGCAAGTCACCATTTAGAGTAAGACAATAAAGGGTATGGTATGTTCGTTATAAATGCATGCTATTAATATCACAGTTATCTAACAGTTTTTCACTATAGCTTTGCTTCAAATTTGCTAACATATTTACGAAAGGTGGCTTTAATTTCTATAGCTTGCTTAATAAGTAGGTCACATTATTTAAGTTTGCACAGAGTATTTCTATAGCAAGTGTGTTAATTACTAGTTCTAGCCCCACAATAGCTGAGTATGTAATTAATTGCATCACTTAACTAGTGTTAATTCCATCTAGACTGACTGAATCATTAAGAGTAATGAAAGCTTAGTTCAGCCAAGGAATCAAGCTGACTTGAGGCTGCGATATATTATCTTAGACGTTAATTCAACTTTAATTCAATTTTCTATAAGCGAAAGAATTCCCTGTTTTATTAAAATGTATAATATTCTATTCAAGCACATGTATGTACTATGGAAGTTCATGGCAATCTTTAAGTACAAATTAGCTATTTGGATACTGTACAGTAGATTATCATATACATACAAATATAAGTTTGTTTTCAAGTTATGATGGCTACTAATAAATATTTTTACCTCACATCTTCACAAATACGACATACTCTGCCTCTGAAGCAATTTAGACACATTTTGAAGCCACACGATTGGCAGGTGTGGCCCCGATTTTTGATCCATCCAAACAGAGTGTTGCAGCCAGAACACTTGTTTTGACCTGCAGTTGTCACCTGTAGAGCTCTCTCCACACTAAGATTCTTCTGTTGTTTTCTGTTTACATAGAGGCATGGAGGCAAACATATCAAAATTTAATAATAACAATTAAATATATTTATAAAAAACTGAATGTTAGTATAAAGAGTTCTTACGTTAGTTCTTCTTCCTTGAGAAGCAGGAGGTCCTTTCCCCTCTTTTGCAATTCAAGTAATTCAGTTGTTTGAGCATTGATCGATGTTAGGATCTTGAAATTGACATGTGGTATGTAGTCGGACATAATTATTTCAACTCAAGAGATAGGGGTCGGCGTTCACCCGAGACGCAACCCACTCTTTTATAGTTGAAAGTTGCGCTTAGATCCGCGCGGGCTAGACGCTTCCATCAAACAACCGTTCAATCCCCAACACAACTGTTAAAAAAATACGTCATTGCCAGGGTCAATATGAAGGAACTGGCTCCGACAAAGGGACCACAACAATCATGGTATAACGTTACTTCAGTAAAATAACGCTAGATTCTTTGTACAATAACCTGAACAGGATTAAGCTGAACTTACATATATGTAAGTGCTAAATCTCAGTGTAAGAGAATTCTTGAATTGAAATAAATTATGTCAGAATACGTACCAGATGTGAATTTCAAGATCCTAAGATCGATCAATGCTCAAAGAAGAACTGAAGTTGATTTTAAAGCTTAGATAATGTATGTACCATGTCAAAGCTTTATAACTATTCAGTTCATACTATACTGTTTTCAAGTCGCTATGTAATGCTAGAGAGTTTATATTAACAGACAATACATCTTTGAGTGCTGCTGAGTTGTTCTTGAAGCACTTGTACATTTTTCTGACCTACACAAACAAGAAAAAATACATAATGCAACAGAATAATGAATGGTTTACTAGAATGATATATTTGAATGTAGTAATATTAACATAAGCTAAGCATGTCAGACAGTCATGGTGAGACTAGGAAAATTTGTATTAAATGTATTCATTACTAGTGACTGCCAAAAACTATAAAATTGGACTTGCAGTAAATAAAATCAAGATACCACTACTGAGCATATGAACATGACAGTAACACTTGAAACTGTATTGAGTACATAGCTACGTACTGATCATCTGATTAAGTTAGTATTTTATCTGGAAGAATAGACATTAATCAACATAGTAGAGAATAATTCTAGAGTATAGGTATTTAAGAGAAAAATGAGAACAATCACATTGCTGGAGGTGTGGCATCACCTTGTTGGAGTTGTGGCATCTTTCACTAATCGTGTTAAAACTACCCCAAAACAAGTGAGAAGCAAGCACATGGTATTTGGTGAGATTTCTCTCTGGTTAATAATGAATTACAGGACGAAGATGGGCCCATAGCCATCTTGCCTGACACATCCAGGAATGACGTTGAGGATATCATTCTGGTTAATAATGAACTACAGGAGGAAGATGAGCCCATAGCATGTGCAATAGAGCTGAGCTATGTGTCATGCAATAGACTTGCCCTTCCTTAGGTCAGTGTAGAGAATGTACTAAAGTAAATTCTCATGATTATTTCTATAATGATGAATTGCTAATGGTGTACCCAGATATTGCTAAAGATGGTGTTGATAAATTGGTAACCAATGCCGTTATTGTAGCAGCTGGACTCATTTACTCAGATATTTTTGGTATAGTTAAGACTTAATCCACAATCAATAAACATTTGACTTGGCCAGGCCTCTCTAATAATGACAAAAATTATTGTTCTACTTGCTACATTAATGCAAACAAAACCTACTAAAGCCATACTTCAGCTTACTGAAAATTAATAAATGTTTGGACGTAAATAATGCATTTTTGTACTATTGAGCTATTGAGACTTGGCTGCACATCCACTAATTTTCTTAACGTGCAAACTTAAAACTAAATCTGCTGCCTATAGCTAAATCCTCTCCCGGATGTGCCAAACATGGTGGCCATGGCCGCAGCGTCTTGTTTATCCTGAAGTACTGAAAAAGTTATTTCCTTCTCTTCCTGTTCAGCATGAGCATGGGCCGTAGCAACCTGAACTTTACACCAATGTCCTTGTCATTCTCTAGAAGTTGCACAATCAATGCCGCCATATCTTCCGATGTCTATTCCAACTAAGACTTTGGGAAGCTCCTTCCTTGACTCACACTTGTTGAGTTCCCCCTGCTACAAACAATGGTTGTGCTAGCAGAGCCTGAGGAAAGTCGTGAATGCTCGCCATCCAATGACATATGGAAAGAAAAAGATATATGACCAATAAATTATAATTAAAAGGAAATTAAGGGCAAAAATTGAAAAATAAAATTAAAACATATAGCAAGAATAAATGTATTTTATCATCAGAATAAAAAATTACAAGAAAATATGATTCACAAAAGTTAGATTTATCAGATTTTTCAGTAATGATAGTAAGTGCGTTCACATAATAAAGCAAAGAGACAAGAGTGACTAAAATCAACAACAGAATGATACAATCAGGTAGAATTGGTCATTTTGATGGTATAATGTTGTTTACCGCTTCCACCAAGTATAGTGACTGTAGAAAGTGGAGTAGTCCGCGTAAGATGACTACTGAGCCTGAAGTCATTCACTGCCTAGCAGAGACGATAAAATCTAAGTTGTCAGGCAAGGTTTGAATTTTCTTCCCCATCAAGGATAATTAGATTGCTTCAAGAGAGTGCTAGCTAACTAGAGTGTAGAAACTTTTAGTTTATCCTGATTACAGTTCTAAGTGTAATTCCAAATTGAAGAAAAAATTGACTCAGACACCGCAAGGCAGCCACGTAATATATAGAACTGTCTGCACAATGCCTGAGTCTTAATAACAATAAGCTTAATCAAGGTGAATGAAAATTGTACTCATTGGAATAACAATACAGGTAATAAAATGTTAATGATAGATTGTGGGTGATAAGGTAAAAATGGAATTTTTTAAAGTTAAGAAATATTAAGTTTATTTTAATATAAAACTGAAAAGGTGAAAATGGTTTGTACAAGTAAGAATGGTGATAAACATAAGCAAACGCACAGACAAGACAAACAAGTTAATGTGGATGTATACATTGTTGTCTGTGCTTCTCTGGTGTATGGTGGAGAGAATCACCACACTAGCCAAAGCTGATATTATTTTTTGATACATTGCACTGTGCCACAAGTAAGGAGGAAAAACCTTACAGTGAGCTAGACATATTCTACAAATGGTGGAGTAGGGGAAGCATCAGTCAATTGTTAAAACTACAGAGAATTCACACTTGTTAGCAGTCCCGATAGAGAGACCCTTTACATATTGTCCGGTCAACAAGCCTCAGCGAGGACAATGGGCGGAGTCTAAGGGGATGTAACGCTGATAAACCAGAGAATATTAGCGGGTAAGTTGCGTTTCCGTCACTAATTTTCAGTTGCCACAGTTGCTCACAGCTTTGCGCAAAACTTCCCTTCTAAAAAAATGGTTGCTTGTGAAATAGGGATGTCCTTTTATTATTCAGTACATTGTCTGGTCTACTTCCTCATGTTATTTTCTTTAGGCTTTCTTGTCTTTAATAGTAGTGCATTGTTAACATCAAAATATTACTCAATTGGCTTCACTTATTGCATTGTCCCTTTGATCAAATCCATCTCAGGAGTTTGTACAAAGGAGCCAAAAGTTCACAGCATAGCTGAAGACCCGTATTATTACAAATGTAGAAATGATTAAAAGATAAGCCTCAACTTCTCTCTTTCTTCCCTAAATCCTCAGCTAAAGGGAGATAGCGCCACTCCAGACCATTTACCTATTCGCTCCAGTCGAGCGAAGTGAACGATCTACACAGCGACGCTCACTGCACGCGTCAGTCATTTTAAACACATACCTATGGAGCTGTTACATTGTTTGAGTTTAATTGGGTAAACCTTAGTGTAGAGCTTTGAAAAGCAAGCCGAAACCATCACTTATTGGCGAGCGAGCGTAGCGAGCGAGACAGTATTAGGGGTGGATAATGCAAAATCGGGTATATGTTTGTGTATATATGTGTGTAAGTATAGGTTACATCACGAGGTGGAGGTCGGTATGGGATTTACACAACCGAGGGCCGAAGGCCCTAGGATAGTTTAGAACATAGCTACTGTAGTTTTTGTATTACGTAGCGGGGCTCTGAATAGCGTAGTTCCTCAGACGAGGGCACTATATGTAGTGCCCTGACAGAGGGCTACTATATGTAGTGCCCTGCCTCTCAGGGCATTGGAAACAGGTTAGTGGTTGCTATGTTCTAAATTAGTTAGGCACTGCGCACCATCGGGCGCTACTGTGTTTAGGGTCCCTCAGGCCCCATTAGTAGCGCCCTCGCTACGCTCGGGACGCCACAGCCTTCGGCCTTCGGGACCCTAAACACAGTAGTGCCCTTAGTGGCAGTGTCTAACTATTATGTAAATCCCGTACCGACCGCGCACCGAGCGGTGCAACCGACTTGTACCATGGCTCTAGGCTATAAGAAACGCATAACAACCTTTTTTTCTGTAGCCTCATTGGTCGCCTCTTCGCTTAGCTACAGATCGTAATTCTAGGCCACGGGCAAAAAATATTGACCTCCTAGGCGGTGTATAAGTGATTTATTCACCCCGAATTGAGAAATCTGATTGGACGGTTTGAACGAACCATGGTATAAGGATGGTACGTATGCCCCTAAAATACGCGCGCTGGAAGCTTTTTTTCTCCAAAAAACACGTTTTATTAGGCGTGACCCCAGTTTATTCTGAAACTACAGCAGCATTAAGCAAGCCTTACTTTATACTTAAGCGCCGAAGTGTGAGAAAATTCCTGCCAGAACGCTAAGAAACAAAAAGTTGATTCGACCGGTTACTATGGCATTGACGACCCATTTCCAGACCTAATTTCAAAACTTCGCCGTTTTAGGGGGGACACGGAGTGCCGCTTGTTGGTTGTCAAGAGTCATTGGTAGTCAGAATGCCGTAGTATTAATGCTAAGGAAGCTACTACTACTCGAGGGAAGCTGAGGGGGTAAATACGTAATTCCTTATTTGTTAGCTAATAATATGCAAAAATAACTCTGGCCTTTTTTTTTGTAGCTTGTTGTCTACAGTGACTGGTAAATTCAAATAGTCAGAATGACTCAAATTTGGTACTACAAAAGTTACCACTGTTCAAGAAAATGAGGTAAGAAAGTAATTTTTGTATTTGTGTGCTAAAATTGATTGTCTTTTGTTTTTGTAGGTGAGAGCTTGTTGTCAAGAATTCAAGGTAATTCAGATGGTCAAAGTAACTTCAATTTGATACTACAGAAGGTATCAATACTCAAGAATGAGGTAAGTAGTAATTCCATATTTGTTGGCTAAAATTACAAATAATAACACTGGTTTATTTTTTATTGTAGCTGAGAGCTTGTTCAAGAGTTACTGGTGATTGAGATTACCAGAATAAATGATGTTTGATACTACAAAGGTAAGAGAGTTATTTTGTATTTGTTTGCTGAAATCAAATGTCATAACTGCTATTATAGTGTTTGCATGAAGTAAGCTTAAAATAGTAACATTTTATGTTACCTAACTATCAGGCTCGCTCGCCATTTGTGCTCAAGCACACCACTAGTTTGTTATTATATGTTTTGGACGTACGTAAGGCATTTTTGTACTTTGACCCTCACGTTTTTGTGTTTTGTTCGGTGGTCGACCCCGTCCCAACACTAAACAGAATCCTCCTTTTATCGATCAGTACCCATATCACCTAGAAATTGAATTGTTTACCGTTTTGAATTCTTTTACAGGTGCAGTTAAAATATGAAAACTTACGGGACTTCCATTTCTATTCGAGTTAGTGGCAGTGGTAAGTCAATGCGCTCTTTAGCAGGGTTATAAGCCGCACGCAACATTATTTACTTGAAAATGCATTGACCACTAGACTAACCGCGAAGGTAAGTCTTGTGTAGGTGTGTCCAGTTGTGTCAAAGCATTGTACACTACAGCCACTATTTAGCTAAAGAATATCACAAAGAAAACGTTTAAATAGCGTGTATTGTTTTGTTGTTGTTGTTTTCCTTCAATTCAAACAGTTGCAGTGAGTTGTTACTATGGTACTGAAATCCTTATACAGTGTATGCATATTTAAAAAACTCGACCTTATTTTCAGTAGCTTGAGTGTTAGAAGTCAAAATCATTCATATAAAAATAGTATAGTCTTTAGGCTCGCTCGCCATTTGTGCTCAAGCACATCACTAGTAGTATATGTTATATGGATATATGTGTGTTAGGATGGTACGTATGCCCCTAAAATGCGCGAGCGGGAAACTTTCTTCCTTCTTCTCTCTTACGTCTTGATTTCCTTCTCTCTCTCGGAGGCCAGACCCACATTATTTTATGTATACCCCAACTTATTAGTATACATCTTCGCTCGATTCGCTCACTCCTCTGGATTACACTGCGACCTGAAGGTCGGTAAGGGATTTACACGATAAAGGCCAGACTGCAGTGTAAATCTCATACCTGCCTGGCCGAGTGATGCACCGACTTGAACCAGGCTCTGGGCTTAACTTTGATTCGTAGATTCACTTTTTCACTTAGCTATAAGTATTAACATAATAGTTAGAAATGAATTTGCACAGTATTACTAAGAAAGTGGTATGAAATATGTATGGTGAAGTGAACAATCCTGATTAGTCTATTTGAAAGTAGAGTGGTACAAGTGCCCTCTACATGCTATTGTGTCATCGTAAGGGGGGTAAGTTGTGGGGACAAAGTGGATAAGTGGGGGTGGAGGGATGGGGGATGGAGGTGAATGGAAAAAATATTAGGGGCAAAGGGAAATCATCATTAAACTTGTCTTCTCCAACAGCCCTTCAAGTTTTAGAATATCTTAAAAATTCAAAAGTAACCACTAAGTTTCCAGTGCTTTTGTTTTCTCATAGCAACAATCAATTGTTATTACCAAGAGCTTGTGAACTCTCAATGATAGGCTAATTTCTCTAAAGCAATTACTTAATTGGGTTTTGAATAATATCTCGTCAATAAAACATTTTTCCACTTTGGTTACCAGCATTTTGTAAATATATTACTGTAAAGGATCTTCTTAAGGAAATGCAAGGGGTGAAATGCTAGCTAGATTAGCTATATATAGTTTAGCTAAATTATGCAAAAGATGACACTGAATTTGAAATCATAGATTTATAAAATGGCATATTTGCTCCGCTGATGAAAAAATTAACTGAATCACCACTTATCAAAACTTTACTCAAGGATTAAATTTCAGCCTGATGTGTACCATAAGTTCACCTGAGGCTTGCCATCTGTAATATACTGTTGTAGCTTTACAACTGTAGCGTAGCGCTCTTAGTTCTTACTTGTTCACTGTTTTTCTAGCCCAGAAGTAAGACTCGTTATTACTACACATACACAGACATAAGTACACAACATTCAGTGTGAATCAATGGACCGCGACAAGTGTTAATTAGTGATGATATAATCGTGAATGGTTGACAAGGTTAATAATGGCTTGTTGTGACAACGTCTAGGAGACTGTCAGATCATGCCACACCATTGACTTTTGGCATTCTGTGGGTCAGACATAAAATACACAATATTCAGTGTGAATCAATGGACCGTGCATAGGTGCCGGAAGCGAGGGGGGGCATGGGGGCACAGGCCCCCCAGACTTTGAAGTGGGGGGGCTGGACCCCCAGATTTAGCTAAGCAATATATAGTTAGCCACAGTTTGTACATGCTGAATAAAGCTGTGGTTTTGCTTGTCTGGACCAAATACCAGTCCTAGGATATCAGTTGTAATCCTATGCAATGGCAACCAAGCAACGTAGTTTATATTCCTGGGTTTGTAAGAAATAAAAGGCTAAGAATCGAAAGGTGGGTATAACTATAAGTAGATTTAAAAATTGATGTTTGATTTTCTCCCTCTTCATTTCAGTGATAATGAGGATGTGGTGGAAGATGACTCTAGCACAGATGTTGATTGTGCTATGCTTGATTCATCTGTAGACTCAGGGGTAGTGTCATGTTCAGTGCAATGCACAGCAGCTTGTTGTGATTTAGAAGATACAGTAGCAGCTGGTCTACCTTATCAATCGAAACTCCAGCATGTACTTGATCATACTAAGTGTAAAATGAAACAAGGGGGTAAGGTCCGCCAGTTCTGTACTGATTGGTACAGAAGATATCTTTGGCTGGTACTTTGTACCACTAGTTTTAAAGCTTTTTGTTGCTTCTGCCGATACTGTTCTGCTAAAGGTTGCCTCCAGGATAAAAATGCGGATGAAGCATTCGTATTAAATGGCTATAATAATTGGAAAAAAGCCCATGAACGGTTCAGAAGGCATGCTAGTTCTAGCTGTCACAGAGAATCTGTGATGAAATTTGATCAAATGAGGTTTCCTGGAGTAGATACTCAACACTTAGCAAGCAATTGAAGAGTGAGCAGCTGCAGCACCGTAGAATGCTTATGATTCAACTTCACTCATTGCGTTTCTTACTACGCCAAGTTTAGCTGTAAGAGGACATGATCAAGAAGAAGGTAATTTGTTTCAACTTCTTGGTAGCTCTGATTGGCCGACATGTTACCCTACAGCTTCTGGAAAATATTCATAAGGCTAGCATATTTTCACTTATTGCAGATGAGGCTACTGATGTAACCAATAAAGAGCAACTGTGCATTTCACTTCGGTGGGTTGATGAAATGTTTGATATTCATGAAGATGCACTTGAGCTGGTACAGCTCCCTAAAACTGATGCTGAGACAATAGCTAATGCTATAAAGGATTTTATGCTTCGCTTTCAGCTGCCATCAGGCCAGTGTCGAGGTCAAGCCTATGATGGAGCATCAAAATAAGAGTGGACATATCGGTGGAGTTGCTGCTAGGTTACAGAAAGATGAGCCTACAGCGTACACTTGCCAAACATGTTCTACCTATCAGGGAAGCACTAGAGCTAGCTAAAGAATTGGGTATTTTTATTGATTTGTCACCAGAGAGATAACACATGTTTGAAGCATTAAAGCAGCAGCTGACACCAGAGGCCCCTTCGATGAGAATGCTATGTCCCACACGATGGACTGTACATGCACGAGCCCTGGAAGCTATATTCAAGAGCTACAACGCCCTATTAGAATGTATGGATGTAATTCAAGCTAGTGGAAGGGATAATTAAGCACTGAAAGCTGTTGGCTATTTGCAATCTCTGGAAAAATGTAGTACTTTTTTCGGACTTCAACAGGGTTATCTCATATTCTCAGCCACAGAGCAGCTCTCTCTTACACTGCAGAGCAAGAATACTACTATATAGGAGGTTGTGATGAGTTCAGAACTAGCTGTAGCATTTTTAGAAAGGCAAAGATCACAGAGTGCATTTGAACATTATTATGATCGTGTACTTAAAGAATCTCGAGATTTGACATCTGAACCTGCATTGCCTCGATACAGGAGAACACCACAATGATATGACGATGGGAGTGAAGCATATAGATTTGAAGATGCTAAATCCTTCCACAAGCAACAGTATTACGAAGCACTGGAAACAATAAAGGGAGAAATAAATAGCCGATTTCAACAAGAAAGTGGTATGTCGATAGCAGCTGCTTTAGAAAAATATTTACTCGATGCTTTTAAAGGAAACTTTGAGCTTCCGGATGTAATTTTCTCCTATTCCAAAGATTTGAATATTTCTAGATTGAAAGTGCAGATTCAGATGCTTCCAGACTTTGTTAAAAACATTCAACTTAGAAATTCCTACTCAGGTCATCAAGTCCGTAACAAGTCTGAGAACTGTGTGTGATTTAATGAATATGATTGGTAGTTCCAAGATAATGTTTAGTGAAATTTACCAACTTCTACATATTTTGCTCACAATTCCTGTTACTTCAGCCACAGCTGAACGGATATTTTCTGCAATGCGTCGATTGAAGAATTTTCTCAGGTTTACAATGAAGCAGGTGCTTTTTTAACAATGTCATTCTCTTGCATGTCCATAAACAAGAAACTGATAACATTGATTTAAAAAAAATAGCAAATGAGTTTATTGCAGACAGAAGAAAGAAGTTTTTTGGCGTTGGAGTAACATTTTTGTTCTTCAATACATTTTTACTTTATCATAATGGTTCAGTATTTTGTTATTTTCTCATATTTTCATAATTATAACTATTTCTTATGTGATAATCACACCGTAAATCTTATTGTTTCACTGTCATTTTATTTATACCACACTTGCTGGATCTCACACATATTTACTTAACTACTAACAGTGCTATTGACTTAAAGTGCATTAACATGACTGCTAGTGTTAGTTTCTCCCAGGTGTCTTTCTCATATCTATGGCATGGGCATTTTGTGCTCCCCCAGATGAAACCAGCTTCCTGCACCCCTGCCGTGACAAGTGCTAATTAGTGATGATATAATCGTGAATGGTTGACAAGGTTAGTAATGGCTTGTTGTGACAACGTCTAGGAGACTGTCAGATCATGCCACAAGTTTGAAGTACTGCTGAGTCTCTTTGTAATCTGGTCTGTATGTGAGAGTCCCAGAGCATGATCTGGTGATGATAGGACTCTTATGTCTCTTGTGTAGTTGGAAGTGAATGATCAATAGTTGAAGTCTTGTTTGAACTTGTGGCTCCTTCGTATCTCTAGAGTTTGCTTGGTCCTCTGACTGTGATGTGTGTTCTGGAACAGTGTTGAGATGATGTCAATTGTGTTGTACTTGACCTGTTGGAGTTTCTATTACATATGATCTTGGTGTGTCTGCTAACTCTACCACTCTCCCCTCCACAGGCTGATGTCCTGATGTGATCCAAACCTGAGTAGTGATTGGTAAGGGTGAGTGATC
>WLWD01000547.1_pt1 | contig 134138 bp, 59 predicted proteins | sample 6712731 | NCBI WGS metagenome assembly WLWD01 (sample SAMN12718690, study PRJNA576275) | sponge metagenome | isolation source: marine sponge | host: Mycale hentscheli | place: New Zealand: South Island, Marlborough, Capsize Point | collected 2014-11-01
TGTTCTTATTATCTGGTACATATCCATAGGCGCATGTGTTCTTATTATCTGGTACATGCCCATAGACGCATGTGTTCTTATTATCTGGTACATGTCCATGGATGCATGTGTTCCTATTAGTTGGTACATGTCCATAGACGCATCTGTTCTTATTATCTGGTACATGCCCATGGATGCATGTGTTCTTATTATCTGGTACATGTCCATAGACGCATGTGTTCTTATTATCTGGTACATGTCCATAGACGCATGTGTTCTTATTATCTGGTACATGTCCATGGATGCATGTGTTCCTATTAGTTGGTACATGTCCATAGACGCATGTGTTCTTATTATCTGGTACATGTCCATAGACGCATGTGTTCTTATTATCTGGTACATGTTCATAGACACATGTGTTCTTATTATCTGGTACATGTCCATAGACGCATGTGTTCTTACTATCTGGTACATGTCCATAGATGCATGTATTCTTATTAGCTGGTACATGTCCATGGATGTCATCCATTGTGCAATTCTAATACTGGTTACATGATGCTTGTAGTTCCTAGTTTAACATACTAGCCAGATAATATTGAAATTTTAAGTATTTTAGCTATGTACTGTGACAGTTCCTTTAGTGTTCATTTATAATAGAATTGAGTGTGTTAACATTATAAAATACCGTTCCCATTTTTTTTTCATTATAAGTACAGTGAGTGATAACAGAAGAAGCTTGTTCCTGGAGCGGAAGTGACTTCATTCATGTAGGACCACAAGAACATTTTCTAAATATTTTATGTGGATTTGATTTCTGACATTTGTTGTTTTTCTTGAACATAAAATAATGCTGAAAAGAAATTGAGATATTGATTCAATGACTGGCGTAATGCTACTCTGTACCGCAGTATAGCTAATTCTTCTATCATCGTTCATTGGGGCTGCATTATTAAGCATTATTAAGTGAGTTTCTATCATTCAGAATAATGAACTAGTGCCATCTGAGAGGAACACAAATCAGTTTTTTTTTCTTTTTTGTCTTTATCAAATAAATGTCAGAATATGTACCTTGCTGAAAATCAGCATAACGTTAGGACCTAATTTTAGACTTTTTTTGTTACTTTTGTACACACTGAAAATTTCAAATTGAAGTGTAAGTAAAATATATTCAATCCAGGTAAAGAACACAGATGATGAACAGTTCTTCCTCCGAATACAGACAACTACTGAGAATATTGAGTAAATGTTTTTACTATTGCCAATGAAAATTATCCTGTGTGTCAGTGAAGGGGTAACATGTCTTTCTGTCCTCTAAGGCAGCATTAAGCCAAAGTGTCTGGGCATATTACATCTCCAGATAAATGTACTTCATATTATGATATGACTGGGAACATTAATCTTGTTTGTCACACATTGCAGTACATGGTTTACATAAGAGGCTGGAAGGTCAGCTAAAATTAATACTTGAGCGACAACATGTGCTCACAGCAACCAACCATTAATACTTAAGGTACCATTATTACTGTGTTCATCCATGTAACCAGAAAATTGTGAATACATCATTAACCCTTTCGGGCCGGACTTAATTTTTACCGCGAGGTTGTCGACCTCGGGTAGACGGTAAAAACTTGTTAATGGTTTTTATTTTTTCCCCCGGTTTTGACTGGGAAATCATCTTAGCAATGCTATATAGCCTTATTGTGCTTGCTTTGGGCATTCCCCTCATTTTTTTCTTTTAGAAACCCCCTAGTATTCACAGAGTTACACCCCATCATACTTTGTGGTTTGAACACTATAATGAATTTTATAAAAAAAAATAAAGCGTAAGTAATTATTATTTTCGAGACAATAATAAATATATTATATATAAATGACTTGCATCTCAGTTGCAGAAACTTGTCGATACTCTCCCCAACAAAATCATGCCCTCGGTCTGTATCAGCCATAAAGCTGGTAGTGGTCACCACTTGAGGAATACCTTTGTAAAGTTCATATGAAGTTCACTACAATACAACACAAATACATAAACAAAAATATTGTATGCCAACAACCAAATATTTGTGTTGCACGTTACACATAGCGAGCAGTAAAATAACAACGGCAACAAAAAACTGCATATCCCTACAATCATGGTAATATACTGTGCATGTTTGGTATACAAAATACTAGGTCAGTGGGGCCAGCTGATGAGTCCTCCCACTATAAACATAAAGGACGAAAAGTAATCTACTTCCTGGCTAACACACCCATCCATGACTTCCCCTCTCTCTCTCCACTCCATCCACGTCCTCCATATATATATACTTATTATTGTGCACATACACACGCACAGATAAACATGAAATTCAACTTACACTATCGGAGGAGATATCACAGATTTCCAGAAAGTTCGAACATCACTTCCAATCAGTCTTCTGGATTATCACTCGAACGATACTTCACCTCTAAAAATGAAACACAAATACATAACTGAAGAAATGAAATGATAAATATTTATTGGTGTACATATACATACACACACAAACACATGCACATACACGCACACAATTTTCGACTTACTGTGGCGAAATTGATGATGCAGAAAACTCGACTTCATGGAAGCCTCCTGGATTGTCACTGGAACGATACTTCACCTACAAAAAACACAGACACCAAATATAGATAACTGAAAAAGAATAAGAAATGAAATGATAAATTTACTGTTCCACACATAAACACACAAATAATACAGACAACTGTAAAATATCATGAAATGAAATGATAAAAGGAAATAATATGTATAAAAAGCCAGTACAATTTTTTTTTCTTCAGAACTTGAATCTGAATATTACTATTACAATAATCTGCTGCCCAATAACACGACTATCTGGAGCCACAACCTACAAACAAAGGGATATTATAATAAATTTTAGCATACTCTTATAGGAAATATGATGCTATGTCACTCTAATAGTAACATACACATACATACTGGGACACACTCTATATGCCTACAGTGACATACTGGCACACTCTATATGCCTACAGTGACATACTGGCACACTCTATATGCCTACAGTGACATACTGGGACACACTCTATATGCCTACAGTGACATACTGGGACACACTCTATATGCCTACAGTGACATACTGGCACACTCTATATGCCTACAGTGACATACTGGCACACTCTATATGCCTACAGTGACATACTGGGACACACTCTATATGCCTACAGTGACATACTGGCACACTCTATATGCCTACAGTGACATACTGGGACACACTCTATATGCCTACAGTGACATACTGGGACACACTCTATATGCCTACAGTGACACAGTGGGACACACTATACAAGTACAGTGACACACTGGGACACACTGGGACACTATACAAGTACAGTGACACACTGGGACGCACTATACAAGTACAGTGACACACTGGGACACTCTATACAAGTACAGTGAGTGACACACTGGGACACACTATACAAGTACAGTGACACACTGGGACACACTATACAAGTACAGTGACACACTGGGACACACTATACAAGTACAGTGACACACTGGTGACACACTGGGACACTCTATACAAGTACAGTGACACACTGGGACACACTATACAAGTACAGTGACACACTGGGACACTCTATAGAAGTACAGTGACACACTGGGACACACTATACAAGTACAGTGACACACTGGGACACTCTATACAAGTACAGTGACACACTGGGACACTCTATACAAGTACAGTGACACAGTGGGACGCACTATACAAGTACAGTGACACACTGGGACGCACTATACAAGTACAGTGACACACTGGGACGCACTATACAAGTACAGTGACACAGTGGGACACACTATACAAGTACAGTGACACACTGGGACGCACTATACAAGTACAGTGACACACTGGGACGCACTACACAAGTACAGTGACACAGTGGGACGCACTATACAAGTACAGTGACACACTGGGACGCACTATACAAGTACAGTGACACACTGGGACGCACTATACAAGTACAGTGACACACTGGGACACACTATACAAGTACAGTGACACACTGGGACGCACTATACAAGTACAGTGACACACTGGGACACTCTATACAAGTCCAGTGACACACTGGGACACTCTATACAAGTCCAGTGACACACTGGGACACACTATACAAGTACAGTGACACACTTTATAATGCCTACAGTGACACACTGGGACACACTATACAAGTACAGTGACACACTGGGACACACTATACAAGTCCAGTGACACACTGGGACACTCTATACAAGTCCAGTGACACACTGGGACACTCTATACAAGTCCAGTGACACACTGGGACACTCTATACAAGTCCAGTGACACACTGGGACACACTATACAAGTACAGTGACACACTTTATAATGCCTACAGTGACACACTGGGACACACTATACAAGTACAGTGACACACTGGGACACACTATACAAGTACAGTGACACACTGGGACACACTATACAAGTACAGTGACACACTGGGACACACTATACAAGTACAGTGACACAGTGGGACGCACTATACAAGTACAGTGACACACTGGGACACACTATACAAGTCCAGTGACACACTGGGACACTCTATACAAGTCCAGTGACACACTGGGACACACTATACAAGTACAGTGACACACTTTATAATGCCTACAGTGACACACTGGGACACACTATACAAGTACAGTGACACACTGGGACACACTATACAAGTACAGTGACACACTGGGACACATTATACAAGTACAGTGACACAGTGGGACGCACTATACAAGTACAGTGAGTGACACACTGGGACGCACTATATACAAGTACAGTGACACACTTTATAATGCCTACAGTGACACACTGGGACACACTATACAAGTACAGTGACACACTGGGACACACTCTATAATGCCTATGGTGACATACTGGGACACTCTATACAAGTACAGTGACACACTGGGACACACTCTATACAAGTACAGTGACACACTGGGATACACTCTATACAAGTACAGTGACATGTCATATACTGGGACAAAATTGCTTGTGAAAGGTGTACTACAGGTAATTCAGGTTTACTTTCAAATAATGTTATAGGATGTGTCTCAACTATAGTCTCGCGGGCCAGACCCTTTACCAACCGCGTTACCGAGCGCGCGGTGAAGGAAAGGGTCTGGTCACCTGCCATACATCGTTTCGTTCCATTCCCCACGATCCATGGGGAACAATACTTTAGCGTGTATAGCTTATGGGGTGCGGTTTGTTTACATCCGGTTGATTGCAATTAAACAAGTACCCACAGGTATGTAGATAGAAATGCACGGCTAAGTGAATAAGCATAGCTTGTAGAAATTCGGAGTATCAGCTCTTGCTTGGTGTTTGTCAAGTTCCCTACTTCTCAGTGGACGCTGCCAGCAGGCTAAATACATTACTCAAAGTGTATATTTTTTTTTATTGAAAGGTATTAGCTAGCTAGCTATTTTGTCTTACTTCAAACTGTCTAAGAATCTTCACTCTAGCTATAATGTAGTGTTCTGGGCTTCCTTAAACCTAGCCTGTCCTTTTCATTACCAAGCAATGCTAGTTAGCCATTGTTGAGCAATTTCCTGCAAAAATCAATTTAGCTGAACAATTTAAAGTTGACCGCGGCACCCTAACAGGAAGTAATTGGCGAGCGAGCGTAGCGAGCGAGACACTTACAGGGGTAAAAATGAAAAAATCGGGGATGTTTGTTTATTTGTATATATGTTTGGACGTACGTATGTCATTTTGTACTTTGACCCTCGCGTTTTTGTGTTAGTTACTTGGTCGACCCCATCCCAAATTGCACTAAACAGAATCCTCTGGTTTATTGATCAGTACCCGTATCACCCTAGAAATTGAATTGTTTACCGTTTTGAATTCTTTTGCGGGTGCAGTTAAAACTTGAAAACTTAAGGGACTTCCATTTCTATTCGAGTTAGTGGCGGTGGTAAGTCAATGCGCTCTTTGTCATGGTTACAAGCCGTGCGCAACAGTATTTACTTGAAAATACATTGTCCACTAGACTACCACGAAGGTAAGTCTGTAGGTGCATGTCCAGTTGTGTCAAAGCATTGTGTGTTACAACCACTACTTAGCTAAAGAATATCACAAAGAAAACTTTTAAATAACGTGTATTGTTTTGTTGTTGTTTTTTCCCTTCAATTCAAGCAGTTGCAGAGAGTTGTTACTATGGCACTGAAATCCCTTTACCCTGTATGCGAAATTTCAAAACTGGACCTGATCAGTAGCTTCAGTATTAGAAGTAAAAATCGTTCATATAAAAATAGTATAGTCTTTAGGCTCGCTAGCCATTTGTGCTCAAGCACACCACTAGTTAAATTACGTTCCAGTACAACGAAACGATGTATGGATGGTGGACACAACCAGACCCTTTCCTCACCGCTCGGTAGGTAAAGGGTCTGGCTCGCGAGACTATCTCAACTAACTGCCAAGAAAACTAATTTAATTTTTCTTACTTGGTTGAATACTTATAATGCAGCAGTCATTCCCAGTTCTTCAATCCTGCTCAACATTAGACGACATCAATATCATTTGGTCTATCATTGAATCCAGCTCCCTCAAAGTAGTTAACATGCCCACATAAAAAGGGTGGATATTTTTCACGTGATATAAACTTCCGCGAGTCTCTATTGCCCTCGTGTGTACGAACTTGGTTACTGGGACTTTGAGGAGTCAGTCGAGTGTGTGTTTTGTAAATGTCTCCCCCACTACACATTCGCTTGGTGATGCGGGACCTTCCGCGTAAGTCTATTAATCTGCAGGAATGTAACTGATAGCTAAGTGAGAATTGTTCAGACAATGTTAAAGTGTGAGCCGATTGCTCGGCCGATTGCAACAAACAATCCTTATAATAGCTAATGGTATCATGTAATGTAGTACATGATCATAACACTATTTATTTTGACCATTACTTTATCTATCTTGTTCTTTCAGTTGAGATGAGTGTTATGCTGCTATGGTAGATGATCTATTCTGGATGACAGCATGATAGGCTTTCAATAAGAAGGTAAAGGATCGTCAATTGCCTCCCCATATTCTGAGTATTAAATTCCAGTGTTGAAATTATTTTTGCTTGATGCTCCTGACATGTTCTAGTCAAATGGTTATATACTGGAGTTTTCTAGCTTGAATGTTTGCCCCGTGACCATTGTGTACTATTTGTGCTTGAAATGATTTACAAATGCTACAATTTGGTAAAGGGTTTCATTAGGAATAGTAAAGGGGAATAGGTGGAAGTTATATAATAGCAATTCTAATGCATCACTTTGGTGATTAATAATCAGTAAAAAGTGAATGTTAGTATCAATATGTAGTGTTTTTCCCTACACAGATTTCAAGCAGTGTTGTTTATGGTTTATCAATATTTATTAGGGTATAATCAATTAGTGTAATCGTACATTAAGCAAAATATTGGCATAATTTATTAAAACAAGTAAATGATAGCCATAGTATTGACCTTCCTCCATATGTGAGAGGAATAGTTATTAGAGTAGTTCGTTTTCCTCTGACACAAGCAAAAGGTGGAGTTTGCTAAACTGATTTCAGCGCATACAGACCTAGATGTCAACCATACTAGTGAAATTAGAGTTCCTATTTAATTGTTTTCCAGTGTGTTTGAGAAGGGAGTCACGCAAGAAAAGATATTAAGCATAATTTTGCAATGATATAAGCAAAGGGTGAGCCCTAGATGATAGTACAAGGTTTAATCACAAGCATTTCGAACAGGGCGAACCACCCTGCATTTTTAGTACTGGGGAAACACCGGATACAAGATGGTAATTAATTGGTAAAGGGTGGATGTTAGTGTGTTCATTACAATGTGTCCCAAGTTCAGTGGTTTGGTGAAACGTTTATATGAGAGCAAACATTTTAATGGCATGATTATGAATTAAAGGAATAAATTCATATATGAGCTGGTGCTTTTTTTTTTTGTTTCTTTTTTCCCCTTTTCTTTTCTGTTTTGTATTTCATTTTGCTTTTAAGCATAAAAGGATAGTGTCTATGGTTATACAGATACATTTTTCTCTCAAGACCATAGCTTTAATCCTGCATTGCCATCTTTAGTAGGACCTTACGGCTACTCCCCCCCCCCCTCCCGTCATTTTGTTAGTGTGTGTGCATGTATGCTCATTATGAAGGTTATGTATATATTTGAAGTGTTACTAGTTTATATATATATATATATTTTTATTTATTTATTTATTTTTTTATTATTATTATTCAGGATGATGTCACTGAAATCTGATTGGAAACATCTGCTGGAGACCACAATGGACCATCTTGAGACCAATGAAGAAGAGCTTATATTGAACTTGGTGATACCAGAAAGAACTGCCCTCCTACATGAAGAAACAACAAACAAAAATATCTTATTAGAAAATACTTGGAGCTATCCATTTATTTCAGCATTCCATGTTTATTCAAATTGCTGTACCAATATATTTTTTTGCTGAATACAACTAGTATACTATACACTCTGGATTGTATGGGGAACACCCTGAAGGGTGCTTGGGATGCACTTATTGAATGATATGATAAGCAGCAAGGGAGTATCCAAAGCACCTCTGTAAGTGAGGTAGAACACTTAATTGAGTGTCAAATGAACACTCAAAATGGTGTAACTGTACACCTTTGGGTAGTGCTGCTCATACACCCCAAATAGTGACTTTATAACACCCAAAAGGGTGTGCTGCAGCCCTGGCCACTGGAGCACCCCTAGGGGTGTTCCATAAACTCCCCGTTTTTAACAGTGCACTGAGCACTAAAACACACTGAGTGCACTAAAACACACTGACTGCACTAAAACACACTGAGTGCACTAAAACACACTGAGCGCACTAAAACACACTGACTGCACTAAAACACACTGAGCACTAAAACACACTGACTGCACTAAAACACACTAAGCGCACTAAAACACACTGAGTGCACTAAAACACACTGACTGCACTAAAACACACTGAGTGCACTAAAACACACTGAGCGCACTAAAACACACTGACTGCACTAAAACATACTGAGTGCACTAAAACACACTGCGCGCACTAAAACACACTGACTGCACTAAAACACACTGACTGCACTAAAACACACTGAGTGCACAAAAACACACTGACTGCACTAACAACACACTGCGACTAAACACACTGAATGCACTTACTAAACACATGAGACGCACTAAAAAACAAATGAGTGCACTAATACACACTGACTGCACTTAAAAACACCTGAGTGCACTAAAAAAAACACACTGAGTGCATAAACAAACTGACTGCACTAAAACACACTGAGTGCACTAAAACACACTGATTGCACTAAAACACACTGAGCACTAAAACACACTGACTGCACTAAAACACACTGAGTGCACTAAAACACACTGCGCGCACTAAAACACACTGCGCGCACTAAAACACACTGACTGCACTAAAACACACTGACTGCACTAAAACACACTGAGTGCACTAAAACACACTGAGCGCACTAAAACACACTGAGCGCACTAAAACACACTGAGTGCACTAAAACACACTGACTGCACTAAAACACACTTAGTGCACTAAAACACACTGATTGCATTAAACACACTGAGCACTAAAACAAACTGACTGCACTAATACACACTGAGCACTAAAACACACTGACTGCACTAAAACACACTGAGTGCACTAAAACACACTGATTGCACTAAAACACACTGAGCACTAAAACACACTGACTGCACTAAAACACACTGAGTGCACTAAAACACTGCGCGCACTAAAACACACTGACTGCACTAAAACACACTGACTGCACTAAAACACACTGACTGCACTAAAACACACTGAGCACTAAAACACACTGAGTGCACTAAAACACACTGACTGCACTAAAACACACTGAGTGCACTAAAACACACTGACTGCACTAAAACACACTGACTGCACTAAAACACACTGAGCGCACTAAAACACACTGAGTGCACTAAAACACACTCAGTGCACTAAAACACACTGACTGCACTAAAACACACTGAGCACTAAAACACACTGAGCACTAAAACACACTGAGTGCACTAAAACACACTGAGTGCACTAAAACACACTGACTGCACTAAAACACACTGAGTGCACTAAAACACACTGAGTGCACTAAAACACACTGAGCGCACTAAAACACACTGAGTGCACTAAAACACACTGAGTGCACTAAAACACACTGAGTGCACTAAAACACACTGACTGCACTAAAATACACTGACCGCACTAAAACACACTGACTGCACTAAAACACACTGAGCGCACTAAAACACACTGAGCGCACTAAAACACACTGACTGCACTAAAACACACTGAGTGCACTAAAACACACTGAGTGCACTAAAACACACTGAGTGCACTAAAACACACTGAGCGCACTAAAACACTCTGACTGCACTAAAACACACTGACTGCACTAAATAACACACCGAGTTTACTAAAGCAACATAGTGTATACTAAAACACACACAGTATACTAGTACACTACAACACACCCAATACATATAGAACACTGAACTTACTTCACTGTTCTTTTTAGCATGAGCCACTAAAATTTCTTCGGCAGTAGTTTTCGGCAGTATTTAAATCAATAAATAATACTGAAACAAGAGAAATCATGGCATTGATATAAAGTTAAAATCTCTTACATTCACTTGTCTACCAGAACGGACTAGACACTAGCGTCTATAATACAAGATGTTTGAATTTGATGATATAAAGCTGATGACTTCATTATTGTGGGCGCAATATAAAACTCTCTCATTATTTTGTTTCAACATGACTGCCATACTACCACAATATGCAGTCTTTAAGAGTCCTTACGTACCTCAGAAATTTATTTATTATTTAAGTTTTTCACGCTATCTTATTTCATGTTTGGAGAATTATTAATTCAAGACCATTGTTGCAGTATGATTTACAAATTCAAGTATTAGCTGTAAAAAAAAGTCATCTTTCTTTCAGTTATTGCTCCTTCAACCAAGTAGAATATGTTAAAGTACTAAGACAAAACTCATAGTCTAATAGAACTTGTGCTTAGTGACTGATTAAACTGAGAGGGACATGACATTACAATCTGCACTTCTATTCAGTGTATTGAAAATGCATATTTCTCATATAAATTATTTAAAATTACATTTGAAAATGTAACAATATAAACAAACAAATTAACCCCCAACCACCCGTATGTATAAAGTTCATCAAATAATTTAAGTAACTATAAACAAAAACACTCACCTTTTATAATTTGATCCTTCAAATAATACTAATGAACACAAGCCAACACTAGCCCAGCCGTCCGCCAATACTGATGAACACAAGCCAACACTAGCCTAGCCGTCCGCCAATACTGGTGAACACAAGCCAACACTAGCCCAGCCATCCGCCAATACTGATGAACACAAGCCAACACTAGCCTAGCCGTCCGCCAATACTGATGAACACAAGCCAACACTAGCCCAGCCGTCCGCCAATACTGATGAACACAAGCCAACACTAGCCCAGCCGTCCGCCAATACTGATGAACACAAGCCAACACTAGCCCAGCCGTCCGCCAATACTGATGAAAACAAGCCAACACTAGCCCAGCCGTCCGCCAATACTGATGAACACAAGCCAACACTAGCCCAGCCGTCCGCCAATACTGATGAACACAAGCCAACACTAGCCCAGCCGTCCGCCAATACTGATGAACACAAGCCAACACTAGCCCACCCGTCCGCCAATACTGATGAACACAAGCCAACACTAGCCCAGCCGTCCGCCAATACTGATGAACACAAGCCAACACTAGCCCAGCCGTCCGCCAATACTGGTAAACACAAGCCAACACTAGCCCAGCCGTCAGCCAATACTGATGAACACAAGCCAACACTAACCCTGCCGTCCGCCAATACTGGTGAACACAAGCCAACACTAGCCCAGCCATCCGCCAATACTGATGAACACAAGCCAACACTAGCCCAGCCGTCCGCCAATACTGATGAACACAAGCCACCACTAGCCCAGCCGTCCGCCAATACTGATGAACACAAGCCAACACTAGCCCAGCCGTCCGCCAATACTGATGAACACAAGCCAACACTAGCCCAGCCGTCCGCCAATACTGATGAACACAAGCCAACACTAGCCCAGCCGTCCGCCAATACTGATAAACACAAGCCAACACTAGCCCAGCCGTCCGCCAATACTGATGAACACAAGCCAACACTAGCCCAGCCGTCCGCCAATACTGATGAACACAAGCCAACACTAGCCCAGCCGTCCGCCAATACTGGTGAACACAAGCCAACACTAGGCCAGCCGTCCGCCAATGCTGATGAACACAAGCCAACACTAGCCCAGCCGTCCGCCAATACTGATGAACACAAGCCAACACTAGCCCAGCCGTCCGCCAATACTGGTGAACACAAGCCAACACTAGCCCAGCCGTCCGCCAATACTGATGAACACAAGCCAACACTAGCCCAGCCGTCCGCCAATACTGATGAACACAAGCCAACACTAGCCCAGCCGTCCCCGCCAATGCTGATGAACACAAGCCAACACTAGCCCAGCCGTCCGCCAATACTGATGAACACAAGCCAACACTAGCCCAGCCGTCCGCCAATACTGATGAACACAAGCCAACACTAGCCCAGCCGTCCGTCAATACTGATGAACACAAGCCAACACTAGCCCAGCTGTCCGCTAATACTGATAAACACAAGTCATGACTAGTTCAGCTATCCAACAACATTGGGAAAACATATGCCACATCTTAAATTTAGTCTAAAATACACAAATTAAACAATTTTGAGGTCTAAAACTGTGATTTTTAAACTTCTGTTCCCTTGTCATTAGCAAAGTAGGGATGTGCTACAAACATGCAGAATAAATTAAGTAAGTATGTTTATTACCACCTTAGTACCAGAAATCCATCTCTTGTACCAGAAATCCATCTCTTGGATACCATCCATTCACTGACACAATTTGGTGGATTACAGTCCTTTACAGATCCAATAACTCTAAGCTTTCTTGGATTAGGTTTCTTAATTTCTGGCTGGTCAGCTCGCTAGTCCAATTCAGTCAGAAATTTAATAAGTGCTACAACAATAAATTAGTTAACCATTACACTAATTAAATTAATGTACCTTGGGATTGCCACACTGGTTTTTGCACCACCATAGTATCATCCTCACCACCACTCGATTCAGACATGCAATCCACAGTGACTTTTAAGTCATTCCTTCTCCTGCACTTCAATCAAAACCTTTCGTCTACATTCCAAAAGCTGAAAAAATAACAAACAAAACAATTCTTGTTACTAATGAAGCTGTTGTTCAACTCCCTTTGTTATATTTATTATAAATAAAATTAATCTCCCATCTAGCTTCTTAAATGATGTACCATAAATTATAACAGATATTGTTTAGAATTTCTAGTTATACCCCTTTATTAAATATAACAAATTGTTTTTCTTACAGTCACGTGCTCTGTCTCAACAACCGTCTCCCTCACTCCCTTCTCCATTCGAAGTCAACCTTGCTTTAATTTATTAGTGTATATTTTAATGAGAGAGAGGGCACTCACCTCCATCCTACCCAACAAGAGTTAGATTGGTTCCCTTAAAATTTAGGAGGAAAATATTAAAAGTGAACCCTGTTATACAAGCTCTGAAAGTTGACTCTTACATAAGTCCACAAGAAAGTACTAGACAGTTTAAAACCATTTCAAACAATTAAAGCTACTGTCTTTGAGATGTGCTTTTGACAAACAGACAGAATGAGCCATCAAAGTGCGAAACCTAATACCATTGTGACAGCCGTAAGTGGTTTCTATGAAGAATAGATCTCTTACCGAACAAGAGGGTATTACCTCAATGGTTGGCATGCTAACAAACAAATGCAACTCACTGAAGGAGAATAAAGAATAAAAGTATCATTTAAAACAGAGTAGACATGCAAATGCACCTATAAAAATGTGGGTGGGGACTGCACATGGATTAATGTGACAACATTTTGGGGGCGTTACTGCCCTCAAAGGCAAGTACCTACACTGACTGCTTCACTTTTTCTCAAAAACGGGCCCCCTCCAAAAAAAAACACAATAACTAATCTTAAATTGTTATTCTGAGTAAGTTCATTCATAATTCTACTATTGTGAATAATTTTCAAGTTGAGCGTGTGACAGCCTACTATGACCCTTTCGTGCATGAGTGATGAGGGTTAAAGAATTATGGAGTGAATACTATTACTGTCTCACTCTCACTGCATCGAATACTTAAATGGCTTCATGCAGACATAACATTATCATGGTTGTATGACACATAAGATTACTGCTCCCATCCCCTCCCATTCTTCCAATGAAACATATATCCATCACTGAAACAACAGTTGAACCTCAAGTTACATCTAAATATCTTACCCTAACTTTTCTTGCTCTAACTTTTCTCTTTTGTTCTGAGCTTCTCTGGCTTCCACTGGCATACTCTCTGCTTCACGCTGACATCTTTTGCGCGATTGAAAGTAACGATGCACGGCTCCTTTAAAATTAAGTTTATCAAGCCAATAATGTACAAATAATATTCTTACTTTGAATTAATGCTGGAGAAAAAGAATTACTTCCTTGCATCACCTCCTCCATTATTTTTTTTCTTCACTTCAATGTTTTGCTTATCACTGGATCTATGGATGGATGTCAAAGCATATTTCAATTCACTCAAACAAACTCATGCTTTTACTTACCCTTTACTTAAATCAAATTTTTCGTGACTGTCCTCTAAAGTTTGGTATATGTGTGCAATTGTTTTCTAAATAATACATAATATTCTTATATGACAACTTAATAGTAAGTATGAACACAAATTCTTATAATTACACGAAACACAGTTAGTGATGAACAAGAAGATGCAAAACAAAGAAGACCAAATAGAGCAACTGTGGCATAATTGTCTAATAGTAACATACCGATAGTTCTGGCGGTAATTTTTTAGACGAAGTATTCTCAGTTTTCTCATCCAGTCTCTCTTCCAGTTTCTCGACTCTACCTACCAAACTCTTTATCATTTCTTTCAGCTCAATTTGATCCCTCTTTAAATCAAATACTTGTTCTTGATAAGTCCTGGATGAGTTACCATCATATGGCTCAGATTGAAATCGCTCTTGAATGTATGGACTCGAGGTAGAAGGGTCCCGGCTATAAGGATGGTGTCTTAGCCTATTAGCATCGTGCATTTGACGTGGTCTTAAAATAATTTAAATAAATAATAGTAAGTAGGAGCTAATATGCCATCATTACAACGTTTTTAGTTGTTTTTGTTTATTGTGGCTGGCCACCTACTACCTGGTATCTTTCAAGCGACTATTTCAGTTATTCAAACCGTTCTTGCTGGTGACTACAGAATAACTATTCACTATGTTGCACCACTGTTTACAACCCCCTCCCCCTAGTATGTACGGCTTCACCGCTGTTATAAACGTTTCCACTTACAGTAGAGCTAGCTAGCTAACTATGTGGGGCTTCCTTACCGCAGCCATAAAAATAAAAATAAAAATAAATTAAAAATAAAAAGTGCTCGGCTGTTTACTTACCGGTGGGGAGTATCATAATGAAGTTCATCTCCATATTCCATAGCACCAGGAAAATCTTATCGGTGTCAGCAGCGTTGTTTTGCAAGTATCCACTCGAAGAAGTACTGTACACCACACACTCTAGATAAAGCTACCTTTCGCGAATAAATGTGCCCGCCACGAGGGTTGATTGAAAAACTTGCAAAATTTATTTACGGGGGTGAAGAATACAATTTTAACGTGAAAAATTGGATTATTTACACATGAATGAATATTTACAAATAAGGACTACAAAGAAATGACTATGGTAACATTTTCATTTCCATGGTTGAAACAAACTGAAGTAGTAACATGAGCACACCTACATACAATATTGTCTACAAAAACATATTCAGTTGCAATAGCACCAGTTAAAGGCATCCATACACTTGAACCTCAGAACTAAACCAATTGTTCCGGACTGCTATAGTCACCGAAGGCACACAGAACTATTTAGCTAATTAGCAACGTACTCATAACAATTAGCAAGCTATTCACACATACAAATTACCTTATAATTATATTCATAGATTAACCACTCATGCTTTCCTGTATCATTTCACTTATAGGCAGCCTGCTAGCTCTGGCTCTTAGGTGCTGATAACTATTGTTTGTGTTATTATTCTATAACGTAACATAGTTCACTAAAGGGAAGTGGACTCTCCCCCATGATACTTTACCAAATCCTACATTGCGAGTGGGCCTTACAACATAGATATAAAACTATGCTTACAACCCCACGTAGACTTTCTCTGTCCATCAATTGTAGGTCGGCCTTCCATACCCGTTCAATGGTCCTTCGAGCCGGATCTGCTCTGTAAGGTATCATCACTCACCGTAATTCACAGACAGATCCTAGACATTCGCCTTTAACTAGCATTACAAGTCAAGCCTCTGACTGCCGCCTAACTGAGCAAGCGACTATAGCCCAAGCGCTTGTAGCCAAGCCTCAAAAGGACTTCAGAGTGGATTTTAGCTTCATCATGTCTACTGATAAATTGCAGCAGATAGATAACTGTGATGACATAGAGAAGCTCAAGCGTATGCGAAGCAGCCGCAAAGGCCGGATCACTGCTACTCGCAATGACTTTGATAGGCTCAAGGTTGACAGCTCTCTCAAGTCATCCATGTCTACTAAGTACAAGAACCTTCTCACGCAGCTGAAAGGTCATAGTGAACTGTATGAGAGAATACAAGACAAGATTCTACGTCTTGTTGGAGACAAAGAGGATCATGATTCTCATACATATACACAGGAAGAAACAGAAGAATCTGAGACCTGTACATTCATCCAACAATTAGAAGAAGACATTGAAACTCATTTAGAGACGCTACGGATATATAAAAGTGTTTGTAAGTTAGATCGCATTTTTAACAACATGGTTTCTTCTGACAGTTTAAGTAACGCAGACACTCTGGCTAGGATCAAGGAGTATGACAAAGAGTATGAGGAACTCCTCTCTGCACTGAGTGAAATTCCTGAGCATACAGAGCTCATGGATGCTATGCAATCTCTTGAAAAACTCTGTTCTTCTATTCGCAAAGAAGCTCTTCGACACATTTCGTCTCCTTCGCTTCCCTGTGTATCTGACAGCACTGCTTCAACTGAGCATAATTCAGACACAATTCGGTTTGCTCGGTTAGAACTCCCTACATTCAGTGGCAATCCCAGTCATTGGCCGCGCTTCTTTGAGGACTTTACTAATGGCATCTCGAAGCGACACCTAACTGACAGTGATAAGCTCCAGTATTTGCAGAGAGCCATGGAGTCGGAGGAGGGATGGGCCATCATCACTACTGGACGTGACGGAGGTAACAACTATGATGATATCATCCACAGGCTAATTGAACGTTTTGATAGACCGCGTGATGCTTGCCGATCTGCCATTGCAGACTGGATGGCTCACAGGCATGAGCTGTCCCACGATGGTATTGGCCAATCTCTAACAGCATTTGAGACAACTCACAGTATACTCAAGCGTTACACAGATGGCTCCCTCAAGACTGTTTTGGCTTTAGTCTGGGAAGCCAAGATGCCCCCTTCCATGTACAGAGATTGGAGGAAGGAATCAGTGAAGGAACGAAAAGTGCCCCCTGGAGAAAAACTTCTGGAATTTGCCTCAGATTATCGTCGTGGCCTCCTCAATAACATGGATGATAGCCTATCATTTTCCTCTTCAGCTCGATCACAGTCATCCCTGAGTAAGAAGTCTACCAGCACTCCACGAACTCAGGTTCACAGCACTCAAGAGAGTTCCACTTGCAAAGCTTGTGGTGAATTGCATCATCACTTGTACCAGTGTCACATATTTCGATCCATGAGTGTTGAACAGCGACAACAGCTACAGCAGAAGCACAAATTGTGTGTGAATTGCCTCTCATCAGAACACTCGGGGAAGAACTGTTCTAGTAGATATACATGCAGAGTCTGTAACAAGCGCCATCACTCACTCCTGCATCGTGGTGATAATTGGTCTAAGCCAACACATGGAACTTCAAATGTTGCAACAGCACCAGCATCGGCACCAGGGCCATCAATGGATAGCTTAACAACACCAGTATTGGCACCTCCAATTACCGTATATCAGCAACCTGCTATGTTATCTACGCCTCCATTCATCTCTGCAGCATCGCCTTACACTATGCAAGTACCAGCCACTCCATTTCAGTCTTTGGGATACATACCCACTTCTACATCCTCAACTGCTTCTGTTCCCACAATGCTCACATGCGAACCATGTCCAGGTCAAGTGATTCTATATGCAACTGCATTGACAAGAGTACAGCAGGATGGGATGGTTTTTGAAGCTCGAGCTATGCTTGACAGTGGCTCTAGGTTGACCTTTGTAACTGAACGCTTCGTCAAGAAGGCTAGGATTCCTGAACACTACTTCCCTGTCAAGATAACTGGCTTCCAGCAAACTGATACACCTCTTGCAAAGTTTCAGGTTGAACTCAATTTTATTTTAACCAGTCAACAAGGCATGGAACTACACACAATGACAGCACTGGTGGTCAAGTCTATTACAGATGACCTCCCAGCAGGTTATCTCCCTCAGCTACGTCAAGATCCTCTGCTTCAAGGTCTACAGCTAGCGGACCCATCTCTAGACTCCCCTGGAAAAATCGACATACTCATAGGGAGCAATTACATGCCAACCATTACTAAATCAGAGATTCGTCACTCAGCTGATCGGGCCCTATGTGCAATTGACACATACTTTGGATGGGTAATTTCTGGACGATGTCAAGGTTCGAAATCCCCTACTGACAACAACACTCGTTGTAATATCACAATGCAGCAACAATCAGATTTAGCACAGGAACTTCTGCTGTTCTTGGAGACTGAAGGCATGCCCGATGAGTCCATTTCTGACGTTCAATTGACTGAGGAAGATGCTTTGGCTGAGGAGAACTTCTGTAAGACCCACTCACGTCTGCCTGATGGGAGATTCTCGGTTACACTGCCACGCAAAGCTAACCCTCCCATCCTGGGACATTCTAGGGGTATGGCGCTCAAGAGACACCTCACTAATCTAGCGTGTCTACAAAAAAAGAATCTCCATAACGATTTTCAGGATGCTATCTGGGATTATGCCCGTCGCTCTCATGCTGAGAAGGTTCCTGATGCTGAACTCAGCCCACCTCCTGGCAGATCTTATTACTTTCCCACTTTGGGCGTACTCAAGGAAGAATCTACTACAACCAAGTTCCGAGTGGTATTTGATGGTTCAGCTCGGACTTCATCTGGTGCATCACTTAACGACACTCTTCTGAAGGGGCCGAACTTGTATCCTAAACTCTCAACAGTTCTTATCACATTCCGAAGTAAGGCCATTGGCATGACTGCAGACATAGGAAAAATGTTCCGGGAAATTGCTCTAGATCCCTCAGAACGAGATTATCACAGATTTTTGTTGACAAATGAATCAGGAGTGGTGGAAGACTGGAGGATGTTACGGCTCACCTTTGGTGTTGGCCCCTCGCCATTTTTGGCTACCAGAGTGTTGCGAGAAGCTGCTGAAGTTTACTCCTCCAAGTACCCACTGGCAGCGAAAGTCCTCAAAACCGACCTTTACGTCGATGACTGCCTGACTGGTGCAGGTACTGTGAGCGCAGCCATGGAATTGAGGGAGCAACTGAATGACCTACTGCTAGAAATAGGGATGACTCTACGGAAGTGGCGGTCAAGCAGCCCACAGCTATTGGACTCTATTCCACCAAACTTGCGGGAAACTGAGCGGATACAAGTGTTCCACAATCCCAAGGATTCACACAAAGCACTAGGAGTCCACTGGAACACATCCTCAGATAATCTACACATTCCCACACCTCCACCCTCCACCATCACAAATCCCACCAAACGGCAGCTCTCTTCAGCTATAGCAAGAATCTACGACGTCTTGGGATTCTTCACACCTGCAGTTCTTCAGCTCAAACTACTAGTTCAACAGCTTTGGAGGTCTGGGTGCGACTGGGATCAGACACCACCGGAAGAGCTTGCTCAATCTTGGTCAACCTGGCAGCAAGAGTCCCATGTTATCTCAAACAAACCCATCCCAAGAAGCTACCTCACTGCAGGAAAGACTCCTCATCACTTCCAGTTACATGGATTTGCTGATGCCAGTAGTACTGCATATGGTGTTGTGGTCTACGTCAGAGTCACATACACTGATTACTCAGTTTCAACAGCCATTGTCATGGCTAAGTCGAAGGTAGTGCCACACTCGAAGCCTAATACTATCCCAAGGCTAGAATTGTGTGCAGCATGCCTTCTCAGTAGACTTTTGGTCTATGTAGCACCATTGCTGAATATCCCTCTCTCTGAGGTGTACGCCTGGTCAGACAGTACTATCACTCTCAGTCGGTTATTTGCTGGCCCCGGAGAACAAGACCTGTACGCTCGTAACAGGATTGCAAAAGCCATCAGTAACCTCTCTTGTGATCACTGGAGACATGTCCCAACCAATTCAAATCCAGCTGACCTTGCTTCACGAGGTGTCTCACCGCAGAAATTAGTAGACTCAGAGTTGTGGTGGCAGGGACCAGATTGGCTCACTAAAGATCAGCTCCAATGGCCAAATTTAACCAGTTGGAAGAGTCACAACGGCATTTTTGAAACAACCACTAATGTGCTTACTGTCAGTGTAGTCAAAACCAAGGAAGAACAAGCCCTTGGCATCAGTTTTGCAAATCAATACAGCTCCTACCCAAAGGCTCTACGGATTTACTCTTGGCTGCGACGCTTTACGGCGAATGTGAGGATAAAGGATAGAGAACTCAGAAACCTCAGTAGCAGGTTGTCAGTACAAGAGATTGAATCTACTGAAATCATTCTCCTCTCAGCCAGTCAGCAAAGAACCTTTCCAACTGAGCTTGAAGACTTGAAGAAAGGCAATTCAGTGAGGACCACCAGTCCTATCATACAACGTCATCCCATGCTGGGGACAGATGGATTGATGAGGGTAGGAGGGAGATTGCAGCATTCCTCACTTCCTTATGATAGCAAGCATCCAGTGATTATACATGGGCGGGACCCTCTGGCTCGAACTTTGGTCGTTCATCTCCACAATACATCACTACATGCAGGACCAACATCACTAGTAGGACTGATTTCACTACGCTTTGATATAGTGGGAGCTAAGCGTTTGGCTAAAGAGGTGTCTGCAGGCTGTTATGTATGCCGTCGTCACTATGCCAAAGTTGCCAGTCAATTGATGGGTCAGCTGCCCTCCTGTCGTCTATCTATAGCTCCTCCTTTTCAGAAATCGGGAGTAGACTTCGCTGGTCCACTCCAACTGAGAATGGGCCACGTCCGGAAGCCAACAATGATTCCTGGCTATTTATGCATTTTTGTGTGCCTCACAACCAGAGCTGTGCACATAGAGGTGGTTTTAGACCTCACCACAGAGGCCTTTCTTGCATGTTTGAGACGATTCATTGGTCGTCGAAGTCGACCTTCACTTATATATAGTGATAATGGCTCAAACTTTATTGGAGCTCGAGGAGTACTGGAAAAAGCTTATCAAAAACTCGATCAGATGCAGCCTTCAGAAGCTCTTTACCAGTACCTAGTCGACCAGAGGATAGAGTGGCGCCATATCCCTGCAAGGTCCCCCCACTTCGGAGGAATATGGGAGGCTGGAGTGCGTCAGATGAAGAACCTGCTCCTCAAGACAGTCAAACCACATCGTCTCACACCTGAGGAACTTATGACAGTCACAGTTGAAGTTGAGTCCATGTTGAACAGTCGTCCACTTGCTAGGATGGAATCTACACACACGGATGGAGAGGAGATCCTAACCCCAGGGCACTTTTTGATTGGTAGGTCACTCAAGGCTCTACCAACCACACCTAGCAACACCAGGATGACTCTCCTAAAGCATTGGCAGCTCTGCCAAGTTTGTCACAGTACTTGTGGCAGAAGTGGTCAACTGTATACCTGCAGCTTCTCCAGAAGATGGGGAAGTGGCATCATCCCCAACGATCTTTGAAAGTGGGAGACATTGTTTTAATTAAAGATGATGATCTATTTGAGCGATCATGGCCTACTGCAAGGATTATAGATGTACATCCAGGTTCTGATGGCTTGGTACGGGTTGTCACAATTCGAACCACAAGAGGTACCTTCAAACGAGCCATAACCAAGCTAGCACCACTCGTGATGATTGATACTTCAGAAGACAAGAAACCTTGACTACCACCTTGCCGCCCAGTATGTTCGGGACTGCTATAGTCACCGAAGGCACACAGAACTATTTAGCTAATTAGCAACGTACTCATAACAATTAGCAAGCTATTCACACATACAAATTACCTTATAATTATATTCATAGATTAACCACTCATGCTTTCCTGTATCATTTCACTTATAGGCAGCCTGCTAGCTCTGGCTCTTTGGTGCTGATAACTATTGTTTGTGTTATTATTCTATAACGTAACATAGTTCACTAAAGGGAAGTGGACTCTCCCCCATGAGTCTTTAAGGCCGTCAACTTTATGAGCGGTGCAGTGCACAATAAATTAGCTGTACCATCTTCACCTATGGCTGTAGTAGTACCAGACAGTAAAAGTGCAGCTAACCCAATCTCACTTGACACACGAGCTTCGCCATCCACACCTGAAGCAATATTAGTCAGCAAAGTAGTATAGTAGCAGGTCCCATCTTCCTCAGCAATCCACCTGCTCTACCAACTTCACCAGCAGATACATATGAACTTGAATTCGTGTCAGCAAATGAAACAGCATTCATTCCGATTAACATTAGCAATGAACCACCTATACCATCTTCACCAGTACCAGACAGTGAAAGTGCAGCTACTCCCATGATTTTAAGCAATCAACCTAACTAAAAATTTTCAAGCAAGCCGAATTTCTGAAGTTTATTCTCCCAGCCATTGGCATTCAATGTGTTTCATTGTTTGATACACATTACGATCATTGTGACACAAATGCTTTAACTAGAATAAGATAAGTTTAGCCAAATTTTCATGAAATGATCAAACAGCCACCAGGCTCTAATATTCACTGACTCCATTCCTTTTTTCCTGTATAAATATTATTTGTGACCACGCCTAGCATGAAGGTTGGTAGACTAGCTGCTAAACCAGAGAATACAATGCATGGGTCCACTTCCGTAGTCTGGGATCGGAGACTTTAGATTCTCTGATGCTAACTGAGAATGGAAAGGGTTACACTGTGCACTACAGTTAGATGTAATTTCTGTCCTATTTTTCTGTAAAAAGAGTCTGCTCGCTAGCCATGCATTTGCGCTATTCGAGCGCACCACTAGTTTACTCGCTCGCCATGCATTTGCGCTATTCGAGCGCACCACTAGTTCAGCGAGCGAGCGAAGCGAGCGAAGCTGACTCTCAGTCAGATATATATATATATGTATGTATACGTACGTCAAAATATTTCGCCCGCGCTTCTAACTAGAAAATGCTTGTGTAGCATTGGTTGGGCGAGCGAGCGAAGTTCTGGGGAAATGTTGACACTTTCAATTGCATTGGGGTCGTTTGATTTGAATTTGCATTGGTTTTCTTTCTGCAGGTTGCCAAATCTGAATTCACATCTCATTATTAGTAGTAGAATATGTAATGACATGTAAAGGGGGAAATGATGATTGGTAAAGGGTAAAGAATGGTACTCCTCATGATAAAGTAACAATGATAACAAAATAATGTGTAAAGTACAGAAAAGGGGAAAAGGGGGGAAACGTGTAAAGGGGAAACATGTAAAGGGGGAACCGTGTAAAGGGGAAACATGTAAAGGGGGGAAACGTGTAAAGGGGGAAATGGGGATGGGGGATACTCTGAAGTGTCCACATGCTAAGCATGACAGTAATTCAAGTCTCAGTTTTACAGACGCATAATACTGGAAGCTGGCCATAGCTAATTGGCATAGAGATAGTACCCTAAAATTAGAGGACAGATTGCACGACCTGAAAATGAGATGGGATGTGCTTGATGTATAAAGCCATGTTGCTGTCTTCTCCTGGCATCATATTTATGGTGTCTTCAATCCTGAGAGTGGGAGAGTACCTCTGCCAGGTAGTGTTGAGTTGTGAATATGACTGAATGTCAATCTGCAGCAAGTGGGCAAATGTGAAGATCTCCACATCAGTACCCCACACTGTGGACTGCTCCATTATCTAGTGATATTCATGACTATGAAACGCTTGAATGAGTAGCTCTACCAATGATAGTTGAATGGTATATGATTAGCTACACTACCATTAGCTAGAGTAACGAGAGAAAATTAGAAAAAAGCATAATATGCGACCACGTATGTGCGCGTGCGTTTAAACGACCACGTATGTGCGCGAGCGTTTAAACGACGACGTATATGTGCGCGAGCGTTTAAACGACGACGTATTCAGGATTTCCATAGACTACATCTTAGAGTTGCTCGCTCGCTTCGCTCGCTCGCCAATTACGTAAGTTAGGTAAAGCGTTCACAGTTCCAGTATTTTTCAATTAACGAGCGCGGAGAATCCTGCTGCACCGCCATACGCAACTTTGTTTCAACCAAAAAGTTTATAACTACTCTCTTCTTGAAACAATTGTGAAGTCTTTGTCAAGCTGGGGTTATTTGCCACTGCTTTCGAAGTTTATTCTGGTAATTCTGTTATTGTTAACTCTTCATGCCTAATCTTTGCTATTATTTAGCGATTTCCTTCACAAATCATCTTTACCTATACTCATTCAGCGAGCGAGCGAAGCGAGCGAAGCTGACTCTCAGTCGTGTTCAATTGAGATTTCAGATATATATATAATATGTATGTATACGTACGTCAAAATATTTCGCCCGCGCTTCTAATTACGTAAGTTAGGTAAAGCGTTCACAGGTCCAGTATTTTTCAATTAACTGGCGCGGAGAATCCTGCTCTGCAACTTTGTTTCAACCAAAAAGTTTATAGCTACTCTCTTCTTGAAACAATTGTGAAGTCTTTGTCAAGCTGCGCTTCTTTGCCACTGCTTTCGAAGTTTATTCAGGTAATTCTGTTAGTTTAGTCTGGGATCAGAGACTATAGATTCTCTGATTATGGAAAGGGTTACACAGTTAGATGTAATTTCTGTCCTATTTTTCTGTAAAAAGAGTCTGTTCGCTCGCCATGCATTTGCGCTATTCGAGCGCACCACTATTACTGTCTCGCTCGCTACGCTCTCTCGCCAATAATATATGTAGGTATGTATGCGTACGTCAAAAAATTTCGCCCGCGCTTCTAATTTGGCGAGCGAGCGTAGCGAGCGAGACACTTACAGGGGTAACACAATCGAAAGTCGGGGATGTTTGTTTATTTATTTATTTATATATATGGACGTACGTATGTCATCGCGTTTTTGTGTTAGTTATGTGGTCGACCCCGTTCCAAATTGCACTAAACAGAATCCTCTGGTTTATCGATCAGTACCCGTATCACCCTAGAAATTGAATTGTTTACCGTTTGAATTCTTTTGCGGGTGCAGTTTTTCTATTAGAGTTAGTGGTGGTGGTAAGTCAATGCGCTCTTTGTCATGGTTATAAGCCGTGCGCAACAGTATTTACTTGAAAATACATTGTCCACTAGACTACTGCGAAGATAAGTCTGTGTAGGTGCATGTCCAGTTGTGTCAAAGCATTATGTGTTACAACCACTACTTAGCTAAAGAATATCACAAAGAAATAACGTGTATTGTTTTGTTGTTGTTTTTTCCTTCAATTCAAGCAGTTGCAGAGAGTTGTTACTATGGCACTGAAATCCCTTTACCCTGTATGAATTTAAAAACTGGACCTTATTTTCAGTAGCTTCAGTGTTAGAAGTCAAAATCATTCATACAAATAGTATAGTCTTTAGGCTCGCTCGCCATTTGTGCTCAAGCACATCACTAGTTACGTAAGTTAGGTAAAGCGTTCACAGTTCCAGTTTTTTTCAATTAACGTGCATGGAGAATCCTGCTGCACTGCCTTACGCAACTTTGTTTTAACCAAAAAGTTTATAGCTACTCTCTTCTTGGCGAAAGACTGAATGGCAAATTGTCAAGCTGCGCTTCTTTGCCACTGCTTTCGAAGTTTATTCAGGTAATTCTGTTATTGTTAACTCTTCATGCCTAATCATTGCTATTATTTAGGATTTCCTTCACAAATCATCTTTACCTATACTCATAGCGCTATTCGAGCGCACCACTAGTTTATTGGCGAGCGAGCGAAGCGAGCGAGACAGTATTAGGGGTGGATAATGCAAAATCGGGTATATGTTATATATATATATGTATGTATGTATGGATGGTACGTATGCTCTTTAAACGCGCGCGCGGGGAACTTTTTTCTCCTAAAAACACGGCTATTTAGGCTTGACTCCAGTTTATTCTGAAACTACAGCATTAAGCAAACCTTACTTGATACTTAAGCTCCAAAGTATGAGAAAATTCCTGCTAAAACGCTTGTTTTCAAGACACAAAAAGTTGATTCGACAGGTTACTATGGCATTGAAGACCCTTTTCCAGACTTAATTTTAAAACTTCGCCGTTTTATGGGGGGATACGGAGTGCCGGTTGTTGGTTGTCAAGAGCCGTTGGTAGTCAGAATGCCGTAGTAGTAATGCTATGGAAGCTACTACTTCTCGAGGAAAGCTGAGATAAGTACGCAATTCCATATTTGTTAGCTAAGTATGCAAAATTAACTCTGGCCTTTCTTTTTTGTAGCTAAGAGCTAGTCAACAGTGACTGGTAAATTAAAATAGTCAGAATGGCTCAAATTTGGTACTACAAAAGTTACCACTGCTCAAGAAAATGAGGTAGATTGGCTCAAATTTAGTACTACAAAAGTTACAACTGCTCAAGAAAATGAGGTAAAAAAGTAAGTTTGTATTTGTGTGCTAAATTGATTGTCTTTTGTTTTTGTAGGTGAGAGCTTGTTGTCAAAAATTCAAGGTAATTCAGATGGTCAAAGTAACTTCAATTTGATACTACAGAAGCTATCAATACTCAAGAATGATGTAAGTAGTAATTCCATATTTGTTGGCTAAAATTATAAATAATAACACTGGTTTATTTTTTATCGTAGCTGAGAGCTTGTTCAAGAGTTACTGGTGATTGAGATTATCAGAATGGTTGATGTTTGATACTACAAAAGCTATTATTAATAAGGTAAGAGAGTGATTTTGTATTTGTTTGCTGAAATCAAATGTCATAACTGCTATTATAGTGTTTGCATGAAGTAAGCTAAAACATAGTAACATTTTATGTTACCTAACTATCAGGCTCGCTCGCCATTTGTGCTCAAGCACACCACTAGTTTATATATATATTTGGACGTATGTATGTCATTTTGTACTTTGACCCTCGCGTTTTTGTGTTAGTTATGTGGTCGACCCCGTCCCAAATTGCACTAAACAGAATCCTCTGGTTTATCGATCAGTACCCGTATCACCCTAGAAATTGAATTGTTTACTGTTTTGAATTCTTTTGTGGGTGCAGTTTAAACTTGAAAGCTTAAGGGACTTCCATTTCTATTCGAGTTAGTGGCGGTGGTAAGTCAATGCGCTCTTTGTCATGGTTATAAGCCGTGCGCAACAGTATTTACTTGAAAATACATTGTCCACTAGACTACCGCGAAGGTAAGTCTGTGTAGGATGTCCAGTTGTGTCAAAGCATTGTGTGTTACAACCACTACTTAGCTAAAGAATATCACAAAAACTTTTAAATAACGTGTATTGTTTTGTTGTTGTTTTTTCCCTTCAATTCAAGCAGTTGCAGAGAATTGTTACTATGGCACTGAAATCCCTTTACCTTGTATGCGAAATATAAAAAACTGGACCTTAATTTCAGTAGCTTCAGTGTTAGAAGTCAAAATCATTCATATAAAAATAGTATAGTCTTTAGGCTCGCTCGCCATTTGTGCTCAAGCACATCACTAGTAGCTAGTAGTATAATACTTAGTTTCTGCTACAATTACCTTTATGTCACTTATAATAAGCTTATAAGCAATTTGAGCAGACTCATTTTTCAGTGCAAACAACAAACTTTTAGCTACTGACTGTTGTAAAACCCTGGTAGAATAGACTCAGCATACCCCGTATATATAATGGATACAGCAAAATAGCACAAGAAAAGGAAAAATAATGAGGAAAAATAAAATGAAAGAAAGTAAAAAAGTAGAAAAACAGAAGCAGATGAAAAGAATAAGAAAAAAGGAGTAGAAAAAAGAGAAAACAATGAGAGGAAGGAGAGAGAAAATAGAAAAAGAAGAAAAGTTCAAAAATGAATGAAATAAAGAAAAAAAGAAAAATGGACAAAATCAAGAGGGTAAAGAAGAAGAAGCAAAAGAAATAAAAAAATTACAAAAATAGAAGAAACTGATTTACACACATAAATAAGAGCAGAGGAAAAATGAAGACAAGAAGAATGAAGAGAAGGCAAGAAGAACAACAATAACATTGAGATAAACAATAAAGAGTAGGATAAAAAGGATAAGGTGATAAAGAAGAAAATTAAGTAGAGAAAATGTACAAGAAAAAACGAAGAAAAAGAAGAAACTAAGAAGAAAAAGAATATCAGACAAAATGAAACCGAAAATTATATTAAAGAAAATGAAATCGAATGTTGTCTTTCCACTTGGTACCGTTAATTTTAACTGTTAAGTTGACCTCATATTGATCTGCAAGATATTCATGAAATGTATTTAGTAACTGTTCATATATAAAGCGTTTTTGATGTTGAGTTTTGTCTTGCTATTGTTCACAATAAGTTAACAGTATTGTTAATTAAGTAGTCTCAAGTGGTGCCTATACTCAACTACTAGAATTCCATTATGCTAAAGACATATGAGCACTAATGTGTCTCAATGTGCACATAATTGAGTTATGTGTTTTACTGCAAAAGTCAAAGTGAAATAGCATAGTTGATTTCGAATTTATAATTATAATACAAATTCTAAATAATAATCACCCTTTCTTAATAATATATAACCTTCATATGAGTAGTAATGAGGTAATTCATAAGGAATTAACTATCTACAAGTTTAGAAATAGACAATAATAATGGTCTTAACAATCCGTTCAGTACTTCTATGAACTAGTATTTCACTTTTAAACTTTTCTGATAGTTCACTTGTGATCCACAGTAGCACTTTGAAGTTAAAGTGTACCTGAATTAGCAGTCTTAGTTGGTTTGTACTGGTTACATTTACAGTTAAGTGTATTAGTTAATATCATAGCATTATTAAAGTTCATAATGAACAGAATATCATGTGGTGCCAATAATGTCACTGTAAATACTTATTTAACTCTACCATAGTAAATAACACAAATACAACTTTACACTGTGATTAAAGTTATAATTATGCTACACAATAATTCCTTTCTAATATAATAGAGGTAATCAGCCTGTTCTGACAAGGGCTGCATAGCTCTGCAGAATGATGATACAACTCACTGGTTGTGATTAGTGTCCTTTGTAATGATTTTGTAGTGATATTGGTTGCACAGCTATAAAACCCTCTGTTCCTTGCTTTAAAGTGATCTATGGTGTCATTGATGATACAAATAGAAATATCCAAGATAGTTTTGATGAAAAAGTTACTAATTCAGTATTCTGTGATTTGCAATTGAGGGTCACTTCGACATCGTAGGGAACTTTAACCAATTGGTTTAGATAGCGTTGAGGGATTCCATTGACTTCTATTTCTAAATTACCTATTTTGCAAAATAACAAAACCATGTATACTACAGCCTATTATCACATTTTTCTATTTAAAAAAAATCATCCTTAATGCAAGCTGACGATTTATTAATCAGCTAATGATTTAGTTCATGTGTACATCGCTAATACTTTTATAATGTAACAATAACAAATTTCAACAAGTCAATTGTATAAAAGCAAAAACATAACCTATTACCAGTTCTCATTTTAATGTCACCTAACTTCCACAACATGCAGTATAAAAGTACATACATATATTATATAAGTAACAAAAGTGTCATCTTTTCTTACGACACTGTTCACTACAAAAAATATACACTACTACCAATGACACTAACGCCATTAACGCCACTGAGTGGGTGTGGCCACGCTAGCACGGCATGCAGTCCTCACTTTCAATGCTGCACTTGCGCGTACGTACTTTGAATGGTTACACAAGAACCGTTAATAAGAGATTCTTACCGGTATTGCAAACGGATCACGAACTGCTGGTTTTTCAATAAAAGTGCTTATGTGTGCTTATACATTTTTGTAATCCGCTTAGTCAATACGGAACACTTTTACACATACTTGTAAACTGGATATATCAGTACAAGAATTGCGCTGTATTATGTTCATGACAAAACTATTGTTCCTCCATGGATTTGCAGGTATGTGTTGGTTGGGCGTGTAGCTATGATAAAAAGCGCCACTAAATTTCAAAGTGAACTCTTCCAAGTTTGTAGAACATAATAATGTCAGTTAAAATTTATATCAAGTCAGAGACTACCTAATTCTAAGGGATAAACAATTAGGTACGGGTAAATATTGATATAACAATATTGTTAGGCTAGCCGTCTACTCAAACTAATTTAAAATGGTCTATTATACCCGAGCTCTACTAGACAACTACATACGATTTATTAATGACACGACTATTCAGCAATGGATTTTGAAGTAAACGCCAATTATGGCTGAGACAAACATCGCATTATTATATACTACCCCCACAGATTCCCTTGGAAAATGAAAACCAAGACTTTAACTGTGAGGGTCCCTTGTGTCTCCACAGCTCTTTAGTCATAATAATTTCGAGGTCTCTATCCTGACTTTTTTACTTTGTGCACCAGCGCTAAAGCACTTCTAAAATATCCTTGCTCCGAGGTAGACACGCATTGACCTCCTTAAACATGGGCCAAATACATGGATACCTAAATCTCAATTCCTATTCGATTGTTGTGGGAGGCTCGCTTCCCTTGCCAATGATATATTTCAAACTTATGTTTTTCGTATAATTTTCTATTTTCAAAGCAGCATCCTAACAATTCCCAGCTACAAATTATTAATCTGCTAAACATTTAGTTTAGTACACCGCCAAAATTGATAGTAATATTGACATCTTTTCCTAAGTCAATAGTTCAATAACATAATTATCAACTATTATACTATTCCATTTTAATATCACTTACCTATCCCACATGTACTGTAAGAGTATATATAATCAACAAAAGGAACATCTTTTGTTGTGACACTATTCACTTCAAAGATAAGTACTACCAATGACGCTAACGCCACTAAGTGGGTGTGGCCACGCTAGACTGGCGCGCTGATCTGGGTTTGATGGACCGGCACCTCGTACTTCTCTGTAGGGGCTGCAGGATTATGCTCGGGATTTTTATAATTATTCGTTTTCTTTGTGTATTATTCCAAAAGAATAATTATCTCATAAATTTTCTTATAATTTTTTTTTCAATTAGAATGAACTTAAGCTTAGCTATATGAAGTTGGTCTGTTATGAAATTGTTCAGGACTGTCCGTCAAGACGAGATTTGTGGGTAGTGTCTGTACAAAATTCGCATATTTATCGGTGGTCGGGTCGAAATTTTATACAGACACTACCCACAAATCTAAACGATTAATATACCCTTACATACCCTTTCCTAACTTTTTCCAACTCAGTTAGTCTCCAAAAACATTAATATTACTCTTGCAAAGCACTAGTACATGAAGTGCTCATTCACTCTGGACCATAAGGTAGGGCTACCTAGCTACCGTCAGACACAAGAATGTCTTGACACTAAAGCAGTACTACAAATCTGTTGCTATACATTTTTTACCAATTATTCTGGGTGGTTGCCAGCATTAACAAAATGTCTTTCTTTCCTGGACAATGTCTATTTAATGTGGGATTAAACCAGTAATTTAGGTTCTTCTGATGGAAGGTAGTGAAGTAGTCATAACTTTCATAAGGTTGCCACTACTACCTAGATAATATTTAGCAAACTATTATCATAGCTACTATAACTTTGATACAAAAATTATTAGTAAATTATGTAAGATGAATTCTTCGGCAAAAACACACTATTAGCTAAACAATATATTTTGTACAAGTTAAAGTTAAAATATAAAAAATCAAAAAAATAAGTTACAAACTCTCTAGTAATGGCTCTCGTAGACTAAATGTAGTTGTACTTGCATTTGCAGCTTCGTTCAATTCTATATTCACTTTTAAAAACTTAGTCTTAAATATTTCTCTAACTTGTTTGACATGAATCCATTTCAATTGTTTAACTGCTTGAAATTTGAATATTCGAATGAGAATGTGATATATTAAGACACACGCAAATTCCAACAAGGCTATTGAAATTGATACATAAACAAGTGCCAGCTGGTTTCCGCCATCTTTAGTGATGCAGTATGTTCCAGTGACCAGTATTATACTATTAATGATGTAGGAAATTTCAAGAACATTGATGTATTTGTTCTCATAAATGGAACATGTCCAAGAAAGAGAAATAGCCAGAGTGAAGAGTATAGCAGTAATAATCAGTGTAACATCCTTTCTATTTTCCAAACTTGCAGTGTCGCTAATAAGAACACAGGCTCTAAGAAAGAGTAGAAGGCCAGGCCAAAATCTACCATTGCGAGTGAATGGAGCATAGTAAGCATCCAAGAAAGGTTTCAACTTATTCAACCATTGTAACACTTTTCTTTTAGAGTAAGCTTGAAGCTTATATCCTGATAGTATTAGTAAATTGTAAGGAGCTAAGAAAAGTACTAATATTGATAGAGCAAAGGTTGCTATAGAAAGATAACTTGGTCCCCAGTATAATTGAGTAGGGTCCAGTTTCCACACATAGGTAGTCGAGTTATTGTAGGAGTAATGGATTTCCTTAAAATCCAGTATTTGTAAAGATACTTGAAGTAATTTTGTGTATGAAAGTAGAATTATTGTAGCTAGCATAGCTACAGGATTAGAGCCTAATAATGCTCTAAACATTTTAAAATATCTGCTGCATATAATGACTAGTAAAGTCAGTAGCCATAAATACAAAGGGAAAACAAACTGCAGCCACGTATACCAGTAGTTATTTAGACCATTGTAAAAACAAGAAGAAAATCCAAAGTCTAAATTTATCCAGGATATAAACAACAACACATGGGAACTTATTGTATTTGGAGGAAAAATCCTCTCTCTATGAATATTAACTAAGTTAGCATAGAGAATAAGTCCATTGACCGTTCCAGTAGATACATTGATTTGTAGAAGGAGTAATAGAGCCACCAGCACGATACCTGCAGCCATGAAGACTAGGAGCAGACTAATGTACTTATCTTCACAAAGGGAACACTCCAGGTCACCTAAAGTCCGGCTATAGCTTTCTTTACAAGCTGCACATAAAATTCCAGCATGATTACGCTGACATTGAGGCTCATCAAGGTTTAAGGAAGAAAAGTTCAGCCATATCGGCTTATCGCTGACACAAAATTTAGCTGGGCAATTGGTACTGTACATAAATCCCTTGTATACTGAATTGTTCTTTATAATTTTAATCCAATGACCTTTTGGAAATTTAATAAGTCCGCTGTCAATATTACATTTTGCATTTTTGATATTTTCTTCACACGTGCATTGTTTTTCAATAAGCTGAAACCCTGGTGGGCAATTCTCAATAAACACTTTTATTACCAAACGTTCGTCTTCGTCCCTTTTTTCAATAGGATAAATCTGAAATAGGAATGATTTATCAGTATACTGTGTATAAAAGGAAAATTTTAAATTTATATTTTTTTGGTAAATTGATTCTTTATTTTTTTTAACTATTGATACAGGAGGGCTTCGTATTAATTTATGTATAATTGCATCTGTGGGTACTGAAATTTGAAGAGCTCCTACAACTATGGCAGAAATATTGAGTGTTTTTCCTGGTGGACTATAAAATATTTCAAACAAAACTGAGCAATTATACGATCCATTTTTTAATAAACATAATTTCCGTGGAGGAGAAGCAAAAGATAAAAATTCATTTTTATTTAGCAAATATTCATATCCAGAAATTGAACTTTGATTATTAATTACAACTTTACATTCATCTAAATTGTTACTATATATGTCACTTCCGAATTTTGCAGAAGAATTTAAAAACTTTATAAATAGGTTTTTAACCGAATTGCTCTCCACGATTGTAAAAAAACATTGATCTGTTGGATAATGATAAGAGTAGTGATAAACTGATCCTCCAAAATGCTTAGCTTTGTTTCGTTTAAATAGTAAGCTTAGTGGAGATGTCATATTTATATAGCTGTAGCCATCAAAAAATAGAGCACCACCTAAAATAGCAACATTATTAATAAATAAAATATATCCCTTACATACAATTACAGAACAGTAAGAAGCCGATATTCCACCTCCTATATTAGCCTCATTATTACTGAATATAATTGTAACATGTGCCCAGAGTGTAGAACTGTCCATACTAATAGCTCCACCTGCACCGTATCTGGCTAAATTATGTACAAATGACACTTTTTGAAACAACTGCAAAAGAGACTCAGTGATAGCAAGAGCACCTCCATCCTTTATTGCTAAATTGTTAGTAAAATCAGTGGTCCCATGTAAACATCGCTTTGATAACTGTACATTAATATATCTGTCCCAATGATGTCTGAATTCCTTCCATGTGTCATTGTTAAGAGTTACATTACTTTTATTAACATACATCGCTCCTCCATAATGACCAATATTGTTCTGAAACATGACATTACCACACAGTGTGACATTACTAGACTGTATATTTGCAGCACCTCCATACTCACTGTTCCAATTATAGAAACTGCAGTCACTAAGGGAAACTGAACTACGTTTAATTAGGACAGCTTGAGACCGATTTATGCCATAAAATACTACATCCATTAGAAGTACAAGATGTGATATATTCACAACTATAGCTGATTGAGCATGAGGACATCCTGGCTGATCTTGAGTAATTCCAAGACTTGATACAATGATATCAGAAGAGTTAGTGATAATGATGCTAGTCTGACAGCCTAGAATAACATTTGTTAATTCAGAGCCATTCAAAATAACATTGGAAGCATTCACTAAATACAAGGGAGTATCAAGATAATGCTCTCCACTTTGAAGGAGAAAAACAGAATCAGAAGTAAAGTATTGATCTTGCTTTTCAGTGTAGAATTTGAGATCATAGCAAGATTTGTTTATAAAACACTCACTAGTACTGGAATATACTGTGTATTCTTGAATCTGGGCCAAAGAGATTTTCATGAAGATAATTATTAACAACATTCTGGAAAGTCTACTTGTAGATATCTATCAAACTAGTAGCAAAATTATGTTTATATAGGTTTATTAGTTATTTTTACTAAATAGACTTTCAATAAAACGTTAGTATACATATTTCTAAAAACTTCAATAGTTTATGGTAACATCTTATTCATCTGTATTTTCAGATAATCAGTGCAAAACACCAACTTGCTTCAACACAGCCATGGTTTTTGCACCAAAGTAGTCCTTAATTTAGATAAAGTAAACAATCAATGATCCCAATGTTGCTCACTTCTATAAATAGTGTTAAAAACACCAGCAGTCCCAACATGGCATCAGCACGTATTCAAAATAGGTGACATTGCCAACACACTAAAAAGTTAGAAAATCTAGTAGATTAGAGACTAATAATGGATATATTATAATTAAATACAGCATCTGTGCAAGTAGCACTATGAAAGGAGAAATATCTCATATATTAACACAAGGTTATGAAGTAAATATTTAAAGAAAGCTGGATCTTCTAATTATCTTGATAAACAAAAAAAATGTTTAAGGAGGGTGACTTGGCATATTGGGACATTGGGAATTATTATTGAAATATTAAGTTTTCAAAATTGTCTTTTACTGATGTCAATTGAGATTTAACACCTGAATTACTGTGATATGACAACATTTTAAAGTAACCACAAAAGATAGTTTATGTCAATACTACTGAGTGAGCTGGATATTGGGAGAAATAATCTAAGATTATTTTGATGACTTTGTATTTCTCAGTTCCAACACTCTATTTGCTCTATTGTGGCTGATAAGGCCTCACAATAAATTATTATTATTCATTGTCAAAGAATTATAATATCCATAAATATAAGTTCTCATTTGATAAATACCTTGTAACTTAATTTAAATGCCCATGAATTTTTTTTATTGGCGAGCGAGCGTAGCGAGCGAGACACTTACAGGGGTAACACAATCGAAAATCGGGGATGTTTATTTATATATATGGACGTACGTATGTCATTTTGTACTTTGACCCTCCGTATTTTTGTGTTTGCTCGGCGTTCGACCCCGTCCCAAATTGCACTAAACAGAATCCTCTGGTTTAGCGATCAGTACCCGTATCACCCTAGAAATTGAATTGTTTACCGTTGCTTCTTGTTTTGCGAGTGCAGTTTTTCTATTCGAGTTAGTGGCGGTGATAAGTCAATGCGCTCTTTGTTATGGTTATAAGCCGTGCACAACAGTATTTACTTGAAAATACATTGTTCACTAGATTACTGCGAAGGTAAGTCTGTGTAGGTGCATGTCCAGTTGTGTCAAAGCATTGTGTGTTACAACCACTACTTAGCTAAAGAATATCACAAAAAAAACTTTTAAATAACGTGTATTGTTTTGTTGTTGTTTTCCTTCCAAGCAGTTGCAGAGAGTTGTTACTATGGCACTGAAATCCCTTTACCCTGTATGGTAAATTAAAAAACTGGACCTTATATTCAGTAGCTTCAGTGTTAGAAGTCAAAATCATTCATATAAAAATAGTACAGTCTTTAGGCTCGCTCGCCATTTGTGCTCAAGCACACCACTAGTTAAATGACTAAAGTTATTGGCGAGCGAGCGAAGCGAGCGAGACAGTATTAGGGGTGGATAATGCAAAATCGGGTATATGTTATATGTATATATGTATGTGGGATGGTACGTATGCCCTTTAAACGCGCGCGCGGTAAAAAAATTTCTCCAAAAAACATGGCTTTTTGGGCTTGACCCCAGTTTATTCTGAAACTACAGCATTAAGCATGCCTTACTTTATACTTAAGCTCCAAAGTGTGAGAAAATTCCTGCGAAAATGCTTGCTTTTCAAGAAACAAAAAGTTGATCCGACCGGTTACTATGGCATTGAAGACCCTTTTCCAGACTTAACTTCAAAACTTCGCCGTTTTATGGGGGGATACGGAGTGCCGGTTGTTGGTTGTCAAGAGCCGTTGGTAGTCAGAATGCCGTAGTATTAATGCTAAGGAAGCTACTACTTCTCGAGGGAAGCTGAGGTAAGTACGTAATTCCATATTTGTAAGCTAAATATGCAAAATTAACTCGGGCCTTTCTTTTTTGTAGCTAAGAGCTTGTCAATAGTGACTGGTAAATTCAAATAGTCAGATTGGCTCAAATTTGGTACTACAAAAGTTACCACTGCTCAAGAAAATGAGGTAAGAAAGTAATTTTGTAATTGTGTGCTAAAATTGATTGTCTTTTGTTTTTGTAGGTTAGAGCTTGTTGTCAAGAATTCAAGGTAATTCAGATGGTCAAAGTAACTTCAATTTGATACTACAGAAGTTATCAATATTCAAGAATGATGTAAGTAGTAATTCCATAATATTTGTTGGCTAAAATTAATAATAATAACACTGGTTTATTTTTTATCGTAGCTGAGAGCTTGTTCAAGAGTTACTGGTGATTGAGATTATCAGAATGGTTGTGATGTTTGATACTACAAAAGTTACCATTAATAAGGTAAGACTGTGATTTTGTATTTGTTTGCTGAAATCAAATGTCATAACTGCTATTATAGTGTTTGCATGAAGTAAGCTAAAACATAGTAACATTTTATGTTACCTAACTATCAGGCTCGCTCGCCATTTGTGCTCAAGCACACCACTAGTAGTTAAACAGTTCAGACTTCACTTTTGGTAAAGAAGAACTCATTTATTGGGAAGCGAGCAAGACAGTATTAGGGGTGGATAATGCAAAATCGGGTATATGTTATATGTATACATGTACATATGTGGGATGGTACGTATGCCCTTTAAACGCACACGCGGGGAACTATTTTCTCCAAAAAAACACGGCTTTTTAAGCTTGACCCCAATTTATTCTGAAACTACAGCATTAAACAAGCCTTACTTTAATACTTAAGCTCCAAAGTGTGAGAAAATTCCTGCGAAAATGCTTGCTTTTCAAGAAACAAAAAGTTGATTCGACCGGTTACTATGGCATTGAAGACCCTTTTCCAGACTTAATTTCAAAACTTCGCCGTTTTATGGGGGGATACGGAGTGCCGGTTGTTGGTTGTCAAGAGCTGTTGGTAGTCAGAATGCCGTAGTATTAATGCTAAGGAAGCTACTACTTCTCGAGGGAAGCTGAGGTAAGTACGTAATTCCATATTTGTTAGCTAAATATGCAAAATTAACTCTGGCCTTTCTTTTTTTGTAGCTAAGAGCTTGTCAACAGTGACTGGTAAATTCAAATAGTCAGATTGGCTCAAATTTGGTACTACAAAAGTTACCACTGCTCAAGAAAATGAGGTAAGAAAGTAATTTTGTATTTGTGTGCTAAAATTGATTGTCTTTTGTTTTTGTAGGTGAGAGCTTGTTGTCAAGAATTCACGGTAATTCAGATAGTCAAAGTAACTTCAATTTGATACTACAGAAGTTATCAATACTCAGGAAATTGAGGGAAGTAGGGATTCTATATTTGTAGGCTAAATTTACAAATAATAACATTGGTTTATTTTTTTATCATAGCTGACTTGTTCAAGAGTAACTGGTTATTGAAATTATGCAGATGTTTGATACTACAAAAATTAACAAATCAGGTAGGAGAGTGATTTTGTATTTGTTTGCTGAAATAAAAGGTCATAACTGCTAGTATAGTGTTTGCATGAAGTAAGCTAAAAATAGTAAATTTTATGTTACCTAACTATCAGGCTCGCTCGCCATTTGTGCTCAAGCACACCACTAGTATGTATGTATGTATGGATGGATGGATGATACGTATGCTCTTTAAACGCGGGCGCTGGGAACTTTTTTCTCCAAAAAAACACGGCTTTTTAGGCTTGACTCCAGTTTATTCTGAAACTACAGCATTAAGCAAACCTTACTTTATATTTAAGCTCCAAAGTGTGAGAAAATTCCTGCGAAAATGCCTGCTTTTCAAGAAACAAAAAGTTGATTCGACCGGTTACTATGGCATTGAAAACCCTTTACCAGAATTAAATTCAAAACTTCGCCTTTTTTCCAGGCTAAGTGCGGCTTGTTAGTTGTCAAGAGCCACCGGTAGTCAGTACTAAGAGAGCTATCACTATTTCTGAAAAGCATATGTAAGCACATAAAGTATTAATGCTAAGGAAGCTACTACTACTCGAGGGATGCTGAGGTAAGTACGTAATTCCATATTGTTAGCTAAATATGCAAAAATAACTCTGGCCTTTCTTTTTTATAGCTAAGAGCTTGTTGTCAACAGTGACTGGTAAATTCAAATAGTCAGAATGACTCAAATTTGGTACTACAAAGTTACCACTGCTCAAGAAAATGAGGTAAGAAAGTAATTTTGTATTTGTGTGCTAAAATTGATTGTCTTTTGTTTTTGTAGGTGAGAGCTTGTTGTCAAGAATTCAAGGTAATTTAGATGGTCAAAGTAATATTGATACTACAGAAGTTATCAATACTCAAGAATGAGGTAAGTAGTAATTCCACATTTGTTGGCTAAAATTACAAATAACAACACTGGTTTATTTTTTATCGTAGCTGAGAGCTTGTTCAAGAGTTACTGGTGATTGAGATGATCGGAATGGCAGATGTTTGATACTACAAAAGTTACCATTAATCAGGTAAGAGAGTGATTTGTATTTGTTTGCTGAAATAAAAGGTCATAACTGCTATTATAGTGTTTGCATGAACTAAGCTAAAACATAGTAATAATACTTTATTTTATTATGTTACCTAACTATCAGGCTCGCTCGCCATTTGCACCATTAGTTAATTTATTTATTTGTATATATTATGTTTGGACGTACGTATGTCATTTTGTACTTGACCCTCGCGTTTTTGTGTTACTTATGTGGTCGACCCCGTCCCAAATTGAACTGAACAGAATCCTCTGGTTTATCGATCAGTACCCGTATCACCCAAAAAATTGAATTGTTTACCGTTTTGAATTCTTTTGCGGGTGCAGTTAAAACTTGAAAACTTAAGGGATTTACATTTCTATTCGAGTTAGTGGCGGTGGTAAGTCAATGCGCTCTTTGTGATGGTTATAAGCCGTGCGCAACAGTATTTACTTGAAAATACATTGTCCACTAGACTACCGCGAAGGTAAGTCTGTGTAGGTGCATGTCCAGTTGTGTCATAGCATTGTGTGTTACAACCACTACTTAGCTAAAGAATATCACAAAGAAAACTTTAACTGTTACTATGACATTGAAGACCCTTTACCATATTTAAATTCAAAACTTCGCCTTTTTTCTGGCTAAGTGCCTATACATTAGTCTCACGTAACCAGACCCTTTACCCAAACTACGCGGGGGAAAAGGGTCTGGTTAACTGACCGTGTACGAGTTGTGTTTGCTCTGTCAGCATACTGGGTGATTGTGGTCAAGTTTCCCTCCGCTGCGGTAGGATTTAATGGTGTGATATTTTAGCGACTTTTATTACTGCCGCTACTCGCGAGATTATGGACGTGAGCTGCGTTTTATGCGAAGCTTCTCTTGCACTAAGATCAGAGAAAAAAATGAGAAAAAGATCATTTGGACCTTCTGCTAAATCAGCGAGAGAGGTACTTACTGCTGAACTGGTGGCTACCCATGGATTACAGCTGAAAGATTTTATTAGTTGTGGAACAGCAGATTGTTTCCTATGTAAGAAGTGTGATTCCAAATTAAGCAGTATTGAAGAGTTGAATATACAGCTGTCTGCAGTAAAAAATGAAATAAAGCCTTACTTGGAGAATTTTAGAAGATTGCTAGTGCATTCCATGCAGTTAGGGGGGAAAAGACCAGCAAGCTCCAATGCTATTTCTACCTCAACTGCTTCAAAGCACCCATGCCTAGAAGCCCACTTTTTGGAATCATCAGCACATAAGTCTCCAGCTGTATCGGTATGAAATTAGCTAATTATTGTACATTTAATGCAAATAACAAAATAATATTTTGGGTAAAAATAGATTATGAATGTGGTCCACGTGTAATCAAATAAACACTAAGAAAAAAGGGTATCAGACAATACACTCGGCGAAGCTATCAATCTGTAGCATCCACCATTGTGAAGGGCCTGCTACTTCAGACCGAATCTTGCTTGAAGTCGCAAGAAAAATAAAGAGTGAGATGAAGTTCATGGGATCTGTGGATAATGATTCCATTCTGAGGGATAGCATACAAGCATTGAAACAATTCAGCTGGGACACTGTTTACTTAGAGCTCGAAGCAAATATCCCAACACTTGTCAAATTGCTGAGGTAATTCATTATGTAATTGAAGGGGTTTCGGCAATATTTTCTATATGTTTATTTCTATAGTCAAAACATAATAACCACTGCCCAATAATTATAATGTGTAATTTTTTATTCACATTTACACAATAATGTCATTTTACAACGAGCAATTTCTATTCTCCTTTACGACAATGGGTCACCAAAAAAGGTCAGTTTTCGGCGCCTTTACCAATGTTGTAAATTAATGAATAAATTATCTCTGTTCATTTATTATTCTGCCTATTTTAGCTGTATTTCTAGTTTAAACACTCTCAACATCTGCTTGTCCCATGTTGGTACTTTAGAAGTAGTAGATGCTCTTTGCATTGACTATGACAGTGCAGTTCAGCAATGGAGTGATTCTCTCAAACTCTACATGGAAAATCAAGAGGTAAGAAAAAGTAATGTGTATTTAACTGAAAAATATGGAATTAAGAGGTACATTTCTTGCTTAAATGTATTGATTTAATCATTCTATATAAAGAGCTAGACACTAATTTTAACTATTTTTACTTGCTTCCCATTCTAGAACATTCAATACCGAGTATTCAGGGTGTATTAAATGTATAAATTGCACCCTTGTAAATTAAAATATCAGCAATTTATTGCACCTTGATATTTGTATTTATTACATCCTTCATACTTTAACTTGAGTACAATGGTATCACAAGTATTCAATATTTAATCATCTGTGCATAGAAGTGAGTGAAAGTAATGAAAATATAATGTTATTGGTTAAGTAACAATATTAAGGGAATATTTGTTGTCATGTTGTATTTCACTTGCCTTCGGCTTGTGAAAATACTTTACATTTATGTCTTCACATATTGTATACTTGAGACTCATCTAATAAGTATTTTATGTTAATCATTTTCAGAATATTGGTTGAGCACATGGATGAGTACCAGAATTGTGCGAAAGATGTAACATGGCATATACCATCCAAATATTGTAAAGAAATGTCTCAAAAATCTGAAGTAGTAAGTTGAAGGGTTTATAAAACTTGCATAAAATAAGGATTTATTTACATCAATTGGGCAAACTATATACCAGAAGTAGAATTATTGTTATAATAGAATACATGCACCAGAGTTTTTGGATTATCATGTGGTCTTCATGGTGGAAGTATTATATTGAGTAATAAAGTAGATCATGGTATTTCAAACTATGAATCTAGACACTTAATTTCTCTTGCTGTGATTAATTTTGTTAATATAGAAGTGCAAACAAGTAGTAAAATGTGTGAACACATGTACCACTATACAAATTTCTATGAAGTTCTTTAGCTAATAATTAATACCTTCAGTGATTGCTTGTAGCTACTGCCCCTTATGAGGAGAACAATGTGTTGTATTGACTTCAAAATTATTGTCTTGAGTTTTATTTTATTTATATATATTATTTCAGGTTCCTCTTGGAGTTCATCTGCTCAATGAAAATAAACTGGATGAGATGGCTACAACTGGATGGAAGACCTTCATGAACGTTACATTCCAAAGAAAGAACAACAGCAAACGGTGACACTTCAGGATGGCACAGAGAGAACTGTAGATGGCACAAAGTACCATCAAATTTTAATTGGTGGTGATCAACTTACCGTAGCCAGAGTCAGAAGAGCAGCTTCCCTTTAGAATTACTCATGACACTGCATTTGAGAGGTTGACAGGTGTGGTTCCAGTCATCGAGGATTGGCACGGACGACTCACCTTGGTTAAAGTGAGAGAATACTCACCAAGAGTAATTGTAATACTAATTTAATGCATCCCTTTATTAAGAGAGTATGCAAAAATGGTGGTGATTTGATTTGGGGGGCTGGGGGGTGGGAAAGAATTTCTTGTTGTTGGGGGTAGGAGAAGACAATGGGAATTGGGAGGGAGATAATGGGTAAGAATTCATTGGCAGTGGGGGGAATGGGGAATTAGAAATCATTGGGGAGCAGGGGGAAAGAAATCATTTAGTGGAGAATAATTTATTCGGGAGGGAGACAATATTGGGAGTGAAGTTCAATGGAATAAGTAGGTGTGGTGCTAAAAAAATCTGCTAAAAATTATAATTAACATGGAATTAGAAGTGTTTCAAGTACAATATGACTGAAGTAACATTTTTTTAATGACATTCCAATTTATTACTGAACAATTATGATTTTAGATATACATAGTGTGCTGAGGAGCCAAGCCTTTCAAATATTTTTGGAAACTTGATTATAACTTTGAGCTCTAATTTTTCTGTTCATCAATTCAATGTCTCCCAAACCATTAAAGGTTAATCCTAACCATATGAATGACCCAGTACATAACACCCTCAGTTACCATTCCAGCATGCATTCAGGGCCTCTATTGTAATTGTAACCAATTCCATTAGTAGAATATAGACACCCTATTTTGGTATCATGTTACCAGATAAGCATATACATACATACAAAACATGCATTGTCCAGGCCTGCAAGTGACCTGGAGAAGCTACAGCCAGCCCCACCTTCTACTGCACTATTGTGGCTTAACCACATCACCTATTCATTCATTTCATCACCTCTCTAACTGAACTGAGCATGCTCTGTAATCTCCCCTTCCTCATGTTACCTTGTCTCTCTTACCAGTTTTGTTCTAATTCATTCCCACCAACTTCATCTTTGGTTTTGTAAGTTGTATCACCCCCTTTTCATTTCAGTTGTGTCATAGTATTGCTTGGCCTTTGCCTAATTATCTTATTAACCTAAGTGTGCTGTGGTGTCAAGGGACATCGAGATAGTCTATTGGGTTATTGTTCTAGAAGCCTGGGAACTGCCTGTTGGATTTACGCCCCAACAGTCACCACCGCTAGACAAGGCATTCCCAGCATTTGGTCGCGCCTGGTCGCGTACATTGGTCCTTCGAGCCGGATCGTCACAGTTACTTTACTAAGTCAGACGGTCCGGATCAGAGACTGCCTTACCTCTGCTTGTATACTTGGAACTTCCAGGCTAAACAGCTAGAGCTCCTCTTGGCGGGACTGCAGTGGCTTTCACCGGGTCATTTGGAGGGTCGTAAGGTTGCTCGTATCATCATATTCTCATTTATTATTATCATTATTATTTTATTTATTTATTTATTATTTTCTCATTACTCTTCGGGTCACTTGACCTTTTCTCATCATCTCTCACTGGCAAAGGTCATTTCACTTCTCACTTGGTGTTAATTTCATACTTGTTCTCACCCCTTTTCATAGGTATTCAACAAATTACGTCATGTCTGTGGACTACGATGTTTACTACTCTAGGATTGACGACCTTCGGCATCTGAAACAAAGGAGGACAACTCGTCGCCGAGCGATAACTATTCTCGAACAATACGTGCAGAGCGCTTCTAAGACTCCTCGCTCTGAATTAAATCCTGATGAGCTATCGGGCAAGTTCGACAAGTTGAACGATTTAGTGAAAGATCATGCAGCCCTACAATCTCGAATTGAAGAATTGACTGAAGGAGATAAAGAGGCTCCTGACAGTGCTTCTGATGAAGATGTGTTAATAAAGCATGCCACTATCACGGATGAGTTTGCCAGTTTGCACAGCTGCTGCAAAGTATACTCCAAAGGTTGTCAGTTGCGTGAGGAGATGGATGATTTACTAGGTTGTGACTCCTTAAACACTGCTACTGGTCGAGCATCTTATGATGAGCTAAAGAAGAGGTATTCTGAATTTCTCAACTCATCACGCCCCTATCTTACTATCAAGGATCTACAGGATTTATCTACTTCTGTTAAAGCCCTTATGAAGAGGCTCACCGCCAAGGCTGCATCAGACATTATTGCCCGAGATCATACTTCTTCTGGGGAATCCTCTGTCACTAAAGAAGCTACTGCACCCACCATCCAGCATAGCCGTCTCAAGCTTGAACTCCCCAAGTTTTCTGGAGATGTGCTTGATTGGAGGGATTTTTGGGCTATCTTCTCGGCACGGTTAGCTCGAGAAACTGATTTGACTGATCATGAAAAGATCAATTGTCTAGAGGAGGCCATGAAAGATGACTCTGCCAAGACAACAGTGCGCCTGCATGGATCTGGTGGTTCATACTCTGAATGTGTGGCAGCTCTGGAAGCTAGATAAGACAGAAACAAGCTTGTCTATAGACACCATGCCAAGAAACTTTTTTATTTGGAGGCTGTGTCGGAGAGTTACGATGGGCTGATCAAACTAAAGGAAGATCTCACTAGACATGTGGGTGGTCTCCGTGCCTGCAAAGGGGACACCTTTGAACAGTTAGTTGTGGCCGTTCTAGAGCCTCTTCTGCCTACACTCAGTGCCAGACTTTGGTCTGAGTTCACTACTTCCTCAACCCACCCACCATCTCTTTCTGAATTTGTAAAGTTCCTGGATCAGCGTCTGCAAGCTGTAGAGACTGTGATGGATTCCAAGCCACCTGTGTCTAAGAAATCTACTCCTCGTCCTTTTCATAAGGACCAGAATCGAGAGAAGCCTCGCGCTCTACACCTCAGAGACTCTGATAGCTGCCCATGTTGTGATGGACGGCATCTTCTCTACTTCTGTCAAGCTTTCAAGAATCTCTCTGTTGACAAAAGGAACACTGTTGTACGTAAAAATCGAATTTGCATAAATTGCCTGAGCCGTGGACACACTATGTCTGATTGTTCTAGCAAGCACAGTTGCAGAGAGTGTGGTAAGAGGCACCACAGCTTACTTCATAAATCTGGCCATAACTCGAATTCTCAACCCCCACCTCATGATTCTACAACTTCTGCTGGGACTACTCCTCCTACTGTCACTCAGCCTCCAGGCGATACCTCTAAATCAATGTATCAACAGCACTCAATGACCGATTCTGTCCGACCTCCTGCTTACATCCCTGCCACTGCTTTGGCTACAGTTCAAGCTGATGGATGTCAGCGCAAAGCCAGAGTCTTGATGGATTCAGGATCAGGCATTACCTTGATTACTTCGCGTCTGGCTAATTCCTTGAAAGTTAGGAAGAAGCCCACCATTCAGCACATCACTGGACTGAGTGGTATTAAGTGTTTCACATCCAAGCATGTAGTCACCTGTGTACTCAAGTCTGCTACACAATCAGGTGGTGAAGAAGTGAAGGTCGTTGCTCATGTTGTCGACAAGATCACCTCTGACTATGCGCTTCAAGATCTGAGCAATGTCAGATCACTACCATTCTTGAAAGGCAAACCCCTTGCTGACCCCGAGTTTGGCAAGTCCGGTCATGTGGATATGCTCCTCAGTATGGCAGATTCCAATCGCTGCACATATGATCATTCAGAATCAACTCCGGACAGGTCATTCAGAGCTTGGTCTTCCATATTTGGCTGGGTCATTGGAGGCCAAACTGATAGTGCTGAATCTGTTCCATTGTGTATGAAGATAGTAGCAGCAGACTCCAGAGCTGATGAAATTCTCCAGAGGTTTTGGAAGCAAGAAGAGGTCCCAGGCGAAGATTCTACTCTGACTGCAAGTGATCAACGTGCCCTAGATCTATTTCAAGATACCACAAGACGTGACTGTCAAGGACGATATGTGGTAACACTACCCAGAAGAGAACCTCCTCTCACTCTGGGAGAATCTCGCCAGCAAGCACTTCGCAGATATAACCAAAATAAGACATCTCTACTAAAGAAAGGGAAATGGGAATCATTTCATGCTGGTTTGGATGAATACCGGATTATGAATCATGCGGAAATTGTTCCTACTTCAGAAGTCAAATCTCCGCCTGGAGAAGTTTTCTACCTGCCCACTCATGGGGTAGTAAAGGAAAGTAGTAGCACCACCAAGCTGCGAATAGTTTTTGATGGCTCTGCCAGGACATCCAATGGTCACTCACTAAACGATATTCTATTACCTGGGCCATCTCTATATCCTCTCCTCTCTAAGGTCATTACCCAATTCCGACTTCATGCTGTTGGTATGACATCTGACATTTCAAAAATGTTCAGAGAGATCAGCTTGGCTGAAGGTGACAAGGACTTGCACCGTTTTCTACATGAGGATTCTGATGGTCAACTTAGGGATTGGCGTATGAAACGAGTGACTTTTGGTATCACTTCTTCTCCCTTCCTAGCATCCAAGGTTTTGCTCCAAGTCGCAGCAGAGTATGCTGACCAGTTTCCACATGCATCGGAAGTAGTACGTAATTCATTCTATGTGGATGACTGCCTAACGGGTGCACCTACTGTTGAAGAAGCTTCTCAATTACGTGCTGACCTAAACAGTTTATTATCTCTGGGTTGCCTAACTCTTAGGAAATGGAGGTCTAACTCTACTGAGTTGCTAGCAAGCATTCCTGCAGAGCTTCGGGAGACTGATAATTCTGAACTTGATATCTCCCCATCTGATTGTCCAAAAACTCTGGGTCTCCATTGGAACTCAAAATCAGACACCCTGCATGTGTGTACTCCACCCTTGATTGAGTCGGATCCTCCTACAAAGAGAGAGGTTGCTTCAGCTGTAGGAAAGACATTTGATGTTATGGGCTGGTACGCTCCTTGTACTATACTCATTAAAATTCTACTTCAACAACTCTGGAAAACAAAACTTGGATGGGACGAGACCTTACCTCCATCCTTGCTGCCTACCTGGGAACGATGGAAGGAAGAACTTCCCATGCTCACCACTAACCCTATTCCTAGACGGTATACGGCCAAGAACTCTTCCCCAGTCAGTGTCCAATTACATGGGTTCTCAGATGCATCTCAAGCTGCCTTTGGAGGTGTTGTATATCTCCGTATTCTACATCAAGATGCAAGTGTGACTGTCAGTCTGGTTACTGCCAAGACAAGAGTTGCTCCTCTCCCAGGTAGCACTATTCCACGTCTGGAGCTGTGTGGTGCCTTGCTATTGGCTAAGCTTCTCTCTCAGACTGCCAAAGACCTTCATATTAACTCTATACAAATCTTTGCATGGTGTGACTCGACTGCTGTTCTGGGTTGGCTCAACATGAGCCCAACAAGGTTGAAGGTTTACGTGGCCAACCGAGTAATGGAATTAGTCTAACTCATTCCTCCCGAACAATGGAGATATGTTGCCACTCAACTGAATCCAGCAGACATTGCATCAAGAGGTCTCTCCCCAAAGCAATTATTGGCTTCAACCTTGTGGTGGCAAGGACCTGAATGGCTTGCATTGTCTCCTGAACACTGGCCTAAGCGTCCTGACATTAACGGCTCCCGGGAGCTGCCAGAGTTACGATCCACTGTCTTACTCATCAAATCTCCTTTGCCTGAAATGGATCTTTGGAAGCTGTACTCTTCATTACAGCCCTTGGTCATCACTACGGCTTGGTGTCATCGGTTCATTTTGAATTGTCGTGGTACTCAAATAGTTAAAGAGATAAGACTGACTTCTTCTGAGCTTGAGACAGCTCGCTTGTTGCTTTTCAAACTGAGTCAACAACTGACATACCCTGATGAACTTTTACAACTTTCTCAAGGCAAACCAATTTCATCTCAGTCATCCATCATGTCATTGTCACCCCTCATAGGCTCTGATGGGTTGTTACGGGTTGGGGGTAGGTTGACTCATTCTCTCTTATCACGCTCTATCAAACACCCCATTATCATTCACAAATGTTCATTGTTATCCAAGTTGTTAGTGTGGCAGGTACACCTGGATTCTGGACATGCCGGAGTTGGAACTATGCTAGCTGTTCTGTCCGAGAACTACCACATCATTGGTGTGAGGTCTCTGTTGCGACAAGTCAGCCGTACTTGCATTACCTGTCAGAAGACATATGCCCGTGCAGCTGGCCAACTCATGGGACAACTCCCTCTTGAACGTGTCACTCCAGCTCCTCCGTTTACTCATGTCGGGATTGATTTTGCTGGACCCCTTTACGTCAAGCGAGGTCATACTCGTAAGTATACCAAGTTGAAGGTGTATGTGTGTCTCTTCCTCTGTTTTTCTACCAAATCAACTCACTTAGAATTGGTTAGTGACCTCACCACTGATGCTTTCATTGCGGCCTTGACCCGTTTCGTCTCCAGAAGAGGCTCTCCCACCACTATTTGGACCGACAATGGAACAAATTTCGTTGGAGCTAGCCGTGAACTCAAGGACCTCTACAATCTACTGCAATCCAAACAGACCCAGGACAGTGTACACCACTTTGCTGCCTCCAGATCCATCACATGGAACTTCTCTCCTAGCCGTTCACCTCATTTTGGTGGGTTGTGGGAGGCTGGTGTAAAGCAGATGAAAATTCTATGTCGGAAAATCATTGGCACACACACTTTGACTTATGAAGAACTCCACACTGTTTTGGCTGAAGTTGAGGCTACCTTGAACAGCCGTCCTCTAATCCCTGAACATTCCACTTCCCCAGATGGCACTGAGCTTGTCACTGCTGGGCACTTCCTTATAGGCCGTCCTCTCCGAGCTCTCCCTTCGAAGGTTGACAGTCTCAGTAAAATATGCACTCTACGCAGATGGAACCTAGTAAAGCGTCTCTCAGCTGATCTGTGGCAGAAATGGCACACCACTTACCTGCAAACTATGCAGAAACGTCAGAAGTGGAGAACAAGTCAACCAAACCTTCAACCTGGAGATGTCGTGCTCTTGAAAGAATCTGAGACTTTCAAAAGATCTTGGCCTCTAGCCCGCATCATGGAGGTTTATCCTGGAGCAGATGGTCTAGTTCGTGTTGTCACTATTCAATGTGAAGGACGTCTTCTCAAGAGAGCAGTCAAGCAGCTGGTGCCCTTGATAAGAGAAGAAAGGAGCCTAGTTTCTCTTCCCCGGGAGTGTGTCCAGGCCTGCAAGTGACCTGGAGAAGCTACAGCCAGCCCCACCTTCTACTGCACTATTGTGGCTTAACCACATCACCTATTCATTCATTTCATCACCTCTCTAACTGAACTGAGCATACTCTGTAATCTCCCCTTCCTCATGTTACCTTGTCTCTCTTACCAGTTTTGTTCTAATTCATTCCCACCAACTTCATCTTTGGTTTTGTAAGTTGTATCACCCCCTTTTCATTTCAGTTGTGTCATAGTATTGCTTGGCCTTTGCCTAATTATCTTATTAACCTAAGTGTGCTGTGGTGTCAAGGGACATCGAGATAGTCTATTGGGTTATTGTTCTAGAAGCCTGGGAACTGCCTGTTGGATTTACGCCCCAACAGTCACCACCGCTAGACAAGGCATTCCCAGCATTTGGTCGCGCCTGGTCGCGTACATGCATAATGCATCAAACAAACAAACAAGAATTAGAAGTGTTTCAAGGCCCCCTTCACTAAGGAATTAGTGAAGGGGGCAAACTAATTTATACAATTTCATAGTCAAATTTAATGACAATTAAAAATTTGAATAGAAACAGTGTTTTTGTTTTTGTATGTTTAGGGGGGGGGGGGGGAGTTAGAGACCCCCTTTAGTGTCACCTCCTCCCAGCTTTGCCAAAGCTGATACAAAGCATTACAAGCTAAGTAGGTAGAAGTAGTTTGGAGAGAACACAGAATGTCATGGCACTATTCCCAGTGAAAAGATTAAGTATATATAAAGTGAACTTTTTTTAAATTTTAATAATAGGTTTTGTGGAACCGCCTATACTCAAATGCTTCTACTGCTGAACAGGGTACTATGTTCCAGCTCCGCAATTTAATTAATCGATCTGGAGTGCCAACAAATCCTGAAAAGAATATGAAAGCCTGTGAGGATTTTCCTATGCTAATAATAATATCTCATGTAGTTACTGCTACGAAAAAGCTGCTTCAATACGAGATAGAAAATATATCTGTAAGCTGGGCAGCTAAATCATATCAGTGGTTCAAGATGGTGTTACTATGTATGCACGTGAACTACTAACACTTGGATTAATAACATATGGCTAGAATCCAATGATGCTATAAAGGAAGCTGATAGTGATCATAATCTTCTGTCTTGGAAAATTATGATGCCAATTTTCAAAGCTACAAACCATACTAACTATTTTAGGGAAGCAGTGAATTTGCTAGCTCAAGTTTATACTTTAGCTCCTAGCAAGGTGGGTCAATTGCTTTGGTCATGCTGCATAAACAATCATGGGAGAAAAGGATGCAGTATACCATGTGACTTGAAGCAGGAACATCTAAATCGACATCTGAAAGTTATGCTGCGTGGGCTTGGATCAAACATCACCTCAAACGCAATCATTCGTGCTGGAAAATGTTTTGCAACTATAGATACAGTAGCTATGTGTCAACTTTGAGGAGAAAACTTCTAATACTTCTCCACAGTCTGGTGTCCATCATCATCCAGCTTTTGGGAAGACAAAGAAAAGAAAAATATGGAAGAAAAAAACAAAATAGAAGAAACTGATATACACACATAAATCAAAGTAGATGAAAAATGAAGACAAGAAGAATGAAGAGAAGGAAAGAAGAACAACAACATTGAGATAAACAATAAAGAGTAGCATAAAAAGAATAAAAGGATAAAGAAGAACATTAAGATAAAATAAGAAAAAGAAAAACTAAGAAGAAAAAGAATATCAGACAAAACGAAACAGAAAATTATATAAAAAGAAAAGGAAATAGAATGCTATTTTTCCACTTGGTACCATTAACTTTAGCATAAATGTTCCGTAGGTTTGATTAACATCATTTTTTAATCTCATGTAGGTGTTGGGTTCATCCTGGTTTACATGAAAAATAGTACTTGAGGAGCCCACAGGCTTTCCATTGACATACCAATGAAGTAGTTGTTCCGGAACGTTAACATTGGACTAGAATTGTGGTATAAACTGTATTTCCTAACTTTTCTTGAATTAGATGTTATGTTGACCACATAATGATCTGTATGAAATACATGAAAGATATTTAGTAACTGTCCATATAAAGCGTTCTTGATGGTGAGTTTTGTCTTGCTATTGTTCATAATAAGCAGTAAATTAAGTAGTCAAAAGTGGTGCCTATATATACTAAACTATTAGAATTCCATTATGTTAAAGACATATTATGAGCACTAATATGCATCAATAAAAATTATAATAATCTGATAAAGTTTAACATTCATAACAAAAATATATGTAAGTATTATGTGCACATAATTGAGTTATGTGCTTTACTGCAAAAGACGAAGAGAAATAGCATATCTGATTTCGAATTTATAATTATAAAACTAATTCTAAATAATTATATCAACTTTTCTTAATAATATATTATAACCTCCATGAGTAGGTTATATGATATATTTAGTTTTTCATATAGTTTTCTATTTCAAAGCAGCATCCTAACAATTCCCAGCTACGATGTATTAATCTAATAAAACTTTTGTTTAGTAGTTATTTTGTTTATTGGCTTATCACTAATACAAAATTTAGCTGGGCAATTTGTACTGTACCTAAATCCCTTGTACACTGAATTGTTCTTTAAAATTTTAATCCAATGACATTTAGGAAATTCAATAAGTCCGCTGTCAATATTACATTTTACATCTTTGAAAGAGTTACTATTTTCTTCACATGTGCATTGTTCTTCAATAAGCTGAAACACTCACTAGTGGGCAATTCTTTATAAACACTTCTATTACCAAGCATTCGTTTGAAATTGGAATGATTTATCATTATACTGTGTATAAAAGGAAAATTGAAATCTGATTTACTTTTTTGGAAAAAATATTCTTCATTGTATTATTTCCTAACTACTGATACAGGAGGGTTTCCTATCAATTTATGCAAAATTGCATCTGTGGGACCTGAAATTTGAAGAGCTCCTACTAACAACTAAAATATGAAATGTTTTCCCAGGTGGACTAGACAATATTTCAAGCAAGTGGACATGTCATATTTGCATAGCTGTAGTAATCAATAAATAGTGCACCGCTTGAATAATTAGCAACATTTAAAAAAAAATACAATAATATCCCTTACATACAATTACACAATAGGAAGACACCAATATTCCACCTCCTGCATAAGCCACATTATTACTGAATATAATTGTAACATATTATGCCTAGAGTATAGAATTGACCATATAAATAGCTCCACCTGCACCATTTGCTTTATTATTATGATAAATTCACATTACTACACAATGAGACTGTAGAATAGTTACTAACTGATACTACACTACCCGTACAAGCCAAATTACTACCAGATATATCATTAACATATGGCCAGAGTGCAGAATTGTAAGTATAAATAGCTCCACCTGCAGCATTTGCTATATTGTATGACAATTACCACACAGTGAGACCATAGAATAGTTACACATTAAGGCTCCTCCACTATATCTAGCTAAAATGTAAAAATGACACTTTTTGAAACATTATTTAAAAAATGATTTAGTGAGAGCAAGAGCACCTCCATCCTCTATTGCTAATTTGTTAGTAAAATCAGTGGTCCCTTGTAAACATCGCTCTGATAACATACATTAAAATAGCTGTCCCAATGATGTCTGAATTCCTTCCATGTGTCATTGTTAAAAGTTACACAACTTTTATTAACATGCATTTCTCCTCCATAGTGACCCATATTGTTCTGAAACATGACATTACCACACAGTGTGACATTACTAGACTGTATATTTGCAGCACCTCCGTACTCACTGCTCCAAATATTGAAACTGCAGTCACTAAGGGAAACTGAACTTTGTTTAATTAGGACAGCTTGAGACTGATTTCTGTCATATAATACTTCATTCATTAGAAGTACAAGATGTGACATATTCACAACTAAAGCTGATTGAGCATGAGGACATCCTGGCTGATCTCAAATAATGCTGATATTTGATTTAGAAGAGCTAGTGATAATGATGTTTGCCTGACAGCCTAGAGTAACATTAGTTGATTAAGAACCGTTAAACATAATGTTGGAAACATTCACTAAAATACAAGGAAATGCCAAGATAATGCTCTCCATTTTGAAAGAGAAAAACAAAATCAGATGTAAAGTATTGATCCTATCTTTCAGTGCATTTGAGATCATAGCATGATTTGTTTATAGAACACACCCCAAAACTAGAATACACTGTGTACTCTTGAATTTGGGCAAAGGAGATTTTCATGAAGATAATTATTAACCACATATCTACTTGTAGATATCTATTTAGTACTAGTGGTGTGCTTGAGCACAAATGGCAAGCGAGCCTAAAGACTATACTATTTTTATATGAATGATTTTGACTTCTAACACTGAAGCTACTGATAAGGTCCAGTTTTTTAATTTAGCATACAGGGTAAAGGGATTTCAGTGCTACTGCTTGAATTGAAGGAAAAAAACAACAAAACAATACACGTTATTTAAAAGTTTTCTTTGTGATATTGTTTAGCTAAAGTAGTGGTTGTAACACACAATGCTTTGACACAACTGGACATGCCCCTACACAGACTTACCTTCGCAGTAGTCTAGTGGACAATGTATTTTCAAGTAAATACTGTTGCGCACGGCTTATAACCATGACAAAGAGCGCATTGACTTACCACCGCCACTAACTCGAATAGAAAAACTGCACCCGCAAAAGAATTCAAGCGGTAAACAATTCAATTTCTAGGGTGATACGGGTACTGATCGATAAACCAGAGGATTCTGTTTAGTGCAATTTGGGACAGGGTCGACCACATAACTAACACAAAAACGCGAGGGTCAAAGTACAAAATGACATACGTACGTCCAAACATATATACAAACAAATAAACAAACATCCCCGATTTTCAATTGTGTTACCCCTGTAAGTGTCTCGCTCGCTACGCTCGCTCGCCAATTACTATGGTATGCCTTTTATATAAATGTGCATGTTATTGTCTTACATCGACACCCCCTCCCTCCCCCAATAATCAAAATTGTTATTGGGGTTCTACACAATTTGAATTCTTAAGGTTTGTGGTTTGAATTGTTTGCTTGGGTATAACAGATGCTGCAGTTTGCCATTTCAGAGAGTATGTTCGACTGAAGATGTTTCAACAACTGCACTCTTTCTCGAGATTGGCTACATTTTATTCTCGTTTCATTCCTCACTTAGCAGATTACACATACATATTATTGACAACAGCATGGTGCAACTCAATCATATCAATTGTAATTAGATAACGTATTGACAGATTCATTCAAATTTGTCATTTTTTTTACTTGTGATTGTTTTATTCATCTTGTATTTCTACTGATGTATCTATGTTTGGAGTCGATGGTGTGCTCTAATATAAGAGTGATCATTGGATGCCAGCTGCATGCTACTCATTGGGATTTTGCTTCATAGATTATAACTGTTCTATTTGATTAATTTTGTATTGTTACTGATGTATCTATGCTTTGAGTGGATTGTGTGGTATGGTATAAGAATGACCATTGGATGCCTTCAACATGCTATTGAAGACATCTGAAGCCTCAGAAGTTGAAAAATTCTGCCCCTGAGATTTAAAGCTGTGAACTGATTAATAACAATAGAGTAGAGTACTATTAGTCACGCAGAGCTTTGCAGATGAAATTAACAACAATGATATTTCTAAAATTAATTATATAAAAGTACAATACAGTTACTAAATTTTAACCCAAGAATAAGTAACCAGCAGACTATATCATCTAGTTGACACGGAAATTATGAATTTTAGTGAGCAATTGTAGTGATGCAGGTATTAATGTGTGAATGGGGGTCCACAATTCTAGCAGAGCAGGAAAGGGGAATAGGGACAAGTTTTGATGTTGCCACCACGTAGAACTCTGTGTAGCCGCTCTACACAAGTATCATAATTTTTAAGGTCTAAGACTGACATGATACAAGAACTCCAAACGATTATGAGTGACACAGATCCTTTTATAGACACATACATGGGATAAATATAACTTACAGTACTGGTATGATAAACAATAAACATCAGTTAATGAATAAGTTCACATAACGACCTACACAACCACAACACAAATATGCATGAGTTAATGTTAAACTGTACTCTGTGGGATCTGTCCTTGACCACTACATGGAAGTGGCCCCACAGTAAATATCAGTGTTTGTGTTTGTGTATCTAAGTGTGTACACACTAGAGTTTGTGTCGATATGACTTTATTATTTTGAATTAGATAATTATTATTAAAATATACGGAAGAAACTATCACATAAAAATATTTCAAATGTATGTTCTCAATTTATAAAAATAAGCACAAACAAAATGCATTGATAATATTATGTAAGTGATCTAATCAGCTATGGCTACAAAAAATTTCTTAAAAAAGTAAAGGGTTACTATGTAATAGAGTTAGAGCATTCGCGCTTAGGTACTGGTGGATTTAGTGCACTGAAGCCCAAGGGCCGTAGGCCCGAGGGCTTTGTGCACTAAATCCACCAGTACCTGAGCGCATGCTCTAACTATTTTAGAACCCGTTTACCCAAAGCCGGCCCAGTTTCCACTAGCAACTTGGTTTATCAGCATTTTCAGCGACAAATATGTGTCAAGCGAATTTCCGGCCCAAAATTAAAAATCAATTAAAATTCAATTGAAGCACACCTGGCAGGTTTACTTTAGCATTGTAGCTGCCAGCTGTTATCTCCAGATCTAACTCTACCCTGGGCTGCTCTGCTCTGTGGTAAACAGTTAAGCAGCTAGCTATGGTAAATTTCGTCAGCAGGAGACTTGTCCAAACTAGGGCTGGTCCCAGGTCGGATATGAGAGGGTAGTAGACCCTCACATATCATATCCAGGCCTCACACAGCTTTATCCGGCCTATTCTATTAAACTAAAACTCAAAAATAGCAATACCCCAAGGGTGGTTAGTATGCACAGTTTATATACCTAAAGGCAAAAAATAGTGCACACTTACCAAGTTAGTACACCTGGTAACAATATAGCAACGGGTTCTAAATAACTATCATTATATTATTAATGAGTTGGCTTTCACTAAAATATTTCTTCTTTTTCTTGCAAATCTTTAAAATCATCCTTTTTACTGTAACTTTGAGCTTCAAAAATTAGCTTGGAGTCTTTCTTATTATGTTTTAATGATCTGTGATATTTTCCATGAAACTTATACTTGTACATGAAAAACCTGTCGCCAAAACAAATATAACTATTACAATTAAAAAGCAAAACAGTACAGTGTTGATGATCACATGTAAGGAATTGTAATTACTATAATTATTATTATTATTAATTATTGGTTGCTTGAATATAGTGGGAGTAACTTTATCTGTATCTGATGCTGTTGCCTCTTCTTCCACTAGACTCCGTGTTGTACCTGGTGCTACAGAAGTTAACTGCTCTAGAGAATATGTGTGTGATTTTAACTCTGAATTTGACATTAGAACTCCACTTGTAAAATCATCTTGTAGCGTAATGGATGTAATAAAAACTAAATTCTGAGAAATACTTGGCTACTACCACTAGTTGAAGATGGTGTAATAATTACATCAATGGAAGTGTCATTATTTAAATCACCTAAAGTAGATGATCTTGACATTTGTGAACTTGTACTTATCAACTCTTGCATATATATTGAAGTTGGAATTACAGAAGAGTATAAACTGCTAGAAAGTTGATCATGTGCAGTAGTTTGTAATTTATTTGTCTTACTCATTGAAGTAAACATTGAATTAATAATTGCATTTTCTATAAGGTTTGATTTGATGACATTTACCGAGGTCAAATATTCATTATATATGCTGGAAAATTGTGGAGTGGTTGACATAACGTTACTATTTATAGTATCACTCGAAGATACCAGCCAACTAGCTATTAACAAATATGGTGCAGTAGACACTGTGTTACTACTTATAGTGCTACTCAGTTGAAATACCTGTGAACTAATTATTGTCACATTAGGTATTGGTAACGAGGTGGGTATTATGTTGTCTAGATCTCTTGTAGATGTGATATTGAAGTATGTGACATCTCCATCATACAGTGTACAGAATGTATACACAGGATCCTCACTCACAAACAACTCTCCTTCTAACACTGTCACTTCACTATTACAGGCGCTGATCATGCCTCCAAAGGTAGCCGTGTTGTTGAAGATGTTAGTTCTGTTGATTTCTATGAACATAGAGCTGGCTATTATAACTACAACTCCTCCTCTGTCTCCTGCATTATTCCAACTCAATATAGACTCATCAATGCTTACTTGACTGTTCACTCGTCCTAGAAATAACACACCGCCATCATCGCCTGCTGAGTTGTTAGTAAACTGGCTTCCTCTGATGTTGTAGCTAGAGGCATGAACATAAGTGTAAAATACACCTCCATCTACAGCTGCAGAGTTGTTTACAAATAAACTTTCCTCTACTGAAGTTACACTCTCATCGATGTAAAACACTCCTCCATGAAGGTCGGCATAGTTGTGTTTGAATGTACTTCTGAAGATATCAATAGAGGCATTCCTGATGCATGCCACACACCCTCCTATGAGTTGTCCTGTAGCAGTGTTGTGTGTGAATACACTGTCTGTTAAGTTAACACTAAAGTGATAGTATTCGTCTACGTCTAACACACTGCAGTAGGAGGCGGAGTTATAGCTGAATCTTGAGGATACTAGAGAGATATTTGAATAGCGACTGTTAGAATAGATAGCTCCTCCTCCTTCTGTAGTGGCTGTGTTATTAATAAATGTACATTCAGTTACAATAACAGAAATATTAGGTACTGAATTCATATAAATACATCCTCCATATCTTCTAGCTATATTGTTAGCAAAATATGTATTGTTTAATATCAGAGTTGCTCTGCTTGAAATCGCTCCTCCTTGAGTTTTTGCTGTGTTTAGTACATATCTATTTCCACTTGAAACGACACTATTAGCATTATCAATATACATTCCTCCTCCACTATTTGCTCTGTTTCCTGTTAAACTACAGTTAGTTATTGTAATATTTTTATTTCTGAAGTATAATCCTCCTCCATTATATCTTGCTGCTGTGTTATTAGTAATTACTGTGTTTACTAAAGTAAGATGACTGTTGTACACGTAGATGGCACCTCCATCTCTAGAAGCATGATTTTGAATGAAAGAATTGTTTTCTGAATATACTCGACAGTTGCTTGTGTAAATAGCTCCACCATAATAATAAGCAGTGTGATATAAAAAAAAAGATTTTCTGATCACCAAACTTGAACTTACTCCATAAATAGCTCCTCCACGATTTGACCATCTATTTACATTACCTACTAGCACAATGTTAATTAAGTTTAGTTCTGAATTCGTGAAATACAATGCTCCTCCCCAACAATCACTGTATAGATTGTTTATGAATGAACTGTATGTAATACTGCCATTCCTGACATTCAATAGTCTGAGAAGAGGACATATTCTATTTGAATTAAAAGAACAATTCGTCAAATGCAAATACTCTAAATTATAAAACTGAACATTACCATTTCTAGAATAAATAACTTTTGTAAAGTACATATAGGTAATAGAGTTGAATCTGAATGAACCACAGTTAGATAGTTTCGATCCAGTTATGTTGAGGTACTGAATAGAAGTGAGTGTAAATGACACTGTATTTGAAATACACTCTATTGATACATTGTAACCTGATAGAGTATAACTGTGAGCATTAGAAGCTGAGAAGGCATGACTCACGGAGTGAGTTCCAGTCTCAAACAACAGAGTTATGTTGCCATGACTGATGCTTGGGTTAGATACATATTGTTGTAGAGTGAGACAAGGTTCTCCAATAAACTCTCCAGGACATGGAGCAGCAGGTGAGGTCACTATGTGGAAGGTGTCACTGGTAACTTGACTGATACTCCATTGAAGAAGAAGAACTACTAACACAAGCCTATAAATTCTATTATCATTCATGACTGAAATTGGACCTCAGTCTGGATGTTCTGTGATATAACCTGGTGCTTTTATTGAGTGGCTATCGTGGCTTATATTTTGGGTGTGGCTTTGTAAACAAGTAGTATTATCTCAATCATTGCCCTTTCTTATAAAATTTTATATGTAATAGTTAGAGCATAAGCCCTTGGGTACTGGTGCATTTAGTGCACTGAAGCCCAAGGGCCGTAGGCCCGAGGGCTTTGTGCACTAAATCCACCAGTACCTAAGCGCATGCTCTAACTATTTTAGATCCTGTTTACCCAGCCCTGCCCAGTTTCCACTAGCAACTTTGTTTATCAGCATTTTTGGTGTCAAGTGAATTCTTCGGAGTTTCCGGCCCAAAATTAAAATTCAATTAAAATTCAATTGAAGCACGCAGGTAAGTTTACTTTAGCAAGTTTACTTTAGCATTGTAGCTGCCAGCTGTTATCTCCAGATCTAACTCTACCTGGGCTGCTCGGGTAAGCAGTAAAGCAGCTAGCTATGGTAAATTGCTGTGGTAAATTCCTGTGGTATGAGAGCGGCAGGAGAGTTATATGGTAGGGCTGGTCCCATGTAGGTGGATATGAGAGAGTAGTAGAACCTCCCATATCCGGCCTCACATAACCTGCTCCCTGCTTTATCCAGCCTATTCTGTTAAACTAAAACTCAAAAATAGCAATACCCCAAGGGTAGTTAGTATGCACAGTTCATATACCTAAAGGCAAAAAATAGTGCACACTTACCAAGTTAGTACACCTAGTAACAATATAGCAACGGGTTCTAATCATGATTAGTACATAATTTACATAAAAACATTATTATAATAAAACAGCAAAAACAAGAATTGACTAGTAGACAATAAATAGTTGACCAATTAGAAGCATTTGCTTCACTACAAAATATGCCAGAGTGTTGTCGAGGATAGTTATTATAACTCATATTAAGTCATGCTGTATTTGTCAAAACAGCTAAATTGGTCTTGTTGAAAGTTTTGTAATCTTCCATTCAGAGCTACCTTCATGCGAACTACAGTTAAGAAGGTGTGATAGCATTATCAAAACCTTATGACTCCATAATATTAAATTAAACCAGATTTGTATAAATAGCAAAACTAAACAATAATTGGTATATGGGGAAGCATCAGAGACGGGTGAGTCTGGGTCTTCCTAAGAAACATGTGAGTAGAGTTCAACCACAAGTTTCCCTCTCAATGATACTTCCACAGATAACTATTATTGTAGAGGTGTCTTAGTATGGCTGAGATAGAACTGAACTAAATGAGAATGGTACGGAACCATATATGTGTGTTGTGCAGGAAGTGAAGGAGCCATGGCTCCACTAAGCTAATGTGAAATATTAATAGTAATACAGTAATAAATGTTTAATTATCTAATACACAAAAAGTAAAGGTTAGGGAGTGTGTGATATAAAAAAACTGTCATCACAGTTTGGTCAACACTCTATAACATTGAGTCATAATACTCCAGCAATGTGCACACATTTGTGTCGATTCATGAAGTTACTATTATTATAGAGACATAATTGTGACTATTACTTAAAAAAAGTTAACAAAATTGCAGTAGCTATTTGAAAGATTGAGATGTCTTGAGAATATTTTAGTTTGCTTATTATTGCCGAAAATTGTATAATTATTATAGAATTTGCTGTTATTATTGTGTTCATGTTAAAAGATAAAACAAAGTAGGAATTAAAATTTTTAAAAAGTTAATAGGTTATCTGCAGCTAATTCAAATATCAATAACTTTTTCAAAACAAATTACTCATCAAGTATTGCTAGATACTAATTCTATGTTGTTTATGCTACTACATTGCAGCTAATATCGCCAAAATCATTTCTGTAACCTGTCTGTGTGTACATAAACTGTCCATTTCTATACAATATTATGATGAGATTATCTACAATTCAAAATGGTTATTGGAATGAGTAACTTCCCATTCACATGCTGCCAAATAATACACTATAAGTTTCCTGATTGAGTAGCAGACTTCTCCCTATATCTGATTGCATGTTAAATTTTGTTGTTGGATTTGATTTGGCAGTAATGATTATCGTATGAACTATTATAGTCTAGTTGTCAATTTTAAACATTAATTTGCAAATGTATAGCTAAGTCAAGAAGCCTGGAATAATATACGGACTTCGTTTTTTGCTATATGGTTCATGTTTAATCTATTATAAACTATTATAGAATTGTGTATGCTTTCTCAGTTTTGACTATTACACATTATGTTTTTCGTTCTTTCATTTGTCACAAAACTCAAACAAGATTAAGGTCAATAAACAATTATATTAGTTAATATCTAATTTGGTAGCTACTTCATTATAAACTCAAACACTTGTAACTATTTGATGTGCCAATGGTGGTATGAACTAATTTTAAACACATAATACAATAATTATACTTTGCTTATGTTATAGAATAGAACTACAAGATAATTAGATGCACTTTCTCCTATGTAGGGAGGATCACAACTCCATAATTTATTCCAGCAAGCAATGTTAGCTAATCTACTAAGTCCTTCCTTCCCCTTACCACTCTCATACCCAATCTCCATAGTACAGTGTTAGCAAGGTTTGACTTGTCATCTGACTGCAATCCCAGAAGCATAACAATACTGTAATTTCAAGTAAATGGGCCTATAGCAGTTCTGTTAGACCATACAATAAAAAATACCACTTATTTATTAAACAATGTATCCATGATATTTCATTCCTTTTTTAGCTACAGGCACAATTACATTGCAATAGAAAACTAATTTCAGTAATTTATAACTTGCTCAGTAAGTCAATCTCAATTGAAGGCAATAGTATAATAACTGGTTGTGTCTTTCAGCACAAATAGTGAGTATCTAATGAAACATATAAATAATTTTATTTACATTAAACACTTAATTTATGTGTGTGAGAGAAAAGGGAGCTAACTATGAGATTCCCCTATGTTAGCATAATTCAGTTTCTTGTTCCTATTATTTAAACTCACAAGTGGTGTTAACATCACTCAGAAGTCAAAGTGTATTCCCTTTTTAATGGCATTGAAACACTGGCAGAAGCAAATTTGATTCAAATAATATTAATAATAATAATAATTATCATTATTATTATTTTTTTTTTTATATAATAGTCAAACAAAAAATAAATTATTTTAATTATGTGCAGAGGCTGTTTTTTAAACATAATTTATGATATCAACTTTTAAAGTTCCTTTGCCCCGTCCAGAATGTAGTGGTTGTAAAGTGAATATGGCTCAGAAACGCTTCATTTTTTATCTTTTTTTTCTATTTTTTTTATTATTATCTTTATATTTCCAGCTACAAAAGACTCAGCATTACCCCGTATGTACAATGGAACTTCCACTGATGATGTCGCCACTTTACCATCTCCCTAGGAATGCATGTGAACTCTATAATATGCACTACACTTAGAACAACCTATAGAGTTTTATCCACCATCACTTTCATACATACAATGAAAGTGATTATTAGAAAATGTATTTCTGTGTAAAGTCAATTCTGATTTATGTAAATATAATGCTCCTCCACAACATGATCTATGGACACTGAATTGGTTATTATAGTAAAGGAACTGTATGAAATGCTGCCATTCTGGATATTATAAAGGTAAACAGAAAGATAAGCTCGAATTGAAGTGAATGAGCAATTCTCCATATTCATATGTTCTATAAAGAACAATTGAACTTTACCATTTCTTATTAATATTACACTTGACAATTGCATTACGGTTCTTCCTGAAGCAAACAAATATCCACAATTAGAATAATTAACTCTTGTGAAGAACATGTGTGAAATAAGAACAAATAATATTGAAATGAGCCACAGTTTAAAAACTGCAAATCTGTAAAATGAAGATAATTAGAAGAAACTCTGAATAAACCACAGTTTGATAATTTCAATCCTGTTATGTTAAGGTACTGAATAGAAGTGAGTGTAAATGACACTGTATTTGAAATACACTCTATTGATACATTGTAACCTGATAGAGTATAACTGTGAGCATTAGAAGCTGAGAAGGCATGACTCACTGTGTGAGTTCCAGTCTCAAACAACAGAGTTATGTTGCCATGACTGATGCTTGGGTTAGATACATATTGTTGTAGAGTGAGACAAGGTTCTCCAATGAACTCTCCAGGACATGGAGCAGCAGGTGAGGTCACTATGTGGAAGGTATCACTGGTAGCTAGACTAATACTCCATTGAAGAAGCAGTATCACCAGCACCAACCAAAAAATATATTTTCATTCATAACTTTATAAATGATGTTTAACATTTGCTTGAGTTTCTGTCAACTGTTAGTACATTCAATGACAAGAATTACATCATAGAATTTGTTTAATTGAAAGCCCAAATTTAATTTTGTCATAAAACTTGGTAGTCTTGAATTCTCGAACTCATGTAAATTTTAACTTTTCTTTCTTGTGATCAATATTGTTACTGCATGCTTTATATTTTAAAATCATTTTTTCTTGTTACAATCAAAATCATTTCATTTAACAATCTTGAGCTACTAAAACTTGTAATTTTACTTATGTCTCAAATTAATATAACCAGTCTATAGAAATAAGTTGCACAAGACAAAAATCAATAAATTGCACTAGATAAAAGTAATTGAGGCAGCTACTAAGATACATTTAAAAAATTATTCATAATGTAAAGATAATTATCCAAGAAATATACGTATATTCACACTATCAGCTTTGTGTGAATCCTCATTTTGTTAGGACACTCATGGAAATACAGTTCTCACTAGCTTATACTTAACCAATATTACTTTCATATTCTTCCCAACTGTTTCTAGTTTGGATATGCTGTTACGATGCCAGACAAGGTGTCCATAACTTTGAAAACTTAAATAAAAAACAAAAACAGAATTACATGATAAAAATCAAATAGTTATGAACTGAACTACATTTTAGCAATAATGACAAATTATAAACTAACATTCCTGCCTTGTTGACTTGCTACTCTGAAGTCAAATTAATTTGAAATTGCTACAATAATTTGTAGCGTATGCAGTAGACATTGATAAAGTTAGTCTAACATTGCTTCTGATATGAAGTGTATAAAACATGACTTATTTCTACAAAATTTGATCTGAACAAGTTATAGTCATGATTTCAACTAGATTGTAAAGCATTAATGTTTTCATTAGCTAAGCATTTTACTAAATACTTTTGTTGCTGTGAACTTTACAGCTGTATTTGTTCTTGTCTAGTAATTATAAATGATAAAAAGTATAATCCTAAATGAGAAAACAGACAAGCTATCCAAGGACAGATCCAGCGCCAATAACAAGGAGTGGCCCAAGTAATTTTAGGTCAGAGTATATGAATTTTAATTGAATATGTAAATGATTTGGATATTATTATTTATCAATAAAGAACATAAATTAGCATGATAAACATATTTCCCTATATTATTGGTACCCTTGTTCATCATATTCTTCAATAAAATTGATATGGAGGATGGAGCCCTGGCCCCTCTTCCCCCCCCCCCCCCCCCCCCCCCCCCCCCCAAACCCCCGCCATGTATCTGCTGTAAATATAGCTATGCTATGGGATGCCTTTAGTACGAAAAATGAATACAGTATTGTATATATGAGGGTCATTCTTATATATTATAAAGGCCCTTAATTATATAATACTTATAGCACGAGTCAGAGTACAATATGGGAACATATTTTACGAGCGCGCAAAATATTTTCACGAGCCAAAGGCGAGTGAAAATGTGGCGTGAGAGTAAAATATCATTCCCATATTGTACGACGAGTGTGATAAGTGATTTATTGTTTCTTTGAATTTTTTCTCAACCGGTTACAATACAATTTTCATTGATTTTACTCGCTACGCGCGCGCTACAAGGAGCGTACAATATAAACCGTACAATATGGGAGAATACAGAACGCTCGCGTGATGCGGAAATATTCAAGTAAAAATATCAAAGCTGCAATAAATATATATATATATATATATATATAATCACAGTTCTCATTTATATATGATGGCCTTTAATTATATATGATGACTTTTATTCAGTTAGCTAGAAGTTTTTTTTTTGGTTTAGAGATTCCAGACTTTATTAGTTTTAATTAGTTATTTATACTAAATAAAAATCCTGACAGCTTAGTTTTAGTTTTTTTCAGCAAATTCTCACTGAATATTTGGTTAGATTTTAGTTTTTCTTCAATATCATATAGAAGATAGTTAGTTACAGTATCAATCAACTTAGGTTTGGTTAATGTGTGTTGTCACTCAAATTCTTCAACAATGAGACTTTAATGAAAGTAGTTCATGTAGTTTTCTCAAAAAACTTCAAAAATAGATATTTCTATGAAATCTTAGGTATTTTAAATAAAGTATGATATTTTTATATAGTTTAGAGAATATTTGACTTGATGGCAATTAATATCTTCATTTATTAAGGACACAATTCAAGGCAAATTGTTTACAAAAAAATTACTTTGTCATAGATTTTATCATCCACTCTACTAATAGTTTTAGTTTTAATCGAATTTACTATCTTCTAAAATATTATTTAGTTTTTATTTTTTTTTCTCTACAGCTTAGTTTTAGTTACTCTTACCAAGGGTAAAATACCCCAAAACTACGGGGATTTTGGTTTTAGTTTTAGTTTTAGTTAAGTTAACTAAAACAACACTATCAGCTAGCCACACCCCATTGACAATCACATGTGAACCACATGACTATCATATGACCAATACAATTGGTGAAAGGGTCTCTAGTATACACCTGAACTGTGCCAGTAGAAATGGTAGTAAATGTATTCCACAATAACTTCTAGCCGCTTATCTATAATGGTGCATCAGCTGTAGGAACCACCACTATCTAGTCCTAGAATGTAGTCGTCATCTCACTTAGGAAATCAACATGAAAGGTTAATAAGCAATTTAGTTAGCTCATAGCATCCTTAAAAACATCTCTATCCCATGAAAACATTGCCTTAAGCTTAGGCTTTTTTCTGGCATGAATATTATTATTTTGGGATGTTGTTTTTACTTCAACTATAAAGGAAGAATTTGATTTGGCCTCATTTCCCTTTATCGATTTTATTAACATTCCTTAGTGCTGATGCTGGCTCTGTAAATGAGGTGAAAGAGCTCCAGCAACAGCAGCACACAGCTTCCAAAGTAGACAAATGGCTCGAACTTCTTGGGGAAGACATTGGGAGTCAATAAAGATAATGATATACAAGTATTTACACGACAGCAAGGCTAGATTTAATATTTCTACAACAGTTAATATTTCTAATACGTATGTTCTTAATACTTATCTTCATGAAAATCTCCTTTGCTCAGATTCAAGAATACACACTGTATTCTAGTTCTGGAGTGTGTTATGCCAACAAATCTTGCTATAATTACAAATTTTACACTAAAAATCAGGTTCAGTACTTTACTTCTGATTCTGTTTCTTTCAAAATGGCAACCATTATCTTGACACTTCCTTATATTTGAATAATGTTTTTAACATCATTCTGAATGGTTCTGAATAACTAATGTTACTATTGGGTGTCAGTAAGCATCATAATCACTAACTCTTCTGATGTTATCATATCAAATCTTGGCATTACTCGAGATCAGCCAGGATGTCCTCATGCTCAATCAGCTTTAGTTGTGAATATATCACATCTTGTACTTCTAATGAATGTAGTATTTTATGGCAGACATCAGTCTCAAGCTGTCTTAATTATACATTGTTCAGTTTTGCTTAGTAACTGCAGTTTCTATAATTGGAGCAGTGAGTATGACGTGCAGCAAATAAGTTTGTTGACTGAGTAGCCAACCTCTCCCTGCATCAGGTTGTGCTAAACATCAGGATATTAAATTGTGTTATTGGTTTTTGCTTTAGCAGTAATATGAATTATTATAATCTAGCTGTCAGTTAAATATTAATTTGCTAGAGGAATGAGAAAAAAGAAAAGAAAATTCTTTCTAACAATTTTAGTAAACTTTTAACTTTATATCATGTATTTTTACATCATTATTTTCACAACAGAATGAATTTACACTTTTATTTAAATAGCGTATTTTCCCCAGTAAACACTGTAATAATAAAGTGTGGTTAACATGGTGTTACTGCTTATAGTATTTCTCAATAAAGTTACCTGTGAACATTTACCAATATGCCCCAAAAAAGTGTGTATAATATGTATAACAATAGCAATTTGCTGCAGTTGTTAATGTGTGTGCATCTTCGTCTGTGTGGATAAATCAGGGTATATAATAGCGTGTGTGTTGATATGACCTTATTTATTGGCATGAGCTATTATCTGATATAAGGTAAAAAATATCGCATAATAATATTACATAAAAGTATGTTATCAATTTACACAAGTGAACAAACTATTGGTAATATATAAGTTATCTAATCAGCTATGGCTACAAAAAATGTTCTTCAAAAATAAAAAGTTACTATACAAATACTGTATGATTATTATTGCTTTGTGTTTACTAAAATATTTCTTCTTTTTCATGCAAATCTTCTAAATCACTGGTTTTACTGTAACTTTGGGCTTCAAAAAGTATCTTGGAGTTCTTAGTTGATTTGAATGAAGTGTGATATTTTCCCTGAACCTTATACATGTAGAGGAAACCGATCGCCAAAACAAATACTACTACAAATAAGAAGCCCATCAGAGCTGTGTTCACGATTCCATGTAAGGAATTGTATTGGTAGTTATTGTAGTTATTAATATCAGGTAACTTAACTATAGAAGGAGCAACTGTATCTGCATCTGATGTTTTTGTCCCAACTTCTGTTCCTGGTCTAATTCTAGTACCTGGTACAGTAGAAGATACCTCTTCTAAAGAAGATGCTGTATTTACTTTTAACACTGAACTAGACATTAGAACTTCACTTGTAAAATCTTCTGGATGAGCAACTGAAGAAATATAACGTTCATTCTGAGAACTACTAAATATTTGACTACTTCCACTAGTTGATGATGGTTTAATAATTGCATCAATTGAAATGTCAGTGTGTACATGACCTAAAGTAGATGATATTGACATTTGTGTACTTCTGCTTAACAACTCTTGCATGTACTCTGAAGTAGTAATAACAGAAGAATACAAACTGCTAGAAAAATGATCATGTGCAGTAGTTTGTAATTTATTAGTCGTTTTCATTGAAGATAACGTCAAACTAATAACTGTATTTTCTACCAATTTAGTTTTGGTGTCACTGACTGATATCAGAGGATTAACATGAAAGGTGGAAAAATAAGATGTGGTAGACATAGTGTTACTATTAATTTTAGTATCACTCAATAATTCTACTTGCGAACTAATTGTCAACACATTAGTAGCAGTAGACATGATGCTACTGAATATTGTAACACTTGACAAAAACACAGGTAAACTAGTTATCAACACATTAGATACTGTTGATGAGGTGGACATTGTGTTGTCTAGATCTCTTGGAGATGTGATATTGAAGCATGTAACATCTCCATCATACAGTGTACAGAATGAATACACAGGATCCTCACTCACAAACAATTCTTCTTCTAACACCGTCACCTCACTATTACATGCGCTGATCATGCCTCCAAAGGAAGCCGTGTTGTTGAAGATGTTAGTTCTGTTGATTTCTATGAACATAGAGCTGGCTATTATAGCTACAACTCCTCCTCTGTCTCCTGCATTGTTCCAACTCAATATAGACTCATCAATGCTTACTAGACTGTTCACTCATCCTAGAAATAACACACCGCCATCATCGCCAGCTGAGTTGTTAGTAAACTGGCTTCCTCTGATGTTGTAGCTAGAGGCATGAATGTAAGTGTAAAATACACCTCCGTCTACAGCTGCGGAGTTGTTTACAAATAAACTTCCCTCTACTGAAGTTACACTCTCATCGATGTAGAACACTCCTCCGTGAAGGTCGGCATAGTTGTGTTTGAATGTACTTCTGATGATATCAATAGAGGCATTCCTGATGCATGCCACGCCCCCTCCTATGAGTTGTCCTGTAGCAGTGTTGTGTGTGAATACACTGTCTGTTAAGTTAACACTGAAGTGATAGTATTCGTCTATGTCTAACACACTGCAGTAGGAGGCCGAGTTATAGCTGAATCTTGAGGATGCTAGAGTGACATTAGAATAGCGACTGTTAGAATAGATAGCTCCTCCTCCTGTGTTATGGCTGTATTATTAATAAATGTACAGTCAGTTACCACAACAGAAATATTAGAAACTGAATTCATATAAATACTTCCACCATATCTTGTTGCCAAATTATCAGTAAAATATGTATTGTATAATGACAAAGGTGATCTGCTAGAAATAGCCCCACCTGAGTTGGCTGTATTGTTAACAAATTCATTATTGTAAGTATCAATCTTGTTATTACTATTAAAATAAACTCCTTCTCCTTCATATCCTGCATTGTTACCTACATAACTATTATTATTGGTAATGATAGTGTTAGAGCTGCCAATATACATTCCTCCACCACTTCCATAACTTGCATCATTAGCAGTAAAAATATTATTACTAGAAGTTATGTTAACGACACGAACAATGCATACTCCTCCTCCACTACCTCCTCTTCTATTTTGTTCAAATCTATTTGTATGCTAATTAGCATTAGAAATATAAACTCCTCCTCCATTGTTTTGTGTAAACGTATTTCCATTATGTGTAACACTATTAGCATTCTCAATATACATTCCTCCTCCAGTAATTGCTCTGTTTCCTATGAAGCTACTGTTAGTAATAGTGATATTATTATTTATGAAGTATAATCCTCCACCATAGTAAATATTGTGTTTACTAAAGTAAGAAGACTGTTGGTCATGTAGATGGCACCTCCATAGTAGTAAGGGACATAGTTTTGAATGAAATAATTGTTTTCTGAATATACTCGACAGTCGCTTGTTAAGATAGCTCCACCATAATAATAAGCATAGTGATTTAAAAAATACGATTTTCTAATCACCAAACTCGACCTTACTGCATAAACGGCTCCTCCATTATGCAATCTTCTATTTGCACTACCTACTAGCACACTGCTAATTAAGTTTAGTTCTGAATTCGTCAAATACAATACTCCTCCTCTACAACCACTGTATTGATTGTTACTAAATGAACTGTATATAATACTGCCATTCCTGACATTTGATAGTCTGAGAAGAGGACATCTTATATTTGAATTGAAAGAGCAATTCATCAAATGCAAATACTCTAAATTGGAAAACTGAACATTATCATTGGCCATAAATATTACATATGACCATTCTATTGCAGTACTTCCTGAAGCAGACAAAGATCCACAATTAGAATAATTAACTCTGGTAAAGAACATGTATGAAATAGAGTTAAAAGAAAATGAGCCACAGTTAGAAAATTGTAATTTAGTAAATGAAGTATAATTAGATGAAACTGTGAATGAGCCACAGTTTGATAATTTCAATCCTGTTATGTTGAGGTGCTGAATAGAAGTGAGTGTAAATGACACCGTATTTGAAATACACTCTATTGATATATTGTAACCTGATAGAGTATAACTGTGAGCATTAGAAGCAGAGAAGGCATGACTCACGGAGTGAGTTCCAGTCTCAAACAACAGAGTTATGTTGCCATGACTGATGCTTGGGTTAGATACATATTGTTGTAGAGTGAGGCAAGGTTCTCCAATGAACTCTCCAGGACATGGAGCAGCAGGTGAGGTCACTATGTGGAAGGTGTCACTTGTAGCTAGACTGATACTCCATTGAAGGAGAAGAGCTACTAACATAAGCCTATAAATCATGTTATCATTCATGACTGAAATTGGACCTCAGTCTGACTGTTCTGTGATATAACCTGGTGCTTTTATTGAGTGGCTATCATGGTTTACATTTTGGGTGTGGCTTTGTAAACAAGTAGTATTATCTCAATCATTGCCCTTTCTTAAACAATTTTGTATTCATGATTAGTACATAATTTACATTAATGCATTCAATAAAATAATATTTCAAAATAAAAACACAATCTATAGATATCTGGATATAGCCTTGACAGGCAGCTATGGCTGCCATGAAGATATTTTGTTTTAAGTCAACTCATTCCTTACTATTGAAAACTGTATCAGATCAAGTTTAATGATTACATCTATGACATGCTTAATCAGTCAAATATAGTTTAAAAGAAAGCCAATTTCATACTTGCGAAAAGAATAAAGTAAATTTTATATGCACACTTTTAAAAATGTTCCATAATACACAAAATGTGAGTTAATGGTTTATTGCCAATATAAAGAGAGCATTTGTTTAAAAGTATGGAGTAATTTCTGTTGAGGTAGACTTTACTTGGTCAATCAACTTACATATCTATTGGACAAAGCTTTACTTAAAGTTTTAGTCATAATTTATAAACACATCTACAAATGAATAAAAAATGTTGGATCACATAATAATGGCTTGAAATAATGGGTATTACCATATACTCTTGGTTTTTATTGCAGTTCTTTGAAATTAGCCTATCATGGGCTTGTCCCATCTATATTTAAATAAATAATACACTCACACACAAAAAGTAACTCATTATACTGTTGGTAACTTCTTTCAGTCAAAAACTATTTAACTCCAGGCTAAAGTGAACATCCTAAGAGTTTCACTAAACATATTCTTTTCTATACTGCTTTGTTAATCAGATATAAAATAAGCATAAGATAAAGTATCTATCTATTCATAATCATTTTATGACTCCATAACTTTAAATTTAACCTGTTTAGTAGAAATAGCAAGAATACAAAATAATTGGTATGTATTCCTTGATTATTAGCTATATTTATGCACTGATGCTATAAATAAATCAATAATATTAATCTCTCTCTCTTAATTTACATTAGTACACAATTGAATGTGAAAATTATTGTATTTACTGAAACTTTGCAATCTGAACAATTACTCCAGTCATTATTAAGCATATTAATAGATTTTGTTAATGTAAGAAAATTTATTTATATATTTACCAGTGTTAAAATTGTTGCAAAGAGTTTTATATGCGTCAGAAAAATGATGTTTCAAACTTATTGTAAATGCTGACCACCACTCTAGAATGCTAAATTCCAAACTCTATTAACAAACTAACTGTCAAACAATCAACAAACACATTAACAAATACCTGTATAATATGATTTCTATGAGCTATATGCAAAGTACATATATAAGTACATATTAGCTAATCCTCAGCTAGCTAAACTGCTTTTTGAATACTATTCTAATAAAATTCAGTCATGAAATAATTATAAAAACTAAATGTTCTCATTCTAACAGCCAATAAAAATTGTTAAATGAATCTTAACCTGATGCATCTACTTCTTGCAAAAGTCCTATCAGTTGACTCCTGAAGGGAACTTTGGCATGAAGTTGAAATATCTGGTTAAGTTTTAATTAACATAATTTTGGCTGTTAGAATGAGAACATTTTCAATTATAATTCTAATATAAATGCAATTTATGTTATCTATTTCATGACAATTCAGCTTCTCTACTTCAGTCATTCATTCATTTTAATAAGATATGATAGCTTTCTGGCTACATAGTCTGAAGCTACAAGTATACCTCTCAATATTCAGTCAAAGTACCACACTGTGTTGTTAATGTGAGAGGAAAAAACATTTTTCAAACTTGATGTTTCTCTTCTATATGTACAAGTTAATATTTTAATTGGTAATATAATTTTACCAAATAATTGTGAATCATATTTAAATGGAGATAATCTGTCATCAGAGTTAGGTCAACACTCTATAACACTGAGTCATATACTCCAGCAATCTGCATACATTTGTGTTCATTCATAAAGTTACTGTTATTGTAATGACATAATTGTGACTATTGATTAATAAAATTGTAATAGCTATTTGAAAGATTAAGGTATCTTGAGAATATTTGAGTATGCTATTATTGTCAAAAAAATGTGACACTGTGTATAATAAGTATAGAATGTGCTGTCATTATTGTGTTCATGTTAAAAGATTAAAAAAACAAATTAGTAATTTAAATTAAAAGGAAATTTAAACAGGTTACATGCAGCTAATTCAAATATCCATAACTTCAGCACAAACATACTCATCAAGTAAGCTAGAAAAGCTAATTTCATATTGTTTATGCTACTACATTGCAGCTAATATCCCCAAATCATTTCTGCAATGTCTGTGTGTACATTAATTGTCCATTTCTATACAATAGTATGATGAGATTATCTACACTTCAATACAGTTATTGGAATGAGAAACTTCCCATTCACATGCTGTCAAGCAATACACAAAGTTCATTGACTGAGTTGCCAACTTCTCCATACATCAGATTGTGCAAGACACTGGCAAGTTAAATGTTGTTGTTAATTTTTGCTTTAGCAGTAATGATTATGAACTATTATAGTCTAGCCATCAATTTAAAACTTTAATTTGAAAATGTATAGCTAAGTCAACAAGCCTAGAATGTTATATATAGATTTTGTTTGTGTTCTATGGCTTATATGTATAACCTATTGTAAATTAATATAAAATTGTGTTTGTTTTCATGCTTTCTCGCTTTTTCAGTTATGACATTAATGGATTATGTTCTACATTCTTCATTTATAGCAAAACACAAACAAATTGAAGGCAGATAAGCAATTATATTGGTAAATATCTATTGTGGTAGCTTCATTCTAAACACAAACAATTGTACTGATGTGCTTTTTTATTGATTTAATAAACTAATAGTAGTGTGTACTAATATTTAACATAAAATACAATAATTATACATTTTTATTTTAAGCAAAATGAACTCTTTTTTTTTAAACAGAACTACACGATAATTAGATGCACTTTCTCCTATGTAGGAAGGATCACAACTCAGACATATGACATAATTCATTCCAGCAAAAGATGTTCCTGAGTTCAAAAGATAATTGATGATTTACTAAGTCCTTCCTACCCCTTACCACTCTTATACACATCCTCCATCCTACAATGTCAGCAAGGTTTTACTGGTCATTAGACTGCAATCCCAGAAGCATAAAAAAATACTGTAATTTGTAATAAATGGGCCCATAGCAGTTGAATCAGACCATACCATAAAAAAATACCGTTAATTTATTTAACAATGTGTTCATAATTTGATTCTCTTTTAGTTACGGGCACAATTAAATTACAATAGAAAACTAAAGTCAGTCAATTATAAATAGCACGTTAAGTAAATTTCCATTGAAGGCCAACGTTAATAACTGTGGTGGTGTCCTTCAGCACAAACAGTGAGGCATCTAATTAAACACATTAATTATTTTATTTACATTCTAAAAACTCATTTTTAAATATATATGTGCGAGAGGAAAGAGAGTCTATATTAGCAATAATTCACTTTCTCGTTCCTATTTATTTAACTCAAGAGTGGTGTTCAACATCAGTCGGAAGTCAAAGTGAATTCCCTTTTTATTGGCACTGAGACACAGTATTCTCTAATTAGGAAAAGAGTTTGGCTGTGCAATACTATTTCTTATGTGTATTTCCCATCAGTGCACTGAAGGAAAATGTTGTAAATTTACATTTGATATCATTGTACGTTCAGGTGATTAGCAAAGCAAAGTCCAAAAAACAATGTCTAACTAGCAAAACATTGTCATGACTTTAACCTTAACTTTATTATTATTGGTGTGTGGATGCGCACTAACGGTAACTTTTGCTGCAGTCCATTGAAATGGATCTAAAGTCAGTCAGAATTTGCTTGTCAGATGAATACAGTCTATAACCATTTAAAAAGTATTCTTGGGAGATTCTTAAAGGCAGACAGGTACTGGCGTAAATGACAGCATTTCGCCCTATGACACCACACCCCTAATTAACAAGAACACTAAATGGCCTTGCACACCAAATAATAAAGTTAATGAGAACAAAGTCTACATCTTAAAACTAGTTATTAACTACATCATTAATCAAACTCTTCTTTTTGATACTTACATTCTATTTTGAAGTTGGCACACAGGCAGCTCTGTTGCTACTATGAACAATCAACCAACAAGTATAGAATGAGATGTTATGAAAGCAAAAATACACTGCAATGTGTAAACCTGCTCATCAGTTGAATACAAACACTCAGATATATTGTGTTATACAGTAAATTCTTAGATATGTATGGTCAACAAGTCAATGAATAGTTTACTAGTTGTCATTGTTTCACTATTTTACTAGAAGTCATAACAATTAAATTCTACATCGTGTAAACATGTTTTGGCATAATGTTTTGGAATAATGCTACGACATTCATCAATAACAATATATGCAAAACATTATTGAATTTCTTTTTATTCTTCTACAAATCGAAAAGAGATAAAAAAATTAATTTTAAACTCACTTGTGTTAGCTGGGGCATAGAGGAGAGAAAATGCTGACAAAAATATAGGTTATGTCATGCAATAAGCTACTACCTTCTGACCATAAAAAATAGTAATATATTGATCAGAGTGGAAGGGTATTGGTACAAACTTTACTATCAAGATATCTCTATTTAGACATAATTAGCAAATCTTTATTTGACTTCAATAGAGCAAGTATAATAGATTTTTATTATGGAGGATTAAATAAGGCATTTGGTCCTCAAATTAGTATAATTGTATCCTTAAGTACTGCAAGAGTCTTTGAATGTGTCTGAATTTATTCATAGCCTTTCCTATAGGGCATACTGTAAGTGCATGAAACATCTGCAGAATAGGCCATCAATGTAAGGGTGCGTTAAGATAGTTTTTTGCTTTTGCCTGAGGTTTTTTATTTACTCAATTATGACCATGACTTCACCCTAGATCACATGACTGTCCCAAACATTATGACTGTTCCCAGTCTGTTCACATGACTATCACACACACTTACCAGTTAGCAGTGGTCCTAAATCATTACTGTCAGTGGAGAGATGGTAGTTCCAAATTAAGTTATAAGCAATAGAAAAAAGGGTAAATGATGAAGTCACTAATGAAGATAACTAATCATTATGTTCATGAAAAGGAGATTAAGAAATTGATCACTATGAGAGCTTGGTGAACTGCATGTATAAGCCATAATAGCAGTCAACACAAAACAAAACTCAGAAAATTACAATTTACTAGCTATAACATTATTTACTAAAAGCATCTCACCTTTTCACAGTGACAACTCTTGAATCGGGCATACTCACCATTAGTGCACATCAGTCTCATTAAAATAAACCTCCAGAAAGTAAGGTACTTTACCTAAAGAGCAGAGAGAAGTGCACTTTGACATTCAACTTTTTGCCAGTTTCGAGCGTGCTGTGCATTAATCAAACAGCCTAACAACAATCTACTAACTTATTACTCTTCGCTCCAAAGTATTAGCTATAACAATTAATATTTTAAAAATCAGTCTCCAATAATGTGTAATGACAGTGCCACCAATGACAATTGACTCCACCTCCAAAACCCAAATTACTATGTAATATATATGTATTATATTCCCAGAGTGTATAATTGTAAATATAAATAGCTCCACCTACACCATTTACAATAATATTGTATGAAATTACTGGACATTATGTACAAATGACATGTCTTTTAGACACCTTCAAAAGAGATTTAGTGATAGCAAGAGTGACTCTATCCTTTATTGTGCTACTAAATAAGAGGTCCTATGTAAATATTGTTCTGATAACAGTACATTAATATAGCTGCCCCACTGATGTCTGAATTCATTCAATGTGTCATTGTTGAAGTTGCAAATCTTTTATTAGCATATACATCTTCTCCATCTGACCAATTTTGTTATGAAGCATTACCACACAGTGTGACATTACTAGACTGCATACATACAGCACCTCCTTACTCACTGCTTCAATTATAGAAACTGCAGTCACTAAGGGAAACTGAACGGTGTAAAATTAAGTACAAAGTGTGACATATTAACAAACTAAAGCTGATTGAGCATTAGGACATCCTGGTTGATCTCAAGTAATAGCAAAATTTAATTTAATTATATCAGAAGATTTAGTAATAATTTTTTTGGCGATATTTCACGGTGTCCAAGAGTTGACCATAGAGTTACCACCAGAATTCTCGCTGTAAGTCTCACTCCTCTGCTGAAAGACTTCTCTATACCCAGTTTCCTGAGCTGCATTGAGAACCAATCTTTACTCAAAAAACCCTATAAGCTGGCTAAAGCTATCGAAGGTTAAGACTTAAAGATGAGGTTAGACTCAAGCAAGAACAGAACACAATAATAAGCTTTGCCAGTATTATATAGAACTAGTGGATGTGAGGTGAACAGAATTGTATATGGGAATGTAAGAAAAATGTTAGGTGGGTAGTAGTGTACATTGGAATGAGGTTAATAGTAGAATGAATGAAATAAGATGGCGCCTATGTAGTAAGATAATGCAAAAATAAGAGAGTGGATTGTCGAAGAAGCAAACTTGAAAAAATGGATGAATAATAAGAATGTTTACAGTTACTTTTGAGAAATGTGGCGATATTATCGTCACATATGTTTTTTGCTTCTAATGATGTCATCAAGCTGTAAAAAAAAATTTGTGCTTTTGTCCGCCAAGTAAATTAAATATCACTAATCTACCAAACTATAAGTGTTATACTTCGTGTTGTAAGTTTCAGGAGTCCAACAGCAATCATTCTCATACTATGAAATGTGTAGACTATCAAGTGGTGTCCACTGTATACTGTACAAACTCTCATGTGTAGTTGGGAATGCCAGTATTGCTTGCATTTCGTTAAAATGTTGAACTTCACTATTATTACAAATAAACGCATGGCTATTATTGATGATGAACCATGATCCAAAATGGTGACAAATCTGTATATCTAGTGCATTCTAATAGTGCTGACAGCACTCATAATCTAGCTTGCATTATTGCCAGACCTATGAAAGAGATTGTTAGTCTTAGCTCCCATGTTCAACATATAATTATATTCCCTTCAGTAAGTTCTCAAAGTTTTAAGGCAATAAAGATACACAATAATAGCTAGTGTAATACTTAGCTTCTGCTTCAATTACCTTTATGTCACGTATAATAAGCTTTAGAAGCAATTTGAGCAGACTCATTTTTCAGTGCAAACAATAAGTTTTTAGCTACTGACTGTGGTAAAACCCTGGTAGAATAGACTCAGCATTACCCCGTATGTATAATGGAACTTCCACTGATGGTGTCGCCACTCTACCATCTCCCAAGTGTTCTAAAAATTTGGAATGCATGTGAACACTGTGATATGCACTACACTTAGAACAACCTATAGTTTTATCCAGCTTTCATTTAAGATTTCTGATAATCATCTGGATTGCTGGTGTGGTAGTTGGGGACTTGGGATGATAGTGCACTAGCAAATGTCCAATGCTTGTGTTGGAATCCAGTTCAAATGTTCCGTTGCGCGTACTCAGTATTCATCAAATCATCGTAAAAATTCACATATTAATCGGTAGTCCGTCGGAATTGTATAATATACAATTCCGACGGACTACCGATTAAATACAGACCCTACACAACAATCTAAACGATTAATATACCCTTCATCACTTATCAGTTACATACCCTTTCTTAACTGTTTCCAACTCAGTCAGTCTCCAAAAACATTAATATTACTCTTGCAAAGCACTAGTACATGAAGTGCACATTCACTCTGGACCATATGCTAGGGCTACCTACCTACCATACAGACACAAGAATATCTTGACGCTAAAGCAATACTACAAATCTTTATGTTGCTATACTCTTTTAATAATTATTCTGGTTGGTAGCCAGCATTAATAAAGTGTCTTTCTTTCCAAGACAATGTCTAATTAAACCAGTAATTCAGCTTCTTCTGATGGAAGGTAGTGAAGTAGTCATAACTTTCATAAGGTTGTCACTACTACCTAGATAATTAGCAAACTATTATCATAGCTACTATAACTTTGATACAAAAATATTAGTAAATTATGTATGATGAATTCATCAGCAAAAATACACTATTAGCTACACAATATATTTTGTATAAATTAAAGTTAAAATATAAAAAGTCAAAAACATAAGTTACAGACTCTCTAGCAACGGCTCTCGTAGGCTAAATGTAGCTGTACTTGCTTTTGCAGCTTCGTTCAATTCTATATCTTTCACTTTAAAAAACTTAGTCTTAAATATTTCTCTAATTTGTTTAACATGAATCCATTTCAATTGTTTAACTGCTTGAAATTTGAATATTCGAATGAGAATGTGATATATTAAGACACTCACAAATTCCAACAAGGCTGTTGAAATTGATACATAAACAAGTGCCAGCTGGTTTCCGCCATCTTTAGTGATGCAGTATGTTCCAGTGACCAGTATTATACTATTAATGATGTAAGAAATTTCAAGAACATTGATGTATTTGTTCTCATAAATGGAACATGTCCAAGAAAGAGAAATAGCCAGAGTGAAGAGTATAGCAGTAATAATTAGTGTAACATCCTTTCTATTTTCTAAACTTGCAGTCTCGCTAATAAGAACACAGGCTCTTAGAAAGAGTAGAAGTCCAGGCCAAAATCTACCATTGCGAGTGAATGGAGCATAGTAAGCATCCAAGAAAGGTTTCAACTTATTCAACCATTGCAACCCTTTTCTATTAGAGTAAGCTTGAAGCTTATATCCTGATAGTATTAGTAAATTGTAAGGAGCTAAGAAAAGAACCAATAATGATAGAGCAAAGGTTGCTATAGAAAGATAACCTGGTCCCCAGTATAATTGAGTAGGGTCCAGTTTCCACACATAGGTAGTAGAGTTATTGTAGGAGTAATGGATTTCTCTGAAATCAAGCATTTGTAAAGATACTTGAAGTAATTTTGTGTATGAAAGTAGAATTATTGTAGCTAGCATAGCTACAGGATTAGAGCCTAATAATGCTCTAAACATTTTAAAATATCTGCTGCATATAATGACTAGTAAAGTCAGTAGCCATAGATACAAAGGGAAAACAAACTGTAGCCACGTATACCAGTAGTTAGTTAGACCATTGTAAAAACAAGAAGAAATTCCAAAGTCTAAATTTATCCAGGATATAAACAACAGAAGAGGAGAACTTACTATATCCGGAGGAAAAATCCTCTCTCTATGAATATTAACTAAGTTAGCATAGAGAATAAGTCCATTGATAGTTCCAGTAGATACATTGATTTGTAGAAGAAGTAATATAGCCACCAACACGATACCAGCAGCCATGAAGACTAGGAGCAGACTAATGTACTTGTCTTCACAAAGGGCACAGTCCAGGTCACCTAAAGTCAAACTATAGTATTCTTTACAAGCTGCACACAAAATTCCAGCATGATTAGGCAGACATTGAGGCTCATCAAGGTTTAAAGAAGAAAAATTCAGCCACATTGGCTTATCACTGACACAAAATTTAGCTGGGCAATTGGTACTGTACATAAATCCCTTGTATACTGAATTGTTCTGTATAATTTTAATCCAATGACCTTTTGGAAATTTAATAAATCCGCTGTCAATATCACATTTTGCATCTTTTAAAGTGTTAATAATTTCTTCACACATACATTGTTCTTTAATAAACTGAAACCCTGGTGGGCAATTCTCTATAAACACTTCTATTACCAAAGATTTGTCTATGTCTCTTTTTTGAATAGGGTAAATCTGAAATTGGAATGATATATCAGTATACTTTGTATAAAAAGAAAATTGAAAACTGGTATTTTGTTGGTCAGTCAATTCTTTATCGTATTTCCTAACTATTGATACAGGAAGATTTCCTATCAATTTATGTATAATTGCAATTGTTGGTACTGAAATTTGAAAAGCTCCTACACTTAAGGCAGAAATATGGAGTGTTTTTCCTGGTGGACTAGAAAAAAATTCACCCAAAACTGAGCAATCATATAATCCATTTTTTAATAAACATAATTGCCGTGGAGGAGAAGCATAAGATAAAAGTTCATTTTTTCCAAGAAGATATTCATATCCAGAAATTGAACTTTGATTATTAATTACAACTTCACATCCATCTAAATTGTTACTAAATATGTCACTTCCAAATTTTGCTGTAGAATTTGAAAACTTTATAGTTATGTTTTCAACAGCACTGCTCTCCACAATCCTAAAAAAGCATTGATCGGTTGGATAATGATGAGGGTATTGATAAACTGATCCTCCAAAATCCTTAGCTTTGTTTCTTATAAATAGTAAGCTTAGTGGAGATGTTATATTTATATAGCTGTAGTGTTCCAAATATAGGGCACCACCTAAGTAATTAGCAACATTTTGTAAAAATAAAATATATCCCTTACATGCAATTGTAGAATTGGAATCTGCTAATATTCCACCTCCCAAATCAGCCACATTATTACTGAATATTAATGTAGCATATGCCCAGAGTTTAGAATTGTCCATACAAATAGCTCCACCTGTATTAATTGCTTTATTGTATGACAATGTGATATTACCACACAGTGAGACAGTAGAGTTGTCACACATTAAGGCACCTCCATTATATCCAGCTAAATTATGTGCAAATGACACTTTTTCAAACACCTGCAAAAGAGACTCAGTGATAGCAAGAGCACCTCCATACTCTTTTGCTAAATTGTTACTAAAATCAGTGGTCCCATGTAAACATCGCTCTGATAACAGTAAATTAATATAGCTGTCCCAATGATGTCTGAATTCCTTCCATGTGTCATTGTTAAAAGTTACATAACTTTTATTAACATAAATTGCTCCTCCAGCTGTAAGACCGATGTTATTCTGAAACACAACATTGCCGCATAGAGTGACATCACTAGACTGTATATTTGCAGCACCTCCGTACTCACTGCTCCAATTATAGAAACTGCAGTCACTAATGGAAACTGAACTATGTTTAATTAGAACAGCTTGAGACTGATTTCTGCCATAAAATACTACATTCATTATAAGTATGTGATGTGACATATTCACAACTAAAGCTGATTGAGCATGAGGACATCCTGGCTGAGCACGGGTTAAGTTGAAATTTGATATGATGATAGTAGAAGAGTTAGTGATGATGATGTTTGCATGACAGCCAATAGTAAAATTAGTTGATTCAGAACCATTCATAATAATGTTGGAAACATTTGCTAAATACAAGGAAATACCAAGATAATGCTCTCCATTTTGAAAGAGAAAAATAGAATCAGAAGTAAAGTATTGATCCTGTCTCTCAGCGTAGAATTCAAGATCATAGCATGATTTGTTTATAGAACACATCCCATAACTAGAATACACTGTGTGCTCTTGAATCTGGGCAATGGAGATTTTCACAAAGATAATTAGTAACCACATATCTGCTTTTAGATATCTATTTAGTATTACTATGGTATGCCTTTTATATAAATGTGCATGTTTTTGTCTTACATAAACACCCCCTCCCCCAATAATTACACTATTGAACATAATATTGTATACTTTCAACAGTTAATGATACAATCTCATTCATCCATAATCTTGTCATCATTATGTACTATTAGTGATAATGACCAACAATTTTCAAAAAATTTAGGTACAATACTCCTCTAATATATTATCAAATTTTGGGATGATTTAAGGCAGCTAGATAGTCATACTGTTCTTTCTGTTATCACTGTAAGTGATGATGTTGATGTTCCTATTGATATTCAGTTTTGTATGAGCCCTGTTAAAAGTCATTATGAAGTGGTCTCAAAGTATCTTGAATGTGTTACTGAAGTTTCTGATAAAACAATTACTACATCTCACTGAATTCAGATGACATATGACCTGTAAGGTTTTCAGTCGTACACTATACCCACTCATATTGAGAACGGATTCAAGAAAAGTCATGATAAATTATTGGAACTGGACATTATCAAACCATATTATGTCCAAGTGATCAAGCCTACCCATCCTAATAGTGAAATAAGATTGTTATATATCAATTGTGATTAATCTTAGACAACATAATGATTGCAATACCTACCATTACAGCAAAATTGTTTCTAAACTTGATTTGCTCACAGCCTTTCACTAAGTTCTAGTGGGAACCAAGCTCAAGAAAATACACTGCCTTTTCATGGAAACATGGCAAGTTTCAATATGAAATCATGCCTTGTAATTTGCAAAACACCCTGGCAATATTTCAGTTCCTCATGTAATGAATGTTCTGAGGAATATGGGATTTTCTTCACCATTATATTAATGATGTGGTAATATATTCTGCTGATTGGGATCATCTTTAGCTAGTTCATATTGATGTTGTTCTAGCTAGACTTTCCGAACATGGGCTGTTTGTTAAATCATAAAAATGCTGTTGAGGTTCTACATAATTGACTATATAATCTAATTGACACAGAAATTATGAATTTTAGTGAGTAATTGCTAATATACTAAGCAACATGCTACTTTTTGCAGGGGTTTTACAGTTGGTAGTTGACTGTACATTATTGCTTCATCAAAACAAGTTATTGACTTTCATAATGGCTCCATCTCATCAATACCATTGGTGACAATACAAAAAAAAGCTCATTTTCTCTGACTCACACATATTGCGATGAATGATGCTTGGGTTAGATACATATTGTTATAGACTGAGACATTCTCCAATGAACTCTCTAGGACATGGAACAGCAGGTGAGGTCACTATGTGGAAGGTATCACTGGTAGCTAGACTGATACTCCATTGGAGAAAAAGTATCACCAGCACCAACCAAAAATAATCTATTTTCATTTATAATTATTGATGATGTTTAACATTTGCTTAACCTGTTAAGAGGAAATTGTTGCTTATATTGAGGAAGTTATCGTAACATTACAGTGTTATGCATTTTGTCAAATGTTAGCGATATTAAAACCTATATTACCTTCATGTTCTCCCTAACTGTTTCTAGTTTGCATATGCTGTTACTATGTTTGATAAAGTGTCCACAACGCTGAAAACTTAAATAAAAAACAAAACAAATTACATGATAAGCATTAGATTGTTATGAACTGAGCTACATTTTAGAAATAATGACAATTCATAAACTAAGATTTTTACCTTGCTTTTTTGCAATCTCTGGTATTAAATTAATTTGAAATTGCAACTATAATTTGTAGCATAATATAATAGATAATGATAGAGTTAGCCCTACACTTCTTCTGTCATTAAGTGTATATAATTATCAAGGCCTTTTCAATACTCTTTTCATCTGATATTGGATAATGCATTTTGCCCTGGGCAATCGACTTTATTTCACTTTTAATAAGTTTAGTTGCAGTCTCTATCAATCTTTAATACTATCATCCCTGTCAGAATGCTTACTAAAATTAGAGCATTTTTGATGCTGTGGTAGTAAACAGCCAATGTTAATTAAAACTTAACATTGGCTACTAGAACGAGAAAATTTGCTATTGTTATAATTTTTCCAGCTGAGAATGACTGAATCATTGAAAGAATATTAGGCTTTCCATTTCTATTAATCCAGCACCAATGACGGGAAGGGGCCAAATATATTTAGGTCAAAATATCTGAAATTTCATACAATATGTAAATGATTTGGACATTCATTTATGAATGAAAAGAATATATTATGGCATGCAATATCCAATTAACATATTTGCCATTATTGGTCCCCTGTTCGTCATAATTTTTCAACAAACTTGGTTCAAAGGGGGTGGGGGGGCCTTATAGACCCCCTGGATTCTACCCTGTCACCAGATAGGTATTCATGGGGTCAGACAATTGAAAGATTTGCTCCTCGTTATTGTCTTGAAAAATCTTCCATAACTAGTACAAATGCCTCTTCTAGAAATGGCTTCTATAATCTTTTTCACTCTGTTCCACAACACCTAACAGAAACACAATTGGAACCCATTTTCCTGTCCTAAATTTACTGCTACTAAACCTGGTGATTCACTGCATTTGCAGCTGGTACATCATGAACACCATTAATTCTAGGCGGCTTCACTTTATCAGACTAACTGCTATTGATATTATCACAAACTTGCATAATTGCTTCTTAACTAGTGATCCTACAGGTATTCGTTTGTGACCTATTTTGTGCTTGATGTCAAAGATGTCACCATGTCCACAGAAGGTATGACCTGGTACATTATTAGTACATGGGTCTTGATTACCTTATGAAATAAATTGTAAGTAAATAATTATATCTCGTTGCAATTAGTGTTAGGTCAAGCATTATTCAATCAAATTAGCAATTTTTAGCTAGCTAGATTATGCACACAAAATTTCAAGCTTAATAATAATACTCTCAAGTTCAATAAGTTTTTCACTGTTAGGATATTAAGGTCTCTTTACTATGTGGATGTTCTAATTTATCTATTTATCTTAAATACAACAAAGTTTAAGGTGATATCAATAGACATCATACAACTCACTACGTATACAGCTAGAGAATTGATTATGACATAAAATACAAGTTAGGAATTTTTAACATTAAAGTCTCAACATTTCAATATTGCAATTTACTGATGTGTATTAGCACCAGTGTTGTTTTGGTTTAGAAATTCCATGTTTTCTTAGTTTTAGTTATTCATACTACTTTTCCCAATTTCCCCCTGAAGATTTAGTTAGTTTTTAGCTTTTCTTCAATATCATGTAGAAGATTTAGTTAGATATTCTATCAATTGACTTAGTTTTGGTTAATTTATGTTGTGTCTCAAATTCTTGAATAACGAGACTCCTTAGAGAAGTAGTACTGGTAGTTTTCCAAACAACTTCAAAAGTAGCATATTTCTATGAAATCTTAGGGATTTTAAATGAAGTATGATATATTTTATATAGTTTAGAGAATAATTACTTGATAGCAATTTATACCTTTATTTAATAATGATATAATTCAAGGTGAATTGTTTACAATAATATCTTCTTAGTTTTAGTTTATGTCATCCTATCTACTGGTAGTTTTAGTTATTATTGAATTCACTGTATTCTAAAATATTTAGTTTTAGTTTTTTCATGTTCTCTATAGCTTAGTTTTAGTTATTCTTACCAAAAGTAAAATACCCCAAAACTAAGGGGTTTGGGTTTTAGTTTTAGTTAACTAAAACAACACTAATTGGCACTTGAAGCACTAGGCATATTGGGACATTGGGAATTATCATTGAAATATCAAGTTTTCAAAATTGTCATTTACTTGATGTCAATTGAGATTTAACGCCTGAATTACTGTGATATGACAACATTTTAGTAAGTAATCACAGAGCATAGCTTATGTCAATACTACATAGTGAGCTGGATATTGGGAATCTAAGATTACTTTGATGATTTTGTGTTTCAGTTCCAACACTCTATTCGCTCTATTGTGACTGATAGGACTTTACAATATATTGTTTATTCAATTGTCAAAGAATTTCAGTATCCACATAAGTTCACACAATATAATACATACCTTGTAAACAAGTTTAATACAATAAACGTTGATAAAGGTTCCTACACTTCTTCTGACATTAAGTGTATATAATTGCCAAGGCCTTTCCAATACTCATTTCTTCTGATGTTGGACAGGGAAATAGATTATATATCACTTTTAATAAGTTTAGCTGTAGTCTCAATCATCTTTAATACTATCATCCCTGTCAGACGTTTTATGAATATCACAAAGAATTTTAGATGCTGCGGTGGTAAGTTCACAATGTTGGACTTAATAATAGAAATTTTCTCGTTTTAACAGCCAATGTTATTTAAAAACTTAACATTGGCTGTTAGAATGAGATAAATTGCTATTATTATAGCTATTTATTTCAGCCCAGAATAACTGAATCATTGAAAGAATATTAGTCTTTCCATTACTCCAGTGCCAATGACGGGGAGAGGTACAATATTAACGTCAAAATTTATGAAATTTCATACAATATTTAACTGGATTGAAACTTTCTCACCTAAAGGTGTCTGAAAAAAAGCAAAGGAAAAATGTGAAAAAATCTTAGTTGTCGCCCGGGGATTTGAACCCAGGGTCACCAGCTCTTTAGCTATGACAACCCTAGACTTCCAAGACCATCATATTTTTCGTTTATACTGTTGAGTAGTACCTCTTGTTGCAGTCAAAAGACCACTAATTATGTGCCGTCAGAACACCTTTTCGGTGTCGACCTGAAAAACTTCCCCCTCCAGAGAGGAGCCATAATCTGTGGATCGAAAACGCTTTAACATCACAATTATCAAGTTCTGACCCTTCAATCTAGTTTTTATGATGGGTCAGAACTTCTTTTTAATCCACAAATATGGGCTCCTCTCCGGAGGTGGAGGTGTTACCCGTTGACACCGAAAAGGTGTTCTGATGGCACATAATTGGTAGTCTGTTGAGTATGAAGTACTACTCAATAGTATAAAGGAAAAATGTGAGAGTCTTAGAAATCGAGGGTTGTCGTAGCTCATCACTGGTTAGAGCACTGGTGGCTAAAGCCAGTGGCCCTGGGTTCGAATCCCTGGTGACAACTAAGATTTTTTCAAATTTTTCCTGTGCTTTTTTCCAGACCCCTTTAGTTCACAAAGTGTCAATCTAACTATTGAACCACTTATTATGGCATATTGGGAAATATCATTGAAATATCAAGTTTTCAAAATTGTCATTTACTTGGTGTCAATTGAGATTCAACGCCTGAATTACTGTGATATGACAACATTTTAAAGTAACCACAGAGCATAGTTTATGTCAATACTACATACTGAGCTGGATATTGGGAGAAATAATCTAAGACCATTTTGATGATTTTGTGCTACTCAGTTCCACCTCTCTATTTGCTCTATGGCGACTGATATTGGGCTTTACAATATTGTCAAATAATTTTGATATCCACATAAGTTCTCATATAATAAATTCCTTGTAAACAAATTTAAATGCACATGATTTTTTTTATTAAATGACTTAAGTTACATGGACAGTTCAGACTTCACATTTGGTAAAGAAGAGCTCATTATTATTAAATGTTTTTCAAATTTTGGTATTTTTAACTGTAAAGTATTTTGAGTAATAATTAGTCCCAACTCACAGATAAATGAGACTTTATCATAAACTGTTGCTGTTTAGACTTATGTGTTCTAAGCTGTTTTCAATAGAAGTCAACAGAGGTAACGATATAAAAGTATTTTCACGACAACAATGCAAGACAGATATCAACAAAGTGACATTTCTACAAGTTGATAACTAATAATGTTCTTAATACTTACTTACCTGCTTGTTGCTTACATAATTACTATTATTAGTAATGATAGTGTTAGAGCTGCCAATAAACAATCCTCCTCTACTTCCAGCACTTGCATCATTAGCAGCAAAAATAATATTACTAGAAGTTAGAAGTTTATATAGCAATTATATCTTAGCTAACACAATAGTCCCTAGTTTGCAATACAGTTACAGTGTTTTCTGAATACTCCTTGTTATATTGTGCTATACACCTACATATAAAATTCTACAAAGTTAGAAATGTTTTCCATATGTTCTTAGATATAACATTTTATATTACAATTGACAGTAAATTCTAATTTAAATTTCTTAACGCATGAAACACAAATAAAATGTTTCATTAGGACAGTCAAGTCCTAGCAATAATAGTAGAAAAATTATAACATTTAAGCTTACTTCATTAACAATTGATATATGATATTAATAAAATACTCTTTGGTTTGTATTTGTTTTGCAACTAAATGTGATCTAGACTCTATTGCAAATAGCTATTAAATATTTTCTATCTGTTTTCCTTTTTTCTTCCTTCTTTTGTCTTTCTCTTTCTATCCCTTGACTTTTCCTTGTCTCCTTGTTTTCCTCCTCCTGAGGTTTGGGCTGATCCCCACAACTCCCTGTCAACGATTCTAGGTCTCAGAAGAATCTGATGATTCAGGGCAGACTGCTATACCTATTCATAATCTTCCAGACTCTCGTATCTGCTTAGGCAATTTGCATCTGATATTTGTGAGCCAGGGGATTACGTTATTTTGACATTGTACAGTTGTTTCAGGGTGAATCTCCTAAACCTGTGATTTAGACACGTGTTGGAAATTAGATAACTAGAGAGGCAATGATTCATTACAATAGTTAAATAAGACCTATCAAAGATATACTCAATATGTGGTATAGTGGATATTATTGCCAAGGCCTTTTCAATACTCGTTTCTTCTGATGCTGTGTAATGCATTTTGCCACAGGAAACAGACTTTATATCACTTACCAAGTTTATCTGCTGTCTCTATCAATCTTATTTGATACAGTCATTCCTGTCAGACTGCTTATGAAAATTACAGATAATTTAGTTGTTATGGTAGCCATGGTGACAATGTTAGGCTTTCAATTAATTTTAGCTATTAATAAAGTATATCACTGATGTAAAGAATACAAAGTAATACTCTTGCAAAGCCAAACCTTCTACATAATGTTAGACAATAATGGCATTAGTGTAGGTATGCACACTAATGGCAACTTTTGCAGCAGTCTATTGAAATTTATATGTAGTCTGTCAGTAAATAGAGTCTACATTATGATCATTTAAACTGTTTTTCTTGGGAGATTCTTTAAGGCAGACAGACTGGCTAGCAGCAATTGTAATAACTGTGTAGCTATCGTTTTTTAGCCCTTATGGCACAACACTCCAAATAATATCAATAACACTAAATGTCATTTAAACTAATTTATTTAAGCTATACAATTAAGTTAAGAATATATAAATAACAACACACAGAGTGCTATTATAACTTCGTTGTATTTATAGCTAATCAGAATTTTAATCATATAGACCCATTTTATATATTCTCCTAGGCTACTTAGAACAAAGCCTACACCTAATGTTAGTTATATAAATTATATCATCAAAGAACATCTTTTTTTCGTTGCTGGTATACTGCTACTATGAAGTTATCTCTGTTGCTACTGCAAGCAATCATCTAACAATTATAGAATGAGCTATAATAAAAGTAACAGTACACTGCAATCTGTAAGCCTGCTCATGTGTTGGATACAAACACTCAGAAATATTGTGTTGTTCAGTAAATGCTTACAATGTTAGATATGTATGGTCAACAAGTCTATGAATAGTTTACTAGTTGTCATTGTTTCACTATTTACCAGAAGTCATAACAATTAAATTCTACATCATGTAAACTTGTTTTGACATAATGTTTTGAAATAAGGCTACAACATTCTCAATTACGTATGTGAAGAGGGAAATTCTCATGCACGGTCAACCTCTAGCGAGTCACAGGTTGTTGTCTGAGACTTCTGCTCGTAGTAATCAGATAGGGAATGTTTATCGTACAGTTCCCCGCACCAGACTTCTCAACACTAGTTATATACTGTAATCTGCTGTGGCTTGATAAATTCAGACATAAACGGTTCGAGTACAATGAGAAGTGAAAATGATAAAACGGGTGACAAAGGAGATACGTGAATGTGAGATAATACGCATGTACAAATATAGAAGAAATGAGTTTGCTCACTGAGTGTAGAAGTAAAATTATATAAGGGTGAAATGATACATACTTAAGTGTCAAGTTGAATGTTCAGCTTTGGTTTGGTCTTCAGCAGTATGCAATATTATAGTATTTCATGTCATTCCTCTACTAATCAGGGAGAAATAAAAAAATTAATTTTAAATTCATTTGTGTCTTATTTGGGTATAGAGGAGGGAAATGTTGACAACTGCTGCAATTGTCAAAACAGCTACATTTGTCTTGTGGTAAGTTTGTAATCTTCCATTCAGATCTACCTTCATGCCAAATACAGTTAACAATGTATAATAGTATTATAAAAACCTTATGACTCGATAATTTTTTTATTTAACCTGTTTTGTATAAATAGCTAAAATATACAATAATTGGTATTTATTCCTTTATCAGAAACTATTTAGATTCACTGATGCTATAAAAACCACCATTTCAATCTCTCTCTCTAAATTACATTAGTACACAATTGAATGTGAAAAGTAATGAATTCACTGAAACTTTGCAGTCTAAAGAAGTACTGAAGTCATCAAGATGCATTATAGATTTTATTAGTGTGAGAAAATTTATCTATGTATTTACCAAGTGTTAATTGTTGTAAAGAGTTTTTATATACTACTTTAGAAAAATGATATTACAAACTTGATTGTAAATGTTGACAATCATTCTAGAATGCTATACTCCAAACTCTATTAACAAACTAACTGTCAAACATTCAACAAACACATTAACAAATACCTGTATAATATGATTTCTATGAGCTATATGCCAAGTACATATAGTGCATTAGCTAATCCACAGCTCTACTATTCTAATAAAATTCAGTCATTCTCAGCTGAAATAACTATAATAAATTTTCTCATTAACAGCCAATAATAACGTTAAATGAATCTTAACCTGATGCTTCGACTTCTTGCCAAAGTCCTATCAGTTGAACCCTGAAGTGGACTTTTGCAAGAAGTCAAAATATCTGGTTAAGTTTTAATTAACATAATAGCTATTAACAGTTAGAACGAGAAAATGTTCTATTATTATTCTAATATAAATGAAATTTATGTTATCTATTTCATGATAATTCAGCTTGTCTACTTCAGATATTCATTCATTTTAATAAGATACAATAGCTTTCTGGCTACATAGCATATGAAGCTACAAGTATACCTCTCGATATTCAGTCAACAGTACCACACTGTATTGTTAATGTGAGAGGATAAACATTTATCAAACTTAGATGTTTTGCTTCTATATTGATAACCATAAAGTTAATATTGGTAAAATGTTACCAAATAATTGTGTATCTTATTGAAATGGAAATAGTCTGCCATTGGAGTTTGGTCAACACAGTATAACACTGAGTCATAATACTCCAGCAATGTGCATACATTTGTATTGATTCACAAAGTAACCATTATTATAATGACATAATTATGACTATTACTTAAAAATTAGTTAATAAAATCATAATAGCTTTGAAAGATTAAGGCATCTTGAAAATATTTGAGTTTGCTTATTATTAGTAGACACTGGGAATAATAGTTAAAGTGTGCTGTCATTATTGTGTTCATGTTCTCAGTTATGACATTTATGGATTATGTTTTACATTCTTTCATTTATAGCAAAACTCAAACAAATTGAAGGCAGATAAACAATTATATTGGTAAATATCTATTGTGGTAGCTACTTCATTATAAACACAAAAACTTGCACTGATGTGCTGTTAGTGATTTAATAAACCAATAGTAGTGTATACTAATATTTAACATAAAATACAATAATTATACGTTATTTATGCAAAATGAACTCTATTTTAAAAGCAGAACACATCATAATTTATTCCAGCAGAAGATGTTCCTGAGTTCAAAAGATAATTGCTGATTTACTAAGTCCTGCCTACCCCCTACCACTTTTATACCTAACCTCCAACGTACAATGTCAGCAAGGTTATACTTGTCATCAGACTGCAATCCCAGAAGCATAAAAATAATACTGTAATTTGTAATAAATGGGCCTATAGCAGTTGAGTCAGACCATACCATAAAAAAATACCGTTAGTTTACTTAACAATGTGTTCATATTTTCATTCTTTTTTAGTTACAGGCACAATTAAATTACAATAGAAAAATAAAGTCAGTCAATTATAAATTGCTCAGTAAGTCAATTTCAATTGAAGGATAATGTTAATAATTGTGGTGGTGTCATTCAGCACAAACAGTGAGGCATCTAATTAAACACATTAATAATTTTATTTACATTCTAAAAACTCATTTTTAAATATATATTATGTGCAAGAGGAAAGAGAGCCTATATTAGCAATAATTCACTTTCTCATTCCTATTTTTTTAACTCAAGAATGGTGTTCAACATCACTCGGAAGTCAAAGTGTATTCCCTTATTATTGGCACTGAGACACAATATTGTCTAACATTAGTTAAAGAGTTTGGCTGTGCAAGACTATTTCTTATGTGTATTTCCCATCAGTGCACTGAAAAAAATGTTGTAAGTTTACATTTGATATCATTGTCTGTGTGTTCAGGTGATTAGCAAAGCAAAGCCCAAAGCACCAGTGTCTAACTAGCAAAACATTGTCATGACTTTAACATTTAACTTTATATTATTGGTGTGTGGATGTGCACTAACGGTAACTTTTGCTGCAGTCCATTGAAATGGATCTGAAATCTGACAGAACTTGCTTGTCAGATGAATACAGTCTATGACCATTTAAAAAGTATTGTTGGGAGATTCTTAAAGGCAGACAGGTACTGGCTTAAATGGCAGCATTTCGCCCCTAATTAACAAGAACACTAAATGGCCTTGCACACCAAATTCTAAAGTTAATGAGAACAAAGTCTACATCTTAAAACTAGTTCTATAACTACATCATTAAATAAACTCTTCTTTTCGAAACTTACTGCTATTTTGAACTGAGCACACAGGCAGCTCTGTTGCTACTATGAACAATCAACCAACAATTATAGAATGAGATGTTATGAAAGCCAAATACACAGCAATCTGTAAACCTGCTCATCTGTTGAATACAAACACTCAGATAAATTGTGTTGTACAGTAAATGCTTACAATGTTTAATATGTGGTCAACAAGTCTATGAAGAGTTTGCTAGTTGTCATTGTTTCACTATTTAGTTTAAGTCATAACAATTAAATTCTACATCGTGTAAACATGTTTTGGCTGAAAAATTCTTTTCGAGCTGCCCCGCCCCTTGCTTCGGGTAATTGGCGAGCGAGCGTAGCGCGATCGAGACACTTACAGGGCTAACACAATTGAAAATCGGGGATGTTTGTTGACGGGCATAATGTTTTGGAATATTGCTACGACATTCATCAAATACATATGCAAAACATTATTGAATTTCTTTTTATTCCTCTACAAATTGAAAAGAGATAAAAAATTTAATTTTAAACTCACTTGTATTTGTTGGGGCATAGAGTAGAGACAATGCTGACAAAAATATAAATTATGTCAAGCAATATGCTACTACCATCTGACCATAAAAAATAGGAATAAATTGATCAGAGTGGAAGGGTATTGGTACAAACTTTACTATCAAGATATCTCTATTCAGACATAATTAGCAAAATAGTAAATCTTTATTTGACTTCAATAGAGCAAGCATAATAGATTTTCATTATGGATTTAATAAGGCATTTGCTCCTAAACTTAGTATAATTGTATGTACTTAAGTACTGCAAGTGTCTTTGAATGTGTCTGTATGTATTCATAGCCTGTCCTAAAGGGCATAGTGTGTTAAGATAGTTTTTGCTTTTGCCTGAGGTTTTTTATTTACTCAATTATTACCATGACTTCACCCTAGATCACATGACTGTCCCAAACATTATGACTGACTGTTCCCAGTCTTTTCACATGAATTTTACATACACTTACCAGTTAGCAGTGGTCCTAAATCATTACTGTCAGTGGAGAGATGATAGTTCCAAATTAAGTTATCAGAAATAGAGAAGAGGGTGAATGATGAAGTCACTAATGAAGATAACTAATCATATGTACATGAAAAGGAGATGAAGAGACTTATCACAAAGAGAGCTTGGTGCACTACATGTATAAGCTATCATAGCAGTCCAACACAAATAACAGTCAGAAAATTAAAATTTACTAGCTATAACATTACTAAAAGCACCTCACCTTTTCACTGTGACAACTCTTGAATCGGGCACACTCACCATTATTACACATCAGTCTCATTAAAATAAACCTCCAGAAAGTATTGTACTTTACCTAAAGAGCAGAGAGAAGTGCACTGTGATATTCAACTTTTTGCCAGTTTCGAGCATGCTGTGCATTAATCAAACAGCCTACACAACAATCTACTAACTTATTACTCTTCGCTCCCAAGGTAGCTATAAAAATTTATATTTTTAAAATCAGTCTCCAATATTGTGTAATGACAGTGCCATCAATGACAATTGACTCCACCTCCAAAAGCCAAATTACTATGGAATATATATGTATAATATTCCCTGTGTGTATGCTCCAACTGCACCATTTGCAATAATATTGTATGAAATTACTGGACATTATGTACAAATGACATGTCTTTTAGACACCTGCAAAAGAGATTTAGTGCTAGCAAGAGTACCTCTATCCTTTATTGCTAAATTATGTTACTAAAATCAGTGGTCCTATGTAAATATTGTTCTGATACAGTACATTAATATAGCTACCCCAATGATGTCTGAATTCGTTCAATGTGTTATTGTTGAAGTTTCAAATCTTTTATTAGGATATACAGCTTCTCCATCATGACCAATGTTGTTATGAAGCATGAAATTACCACACAGTGCGACATTACTAGACTGTATATTTGCAGCACCTCCATACTCACTGCTCCAATTATAGAAACTGCAGTCACTAAGGGAATCTGAACTGTGTAAAATTATGATAGCTTGTGATTGATGTCTGCCATAAATACTAGCTACACCAAAGAGAAGTACAAAATGTGACATATTTAAAACTACTGATTGAGCATTAGGACATCCTGATTGATCTCAAATAATAATGAGATTTGATATAATAATATCAGAAGGATTAGTAAAAATGATTGTGGCGATATGTCAGGTTGTCCAAGAGTTGACCGTAGAGCTACCACTCTTTACCCAGTGAACCCTATAATCTGGCTAAAGCTATCGAAGGTTAAGACTTAAAGATGAGGTTAGACTCAAGCCAGAACTGAACACAATAATAAGCTTTGCCAGTATATACAAAACCAGTGGAAGTGAGATGAATAGAATTGTATATGGGAATGTAAGGTGAATAGAGATGTATAAATGTTAGGTGGGTAATAGTGTACATAGGAATGAGGAGTTAATAGTAGAATGCATGAAATAAGATGGTGCCTATGTAGCAAGATAACGTAAAACTAAGAGAGTGGATTATCGAAGAAGCAAACTGGAAATAATAGATATATTATAATAAGAATGTATATTGTTACTATTTGAGAAATGTGGCGATATTATCGTCACAATGATGTTTGCCTGACAACCTGTTGGGGCCATCCATCCCAATCCTAGGTCTCAAAATAGCTAAGGAAGGATCAGCTCTGTGATAATTCAGTAAGCAGTAGAAATTACATTAAATTGGTTAAATCACGATAGTAAACATAAGTACAACAAGCTACAACAATGATAAATGAGTAAAGTAATCGATTAAAAGTGAATGAAAAAGTTTGTGCATTATACAGGTTCATGTTGACTACTCAAGGCATCAACAAAGACGCATCGACGTTACCTGTTCACACAGCGTCATCTGGTCTGACCTTGGACACAGCCTGTAGTAATATTGGTTGATACAGAGCCATTCAATGTAATTTTAGAAACTTTCACTAAATACAAGAAGTATTAAGACAATGCTTGTCACTTTGAAGAAGAAAAAGAGAATCAAAAGTCAAGTGATTCTGTCTTTCAGTGTAGAATTCAAGATCACAGTAAGAATTGTGTATAGAACACACCAGGACTGGAATATTTTTTTTACATAATTTATGATATCAACTTTTAAAGTTCCTTTGCCCCGTCCAGAATGTAGTGGTTGTAAAGTGAATATGGCTCAGAACCGCTCCGTTTTTTCTTAGGCATATTGTCAGCTAGCATCTCAAGGTCCAATATAATTTGTAAGAGAGATGAATGCTAAATATTAGCTTAAGTTTTGACAAAATGAAATACACACACATGTTTTCTCTTGCGTTGTTAGGTTCCGGATTTAGAAATCCTTTTCCCAATATGAACAAAATCTAAGAAACACCATAAAAATATTAACTCCAAACCTTTCCATCTCCCCCCTACAAAGGTTTAGACTATTTTCTGTTATGCACACATAACATAAGTGTTAGGATACTGTTGGACTTGAGGTCTCTGTGAATGATGTTCTTAGAATGGAGATAACTGTACAACAATACAATGTAATATCATGAAATAACAACACAATAATTGTGATTATTTCTGAGATACTGGTAGATAATGAAAGAATAAGTTGGGCTACTTTCCTGAAATATATGAAACCCAAGGTCTAACTATATAGGAGAGACATTTGTTTGGCACTATTTAATGTTCCAGTACTTGTACTGCACTCTATGGGCTAGATATTCGGCTCTGTCCTTCATCACTACATGAGAGTGGCCCTGTAGTAAATATCAGTGTTTGTGTGGGATTATTTAAGTGTGTAAGCAATAGAGTGTGTTGATATGACTTCATTCATTTTGCATGAGATATTATTGTAAGATAAGGACGAAACTATCACATAAAAATATTGCAAATATGTGAGCTGCTCCGCGAAAACCAGACATTTCCCTAAAAACGCAATTGTACATTACCGCTAAAAGTATGAAAAAAGTGAATAATTTTTTAATTTTATATTTTTCTATAATTATAAACTTCTAACCTTTGCCTAGCTCTCTGCCAAGTTTCATTTTCTATAGTGATCATTTTCTTGGCAAGTGAGCACGTCAAAAATGGGCACTCTAAAGTTAGCCATTCTCCGTGAATTTCCAATAGGAGTGTCACGAACAATAAACATTTTGAAGTTACCGACTTCAAACGCTTGTAAGTTTAAAACGCTTAAGCGCACGCAGGCGGCAAATAGCTTATTTTAAAGCAGAAAGTATGATTTTTCTGAAAATAGGGTTATATGTTTCTTGATTATTATACAAATAAACAAAATACATTGGAAATATACATGTTATCTAATCACCTCATAATTACATGGCTAATCATGCCTCCAAAGGAAGCCGTGTTGTTGAAGATGTTAGTTCTGTTGATTTCTATGAACATATAATATAGAGCTGGCTATTATAGCTACAACTCTTCCTCTGCCTCCTGCATTGTTCCAACTCAATATGGACTCATCAATGCTTACTTGACTGTTCACTCGTCCTAGAAATAACACACCACCATCATTGCCTGCTAGTTGTTAATAAACTGGCTTCCTCTGATGTTGTAGCTAGCTAGAGGCATGAACGTAAGTGTTAAATACACCTCCGTCTACAGCTGCAGAGTTGTTTACAAATAAACTGATCTATGTACATGCAAATGTGAAACTTGAACACTATAATGTATCCATTCCTTGTTTTGCTCCAAAACAAAATTTAGTCATACATTTTGTGCTATGTCATTTTCTCCAAAACAAAATTTAGTCATATATTTTGTGCTATGTCATTTTCTCCAAAACAAAATTTAGTCATATATTTTGTGCTATGTCATTTTCTCCAAAACAAAATTTAGTCATACATTTTGTGCTATGTCATTTTCTCCAAAACAAAATTTAGTCATATATTTTGTGCTATGTCAATGTTGTATATGCTATCTTGTTTATTATTCCATTTTTACTTTTACATTATTTCGCAGTAAAAATCATTGGTCTACCAAATATTTGCACCTGGTATGTTTTTTGCTTTTAATGATGTTATCAAGCTGTAAAAAAAATTGTGTGCTTTAGTCTGCCAAGTAAATGAAATATCACTAATCTACCACACTATAAGTGTTAGACTTAGTGTTATAAGTTTCAGGAGTCCAACAGCAATCATTCTCATACTATGAAGTGTGTTGACTATCAAGTGGTGTCCACTGTATACTGTACAAACTCTCATGTGTAGTTGGGCATGCCAGTATTGCTTTCATATCGTTCAAATATTTCACTTCACTATTATTACAAATAAATGCATGGCTATTATTGATAATGAACCATGGTCTAAAATGATGATGAATCAGTAAATCTAGTGCATTCTGCAATAGTGCTAACAACACTTATAATCAAGCTTGCATTATTGTCAGATCTATGAAAGAAAATTTTAGTTGAGCTTCCCTGTTCAACATATAAATATGTTTCCTCCAGTAAGTTCTCAAATTTTCAGGCAATAAAGATAAACTATAATAGCTAGTATAATACTTAGTTTCTGCTACAATTACCTTTATGTCACTTATAATAAGCTTATAATCAATTTGAGCAGATGAAAAGAATAAGAAAAAGGAGTAGAAAAAAGAGAAAACAATGAGATGAAGGAGAGAAAAAATAGAAAAAGAAGAAAAGTTCAAAAATGAATGAAAAGAATAACAAGAGCAAAATACAGAAAAAAAGAAAAATGGACAAAATCAAGAGGGTAAAGAAAAAGAAGCAAAAGAAGACAAAGAAAAGGAAATGAAAAAATTACAAAAATAGAAGAAACTGATGTACACACATAAATAAGAGCAGAGGAAAAATGAAGAAAAGAAGAATGAAGAGAAGGCAAGAAGAACAACAACATTGAGATAAACAATAAAGAGTAGGATAAAAAGGATAAGGGGATAAAGAAGAAAATTAAGTAGAGAAAATGTACAAGAAAAAACGAAGAAAAAGAAGAAACTAAGAAGAAAAAGAATATCAGACAAAATGAAACCGAAAATTATATTAAAGAAAATGAAATAGAATGCTGTCTTTCCACTTGGTACCATTAACTTTTAACTGTTATGTTGACCTCATATTGATCTGTAAGATATTCATGAAATGTATTTAGTAACTGTCCATAATATAAATGTTTTTGATGTTGAGTTTTGTCTTGCTATTGTTCACAATAAGTTAACAGTATTTTGTTAATTAAGTCACTTTAACTTCAAAGTTCTACTGTGGATCACAAGTGAACTATCAGAAAAGTTTAAAAGTGAAATACTAGTTCATAGAAGTACTGAACGGATTGTTAAGACCATATTATTGTCTATTTCTATTTTTTAGATAGTTAATTCCTTATGATTTACCTCCTTACTACTCATGGAGTGTATTAAGAAAAGGTGATATTATTTAGAATTTGTATTATAATTATAAATTCGAAATCAACTACGCTGTTTCACTTTGTCTTTTGCAGTAAAACACATAACTCAATTATGTGCACATTGATGCACATTAGTGCTCATATGTCTTTAGCATAGTGGAATTCTAGTAGTTTAGTATAGGCACCACTTGAGACTTACCAGAAATAGCAGTCTAGGTTAGTTTGTACTGGTTACATTTACAGTTAGGTAATAGGTAACATCATAGCATTATTAAAGTTCATGAATGAACAGAATATCACGTGGTGCCAATAATGTCACTGTAAATACTTATTTAACTCTACCATAGTAAATAACATATAAATAAAAATGGGGACAATCCATTCAGGAAGTTTTGATCGATATCCAAGTTAATGTTTATAAAAATTACTAATTCTGTATTCTGTGATTTACAATTGAGGGTCACTTTGGCATTAGGGAACTTTAACCTATTGATTTAGATAGCGTTGAGGGATTTCATTGACTTCTACTTCTAAATTACCTTTTTTGCAAATAACAATACCATGTATACTAAAGTCTATTATCAAGTTTTTTCTATTTAAAAAAATCATCCTTAATCCAGGCTGACGATTTATTAATCAGCTAATGATTTAGTTCATGCATACATGTGTAGAGAGGCTCAGTATGGTGACATTGGATGATACAAATAGAAATATCCAAGATAGTGTTGATGAAAGTTACTAATTCTGTATTCTGTGATTTGCAATTGAGGGTCACTAGTTTATGCGTACATCCCTAATTATATTTATAATGTAACAATAACGAATTTTAAAAAGTCAATTGTATAAAAGCCTATTACCAGTTCTCATTTTAATGTCACTTACCTTCCACAACATGCAGTATAAAAGTACATACATATAATATATAAGTAACAATAGGATCATCTTTTCTTACGACACTGTTCACTACAAAAATATACGCTACTACCAATGACAGTAACGCCATTAACGACACTGAGTGGGTGTGGCTACGCTAGCCCCCATGCAGTCCTCACTTTCAACGCTGCACTTGTGCGTACATACTTTGAATGGTTACAGGAACCATTAATAAGATATTCTACCGGTGTTGCAAGAGGATCATGAACTGCTCGTTTTTCAATAAAATTAATTAATAATGTGCTTATGGTGCTTATACATTTTTGTAATATGCTCAGTCAATACAGAACACTTTTACACACACTTGTACACTGGATATATCAGTACAAGATTTAGGCTGTATTCTGTTCATGACAAGATAATTAGCAAACTATTATCATAGCTACTATAACTTTGATACAAAAAATATTAGTAAAGTAAGTATGATAAATTCTTCAGCAAAACTACACTATTAGCTACACAATATATTTTGTATAAATTAAAGTTAAAATATAAAAAGTCAAAAACGTAAGTTACAGACTCTCTAGTAACGGCTCTCGTAGGCTAAATGTAGTTGTACTTGTATTTGCAGCTTCGTTCAATTCTATATCTTTCACTTTTAAAAACTTAGTCTTAAATATTTCTTTAACTTGTTTGACATGAATCCATTTCAATTGTTTAACTGCTTGAAATTTGAATATTCGAATGAGAATGTGATATATTAAGACACCCACAAATTCCGACAAGGCTAATGAAATTGATACACAAACAAGTGCCAGCTGGTTTCCGCCATCTTTAGTGATGCAGTATGTTCCAGTGACCAGTATTATACTATTAATGATGTAGGAAATTTCAAGAACATTGATGTATTTGTTCCCATAAACGGAACAGGTCCAAGAAAGAGAAATAGCCAGAGTGAAGAGTATAGCAGTAATAATCAGTGTAACATCCTATCTATTTTCTAAACTTGCGGTCTCGCTAATAAGAACACAGGCTCTTAGAAAGAGTAGAAGGCCAGGCCAAAATCTACCATTGCGAGTGAATGGAGCATAGTAAGCATCCAAGAAAGGTTTCAACTTATTTAACCATTGCAACCCTTTTCTATTAGAGTATGCTTGAAGCTTATATCCTGATAGTATTAGTAAATTATATGGAGCTAAAAAAAGAACTAATAGTGATAGAGCAAAGGTTGCTATAGAAAGATAACCTGGTCCCCAGTATAATTGAGTGGGGTCCAGTTTCCACACATAGGTAGTAGAGTTATTGTAGGAGTAATGGATTTCTCTGAAATCCAGCATTTGTATAGATACTTGAAGTAATTTTGTGTATGAAAGTAGAATTATTGTAGCTAGCATAGCTACAGGATTAGAGCCTACTAATGTTCCAAACATTTTAAAATATCTGCTGCATATAATGACTAGTAAAGTCAATAGCCATAGATACAAAGGGAAAACAAACTGTAGCCACGTATACCAGTAGTTATTTAAACCATTGTAAAAGCATGAAGATAACCCAAAGTCTAAATTTATCCAGGATATAAACCACAGCAGAGGGGAACTTTTTGTATTGGGAGGAAAAATCCTCTCTCTATGAATATTAACCAAGTTAGCATAGAGAATGAGTCCATTGATAGTTCCAGTAGATACATTGATTTGTAGAATGAGTAATAGAGCCACCAGCACGATACCAGCAGCCATGAAGACTAGGAGCAGACTAATGTACTTGTCTTCACAAAGGGCACAGTCCAGGTCACCTAAAGTCAAACTATAGCTTTCCTTACAAGCTGTACATAAAACTCCAGCACGATTAGGCTGACATTGAGGCTGATCAAGGTTTAAGGAAGAAAAGTTCAGCCATATTGTCTTATGACTGACACAAAATTTAGCTGGACAATTGGTACTGTACCTAAATCCCTTGTATACTGAATCGTTCTTTATAATTTTAATCCAATGACCTTTTGGAAATGTAATAAGTCCACTGTCAATATTACATTCTGCATCTTTGAAAGTGTTAATATTTTCTTCACACGTGCATTGTTCTGCAATAAGCTGAAAACCTGGTGGACAATTCTCTATAAACACATCTATTACCAAAGATTTGTCTTTGTCTCTTTTTTCAATTGGGTAAATTTCAAATCGGAATGATATACCAGTATACTGTGTATAAAATGAAAATTGAAAACTGGTATTTTGTTGGTAAGTTGATTCTTTATCATATTTCCTAACTATTGATACAGGACGATTTCCTATCAATTTATGCAAAATTGTATCTGTGGGTACTGAAATTTGAAGAGCTCCTACAACTATGGCAGAAATATTGAGGGCTTTTCCCGGTGGACTAGAAAATATTTCAAATATAACTGAGCAATTATACGATCCATTTTTTAATAAACATAATTGCCGTGGAGGAGAAGCAAAAGATAAAAATTCATTTATACCAAGAAGATATTCATATCCAGAAATTGAACTTTGATTATTAATTACAACTTCACATTCATCTAAATTGTTACTAAATAAGTCATTTCCGAATGTTGCAGTAGAATTTAAAAACCTTATAGTTAGGTTTTTAACCTTAGTGCTCTCCACAATCCTAAAAAAACATTGATCGGTTGGATAATGAAGAGAGTAGTATTGATAAATTGATCCTCCAAAATGCTTAGCTTTGTTTCCTTTAAATAGTAAGTTTAGTGGAGATGTCATATTTATGTAGCTGTTGTATTTCAAAAGTAGTGCACCACCTGAATAACTAGCAATATTTTTTAAAAATAAAACATATCCCTGGCATACAATTAAAGAAAAGGAAGACGCCGATATTCCCCCTCCATAAGGAGCCAAATTATTACGGATTATAACTTTAGCATATGCCAAGAGTGTAGAATTGTTCATATCAATAGCTCCACCTGAACTATTTGCTATATTGTATGACAATATCACATTACCGCACAATGAGACATTAGAGCTGCTAGAATATAATGCACCTCCATATTTAGTGAATGCTTCTAATGTTATATTAAATGGCTCTGAATCAACCAGTATTACTATTGGCTGTCAGGCTAGCATCATTATTACTAACTCTTCTGATATCATCGTATCAAATTTCAGCATTACTCGAGATTATCCAGGATGTCCTCATGCTCAATCAGCTTTAGTTGTGAATATTTCACATCTTGTACTTCTAATGGATGTAGTATTTTATGGCAGAAATCTTTCTCAAGCTGTCCTAATTAAACATAGTTCAGTTTCCCTTAGTGACTGTTGTTTCTATAATTGGAGCAGTGAGTATGGAGGTGCTGCAAATATACAGTCTAGTAATGTCACACTGTGCGGCAATGTGGTGTTTCAGAACAATATTGGTCATTGTGGAGGAGCGATGTACGTTAATGAAAGTTGTGTAACTTTTAACAATGACACATGGAAGGAATTCAGACATCATCGGGACAGCTTTATTAATGTACTCTTATCAGAGCGATGTTTACATGGGACCTCAGATTTTACTAACAATTTAGCAATAATGTTTGGAGGTGCTCTTGATATTACTGAGTCTCTTTTGCAGGTGTTTGAAAAAGTGTCATTTGTACATAATTTAGCTGGATATTACAAGGGAGTATCAAGATAATGCGCTCCATTTTGAAAGAGAAAAACAGAATCAGAAATAAAGAATTGATCTTGCTTTTCAGTGTAGAATCCAAGATCATAGCAAGATTTACACACACTAGTACTGGAATATACTGTGTATTCTTGAATCTGTGCCAAGGATACTTTCATGAGGATAAATATAAACAACATGCTGAAAATTCTACTTGTAGATATCTATCAAACCAGTAACAACATGTTTATATAGGTTTTTTAGTTATTTTTACTTATTGAACTTTCAATAAAAACACTATAGAATGAATTATTCTAAAAACTTTGACAGTTTATGGTAACATCTTACACATCATGATAATCTGTGGCAATAGCCATTAATAACAAACAGGTTTCAACGCAGCCATACTTTATGTTATAGTTATAAACCAAAATTGAGGTTTGTATGCGATTTATAAACTCCGAGACACGACGGCGCAGCCCGAGTGGCGAGGATTTATAAGTTATAGTTATAAACCAAAATTGAGGTTTGTATGCGATTTATAAACTCCGAGACACGACGGCGCAGCCCGAGTGGCGAGGATTTATAAGTTATAGTTATAAACCAAAATTGAGGTTTGTATGCGATTTATAAACTCCGAGACACGAGGGCGCAGCCCGAGTGGCGAGGATTTATAAATTGAAATACAAACCTAATGATTTTGGTTTATAACTATTTTATAGCCCAAACATAAACAACCAGCAAAGTATAGCGTTAGCTATCTTAGTAATTGTATTTAAGTACCCAAACTCTTCATTATTCCATTTTGCTTTGATCTGCCTTCCACCATAATTATGGTTGCTAAGAACTATATCAGATTTTTCCCCGCTAATACATTTTCTTACGAGCATACCAGACTGTATCAGATTTATAGTTCTTAACGACAAGCGCGGTCGCTCGGGTAACGGGCTATAAATCGAAATACAAACCTAATGATTTTGGTTTATAACTATTTTATAGCCCAAACATAAACAACGAGCAAAGTACAGCGTTAGCTATCTTAGTAATTGTATTAAAGTACCCAAACTCTTCATTATTCCATTTTGCTTTGATCTGCCTTCCACCATAATTATGGTTGCTAAGAACTATATCAGACTTTTCCCCGCTAATACATATATATTATTCATTTGATACAGGAGAATATCACGAGTCTGTTGGCTTAGTATTTACTCGAGTGCCGCAGGCACGAGCGTAAATACCGCCAATCAGACGAGTGATATTCTCGGGTATCCAATGGATAATAAATTTATTAGGTACTGCTCATGCGCGAATACCTTGGTAACAAGAAATTTACCTAGGGGGACGTAATAACCCAACGTAATAACTATGAACACAGGTGATATGGAAAAATATTGCCCTAAGCCACATCCTGTTTACTTTAATGCATTTTCTATGTGGCAACAGTTATCAGGCTCTGTTCAGTACCTAATAAATTTTCTTACGAGCATACCAGACTGTATCAGATTTATAGTTCTTAACGACAAGCGCGGTCGCTCGGGTAACGGGCTATAAGCACTAAAGTAATCCTTAATTTAGCTATAAGCAAATTATCGATTGCGCACTTCTATAAATCATGCTAGAAAACACCAACAATCCCACTATGGCATCATCACGTCTTCAAAATGTGTGTTTTGACACTGCTAGCACACCAAAAAGTTATAAAAACTAGTACAAACCAGGATTAGAGAGTGATAACTGGTCATATTTAAATTAAAAAATAGCTTCTGCACAAGTAAGACTATGGATATTAAAATATCTCATATTAGCACAGGTTTTGAAGCAATTATTCAAAAGTAAGCTGAATCTTCTAATTATCTTGAAAAGCAAAAATGTTTTCAGGGTGGTGATATCAATAGATATCATTATATACAACTCACTACATATAGCTATAGAAAATTAGTTATGATTGATAAAATACAAGTTAAGAAGAAATTTTTAACATTAAAGTCCCAACATTTCAAAATTACAAATTCACAGATGTGTATTGACACTTGAAGCCTAACTTATAAGCTGTAATATGATAAATTTTTTATAGTACATTGAAGTTTATATCAATTCTACATAATGAGTAGCTAAATCAATTATTTCTAAGATCTATTATTCTTAGTCATTCGAAGAAGTACGCTAAACATATAATAATATTTTGATGTTTCATGTTTCAGTAACAATTATAATTATCATATTTGATTATATTAAAATAATTACATATCAAGAACATGATATCATTAGATTTTATCAATAATACTATCTGCATAGAAATACCCTCTCAAAGTAAGCCAGATAGGGAACACACAGTGAGTTATATTTACTTCTTAAATCTATTACAACTTTATAATTATTCAAAAACATTCCAAGTTTTATTATGTTTGAGTACAATTATATCGATAATACAAGAAAATTTGATAGCTAATTGTTAGCATTATTATCTTATACAACTATTGAACCGCTTAACATGGCACATTGGGAATTATCATTGAAATATAAAGTTTTCAAAATTGTCGTTTACTAGGTGTCAATTGAGATTCAAAGCCTGAATTACTGTGATATGACAACATTTTAAAGTAACCACAAAGGATAGTTTTTGTCAATACTACATAGTGAGCTGGATACTGAGAGAAATAATCTAAGGTGATTTTGATGATTTTGTGCTACTCAGTTCCAACTCACTATTGATTGCTTGGAAGGAGTCATTGTGAATATAATTAGTTGTCATAATAATGTACCTAATTAAAAATGAACAGCATTTGCATATAAATATCTAGAGATGCTTATTATAACACAGCTTGGATTGCTATTCAGCATAAATTACAAGCCACATAATTCTATTTGTGAAATAATATCAAAACATCTTACCCTCATTTATTGCAAAGAGATGATAGTAAATTTCTCCTAGCATCTACTATTGTATGACTGTAAAATAGAACATTTTAGTATGACATAATTGATATTGTAATAATAATAATAAATTAGCTCCTCTTTACCACAAATGGAGTCTGAACTGTCCAAAACATTAAGTTATATTAAGTATTATGTTAACTTATATGGATTTTAAAAATATTTGACAATTGAATAATGATGTATGGTAAGGCCCCATCAGCCACAATAGAGCAATGGGACATGAAAACAGTTGGACATGAAACAAAGTCTATGTAGGGCAGTCTGGGAGGACACTGGGCCATAGAGTGAAAGAACACCAAATATCTCTAGCCTCTTGACTGCAATTATTACACCTCCACAGTTGCAGGGCAAGCTGTTCATAGTAGTTATGTGACTGACAGGAAGAAAGCCAAAGTGGTTGGATCACATGTCATCATGGAAACCGAGATGTATAATGAAGTCATGGTATATAGCGAAATAGGGCAACAATGCTATGAATAGGGACACTGGGATACTAGTTCTGCAGCCTCGACCCACGGGTATAAGCAGAACGGGAGTAGAGCAGTGCAGGAATCTCAGCTTTGGCCAACTTCCTCCAAAGTTGCTGCCATCAGGGAAATCCCACACACTCTTTAGTCTTGTTGAACTTATTGAACACGTGGGAAATCTGAACTGAGAGGGGAGTGGTTGGCAATGATAGAGTCTGTTCACTATCCATTCACGCACGCATGAGGTAAAGGGTTTACATGTAATGAATTAAGCAAGATGTACACAACTGAGAACATAGAGCTCAGTGTATGGATAGGATTAGAAAGAAAGAAATAAGAGTGTGAATTGCATAGCAGTGAGGTAAAGTATATGCATCACAATATTTATTTGGTATGGATTGAAGAGTCCATAACAGTTCCCCTTTCCTTATTTGTAAAGCCAGTTCTTGATATTTTTAATGGTGCTGGGTCTACATAAAGAATTGATCTTGCTTTTAGAACACACACTAGTACTGGAATATACTGTGCATTCTTGAATCTAGGCCGAGGAGATTTTCATGAAGATAATAATTAACAACATACTGGAAAGTCTACTTGTAGATATCTATCAAACTTGTGACAATATGTTTATATAGGTTTATTAGTTATTTTTACTTAATGGACTTTCAATAAAAACAACCATTGAATGCATTCTAAAAACTTCAACAGTTTATGGTAACATCTTATTCATCTGTATATTACTAGAACCTGTGCCAATAACCATCAATTACAGACAGGTTTCAACACAGCCATACTTTATGCACTAAAGTAATCCTTAATTTAGCTATAAGCAATCGATCAGTGATCCCAACATAGCACACTTCTATAAATTAAAAACACCAGCAGTCCCACTATGGCATCAGCACGTATTCAAATAATTGGGTGTTGACACTGCCAGTACACTACAAAGTTATAAAATGCAGTACAAAAAGCAAGAGTAAAGAGTAATAATGGACATATTTCAATTAAAAATAGTCTGCAAATAAGACTATGGATAGCAAAATATCCCATATTAGCACAGGTTATGAAGCAATTCTTCAAAAGAAAGCGGGATCTTCCAATTATCTTGAAATACAAAAAAGTTTAAGGAGGGTGATATCAATAGATATCATTGTATAACTTACTGTAGCTATAGCTAGATAATTAATTATGATTGATAAAACACAAATTAAGATGGAATTATTAACATCAATTTACTGATGAGTATTGACACTTGAAGTCTAACTTACCGTAATATGACAGGGATTCATACAGGGTTTTTTGCTAGGGGGGGGGGGGGGGGGATTTTGTAGAGTCACAAAAATAATTTAGCCACATGAAAATGGTGACATCATGACTATGACACAAATTATTAGAAATAATTGATATCAATTCTACATAGTGAGTAGCTAATCTTTCGTTTCCCACACCTATCATTCTTGGTCATTCGAAGAAGTACTCTAAATGTATAATAATGATTTGATGTTTCAGTAATAGTTATAATCACATTCATATTAAAATAATTAAATTTCAAGAGCATGATATGTTTAGATTTGATCAGTAATACTCACTGCATAGAGAATTGTTGTATGTCTGGTAAAATACTGGTTAGTTGTAAACTATTAAGTTGTTAAATTCCCACATGATGTATATTGAGACTTAAAGCCATACTTAGTGTGACATGACAACCCTTTAATATAAGCCAGATAGAGAACACACAGTGAGTTATCTTTCATTTCCTAATTTATTACTATTATATGATTATTCACAAACACTCCAAGTATATTATTTTTGTATCAGATATAATCTTGAAGTACAGGCAAAGGTCATAATAGTATGTACTATTATCTTATACAACTATTGAACCACTTGGCATATTGGGACATTGGGAATTATCATTGAAATATCAAGTTTTCAAAATTGTCCTTTACTTAATGTCAATTGAGATTTAACGCCTGAATTACTGTGATATGACAACATTTTAAAGATACCACAAAAAAAGGTTTATGTCAATACTACATAGTGGGCTGGATATTGGGAGAAATAATCTAAGACTACTTTGATGATTTTGTGTTTCAGTTCCAACACTCTATTCGTTCTATTGTGAATGATAGAACTTTACAATATATTGTTTATTCAATTGTCAAAGAATTTTAGTATCCACATAAGTTCACATAATATAATAAATACCTTGTAAACAAATTTAATACAATATACGTTAATAAAGTTTCCTACACTTCTTCTGCCATTAAGTGTATATAATTACCAAGGCCTTTTCAAAACTCATTTCTTCTGATGTTGGATAATGCATTTTGCCCAGGGCAATAGTTTTATATCATTTTGATAAGTTTAGCTGTAGTAGTCCTTATCAATCTTTAATATTATCATTCCTGTCAGACTGCTTATTAATATCACAAATAGATGCTGCGGTAGTAAGTTGACAATATTAGGCTTAATAATAGAAATTTTCTCGTTTTAACAGCCAATGTTATTTAAAACTTAACATTGGCTGTTAGAATGAGATAATTTGCTATTATTATATTTATTTCAGCCGAGAATAACTGAATCTTTGAAAGAATATTAGTCTTTCCATTAATCCAGTGCCAATGACGGGGAGTAGTACAAATATACTAAGGTCAAAATTTGTGAAATTTCATACAATATTTAAATGATTCGGACATTTATTTATGAATGAAAAGAATAAATTAGCATGCAGTTATCCTATCAATATACTTGCTCCTCATCATTGTCTTATAAATCTTTCATGACTAGTACAAATGCCTCTACAAAAAATGGCTTCTTTAATCTTCTTCGTTCTGTTCTACTGCACCTAATGCAAACACAATTGGAACCCATTTTCCTGTCCTAAACTTTCTGCTACAAATTTTGTGGTTCACAGTATTTGCATCTGGTAAATCATAAACACCGTTAATTCTAGGCATCACTTTTTCAGACCAACTGCTATTGATATTATTATAAACTTGCATAATTGCTTCCTAACTAGTGATCCTACAGGTATTCGTTTGTGACCTATTTGGTGCTTGCTGACAAAAGTGTCAGCATGTCCGCACATGGTGTGACCTGGTGCAATTTTAGTACCAGTTGACCCCCTAAAGAGGACTTTGGTGCTTGCTGTCAAAGGTGTCACCATGTCCACAGAAGATGTGACCTGGTGTATTTTTAGAACATGGATCTTGATTACCTCATGAAATAAATTGTGAAAAAATGCATCTTGTTGCAATTTGAGATAGGTCAAATATTAAGTTAACTAGATTAAATCAAACTAAGTTTAATCTGTCGCTGTGAACAAACTGTTGTCATTGCAAAGGTACATCTGCACAATGATAAGATACAACTACACATTGTATAGATATGTACAAATGTATAATAATAATTTGATATTTCAGTAACAGTTATATCACATTCATATTATTAAATCTAAAGAATATGATATCATTAATTTTTTTAATAATACTCACTGCATAGAGAAAAAATAGAAAAAGAAGAAAAGAAGTTCAAAAATGAATAAAAAGAATAACAAGAGCAAAATAGAGAAAAAGAGGAAAAAGGACAAAATTAAGAGGTTATGGAAGAAGTAGCAAAAGAAGACAAAGAAAAGGAAAATATGAAATAAAAAAATGCAAAATAGAAGAAAATGAAGTACACACGTAAATCAAAGTAGAGGAAAAATGAAGACAAGAAAAATGAAGAAAAGGAAAGAAGAACAATAACGTTAAAATAAACAATAAAGAGTAGGATAATAAGAATAAAGGGATAAAGAAGAACAGGAAATAAAATGTTGTCTTTCCACTTGGTACCATTAACTTTGAGCATAAAGGTTCCATAAGTTTGATTAACATCATTTTTGAATGTCATGTAGGTGTTGAGTCCATCCTGGTTTACATGAAAAATAGTACTTGAGGAGCCCACAGGCTGTCCATTGACATACCATTGAAGTAGTTGTTCTGGAACATTAGCATACTGGGCTAGAATTGTGGTATAAACTGTATTTCCTAACTTTTCTTGAATTAAATCTGTTATGTTGACCTCTTGATCTGTACGATATTCATGAATGTATTTAGTAACTGTCCATATATAAAGTGTTTTTGATGTTGAGTTTTGTCTTGCTATTGTTCACAATACGCTAACGGTATTTGTTAATTATGTAGTCAAAAGTGGTGCCTATACTAAACTACTAGAATTCCACTATGTTAAAGACATTATGAGCACTAATATGCATCAATAAAAATTATGTTATCTAAAAATGTTTAACATTCACAACAAAAATATATGTAAGTATTATGTGCACACAATTGAGCTAAGTGTTTTACTGCAAAAGACGAAGAGAGATAGCATATCTGATTTTGAATTTATAATTATAAAACTAATTCTAAATAATATCAACTTTTCTTAATAGTATATAACCTCCATGAGTAGTAATGCCTATGATATATTTAGTTTTTCATATAGTTTTCTATTTCAAAGCAGCATCCTAACAATTCCCAGCTACAATTTATTAATCTGCTAAAAAAATTGTTTAGTAGTTATTTTGTTTATTGGCTTACCACTGAGACAAAATTGAGCTGGGCAATTTGTACTGTACCTAAATCCCTTGTACACTGAATTGTTCTTTATAATTTAAATCCAATGACCTTAAAGGAAATTTAATAAGTCCGCTGTCAATATTACATTTCACATTTTTGAAAGTGTTTATATTTTCTTCACACGTGCATTGTTCTTCAATAAGTTGAAATTCTGGTGGGCAATTCTCTATAAACACTTCTATTACCAAACATTCGTCTGAAATTGCAATGATTTATCATTATACTGTGTATAAAAGAAAAATTTAAGTCTGATTTTTTTTTTTTTGGAAAAAAAATTCTTTATTATATTATTTCCTAACTATTGATACAGGAGGGTTTCCTATCAATTTATGCAAAATTGCATCTGTGGGTACTTAAATTTGAGGAGCTCCTACTAACAACTTAAATATGGAATGTTTTTCCTGGTGGACTAGAAAATATTTCAAGCTAACTGAGCAATTACACAATCCATTCTTTAATAAACATAATTGCCGTGGAAAAGAGGCATAAGAAAAAAATTCATTTTTATTTAGCAGATATTCATATCCAGAAATTGAACTTTGATTATTAATTACAGCTCTACATTCATCTAAATTGTTACTAAATATGTCATTTCCGAATGTTGCAATAGAATTTAAAAAACTTAAAGTTATGTTTTTAACCGTACTGTTCTCCACGATTCTAAAAATACACTGATCTGTTCGACAATGATGAGAGTATTGATAAACTGATCCTCCAAAATGCTTAGCTTTGTTTCTTTTAAATAGTGAGCTTAGTGGATATGTCATATTTATATGGCTGTAGTAATAAAAAAATAGTGCACCACTTGAATAATTAGCAACATTAAAAGAAAATACAATATATTCCCATACAAGCACAGAATAGAAAGACACCAATATTCAACCTCCTGCATCAGCCACATTATTACTGAATATAATTGTAACGTATGCCCAGAGTGTAGAATTGACCATATAAATAGCTCCAACTGCACCATTTGCTTTATTATTATGATAAATTCACATTACTACACAATGAGACTATAGAATAGTTACTAACTGATACTTCACTGCCCGTATAAGCCAAATTACTACCAAATATATCATTAGCATATGCCCAGAGTGTAGAATTGTAAGTATAAATAGCTCCACCTGCAGCATTAACTATAATTATTGTATGACAATATGATATTACCACACAGCGAGACCATAGAGTAGTTACACATTAAGGCACCTCCACTATATCTAGCTAAATTATGTAAAAATGACACTTTTTGAGACACTTGTAAAAAAATATTAAGTGAGAGCAAGAGCACCTCCATCCTTTATTGCTAAATTGTTAGTAAAATCAGTGGTCCCATGTAAAAATCACTCTGATAACAGTACATTAATATAGCTGTCCCAATGAAGTCTGAATTCCTTCCATTTGTCATTGTTAAAAGTTACACAACTTTTATTAACGTGCATCACTCCTCCACAATGACCAATATTATTCTGATTGCTGCACAGTGTGACATTACTAGACTGTATATTTTGCAGCACCTCCATACTCACTGTTCCAAATATAGAAACTGCAGTCACTAAGGAAAACTGAACTCTGTTTAATTAGGACAGCTTGAGACTGATTTCTGCTATAAAATATTACATCTATTAGAAGTACAAGATATGACATATTCACAACTAAAGCTGATTGAGCATGAGGACATCCTGGCTGATCTCGAGTAATGCTGATATTTGATATAATGATATTAGAAGAATTAGTGATTATGATGTTTGCCTGACAGCCTAGAGTAACATTAGTTGATTCAGAACCGTTCAATATAATGTTGGAAACATTCACTAAAATACAAGGAAATGCCAAGATAATGCTCTCCATTTTGAAAGAGAAAAACAAAATTAGAAGTAAAGTATTGATCCTGTCCTTCAGTGTAGAATTTGAGATCATAGCATGATTTGTTTATAGAACACACCCCAAAAATAGAATACACTGTGTACTCTTGAATCTGGGCAACAAGATTTTCATGAAGATAATTAGTAACCACATATCTACTTGTAGATATCTATTTAGTATTACTATGGTATTTCTGTTGATTAGCTGTATAATTTTGGACTATACATGCGTCAAGTAAACTTTTAATTTTTTACAATTTTTTACAACGTTTCGACCACGTTTGCTGGTCTTCTTCAGATACAAGAAAAAGCAAAAAACAAAAAAGTGAAATGAGTGGTTGAGTTCAGTAAAATAGGTGACTGGTTTGGCTAGGAGTGCTAAAAGGTGTTGATTGGCAGTCTAAAGGATTAGGGATAAGGAACAAAGGGAGAAAGAATTAAGGATAAAGAACTAAGGATGACAGAAAGTGAATGGAAATGATGAAAGGATGAAGAACGAGGAGGAAGAAGGGAATGATAACTTGATCATTAAGTAAAATTAGCAGCTAATAAAACAATAACCTAATGGTAATAATAATAAAATAATAATAAAAACTGTGAGGATATAATCATACTAATGCCAATCATCTCGCAATGTCACTTGTCCAGATAGGGCTGATGGCAAGACCTTCATCTTGGTTAAAGTTTAATGGTAATGTCTTTTATACTAGTGGTGTGCTTGAGCACAAAGCGAGCGAGCCTAAAGACTATACTATTTTTATTGACTTCTAACACTGAAGCTACTGAAAATAAGGTCCAGTTTTTAAATTTAGCATACAGGGTAAAGGGATTTCAGTGCCATAATAACAACTCTGCAACTGCTTGAATTGAAGGAAAAAACAACAATAACAAAACAATGCACGTTATTTAAAAGTTTTCTTTTTAGCTAAGTAGTGGTTGTAACACACAATGCTTTGACACAGCTGGACATGCATCTACACAGACTTACCTTCGCAATAGTCTAGTGGACAATGTATTTTCAGGTAAATACTGTGCACACGGATTATAACCATGACAAAAAACGCATTGACTTACCACCGCCACTAACTCGAATAGAAATGGAAGTCCCTTAAGTTGTCAAGTTTGAACTGCTCCCGCAAAAGAATTCAAAACGGTAAACAATTCAATTTCTAGGGTGATACGGGTACTGATCGATAAACCAGAGGATTCTGTTTAGTGCAATTTGGGATGGGGTCAACCACCTAACTAACACAAAAACGCGAGGGTCAAAGTACAAAATGACATACGTACGTCCAAACATATATACAAATAAACTAGTGGTGTGCTTGAGCACAAATGGCGAGCGAGCCTGATAGTTAGGTAACATAAAATGTTACTATGTTTTACCTTACTTCATGCAAACACTATAATAGTAGTTATGACATTTGATTTCAGCAAACAAATACAAAATCACTCTCTAACTTTATTAATGGTAACTTTTGTAGTATCAAACATCAACCATTCTGATAATCTCAATCACCAGTAACTCTTGAACAAGCTCTCAGCTACGATAAAAAATAAACCAGTGTTATTATTTCAACAAAATATGGAATTACTACTTACATCATTCTTGAGTATTGATAACTTCTGTAGTATCAAATTGAAGTTACTTTGACCATCTGAATTACCTTGAATTCTTGACAACAAGCTCTCACCTACAAAAACAAAAGACAATCAATTTTAGCACACAAATACAAAATTACTTTCTTACCTCATTTTCTTGAGCAGTGGTAATTGAGCCAATCTGACTATTTGAATTTACCAGTGACTGTTGACAACAAGCTCTTGGCTACATAAAAGAAAGGGCAGAGTTAATTTTGCATATTTAGCTAACAAATATGGAATTGCTACGTACTTATCTCAGCTTCCCTCTTGAAGTAGTAGCTTACTTAGCATTAATACTATGGCATTCTGACTACCAACGGCTCTTGACAACCAAACCGGCACTCCGTATCCCCCCATAAAACGGCGCGAAGTTTTTGAAATTAAGTCTGGAAAAGGGTCTTCAATGCCATAGTAACCTGTCGAATCAACTTTTCATGTCTTGAAAACAAGCATTTTAGCAGGAATTTTCTCATACTTTGGACCTTAAGTATAAAGTAAGGTTTGCTTAATGCTGTAGTTTCAGAATAAACTGGAGTCAAGCCTAAATAGCCGTGTTTTTAGGAGAAAAAAGTCCCCCGCGCGCGCGTTTAAACAGCATACGTACCATCCATACATACATACATATATATATATAACATATACCCGATTTTGCATTATCCACCCCTAATACTGTCTCGCTCGCTTCGCTCGCTCGCCAATAAATAAACTAGTGGTGTGCTTGAGCACAAATGGTGAGCGAGCCTGATAGTCAGGTAACATAAAAATGTTACTATTTTTAAGCTTACTTCATGCAAACACTATAATAGCAGTTATGACATTTGATTTCAGCAAACAAATACAAAATCACTCTTTTACCTGATTAATGGTAACTTTTGTAGTATCAAACATAACCATTCTGATAATCTCAATCACCAGTAACTCTTGAATAAGCTCTCAGCTACGATAAAAAATAAACCAGTGTTATTATTTGTAATTTTAGCCAACAAATATGGACTTCCTACTTACATCATTCCTGAGTATTGATAACTTCTGTAGTATCAATTGAAGTTACTTTGACCATCTGAATTACCTTGAACTTGACAACAAGCTCTCACCTACAAAAACCAAAGGCAATCTATTTTAGAACACAAATACAAAATTACTTTCTTACCTCACTTTCTTGAGCAGTGGTAACTTTTGTAGTACCAAATTGGAGCCAATCTGACTATTTGAATTTACCAGTCACTGTTGACAAGCTCTTAGCTACAAAAAAGAAAGGCCAGAGTGAATTTTGCATATTTAACTAACAAATATGGAATTACGTACTGACCTCAGCTTCCCTCGAGAAGTAGTAGCCTCCTTAGCATTAATACTACGGTATTCTGACTACCAACAACGGCTCTTGACAACCAACAACCGGCACTCCGTATCCCCCCATAAAACGGCGAAGTTTTGAAATTAAGTCTGGAAAAGGGTCTTCAATGCCATAGTAACAGGTCGAATCAACTTTTTGTTTCTTGAAAAGCAAGCGTTTTTGCACGAATTTTCTTTCACTTCTTCGCTTAAGTATAAAGTAAGGCTTGCTTAATGCTGTAGTTTCAGAATAAAGTGGGGTCAAGCCTAAAAAGCCGTGTTTTTGGAGAATAGTAAATAGAGGAAGTACTGAACAGAGCCTGATAACTGATGCCACATAGAAAATGCATTAAGTAAACAGGATGTGGCTTAGGGCAATATTTTTCCATATCACCTGTGTTCATAGTTATTACGTTGGGTTATTACGTCCCCCTAGGTAAATGTCTTGTTACCAAGGTATTCGCGCATGAGCAGTACCTAATCAATTTATTATCCATTGGATACCCGAGAATATCAATCGTCTGATTCTGTTAGAATATCACTCGTCTGATTAGCTTTTAAAGGGCATACGTACAATCCATACATACATACATATATACATATATACATATAACATATACCCGATTTTGCATTATCCACCCCTAATACTGTCTCGCTCGCTACGCTCGCTCGCCAATAGGGTTCTACACAATTTGAGTTTTTAAGGCTTGTGGTTTGAATTGTTTGCTTGGGTATAACAGATGCTGCAGTTTGACATTTCAGAGTGTATGTTAGACTGAAGATGCATCCACAACTGCACTCTTTCTCGGGATTGGCTACATTTTATTCTCGTTTCATTCCTCACTTAGCAGATTACACATACATTTGACAACCACATGTTGCAACTCAATCATATCAATTTGTAATTAGATAACTTATATAACAGATTCATTCAAGTGTGTAATTTTTGTATTTGTGATTTTTCGATTCATCTTGTATTTCTACTAATGTATCTATATGTTTGGAGTTGATGGTGTGCTCTAATCTAAGAGTGACCATTAAATGCCAGCTGCATGCTACTTATTGGGATTTCTCTTCATTGGTTATAACTGTTCTATTTGATTAATTTTGTATTTTTACTGATGTATCTATGTTTTGAGTGGATTGTGTGATATGGTATAAGAATGACCATTGGAAGCCATCAACATGCTATTGAAGGCATCTGAAGCCTCAGAAGTTGAAAAATTGTGCCACTGAGATTAAAAGCTGTGGACTGATCAATAACAATAGAATAGAGTACCATAAGTCATGCAGAGCTTTGCAGATGAAATTAACAACAATGATATTTCTAAAGTTAATTATATTATAAAAGTACAATACAGTTACTAAATTTTAACCCAAGAATAAATAACCAGCAGACTATATCATCTAGTTGACATGGAAATTATGAATTTAAGTGAGCAATTGTAGTGATGCAGTTATTAATGTGTGAATGGGGGTCCACAATTCTAGCTGAGCAGGATAGGGGAATAGGGACAAACTTAGGCAGTTTTAATGTTGCCACCACGTAGAACTCTGTGTAGCCGCTCTACACAAGTATCTTAATTTAAAGGTCTGAACGGGATAAAAATAACTACAGTAACTGGTATGATAAACAATAAACATCAGTTAATGAATACTTAGTTCACATAATGACCTACACACAACAACAACACAAATATGCATGAGTTAATACTAAATTGCACTCTATGGGATCTGTCCTTCACCGCTACATGGAAGTGGCCCCACAGTAAATATCAGTGTTTGTGTTGGTGGATTTAAGTGTGTACACATTAAAGTTTGCATCGATATGACATTTTTCAAAAGATACGGAATAAACTATCACATAAAAATATTTCAAATGTATGTTCTCGATTCATAAAAATAAACACAAACAAAATGCATTGATAATATGTAAGTGATCTAATCAGCTATGGCTACAACAATTTTCTTTAAAAAAAAAGGGTTACTATATAACTATCATTATTATTAATTAATTGGAGTTCACTAAAATATTTCTTCTTTTTCTTGCAAATCTTTAAAATCGTCCTTTTTACTGTAACTTTGAGCTTCAAAAATGAACTTGGATTCCTTCTTACTTTGTTTTGATGAAGTGTGATATTTTCCCTGAAACTTATACTTGTACATGAACAAACCTATTACCAAAACAAGTATTACTATTACAAATAAAAAGCAAAACAGTACAGTGTTGATGATCCCATGTAAGGAATTGTTATTACTATAATAGTTATTATTAATTATTGGTTGTTTGAATATAGTCGGAGTAACTTTATCTGAATCTGATGTTGCTGTCTCTTCTTCCACTGGACTCCATGTTGTAGCTGGTACTACATAAGTTAACTGTTCTAGAGAATATGAGTGTGATTTTAACTCTGAATTTGACATTAGAACTCCACTTGTAAAATCATCTTGTAACGTAACGGATGTAATAAAAACTAAATTCTGGGAACTGCTAAATACTTGGCTACTTCCACTAGTTGATGATGGTGTAATAATTACATCAATGGAAGTGTCCATGTTTAAATGATTGAAAGTAGATAATCTTGATATTTGTGTACTTGTACTTATCAACTCTTGCATATAATTATATTGAAGTAGTGTTACAGAAAAGTATAATATGCTAGAAAGTTGATCATGTGCAGTAGCTTGTATTTGATTTGTCTTACTCATTGAAGTAAACATCGAATTAATAATTGAATTTTCCACAAGGTTTGTTTTGATGACATTTAGTGAGGTCAAAGATTCGTAATATATGTTGGAAAATTGTGGTGTGGTTGACATGATGTTACTATTTATAGTATCACTCGAAGATACCTGCAAACTTGCTATTGACAAATGTGCAGTAGAAACCGTGTTACTATTTATAGTACCACTCGATTGAAATGCTTGTGGACTCGTTATTGACACATTAGGTGTTGGTAATGAGGTGGGTATTGTGTTGTCTAGATCTCTTGGAGATGTGATGTTGAAGTATGTGACATCTCCATCATACAGTGTACAGAATGAATACACAGGATCCTCACTCACAAACAACTCTTCTTCTAACACTGTCACCTCACTATTACAGGCGCTGATCATGCCTCCAAAAGAAGCCGTGTTGTTGAAGATGTTAGTTCTGTTGATTTCTATGAACATAGAGCTGGCAATTATAGCTACAACTCCTCCTCTGTCTCCTGCATCGTTCCAACTCAATATAGACTCATCGATGCTTACTTGACTGTTCACTCGTCCTAGAAATAACACACCGCCATCATCGCCTGCTGAGTTGTTAGTAAACTGGCTTCCTCTGATGTTGTAACTAGAGGCATGAACATAAGTGTAGAATACACCTCCATCTACAGCTGCAGAGTTGTTTACAAATAAACTTCCCTCTACTGAAGTCACACTCTCATCGATGTAGAACACTCCTCCGTGAAGGTCGGCATAGTTGTGTTTGAATGTACTTCTGACGATATCAATAGAGGCATTCCTGATGCATGCCACACCCCCTCCTATGAGTTGTCCTGTAGCAGTGTTGTGTGTGAATACACTGTCTGTTAAGTTAACACTGAAGTGATAGTATTCATCTACGTCTAACACACTGCAGTAGGAGGCAGAGTTATAGCTGAATCTTGACGATACTAGAGAGACATTAGAATAGCGACTGTTAGAATAGATAGCTCCTCCTCCTTCTGTTGTGGCTGTGTTATTAATAAATGTACAGTAAGTTACAATAACAGAAATATTAGGCACTGAATTTATATAAATACATCCTCCATATCTTGTAGCTATATTGTTAGCAAAATATGTATTGTTTAATATCAGAGTTGCTCTGCTTGAAATAGCTCCACCAGAATCAGCTGCATTGCCAACAAACCTACCATTACTAATAGTAATTTTGTTAATACTGATTAAGTAAGCTCCTCCTCCTTCAGTGTTTGCTGTGTTTAGTGCATATCTATTTCCACTTGAAACGACACTATTAGCATTCTCAATATACATTCCTCCTCCAATATTTGCTCTGTTTCCTATGAAGCTACTGTTAGTTATTGTAATATTATTATTTCTGAAGTATAATCCTCCTCCATTATATCTTGCTGTGTTATTAGTAATTACTGTGTTTACTAAAGTAAGATGGCTGTTGTCCATGTAGATGGCACCCCCATTGCTGTAAGTGACATCGTTTTGAATGAAATAATTGTTTTCTGAATATACTCGACAGTTGCTTGTGTAGATAGCTCCACCGTAATAGCGAACATTATGATATAAAAAATATGATTTTCTGATCACTAAACTCGACCTTTCTCCATAAACAGCTCCTCCACTATTCAATCTTCTATTTACATTACCTACTAACGCACTGTTAATTAAGTTTAGTTCTGAATTCGTCAAATACAATGTTCCTCCATAACAATAACTGTATAGATTGTTTATGAATGAACTGTATGTAATACTGCCATTCCTGACATTCGATAGTCTGAGAAGAGGACATATTCTATTTGAATTAAAAGAGCAATTCGTCAAATGCAAATACTCTAAATTTGAAAATTGAACATTACCATTTCTAGAATAAATAACTTTTGTAAAGTACATATAGGTAATAGAGTTGAATGTGAATGAACCACAGTTAGATAGTTTCAATCCTGTTATGTTGAGGTGCTGAATAGAAGTGAGTGCAAATGACACCGTATTTGAAATACACTCTATTGATACATTGTAACCTGATAGAGTATAACTGTGAGCATTAGAAGCTGAGAAGGCATGACTCATGGAGTGAGTTCCAGTCTCAAACAACAGAGTTATGTTGCCATGACTGATGCTTGGGCTAGATACATATTGTTGTAGAGTGACACATGGTTCTCCAATGAACTCTACAGGACATGGAGTAGCAGGTGAGGTCACTATGTGGAAGGTGTCACTAGTAGCTAGACTAATACTCCATTGAAGGAGAACAGCTACTAACAATAGCCTATATATCCAATTATCACTCATAACTGAAATTGGACCTCATTCTGACTGTTCTATGATATAACCGGGTGCTTTTATAGATTGGAAGCTATCATGGTTAATGTTTTGGGTGTAGTTATGTAAACAAGCAGTTTAATCTCAATATTGTCAAACACTTTGTATTCATAGTTAATTTGTGCATAATAATATACTTTGAAACACTTTCGTATCCACAAATTTTCCAAACGAAAAAAACAATTCTCAAATTAGATTGAAACTTTCACACTTAAAGGGGTCTGGAGAAAAGTAAAGGAAAAATGTGCCAGACCCCTTTAGGTGAGAAAGTTTCAATCTAGTTGTTATGAAGGGTCAGAACTTGATAATTCTAAAATTGTTTCATGGAACAATTGAAAGTCATGATCTAGAATTATTTAATTGGCAAAAACAGACCCAGTGTGTGGCTATAAATGGAAGAAAAGCAAATCCTAACTTTGGGAACTTAAAATGAACAATTCCAAAATTTCAATGATTCAGTCATTTTTGACTGATATAATTATAATAATATCTAATTTTACATGTTCTAGAAGCCAATATTGTTAATTAAAACTTAACCCAATGTTTTGACTTCTTCTTACTAAAGTTAAAGATACTATACCAATTACCCACCAAGTCATCCATAGTGTACAGTACACCCTGCAGCTGTGGTAAAGTATATGGCTGAAACAACTAGAAGGCTTGAGCAGAGAGTGACAGAACATAAGGATGCTTGTAAGAGAGGTGGTGGGAAAGTATCAGCCATTGCTGAACATGCTTGGCAGCAGCATCACCCCATTAAATGGGAGAGGTAAGAGTTGTAGACAGAGCCAGTAAGAATTATGAGTTAAAGAAAAAGGAAGCTCTATACATGTCACCTGACAACAACAAGTTTAACAGAGACATAGGTGTAGAGCTTCCAGGATGTTGGCTGTCCATGCTGCGTGCAAATCACCCTCCAGGATATAATAAACAGTATAAGCATACCCTCCAGAAATCTTGCTGTTTACATTGTGTAATTATATTACAACTGAGAGTTCTGCCTCAGTTGACCGTTGAAGAGGACTTCAGCAAGAAGTTGAAACATCGGGTTAAGTTTTAATTAACAATTTGCTGTTAATACGTGTAAAATTTGCTATTAATTCCAAAATTGAAGCAAAACTGCTACATACTACATTATTTAATGATGTTATAATACTATAGTGCGATAAGCTTGTTAGTGTGTGATACTAGATGTTTTGTTGTTTCCATCAACACCATTTCCCATTTAGTTGTGTCCATATTACTCCAGATGTCGACAAGCAACACTGACTTCTTAATATCTTTCTCCCTACATCCCTATCAAACTTTTCTAATGCACAGTTAAATTGAAATTTACAACTATCACAATATTTCAAAAAAAGATGTAACACAAGAGAAACATTGCATTCCTGTTAATTCAAATATGCTCACTAAGCACTCACTCTCGACTAACTTAACTCTGATGGCAGTAGTTTACATAAAACTAGAATACTTTTTATAAATAAATATAAAGCACATCAATATACGTGTTGTAGTTTAGAATGAATTACCTACCAAATACTGACTAATATAATTGGTATGGTTAAAAATTTGTTTGAGTTTTGCTACAAATGAAAGAATGAAAAACATCATCTGTAAGTGGCATAACTGAGAAAACACGAATGCAAACACAATTCAATAGATTAAATGAATCATAGAGCACAAACAAAGTCTGTACACAATAGTGACAGCTAGTCTATAATAATTCATACAAAATAAATCAATTGCTAAATCAATAACCAACCACAATATGCCGGTGTTTTTCACAATCGGTTTTAAGGAGAAGTTTGCTACTCAATCAACAAATGTAGTGTATAATTTGACAGCAAGCGAATGGGGAAGCTTTTCATTCCAATAACTGCTTGAAGTATAGATAACATCATCACATAGTATGCTCTGAAATGAACAGGTATATATTTATTACTATTAGCATATTGATGCTGGGTTAGTAAATATGAGGACAAATTTGCTTTTGCATAAATCTTCCAATATAAATTAGTGCAACAATAATAAAACTTCCTCTCATGAACAAATGTCTCAAGTTTAATTTTCTTTCAAAAGAATATCTTCTAAGCTTTGACAAAATCAATAGATAATGGACACAATTACTGTCACACTTGTATCAGTGGACTTCAGAGTGACTTTCCTCTCAACATAATTTTCTTATCTAATGTACAAGTAAATTAATATAGTAACCATTGTATAGGATTAAAATGAGGTGGGTCATCACCATCGACTACTGGGCATGGCATTATTAGAGGACTGAGGGTAGACACAGAATTTCCAGCTCAAAGATCTGATAGTTCCTCATGGAATTAGCTCTGTTAAGAGAACTTCACTAGTGACTTGTGAGCTTGTTTCAACTCATCCTGTTTCAACTCACCTTCTTGACATTCTGATAAAACCTCAGATGTCATTGAATAAACTCTTCTTTTCGATACTTACTGCTATTTTGAAGTTGGCACACAGGCAGCTCTGTTGCTACTATGAACAATCAACCAACAATATTATAGAATGAGATGTTATGAAAGCAAAAATACACTGCAATGTGTAAACCTGCTCATCAGTTGAATACATAACGTTGTTCAGTAAATGCTTACAATGTTAGATATGTATGGTCAACAAGTCTATGAATAGTTTACTAGTTGTCATCGTTTCACTATTTACTAGAAGTCATAGCAATTAAATTCTACATCATGTAAACTTGTTTTGACATAATGTTTTGAAATAATGCTACAACAATCTAAATTACGTATGCGAAGAGGGAAATGCTCATGCACGGTCAACCTCTAGCGAGTCACAGGTTGTCGTCTGAGACTTCTGCTTGTGTAATCAGACAGGGAATGTTTATCATGCAGTTCCCCGCTCCGGACTTCTCACTAACTAGCTAGACACTAGTTATATACTGTAATCAGCTGTGGCTTGATAAATTCAGAAACAGTTCGAGTAGCAATGAGAAGTGAAAATGATAAAACGGGTAACAAAGGAGATACGTGAATGTGAGATAATACGCATGTACAAATAAAGAAGAATTGAGCATGCTCACTGAGTGTAGAAGTGAAATCATATAAGGGTGAAATGATACGTACTTAAATGTCAAGTTGAATGTTCAGCTTTGGTTTGGTCTTCAGCAGTATGCAATATTATAGTATTTCATTTTATTCCTCTACTAATGAGGGAGAAATAAAAAAATTAAATTTAAATTCACTTGTGTCTGTTTTGGGTATAGAGGAGGGAAATGTTGACAACTGTTGCAATTGTCAAAACAGCTAAACTAAACAAGGTATAATAGCATTATAAAAACCTTATGACTCCATAATGTTTAAATTAACCTTTTTTGTATAAATAGCTAAAATATACAATAATTGGTATTTATTCCTTTATCATTAACTATTTAGATTCACTGATGCTATAAACCCACAATTTCAATCTCTCTCTCTAAATTTAATTACATTAGTACACAATTGAATGTGAAAAGTAATGAATTCACTGAAAGTTTACAGTCTAAAGAAGTACTGAAGTCATCAAGATGCATTATAGATTTTATTAGTGCGAGAAAATTTATCTATGTATTTACCAGTGTTAAAATTGTTGTAAAGAGTTTTTATATACTACTTTAGAAAAATGATATTTCAAACTTGATTGTAAATCTTGACAATCACTATAGAATGCTATGTTCCTAACTCTATTAACAAACTAACTGTCAAACATTCAACAAACACATTAAGAAATACCTGTATAATATGATTTCTATGAGCTATATGCAAAGTGCATATATAAGTACATATTATAGTGCATTAGCTAATCCACAGCTCTAAACTACTATACTATTCTAATAAAATTCAGTCATTCTCAGCTGAAATAACTATAATAAATTTTCTCATTCTAACAGCCAATAATAATGTTAAATGAATCTTAACCTGATGCTTCAACTTCTTGCCAAAGTCCTATCAGTTGAACCCTGAAGTGAACTTTCGCAAGAAGTCAAAATATCTGGTTAAGTTTTAATTAACATAATAGCTATTAGCTGTTAGAACGAGAAAATTTTCTATTATTATTCTAATATAAATGAAATTTATGTTGTCTATTTCATGACAATTCAGCTTGTCTACTTCAGATATTCATTCATTTTAATAAGATACAATAGCTTTCTGGCTACATAGCATGTGAAGCTACAAGTATACCTCTCGATATTCGTTTAATAGTACCACACTGTATTGTTACCATAAAGTTAATTATTGGTAATAAAATGTTACCAAATAATTGTGTATCTTATTGAAATGGAAATAGTCTGCCATTGGAGTTTGGTCAACACAGTATAACACTGAGTCATATACTCCAGCAATGTGCATACATTTGTATTGATTCATAAAGTAACCATTATTATAATGACATAATAATGACTATTACTTAAAATTAGTTAATAAAATCATAATAGCTTTGAAAGATTAAGGCATCTTGAAAATATTTGAATTTGCTTATTGTTAGTAGACACTGGGAATAATAGTTAAAGTGTGCTGTCATTATTGTGTTCATGTTCTCAGTTATGACATTTATGGATTATGTTTTACATTCTTTCATTTATAGCAAAACTCAAACAAATTGAAGGCAGATAAGCAATTATATTGGAAAATATCTATTGTGGTAGCTACTTCATTATAAACTCAAACACTTGTACTTATGTGCTTTTTATTGATTTAATAAACCAATAGTAGTGTATACTAATATTTAATATAAAATACAATAATTATACGTTATTTATGCAAAATAAACTCTGTTTTTAAAACAGAACTACACGATAATTAGATGCACTTTCTCTTATGTAGGAAGGATCACAACTCAGACATATGACATAATTCATTCCAGCAAAAGATATTCCTGACTTCAAAAGATAATTGCTGATTTACTAAGTCCTTCTTACCCCTACCACTCTTATACACATCCTCCATCATACAATGTCAGCATGGTTTTACTTGTCATCAGACTGCAATCCCAGAAGCATAAAAATAATACTGTAGTTTGTAATAAATGGGCCCATAGCAGTTGAGTCAGACCATACAATAAAAAAATACCGTTAATTTATTTAACAATGTGTTCATGATATTTCATTCTTTTTTAGTTACAGGCACAATTTAATTACAACAGAAAACTAAAGTCAGTCAATAATAAATTGCTCAGTAAGTCAATTTCCATTGAAGGCTAATGTTAATAACTGTGGTGGTATCAATCAGTACTAACAGTGAGGCATCTAATTAGCCACATCAATAATTTTATTTACATTCTAAAAACTCATTTATATATATATGTGCGAGAGGAAAGAGAGCCTATATTAGCAATAATTCACTTTCTCATGCGAGAGGAGAGAGAGCCTATATTTGCAATAATTCACTCTCTCATTCCTATTTTTTTTAACTCAAGAATGGTGTTCAACATTACTCAGAAGTCGAAGTGTATTCCCTTAATATTGGCACTGAGACACAATAGTGTCTAACATTAGGCAAAGAGTTTGGCTGTGCAAGACTATTTCTTATGTGTATTTCCCATCAGTGCACTGGAAAAAATGTTGTAAGTTTACATTGATATCATTTTCTGTTCAGGTGATTAGCAAAGCAAAGCCCAAAGAACAAGTTTCTAACTAGCAAAACATTGTCATGACTTTAACCTTTAACTTTATATCATTGGTGTGTGTATGAGCACTAACGATAACTTTATGGCACAACATCCCTATAATGGGCCTGGCACACCAAATGATACAGTTAATGAGAACAAAGTCTACATCTTAAAACTAGTTATATAACTACATCATTAAATACACTCTTTTTTTTTCGATACTTACTGCTATTTTGAAGTTGGCACACAGGCAGCTCTGTTGCTACTATGAACAATCAACCAACAATATAGAATGAGATGTTATGAAAGCAAAAATACACTGCAATCTGTTAGCCTGCTCATCTGTTGAATACAAACACTCAGATATAATTGTGTTGTACAGTAAATGCTTACAATGTTAGATATGTATGGTCAACAAGTCTATGAATAGTTTACTAGTTGTCATTGTTTCACTATTTAGTAGAAGTCATAACAATTAAATTCTACATCGTGTAAACTTGTTTTGACATAATGTTTGCTACGGCATTCATCATTATGTATGCAAATCATTATTGAATTTCATTTTATTCCTCTACAAATTGGGGAGAATTAAAAAATTTATTTTAAACTCACTTGTGTCTGTTGGGCCATAGAGGAGAGAAAATGCTGACAATAATATCATATTAATTATGTCATGCAATATACTACTATCATCTGACCGTAAAAAATAGGAATAAATTGATCAGAGTGGAAGGGTATTGGTACAAAATATATTATCAAGATATCTCCATTAAGATATAATTAGCATAATATTGGATCTTTATTTGAATTCAATAAAGCCAGAACAATTGATTTTTATTATGAATTAAGTAGGAATTTGCTCCTCAAATTTGTATTTTTGTATGTGCTTAAGTACTGTAAGACTCTTTGAATGTGTCTGTTATTGATCTCATGGCGCCTCCTAAAAGGGCTTGCTGCTTCCTGAATTTTTTTATTTACTCACCAATGACCACAACTTCACCCTAGATCACATGCCTGCCTCAAGCCTTATGACTGTTCCTAGTCTGGTCACATGACTTTCCGACACACTCACCAGTTACACATTATAAATTGCAATTTACTAGCTAAAATACTTTACTAAAACCACCTCACCTTCTCACTGTGACAAACCTTGAATCAGGCATACTCACTATTATTGCACATCAGTCTCATTAAAATAGATTTCCAGAAATGATGATACCTCACCTAAATAGCAGAGAGAAGTGCCCTTTGACCTTCAACTTTCGAGTGTGCTGTGCATTAATCAAACAGCCTACACAACAATCTAAAAACTAATTACCCTTCACTCCCAAGATAATATGTAATATTTTACAACTCAGTATCCAATAATGTGTGATGACAGGGCCACCAATGACAATTGACTCCACCTCCAAAAGCTAAATTACAATGGGATATACCTGTAGCATATACTCAGAGTGCATAATTGTAAATATAAATATACCCACCTACACCATTTGCTATTATTGTATGATATTACTGCACATTATGTACAAATTGCACTTTTTTAAACACCTGCAAAAGAGATCTAGTGATAGCAAGAACACCTCCATTCTTTGCTAAATTGTTACTAAAAGCAGAGGTCCTATGTAAATATTGTTCAGATAACAGTACATTAATGTAGCAGTCGTATTGTTTATAGCATATAATAGCTCCACCATAATGACCAATATTGTTCTGAAACACAACATTGTCGCACAGTGTGACATTACTAGACTGTATATTTGCAGCACCTCCATAGTCCATGCTCAAATTATAGAAACTGCAGTCACTAAGGGAAACTAAACTGTATAAAATTATGATAGCTTGCGATTGATGTCTGCCATAAAATACTAGCTACATTCAATAGCGACATAATCATAACTAAAGCTGATTGAGCATGAGGACATCCTGGTTGATCTCAAATAATAACAAGATTTGATAGGATAATGTCAAAAAGAATTCGTAATAATTATTGTGGCTATAAGTTAGGGTGTCTAAAAGTCGATGGTAGAGCTGCCACCAGAATTCTTGCGGTCTCACCACCCTGATAAAAGGCTTCTCTATACCCAGTTTCTTAAGCTGGATTGAGAACCAATCTTTACACAGTGAACCCTTCAAAATGATTAAAGCTAGCAAAGGTTAGACTTAAAGATTAGGTTAGAATCAAGCAAGAACTGAACCAAATAGTTAGAAATATGAATATTAGGTGGGTAGTAGTGTACAAGGGAATGAGGAGTTATTAGTAGAATGCATGAAAAAAGATGACCACCTATGTAGCAAAATAATATAACGGTAAGTGAGTGGAATATCAAGAAAGCAAACTGGAAATAATAGTTAAATAATAAGAATGTTAATAGTTACTATTTGAGAAAATGTGGCGATAATATCACCACACTGATATTTGCCTGACAGCCAGTTGGAGTCGTGAATCCCGACATAAAGTCTTGAAATAGCTATGAAAGGACAAACTCAGTAATAATTCAGTAGAAATAACGTTATAATTGGTTAAATTACAATAGTAAACAGAGGTACAACATGTTACAACAATGATAAATGAGTAAAGTAACGTAATTAAGGTGAATGAAAAAGTTTGTTCATTATACAGGTTTACGTTGACTACTAAAGATATCAACGAAGACAAAACAACATCACCCGTTCGCGCAGGCGCCATCTGGTCTGACTTAGACCCAGTGTATAGTAGCATTAGTTGATTCAGAGCCATTCACTATAATGTTGGAAACATTCACTAAATACGAGGAAGTATCAAGACAATGCTCATCACTTTGAAAGAGAAAAAGAGAATCAGAAGTCAAGTATTGATCTGTCTTTCAGTGTAGAATTCAAGATCACGGCAAGATTTGTGTATAGAACACACCAGGACTGGAATATACTGTATCCTCTTGAATGCATGTCTATTGCAGCTTATTTGCCAATAGCTGGTTCACAGGCAGTTCTATTGAGTGATACTATAAATAGTAACGCCATGACTACTACACCACATATTTTCTTCATTTATGATTATTCTATAATATCAGTATCAGTTACTAAACGAAAATTGTAGAAAATACAAATTAATAATTCGTGTGTCTATATTTTTGAGAATATTGTTGTAACCATAGCTGATTACCTAATTTATGTTAGCACTATTCTTTTATTTTTCCAATTTGTGTAGATTACGGACATTTTTTGGTAATATTTTTGTTTATAATGTGATCGTTTCTCTCATACAACTAAATAAAGTCATATAGGCACACTCTCTACTGTGTATACACTGAAATACACCCACACAAACACAGATATACACACATTAACACCTACATTACTATTATAATTTGACATTTCTTCTATGACTATGTATAGTAGATTCTAGTTTCATATATTTTGTTTTCCATTAGTCATTAAAATTTTTATATAACAAATATTTTTCAACCAGTGTGCAATAATCATCATCAAACAAAGCTGTTACATAAGAAAACGTTAGCTAGAAGCTACATTATTGTCAGGCAGGCAAACACTGGAGGCAATAAACCAGTATCCCTGTTCGTTACTGGTCCACTCATTTTGATTTGCCAAGACTCTGAATAACATCTCCTGTAATTCTTGCTGGTGATCTACTATTATCATGTGATGATATCTTTGAATTGCATGTTGAGCATCTGAAGATGTGTTGATTTCCAGTAACTTCTGTGCTCTTTGATGTTCATTTAACAGATGTTCTAGAGTTCGTCCAGTTTGGTACGCCACTCTGCTTTTATTATTAGGTGGAAGTCTGTCTATTAGATGGACACATATATTTTCAGTGTCTGGTATCAATGATCTAAAAAAAGTTCTGATGTCAATGTGATGTAATATTCTTTTGATGTAATACTACTGTCACTTTTGAAGTATTACACATCGCCTTGACATCAGAACTGTTTCTATGCCACTCACCATGCAACCAAAACATCATCACTTTAACTGGGAAAATGCTAAAATAAATGTTACAAATTATTTCCTTTTTTTTTTGGTTATGATCATTTTATTTTCCTTCATCATTATCTGATAACCTTTACATTTAACAGTGAACAGTTCTACAGTTTATTAGAATCTGTATCACAATTTAATTACTCAAGTTAACATTACATGACAGTTAACATTCTGTTCTTAATTACAATGTTAGCTTACATTACATTGAATTGTTTGTTTGTTTTTGTTGTTATATTTTATTATTATAAAATCAAATAATGAATAATCATACATACAGGGGTGGCGGAAGCAAATTTGATTCAAATAATAAGAATAATAATAACAATAATAATAATAATAATAATAATAATAATAATAATAATAATAATAATAATAATAATAATAATATTGATAATGAAATAGTCAAACAAACAGAGTTGAATGCTAAATATTATTGCAAGTGTTCTCCTGCATTGTTAGGTTCTTAGGTTAGAAATTCTTGTCCCACCATAAACAAAATCTAAGAAACACCATAAAAAATTAACTCCAAACCTTTTCCATCACCCCCCTACGAGGGTTTCGACTATTGTCTCTTATGCACACATAAGATAAGAGTTGTATTGAAAATTCAATTCTACCCTTACCACTCCCCCTTGCATGTGAGCATAAGTAAGCTGTGATGTAATTTATTCGTAGAAGAGTGAGAATTATAAATGACTTTATGCTAGGAGAATGTGTTAGGATACTGTTGGACTTAGATAATGAAAGAATAAGTTAGCCTAAAAATTCAACACTGATGACCTACTAAACAATCTTTACTTCAATTCACAAACTTCATTTTTGAATGCTATAATTCACAAACTTCATATTTGAATGCTACAATCTGTTGTTCCTTGGGGTTAGTTATATTCGGGGTTTTTTTTAATAATATTATACATAAATAGATTGAATGGAATGTTGGAATTATATATGCCCTGCCACCCACTGGTGAAACATTAAAAAAATGACCAATGAGAACTGTCCACACATGAAGGCCACATGGTTCAAAAGAAAGTTCTAGAAAAATGTTTTTTATGCGAGTGTAGCTAAAAAGGTGACTTTTGGGAAGGGCTCAGCAGGATCTGACACCTCCCACATAGAGACTTACGGTTACCTCTTAGAAAC